>Ga0335085_10000013_pt1 | contig 732090 bp, 609 predicted proteins | sample Lox_Sample_45_FD_206712 | JGI IMG/M metagenome (GOLD analysis project Ga0335085, IMG submission 206712) | Soil microbial communities from Loxahatchee National Wildlife Refuge, Florida, United States - Lox_Sample_4.5 | ecosystem: Environmental > Terrestrial > Soil > Wetlands | place: USA...
AAGCGCAAAGGGGCGCGTTTCCCGCGCCGCCAGGTAGGACCGGAACCGCAAAAATGAAGCGGCGCGGGGCGCCCCGTCTTGCGCGAATTGATAAAGCGCAAAGGGGCGCGTTTCCCGCGCCGCCAGGTAGGACCGGAACCGCAAAAATGAAGCGGCGCGGGGCGCCCCGTCTTGCGCGAATTGATAAAGCGCAAAGGGGCGCGTTTCCCGCGCCGCCAGGAAGGACCGGAACCGCAAAATGAAGCGGCGCGGGGCGCCCCGTCTTGCGCGAATTGATAAAGCGCAAAGGGGCGCGTTTCCCGCGCCGCCAGGTAGGACCGGAACCGCAAAAATGAAGCGGCGCGGGGCGCCCCGTTTTGCGCGAATTGATAAAGCGCAAAGGGGCGCGTTTCCCGCGCCGCCAGGAAGGACCGGAACCGCAAAATGAAGCGGCGCGGGGCGCCCCGTTTCGCGCGGGTTATTCAAAACCCAAAGGGCGCGGCGGGCTTCAGCCCCGCGTGCTTCAGTCCCGCCGGCCCCGTTGACCACTTGGCCACAGTTTAGTCCTGACTCTCCGCGATCCCTTCCCCGTTAGCCCCCACCTCGCACCCTAAGTTATACTCGACGCTAGCCTTGCCAAATCGCGAATTATTTCTTCGCCTCGTGACTGGAGGATTATGAAAGCCACCAACCGCCGTGCATTCATCCGCGGCGGCGCCCTCGCGGCCGCCGCCGGCGGAGCCGCCCAGGCCCAGACCGAACCCCGCAAGAAGGTGCACTACCTCGGCGAGAAGCCCAAATCCACCCCGCTGTTCTCGAGCGCCGTCTCTTACGGCAATCTCCTCTTCATCGCCGGACAGGGCGCCCACTTCCCGGGAGACATCAAAGCCCACACCGCCCACGTGCTCGACGAGATCCAGAAACTGCTCGAAAACGCCGGCTCGTCCATGGACAAAGTCCTCAAATGCAGCGTCTTTCTGGCTGACCTCCGCGACTACAAGGCCATGAACGAAGTCTTCCACGGCCGCTTCGGCGAGAACCCGCCCGTCCGCACCACCATCGCCGCCGCCGGCGGCATCCCCGGCGATTCGTTAGTCGAAATGGATGTCATTGCCTACATCTGACCGAGCCGTTGTGGCGGGTCCCATGCGGCGGGCCGGAAAACTGCACCCGCGGCCGTCGTCCTAGCGCAATATTTGCTCGCCGGGGGCAGTTTCATGACCGCAACCCTGAGGAATCCAGCGGGATCCCGGTGGCGTCGGCTAGACGGCTCTTGAACAAATCCCAATCCTCGCCTTCCCTCCCAAGCACGTGAGCCACATCGAACCAATCCTTGGTCGTCGGGGACTCGGATTTCAACTTCTCTACATTTAGCCCGGTTTTGGAAATGATCGTCCAGAAGTCTCGGAAATCTTCGTTCTTCGCCTTCTGATGAGATTTCTCGGCTTCGCCGGCCCGGTTGTGTGCATTGCTGCGATCAGTTCCCCCCTTGATCTCTATAGCAACCTTGTTGCGCAGTTTGCCGCCGAACTCTTCCTGAATTCGGATATCGGGATCGGTAGCGAGCGCTATCACCACCTTCCTTCCCGCGCGGGAACCATAGCCGAAACAGGCAAACGTTTGGTTTCCTTGGGGACGCCCCGGTTTCGGCCGGGTGTTCGTCATAGATGCAGAACGCGCATCGTCAGCTCTAACGCGGAAGGTGATGTTCCGGTCCCCGCCCCGGCACGGAGAATCGCACGGAATTTGTACCGTTTCCACGGAAGCCCAGCTCTGGTGAATAGTGCGGAATGGCGGTAGGATGAGCGTGGATGAAGACCTTGATCCGGGCAATCGTCAGCATCACCCCCGTCGCCCTGCTCGTCGGATTGCTTCTGTGTGTGGCCGCAATTCGCCAGGTATGGATTCCCGGCCTCCATCCGGCGAAAGCGGCAGCACTGATAAACGCAGCGCCTGAGTTCAACCGCTATGCTGCGCTCGTAAGCGTCGCGCGAGTCGACCGCCTGAAGGGTTCCATGGCGTCTGTCTCGTATGGAGTGTTCACGTTCCGTTATCTGAACTCCCCGGTTGACGCCGCCCCGATCAAAGCAAACGCCGATTTTCGCTATTGGGGAGGATCATGGCACCTCAATCAGTTAGACTATGGATGTCCCGCTGACTGCCGCATCGTCAACGTCCGCAACGAGCGGTGAAAACGCACCTATGCTCCCTTACCGCCTCGTCTACCACGAAGGCTACGACCTGCACCTCGGAGACCACGTCTTCCCGTCCCGCAAGTATCACTACATCCACGACCGCCTGCTGCACGAGCGCTTCGCCGCCGAAACCGACTTCGTCCGCCCCGAGCCCGCCCCCGATGCCGACATCCTCGCCGTCCACGATCCCGGTTGGGTTCACCGCCTTCAGACCGGCACCCTGTCCTACTACGAAATCATGCAGCTCGAAGTCCCCTACAGCCGGAAGTTGGTGGAGGCCTTTTGGCTCGCCGCCGGCGGCACCATGCTCGCCGCGTCCCTGGCTCTCGAACAGGGCCTGGGATTTAACCTCGGCGGCGGATTTCATCACGCCTTCGCCGCTCACGGCGAGGGCTTCTGCGCCATCAACGATATCGCCGTGGCCGTCCGCGCTCTCCAGCGCGCCGGCCGTATCCAACGCGCCATGGTCGTCGATTGCGATGTCCACCACGGCAACGGCACCGCCCACATCTTCGCCGGCGACTCCTCCGTCTTCACCCTCTCCATCCACCAGTTCAATAACTACCCCACCGAAAAGCCGCCCTCCAGCCTCGATATCCACCTGCCCGATGGCGTCGGCGACGAAGAGTATCTCCATCGTCTCGGCAATGGCTATCGCACCGCCCTGACCCTCTTCCATCCCGAGTTGCTCGTCTATGTCGCCGGGGCCGACCCCTACTGCGAAGACCAGCTCGGCGGTCTGTCGCTCAGTTTCGAAGGCCTCCGTGAGCGCGATCGCCTGGTCCTCTGGACCGCGCTCCATGGACGCATTCCGGTCGCCGTCGTCCTCGCCGGCGGCTACGCCGTCAATACCAACGACACCGTGACCATCCACGTCAACACCGCCCACGTCGCCAAAGAAGTCCTCGAAAAGACCGGCTGGCCGGTGACGCCCGCCCAAAATTAATTCCGTCGCAGGCCATCAAACGTTTACGGCCATCGCGTGGTCCTCGCTCCCGCCTCCGCTGCTACCGTACCTCCGGAATTGACTTCCCAGCCGAGGACTAACCGATGTCATCCGACCGCAAAATCGCGGCCAATCGCCGCAACGCCCAGCACTCCACCGGACCCCGCTCCCCCGCGGGCAAGACTGTCGTGGCTTTGAATCGTTTATCGCATGGACTGTACGCCGCCACCCTCATCCTGCCCGGCGAAGATCCCGAACAATATCAACAACTTCACGACCAATACCAGGCCTATTACCAGCCCCGCGATATCGTTGAGCAGGAGCTCGTCGATCAGCTTGCCGCCGCCAAATGGCGCATGTTCCGCACCGCCCTCCTGGAAGCCGAATTCATGGAAGTGCACGAAGACCAGGACCTCGACCGCCGCCTGGCCAACCTCAACCGTATCACCCAGTGCCAGGCCCGCCTCTCCCGCCAGTGGGACAAGCTGCGCAAGGATCTCGACGCCATCCGCGCCGCCCGCGCCACGCCCGCCGCCGAAAGCCAGGAGAAGGAGAAAAAGATGCAGCCGGAAAACGGCGATAGCCAGTGGCCGGCCCCCGCAGAAGGGGCCCGCCAGCAGATCGCTAAACCCAAGAATTGCAAGCCGCCCCAGCGTTTCGAGTTGGCCCGGCAGCCGGACCCCGGCGGGCCGGAAAAGGTCATCGCCCGTATCTACAAAGGGCAAAGGGGCGCGTCTGCCCGCGCCGCCATAAAGGACGGAAACCCGCGATATTGAGCGGCGCGGGCCGCCCCGTTTTGCGCGGGCAAAGAAGCAAAGGGGCGCGTCTGCCCGCGCCGCCATAAAGGACGGAAACCCGCGATATTGAGCGGCGCGGGCCGCCCCGTCTTGCGCGGGCTCAAGAAGCAAAGGGGCGCGTCTGCCCGCGCCGCCATAAAGGACGGAAACGCGCGATATTGAGCGGCGCGGGCCGCCCCGTTTTGCGCCGGCTAAAGAAATAGGAAAAACGTGGGACGAGTTCCCCAACCAGGACTGACCTACGGACCGGTTACCGTCAATACCGTGGTCCCGCATACCGCGCCCGCGCACGCCGTGATCGTCGTGGTCCCCCCCGCCACCCCGAACGCCACTCCGGAATTTGTGGCGTCCGACGTAACCGTGGCTACCGTCGGATCCACCGAGCTCCACACCACCGACGAAAGCTGCTGCGTGCTGCTGTCGCTGAACGTCCCCGTCGCCGTAAACTGCTGGCTCGCGCCCATCGCCAGCGACGGCGTAGTCGGGTTGACCGTGATCGATACCAGGCTCGACGGCGCCAGGGTCAGCGGCACGTACAGTTCCGCGTCCGCTAATACGTCACTGGTGAGATTGCTGTGCCCTCCCGCGATCAGCAGCGACCCGTTCGGTAGCAGCGTGGCAGTTTCCAGATCCCCCGGCACGGCCAGCGGCGACGACGTGGCGAACGTCCCGATGAACGGGTTATAGATCTCCGCCAGGGCGTCGTTGAACAGGCTGCCCGCTACGGCCACGTCGCCGTTCGTCAGTTCCGTGGCTGTCCCCAGCCAGCAGCTCTCTGCCTGGCTGCCCGTCGTTGTAAAGCTGCCGCTCGCCGGATTGTATAATTCGGCGCTGGTGAGCGCGCCGCCCACCAGGTAGTTGTAGCCGTCCGCGATCAGCACCAGGCCGTTGTTCAGTAGCGTGGCGGTGGCGCCGGACCGGGCCGTGTTCAACGTGCCGGCTGTCGGTGTAAACGTCCCCGCGATGGGATCGTACAATTCCGCGGTGTTGAGCGGACCCAGATTATTCGCGCCGCCCGCGATCAGCACCTGGCCGTTCGCCAGCAGCGTGGCGGTCGCGTCGAAGCGCGCGTTTTGCAGGCTGCCCGTCACGCTGAAGCTCCCCGTCGCCGGATTGTAAAGCTCCGCGCTGCCTAACACCGACGTGCCGCCGTAGCCGCCCGCGATCAGTACCTGGCCGTTTTGCAGCATGGTGGCCGTATGCTCGTACCTGGCCGTGTGCAGGTTGCCCGTCGCGGTGAAAGTCGCGGTCGCCGGATTGTACAGCTCCGCCGACGCCAGTTCGCCCGCGCCGCCCGAGCCGCCCGCGATCAGCACCTGTCCGTTGTTCAACAGCGTCGCCGTGTGCCCCTCCCGCGCCGCCACCAGGTTGCCGGTCGCCGTAAAGACGCCGGTGCCCGGATCGTAAATTTCGGCGCTGTTCAGCTCTCCCAGCGCGCCACTTGGCCCCGGCACCGGACCGATGCCGCCCGCCACCAGCACCCGGCCCGTCGTCAGCAGGTTCGCGGTATGGTAGTAGCGCGCCGTGTTCAGGCTGCCCGTCTCCACGATCGGGTCGTCCACGGTCAGGGACCCCGAACCGCTGATGCCGCTCGAGGTCGCCGTCACCGTGGTGCTGCCCGCCGCCAGGCCGGTAGCCAGCCCCACCGCGTTGACCGAAGCGATGCCCGTAGGCGACGTGCTCCAGGTGGCGGTGCTGGTCAGATCTTTGGTGCTGTTGTCGCTATAGGTCCCCGTCGCTGTCATCTGTTCGGTCGTCCCCGCGTCCAGGCTCGACGAGTTGGGCGTCACCGCGATCGAGACCAGCGTGGGGCCCGTTCCGTTCCCGGACAGGCTGACCTTCTGCGGGCTGTTCGATGCATCGTCGTTGAACGTGAGGTAAGCCATGCGCGTTCCGGTCGCCGTGGGCGTGAACGTCACCCCCACCGTGCACGTTCCGCCCGCCCCCAGCGTCGATCCGACACCCCCGCAGGTATTGCTGGCGATTCCGAAATCGCCCGCCGTCGAAATGCCGCTGAAAGTCAGCGTCGTCGTCTGGTTGTTGGTCAGCGTGACCGTCTGCGGCGCCGAAGTCTGGCCCAGGGACACCTTGCCGAAAGCGATGCTGGTCGGTGAAACCGTCACCGCCGCCACCCCGCTGCCCGCCAGCTTGCTGGTCTGCGGACTGTTGGAAGCGCTGTCGGTCACCGACAACGTGCCGCTCTTGGTCCCCGTTGAGGTCGGCGTGAACGTGACCTTGATCGTGCAACTGGCGCCTTTCGCCAGCGTCTTCGGGCTCAGCGGACACGTGCCTCCGCTCTGTGCGAATTGGCCCGTCACGCTGATCTGCGTAATGGTCAAGGTTGCGGTGCTGACGTTCTGTAATTTCGCCGTCATCGTGCCGCTGGTCGTTCCTACGACCTGTTTGCCGAATGAAATGTTGGCGGGGGAAAGCGTTACCGAAGTAACGGCTCTGGCCGATGTCGTCAACATCGCAACCAGACCGAAGAGGATGAAGACACTACCTGGAACTCGGCTGTGAGTCATGCCTACCACCACAGAGCAATATCCGATCAGTATATTGTCTGAGCGGTAGGAGGGGCAATGCACAAAAAGGGCGCGGCGTATGGTGTCAGTACCATAACCGCGCCCCTATCTTAACCGGATTAACGGTGGCCGCCGTGACCGCCGCCGCCACCATGGAAGCCGCCGCCGCCACCGCCGCCGTGGAATCCGCCGCCGCCACCGCCGCCGTGGAATCCGCCACCGCTGCTGTGGAAACCGCCACCGCCGCCGCCGAAATGCGCGCCGCCTCCGTAGTGTGCGCCGCCACCGCTGTAATGCGGGGCCGAGTACCCCCCGCCGTAGCTCCGCCCGTAGCTGTAAGTCCGCGGCACCGTGTAGCCTCGGGAGCCGCCGTAGTTGTACCCGCCGCGCGGCGCCCCATACGTCGTCCGCGGCGCGATGTTGTTGTACGTGCGGCCGTACGATCCGGCTCCCCGATTCCCGGCGTACGCATTGCCCCGGTACGCGTTCCCGCTATAAGCGTTGCCGCGATAAGCGTTGCCGCGATACGCGTTGCCGCCATAGGCGCCCGCGCGGGCTCCGTTGGCCGCGCGGCTGCCGCTAAAGTGATTCCAGCCGCCGGCCCCGCTGCTGAATGCGCGGTTTGTGGGCGCCGTGAAGTGGCTGCCGTTCATCACCCGTCCCGCCCGGGACGACGCGCCGTAACGCGCCGTCAGCCCCCGGTTCGGATACGCCACGCCCATGCGATGCGCGCCGTTATGCGCCCAGATCTGGTTGTGACCCCAGAAATGCCCGCCCCGATAGCCGTGGAACCCGTAATGCGAAAAGAAGAACGGACGGTTGTAAAGGAAGCCGCCGAACCAGTTGCATCCCCAGCCCCAGCCGCCCCAGCCGCCCCAGCCTGGGAAGAATCCGCCGATGTAGATTCCCGGACCCCATCCGAATCCGAAATCCCAGTCGTCCCACGCCGGGTAGTATCCCCACGCCGGAGGTCCCCAAATGTACTCGGGACTGTAGTAGGGCACATAAACCACGTCCGGATTGGCCGGTTCGATGTCGATGGCCTCCTGCCCGTTGTCCGTCTGCGTCGTGACGGTCTCTTGTGCGTTCGAGCTCAGCTTGCCATTGGCCTGCGCCCGCGCCCGCATCCTCTGCACTGCGGCCATCACGTCCGCCTGCTGCGCCAGGAACGCGTTACCGATGTCGGTCGTCCAGCGAATGTCCGAGTTCAAACGTGTCAGCACGTCGGGGAACGCCACCAGGGCCTGTACGCTCGGATCCCAGTTCTGCTGCCGTGCCGCGTCCATCAATTGCTGTCCGTGCAGCCCCTGATTCTGCTGCAGCCATTGCGCCGCCTCCGCGATCTCCAGGGGATAGGTGGATGCTGCCAGGATCTGGCCCAGCAGCGGATCGGGATACAGCGCGATCGGCGCCACCAGGGTGTCCAACTGGTCCGGCGACAACGGTTGTGCCGGAACCGTGGACGTGGGCGGTGCCGGCGCCGTCTGCTGCGCCACTGCCATGATACCCGTCAGGACCACTGCCGCCACCTGCCAGAGGGTCCTCTCGACGATATGTCGAACCGTGAAGTTCGTCATTGTTCCACCTCGCTCGCTAGGCCATCACTCAGTCTGATGCATGCCGTAGCATTCCGGTTCTCGCACGTGGGCGTCCAAAATCTAAGCCGCACATTCCAAGCCCTTTGGCCGCTTGCTGCGGACTCCGCCAAGTGGTTGAAAAGCACCGCTCAGGCCGCTGGCAACCAGCTCGCCTCCACCCCCACTTCACGATACACCTCCAGCACCTCGCCGGCCGTGCGCTCCCAACTGTACCGCGCCGCTTGCGTCCTCCCCTTGGCGATCAATCTCGCCCGCAGGTCTTCGTCGAGTAGCGCCTCCTGGATCCCGCGCGCGATGTCGAAGACGTTCTCCGGATTCACCAGCAGCGCCGCCTCGCCCACCACCTCCGGCAGCGAGCTCACGTTCGACGCCACCACCGGCGTCCCGCTCGCCATGGCTTCCAGCGGCGGTAGCCCGAAGCCCTCATATAGCGACGGAAACACGAACAGTGCCGCGCTCTCGAAAAACACCCGCAGCGCGTCGAATGACACGAAGCCCAGGAACCGCACCGACTTCTCCACCCGCGACTGGATCACCGCCCTTCGCACCGGCGGGTATCGCGAAATCTCGTCCCCGATGATGATCAGGTGCAGATCCCGGTAGACCGGATGCCGCGACAGCTTTTCCCGGACCACCGCGAAGGCTTCCACCAGCCGCGGAATGTTCTTCTGCGGCCGTATGTTGCCCGCGTAGAGCAAAAACGGATAGCCGATCTGGTAGCGCTCCAGGATGCTGGCTCGGCCCGCCGGCGGCGGCAGGAAGAAGTCCGGGTTGGGTGCGTTGTATACCAGCCGGATCCGTTCCTCGGGAATCCCCAGCGTGTCCCTCACGTCGCGCCGGGTGGCCTCCGACACCGCCATGATCCGTTCCGCCCGCATCAGCCCCCGGCGCAGCACGAAACGGCGGGCGCTCATGCGCATCCCCGAGCCGGTTTCAAACAGCAGGCTGGCCATGTCGTGGATCGTCACCACGTAGGGCGAGGGCATGAACAGCGGCACCTGGTTCAGCGGAATGTGTACCAGGCTGGGCTTTAGTTCCCGCAGGAACATCGGAAACGACCAGTGATCCAACAGGTAGGAGTCCGACTTCCGGTAAGCCAGGGTCTTGAAATTCGGCGGCAGATCGGCGAACGAACCTTCGTCCTCCGGCAGGGTGACCAGAATGTACTCGTCGGTCTCATCCAGTCGCCCCAGCGCGCGCAGCAATGTGCGGATATAGGTGCCGATGCCGAAGTCTCGCACCCGGCGGGCATCCATCACGATCCGCAGTGGCATGGCTCGGTGACGGTTCTAGCCGTCGTCGTCAGGCCCGCGCGTAGGCGGGTTGCCGCCTCCACTCGTAGAGGGGAAAACGTTCGGTCAGCGCCTCCACCTTGCGCCGGACCGTGGCAATCGCATCCTCGGACGCGATGTTATGCAGCACATTCGAAATCAGTTCGGCGACCTCCCGCATCTCCGGCTCCCGGAACCCGCGCGTGGTCACCGCCGGGCTGCCCAGCCGTATGCCGCTCGGATTCAGCGGTGGATTCACGTCGAACGGGATGGCGTTCTTGTTCACCGTGATGCGCGCCCGGTCGAGCGCCGCTTCGGCTTCCTTGCCGCGGATGCCTTTCGAAAATACGTCCACCAGCATCAGGTGCGTATCCGTGCCGCCCGAAACCACGTGGAAGCCGGCCTCCATCAGCCCGCCCGCCAGCGCCTGCGCGTTGGCCACCACCTGCCTCTGATACTCCGCGAAGCCGGGCTCCATGGCTTCCTTGAAACAGACCGCCTTGGCCGCCATGATATGCACCAGCGGTCCGCCCTGCATGCCCGGGAACACCGTCTTGTCCACCGCCGCCGCGAACTTCTCTTTGCACAGGATCAGCCCCGCCCGCGGACCCCGCAGCGTCTTGTGCGTGGTGGAGGTCACGATGTCCGCGTACTGGCACGGGTTCGGATGCAGCCCCGCCGCCACCAGTCCGGAAATATGCGCCATGTCCACCACGAAGATCGCGCCCACCGCATCCGCAATCTCGCGGAAGCGCGCGAACTCCAGCGTCCGCGGATAAGCGCTGGCGCCCGCCAGCACCATCTTCGGCTTGTGCTGCTCGGCCAGCCGCGCCAGTTCGTCGTAGTCGATGCGTTCGTCGTCCTGCCGCACCCCGTATGGCACGATGTGGTAAGTCTTGCCGGAAAAATTGAGCTTGTGCCCGTGCGTCAGATGCCCGCCGTGCGCCAGGTTCATCCCCAGAATCGTGTCGCCCGGCTGCAGCACCGCGGCGTATGCCGCCTGGTTGGCCTGCGATCCCGAGTGCGGCTGCACGTTGGCATGCTCGGCGCCGAACAACTGCTTGGCTCGCTCCCGCGCCAGGTTCTCTACGATGTCCGTGTATTCGCAGCCGCCGTAATAACGTTTTCCAGGATATCCTTCGGCATACTTGTTCGTGAAGACACTGCCCGCGGCTTCCATCACGGCTTCCGAAGTGAAGTTCTCGCTGGCGATCAATTCCAGTTGCGCGTGCTGGCGCTCCGCTTCGTGCAGGATCGCCTGATATATATCGGGATCCACTTCGGCCAGGTGTCGCGCCAGCCTTTCCGATTCAGGAGTGGTCTTCATAATGCGGTAAGTCGATTCTACCACCCTGCCGCGCGCGGCCCCCTGGGCCACTTGCCCGAATCCGCCTGCCGCGGCTATACTGTCATTTCTGACGGTGCCGTGCTTATGACGGTGAGAAACGAACTCGATCCCTTGGCCCCCCAACGGGAAGCCGCTTTCTTTTACGGGCTTTTCCTCCGCGGCCATCCGGTCGAAGCCCTGCGTCAGGATATCGATGTCCCCCGTACCATGCTCCAGAAGTGGATGCGCGCCCAGGATTTTGAAGCGGCCTTCCGCCAGGACCTCAAACGCCTCTACACCTTCCGCAAGCAGGTCCTGGCCATCTTCGACGGCTTGGTCCTCAACGAACAGAACCGCGACCGCGTGCAGTAAGCCTACAGTTCCCCGCGCAGCGCCTCAAACAGCTTCCTTTGTTCGGCGTCCCGGCGTACCTGGTCCTCCGGATGCCACTGCACCGCCAGCGCAAAACGCCGGTCCTCCCGCTCCAGGGCTTCGATCACCCCGTCGGGCACCGATCGCGCGCTCGCCCGCAATCCCGCCCCGATTCGGGCCACCGCCTGGTGGTGCCGCGAGTTGACCGCGTGCAGCCCTTCTCCCAGGATCGCGGCCAGCCGCGTCCCCGCGCCCACCTCGATCGCATGCACCGCTTCTGCCGGGTCCCCATCCTTCACCCGGTGTACCGCCGCGTTGTCCAGGTGCTGGATCAGCGTGCCGCCGTGCGCCACGTTGAATAGCTGCATGCCGCGGCAGATGGCCAGCACCGGCAAGTCCCGCGCCAGCGCCTGGCCCAGCAGGTCCATCTCCAGCCGGTCCCGCTCGTCGTCCGCCGGCTCGTCCTCCGCCGACGGCGTGCCGCCGTAAAGCCGGGCATTCAGATCCGTGCCGCCGCTCAGCACCAGGCCGCGGAACCCGTCGATGCTCGCAGCCGAACCTGCCGCGATCAACACCGGCTCCATACCCGCCTCCCGCAGCGCCTCCGCGTACGGCGCCGCCTTCTTCGGCTCGCCATACGTCAGCGCCACCGGCAGGCTCATGCCCGCTCCCGGCGATTCCTGCCGCGGTCCAGGCGGGACTTCAACGGCAGGAGCAGGCGCAGCGTGATCAGGTTGATGAGGCTCAGGATGATCGCGATCTCCAGGCGCGAACAGGCCACCGCCACCCCCAGCACGCCGGTGTTCCATATGCTGGCCGCCGTGGCCGTGCCGTGGACGTTTCCCCGGCCTCGCATGATCGCCCCGCCGCCGATGAACCCGATGCCCGCCGTCAAACCCTGGATCACCCGCGAGCGCGCCGCCGGATCGCCTCCCGAAATGGCGTCCGCCACCAGTACGTATCCGCAACTGGCCATCGCCACCAGCGGGAAGGTCCGCACGCCGATGCTGTGTTCCGCCTGCTCCCGGTCCCATCCGATCGGCAGCGCCAGTAAGTAAGCCGCGGCGATCTTCCAGGCAACCGTAAGGCCCGCGTGCCAGTCCAGCCAGGAGCTGAAATTCATTGGGCTAAGGATAACAACTTGGTAAGCATTCTGCTGCGCGCCGGGTGCTCTGCAACTATAATTAAAGGCAGATGCAACTGCACATAGGGCGACGGAATTCAAGAGCTTGCAGGCTGAAATCGAAGATTCTTCTTTATATCCGAAAACATTCATTGTAAATTATGTTGTATGGAGCGGTCCCCAAACTCCTCGTTCCTCAAGAGCCTGGCGCTGGCGTTGGGCGATGGACTCTTGTTCGGCATGGCGGTGAAGATGGCGCAGGGACGCCCCAGATCGCGGGAGGATGAAATGACGGACCTTGGTCCCCTGGCGGAAAGGCTGAGAAAAGTGGAAGAGAATACTACCCACGTTACTACCATCGATCGCGAAGGCATGGCCAAGTTCAGCGAAGGCCTCGACGGTCGCGTGCTCGAAAAAGTCATTGTGGCCCTGGAGGCCCGCCTCACCGAACACGTCGGCCAGGTCGACCGGCGTCTGGCGGAAATCGATGCCCAGGTGGCCCTCGATCTCAAGGCCGTGGACACCCACACCGCCGCCCAGACCGGGGCGGTCGAAAGAGCCATTCAACAGATTGAAGCCCAGGTGCGCGAGTATGTCTCCGCCGCGCAGGCTTCCAGTTCCGAGCAGATTGCGGGCGTCGATCAGCGGCTGTCCGCCCTGCAGGAAGCTTTGCCGGCAAAGTTCCGGGAGATTATCGAAGCCGTGCGCCAGTCCATGGAAGCGCGCGTCGCGCTGGAACTGACCGAACTCGAAAGTCGCGTGCGCCAGGGGGTCGTCGGACGCGAGCACTTGGACGAGCTCGAAACGCGGCTGCGCGGCGAAGTGGATGCTCTGGCCAGCCGCCTGTCCGGAGAGATGCACGGCCTCGCCGAACAGCAGCAGACTCAGACCATGCCTTTGCAGCAGGCTCTCCAGCAGCTCGAAACCAAGCTGAATACCCTGCGCGAAGAATTGCCGCCCAAGATCCGCCAGATCGTGGAAGCCGTGGAAGCTTCCATGGAAGCCCGCATCGCCGCCGGCGGCCGCGAGGCTGCCGATCGCATCTCCGCCCTGGAGCTGGTCCTGGCGGCGCTGCGCGAGGATCTGCCCCAGGCCGGCGCCTTCCGTCAGGCGATCGACGAAGACCTGCGCCGGCATGCCGAACAGGTCCAGGCGCTCGATTCCAAGCTCACCGTCTTGCAGGAAGAGCTCCCGCCCAAAATCAAGGCCATCGTGGATGCCGTGCGCGAGTCCCTGGATGCCCGCATGGCTATCGAGCTCAAAAATCTCGAGGAACACCATGCCGACCAGATCCGCGATAGCGAAGCCCGCGTCGCCGCGGCACAGCAGCAAAGTCTGGCCAGCTTGCAATCCGGCTTGGCGGCCTTCGGCGAGCGCCTCGATTCCGGCGACCGCCGCGTGGCTGAGCACATGGCGGCCTTGGAACAGCACGCCGCCCAGGTGACCGCCGGCGTGTCGGCGGAGATCGGTGCCCTGGAAACCCGCCACCGTTCCCAGCTCGAACAGCTTGAAACCCGGCTCGCCGGGGACATTCATTCCCTGGAAGCCCGCCTGGCCGGCCGCTCCCCCGATCTGGACAAAGCCCTGCAATACGCCTCCCTGCTCGAAGCCCGCGTACAGACTCTGGAGAACAAGCTGCAGCACGCCGCCGAGGAAGCCGCCGGGCTCGCCGTCGAACGCGTCTGGCAGATGCTGGAAGTCCGCCTGCAACAGCGCGTCGCTCCGCCCGCGCCGGCCGTTTCGGCCGAGAGCATCAGCGGCCTGCGCCAGAAATCTACCAGCGCCGAGCAGAACGTTCTCGATCTGATCGCGGGTATCGGCCAGTTGTTTGAAAAGCCGGCGCCCCGCACGGCGCACGATGCCGAGGCGCCCGCCGAGCCGCCCGCCGCCGCCCCGGCGCCCGTCGCCACCGAGCCTCCGCCATCGTCTGAACCGGCGCCCGTTGCCGCAGCGGTGGTGGAAGCCGCCGCGCCGGCCGAACCGGCGCCCAGGGACGAGCCTCCCGCGCCGCCCGTCGCCGCCGCACCCGCCCCGCCGGCCGAACCGGAAGCCGCTCCAGTTCCCGCACCCGAGGCCGAAGCACCCGCGCCGGAGCCTGTGGCTGCCGCCGAGCCCGCCCCCGCGGAGGTCGTGAAGGAACCCGCCGCGCACGAGGAACCCGCCGCGCACGACGAGCCTGCGCCCGAACTCGTGGCCGCTGCCGCCGAAACCGGCGAACTCGCCCCGGAAGACAAGCCGCCGGTGATCCTGTTTCGGCCCAAAGATAGCGGACGCAAATGGCGTATCCCGTTCGTCTCGTCTTTCCTCCTGATGGCCGCGGCCATCGCCTGGCTGCAGTTCATGTAAGATAGAGGGACGCAGGCAGGCTCGCGTTCCGGGCCTGCCGCTTCCCCGATTCGATGAATATCGCCGGCGTCCGGTCGTTCCTCCTGTCCTATCCGTTTCCCGAGCCGGTCCGCCTTCCCTTCTACGGCGGTGAACGCACCATCCTGAAGCGCGACGCCATGCTCATCCGCGTGGCTGCGGACAACGGCCTCGTGGGTTACGCTCCCGGGCCCGGCAGCCAACGCACGCAAAACCTCATCGAAACCACCGTCGGTCCGTTTCTGGAAGGCCGTGCCTTGGCCGACCCGGATGCCTTGCGCATCCAGTTCATGGAGTGGCCCGGCGTGGACGATGCTGCGGCCAAGGCCTACTGTGCGGTGGAAATTGCGTTGTACGACCTGTGCGCCAAAGCCCGCGGCGTGCCCCTTTCCGAGATGCTCGGCGGACGCGTGCGCGGCTCCATTCGCCTGTACGGCAGCGCCGGCATGTACATGTCTCCGGAGCAATACGCCGCCGAAGCGGTGGCCATCGCCGGCCTGGGCTTTCGCGCTTACAAGATGCGTCCCGCCGGCGGATCCGATCGGGACCTCGAAGCCGTGCGCCAGGTGCGCCAGGCGCTCGGCGCCGATTGCGACCTGATGGTGGACGCCCACACCTGGTGGCGCATGGGTGACTGCAGCTACTCCGCCGCCACCGTCGAGGATCTGGCGCGCGAGATGGCCGCCTACCGGGTCGCCTGGCTCGAAGAGCCGCTGCCGCCCGGCGATCACGATGCCTACCTGCGCCTGAGAGAGAAAGACTACCTGCCGCTAGCCAGCGGCGAGCACGAACCCAGCGCCGAAAGCTACCGGGATCTGATTCTGCGCCAGGCGGTCGACTACGTGCAAATGGATGTCTGCTGCCAGGGTGGCTTCTCCCTGGCGCGGCGCCTCATCGCGGACATCGCCCGCGCCGGCCTGTGCTTCGCTTTCCACAGCTGGGGTACCGCGCTGGAAGTGGTAGCCGCCGCGCATCTGGGCGTCTGTTGGCCCGAACACGTGGTCGAATGGCTCGAGTATCCCTGCTACTCCGCGCCCGCGCGCCCCGGCATGTACCCGTTTCCGCTGGCCGCTGAAATCCTGACTGAGCCGCTCCCCATCGAGCGCGGCAATCTGCAGGTGCCGGCCGCGCCCGGTCTGGGTGTGGCGGTGGACGAATCGGTTATCGATCGCTATCCGTGGATCCCCGGCCCCTGGTCCTACTTCCGCACCGATTCGCCGGCCGAAACGCGCGCCGTCACCTCCGATCATTCCATCCAGTGGGAGCGTTACTCGGCTTGATGCACCGGCGCTTTCGCTATTACGACCTGCTGGTCCACATTTTCGTGGTCATCCTGCTGGTCTCCAACCTGGTCGGCCAGAAGATCACCGCCGTGGGCCCCTTCCGCATCAGCGGCGCGCTCCTGTTCTTCCCGATTACCTACATCTTCGGCGACGTCTTCACCGAGGTCTACGGCTACGGCGCCTCCCGCCGCGCCATCTGGATCGGCTTCTTCGCTTCCGCCCTGTTGGCCGCCATGGGGCTGGTCTGCGTGGCCCTGCCGCCCGCTCCCGGATGGGACGGCCAGCGGGCCTTCGCGCGCGTCTTCAACTTCGTGCCGCGCCTGATCGTCGCCAGCCTGGTGGCCTTCTGGTGCGGCGAATTCGCCAATTCGTTCGTCCTGGCCAAAATGAAGCTGCTGACTCGCGGGCGCTTTCTGTGGACCCGCACCGTGGGTTCCACCGTCGCCGGCCAGGCCGTGGATACCTTCGTGGTCACCGTGCTGGCCTTCGGCGGATCGCTCAGCACCGCCACCATCGCCAACCTGGTGATGTCCGGGTATCTGGCCAAGGTACTGTATGAGGTGGCCGCCACTCCCATGACCTATGCGGTGGTGAACTTCTTGAAGCGGCAGGAAGGCGTGGATGCCTTCGACCATCAGACAAACTTCAATCCCTTCCGGCAGTGAGCGCCGGCGCCGGGCCCAAGGGCGAGGAGGATGCCTTACGCCGGCACGATCCCTTGCCTTACCGCGTACCGCACCAGGCTGGCGGTTTCATGCACTCCCAGCTTCTCCATGATGCGGCTGCGGTGCGAATCCGCCGTCTTGTAGCTGATCTGCAGGAGGCTGGCGACTTCCTTGGTGGACTTGCCGTCCGCCACCAGCGCCAGCACCTGTACTTCGCGCGCTGTCAGCGGCGATACGGAGGTGCCGCGCCCGGGTGCCGCAATCTCGATGCAGGCGCCCGTATATCCGGTGAATTCGCCGTTTCCGTCGAACTGGGCCCGCCCCGAATCACGCACCCAGCGATATTGCCCGTCCGCGCGCTGCAGCCGGTATTCGATATCGAATGGCTGCCGCGTTTCGAACGAGCGCCAGAAGATGTCCGCGTAACGCTGCCGGTCGTCGGGATGCACACCCTCCAACCAGCCGCTGCCCATCTCTTCATCTATCGTACGGCCGCGAAATTCGAGCCATCGCCGATTCAAATAGTTGCAGAGGCCGTCGCTATTGGTCGACCATAGCATGAAAGGCGCCTGATCCACCAGGTGGCGGAAGCGCGCTTCGTCTCCTCCGGGGTGTGGGGTGATTACTTGAGTAGGATGCATATATTCTTAATGAAATTTTAATGCATCCCGAGGTACTGCGTAAATAATAGTAGTACTATTCTTTACGGAAATTTCCTCCCCCCGCCGCCGAATCGTAACCTGAATCCCGCTTCGCGGACGATATAATCACTCCAGATGGCCCCGTTCGCCTGATCCATGCTGCGATTGCTGGAAGCGGTTGAATTTCGGAACCCCTCCCGCGCGCGCGAAGATATTGCGCGCCTGGGAAACGGCATTCCGGAACGCATCGTCGCCCGCATCCAATCCCTGCTGGCAGCCGTGCCCGATCCCGACGAAGCCCTGCATTTTCTAGAGCGTCTGCGCCAGGAATCGCCCGCCGCCTTCAATCGCGTCAGCAGTTCCCCGGCGGCCTTGCGCGCCCTGATCGCGGTATTCTCCTACAGCCGGTTCCTTTCCGAGGCTGTGCTGCGCCGGCCCGAATGGCTCCTGCAGGCGGCCGCGGGAGGCGATCTGCTCAAGGTGCTGTCATCGGAGGAGTACGCCGACTATCTGGTGCAGTTCCAGGCAGCCGAGGGCTCCGGCGTGCCCGTGGCCGTGACGCTGGCCCGCTTCCGGCGGCGCCAGTTGCTGCGCATTCTGCTGCGCGACGTGCTGGACCTGGCGGCCCTGCCCGATATTACCGGCGAGCTGTCCAACCTGGCCGACGCCATTCTGGATTTCGCCTACCGGCAGATCCGCGAACAACTGGTCGCGCGCCATGGCCAGCCCACCTGCGCGGGTGCGGACGCGCAACGCCGGCCCTGCGGCTTCGCCGTCATCGCCCTGGGCAAACTCGGCGGCCAGGAGTTGAACTACAGCTCCGATATCGACCTGATGTTCGTCTACTCCGGCAACGGCGAAACGGACGGCCCCGACCCGATCACCAACAAGGAGTTCTTCAAGAAGGTCGCCAACCAATATACGGAACTGCTCTCCACCTATACCGCCGACGGCTCCTGCTACCGCGTGGACCTGCGGCTGCGCCCCGACGGGCGCCTGGGCGAAGTCTGTAGTTCGCTCGCCGGCGCCGAACAGTATTACACCGAGCGCGCCCGCGATTGGGAAAAGCAGATGCTGATCAAGGCCCGCGCCTGCGCCGGCGACCTCGCCCTGGGCCGTGAGCTGCTGGAATTCGTGGAGCCTCTGATCTACTCGAGCACCCTGGATTTCCGCGCGGTCGAAGCCGTCTCCGAAGTGCGAGAGCGGATCAGCGAGAAACTCGCCGCCAAGCGCCCGCACGCCGGCGTGGACATCAAGCTGGCGCACGGCGGCATTCGCGATATCGAGTTCCTGGTGCAGTGTCTGCAGCGTCTCCACGGCGGACGCGAAATGTGGGTGCGGCACGGCGGTACCCTGTTCGCCCTCTCGCGGGTCCACGATAAGAGCCTGTTATCGGCAGGCGAATACGGGCGGCTGGCTTCCGCCTACCAGTTCCTGCGCCATCTCGAGCACCGGCTGCAATTCTACGACGACCGCCAGACCCACACGCTGCCCACCAGCCACGAAGAGCTCGAGGTGCTGGCCCGCAAGATGCCCGCCGAGCCCGGCGATCCCCTCACCGCCGAGTCGCTCCGCGTCCGGCTGGAGGAGCATCTGGGCAACGTGCGCGAAATGTACAACCGCGTCATCCAGGCGCGCAAGCCGATGTACTACACCCTGGCGGATGGCGACGCCGACGATCGCTGGCAGCCGATGGAGCTGGACCGGCCGCCCGCGGCGGGCGCCCTGGTGCGCTACATGGACGAGCGCGCGCCGCAACTGGCCGCCACCTTGAGCCGCGTGAAGGTGAATCGCGGGCGGGAACGCCTGGAGTATTTTCTGGAAGAGGTGTTCGGGAACACCGATTGGCTGGCGCGGCTCAATGCGCAACCCTCCCTGGTGGAGCGGGTGGTGGATCTGTTCGAGCATAGCCAGTACTTCGGCGATCAGCTTTTGCGCCATCCGGAGCTGCTGGCCGATCTGGACCCGGCAGGCGATGGGGCATCCCCCGCGGACATTACCGATGCGGCCGCCTTGCGCGTGTACTTCCGCCGCCAGATGCTGCGCATCCAGAGCGACAGCCTGGCCCGGCCCGCGCCGATATTCGAAACCCTGGAGCGCACCTCGGACCTGGCGGACGAAGTCATCGCGGCGGCCTACCGTATCGCGCTGGAGGAAACCCCCCGGCCCGCGGCTCCCGCTTACACGCCCGCGCAGCAGATGATGGTGATCGCCCTGGGGCGTCTCGGCATGCGCGAATTCGATCTGGCCTCGGACGCCGACCTGATCTTCGTCATCCCGGACGAGGATGCCGCCGCGGAGGTCTTCTGGACCGCGGTGGCCGAGCGCATGATCCACGTGATCGGCGCCTACACCGGCGACGGGGTGATGTTTACCGTGGATACGCGCCTGCGCCCCAATGGCCGCGAGGGCGCGCTGGTGCAGTCCGAAGGCGCCTACCGCGAGTACTTTGCCCGCCATGCCGAGGCCTGGGAAGGCATCGCCTACATGAAGTCCCGCGCGGTGGCCGGCAATCTGGAACGCGCCACCGACTTCCTGCACAAGCTGCAGGAAGTGGACTGGCGGCGCTACGGCCAGGGTGGCCGCTCGCGCAAGGAGCTGGCCCAGATGCGCGCCCGCCTGGAGAAGGAGCAGGGCGCCCGCAATCCCTTGAAGGCCGCCGCCGGCGGCTATTACGACATCGACTTCGCCTTGATGTATCTGCGGTTGAAAGGCGCGGGCATCTTTTATAAGGTGCTCAACACCCCCGCCCGCCTTGACGTGATCGAGCAGATGGGCCACCTGGAGCGCGACGATGCCGACTTTCTGCGCGACGCCGCCGTCTTCTACCGCGCCATCGATCATGGCCTGCGTGTCTCCAGCGGATACGCGGGCGGCAAACTGCCGGCCGCGCCTTCCCAATCCGAGACGCTGGCCGAACTGGTGCGCCGCTGGACGCCGGCGCATTTGCACGATCAGCGCCTGGACCGCAAGCTGGGCGAGATCCGTCAGAAGACCCGTGAGTTCTTCAACCGCATCTTCGGCGCATGACCCCTCCGCATAGTGCGCCGGCCCCCCGCGGGCGATCGGCCGGCCACCCCAACGCCCGCCTTCTGCTGCGCGTCATCGCCGCGCAGGCCGTCATCGCCTTGATTGTCGGATTCTACCGGTGGTTCCCGGTCAACCAGACCACCGTGGCCTTGACCCTGTTACTGGCCATCCTCGCCATCTCGACGGTCTTCGGCCTCTGGGAGGCGACCCTGGCTTCCTTCGGGGCCATGTTGGGTTTCAACTACTACTTCCTGCCGCCGGTGGGGACCTTCCAGGTCGCCGATCCGCAGAACTGGATCGCGCTCACCGCTTTCCTGGTGACCGCCGTCACCGCCAACCAGCTCTCCGAGCGGGCCAAACGGCGTGCCCGCGAGGCCGTCGCGCGCCGCCGCGAAGTCGAAGGTCTCTACGCCTTGAGCCAGAGTCTGCTGCTCAGCGGCAGCGCCCGCACGGCCAGCCAGGATCTGGTCGCCCGCGTGGTGAAGATCCTGGGTATCGCCACCGCCGCCTTCTACGCCAAGCCCACGCAGGAGACCTTTCGCTGGGGAACGGAGGATCCGCGCCTCTCCGCCGCCCGGTTGCAGACCGACCGCGACGAGCCCTTGATCGACGCCGCGCAAGGCCTCGCCATCATCCCGGTGCAGTTGGGCGGGCAGGCCCTGGGCAACCTCGCGCTCGCCGGTACCCTGCCGTCGGAAAACGTGCTGCACGCCGTCGCCTACCTGGTGGCCATCGGCATCGAGCGTGCCCGCGCCCTGGAGCAGGCCAGTCACGCCGAAGCGTCCCGCCAGAGCGAGGTATTGAAGTCCGCCCTCCTGGATGCCCTGGCGCACGATTTCCGCACGCCTCTGACGTCCATCAAGGCCGCCGTCACCAGCATGCTGGGGCAGCCCCGTACCCCCGCCGACCGCGAACTGATGACCATCATCAATGAAGAGGCCGACCGCTTGAACCGGCTGGTGGCCGAGGTGCTGGAGATGGTCCGCATCGAGGCCGGCAAGCTGCACCTCGAGAAAGCCCCGCGCAATGTCAGCGAGGTCATCTACTCCACGGTGGAAGAGATGGATCCGCTCCTCCAGGGCCGTCCCGTGGACGTGCGTCTCCCCAGCGCCCTCCCGGAAACCGACGTCGATTTCGACCTGATTCAGCAGGTGCTGAAACAGCTCGTCGATAACGCCATGAAGTACAGCCCGCCGGGCTCCCCTCTGACGATCTCGGCGCGCGCGGGCGAAGGCCGCGTGGTGGTGAGCGTGGCCGATCGCGGCAGCGGCATCGCCGACGATGAGCAACTGCGTATCTTCGACAAGTTCTTCCGCGGCCGCGATCACCGCTTCCGCGTGCCGGGCACCGGCATGGGGCTGGCCATCGCCAAAAGCATCGTGGAGGCGCATGGCGGCAGGATCTGGGTCACCAGCGAGCCCGGACAAGGTTCCGTCTTCAGTTTCTCGCTGCCCGTCCATCGTGGTGAAATGGTTCCGTGAGCGCCGGTAAAATTCTGGTGGTGGATGACGACCCGCAGATCCGCCGCGTGATGCGGGCTACCCTGGTCGGACACAAGTACGAAGTGACCGAGGCCCGCAATGGCGAAGACGCTTTGGCCCGCTTCGCCGCCGAATTGCCGGACCTGGTCCTGCTCGATATGAACATGCCGGGCATCGGCGGCCTGGAGACCTGCCAGTATTTGCGGTCCGGATCGGAAGTGCCCATCGTCATCCTCTCCGTGCGTAATAGCGAAAAGGACAAGGTCGCCGCCCTGGACGCCGGCGCCGACGACTACATCACCAAGCCGTTCAGCATGGAGGAGCTGCTGGCGCGCATCCGCGCCGCGCTCCGCCGCGCCCCCACCTCGCCCGAGAGCGGACCCCATTCCGTCTCGACGCCGGACCTGCAGATCGACTTCGATACCCGCCGCGTTTCCGTCAAGGGCAAGGAGACCCGCCTCACCCCCAAGGAGTTCGATCTGCTGCGCTACCTGGTTTCGCAGGCCGGCAAGCCGGTGCCGCATCGCGAATTGCTGCAGGCCGTGTGGGGTCCGGATTACGGCGATGAGCCGGAGCATCTGCGCGTCTTCATCAACCAGTTGCGCAAGAAGATCGAACCCAATCCTTCCAAGCCGAAGTACATTCTGACGGAACCCTGGGTTGGCTACCGGTTTGCAGCCAATCCCGCGGGCGGCGCCTGAGGCGTCTCCGGCGGTCTCACCAGGCCGTCTGCAGGATCTTGTGGATGGCGCCGTTCACCCGCCGGTACTGCTCCGTCTCCGCCGCCAACTGCTTCCGCCCGAGCGCCGTGAGTTGATAGTAGCGGGCGCGCCGGTTGCCCGCTGTGACGCCCCATTCGGCGGTCACCCAGCCCTTGAGCAGCATGCGCTGCAAGGCCGGGTACAGGGATCCTTCCTCCACCTGCAGCACATCGTCCGAGACCGCCTGTATGGCGTTGGCGATCTCGTAGCCGTGCAACTGGCCTTGCCGCGCCAGCATGGTCAGGATCAGCATGTACAACGTGCCCGGCGGGATCTCGTCGCGCCTCGCGGCTTCTGCCATAGTTGAACTATGGCATGTCCCCCACGCGCGCGTCAAGGCCGCGGCGGCCGCGGCTTCCGCCGGCCTTCACGTCCGCCGGAACAGCTTCTCGCCGTCCTGCGAGAGCAGGACCCAAAGCCCGTACACGCCCAGGGCGGTCCCCAGCGGCACGTGGATCAGGTCGAGCACCGAAAGCACGATGGTCAGAATGCGCGCCCAGGGCTGGAACTGCAGCAGGCCGATGCCCGCGATCAGGCCCGGCAGCGAGATCGCCGCCAGGAAGAAGAACAGAAACGCTCCGATGCCGCCCAGGATCGGAACCGAGATGTGGGAGTCGGCGGCATCGGTGGTGGCGCCCACCAGTCCGGCGATGCCGCCGAACAGCACCAGCAGTCCCACCGCCGCCAGCAGGCCCAGGCTGCCGAACGCGATGTGCAGAAACCCCAGAGCTTTGATATGGCTTTCCATGGCCGCTTATGCCTCGGGTGCGGGTACGTCGGTCCAGGCGCGCGCCGCGGCACTGGCCAACTCCGCCTCCAGAATTTGCAATTGCCGCAAGCCGTCGGCGAATTGCGGATATTCCACCGGCGCGGCGCTGTCTTCCACCGAGTGGTAGAACCGCCGGAACACCTGCTTGAACGTATCGTCGTAGCCTTCGCTGTGGCCGCCGGGCAGATCCGCGTAAGACCGTGCGGCGGGCTCCATCAGCGACGGATCTTTGACGATCACCTGGTTGGGGGTATTGCGATGCCCGATCCACAGCTCGTCGGGCCTCTCCTGGTTCCAGGCCACCGACGCCTTGCTGCCGTAGATCTCCATGCTCAGTCCGTTCTTGCGGCCCGCGTTCACCTGGCTGGCCGTGAATGCGCCGCGCGTGCGGTCGCCCATGCGGAACACCACCGCGCCGAAATCCTCGGTCTCGATGGGCACCTCGTCGTAGTCTTCCGGGCTCAGCGTCTTGCCGGCGAAGGTCTCGATGGACTTCTTGGGACGCTTGCGCGTCTTGTGGAACGTCTGCAGATCGGCGCAAACCGAGGTGATGCGCAGCCCGGTCACGTGCTCGGCCATGTCGCACCAGTGCGAGCCGATATCGGCCATGCAGCGCGACGGGCCGTTGGCCTTGGAGTCGATGCGCCAGTTCCAGTCCGTGTCGTACAACAGCCAGTCCTGCGAGTAGGTGCCCTGCAGCACCAGGATCTCGCCCAGTTCGCCGGACTCCCGCATCCGCCGCATGTGCTGCACCATGGGATAGAAGCGCAGGTTGTGGAACGTGCAGTTGCGCAGGTTCTTCTCCCGGGCCAGCGCCATCAGCTTGCGCCCGTTCGCTGCGGACGTGGATAACGGCTTCTCGCAGATCACGTGTTTGCCGGCGTTCAGCGCGTCGGCCACCATCGGAAAGTGCAGTGCGTTCGGCGTGCACACGTGGACCACATCCACCTCGGGATCGTCCAGAATCTGGTGGTAATCGCTGGCGGCTTTGTCGACGTGGAACTCCTCGGCCAGCCGGCGGGCCTTCTCCTTCTGGCTCTCGCCGATGGCGTACACCTGGACGAAGCCCAGGCGGCGAATCCCTTCCAGGTGCACGCGTCCCACAAAGCCCGTGCCGAAGACGGCAGCCTTCAGTCTATGGATCATAGTCGCCTCGTTCTGAAGTGTCTACTGTAACCCAATTACTGATACATTGGTATGGAAATGGTGGTTCGCATCCGCTTTGGACGAGGGCCGAAAGTGGTGCGAAAAAGGCGCAGTAACCGGCGCCTGGCATTGGCCTTCGCCGCTATCCTCACTCCCGCGGCGGTGATGGCCGCGGCTCTGGCCGTCTGGGGCCTGGCCGCCGGACCGAACTGGGTCAGCAACTTCGCCATTCATACCGGCCTGCTCTCCCACTGGCAGGTCTGGCTGGGTTTCGCGGCCGTGCTGCAAACCGCCTCGCACCTGCTCAATCGCTACGGCCGCGCCGCCGACGTGCTGCCCGCCGCCCCCGTCCGCCCCCTGGTCCGTCCTTAGATCCACTTGTCCTGTTATCCTACTTCTAAGGGCTCGCGATGCGGTACAGCACCAGGTATAGACTGAACTCCTTCTTCTCGGCCGGCAACTTTCCCCAGGGTGTGAAATGGCTGCTGATTATCAACACGGCCGTCTACGTCCTGAGCTACCTCGCGCGCCAGACCAGCTTCGGCGATATCTTCAACCTGTTTGCGCTGGTCCCCCGGGCCGTGGTCTTCCATCTGGCCGTGTGGCAGTTGTTCACCTACCTGTTCCTGCACGGCGGCCTCATGCACCTGTTGTTCAATATGCTGACGCTGTGGATGTTCGGCGTCCAGCTCGAGCGCGACTGGGGCACCCGCCGTTTTCTCAAATACTACTTCTTGTGCGGCGTGGGCGCGGGCATCTGCGACGTCACCGTCAACGCCCTGCTCGGCAACTGGAACACCAGCACCATCGGCGCCTCCGGCGCTATCTACGGCGTGCTGCTGGCCTTCGGCATGTTATACCCGGAGACCAGCATCCTCTTTCTGTTCCTGTTCCCCATCCAGGCCAAATACTTCGTCATGATCTATGGCGCCATCGCGTTGTTGGGCGCCATGAACGTCAATAGTGGAGTCAGCAACGTGGCCCATCTGGGCGGCATGCTGTTCGGGCTGCTGTACCTGAAGACGCGCTTACCCCGCTTGGATTCCTACGAATTGCGCCGCTGGTATCAGAACTACAAAATGCAGCGCGCCAAGAAGAAGTTCCAGGTGTACATGCGCAAGCATGGCTCCGGCCGCGGCCCCTGGGTGAACTGATTCCTTAACGATTCTGGCCGGCTTCCTGTTCTGGCTGTTCCGGAAGATCGGGGGGTAACGGCTTCAGCGGGCCTGCCGGGTGAACAACTCGAACGGTCCCCAATAGTAAGGTTTCCCCCACGCGCCGCCGGCGTGAATCAGGGCCAGCTTGGCGTCCCGCAGCGCGCGGGACGGCGCGGCGCCGCGCCCGATTCCGGCGTAGAGCCGCGCCATCAGGTCCGCTGTGGAGCGGTCGCCGACGTCCCACAGGCCGGCGATCACGTTCCGGGCGCCGGCTTCCAGAAACGCCCAGGGAAAGCCCACCAGTCCTTCGCCGGCGTAGACACGCCCACCGGCACTGCGGCAGGCGGAGATGGTGACCAGCGTGGCGTGCAAGGGCGTCTTCAGGACGTCCTCCGCGCGCAGCTTGTAGTCCTTGCCGCTGCGCGACAGTATGACCGCCGACTCCAGCGGCTCCTTCGCGTCGGCCACCGCGTGGGCCACGAAGTGGATGTAGTCGAAGCCCGCCGGATGGGACCCCGCGTAGACCGCCGGCGCGGCTTGCGACCTCTCCCGCACTACTTGCCGGAAGGCGGGCAAGTCCTCCCGTATGGCATCGATTTCCTGACCGGCGAATTCCAGGTCCGGATACTGCGCCACCGGCGAAACCGGATTGCCGATCAGCAGCAGAGACGGCGCGGGCCGCCGCCCCGTTTTGCGCGTGGGCATCAAAAGCGCAAAGGGGGGCGTGTTCCGCGCCGCCGCACAGGGCCGGGACTCGCATTCTGGCGGCGCGGGCCGCCGCCCCGTTTTGCGCGTGGGCATCAAAAGCGCAAAGGGGGGCGTGTTCCGCGCCGCCGCACAGGGCCGGGACTCGCATTCTGGCGGCGCGGGCCGCCGCCCCGTTTTGCGCGTGGGCATCAAAAGCGCAAAGGGGAGCGTGTTCCGCGCCGCCGCACAGGGCCGGGACTCGCATTCTGGCGGCGCGGGCCGCCGCCCCGTTTTGCGCGTGGGCATCAGGAGATCGAGCGAGGGCGTCACCGAAACGGTCACGTCTTCGATCCAGTAGTGCGGCGTGGCACCCGGTACCGGCAGGGTCTCGAAATTGAGTCCGGCGAGCGATCCATCCGGCACGATGACGACCGCGGCGTCCTTTGCCAAGAGGCCGGCAGCCGGCGCGATCAGCGTCTGGTAGAGCTGCCTGCCGGCGGGGTTGTCGCTGTCCCGGGGATCGCGGACCGCCTGAATCAGATCGTCGTACGCCTTCACCATGGCGCGAATCCGCGCCTCGCCCGGCAAGGTGAAGACGCGCACCTCCGATCCGCTGACCGCCCACAGAAACGACCGGTCGGGCGCCAGCCAGTAGGACAGCAAAACGCGGCCGGACGCCGCGGCGGCCCGCTCGAAGGACGCCGCGGTGCCCGCGCTCAGGCGGCCGTGCGTCAACCGGAGTTTGTCCAGCAAGGCCCGGGCGCGGCTGGACTCCGCGATTGCCAGCGCCTCCTTCGGGCGGCCCTGCGCCATGATGTAGTCCACGTACTCCTGGTAGAACTCGATCTGGCCGGCGAAGTAGGCCAGCCGGTCCTGATCGCTCGCCAGAGCCGTCCGCTGCCGCTCCATGGCCGCGTCGGTGGCCCGGTATTCGGCTTCTGCATCGCGGTTCCGCCCCGCCGTGGCCAGCATAAACGCCCGTCCCGAGTGGGCCCGCAACACCGGTATCGGATCGCCGCCCGGCCGGTCAATGACCGTGCGGAACAGTTCGTCCGCTTTCGCGAAGTCGCCGCGCCCGGCCGCGATATAGCCGGCTTTGACGACGGAGAAGTCTTCCCCATGGCCGTCGCTCTTCCACAGGTTCCACGCTTGGTTGTTATAGCGTTCCGCGCGGTCCCAGTCGCCGGTCTCGATGGCGATCTCGGCCAGGTCGTCGAGCCAACTGGCGCGGTGCGCCCGGTCGTCCAGCCCCACGGCCATCCGCAGCGCCCCCTCGTAGGCTTCGGCGGCTGCCCGGTACTCGTGCTTGTCGAGCAGGATGCCGGCCATGTCCCCCAGGCAGACCTGCCGGTCCCGCCGGTTGCCGGTCTGTTCGAACCCCAGCGCCGCTACCTGGAAGTACCGCTGCGCCTTGTCCAGATCGCGCAGGCGGTACGCGCACCAGCCCAGGTTCAGGTTGTTGCGCGCCTCATCGTCGGCGGCGCCCAGGGCCCGCGCCATGCGCAGTCCGGCTTCATCCCAGGGGATGGCTTCCTCGTACCGGAATTCATAATCCGATAGAAGGAAGCCGATGTTGCCCCGGGCTTTCATCTCCAGATAGGCATCCTTCCGCCGGACGGCGTCGTCCAGCACTTCATGTAGCTTGGCTTCCGCTTCGGCCAGCTTGTTTTGACGTATGAATACAGATGCCCGCCGCAGCTCGATTTCGTCCAGCAGGCCGGCGGCGCCGATCGTCTGCGCGAACGTCCGCGCCTGGTCCAGACGCTGCAATGCGGCCTGGGGGTCGTGCCGCAGCCGAAACTCGATGCTGGCCTGGCACAGGCGATAGCGGGCCCATTCCTCGGTCCATTGCGGACCCGGGGGCAACTTGAAATCGAGCGCCTGCGCGGCGGCGTTCTCCCGCTGTTCGGCGAGGATCTCGGCGCGCAACAGACGCAGCCGCCAATAGCACGGCGTACTCTGCGGCGCATGCCGAAGCGCGTCCTCCACCCGCGCCAGGATGGTCTTGTATTGCTGGCCGCGCAGCAGGTCGCGGCCCTGCCGGCAAAGATCCGCCGCGACGCGCGCGGAGCGGTCCCCGCAACCCGTCAGCGCCAGGAGAAAGATCAGCGCCAGCCGGCGCATCTTACCCGTCGGAGCCGCCGCCCGAAGCGCCGCCCGTGGAGGTGGAGCCGGAGGGCGAACTTCCCAGATCGACCTGCAGCATGGTGATGGTGCGCGTCGTATCCGTGATGCGGAACTCGGCCAGGCGGATAAATCCGAAGCCGCGCACGGGTATGACGTGTCCGATCGGCCGCATCTCCTCCGGCAGCTTCTCGCTCTCCTCAATCCGGGAGACCAGCGAACAGGTGGTCACGCCGCGCGGCTGCTCCGCTTCCGCCTCCAGCCAGCCAAAGCACTTCCGCAGGTAGTCTTTCACGTGCGCCCGGCCTTCCGCCAGACCCGCGAACGCCTGCTGCAGGCTCTTGTTCTTCTGCCGCGCCTCGTCCGTGCTCCGGTCCGTATCCAGCCCGTGGAACTTGCCGGTATCCAGCTTGAGATCGACAGGGCAGCCGGCGATGCGCAGATTCTGGAAGTAGGAACCGAGGGGAGTGATGAAGGGCGGCTTGTTGCGGTCTTCCGGGTTCTCGGCGGCGATGCGGGCCACTACCCGATCCGCGGTCACCAGGTTCAGAATATTCAACCCGGTTATGGTGACCGTCGCCGTCGAATCATAAGACCCTTTCCCCCGCGAGCCGGACACCAGCGCCTCCAACGATTCGAACTGCACGATGCCGTGGAAATCGAAGCGTTCCACGCGCGCCGTGGCGAATCCGCCGGTGCCCGGCAGCGACAGCGAGGCTTGCACGGGTATGATCTCGTTAAACGGCTCGGTGATGTGGCCCCACACACCGGTCGTGGATGCGTGATAACGATATGCTTCGCCCAAGTGGCCTCCTTATGGCTGTTTGACGGCGGTAATCCGATAATGTGCGGCCACGGACTCGCTCTGGGAGTCGTGCAGGCCGAAAACCCGAAGTTCGTACTCTCCCGGCGCCAGGCCCTTCGGAACCACCATGCTCAGAGAAGCGCCGGCGGCCGGCGCCGGAACGGGTACGGAAAAAGCCAGCCGTCCCGAAGCGCCGTACACATCACAACGATACCGCGGGAAGGACTCATCCGGCGGCAAATCGACGTTCAGGGTCACAAAGTCGCGGTTCGCCGGGATGACGTTGGCCGGGCCCTCCGCCCGCACGGTCTTCAAGACATAAAACGCGGATGCCTGGGGCTGGCTCAGGCGAGCCAGTTCGCGGGCCTGGTGGCCGGCCACGATTGCCAGCGCCAGGGCCGCAAAAGCGGGCGCCGCGAACGCCGGCCGCCGCCACCAGGCGCGGATCGCGCTCCAGCCGAGACGATCCACCGTCGCCGGCGCTGTGACCGGCCCCGCCCGCGCGTTTTCCTCCAGCAGCGAGCCAAAAGTCAGTTCCTCGGTGCAGATCCGGCACTCGAAGAAGTGCTCCTCGAAGGCTTCCGCCTCCGGTTCGGTCATCTCGCCCAGGAGATAGCGTTCCACCGCCTGGCTGTTTGCCGCTTCCGAATGGTCCATAAGTCTTCCCATTGAGTCAGTGATTTACCGGGGGAAAACGTTTCATCGTTTTGTGCTCCCAACTCCTTTGGGCCGGTGTTTCAAATACGCGCGCTGGAACTGCTTGCGCGCCCGGAAAAGCAGCACCCGCAGGTAATTCGAGGTTACTCCCAGGCGTTCGCAAAGTTCCTCTTTTTCGGCTCCTTCCAGCAGGGCGCGCAACAGCTTGCCGTCCTTCTCGCCGAGGCCGGATAGAATCGTGTGCACCATCTCCCGCTGTTCCATGCTGACCACCTCGAACTCCAGATCGACACGGGAATCCACCGGATCCGCATTGAGTTCGTTCACCTGGCGGCTCCGGCTCAGGTCCTTCAGCATCTCGCGCGTAATGTTACGGCAGAATGACAGAACGAATGCCGGCAAGCGCTCCGGGGTGTCCAGGCCCTTACCGGAGCGGAAGTAACGCAGCACGCGCATGAGCGTCTCCTGCAGCGCGTCTTCGGCCCAGTCCCGCGAACGCAGCCTCTGCCGGGCCATGTTCCAAACGGGTAACTTGAAGTACGCGATGAAGTGAGATTCAATCGCCGGGTCCATCTTCTGCAGACCTGCTATATAGTGTTCGTCGAAGGCGAATGGCTCCACGGCAGTACCAACGGGGTGGATCTAAGATAGCACGGCGAATAGGCGTATGGCACTCCGCCACGGTGGGACGTTGGGCGCGCTCAGATTTGCCCGTCCACCAGGCGATTCCGGTCCAGGTCGTGCCGCATCTCGCGCGTAATCTGACGGCAGACTGCCACCACGAAAGCCGGCAATCGGTCCGGATGCTTCATGCCGTTGCCCGAACGGAAAAAACGCAGGACCCCCTCGAGGGTCTTTTGCACCGCATCTTCGGCCAGGTCCCGCGACGATAGCCGCGGCATGGCTATGTTCCAGACGGGTAACTTGAAGCACGCGACGAAGTGGGATTCGATGGCCGGGTCCCTCTTCTGCAAGCCCGCAATATAGCGTTCGTCGAAGGCGAATGGCTCCACGGCAGTACCAACGAGGCGGATCTAAGATAGCACGCCGAATAGGCGTATGGTACGCCCCGAAGGTGGGACGTCTGGCACTAGCTCGAATTTACTTTGTAGTGTATACTGGCGCGATAGTCGGGGCTGTCCCGGCGTGGAGGGTTACTCTTGAAACTCGGTCTTCGTCTTCTCCTCGTGCTGAGCGTCTCTGCCTTTGCGGCTCTCGCGCAGCCAGTTATCGGCGCTGTCGCGAACGGCTTTTCGTTTGGCAGCCAGCTCTCTCCCGGGGTCCTGGCCGCGGTCTTCGGCAGCAATCTTTCCGGTGGCAGCGTATCGGTCACCCTGAACGGGGCTGCCTGCCCGGTGACTTTCGTCGCCGCCAGCCAGTTGAATATACAGATACCCTGGGAAGCGGCCACCGGCAAAGGACGCGTGGTGGTGACCGTCGATGGCGTCAAATCGTCACCGGTCACAGTCACGATTAGCAAGTACAGCCCGGCGCTGGTCTCGTTGGACGGCTCAGGCAGCGGCACGGGCGAGTTCTTCAGCGGACCGAACCTGATCACCACCACCAATCCGGCGAATGGCGGCGATACGCTCACCACTTACGCGATCGGTCTGGGAGCCACCACGCCCGCCATCGCTACCGGCGAACTTACTCCGGACCCGCCGCCTTTTTACACCACGCTGGCGACCCCGACCATCAACGTCGGCCAGAAGGCCGCCACGGTGTTCTTCTCCGGACTGGCGCCGGGGGTGCTGGCCATAGACCAGCTCAACCTGACGCTGGCGCCCAACACTCCGGTGGGCACCGAGACGGTGCTCCTGAAGATCGGCAGCGCGTCCACCAACGTGATCAACATACCCATCGGATGCCTGGATAAGACGGCGAGTGTCTCCGTCGCGCTGGGTCCGCTCAACCATCCTTCGGCCGGCAAGTACACCCAGAAGGTAACCATCACCAACACCTCCGGCACGACGCTGCCCGCCAAAGGCAGCCTGGTGCTGACGGCTCTGACTTCGTCGGCTACTTTGACTAACGGCGGCGGCGCCTCGTGCCCCTCGTCGGACGGCTCACCGTACAAGAGCTTCACCTTCACCGGTTCGGGATCCGCGCAGACAGCCTCGGTTTCGCTGCAATTCACCGACACCACTACCGGCGCGATCACTTACGGCCAGCGCGTGCTGTCCAAATAGGCGATCCCGGCACATTGGTCCCTCTCGTCGAACCCGCGGTTTGGGAACGATTCCCGGAATACCGGGCGCTGAGCGTAGTGGTCCGCGAATTTCACGCGGACGCGCCGGCTCCGGCGGCGGCTATTCCGCTTTCCCCGCCCGCCTGGATGGCCGGCCACCTGGATGCCTGGCGCGGCGCGTTCCGGGCCTTCGGCGCCAATTCGAAGAAGACCCCCTGCTCGGTGGAAGCGCTGTGGAAACGGGTCGAGAAAAGCGGCAGTCTGCCTTCCATCCACCCGGTCGTCGACCTGTACAACGCGCTCAGCATCCGCTTCGGCGCGTGTTTCGGCGGCGAGGACCTGGATCGCTATGAAGGCCCGCCGCGGCTGGGGATAGCGCGCGGCGATGAGCCGTTCGACACCGTGCGCGACGGCGTGCCGGTGACCGAGCATCCCGAAGCCGGCGAGGTGGTGTGGCGCGACGACCGGGGTGTGACCTGCCGCCGTTGGAACTGGCGGCAGTGCAAGCGTACCGCGCTCACCGCGGACAGCCGCCATCTCTGGTTCATCATTGACCGCCTGCCGCCCATGCCGGTTGCGGAGTTAGAGCGCGCGGGCGAAGAACTCAGCGCGGGGTTGCGGCGGATGAGCCCCGGCGTCAGTTGTGAGATTCGCCTGCTCGAGCCAGGCTGGTAGCCAGCAGCAGCACCGTGGCGACAGCGCCGCACAGGATCGGAAACCAGTCGCCAAACCGGGTGTAGAACGTCTGCGACTGGATGTAGGTGAAGCCCGTGCGCGACGCGGCCCGGACGAAACCCGGCAGGCTTCCGCGCAGGCGGCCGGCCGGATCGATGGTGGCGGTAATGCCGTCGTTGGTGGAGCGCAGGATCCAGCGGCGGTTCTCGGCGGCCCGCATGCGCACGATCTCCAGGTGCTGCATGCGCGCCGCGCTTTTGCCGAAGTAGCCGTCGTTGGAGAGGTTGAACAGGACCTCGGCGCCGTGGACCACAAAGCGCCGTACGAAATTCGGGAACACCGATTCGTAACAGATGAACGCCGCGATCTTGTGGCCCTCCACCGGCGTGACCACTACCTGTTTGCCCGGCGCGAAATCGCCTGCCTCCGTGGTGATACGCTTGACGAAATCGAAGGGCCAGGGAACGAATTCGCCGAAAGGCACCAGGTTGACCTTGCTGTATTGCGAAACCAGCCTGCCGTCCGGCGCGATCGCGATGGCGGAATTGAGCGGTGCGCCCTGCGGCGTATGGCCTACCACGCCTACCAGCAGATAGGCTTTGGCGGCCTGCGCCAGGTCGGCCAGGTACGCGCGCAGGCGCGGATCCGCATCGTAGTACAACGGCGCCGGCACCTCCGGCCAGACGATGAGCGAAGGCTGCTCGGCGCCGCCGGTCATGGCAGTGCGCAGCGACAGGGCCGCCAGGTTGCGCTCCATGCGATCGACCGACTCGGGCGTCCATTCGGTATCTTCGGAGACATCCGGCTGCAACAGCACCGCGCTATCATGGCCGCGTTGGGCGTCGGGAAGCGGCGGCAGGAAAATCAGGAAGGGCAGCAACCCGAGCCACGCCAGTTGCAGGCGCGGACGGCGAAGCGCGGCCAGGGCCATGGCAGTGGCCATCGTCATGAAGACGAACGACAGGCCGTAGACGCTGGTGAGGGGCGCCAGGCGCATGGGCAGTCCCATGTTGATGCCGGCGTTGCCGAGCGCCAGCCAGGCGAATCCGAACAGGCCGTGAGTGGCTTCGATGGCCACCCATAGCGCCGCAACCGCGGGGATGGCCCACCAGCGGCGCATCAGGACGCCGGCCAGCAGGGCGAACAGTCCCATGTGCAGGGCTTTGATCAGGCAGAAGAGGGTAAACGCCAGCCACGCGAGGGCGGTGCTGAGGCCGCCGTAGCGGGCCAGCACGTCCTCGATCCAATAGCAGACGCCGAACCAGTAGACCACGCCCGCCACGTGCCCCAGCAGAAAACGGCGCCACGGCCGCGGCTCCCGGGCCACCGCCACCAACAGGGGGGTCAGCGCCACCGGCGCCAGCCAAACCACGTTGAAGCGCGGAAAGCACAGCACCAGCAGGATGGCGCTGACCATCGCCAGGAGATACTTCATGGACGGTCCGGCCGCCGGGCTTCTTCGCTGACCTTGTCCGCCATGTACGAGCTGCGCACCAGCGGACCGCTGAAGACCATTTGAAACCCGATGGACAGGCCGTAGTCGCGGTAGGCATCGAACTGGCGCGGCTCGATATACGCCGCCACCGGCAGGTTGTGGCGCGTGGGACGCAGATACTGGCCGATAGTGGCGACGGCCGTGCCGGCGGCGCGCAGATCGCGCAACACCTCGTGCACTTCCGCCGCCGTCTCGCCCAGCCCGACCATCAGGCCTGACTTGGTCAGGATATCGTGCCGGTACTGCCGGGCAAAATCCAGCACCCGTAGGGATTGCCGGTAATCCGCCTGCGGGCGCACGCGGCGGTAGAGCCGCGGCACGGTTTCGATGTTGTGATTGAACACGTGCGGACCGGCGTCCAGCACGCGCGCCACGGCCACGAGGTCGCCGCAGAAGTCCGGCGTCAGCACTTCGATGCGCGCCGCGGGCAGCGCGCGGCGCACCTGGCGCACGGTCTCCGCGAAGTGGTCCGAGCCGCCATCCGCCAGATCGTCGCGATTCACGCTGGTGATGACCACGTATTGAAGCTGCATGTCGGCGGCCATGCGCGCGACGTTGGCGGGCTCTGCCGGGTCGAGGCGCATGTCCTGCCGGGCGGGCGAGCCCTTGGGCACGGAGCAGAAGCCGCAGCCGCGCGTGCACAGGTTGCCGAGGATCATGAACGTGGCCGCCGCGCGCGCGAAGCATTCGTGAATATTCGGACAGCGGGCCGATTCGCAGACGGTGTGCAGGTTCAATCGGCGGAAGCCGGACTTCAAACGGTGCAGGGCTTCGTGGTGCGTGGCGCTCTTGCGCGCCCACTCCGGCAGGCGCGGATGCGAGGTGCGGATCTGGACCAGGGGATCGGTCACTTCGTTGGTTTTACCACGATCGGTCCGAAACCCAGAAGCTCCAGCTTGGCTTTGTCTTCACCCAGCTTGCCGCGGTCCGTATACGGACCCACCCAGACGCGCTGGTAGCCGCTGGGTCCGGGGGACAGCGTGGTGGGAAATCCTTTTTCCTTGAGCTTGCGTACGGTGGTCTCGGCGGCCGGAGGCTTGAGCGAGGTGACCTGCAGGTACATCTCGTCGCCCGAGGCCTCGACTGGCGCCGCGGCGGGCGGCGCCGCGGGAGGCGTACTCCTGGTTTCCGCCTGCGGCGCGGTTTCGGCCGGCTGTGCCGCTGCCGGCGCCGCGGATTCGTCTTTGACGGGTTCGGATGCGGCCGGGACGGGAGCCTGCGTGGCGGGCGGTTGCGGCCGGCTGTTCACCGGCGGCGTGCCCAGGTCCCGGCTGGCGGCAGCCTGCGGAACCGGCGTGGAGTTTCGCCCCACGATGTAACCCATCACGAAAAACACCGCGAACAGGATGACTACGATGAAAAACCCGCTGAGCAGTTGCTTGTTGCCCAGCACCAGTTCGAATTCGCCAGTTTCGTCGTTCTTCATGGATTATGCCGGTTGGGACGGTCCACTCAGTTTCCCCAGAGCGCGATCTAAAGAAGACAGTATATCGATCGGCAGGGGAAACACAATGGTGGTGTTCTTCTCGGTGCCGATCTCGAGCAGTGTCTGCAGGTAGCGCAACTGGATGGCGACCGGCTGTTCCTGGATCACCTTGGCCGCCATGGCCAGCTTTTCGGCGGCGCTGTACTCGCCTTCCGCGTGAATGATCTTGGCGCGCCGCTCGCGCTCGGCCTCGGCCTGGCGGGCGATGGCGCGAATCATCTGCTCGGCCAGGTCCACCTGCTTGACCTCCACCATGGTCACTTTCACGCCCCAGGGCGCGGTGTGCTGATCCAGGATGGATTGCAGCCGCACGTTGAGCTTTTCGCGCTGGCTCAGAAGTTCGTCGAGTTCCACTTCGCCCAGCACGCTGCGCAGCGTGGTCTGCGCCAGTTGCGAAGTGGCGTAGAGGAAGTTGGCCACCTCCACTACCGCCAGGCGCGGTTCGATGACCCGGAAGTAGATTACGGCGTTCACCTTCACGGTGACGTTGTCGCGGGTGATGACGTCCTGCCCCGGCACTTCCAGAGTGTCCACGCGCAGCGAGACACGCACCATGCGATCGATAGGCGCGAACACCAGGATGATGCCGGGACCCTTCGGGTCCGCCAGCAAGCGGCCCAGCCGGAAGATGACGCCGCGCTCGTACTCGCGCAGGATCTTGATGGAGGAGAGCAAGTACAGGACGACGATGATGATGACGATCGTCGAGAAACTGGTGAAGTCGATCATATGGAGGCTCCGTTCTGCGGGGGCGCCGCTTCTACCGAGAGTTTGAGTTTATCGATCCCAATCACGCGCACGGGAGTGCCGGCCGCCACCGGACCGCTGGCGACGGCGTCCCAGTATTCGCCGCGAACGAATACCTTACCGCCTGGCGAGAGGGACGTGAGGGCGGTGCCGGTTTCGCCCAGCATGGCTTCGCGCCCGGTCACAACTTTGCTCTGCCGCGCGCGCACCACCAGGGAGAGCAGCACCATGGTGATCAGCGAGAAGGGCAGCGCGAGCGCGATGGCGGTGGACAGGTGAATGCGCATCTCCGGCAGCGGGCTGTTGATCAGCATCACCGCGCCCAGGACCATGGAGACCGCGCCGCCGATGCCCAGGATGCCGTGGGTGGCGAACTTGGCCTCCAGGACAAACAGGGCGAACGCCAACAGCAGGAGAGCCGCGCCCAGCCAGTTGATGGGCAGCACGGAGAGCGCGGACAATCCCAGCAAGGCCAGAATGGCGCCGATGATGCCGGGCACGATCAAGCCGGGAGAAGTGAATTCCACGTAGATTCCCAGCGCGCCCAAAACCAGGAGAATGAGCGCGACGTTGGGGTCGGCGATGGCGGAGATGATGCGCTGGCGCAGGTTGCGCTGATAGACGTCGATCGCCGCGCCGCGGGTGTGCAGGACCACGCGCACGCCGTCCAGGCGGGTGATTTCCCGGCCGTCCAGCTTGTCCAGCAGATCCTGGTCGCTGTTGGCCACCAGTTCGATCAGGTGATTGTCGAGCGCCTCCTTGTCGGTGAAGGACTGGCTTTCGCGGATGGCCTTCTCGGCCAGCGCGCTGTTGCGCCCGCGTTTGACCGTGATGCTGCGCAGTTCGGCGGCGGCATCGTTTTCGATCTTCTGCTTCATGACCGCGTCGACCTCGCCGCCCATCACCACCGGATGCGCCGCGCCGGTATTGGTGCCCGGCGCCATGGCCGCCACATCCCCGGCCTCCAGAATGAAGAATCCGGCGGAGGCGGCGCGCGCGCCGCTGGGCGTCACGTAAGTCACCACCGGCATGGGCGCCGCCACGATGGCTTCGATCGATTGACGCATCGCGTCCATCAGACCGCCCGGCGTGTTGAGGCGCACCAGCAGCACGGAGTCGCCATCCTGTTTCGCCTGGGCGATGGCGTGCGAGAGAATCTCCACGGTCACCGGATGGATCATTCCATCCACGTCCACCGCCAGCACCCGCGGAGCTGCCTGCATGCTCGCCGCGGTGAGCGCCAGCAGAATCGGACCTACGTATCGCGATTGCACGGCTAACATTAATATACCTCCATCGGGTGACCACTGTCCGAAAGCACACGCCTATTGCGAAACGCAATGGAATTAATAAAAACTTTTTTCGGTATCAGGTGTGAAGTCTGATAAAATTAGGTCATCTAGTTTTGAAGTTCTAGGGAGAGAAATACCTAACTATGGCAACACGAAGAAGTACCAGCCAGCCTGGAGTAACTTCCGGCGCCGCCTCCGCGCGCGCCAAAAGTCCCGTAACGCGCAAGCACAGGAACTCCGCTGCCGAAGAGAGATCCGAGAGTGCCATGGCGCCCGCATCCAGCCTCGTAGAATCTTCCCTGCCTGCGCCTTCGTTCGATGAAATCGCTCAACTCGCATACTCCTATTGGGAGGCACGCGGCTATCAAGGTGGGTCTCCCGAAGACGATTGGCTGCGCGCCGAGCGGGAGTTAGTTTCTACTCAGACCATGACGGTCAGCCACTAACCAGCGATCCGGTTCGCAAGAACTACGCTAAGTCGCGTCACTTCTAATTTTGGACAAAATGTCCTGAGGACACTGCGCGGATGTGTGTGTCACTTGTACTTGCGCAGGACAGCTAATAGCCGTCCCTGGATTTGTACGTCCGCGGCCGGCACGACGATGGGCGCCAGTGCGGTGTTGGCCGGCTGCAGCCGGACCTTGCCCGCCGGCTCGCGGTAGAGTCTCTTGAGCGTGGTCTCCGTTCCCCCCACCAGCGCCACCACGATGTCGCCGTCGTGGACTTCGCTGGTACGTTCCAGCAGCACCATGTCGCCATCGCAAATGTGATCGTCGATCATGGAGTCGCCGCGCACCTCCAGGGCGAACGTGTCGGGGTGGCCGGCGAAATCGGCGAAGCTCAGGGTGGCGCGATTTTCTACAGCTTCCACCGGACGGCCGGCGGCGATGCGGCCCAGCAACGGCACCGTGAGAGCCGCGGCGTCCCGCTGCCGCCGGTTCTCCTGCACATATTTCGGCCCCAGCTCCAGCGAGCGGCTGTGGTTGAAGCTGCGCTTCAGGTAATTCTTGGCGGTCAGCGCGGAGATGTGCTTGTGCACGGTGGCGAGCGAGGCCAGGTTCAGGCCGTGGGCCAGCTCTTCGTAGCTGGGACTGTAGCCGTTTTCCTCGACAAATGAGGCAATCAGATCGAGCACTTGCTTTTGCCGGCGGGTCAGTGCCATGGGCGGCGCTCCTCTCAGCTCTTATTGTGGGCGAAGAAAAAGGGAAAAGCAAGCGCGCCGAAGACAATTTCACGCTACGATAGGAGAGAACCCCGCCTGAAGCGCCCATGCCAAACGGAACTGCATCGATTCGCAACATCGCCATCATCGCCCACGTGGACCACGGCAAGACCACGCTGGTGGACGCCATGCTCAACCAGAGCGGCATCTTCCGCGAAAACGAAGTCCACGTCGAACGGGTGATGGATTCCAACGCGCTCGAACGCGAGCGCGGCATCACCATCCTGGCCAAGATCACCGGCGTCCGCTACCAGGGCGTGAAGATCAACATCGTGGATACGCCGGGCCACAGCGATTTCGGCGGCGAGGTGGAGCGGGCCCTGAAGATCGTGGACGGCGTCATGCTGCTGGTAGACGCCAGCGAAGGGCCGCTGCCGCAGACCCGCTACGTGCTCTCGAAAGCGCTGGAGGCCAAGCTGCCGCCGATCGTGGTGATCAACAAGATCGACCGGCCGGATGCGCGCGTGCCCGAAGTACTGAACGAGATTTACGACCTGTTCATCGACCTGGACGCCACGGAGGACCAGCTCGACTTCCCGGTGCTCTACACCATCGCGAAGACAGGCGTGGCGAAGGCCTCCATGGACGACGAGTCCACCAACCTGAAGCCGCTGTTCGACGCGATTCTGCGGCACATTCCGGCGCCCGCCGGCGATCCGCAGGGCGTGCTGCAGATGCTGGTGGCCAACCTGGATTACAGCGATTACCTGGGACGCCTGGCGATCGGGCGGGTGTTTGAAGGTACGCTGCATTTCGGCGACACGGTGGCCATCTGCAAGCTGGACGGCTCGCGGCACGAGACGCGCATCACCAAGCTGTACTCGTTCGAAGGATTGAAGCGCGTGGACGAGACGGTCGGGGAGCCCGGCGCCATCCTGGCGATCGCGGGCGTGGAGGGCATCACCATCGGCGAGACGGTGACCAGTGCGGAAGATCCGCAGCCGCTGCCGCAGGTACAGATCGACGAGCCGACCATCGCCATGACGTTCACCATCAACACGTCGCCGTTTGCCGGCCGCGAAGGCTCTTATGTCACGTCCCGCAATCTGCGCGAGCGGCTGGATAAAGAGCTGCTGACCAACGTGTCGATCCGCGTGGAGGAGATGGGCCACGACACCTTCAAAGTGATGGGGCGCGGCGAGCTGCAGCTGGCGATCCTGATCGAGATGATGCGGCGCGAGAGTTACGAGCTGATGGTGGGCAAGCCGGAGATCCTCACGCGCACGATCGGCGGCAAGGTCCACGAGCCGGTGGAACTGCTGGTGCTGGACGTGCCGGAGTCGTTTTTGGGCGTGGTGATCGAAAAGCTGGGGACGCGCAAGGGCAAGATGGCCAAGATGGTCAATCACGGCTCCGGGCGCGTGCGCCTGGAGTTCGAGATCCCGTCGCGCGGGCTGATCGGGTTGCGCAGCGAGATTCTCACCGACACGCGCGGCACCGCCATCATGAATTCGCTGTTCCACGGATATATCGAGTGGCAGGGCGACATTCCGTCGCGTCCCACCGGATCGCTGGTGGCGGACCGGGCGGGCCAGGCCACCGGGTATGCCATCTTCAATCTGCAGGAGCGGGGCGAGATTTTCGTGAGCCCGGGCGCGGATGTTTACGAAGGCATGATTGTGGGCGAGAACGCGCGGACCAAGGATCTGGACGTGAACATCGTCAAGGAGAAGAAGTTGACCAACATGCGGGCATCCACCGCCGACGAGGCCATCCGGCTGGTGCCGCCGCGGGTGCTCAACCTGGAGCAGGCCATCGAGTTCATCCGCGACGACGAATTTGTGGAAGTGACCCCGCAATCGATCCGGCTGCGCAAGAAGACGCTAAAGGCCAACCAGCGATAGCATGGAAGCGGCGATCTGCGGCAGCGCGAGAATCCGGTCTACCGCGCCGCGCAGGATGGCCTCGTGCGGCATGCCGAAGACCACTGAAGTGGCCTCGTCCTGAGCGATAGTGGCGGCGCCGGCCTGCTTCATTTCGAGCATTCCGGCCGCGCCGTCGTCGCCCATGCCGGTCATGATGATGCCCACCGCGTTCGCCCCGGCATAGCGCGCCGCGGACCGGAACAGCACGTCCACCGACGGGCGATGCCGGGAGACCAGGGGACCGTCGCGGATATCGACGAAGTACCGCGCGCCGCTGCGCTTCAACAGCAGGTGATGGTTGCCGGGGGCGATCAGGGCGCGGCCGCGCAGCACGGTGTCGTTGCGTTCGGCTTCCTTCACTTCGATGCGGCAAAGACCGTCCAGGCGCTGGGCAAAAGCGCGGGTGAACATCTCGGGCATGTGCTGCACGATCACGATCCCCGGCGCGTTGGCGGGTAGCACTTCGAGGAAGGCGCGCAGCGCCTCCGTGCCGCCGGTGGACGCCCCCACGACCACAACCTTCTCCGTGGTTTCGAGCATGGCGCTGGTGGGGCGCGACAGGATGGCGTCCGCGGTGAGTTTGGGTTCCACGGTGCGCGTCCCTCCGGTGTGCACGCGCGCGCCGGCGGCGGCCTTGACCGCCTCGCAGATGGTCACGCGGGCTTCTTCCAGGAACTGGCGGCTGCCCAGCCGCGGCTTGGTGATGATCTCCACGGCGCCGTATTCCAGGGCCTTCAGGGTGCTCTGCGCGCCCTCCTCGGCCAGGCTGGAGCAGATGACCACCGGGATGGGGTGCTGGGTCATGATCTTGCGCAGGAACGTCAGGCCGTCCATGCGGGGCATCTCGATATCCAGCGTGATGACATCCGGCTCCTGTTCGGCGATGCGCTCGGCGGCGATGAAGGGATCGGCGGCGGTGGCCATGACCTCCAGCATGGGGTCCAGCGACAGGATCTGGCTCAGGGTCTGGCGCACCAGAGCCGAATCATCCACGATCAGGACCTTGATGGTTTCCTTTGCCATAACTCACGCTCCGCATTCGCGCGCCGGCGCCGCATTACGGTAGTACCGCTCCTCGGCCGGGCCCGCGTTTCCCAGGCGCCGCACCAGCACCTCGCCGGTGCTGGTGTCGAAGTAGATGGCGCGGCCGCGCGTGCCGCCCAGGTCCGAGGCCACCACCGTCAGGCCTTCATACGCGAGCGTCTCCAAGGCGACTTGGCAGTTCAAAGCTCCCACCGTCGGTTTGGCGGGCGCCCACCCGGGCAGCGACAGGACATCGGCACCGCCGAAGAGCTTCACCTCGATCTCGTGCCGGAAGGCCCCCAAGGCATCGCACTGTTTCGCCAGGTAGCGGATGCTGAAGTCCACATAACGGTGGCCATCCGGAGAGACCGTTCCTTGCGGGCAGCGCGGCAGAGCCCCATGGCAAAGGGCGCCGGCGCCCAGCCGGGGGATCCAAAACGTGGCGCTCACACAGGAGCCGAGAATCGTCTGCAGGATCGCCGGACTGCGCGCCAGGTGGAGTTCCCCGGGCGGTACGCGAATTTCAGGCAGTTCCGCCATCACGCCGCCTTCCGGTAGACCGCCGGCCCGGCCGAGACCAGCGGCAGGTCCATGCTCTGGAGCGACTCGGAATGTCCGGCGAAGAAATATCCGCCCGGCGCCAGTTGCCGGGTGAGCTTCTCGAGCAGGCGAATCTGCGTCGGCCGGTCGAAGTAGATGATGACATTGCGGCAGAAGATCACCTCCGGCGTCTCGGACATGCGGTAGTCCGCGTCCATGAAGTTCAAACGCCGGAACTGGATTTTCGCGCGCAGCTCCGGCACTACGCGCACCAGGTCCGACCCGGGGTCCCGGCTGCGCATCAGGTATTTCTTGCGGCAGGCGGGCGGCACGGGCCGCACGGCTTCGGAGCGGAAAATGCCGGTGCGGGCTTTGTCCAGCACCGCGGTGGAGATGTCGGTCGCCAGGATGCTGAAACCGAAGCCGGCGCGGTTTTGGGCGTATTCGTTCAGGACCATCGCCAGGGTGTAAGGCTCTTCTCCGGTGGAACAGCCCGCACTCCAGACCAGGACGTTCCGGTTGGCGCCCCGGCGCATCTCCAGATCCGGAAGCGCCTTGGCGACCAGGTAGTCGAAATGATCGGGCTCGCGGTAGAAGTCGGTCTTGTTGGTGGTCACCACGTCGATCATGTGGACCAGTTCCTGCGTTCGGCCCTCCCGCGAGAACACGTAGTCGCAGTAGGCCGCTGAAGAAGGGAAGCTCAACTCGCGCAACCGGCGCTTGAGGCGGATCTCCAGCATAGTCTTTTTCTCCCGGCCCAGGTTGATGCCGGATTCGGCGCGGATCAGGACCCGGAGACGGTCGAAGTCCGCGGCGGACAGGCTGTCGTTAGCGTTCTCCATAGTTCGGCAGGCGGGGCGCGGCGCGCCCCGCCTCGGGTTCAGACGCTGGCTTCGGCCAGGGAGCCGGCCAGTTCGGTGCCGCGCACGGCCGACAACTCGTCGGCCGAGAATACGCGGTCGATATCCAGAATCATGATCAACTGGCCGTCGCGCTTCCCCACGCCGCGAATGAAATCGGTGCGGATGTGGGTGCCGATGCGGGGCGGCGGCTGAATGTGTTCGGGTTCGAGGTCGATCACCTCTTCCACCGAATCGGCCAGCGCGCCAATGATGTTGGACTCGTCATCCACCACCATCTCCACGACGACGATACAGGTGTTGACGGTCTTCTCCGTCTTGGACATGGCAAAGCACAGGCGCAGATCGACCACGGGGACGACGTTGCCGCGCAGGTTGATGACGCCGCGCATGAAGTCCGGCGTCCGCGGAATCTTGGTGATGGTGGTGAAGTCCAGCACCTCCCGGACTTTGGCGACGTCGGTCGCGAAGACCTCGTCCCCCAGCCGGAAAGTGAGGTATTGCCGGGTATCGGTTATTTCGGTCACGCTCATAGTCGGATTCCTTTCGCAAGGCCGCGACCGGGCGCGCAATCCGCGAGGACACGCGCCCCGCCGCCTAATAGCGTTCGAACTCCTTGTCCATGTGGTCGCCGGCGTCTTTCATCTTCAAGGCGACGCCCGGCTTGACGGGCGCCTTGGCGGGCGCGCTGGAATGGGAAACGGCTTCGCGCAGCTTGGTGATGGAATGCGCGGCCGGCTTGGCGGGCGTCGTATGCGCGGCCGGCTTCTGGCCGGTGTCGCTGGTGCGGAAGAAGCCCAGCGCGGTCATCAACTGATCGGCCTGGGCGGTGAGCTCTTCGGTGGTGGACGCCATCTCTTCGGAGGCCGAGGCGTTTTGCTGGATCACTTTCTCCAGTTGCTGCAGGGCCTGGTTGATCTGCTCCGCGCCGGTGTCCTGCTCCTTGCTGGCGGCCGTGATCTCCTGCACCAGCTCGGCGGTCTTCTGGATATCCGGCACCAACTTGTCGAGCATCTCGCCGGCCTTTTCGGAGACCTTCACCGTGGTGCCGGACAACTGGTTGATTTCGCCGGCGGCCTTCTGGCTGCGCTCCGCCAGCTTGCGAACCTCCGCGGCCACCACCGCGAAGCCCTTGCCGTGCTCGCCGGCGCGCGCCGCTTCGATGGCGGCGTTCAAGGCCAGCAGATTGGTCTGCCGCGCGATCTCTTCGATGATCGAGATCTTGTTGGCGATTTCCTTCATGGCCGCCACCGCCGCCAAAACCGACTTGCCGCTCTCCTGCGCGTCTTTGGCCGATTTGGTGGCGATTCTCTCGGTCTGCTGGGCGTTATCGGCATTCTGCTTGATGTTGGAAACCATCTCCTCCATGGAAGAGGAGGCCTCCTCGGCCGAAGCGGCCTGCGCGCTGGCGCCGTTGGATACCTGCACGGAAGAGGTGCTGATGGCCTGGCTGGCGGAAGCCACTTCCCCGGCGATACTGCGGATATCGCTCACCGTGCGGGTCAGGCCCGCCACCATGCTGATGAGAGCCTGCATCAGTTTGTCGTGCACGGAGCGCTCGCGCACGGCCACGGTCAGGTTGCCCTGGGCGATCTCGGTGGCGGCGTGGGTCACATCCTCCATGGCGCCGATGAGCGCGTTCAGGTTGTTCTTGATGGTGTTGAACTCGCCGTGATAGCTGTCGGTGATCTGGGGCGGCAGGTCCCCCTTGCTGATACGGTCCACGTAATTGGCCGCCACGTTCAGCGGCGCGATGACGGCGTCGAGCACGGCGTTGACCCCGCGCACGATCTCGGCATAGGCTCCCTGGAACTGTTCCACGTTGCCCCGCTCCGCCAGCTTGCCGTCCTTCGCCGCGCCGGTCAGGCGGCCCAGTTCTTTCTGCAAGCTCTGCAAAACGATGCCGACGTTGTTGACGGCGACCTTCATCTTCTCGTGGTCGCCCTTGTAGGTCTGGGCGATCAGCTCGTCGATCTTGCCGTTGGAGATCTGGGCCAGGATGCGGTTGCCTTCGCCGATGGGCAGCAGGATGGCGTCCAGCATGGTGTTGACGCCGCGCACGATCTCGGCATAGGCGCCCTGGAACTGGTCCGGTTTGCCGCGCTCGGAGAGCTGTCCGTCGTGCGAGGCGGCGGTGAGGCGGTTGAGTTCTTTCTGCAAGGTCTGGAGGACGGCCGCGACGTTGTTGACGGCGACCTTCATCTTCTCGTGGTCGCCCTTGTAGGTCTGAGAGATCAGCTCGTCGATCTTGCCGTTGGAGATCTGGGCCAGGATGCGGTTGCCTTCGCCGATGGGCAGCAGGATGGCGTCCAGCATGGTGTTGACGCCGCGCACGATCTCGGCATAAGCGCCCTGGAACTGATCCGGCTTGCCGCGCTCGGAGAGCTGTCCGTCGTGCGAGGCGGCGGTGAGGCGGTTGAGTTCTTTCTGCAAGGTCTGGAGGACGGCTGCGACGTTGTTGACGGCGACCTTCATCTTCTCGTGGTCGCCCTTGTAGGTCTGGGAGATCAGCTCGTCGATCTTGCCGTTGGAGATCTGGGCCAGGATGCGGTTGCCTTCGCCGATGGGCAACAGGATAGCGTCCAGCATATCGTTGACGCCGCGCACGATCTCGGCATAAGCACCCTGGAACTGGTCCGGCTTGCCACGCTCGGATAGCTGTCCGCCGTGGGAGGCGGCGGTGAGGCGGTTGAGCTCTTTCTGCAAGCCCTGCAGCACGACCGCCACATTGTTGACGGCGACCTTCATCTTTTCGTGGTCGCCCTTGTAGGTCTGGGCGATCAGCTCGTCGATCTTGCCGTTGGAGATCTGGGCCAGAATGCGGTTGCCTTCGCCGATGGGCAGCAGGATGGCGTCCAGCATATCGTTGATGCCCTGGATGATCTCCCGGTGGACGCCTTCGAACTCCGCGGCCTTGCCGCGCTCCTCCAGCCGGCCCTGCCGGGAGGCATCCACCAAACGCAGGATCTCCTGCGATACCCGCTGCATCTCGCCATTTGGTTGGCCACCCGCGGGAACGCGCGCGCCGTGCGCCCCATACTCCAGGACGGCCGTCCCGCCGTCGCCGGATGCGGAAGACCGCGATCTCTTGCTCTTTCCGTTTACTGTACGTAACATGGATTCCTGTCCTTCTGCGTAAAGCTGTGAAACGCGGACTGCTTCCGCGCCGCTGTCTGGATGGCATTCTCGACCAGCCGATGCGGATCGAGGATCAGCGCCACGGTTCCGTTGCCCAGAATCGTGGCGCCCGAGATCATGGGAACGTCGCGATACAACCTTCCCAAATTCTTGATGACTGTCTGATGGTTGCCCAGCACTTCGTCTACGACCAGCCCATAGTGCCCGTCCTCGGCTTCGACCACCATGATCCGCTCGCGTTCCGGCGGACTCACCGCCATTTCGAAGTACTCGCTCAGCCGGATGTACGGGATGGTCTCGCCGCGCACGCTCGCCAGGCGATGGCCGTGCGCGGCCTGGATATCCTGCCGGGTCAGCTCCACGCATTCCAGGCTGGTGGCTAGCGGGAGGACGAAGTGGGTGGGGCCCACCCGCACCAGCAAGCCGTCGATGATGGCCAGAGTCAAGGGCAGCCGCAGGGTGACGGAGAGGCCCTCGCCTGCTTTGCTGGCAATGTCGATGGAACCGCGCAGGGCCTCCACATTGCGCCGTACCACGTCCATGCCGACGCCGCGTCCGGAGACGTCCGTGACTTGCGCGGCCGTGGAAAAGCCCGGCGCGAGAATCAGCGAGAACAGGTCCGGCTCGGAAAGCGTTGCCGCGGGATCGATCAAGCCCCGCTCGATGGCGCGCGCGCGAATGGCGTGCGCGTCCAGTCCCCGTCCGTCGTCGCTCACCCGGATCAAAACCTGCGCGCCGGAGTAACAGGCGGAGAGACGAATGGTAGCTACCGGCGGCTTGCCGGCGGCGCGGCGGGCCTCGGGCGTCTCAATGCCATGGTCCATGCTGTTGCGGATCAGGTGCACCAGCGGATCGTTGAGCTGGTCGATGACGGTCTTGTCCAACTCCGTGTCGGCCCCTTCGAGGGCCAGATCGGCCTGCTTGTGCAGTTCGACACCCAGATCCCGGACCAGGCGGCGAAAACGTTCGAAAGTCGTGCGCAGAGGCAACATCCGGATGCTCATGGAGTTTTCGCGCAACTCCGCGGTGAGCCGGTCGACCTGCTCGGATATGGCCCGCACTTCGGGATCGTCCCGGCGGGCCGAGATTTCGCTCAACCTGGCCTGTACGTTGACCAACTCGCCCACCAGGTTCACCAGCCGGTCCACCTTCTCGGCGGAGACCCGGATACTCGAAGCCGCGCCCGCCGCCGCGCGGGATGCCGGAACCGCTTTCGGCTGCGGGCCATCCCGCCCGGCCACGGCCTCGATTTGTAACTCGCACTCATCCTGCACGAAGATGAAGACATCCCGGATGGCATCTTCGGCAGCCCCCGTTTCGAGCACCACGTCCCAGGCGGTATAGCAGCGCTCCGGGTCGAGTTCCGCGAGCGGCGGCAACGCGGAGAGATCCGGCTTGACCTGGATGTTGCCTAATTCCCGCAGTTCGCCCAGGAGCAGCAGCGGATTGGTGCCATGCAGGATCACCTCCGGGCCGGGGCGGAAGCGCACGTGCCATACCCGCGGCGGGCCCTCGGCGCCGCTGCGCAGGGGGGCGCTCACGGCCGCCGTTTGGCTGCCGGTTCCGCCATCGGATCCCATCAGCCGTTGCAGTTCCACCAGGATCTGGCGGCCGCGTTCCGGATCGGCGGCCGTCCCGCCGACAGCCTCCTCCAACATCGACTTCATCTGGTCGGCCGCCGCCAGGGTCAGATTGATCAGCGGCGAACTCACCGCCAACTGCCCGTTGCGCAGACGGTCGAAGGCGGTTTCCAGCTCGTGGGCAAAGCCGGCCAGCTGGTCGAAGCCGAACATGGCGCCGGATCCCTTAATGGTGTGGAGCGCGCGGAAAGCCCGCCCCACCGTTTCGGCGTCGGGGTTCTGGTCCATTTCGAGCAGCGCGGCTTCCAACTCCGCGAGCAGCTCGCGGGCTTCTTCCTGAAAGGCCTGCTGGAAGCGGTCCATCATCCGATCAGCCTCTTGACCACCGCCAGCATCTGCTGTTTGGTGAACGGCTTGACGATCCAGCCGGTGGCCCCGGCGGCCTTGCCTTCCACCTTGCGCGATTCCTGCGATTCGGTGGTCAGCATCAGGATCGGGATGCCTTTGCAGGCCGGATTGGCCCGCACGCTGCGGATCAGCCCGATGCCGTCCAGGTTCGGCATATTGAGGTCCGTGATCACCAGATGCACCGGATGCGCCAGCTTCCCGAGCGCGTCCTGGCCGTCCACGGCTTCGATCACCGCGTAACCGGCCTCGGAAAGGGTGAACTTCACCATCTGGCGGATGCTGGCCGAGTCGTCCACGGTGAGGATGGTTTTGCTCATGCGCGATCCAGCAGCGGGAATTCGGGAACCTGGTCGAAACCCGCGCTCCGGACCGTTTGCAGAAATGCCTCGGAGCCGCGGCCGCCAATCCGTAGGCCACGGCGGGCCGCATCCCTGCCTGCCGCGGCTAACAACTGCAGGGCCGGCACGTCGATTTGGGCAACTTCCTGCAGATCCAATTCCAGATCCTTTCCGCTGGGCAGCCAGTCGACTAACAGGCTCTTCAGCTCCACCGCGCTGGCGAGCGAAATCTCGCCTCCCAGACGGATAGACCACTTAGATTCATGGGGTATTCGGACTAGCGCCATCTTACTAACTCAACTATCGGCGGACGAGGTAAGAAGGCTTATATAGTAAGTGGCGGCCATCTTCTTGAAATCTCCCTCCCCGAGCTAGCAGTCCGCCACTTCCTCCGCGCACGCGCAGAAGCTGCCGGCGCGCAAGTGGATCGCGGTGCCGTTTTCGTCCACGCGCACCACGATGCCGATTCCCCAGGTGGATAGCGCCTTATCGCAGCCGCCGGGCAATTCCACCTCCACCGTGATGCTCTCGCCGGGCGAAACGCGAAACGGGCGGTCCGGATGCACCAACATGCCCGAACTGCTGATGTTGACGGCCAGTGCCGGAATCCGCAGGCCGTTCTCCGGCACCAACAGGACCCGTGCGGGAATCGTGTAGCGGGGCGTCGCTCTTCGTTCGAAGTGCTGTAATTCCACTAATTTGCTCCAATCCGCGGGAGATGCTCTAAAGTGAGATCCGCTCCCTGTGATCTATATCGGCAGTTCATCTTCAAGCCGAACTGCCGATATATAAACAGAGCGAAGTTTCCGACAAATTTCGCCGCAAAATTGTGCCCATCGATTTGCCAGATTCGGATCCGCAGCCGGTGTTCCCGGCCTTGGCCCGGCTTCTTCGCCGCACGGCCCGCAGACGTTGGCCGTCCCACCGTCGCCCGGGCGGCCTGCCACCGCCCGTGGTGGCGGAGTTGGAGGCTTTGAGCCGGAGTACCGAGGAGGATTTCCTGGCGGTGGGCGGAAAGCTGGCGGAATTCTCCGCCGCCGCGCGGCAGATCTCTTCCGGGCTGGCCGAATTGAGCGAGCTGATGTCGGGCACGCGCACGCAACAGGCTACCCAGGCCCTGGCCCATGTGCAGGACCAACTGCGTCAGACCGAAGCCCGGTTGGAAGCGGCCGGCGGGAGACTGGCATCCGTCAGCGCCACGGCCCGGCGGATCGCGGCGGCTTTTGTTGACTTTCGGGGTACGGTGGCAGCCTTTCACGTCCTGGGGTCTTTGACCCGCATCGAGACCGCCCGGCTGGGAAACCAGGGAGCCGGATTCGGCAACCTGGCCGAAGAAGTGAAAGCCCTCACCGAGAGCATCGAATCCGGCGGGCAGGGGGTCTTGCAGGCTTCTTCTCTCCTGCGGGCCAAGATGGAATCCGCGGTGGCCGGGATCGCCGCCACCCGGGAGACCGCCATGCGGGAACTGCCGTCCGTGGTGGCGGAAATTACGGCGAGCATGGCGGCCCTGGCGGAAAACGAAAAGCGTGCGCAAGAGGCCTCCCGGCGCCAGGCCAGTGAATATAAGGATGTGTCCGCGGCATTCGAGGACCTGGTGGGGGCCCTGCAATTTCACGACATTACGCGCCAGAAGGTAGAACACGTGGTGCAGGCGCTGCGCCGTCTGGAGGCCGCGCCGCAGAGGGAGGCGGCCGCCGTCCTGCAACTCGAATCCGCCCAACTGGCCGACGCCGAGCGCGTCTTCGCCGCTTCGGTGGGCCGCGTCGAGCGGGACCTGGACGCCGTAGGACAACGTGTCGCGGAAATGGCCGGAGAGAGCGGCAGGCTGCTGGGGGATTCGGCGGACCATCGCCATTCGTTCTTCAGCTCCCTGGAGGCGCGCTTCGGCACCATCCTGGCCATCCTCAATACCTGTTTCGAGGCCGAAGCCGATACCCAGTCGGCCTTTGCCGGCCTGGACCAGGATGTGGGGCGCATGCGGGAAGCGGCTACGGAGGTGGGCGAGATCGGCATACGCCTCCGCCGTATGGCGATCAACGCCACCATACGCGCCTCCCAGATCGGCCCGGCCGGCCGCGCGCTGGACGTGCTGGCCGAGGTGATGCAACGCCTGGCGAACGATAGCCAGAAGCTGGCCGGGGAAGCCGCCGCGGCGCTGGATGCCATGACCGAAGCCACCGGCGCATCGCCCGCGGCAGAGAGTCCGGAGTTGTCCAGAGGCGACCGCAACGAGATTCTGCACGAGGTACAGCGCACGATCGGGCAAATTCGCGCGTCGGGCGAATCCAGCTTCGCGCGGCTCAGCCAGGTCACCGCGCAGGGGTCCGGCCTCCGGGAAGGTATCGCGCAGGTGCGCAAGCAGTTTTCGGCGGGGATCGGCCTATCGCAGGCGATCCGCCGCGCGTGTGCGTCGCTGGACGAGTCTGTCGCTCGGGCGAGGCTGGCCGCCGGGGGCGGCCCGTCCGTAGACTCCCTGGATGCGCTCGAGCGCCAATACACCATGCAGTCGGAGCGGGAGGTACACCGGGCTGTCACCCAGGAACCGCAAGAGCCGCCGCCTGCAGTGCCTGTCGCGGCAGGTGCGGTGGAGAACGACCTGGGGGACAATGTCGAACTGTTCTGACCCGGACACGTCTACTTCTCCGCGACCTTCAGGAACTGATCCGCCGCCACCTGGGTCAGCCGTTGGAGGTTCCCCCGCGGCCAGCGAATCTCGATCGCGCTGACCTTCCGCTCGCCGCCCAGCCCGAAGTACACCCGCTTGTCGCTGGACGACATCAGCCCGATGCTGATCGACACGCGATTGTAAAGCACGCGTCCCGCGGCGGTGGTCAGTTTCACGGTGGCGCCGATGGCGTCGCGATCGCTCCGGCGGCCGACCAGTTCCAGCACCAGCCAGTGATTCCCGCTGTCGGCCGAATTCATGAGGATACGCGGCGGCTGGTTCAGCGAGGTGACCACGATGTCCTCGAAGCCGTCATTGTTCAGATCGCCGAAAGCCGATCCGCGCTGGTAGCCCGGGCGCAGAAAGCCGGGGCCCATCTCCGCGGACACGTCGGCGAACTGCTTGCCCTCCAGGTTCTGGAACATGGTGTCGTGCTCCCGCCCCGCCGGGTCGATATTCTCGATGTCGCCGTTGGCCGAATATAGATCCTTCCAGCCATCGTTATCGTAATCGATGAAACCGATACTCCAGCCGGACAACTGGGCGCTGAGCGGACGCAGGCGGGTCTGCGGGGAGACGTACTCGAAAACGTCGCCCTGGTTGCGAAACAGCCCCCAGACCTGCCCCATCAGGTTGTTGTAGACGATATCGACGCGGCCGTCGTTGTCGTAATCGTTGGCGTCGCTGCCCATGGTCGATCCCGCCTTGGCGCTGTCGTCGTAGGCTACCCCCAGGGGCAGGGCCCGGTCCTCGAACGTGCCATCGTGATTGTTGATGAACAGCGAGTTGGCCTCCGTATCGTTGGCGATGAAGATATCCGGCCAGCCATCGCCGTTGTAGTCGGCGATGGAGATGCCCATGCCTTTGCCGAGGGCCTTGGACAGCCCGGATTTCTCGGTCACATCGGCGAAACGGCCGTGCCCCAGGTTGCGATAGAGGCGCGGCGGAACGCTGGGGGCGTAGAGCCGCGGATCGCAGTAGTATTCCACGCCTTCAGAGGTGCAACGGGGGTCGTGGTAAGGGTCCCACACGGTATAGTTGGCCACCACCAGGTCCGGCAGGCCGTCGCGGTCGTAATCGAACCAGGCGGCGCCCACGCTGAGGGTGTGGGGCGGCTTATCCAGGCCCGCGCCGCGGGTTACGTCGGTGAAGGTTCCGTTCCCGTTGTTGTGATAGAGGGCGTTGCGGCCGGCGCTGCAAACGAACAGATCGTCGTAGCCGTCGTTATCGTAATCGCCCACGGCTACGCCGTAGTTGTAATCCAGATCCGCGCCGGTCAGGCCGGCCTGGCGGGTGACATCTTCGAAGGCGCCGTCGCCCTTGTTGCGCAGCAGGCAGTTGAAGAAGTCCGGACCGGTCTTTTTCAGCTCCGGCAGCTTGGCGCCATTGGTGAAGAAGATATCCAGCTTGCCGTCGCGATCGAAGTCGAGCAAGGCCACGCCGCCGGCCAGCGGCTGGGGAAAGTACTTGCGCGGCGACAGGTCGTTGCGGGTGATATACGGAATGTGTGAACGGGGCGCTATATCCGTGAAGTGCGGCCGCTTGCGGGCCGGCCCGCCAGCCGCGGCCCAAAGGGCCCAGAGCAGCAACGCCAGCCATGAGATCGCCGCCGCGCGCATCTACTTCTTGGGGTTTTCGGCGCCCGAGATATTGCGATGCAGGGCCTTGGTATTGGCGTTGATCTGGTCGGCGGTGCTCTTTTGCAGTGCGAATTCGCGGGCGGCGTCGGCCTGGCGGCCCATGCGCTGATAGGCGGTGGCCAGCGCGAAATGGACCGTCGGATTCCGCGGCGCCAGGCGGGCAGCCTCTTCCAGCGGCGGAATCGATTCGGCGGTCCTGCCGGCGTCCAGCAGCGCCCGCCCCAGCCCGAATTGAGCCTCGGGAAAGGTGGGCGCCAGCTTCACCGATCGCGCGAAGTGTTCGACGGCTTCGGGCAGTTTGTCGTCCTGGCGCGCCAGCTCGCCGATGTAGTATTCCGCGGAGGCGTTCTGCGGATTGATCTTCAACTCTTCTTCAAACTCTTTGCGCGCCTCGGCCAGGGTGCCGGCCGCGCCGGGATGTTCCATGATCATGCCGCCGATGCGGTAATGGATGCCGGGGGTGCCCGGTGCGCGCTGCAGCAGGACGCGGTATTCGCCGATAGCTTTTTTGGGGTCGCCGGCCTTTTCGAAGTTCTCGGCGTTCAGTTGCAGGACTTCCAGCGAATCCGGCGCCACGCTCATCAACTGCTGGGAGTTGCGGTAGGCCAGATCCGAATACATGTGCACGGCCAGCAGCAGGATATCGGGATCGTTGGGAAACTGGCGCTGCAAGCGGTTCAGAAAAATGGCGGCGTCGGCCTGCTGGTTGAGCACCATGGCGCAGCGTACGCCGAATTTCCCGGCCAGGCGCTCCTGATCCTTTTCGGTAACCTTGGCGGCGGCCTGTTTGAGGAGCGGCATGGCCTCCGCGCAGCGGTCCGCCAGCGCCAGGTTGACGGCACGATCCAGGGGGCTGGACTGGTCCTGGCACCAGCCGGGGGACAGCATGAGCGCAAGCAGCAGCAGGATACGACGCATCCGTGCCCATCTTAGCAGGCATGCGGCGCCGGGCCGGGTAGCTGCAGCGGATGCCGCATTCCGCCGATGAAGAAGAAGAGCTATGAGATTTGCACACAAAATCAGCGCGCGGCTACTGTTTGGGTTTGCCGTCGCCGTATCGCTCATGCTGGTGCTGGGCTACTCCTCCATCCACGCGATTGGCGGACTGGGCGGCGCGCTGGACACGGCCGTGAACCGGACGTCCCAAAAACTGCAGCTCGTCGGCGACCTGCGCGCCGGTTTCCAGGAGATGCGGGTAGATGCCGCCCGGCTCGAAATCTCAATGGATAATCTGATGATCGGACGGCTGGACCGCAATTCCGGCTGCGGCAGTTGTCACACTCCGGACACCGTGGAGACACAGGAAAAGCGCTTCGCGGAAGTGGCGGTCCGCCTGCGCGGGCGGAGTGCCGAATTGGGCCCGCTGGTTTCGACGGCCGAGGAGCGCCAGGCTGTCGGCACGGTTGAATCCGGGATTACCGAATGGCTCAGTTTGTATCGCCAGTACTTGAAGTCCGCCACCGATCGAGACTTTACGGGGGCGCACCAGATCATGCTGGATCGCATCTACCCGCTGGTGGAGAGCATGGACAAAGCCGCGGAGCAACTGGCCGTGCGCCAGCGAAACCTGTTGGCGGAATCCAGCCGGGCGGCGCACAGCCAGGCCACTGGCAGCCGTACGCTGGCCATAATTCTCATGGGCCTTTGCCTGCTGGCGGGAGGCGGAGTGCATTGGACCGTGCGCGGAGCGACTCGTCTGCTGCGGCAACTGGCGGGCCAGATCGCGAATCTGAGCGGACAGGTCACCACGGCGGCCCGGCAGCTATCCTCCGGCAGCCAGGCTCTGGCGGAAGGGGCGTGCGAACAGGCCGCCTCCCTGCAGCAGACCACCGCCTCGGCCGAGCAGGTGCGGGCCACGGCGCAAAGCAATTCGGGCCACTGCCACACGGTCCGGGAAGCCACCGCCAAGGCCAACCAGCAGGTGCGGGAGGCGAATCAAAGCCTGGCCCAGATGCTCGATTCCATGCAGGCGATCAGCGTGTCCAGCGGCAAGATCTCGCAGATCATCAAGACCATCGACGGCATTGCCTTCCAGACCAATATCCTGGCGCTGAACGCTGCGGTGGAAGCCGCGCGGGCGGGGCAAGCCGGGATGGGTTTCGCGGTGGTCGCCGACGAGGTTCGCGGCCTGGCGCAACGTTGCGCGCAGGCGGCCCGGGACACGTCGGTGTTGATCGAAGAGTCGATCGGCCGCTCGCGGGAGGGCAGCGCGCGCCTGGAACAGGTGGCCCAAGCGGTGGGGGGCATCACGGCGGGGTCGGCGGAGGTGCAGAAACTGATTCAGCAGGTGGCCGCCAGCAGCGGGGAGCAGTCGCTGGGGATCGAGCAGATGTCCAAGGCGCTGGCCCAGATCGACCAGGTCACCCAGAAGACGGCCCAGAGTGCGGAAGAAAACGCCGCCGCCGGGCACGAGCTGAGTGCGCAGGCAGGCGCGCTGCACGAACTCTCGGAAAAGCTGAATTCGCTGGTGTAAGGCGCTGACGGTCAGCCGCGCGCTTCGCGGGGTTCCACCGGCTGCTTTTGGGCGGCCGCGTCCAGCCGCGCCTGGGCCCGCTGGATGGCGCTCAGCGCGACAGCCGGGTCTACGCCCAACGAGGCGTTCATCATCTGCTCCTCGGCCCGCTTCATGGCGGCTTTGGCGCGCTCCACATCGATTTCTTCGGCGCGCTCGGCGGCGGTGGCGAGCACGCGGACCTTGTCGCCCAGCACTTCCAGATAGCCGTTGTGCACCGCCAGGTACCAGCGTATGCCGCCAGCCTCGTAATTCAGGAAGCCGGTCCCCAACTCCGCTAACAGCGGCGCGTGGCCGGGCAGGATGCCGACATAGCCGTTGGCGGCGGGCGCCTGCACGGCGCTGACGTCCTCGTGCACCAGCAGGCGCTCGGGCGTCACCACTTCTAATGCGAGCGTGTCAGCCATCGATCAACCCTGCAGCGTCTTGGCCTTCTCCACCACGTCTTCGATGGTCCCCTGCATGTAGAACGCCTGCTCGGGGATCGCGTCGTGTTTGCCGTCCACAATCTCGCGGAACCCGCGGATGGTGTCGGCCAGCTTCACGTATTTGCCCGACACGCCGGTGAACTGTTCGGCCACGTTGAAGGGCTGCGACAGGAAGCGCTGGATCTTGCGGGCGCGGGCCACGGTCAGCTTGTCTTCGTCGGATAGCTCGTCGATGCCCAGGATGGCGATGATATCCTGCAGGTCTTTGTAGCGCTGCAATACCCCCTTTACCTGCTGCGCCACGTCGTAATGTTCCTGTCCGATAATGCGCGGATCGAGGATGCGGGAGGTGGATGCCAGCGGATCCACTGCCGGATAGATGCCGAGTTCGGAGATGGCGCGCGAGAGGTTCGTGGTGGCGTCCAGGTGCGCAAATGCAGTGGCCGGCGCCGGGTCGGTGTAATCGTCGGCGGGCACGTAGATGGCCTGCACGGAAGTGATCGAGCCGGTCTTGGTGGAGGTGATGCGTTCCTGCAATTCGCCCATCTCGCTGGCCAGGTTCGGCTGGTATCCCACGGCGGACGGCATGCGTCCCAACAGCGCGGACACCTCCGAGCCGGCCTGGGTGAAGCGGAAGATATTGTCGATGAACAACAGCACGTCCTGGTTCTGTTCGTCACGGAAGTACTCGGCGACGGTGAGCCCGGTCAGGCCCACGCGCAGACGCGCGCCGGGCGGTTCGGTCATCTGGCCGTAAACCAGCGCGACCTTCGATTTGGTGTAATCGTCGGGGTGGACGATGCCGGACTCCTGCATTTCGAGCCACAGGTCGTTGCCCTCGCGGGTGCGCTCGCCCACGCCGGAGAAGACCGAGACGCCGCCGTGTTTCATGGCGATGTTGTGGATCAGCTCCTGGATGATGACGGTCTTGCCGACGCCGGCGCCGCCGAACAGCCCGATCTTGCCGCCGCGCAGGTACGGCTCGATCAGATCGATGACCTTGATGCCGGTCTCGAACATCTCCTGGCGGGTGGACTGTTCTTCGAAGGAAGGCGCGGGGCGATGGATGGGATAACGCTTCTTGGCGCTGATGGGGCCCATCTTGTCGACCGGTTCGCCGATGACGTTCATCACCCGGCCCAGGGTCTCATTGCCGACGGGCACTTCGACCGGATGGCCGAGGCTCTCGGCCGTCATGCCGCGGACCAGACCCTCGGTGGGCTGCAGCGCCACGGTGCGCACGCGGCCTTCGCCGATGTGCTGCTCCACTTCGCAGATGATGTCGATGGGAGCCGGGACGTCGAAGCCCTGGCTGGTGATCCGTATGGCCGTGTAGACGAGAGGGATCTGGCCCTCGGGAAACTGGCAGTCCACAGCCGGGCCGGCGACCTGGACGACTTTGCCGATTACATGAGCGTTTTGCATAAGAACCTCTCAGCCTCCGGAGCGACATGACGATCAACCCATTCATCGGAATTGACCCGCACTTCCCCAAGAGGTAAACAGAACTCGTGACCGTTCAATGTCACTCCACCGTAAAACCTTTCTTAGCTATCACTCTTTCGTATCTGTCATCGCCTATTACGACATGGGTGCCGGCAGGTGCGTTGGCAGGGACCTTAAAATGGTTGCGGAGGTCCCGTTGGGCCTGCTGTTAGCAGTGGGAACCGGATAATCACCCATGACGATCTGTTGCCCCCGCGAGATCGAGACCAAGACGAGGGCCGATATGGCTACGACGATGGGCCGCATGATCATTCCGCGGCGGCGGCGCCGCTCACCACCTCGATAATCTCTTTGGTGATGCTGGCCTGGCGCACGCGATTCATATAAAGCGTCAGGGTGTCGATCATTTCCGACGCGTTGGAGGTGGCGGCGTCCATGGCGGTCATGCGGGCCGCGTGTTCGGCCGCCGCGTTTTCGAGCAGCGCGCGGTAGACTTCGGTCTCCACATAGCGCGGCAGAAGGCTGGTCAACATCTCCAGCGGCGGCTGCTCGAAGATGAAATCGAGCGGCTCGGACCGAGCGGGCAACTCGACCGGCAGCACCTGGGTCAGCGTGACCTTCTGCGACATCACCGATTTGAACTCGTTATAAAGGAGAAAGACCGCGTCGATTTCCTGATTGGCGAAGCGCTCCATCATTTTGCGGCCGATGCCGGCGGCTTCCTCATATTCCACCTTGGCCATGCCCAGGTGCTCGCCGGTGATGGATACGCCGCGTTTGCGGAAGAAGTCGCGGCCCTTGCGGCCGACCAGCTCGAAGTCGGTCGTGGCGGGCTGGTGCTCGCTCGCGAAGCGCTGGGCCGCCTTGATCAGGTTGGAATTGAAGGCCCCGGCCAGCCCCTTGTCGGAGGTCACCAGAATCAACTGCACGCGCGCGACCGGCCGGCGGGCCAGCAGCGGATGGGCGGCGACGCGTTCGTCGGACCCGGCCGCGGCGGCCACGTCGGCCAACAGGGCGCGTAGGGCCGACCCGTAAGGACGCGAAGCGATCACGCGGTCCTGGGCGCGGCGCAGCTTGGCGGCCGAGACCATCTTCATGGCCTTGGTGATCTGCTGCGTGTTGCGCACCGAGCGGATGCGCCGGCGGATATCGATCAGGCTAGGCATGCGCGGCGGCCGCGGGCAGCTCGGCGACGAAGCGGTCCTTGAACTCCTTGATCACCGCGCTGATTTCACCGCGGAGAGCGTCGTCCAGAGTTTTCTTTTCCAGGATCTTGGCCAGCAGCGGGCGGTGCGCATTATCCACGAAACGGTAAAGCTCCTCTTCGAACTTGCGCACCTGCTCCACCGGAAGATCGTCCAGGAATCCCTGCGTGCCGGCGTAGACGATCAGGATCTGCTTCTCTACCGGCACCGGCTGGAACTGTCCCTGCTTCAGGATCTCAACCAGGTGTTTGCCGCGGTTGAGCTGGGCGAGCGAGGCCTTGTCGAGGTCGGAGCCGAACTGGGCGAATGCGGCCAGGTCGCGGAACTGCGCCATGTCCAGACGCAGGGTGCCGGCGATCTGCCGCATGGCCTTGATCTGCGCGCTGCCGCCCACCCGGCTGACCGAGATACCGACGTCGATGGCCGGCCGCACGTTGGAGTTGAACAGGTCGCTCAACAGGTAAATCTGGCCGTCGGTGATGGAGATGACGTTGGTGGGGATGTAAGCCGAGACGTCGCCGGCCTGGGTTTCGATGAACGGCAGGGCGGTCAGCGATCCGCCGCCGTTTTCGTCGTTCAGCTTGGCGGCGCGCTCCAGCAGGCGGCTGTGGAGATAAAACACGTCGCCCGGAAAGGCTTCGCGTCCCGGCGGCCGGCGCAGCAGCAGCGAAATCTCGCGATACGCCGCGGCATGCTTGGAAAGGTCGTCGTAGATGCAAAGCGCGTGGCGCTTCGTATCGCGGAAATATTCGCCGATGGCGCAGCCGGCGTAGGGCGCCAGGTATTGCATGGGCGCGGGATCGGAAGCCGAAGCCAGCACCACGATGGTGTATTCCATGGCGCCGTAATCTTCCAGCGTCTTGACCACCTGCGCCACGGTGGAACGCTTCTGGCCGATGGCGACGTAGATGCAGATCACGTCGCCGCCCTTCTGATTGATGATGGTGTCGAGCGCGATGGCGGTCTTGCCGGTCTGGCGGTCGCCGATGATCAATTCGCGCTGGCCGCGCCCGATAGGGATCATGGCGTCGATCGCCTTGATGCCCGTTTGCAGCGGCTCCTTGACGGGACGCCGGTCGACCACGCCGGGCGCCAGGCGCTCGATGGGGTTGAACTGGGTGGTGTGGATGGGGCCCTTGTCGTCGATGGGCTCGCCCAGCGCGTTCACCACGCGCCCGACCATGGCTTCGCCCACAGGCACCGACATGATGCGGTTGGTGCGGCGGACCTCGTCGCCTTCCTTGATTTCGGTGTACTCGCCCAGCAGCACGGCGCCGACCTGGTCCTCTTCCAGGTTCATGGCGATGCCGGCCACATCGTGCGGGAACTCGATCAACTCGCCGGCCATCACTTTTTCCAGGCCGTGTATGCGAGCGATACCGTCCCCCACCGAGATCACGGATCCGGTTTCCGAGACGTCGATCGCACCTTCGTAGTTCTCGATCTCCTGACGGAGGAGAGTCGTAATTTCGTCTGCTCGAATCTGAGCCATAGAACCTCGTTACACAGAAGAAGCCGGGCCTGCGAAGCCCGCCCCTTATTCGGCTTCCAGGCGCCTCCCCAGCGATCGGAGTTGGCCCCTTACGGAGCCGTCGTACACCGTAGAACCGATGCGGGCCATCAGCCCGCCGATCAATTGCGGATCCAACGCAAAATCGAGACGCACCTGCTTGCCCGTTAAGCGCTCCAACTGGCGGGACAATGCATCGCGCTGGCGCTGGTCGAGCGCGCGGGCGGAAGTGACGGACGCGCGCGCGAACCCCAGCCGCTCGTCCAGCAGTACGTCGAAAGCCTGTAAAATCTCCGCCAGAATCGCGAAGCGGCGGTGGTCGGCCAGCACAAACAGGAAATTGCGGGCGACACGCGACAGGGCCAGCCGATCTCCGATCTTTCCGGCCACGGCGCGCTTGCGGGCGGGCGGCACGGAAGGCGAGGTGAGCGCGTTGCGCAATTCCGCCGAACTGGCGTACACCGCGGCGAAGGCGCGCAACTCTTCCAGGACGCGGCGCGGGTCGGCGGCTGCCGTCGGACCCGTAGCCACATCCACCAGGGCGCGGGCGTACCGGGAAGCTAAGGCGGATTGCGTCATACTCGGGATGCCATCCCGGCAACGAAGGTCATCACCAGATGGTCCTGCGTTTCGGGCGTCAGGCGCGCGGCGATCTTCTGCCCGGCCAGGCTGAGCGCCAGTTCCGCGGAGTACCGGCGCAACTCCAGGCGCGCGGATTTGGCGGCGGCGGCGATCTCTTCGGCGACATGGGACTGGATCTTCGCCATTTCGGCGGCCGCTTCCCTCCGGGAACGCTCGGCTTCAGCCTCCGCCTCCTGCCTGGCGCTCTGGTGCAGGGCCGCGATCTCGTCGTGCAAGTGCGCCAGCCGGCGATCCACCTCCGCCACCCGGGCATCGGACTCCGCCTGGGCGGCTTCGGCTTCCACGATCCCCTTGCGGATCTCCAGCGACCGCTTGGCAAAATACGGGCCCACGTTCTTTTTGATCACGTAGCCGAGGCCCACCGCCAGGATCAGGAAGTTGGCCCATCCCCAGAGCACCTCGCCGGCGCCATGTTCCGTCACGCCGGCGGATTCCTTCACCCGCTGGCCCATGGGCTCCCGCGACGGCTGTTCCTGCGCGGCCAGCGGCAGGCTGAGGATCGCCAGGAGAGCCACCGGGAACAGCAGGCGCTTCATGCGGCTACGCCTCGCTTGAGGATGGTCTCGGCAATCTGGGTCGCCAGGGCATCGCTGTCAGCAGCCAGGTCTCTCTTTGCCTGTTCGACTTCCGCCGCGAGTTGCGCCTTGGCGTCCCGGACGGCGGCTTCCGCCTGGGCGCGGGCGGCCTGCACCTGGGCGGCCTGTTCCTCCTGCAATTGGCGATGCAGATGTTCCTGCGATTGATAGACTTCGGCACGCGCCGCGCGGATGGCCGCCTCATATTCCGCGGTCTTGGCGGCGGCTTTGTCGAGACTTTCGGCGGCTCGCAGCCGGACCCCCTCGGTGGCCTCGTAGCGGGCCTGCAGCACTTTTCCTAACGGCTTGAAGAACATGTACTTGAGGTAAAAGTGGAGGAAGAAGACCAGCAGGAATGTGGGAATGGCGTGCAGTAGAATCCCACCTAAGGCGCGCAAAGTTGCTTCCATTGGGTTGGCTGGAGAGAACTGAAAAGATGCAGCTTAAGCCTCATAGCTTAACATTGGCGAAAAGCCCGCGTCAATGAGGCATTGCGGACCTGGATATCCGCGCGGCCTGGTCCCCGGAGCCTGGGGCTAGCGGCTGGCGGCCGGCGGCCTGGTCTGCCGCGCCGCGGCGCGCCGGTAGCTGGCGACGTTGCCATTGTGGGCGGCCAGAGTGTTGGAAAAATTGTGGCCCCCGGAGCCATCCGCGCGGGCGACGAAGTACAGGTAGTCGGCGTTGGCTGGGTGGAGGGCCGCCTGGATGGAGGCCAGCCCCGGGTTGGCGATGGGACCGGGCGGCAGTCCGGCGTGCTGGTAGGTATTGTAGGCGTTGTCGCTGGCCAGGTCGGATTTGTGGATGGCTCCGTCAAAGCCCCCTTCCAGCAGCGCGGCATAGATGGTGGTCGGATCGCAGTCGAGTTTCATGCCGATGGACAGCCGCCGGGTGAAGACCGCCGCGATGATCGGGCGCTCGTCGGCCAGCTTGCCTTCTTTTTCCACCAGGGATGCCAGGGTGACGGTGCGATGCACCGGTGCATCGGTGTGCAGGCTGCTCCAGACGGTGCGGAACCGGTCCGTCATGAGCCGGCACAGGCTCTCCGGAGTTGTCCGGCTGCCGAGGCGGTAAGTATCGGGGAACAGGTAGCCTTCGAGCGAGGGGGCCTCCGGGTCCAGGTCGCGGATCAGCGAGGGATTACGGGCGGCGGCCAGGAAATCGGCGGCGGGAAACAGCCCCAGCCGCTCGACTGCCGCGGCGATATCGAACATGTTCCGCCCCTCGGGGACCTTCAGCTCGTAATAAAAGATGTCGCCGCGCGCGATGCGGCCATAGATATCCCAGGCCGAATCGGATCCTTGGAAACGGTACTCGCCGGCTTGCAGGGTCGCGCCCGGGCGCAGGATGCGCGCGATCAAAAAGGTCCAGGAATGGCGAATGACGCCGGCGCCCGCCAGGCTTACGGCAATCTGGCGGGTGGTGGTTCCCTTGGGGAAGTCGATGAAAACCGGCTTCGCCAAGGAGCCGTAGGGCGCCAGGAGTTGATAGGCGACAAAGCCAACGGCGGCCGCAGCCACCATGATCCGCGATGCAAAACGACGGAGGAATCTCACAGGGAATCCAGGTAACTCTGTAACAGTATGACAGCCGAAAGCCGATCGACGGCGCGGGCGCGTTTCTCGATACCGATCCCGCTGGCGCGCAACACGCGGGAGGCTTCCACGGTGGTGAGGCGTTCATCCCACAGGCGCACCGGACATCCGGCCCGCGCTTCCAGCGCCTCGGCAAATTCGTGGACCCAGACCGACTGCCGCCCCTCGCTGCCGTTCATGTTCAATGGATTTCCGATCAGGATCAAAGCCACGCCGCGCTCGGCGACCTGGCGCGCCAACTCCGCCAGGTCCGCGCGTTTTGTGGTGCGCTCCAGGTTGGGGAGGCCCTGGGCGGTGAAGCCCAGCGGATCGCTGATGGCCATGCCGATGCGCCTCTTGCCCAGATCCAGCGCCAGGATGCGCGGCTTAAGGGATGACATAGGAACGAAAACCTATTATAAACGCGCCATGTTAGATTCGAGACAAGGATGTCGTCCTCCAGTGGCTAGCTTATTGAAACCGGTGCAGGCAGCCGGCCAGGAAGTCCGCGGCATTTCGCTTCCAATCATTGCGCTGGGTGTCGTCGTCGCCATTCTCTACTTCGGCCGGGTGTTTTTCATCACGTCGCTGGTGGCGGTGATGCTGGCGTTCATTCTGGAACCGCTGGTGACGCTGCTGGTGCGTATACGCTTTCCCCGCTCCCTGGCGAGTTTTGTGGTGTGTACCGCGGCGCTCGCCGGCCTGTACCTGATCGGGATGGGCGCATATTCGCAGGTGGCCGGACTGGTATCCGAGCTGCCCAAATACACCCAGGGCGTGGCGGAAGTGGTGGACGATGTGCGCCAGAAGATCGGGGTGGTGGAGCAGCACACCTATGAACTGCTGATGCCGGCCAAGAAGCCGCCGCCGCCGGTGGTTCCGGAGCCGCGAAAGAAGAAGCGGACGCCGGAGCCGGCGGTGGCAACCCCGGCGCCGGGCGTGATCCCGGAAGTGCGCATCCACGAAGAGCCGTCGCCGATCAAGGACTTCATTTCCGCGCGCTGGGGGTCATTCTATCAGGCCGCCCTCATGGCTTCGTTCGTGCCGTTCCTGGTGTATTTCATGCTGAGCTGGCACGATCACATCCACCGCAGCTTTCTGCAGTTCTTTCAAGGCGAGGACCGCGCGGCGGCGGCGCGCAGCCTGCGCGGCATCGCGGACATGGTGCGCGCGTTCGTGGTGGGTAATTCGCTGCTGGGTGTGCTGCTGGCGGCGTTCAGTTCTTTGGCCTTCTGGATGATTCATATGCCCTACGCGCTGCTGGTCGGGCCGCTCAGCGGTTTTCTGAGCCTGGTGCCGTACGTGGGTCTGCCGCTGGCGGCGCTGCCCCCGCTGTTTGTGGCGATCACCGCGTTTCACACCATCTCCGGCTACCTGCTGGTGCTGGCGATCGTGTGCGGCTTTCACCTGCTGGCGCTGAACCTGCTGTACCCCAAGTTCGTGGGATCGCGCGTGCACCTGAATCCGCTGGCCGTGACGTTCTCGCTGATGATCTGGGGCTTTCTGTGGGACGCGGCGGGATTGATCCTGGCGATTCCCATGACCGCGGCGTTCAAGGCCGTCTGCGACAACGTGAAGGGCCTGCGCCACATCGGCAGGTTCCTGGGCGATTGAGCGCGATTTTCATGACATTGACACGGAATTTCTCCTATAACTGATATATGCCCCGCTACGCGGCCATCGATATCGGCAGCAACTCGATCCGTATGGCTGCCGCGGAGGTGTTGCCGGGATCGCCGATGCGCGCCCTGGTGTCCGAGCGCGCGGTCACGCGGCTGGGAGAGAGCGTGTTCCGCAACGGGGTGATCGGGCAGGATGCCCTGGAGCTGACCTGCAGCGTCCTGGCGCGCATGGCCCAGCAGTATCAGAAGCTGGACGTGATCGGGGTGCGGGCGGTGGCCACCAGCGCCGTACGCGATTCGCGCAACCAGGCGGAATTCGTGGAGCGGGCCGGGCGGGCCATCGGGGCCCCCGTCGAAATCATCTCCGGGCGCGAAGAGGCGCGCCTGATTCACCTGGGAGTGCAGGCCCGCTGGCCGCATCCGGGACGCAAGCTGCTGATCGTGGATATCGGCGGCGGCAGCGCGGAACTGATCGCCAGCGAGCACGGCGAAGTGCGGGACGCGGTGTCGAAACCATTGGGGGCGGTGCGTCTGCGCGAGATCTTTCTGAAGGACGATCCGCCGCTGCCCAGCCAACTGCACCAGATGCAGGAATACATCGAAGAGAAGCTGGCGGCCACCGGCCGGCGCTTTGCCAATGGGGAGCACTGGGACCGTGTGGTGGCGACTTCGGCGACGGCCTCGGCGGTGATCTGCGCGGTGAACCGCATCCCGCGCACCAAGCGCGACCAGGCCGACCGCATGCGGGCCTCCGCGCGCGAGGTGCGGCGCATCTACCGGAAGTTGAGCGAGATGGATCTGGCCGCCCGGCGCAAGTTCACGGGGATCGGGCCGCGCCGCGCGGAGATCATCGTACCCGGCATCGCCGTCCTGCTGCGCGTGCTGGAGGATTTCCGGCTGCCCTGCCTGTACTATTCCGCGGCCGGCGTGCGCGACGGCATCATCGCCGACCTGGCCGCGCGCGGCGTGGGACGCGAACTGGCGCAACTGAGCCGCGATCAGCGCAAAGAGGTGGAGCAGATGAGCCGGCGGTACGGAGTGGCGCTGCCGCACGCGCGCCAGGTGGCCGCGCTGGCGCACGCCCTGTTCAGCGACCTGCATCCCCTGCACCAGTTGCCGCCGCAATACGGCAAGCTGCTGGAGGCCGCCGCCTACCTGCACGACGCCGGGCATTTCGTGGCGGATTCCAACCATCACAAGCACTCCTACTATCTGGTCAGCAACTCGGACATGCCCGGCTTCACCAACCGGGAGCGGGAGCAGATCGCCAACCTGTGCCGGTATCATCGCAAGAGCATGCCGACGCCGGTGCACGCGAACTGGCAGTCGCTGAACGCCGACGAGAAGCGCGCGGTGATGCTGCTGATCCCGCTGCTGCGCCTGGCGGATAACCTGGACGTCAGCCACGAAGCGCGCATCGCCGCGCTCAGCTGCCGCATCCGCGACGGCCAGGTGGTCCTGGACGCCTCCTCCGGCGCCGATATCAGCCTGGAACAGTGGGCCGCGGAACGCGCCAGCGACGCGTTCCGGCAGGTGTACAGCCGGGCCATTGTGATCCAGAAGACCGTGGCTGCGGCGGCCCGCGCGTTAAACTAAAAGTCTGGGCGTCGTCTCGCGCCGGCTCATGTGGAAATTCCTGCCTGTCGCGCTATTTCTTTCTCTCATCGGCTGGGTCGCGTGCGGCGGCGGTGAGTCGCGCGCACCGGCCATCGGCGAGGCCTATGCCGGTCCCGCGAACTTGTCGCTGCGCAAGGATATTCCCCTGCAATCGCCGGTGGTGGCGGCGGCGAAACACGGCGAGCAGCTCGAAATCGTCCGCCGGCGGCGGCGTTTTGTACTGGTGCGCACTGCCCGCGGCGTAGAGGGTTGGACCGAAGATTACCTGTTGCTGAGCGCCGATGAGATTACGGCGCTGCAGGATGTCGAGCGGCGCGCGCGTCAAATGCCCTCGCAGGGGGCTGCCAGCACTTACGAGATGCTGAACGTACACACGCAGCCCAACCGGTTCTCGCCCAGCTTCCTGCAGATCAAAAAAGGCGAGAAGGTCGACGTGGTGGCGCACGTCAGCGCCCCGCGCACGGCGCCGCCGCGCAAGCCGCTGATTCCGCCGCGGCCGAAAGCCGCCGCCCTGGTGCGCAAGCGTCCCGAACCGCGCATCCCCCTGCCCCCCATGCCATCCCCGCCGTCTCCGCCGGCGAACTGGATCGAGCTATCCAAGACACCGCCCGAGGTGCAGCAGCAAATCGATGCGAGCCATCCGGCGGCGCAACCGGTCCCGCAGGACGACTGGAGCCTGGTGCGTAACGCCGCCGGCGAAAGCGGCTGGGTGCTTACCCGCCGGCTGTTCATGGCCATCCCGGACGAAGTGGCGCAGTACGCCGAAGGTCACCGCATCACATCCTATTTCTCGTTGGGGGATGTGCGCGACGGAGGCGAGGTGAAACACGAGTGGCTCTGGACTACCATCGGCGGCGGCGACCACCAGTATGATTTCGACAGCTTCCGGATATTCACCTGGAGCCTGCGCCGCCACCGCTATGAAACCGCTTATATCCAGCGCAATGTGGAAGGCTACTTCCCGGTGCTGGTGCGGCCTGGGGGATTTTCGCTTTGCCTGGCGTCCAGCGGCGGCGGGCGTGTGCGCCGCAGTTATACGTTCGCGGCGAACATGGTGCGCGCCAGCGGCCAGCAGCCGTGCGAGGCGGCGGAGAACGTGCTGGGCAGCCCGTCCACGTCCGGACCCGGCAGCCGGACGCCGGCCGCGCCCGTCGGGAATCGCTCGCTTTACGCGCGCCTGAAAGCTATCGCGCGGCGATGGTTCCGCCACTGACCGAAGTGGACGCCGCCACTGCTACAATAACCCACACGGCATTCAGCCGCACAAAGGAGGTTTCATGGAGCGCCGTCATTTTCTGCGCGCCGCGGGAGCGCTCGCTTTTCTCCGTCCGGACGCCACCCACCGCGCTTTGGCCGCCACCGTCGGCAACAGCCGCGCCGCCGGGGACCTGGCGCGGGACGAGGATTTCTGGCGCGACATCCAGTCCGCCTTCACCCTCGACCGCAGCATCATCAATCTGAATAACGGCGGCGTCAGCCCGTCGCCGCGGGTGGTGCAGGACGCCATGCGCCGCTACCTGGAATTCAGCAACATCGCGCCGGCCCGCACCATGTGGGCGGTGCTGGAGCCGGAAGTGGAGATCGTCCGGCAGCGCCTGGCCGCCGATTTCGGCTGCGATCCGGAAGAGATCGCCATCACCCGCAACGCCTCGGAATCGCTGGAGAACGTGCAACTGGGGCTGGATCTCAAAGCCGGCGACGAGGTTCTGACTACCGACCAGGACTATCCACGCATGATCACCACCTGGAAACAGCGCGAGCGGCGCGACGGCATCGTGCTGAAGATGATTTCGTTTCCCACGCCGCCGCCGTCGCTGGAGGATCTGGCCGAGCGCTTCGAGAAGGCCATCACGCCGCGCACCCGGGTCATCCATTTCTGTCACATCACCAACCTGACGGGCCAGATCTTCCCGGTGCGCCAGATCTGCCAGATGGCGCGCAGCCGCGGGATCGAGGCCATCGTGGACGGCGCGCATGCCTACGCGCAGTTCCCCTTCAAGCACGCGGATCTGGATTGCGATTTCTACGGCACCAGCCTGCACAAGTGGCTGCTGGCGCCCCACGGCACGGGATTCCTGTACGTGCGCAAATCCAAGATCGGCAAGATCTGGCCGCTGATGGCCGCGGGGCCGGACATGACCGGCAATATCCGCAAGTTCGAGGAGATCGGCACGCATCCGGCGGCGAACCACAATGCCATTTCCGACGCGCTGGAGTTTCACACGGCGATCGGCGTGGAGCGCAAAGCGGCCCGCCTGCGCTACCTGCGCAGCGTGTGGACCGAGCGGCTCACGCGCCTGCCGGGCGTCTCCTCGCCCACCAGCAACGATCCGCGCCTGAGCTGCGGCATCGGACTGCTGTCGGTGGCAGGCAAAGAACCCGGGCCGCTGTCCGAGCAACTGTGGGACAAGTACCGCATTTTGACGGTCGGTATTACGCATCCGCAGTTCAAGGGTCTGCGTGTCACGCCCAACGTCTACACGACGTTGCCGGAGATCGAGACCTTCTGCGATGCGGTGGAAAAACTGATCGCCTGAAGGAAAGCCGGCTCGCCAACGCCCGGCGCACCACGGCAGGTTCAGTCGCGATGACCGTCAGTAGTTCGCGCGGCGGAATCGGGCCGGCGCCCGCCCTGATCCCACTCCGGCAAGGCGCCTCGACATCGGCTGGTTTTAGCCACACCCGCGCCAAGTCGATCCTGCCGCGGCGATGATGTCTTCGTCCAACCCTACCGCCTCATCCCTGCTTGCAACGTTTCCACTTGCAGTGCTAAACGCTGGTTAGATCCCGGCGCCAGGGTGATCTCCTGTGCATCGCCGAGGTGGGCGCGCACGAAGTCGGTGTTTTGTTCCTCGCCTTCCGCCAGGCCCGTGAACGCAGCGATGTGGTATTCGCCTGGCGCGACGTCCGTCGAAAACGCAAATCCTCCGTCCTGGCTGCTCGGTTGTGAAAGAACGCGGGCGCCGTCCTGTGCGTCCTTCGGCATGAGGGCAACCACCGCGTCGTGTACCGGCAGATCCTCCTTGTCGGTCACCCGGCCCTCGACGATGGCGCCGTCGGAGCCGAGTAGGATGGAGATCGGGCCGGCCTCGGGGCGAAGGCCGGTGAGTGGGATGTCGCGGCCGTTCTGCGTGAGCTGTTTGACGTAGTAGCCTTGGGGCAGGCCGGTCAGCCGCAGGCGGTAGAGGTCGGAGAAAACGCTCTGGAACTCAAACGCACCTGACGGTCCCACATGGGCGGCTGTCCCACTGACGCTTATGGGCCTGTCCTCGAGAGGTGCAAGTTTCGCCGTTAGATCTGACAGGAAGCGCGGTGCTGTCGATGCGCCGGCAACGGCTACGGCACCGGTAAGTTGTATGACTGGCATGGCGGGCAGCACGCCTAGGGAGACGTCCCGGTCCGTGATTGCGAAATCGGTACGTGAGAAGGCCACGACCTTGCCGGCGGGAGTGGCTTCGGCTTGGTTTCTGCTCCAGATAGTGAGCCTATACTGCGCCGCCGGAAGACCACACATCTGGAACGCCTGGCCCGCCTTCACATCGGCCCTACCGATGAATGCTCCGCCGCTTTCCGGGGTTTCTCTAATCGACATGGTCGTGTTGTTCGCCCGGACCGTCGCGTCGAAGCAGAATGTCTCGACACTCCTCAGCCGCATGTCCAGTCCTTCGGCCTGTTGCCCCGGTTGCACTCGGATGGGCGTCGCGGCCTCCAGTGAGTCGGCGTTAGAGTAGAACATCTTCCTCACAACACCGAAACTCGCGGCCCGCTGGGCCGCTTTTTTGTTCCCGCTTCGCACCAGGGTGCGAGGCTTCAAGTTTCCAAGCAAGGCTTCCAGAACGTAGCCCTCGGTCCCAACGCCTGCGATCCGGTATTCGCCCAAGTCGTTGGTGTGCGCTTGACCGCGGAACCGGAGCGTCGGCTTGCCGTCCCGGAACACTTTTTCCCAAAGGTCCACCTCGACCCCCTGCATTGGGTCACCGTTCGGGTCCAGGACGCGGCCCGAAACCACTCCCTCTCTGCGGAGCAGAATATTCACCTTACCCACCCGTATTCCCATCTGGGCGTTGACCGCCCGGCCCGTGGCGGGCGCGTATCCCTCCTTCTCGGCTCCGATCATGATCAGTCCAGCGACCGGACCCTTGAAAGTATATGCGCCGCTCTGATCGGTCAGCACTTCATTGGTGGCCTTCTTGGTTCGGCACCAGACGGTCGCGCCGGGGATCGGGCCCGCATCATTCGAGATCGTGCCCTCGACAACCCACACCTGATCCCTCCCCGCGCGCGCTGGCTCCTGGCTGGTTTGGCAGCCCGTGGGCGGCGGTAGCAAGGCGATGCAAAGCAGGGTGGCAGTGGGAGCCGCTGCGGAGCGCACTCTCATCGGCTCACCCTCAGTGCCGCCCGCACCTGTTGACCGGGCGCGACCACGACGCTCACGGTCGAGTAGCGGACGCGGCAATTTGGGTCCAGGTAATCGGTGGAGAGAACATCCAGAGCGGCCAGCAGGTCGTAACGGCCGGGAGGCACGCGCAGCCGGAATTGACCGCGATCCCCTGTCGATGCGCCAAGCACGCCGGCGGTTTCACCCTCGCCTCCGTCTCCGGCCGGTAGCGCCAGCACTGCCGCGCCCGTAACCGGGTTGTTCGCGGCGTCCGAAACGATTCCCGAGACCTCACCCGTTCGCGTTCCTAAGAGCACGGTCATTGTGCCGTCTGCTTCTATCGAGACCGGTCCGGTTCCGGCTGAGGCCTGCCCCATCCGCACGCCAAGCAGGAAGCAGTCGCCTGTGAGTCCCAAAAGCCGTACCGTGTACGATCCCGCCGGGATGGACCGAATGACGAACCGGCCGCTCGGCTCGATGCCCGCGCTTAAGGATCGGCTGCGCGGAGCCGGATCGACGGGGCGCAGCTCGACTCGGGCGCCAGCGAGGCAACCAGCGTCCGGTTCTGCGCCGGGGGCAGACCGGGCCATGCCGTCAATATTGGCGGTGCTGCGCAGCGCAATCTCGATGTCTTGCACCTGCGTCGCGTCGACTCGAACGCGCCGGGAGCCTTGGAGTGGCTGCTGCGCCGGGGTCGGACGCGGCGCGCCCATACCCTGTACAGGTCCCCACGCCACCGCCTGGTAGCTCCCCGCGGGCACGCCGGTGAAGTCGAAATCGCCGGCTTCGCCGGCCGGGACAGTTGCGACCTGGGCGTGCAGCCCGGCTGCGGATAATAGCGTGACCGCGACCTGCCCAAGGCGCCAGCCCGGGGGAATATTGGCGACGCGGCCGCGAACTTCGCCAGTGCCGGCCTGTTGCTCACTCAGGTCCGTGCCGCTCCGGGACTCGCCCGCAGCCAACTCGAAGGACCGCGTCTCGGCGGGATCGAGCGTTCCCGGAAAGTAGACAGGCGCGAACCTGCTGCCGCCCGGCGAGTCACCGTCGGGAAGTACCACGACCGAGTAACAGCCTGGGGCAAGCCCGTAGATCCGGTAGCTTCCCCGATCGTCTGTCTCAACCGGGTCCCCCACAGGCAAGAGACGAACAGTGCCATTGACGTTGCGAAGGCCGACCGCGGCCACCGTCGCTCCGCGCACCAGCCGCCCCGACTCGTCATACACGTTTCCGCTGATTGCGGCGGCCCGGCTGAGGCGCAACCTGACCGGCGGAGTATTCGCGCCTTGTGCGAGGGCGACCGGCGAGGCGGCGCCGTGCATAACCGCTACATAGCCAGTCTTCTCCGCCGACACCACGTACGTGCCACTCAAGAGTCCGGTGAAAGCGAATCTCCCGTTGCTATCCGTGGACCCTTCCGCGATGACGTCGCCCCCCGCCGGGAGAGACAGGCAGACGTGAGCGTAGGGAATGCCAGCGCCGGAGGCGCCGTCTACGACCGTTCCCTGGGCTGTGACGCCGGGTACCTGTGCGGCGCCAACCGCTACCGCACACCAGAGCAGGAGCGCGTAACAGCCGAGGCTACCTGACGCAGCCTGCCGGCGCCCGCGCGCGCAACGGGTCAAACCGGTCGGCCGCGCGCCACTGGATGACGCCGAGCCGGGCCCGTGCACCATCGGAGTGTCCGGGCTTACAGAGTGACGCATACCATCGATCCCCTACCGTTCCCTGCCCAGGCTTCACGATGCTCGGCGCAGACCCAGGGGCGGGCGCCATCCTCTCCGCAGGTTGATGGAGCAGGGCAACCCGTGCCGTCATCCACGCAGGTTCCGTTTACCATGAAGCACCGCTCAGAGAACGGCTTCAACACGGCCGCTATGCCTGCCACTATCCCAGCGATTATGAGCAATCTTAGCATTCTACTCAACGTACCTGCCGCGACCGTTCAGCCCACGGATTCCTCGCACGGTCGCACCAGAAGACAATTCTGGACGATTACAACCGCAACCAGACAACCGATGGAAAGGCGCCGCCACCGCACTCCGCTTGCCGGAAGGATCACGGGAGGGACTCCAGAGCCGCCGCCATTGGAGCGGAGAATACCATGAGGCGAGATTCCGTACATATTTGTACATGTCAAGGCAAAGTAGAAATGTCGTGCAACAGTTCTATACACAGCAACAGTTTGTACAGCAGTTTGTACAAGAGTGTGCGACTTGCAATAGACGGTGTGGGCGCACAGCCGCGCTGCCGCCCAAGCGCGCCCGGATCGCCAGGGGCCTCAAACGCGGGTTCGATGATGACCCGGTAAGAAGCCTTCATCCCTCGGCGCGCAGCCCGCGGCTGCGATCCAGGAATAGGCCGATCTGCGCAGTTTCGATAAGGCTGCGCGCGCAAAAAAAATGACTCTGCAGAGAACTATTAATATTCCCGTTTCTGGTTGATGCCAGGTTGCGGCACCGGATACTTTCCGGCGGCATCGGCTACCAGCGGCGCGGGACCGTCCAACATCAGCTTGTCCACATCCGGCGCGAACTCGTGCTCGCACTGCATGATCTGGTCGAACGTAATGACTTGTCCGGTGTGCGCCGCCATGCGTCCCATGGACGCAACCAGGCTGGCTTCCGCGCCGCGCTTCACCTCGTTGTAGGGCTTGTCCTCGCGGATGGCCGCCGTCAGATCGTCCCACTCCCAGTCGTAAGGACTCTTTTCGGGCTGCGGAAACGCCCAGACCAGGTTAGGATCGTCGGGCGGATAGGTCTGGCCGCGCTGCCAACGGGGGATCGACTGGCCCTTGTAGATCCGGGTCCGGCCGGGCGTGTGCGCGGAGCTGGAGATCACCGCCGAACCCTTGGACCCGTGGGCGTAACTGGCGAATTCGTTGTGGCAACCCTCCATGCAGCGGCCATCGTAGAAGAGCTTGGTGCCGTCGGCGTAGGTGTACTCCACGGCGTAAGTGTCGAAATTCTGGTCCACGTTGTCGCCGCGGTAATGCCGCCCGCCGAGCGCCTGCGCCTCCACCGGCCAGCCGCCCTTCATCCAGGAGCATTCATCGATCTGATGGATGAAGTAGTCGCTGAATACGCCGCCGCTGGCCCACAGGAAGGAGTGGAACTTTTGGATCTGGTACAGCAACTCCGTGATTCCCTCCGGCTTGCGGGGGACGAAGCCGCCATTGCCACCCATGCGATAAGCGCGCAGCGCGACGATCTCGCCGATCTGGCCGTCGCGTATGCGATCGAGCAGCGCTTGCCGCGCGCGGCAGTGCCGGATCATCAGCCCGACGCCCACCTTCAGGTTCTTTTGCGCGGCGTCCTGCGCCAGTTTCAGCATCCGGCGCGTGGTGGGTCCATCGACGGTGACGGGCTTCTCCATGAAGACGTTCAGCCCGCGGTCGATGGCGTATCCGAAATGCACCCAACGGAAGGCCGGCGGGGTGGCCAGAATCGCCACGTCGCCCTTGCGCAGCGAGTCCATCGCATGGCGATATGCGTCGAAGCCGATGAACCGGCGATCGTCCGGCACATCCATGCGCGCCGCGTATTTGGTCTTCAGCGTGTCGTAGCTCTTGCTCAGCCTTTCCGGAAAGACGTCGGCCATGGCGACGACCTTGTACGGTCCTTCCGCCACCGAGAACGCATTTTCCACCGCGCCGGTGCCGCGGCCGCCGCAGCCGATCAAGGCCAGTTGGATGGTGCTGCTCTCCGCCGCATGTACGGCCGGAAGGGCGATACCGGATAAAACCGAAGCCCCCGCGATGCGCCCGGCATCGGCGAGGAAGCTCCGGCGCGAGGGGATACTGCTGCCAGCTTCGCTCATGAGATCTCCAGTCAGCATTAATCTAGCGCATGGCGGTGATGTTGGGAATGGGCTTCAGGGCCGCCGGGCATTCCATCGCCGCCAGATCAGGTACAGCACCACAAGTCCGCAGAGCAGTACGGCCGCCAGCACCAGATTGTGATGGATGCGCGCGGACACCACCTGCCAGCGGTCGCCCAGATAGTAGCCCAACAGCACGAAAGTGCCCGACCAGAGCAGCGCACCCAGATAGGCGTACAGCGCGAAGACGTGGGGGGCGGTGTACGAGACGCCCGCCGCATACGCGGTCAGGTGGCGCACGCCGGGCACGAAGTAGCCGAAGGTCAGGCTCCAGTGTCCTATCCGTTCGAAGAAGCGGTGCGCCTTACCCAGGCGCTCCTCGGTCAGATGCACATATTTGCCGAAACGGTGGATCAGCGCCAGGCCGAACGTGCGCCCCAGCGTATAACTCACGGTGATGCCGCACGTGGTTCCCGCCAGCACCGTGGCGTATGCCGGCGCCACTTTGAAATGCCCGGCGAAGATCATGTACCCGGTGAAGGTGAGCAGGGTCTCGTCGGGAACCGGGAGGCCCACGATACCGAGCATCAGGAGGCAGAATATGGCCGGATAGCCATAGTGTGAGATCCAGGCGAGTACCTGTTGTTCCATAGCGGGGGCGCGGGGACCCGCCTACACCACCAAAGTCGATACATCCACCTGGGAGCGGTTGCCCTCCACCACCACGATGCCCGATTCGGTCACGTGGTGGTAACGGCGGTCCTGTTCCAGGTCGTAGCCGATGCAGGCGTCGGCAGGCACGCGAACGTTCTTGTCGAGGATTGCGCGGCGGACGCGGGAGCGCCGGCCGATATCGCAGTTGTCCAGGATCACGCTGTCTTCCACCAGGGCGCCGGCATGCACCTTCACGCCGCGGAACAGCACCGAGTTCTTCACCGCGCCTCCAGAGAGGATGCATCCGCCGGACACGATCGAGTCGATGGCTTCGCCGCGGCGGTTCTCGTCGTCGAAGGTGAATTTGGCGGGCGGTTCGGGATAGCTCGCCGTGCGCAGCGGCCAGCGGCGATTATAAAGGTTGAGGGCCGGCTTGACGGAGCGCAAGTCCATGTTGGCGTCGTAATAGGCATCGATGGTCCCGACATCGCGCCAATAGGCGGCGCCATCCACCTCTTCGCCCTGTATCCGGTTGGTGTTGAAGTCGTAGGCGAACATCTCGGATTGGCCCACCAGTTTGGGCAGGATGTCACGGCCGAAATCATGCGAACTGCTCTCGTTGGCGGCGTCCTCGTACAGTTCGCGCAACAACGCGCGGGTGGAGAAGACGTAATTGCCCATGGAAGCGAAGACCCGGCTGGGGTCGCCGGGGATGGTGGGCGCGTCGGGGTTCTTCTCGTGGAAGGCCAGGATCCGGCCGTCGGGCGCGGCTTCAATCACGCCGAACTCGGCGGCGTGTTTCTTGTCCACCGGAATGGCGGCGACAGTGACCGTAGCGCTCTTCTGCTGGTGAAATTCCACCATGTTGGTGATGTTCATGCGATAGATGTGATCGGCGCCGAAGATGGCCACGACGTGGGGATCGGCCTGTTCCACCAGGTTGACGTTCTGGTAGATGGCGTCGGCGGTTCCCTGATACCAGGTTTCGCCCGCCGACCGCATCTGGGCCGGTACCGGGATCACGAACTGGGTCTTGAGCAGGCCGCCGAACTGCCATCCTTCGCTCAGGTGCTGCAGCAGCGACTGGCTCTTGAACTGGGTCAGCACGTAGATGGAATAGATGCCCGAGTTGATGAAATTGCTCAGGACGAAATCGATGATGCGATATTTGCCGCCAAACGGAACGGCGGGCTTGGCACGTTCCTTGGTGAGCGGATAGAGGCGGGTACCCTTCCCGCCCGCCAGCACGATTCCCAGCACGCGTAGCCGCATAGGTTTTCAAGCCTATACTATCAAAGCGGCCCGCGTTCCTGGCTGTCGTTTTCAGCCGGCCTTCTGCCGGCTCGGCCGGCAGCCGGCGACGTCACATGCGGCCGACCTGGGCGATCAGGTTCGATTCCCCCGACCGGGCTTCGGCGCGCAATTCGCGGCGCAGGATCTTGCCGACCGGGGTCTTGGGCAGGCTGTCGCGGAACTCGATCATGCGCGGCACCTTGTAGTTGGTCAGACTCTGGCGGCAGAGCCTCACGATCTCTTCCGCCGAAAGGCCGGGATCGTCTCTGACCACGAACGCCTTCACCACTTCGCCGGTAATGACGTCGGGCACGCCCACCACGCCGCACTCGACCACGCCCGGCACCCCGGCGATCACGTTTTCGATCTCGTTGGGGTAGACGTTGAATCCGGAGACCAGGATCATGTCTTTCTTGCGGTCGGTAATGCGGAGGCAGCCCGTTTCATCCATAATGCCGATGTCTCCGGTGCGGAGCCAGCCCTCGGCGGTGAAAGAAGCCGTGGTCTCTCCGGGCAATTGCCAGTAGCCGGCCATCACTTGCGGGCCTTTCACGCAGATCTCACCTTCGGCGCCGATCGGCAGTTCCTGGCCGGCGTCGTCCAGGATGGCGACATCCGTGGATGGCAGCGGCAGGCCGATGGTGGGCGAGTAACCCGCGTTGAACGGATTGCAGGAGACGAACGGCGAGGTTTCGGTAAGGCCATAGCCCTGCAACAAAGGATGTCCCGTGACTCGCTGCCAGCGTTCGCCGACGGTCCGATGCACGGCGGCGCCTCCACCCATGGCGAACTTCACGCGGCTGAAGTCGAGGGTGTCGAAGCCGGGCGTATTGAGCAGCGCGTTGAACAGGGTGTTAACGCCCGACATGACGCTCCACCGCGTCTGCCGCAGCTCCTTCACGAAGCCGGGGAGGTCCTTGGGATTGGTGATGAGCAGATTCACGCCGCCGATGGTGATGAACAACAGGCAGTTGAAGGTGAAGGAGAAGACGTGGTAGAGGGGCAGCGCCGTGACCACCGTTTCACGTCCTTCCTCCAGCAATCCGGTGGACCAGGCGCAGGCCTGCAGCAGGTTCGCCACCAGGCCGCCGTGCGTTAGCATGGCGCCCTTGGATTTGCCCGTGGTGCCGCCGGTGTACTGCAGCACGGCGATGTCGGCGTGAGTGGGCGAGGCTTCGTGGAACGGCGCGCGGGCGCCGCGGGCGAGAGCCGTACGCAGGCCGACGGTCGCGCCGATGTGCCACTCGGGAACCATCTTCTTGATATGGCGGATGGCGAAATTCATCGCGAACCGGCGCGAGGGCGCCAGCAGGTCACCCACCTGCGTGGTCACCACGTGACGGATCGCCGTGTTGGGAAGCGCTTTTTCCAGAACGTGCGCGAAATTCTCCAGAATGACGATCACTTCCGCCCCGGAGTCCTTGAGCTGATGCTCCAGCTCGCGCGCGGTGTAGAGGGGGTTGACGTTCACGGCGATGAATCCGCCGCGCAGCACGCCGAACAGCGCCACGGGGTACTGCAGGAGATTGGGCATCATGAGGGCGACGCGTGCGCCCTTGGCCAGTCCCAGGCTCTGCAGCCAAGCGCCGAAATTGCGGCTCAAACGGTCGAGACCGGCGTACGTTAGGGTGGTACCGAAGTTCACAAAGGCGGGCAGGTCGCGATACTTCCGGCAACTCTGGGCCACGACCTCGTTAATGGATGCGTATTCATTGAGGTCGATTTCAGCGGGAACTCCTGGGGGATAGCTTTTCAGCCAGATCTTGTCCATGCGTTAACCTCCCGCGGAGCAGGCAAAGCGGCTGGCGGGGTGCCAAGGCATGCCGTCGCGTGAGGTTCCCCGATGTCTGTCAGGGGCTAACGCGCGGATCGCGTCATCCCGAAGCCTCTGGGATGCCGCTCACACGGACGTGAGAACTCAACGCTTGTTTAATACCGTCAGGTCCGATTATACTGCAACGGCAAGGGCGCGGCCATCCGGGGTCTGCCCGCCCGGGGCCGCCGGGGCCGGGAGCGGGTCTTACGGCTTCCGGTATTGCTCTTCGGTGACGTGCTCCATCCAGTCCACCACCTTCCCGTTGAGCTTTTCCTGGATGGCGATGTGGGTCATCGCGGTCGTGGGCGTGGCACCGTGCCAGTGCTTCTCGCCCGGCGCGAACCAGACCACATCGCCCGGCCGCACCTCCTCAACCGGGCCGCCGTCGCGCTGCACCCAGCCGCAGCCCGCGGTCACGATGAGCGTCTGGCCGAGCGGGTGGGTATGCCAGGCGGTGCGAGCGCCCGGCTCGAAGGTGACGCTGGCGCCTTGCACGAACGCCGGATCGGGAGCCTGAAACAACGGATCGATCCGCACGGCGCCGGTGAACCAATCAGCGGGGCCTTTGACGGAAGGATGGGTGCCGGCTCGTTTGATTTCCATATTCTCTGTTCCTCTATCGTATTTTCGTCATGCTTCCGTTTCGCGCGGCATGATCCGGATTGTCGCGGAGCGGGCGCGCGGGCCGATCATGGGGCTGAGGTACGGGCTGTTGCCGTATTTCGCCCGGTAGGCCTCGTCGATGGGGTCGTTGACCGGTCCGTTCACCGGCTCGAAGGCCACTTCCCTGGTGATGCCCGCGGCGATGATGCGCCCCGCCTTCTGCCGCACCGCGGCCTGGTACCAGGTGGACTTCCGGCCATTGTAGCCGCGGACGTAAAGAGCGTCGCCGACCGCCACCGACCAGATCCACGTCGGCGTGCCGTAGGTGACGGCATCGTCACGAAACGGTGCAATGTGCAGGTCATCGGCCTCGGCGATCCTGCGGAGTTCGTCTTTGGGCCATGCCGTCATGGTGTTCTTCAATAGTGCTCCCAGGCGACGCGCCAATGCTCGTCCGGCCGCGCCGGCTTCACGATGAGCTGTTTGCCCGAGAATTCGTACGCCCGCGGCAGGTCTTTGCCGATCAGGGTCCGCACCAGCGCGCCCTCGACGTGGAAAGTGAACCGGTGCGCGCGCTCGTCGATCTCGTACCAGCCATACGAGGCCTCGTATCCGCCTTGCGAATACTGCTCCGGCCCGGCAGGGGTCCGGGCCTGCGGATCGCGCTCCATCACCTGCACCGACATGTGGCCGTCGCGTGTGTAGACCAGCATGCCGCAACAGTCGATCCGGCGCAGTTTGCCGTCTGCGCCGGGCTGTTCCAGCCAGGCCAGCCGCCAGGCTCCCACGAACCGGTCCTGGATGTTGCGGGTCTGGGTCACGCCGGGAACCGCGGTCAAAGCGATCCATACCCAGGCGGCGCCGATCGAACGAGAAGTTGCCACACTTCCAAAATAGCGGGAGACGCCTTCCGGGCGCTTTCCCGATCCTGCTGATTCTTTGCCTGATCCTGCTTGAGTGAGCCATTTTGTGCACCTGCCAACGGCTGGTGTAGTACACTGGCTCAGGAATGGCAGGTGGAGCGGTCGTAGCCATGCGCGCCGAACTGGCCCGCCGCATTGCGGCGCAAACGAAATCGGCCGGCGAGCATCCCACAGCGGTGCCGGGACTGACACTTTTTCGCCGGACGACGCCCACGGCCTGCTATCGCGCCGTGTACGAGCCCAGCCTTACCGTTTTCGTGCAAGGGCGAAAACGCATCAACCTCGGCGGAACGGAGTATCTCTGCGACGGCTCGTCCTTTCTGCTGTCGTCCATCGACGTTCCCGTGCAAAGCCAGATCGTCGAAGCGTCCCCAGAGGTGCCGCTGCTCTCCATGTTTCTGCGGCTGGACATGCCGATGGTGCGCGAGGTCTTGAGCCGCGAAGATGTACCGGCGCCCGCAGCGCAATCGCAGCGGCAGGGAGTGGCCGTTGGGGAGACCACCGCCGGGCTGCTGGGAGCCTGCGCCCGGCTGATCGAACTGCTGGAGACTCCCGAAGACATACCCTTTCTCAGCCACCTGATCGAACGCGAAATCGTGTACCGCATTCTGCGCACGCCGCAGGGCGAGCGGCTGCGGGCCATCGCCACCAGCGGCGATCTCAGCCAGCGGACGGCGCGCGCGATCGCCTGGCTCAGGGCCAACTATGCCAAGCCGCTGCACATGGAGGAACTCGCCCTGGTCGCACGGATGGGCGTGTCCACGCTGCATCATCAGTTTCGCGCCTTGACGGCCATGAGTCCGCTGCAATACCAGAAGCAGTTGCGGCTGCAGACCGCGCGGCAGCGGATGTTGATGGACGGCATCGACGCCAGCAGCGCGGCGTACGAAGTCGGCTATGAAAGCGTGAGCCAGTTCAGCCGGGAGTACCGCCGTTTCTTTGGCCAGCCGCCGATGCGGGATATCCAAGCCCTGCGCGACGGCAAAGTCCTGGCGATCGGCGCCGCTTAGCTGCAGTCCGTTCCTCATTGAAAACAGGCCGAATATTTCTCTTGACAGTTATAGCAGATCGCTATACGATTATAACGATCTGCAATATATGAAACTTGGTGAAAAGCTCCGGTACCTGCGGGAAATCGAGGGCGCCTTGCGCGGCCGGGATCGCGAGCTGACGCAGTCGGAGGTGGTGCGGCTGCTCGCGAAGGAGTTAGGCGAAACCATCAGCCAGGCGTACCTGTCGCAGATCGAGAGCGGTGCGCGGCCGCACTTGACCAATTCCAGCCGCATGCTGCTGGCGAAGTTCTACAAGGTGCATCCGGGATACCTGGTGGACGATCCGGAAGGCTACCAGGAGGAACTGGTTTCAGATGTGGGCGCGCTCGAAGACAAGTTGGATTTGTGGCTGATCAACGGCGCGGAGCGTTTCCTGCGGGACGCCGAGTTGAGCCAGGCGCTGCTGCGCGTGGCGCGGCACCAGGACACGCGCATGTGCCTGGTGTTGTTGGGCGCCATCCTGGATAATCCTGGGTTGGCCGAACGGTTGTTGCAGGTGTTGAAGCCTTCGCCGGCCGCGGCCGGGGAGGCTTCACCCAGATCGAGGAGACGTTCGCAATGACGTGGGCGGATTTTTATCTGATCTGTTTTCTGTTGGGCCTGGCGTTGAGCCTGCTGTCCGTGCTGACGGGCAGCGCGCATCTGCACCTGCCTCACATACACGTGCTGCATGTGCATGTGCCGCATGTGCATGTTCCGCACGTACATACGGGGTCTGCGGAAACGGAAGGCGTGCCGTGGCTGAATTTCGGCACTATGACCGCGTTTCTGGCGTGGTTCGGCGGCACGGGTTACCTGCTGGAGCGCTTCTACGCGGTGTGGTTTCTCATCGCCCTGGCGATCGCGGTTTTGAGCGGGCTAGGCGGAGCGGCCATCGTGTTCTGGTTCCTGGCGAAGCTGGCCTCGGGTGAAGAGGCGATGGATCCGGCGGACTACGACATGATCGGCGTGCTGGGCAAGCTGAGTATTCCCATCCGCCAGGGCGGCACGGGCGAGATCGTCTTTTCGCAGGAGGGCGTGCGCCACGCAGCCGGCGCGCGGAGCGACGACGGGACCGCCATCCCCAAGGGGGCCGAGGTGGTGGTGCAGCGCTATGAGAAGGGCATCGCGTATGTGCGCCGCTGGGAAGACATGACAGGAAGCGCGGAAGATTTCGCGGTAAAGCAGGGCTAGGCAGTACCAAGGAGCGTTATGGAAAAAGACATGGTAGTGGTGATTGTTTTGCTAATGTTGCTGGCGATCGTGCTGATCGCCTCGATGTTGGCGCGGCTCTATCGCAAGGCCGGTCCGCATGAAGCGTTGATCGTCTACGGGCGGAAGGGCACGCGCATTGTCAAAGGACGCGGCACGGTGATCTGGCCGGTGGTGGAGAGCTATCGTGCGCTGTCGCTGGAGCTCATGTCGTTCGACGTGGCGCCGCAGCAGGATCTCTACACCCGCCAGGGCGTGGCGGTGACGGTGGAGGCGGTCGCGCAGATCAAGGTGAAGTCCGATCCGGAATCCATACAGACTGCCGCCGAGCAGTTTCTGACCAAGACCGACCAGGAGCGCGAAGGCCTGATCCGGCTGGTGATGGAAGGCCACCTGCGCGGCATCATCGGCCAGTTGACGGTGGAAGAGATTGTGAAGCAGCCGGAAATGGTGGGCGACCGCATGCGTTCGACGTGCGCGGACGACATGAACAAAATGGGCCTGGAAGTGATTTCGTTCACCATCAAGGAAGTCCGCGACAAGAACGACTACATCTCTAACATGGGCCGGCCGGACGTGGCGCGCATCAAGCGCGACGCGGATGTGGCGGCCGCCGAAGCCGAAAGGGACACAGCCATTAAAAGAGCGGAAGCGACGCGCGCCGCGGCGGTGGCCAGGGCGCAGGCCGACCAGGAGCGGGTGCTGGCGGAGACCCTGTCGCAGGCCAAGCAGGCGGAAGCCTCGCGGGACCTGGATATCAAGAAGGCCAACTACCTGGAGACGGTGAAGAAGCAGCAGGCCCAGGCGGACAAAGCTTACGAGATCCAGACCAACATCATGCAGCAGCAGGTGATCGCCGAGCAGGTAAAGATCCAGCAGGTGCAGAAGGAGCACGAAGTGGCGGTGCAGGATGCCGAAATTCAGCGCCGCGAACGCGAGCTGATCGCCACCGTGCTGAAGCAGGCGGAGATCGAGCGCCAGCGCATTGAGACACTGGCCCAGGCGCAGAAGCAGAAGCTGGAGCTGGAGGCGCAAGGCCAGGCGGCCGCCATACGCACACAGGGCGAGGCGGAGGCCGAGATCATCTTCAAGAAGGGCGACGCGGAAGCCAGGGCTATGAACGTGAAGGCCGAGGCGTATCAGGAGTACAACCAGGCCGCGGTTGTGGACAAGCTCATCACGGGCCTGCCGGAAGTGGTGCGCGCGCTGGCCTCGCCGCTGGCCAACGTGGACAAGATCACGATCGTCTCGACGGGCAACGGCAGCTCTGCGGGAATGAACAAAGTGACCGGGGACATCGCTGCGATGGCGGCGCAAATCCCGGCGCTGTTCGAGACGCTATCGGGGATGCAGATGTCCGAGCTGTTCTCGAAGGTGAGACAGATCGGCGATAAGCCGAAGCCGCCGGAGGACAAAGCCAAGTCAGCGGCAAGCTAAAACGATGGACCGGGGCCGGGTTCGCCCGGCCCCACAGAGGAAGGAGAAGACAATGGCACTTTTAGAGAGAGTATCCACATTGATTCGGGCGAATCTGAACGACCTGATCGACAAGGCCGAGGATCCGGAAAAGATGATCAAGCAGGTGATCCTGGACATGCAGAACCAACTGCTGCAGGTGAAGACGCAGGTGGCTATCGCCATCGCCGACCAGCACGTGCTCGAGAAAAAGCGGCAGGAAAACGAGGAGAAGACGGCGGAGTGGACCCACAAGGCGGAGATGGCCGTGGACAGAAAGCAGGACGATCTGGCCCGCGTGGCGCTGGAGCGTTCGGTGAGCTTCCGCCGGCTGGCCGACAGCTTCAAGCAGCAGGTGGCCGATCAACGGGTGCAGGTGGAGAACCTGAAGACCGCCCTGCAGAAGCTGGAGCTGAAACTGGCCGAGGCGCAGGCCAAGAAAGACGTGCTGATCGCGCAGCACCGCCGCGCGCGCGCCGCCACGAAGGCCACCGACGCGCAGTTTGCCACCAGCAACCATGCCACGGCAGCCACCTTCGAGCGCATGCAGGACAAGGTCCGGCATAGCGAAGCGGTGAGCCAGGCCAAGACCGAACTGTTCAAGGACGACGTGGACGAGCAACTCGCGGCACTCGAAAAGGAAGACCAGATCGAGAAGATGCTCGCCGAAATGAAAGTGAAGCGCGGGTGAGGAGCGCACATGACGCCCCTGGAATTGTTGCTGCTTGTAGCGATCGCCGCGCTGGTCTACCAGGAGATCTCCTGGCGGGACAAAGCGCGGCGCATCGAGGCCGATTTCGAGAAACGCCTGTCGACTGAAGTGGCCATGGCGTACGAAGCCAGCCTGGCGGAGGGCGACGGGCCGGTGCGGGCGCTGACTTTTCAGGCCGAGAAGCAGGAGCCGCGCGGCCTGTTCCACGAAGTGACCAGGCACCTGTTTATTGCGCTGGCCATGGACGGCGGACGGGTGAAGTACGCCGCCGGGGATCTGAACGAGAGGGAGCGGTTTTCGATTCCGCCGGAGATCCGGCGGGCGCTGGAAGAGTTTATGTCGCCGGCGCGGGAAGTGGCGATGGGAGCTGGGCGGTAGGCGGAGCCGCCCGGCCCGCACTCAGACGTCTCTCCGGGGTCCAACCGCGGGCCGCCGTGACGTGACGCGCCAGCTTCATTTCACCGCCACGGTGATGTTGGCCTGGCTTCTGGCACTGCCCATCATGAGCACGAGCGGCTGTGGCCCCGAAGCCACCTGGGGAATCTGCACGTTCACCTGCATCACGCCGTTGACCAGTCCCGGCGCCGTTCCCGCATAGGCCACATAGGCGGACACCCCGCCGACAGTAGCTGTCGGGGTGATGACCTGGTTTTGGGCGTCCGTGGCGAGAGCGCCATCGATGCTGGTCCCGTCGGTCAACCCGCCGCCGGTCGCAAACACCTGCACGTAGCTGCCGACGGCTGCCGGATTGGAAGCCGTATTGACGCTGTAATCCTGGTTGAGGATGGCGCCCGGACCGGATCCGGAGGAGTTGAGCGCAAAGATGGCGGGAACGGCCTGGGTCACCGGCACGGTGACGGGAGTGGACTTGAGGCCGTTGAAGCTGTATTGAACCGTGGTAGTGTCGTGCCCCGCCACGGCGAACGGGACGACCGCGCTCGACTGGTTGACGAGCGCATAAATCAAAGGCGCGGCCTGGCCGTCGAAGAAAACCTGCACGTTGGCGAGCGAGTTGCTGAACTTGCCGCCGGAGACTTGCGCCGGGGCCAGCACCGCCGGTCCGAAATTGGCTCCGAAGACGGTCACGATCTCACCGGGCGCCACCGCCCCGGCCTGGTAGCCGGCGGCGTTGACGATCCCGGCGGCGGATAACGAGGGCGGCGTGGTGGTGAGCGCTTCCTGGATCCCACTGTAGGCGGACTTGGGTTGATAGTGCGCGTCAAAAGGCAGCGCCGCGCCATAGCCCGGGAAGAAGCTGGGGACCCAGGAGTATTTATCCGTAAATCCCCACGTCTGGATGGCCGTGCAGCCCGGATACTTCACGCACACGGCGACGATATCCCGATAACGCTGCTGCTGCGCGGCCAGGTCGCTCGCGGATGCGTTGCCGCTGGCATCCACGGGCAGGCGCACGTCGAGTTCGGTCAGGTGGACCTGCAGGCCGAGCGCGGTGAGGCGCGCGATATTGGCGTCCAGGCCGGCCGGCGAAACATAGCCGGGATCGGTGGTGATGTGGAGCTGCAGGCCGACCCCGTGGATGGGAACGCCGCGCTGCAACATGCCCTGCACCAGGCTGTACATGGCGTCGGACTTGGGGTTGTTGTCGGCGTCTTCCACGTTGTAATCGTTATAGAAGAGCAACGCATTGGGGTCGGCTGCGTGGGCCCAGAGGAAGGCCTGATCGATGTAGCCGGGGCCGGAGAGGCCGATGCCCGGCTGGTTGTACCAGATCGAGTCGCGCAGACCGCTGCCGTCGTCGGCCAGGGCCTCGTTGACCACGTCCCAGGCGAAGACCTTGCCCTTGAAGTGCTGTACCACGGTGGTGATGTAAGTCTGGAATAAGTTGTAGAGCTCGGTGGACGAGAAACCACCATTGGTCAGCCAGCTTGGATTGTTGGAATGCCAGCACAGATTGTGGCCCCGCAGCAGCATGCCGTTGGCTTGCGCGAAGCCGGCCAGGGTATCGCCCGGCGTGAAATCGAAGACGCCCTGAGCAGGCTCAATGGCTGCCCATTTCATTTCGGTTTCCGCCTCGATCATGCTGTATTGCTGAATCAGGGTCGCGGAGTAACTGGCATCGCCGGCGATGTAACTGGTGTCGACAGCCGTGCCCATCAGCACGCCGCGCTGGCCTCCCGATTCGCCTAGCGTCTGGGCCGAGACCGCCGCGGCAATGCAGAGAAAGACTCCGAGTGAGCGCATCTGCCGCAGTTTATCACTGCGTGCCGATGTTCGCCTGCAACCGCCGCATGCCGCGCAGCCAGCGATCGTAGTCGTCCGCTTTGCGGCGGAAATATTCGGCCACTTCCGGATGCGGCAGGATCAGGAAACGTTCCTCGGCCAGACCGGCGATCACCGCGCCGGCGACCTGCTCGGGCTCCAGCGCGCCCTCCCGCAGGAAACGGCCGGGTCCGCCTTCGGCGTGCGCCAGCATATTCGTGCGGACGCCTTGCGGACAAAGGCACGACACCCGGATTCCACGTGCGCCGTAGGTGACTGCCAGCCATTCGGCGAAAGCTACCGCCGCGTGCTTGGTCACGGCGTACGGCGCCGATCCGATCTGCGTCAGCAGCCCGGCGGCCGAGGCGGTTTGCAGGAAATAGCCTTCGCCCCGCGCCAGCATCTGCGGCAGTACCGCCCGCGCGGCGTACACGTGGGCCATGAAGTTGATCTGCCAGATGCGCTGCCACTGGTCGTCGGGGGTATCGGGGCCGCCCTCCAGGATGATGCCCGCGTTGCAGCAGAACAGATCGATGGCGCCGAATGCGGCGGTCGACTCCCCGACCAGCCGCCGCACATCGGCCTCGCGGCTCACATCGGCGGCGACCGCCAGCCCGCCGATTTCGCCGGCCACGGTCTCGGCGCCGGCGCCATCCAGATCGGAGACCACCACGCCGCGGGCGCCTTCCGCGGCGAACCGGCGGCACAGAGCCCGGCCGATACCGCTGGCGCCGCCGGTCACCACCGCCACCTTATCCGCGAGCTTCATGCGCGCGTGGTTCCGGGGTGTACTTCTTCAATTCCATCTTGGCGACGGCTTCGCGATGCACCTCGTCGGGTCCGTCCGCCAGCCGCAGCGTGCGGGCGCCGGACCAGGCGCGGGCCAGAAAGAAATCGTCGCAGACGCCCGCGCCACCGTGGGCTTGAATGGCGCGGTCGATTACGCGCAGTGCCATGTTGGGCGCCACCACCTTGATCATGGCGATCTCCGCGCGCGCGGTCTTGTTGCCCGCCGTGTCCATCATGTAGGCGGCCTTCAGAGTCAGCAGGCGCGCCTGTTCGATCTCCATGCGCGAATCGGCGATGTCCGCGCGCAGGGTACCGAATTCCGCCAGCGGGTGGCCGAACGCCACGCGGCACTGGGCCCGCCGGCACATGGCTTCGAGCGCCCGCTCGGCCAGTCCGATCAGGCGCATGCAGTGGTGGATGCGTCCCGGCCCCAGGCGGCCCTGCGCGATCTCGAATCCCCGTCCTTCGCCGAGCAGCATATTGGAGGCCGGCACACGGACATTGGCGAAGCTCACCTCGCCGTGGCCGTGCGGGGCATCGTCGTAGCCGAAGACCGGCAGCATGCGCTCGATGCTGACGCCCGGCGCGTCGAGCGGCACCAGGATCATGGACTGCTGCTTGTGGCGCGGCGCGGCCGGATCGGTCTTGCCCATGAAGATGCCAATCTTGCAGCGTGGGTCGCCCGCGCCGGACGACCACCATTTACGGCCGTTCAGGATGTAATCGTCGCCGTCGCGGGTGATGCTGGCCTGGATGTTGGTGGCGTCGGAGGAGGCCACCTCCGGCTCGGTCATGAAGTAACAGGAGCGTATGCGGCCTTCCAGCAGCGGCACCAGCCACTGCTGTTTCTGTTCGGCGCTGCCGTAACGCGCCAGCACCTCCATGTTACCGGTATCCGGCGCCGAGCAGTTGAACACCTCCGGCGCCATGACGGAACGCCCCATGATCTCGCACAGCGGCGCATATTCGAGATTCGTCAGGCCGGCGCCCCATTCGTGTTCCGGCAGGAAGAGGTTCCAGAGCCCGGCGGCGCGGGCCTTCGGCTTCAGTTCCTCGATGACAGGTACGGGCTGCCAACGGTCGCCCTCGGCGATCTGACGAAAGTAGCGGCGTTCGTTCGGGTAGATGTGGTCGTCCATGAAAGCGGCCAGTTGCCGCTGAAGTTCCTGGACCTTGGGGGAATGCTCAAACTGCATTCCCGGATTGTCTCACACGTCGTTCAGGCAAACGACCGTAGCCCGGACGGCCCCGAAATCGATGGTGGTGACCGAAGCCGGATCGATTTGAATACGGCCGTAGAAGTCCAGCGGCATGCCCAGGTAATGCAGCACGGCCGCCCGAATCACGTCGCCGTGGCTGAACACCGCCACGGTGGCATCCCGGTGCGCCGCGCCGATCCGTTCGAGCTCGGCGACCATGCGCGCCTGGGTTTCCAGCATCATCTCCCCGCCCGGGGCGCGCGCGCTGCCGCGGCACAGATTGAAGTGGTGCCAGGCGGGGTCGATATCCAGGTCGGCCATGGTTCGTCCCGTGAAGCGGCCGAAATCGACTTCCTTCAGGCCGGCGCGAATTTCAACGGTCAGGCCGCGGGCGGCGGCCAGAGGCGCCGCGGTCTCCATGGCGCGCTCCAGCGGGCTGCTGTAGATGGCCGCGATCGCCAGGCCGGTCAACCGTGCGGGCAGTGCGGCGGCCTGCGCACGTCCATGTTCGCTGAGCGAGACGCCCGGCAGCCAGCCGGCTATGGCGCGTCCGATATAATCGTGATGCGCATGACGGATGAGGAGTAAACGGGCCACGTAATAGCCACGATTATAACTGGCATGCCCGCGGCTGTTCTAACATAGAAATATACGCACCATTGAGGGCTCTTTTCATGTCTTTGGAAGTGGACTACAACAAAACCTATGACGCAATCGTAGTCGGCTCCGGCGCGGCGGGCGGTATGGCCGCGCACGTACTCACTTCGCACGGCGCCGAGGTGCTGCTGCTCGAAGCCGGCAAGCGCCTGGACATCAACAGAGAACTGCGATCCATGGAGTGGCCGTACGACCATCCGCGGCGCGGCGACATGCCGCCGGATTCGCATGCGCTCTCCGGCCGCGAATACACCATCCGCCAGCCGCCCTACGCCAAGGGGTCGAAGTACAAGCATGTCTACTCGTACGTCGAGGACGGCAACGGGTCGGATTACGCCAAGGACATCGTGGTGGACGAGAAGGATCATCCGTACACCGGCACGCAGTACGCCTGGGTGCGGGCGCGGTGCCTGGGCGGTAAGACCAATATCTGGGGACGGCTGGCGCTGCGGCTTTCCGACTACGATTTCAAAGCCGCGTCGCGCGATGGCTACGGCGAAGACTGGCCCATCTCCTACGCGGATATCGAACCCTACTACGACAAAGTGGACCGCTACCTGGGCATCTCGGGCCACAAGGAGAATCTGCCCTATCTGCCTGACGGCATCTTCCAGCGCGCGGTGCGGCTGAACCCGGCGGAAGCGCTCTTGCGCGAGAGCCTGCAGAAGTCCGGCCGCGTGCTGACGCCTTACCGGGCGGGCGTCACCACCGACGGCCTGGCGCACAACAAATACCGCAGCCGGTGTTACGGGCGCGGCGCCTGCGACCGCCGCGTGGGCGGCTGCGATATCCACGCGGCCTTCGATTCTCCCACGGGCCTGATCTTCCCGGCCATGGAGACGGGCAAACTGACCCTGCGCCCCAACGCCACGGTTCACGAGGTGACGGTCGATAAAGCCACCGGCAAGGCCAGCGGCGTCTCCTTCGTCGACACCGAGACGGGTACCACGTACACGGTGAAAGGCCGCTCCGTGCTGCTGGCGGCCTCTACGCTGGAATCGGCGCGGCTGATGCTGCTCTCGAAATCCAGCCAGCATCCGAACGGCATCGGAAACTCCAGCGGGCACGTGGGACATAATTTCTGCGAACACATCATGGGGCCGGGAGCCTACGGCCTGGTGAAGGACCTGGTCGGCAAGCCGCGCACGCTTGACGACGGACGGCCCGGTTCCTTCTACCTGGCGCGCTTCCGCAACCTGACCGACCGGAATCCGAACTTCATCCGCGGCTATGGCTTCGAAGGCGGCAGCGGCTGCGGCATGTTCCCGGACAACGCCTACGGCACACCGGGATTTGGCTCGGCCTACAAGAAGACGGTGCGCGATTACGCGGGCGCGTTTATCGGCATGGGCGGATTCGGCGAGATGCTGGCGCGCTACGAGAACTACGTGGATCTCGACCCGCAGGTGAAGGACCGCTGGGGCGTGCCGGTGCTCCGCTTCCACATCAAATTCGGCGACAACGAGAGGAAGATGGCCGCGGACATGGCCGCCACCGCGGGCGAGATGCTGCACGAAGCCGGGATCCAGGTGCTGAGCAAGAGCAGCGAACTGCTCACCGAAGGCTATTCCATACACGAATTGGGAACCTCGCGCATGGGTACGGACCCGAAGAAGTCCGTGGTGAATCAGTTTCAGCAGGCGCACGACGTGAAAAACCTGCTGGTGGTCGACGGCAGCACGCATGTCAGCGCATCGTGTCAGAATCCGACCTGGACCATCATGGCCCTGTGCTGGCGGTCGTGCGATCATCTGGCCGAAGAATTGAAAAGGGGGAATGTGTGATGGGTTGCGAATTCAACCGCCGGGATCTGATCCGCATCGGCGCGGGAGCCGTGCTGGCCGCGCCTGCGGCGTTGGCCCACGTGAACGGGCCGAAATTCTTCACGCCCGCGGAGTTCGCGCTGCTGGATGAATTGACGGAGATCATCATCCCCACCGACGAACACTCGCCGGGCGCACGAGCCGCCAAAGTCGCCGCCTACATCGATACGCGGGTAGCCGAGGCCTTCGAGGCCAGGGAGCGGGACGACTGGCGTCAAGGATTGAAACTCGTGGAGGAGCTTTCCCAGAAAATGAACGGCCGCGGCTTTCTGGAGTCCACGCCGGATGAGCGGGTCGCGCTGCTGCAACATATGGCCCGGAACGAAATGCACCCGAAAGCGCCGGAAGAAGTCTTCTTCCGGACCCTGAAACACGCCACCGCCCGCGCCTATTACACGTCGAAGATCGGCATCCACCAGGAGATGGAGTACAAGGGCAACGTCATGCTGCAGGAGTTCGTGGGTTACGAAGTGAAGTAGGGCGCGGCATCTGTGCCGGCTGCTCACACCTGTGACTGTCCCGCCTCGTTGTACCTATGCTTTGCATTGGCTAGAATGAACTTTTGTCCAATCTGCGATCTGGCATTTCGTCCAAGTGAAACTGTTTCCGGGAAGCCTACGTCTCCGTAACAGCGCAGAGTTAGAAAGGTATGCATTCATGAAGTGTTACAGGCGCGCCGGCCTGTCCATTGTCTTGCTTTGCCTCTGCGCTCTGGCACCTGCGGCACGCGCACAGAATCCGCCTGCGTCACCGCCGCCGGCGCAGCAGCAGCCGGCTCCCAAGCCGCCGGAGAAGCCCAACCCGCAGAACCCGTTTGAAACCGTGCCGGAGGCGCCCAAGCAGGAGCAGCCTCAACAGCCCAAGCTGGAAGCGCCCAAGCCCACGCCCGAAGCGCCGAAGGTGCAGGCTGGCGGGAAAGTCATCGAAGCCATCGATTTCCGGGGCCAGCGGCGCGTGCCGCAGGAAACCTTGCGCGCCCTGATCAGCACCAAGAAAGGTGACATCTACAACGAAGACGATCTGCACCGCGACTTCATGTCCTTGTGGAACAGCGGGCGCTTCGACGATATTACACTCGAGACTGAGGCTGGTCCCAACGGCGGCGTCATCCTCACCTGGGTGGTCACCGAGCGCCGCGTGGTGCGGTCCATCAAATATGAGGGCATCAAGTCGCTGACCGTCTCCGAGATCCTGGACCGCTTCAAGGAACGGAAAGTGGGGCTGTCGGTCGAGTCGCAGTACGATCCGAACAAAGTGCAGCACGCCGCCGTGGTCATCAAGGAGTACCTGGCCGAGCGCGGGCGGCAGTTCGCGACGGTGGACCCGGAAGTGCGCCAGATTCCGCCGTCATCGCTGGAAGTGGTCTTCAATGTAAATGAGGGTCCCAAGGTGCAGGTCGGCAAGATCACCGTCAGTGGCAATCACGCCCTGTCGCAGCGCGAGGTGATCCGGGCCATGAAGAACCTGCACCCCTACGGAATCCCGCACTCGATCCTTTTTGAAAACCTGTTCGCGCGGACCTACGATTCGAGCAAGCTGGACGAGGACAAGGAACACATCCGCGACGAATACCAGCAGCGCGGCTACTTCCTGGCGAAGGTTCTGGATCAGAGCACCCAACTGGTGGACACCGGCGGCCATGGTTTCCGGATCCCGCTCATCGCCATGCACAATCCGGGCAAAGCGGTGAACATTCAGATCCCGGTGGAGGAAGGTCGGCAATACCGTCTGAACAAGATCAACTTCGAGGGCGTGAAGCTGTTTCGCACGCCGGAGACGCTGATGCGTCCGCTGTTCGGCATGACCGAGGGCGACGTGTTCTCCACCGGCAAGCTGCGCAAGGGCCTGGAGAACATGCGCAAGCTGTACGGCGAATTCGGCTACATCGATTTCGTGCCGGAGCCCTCCTTCGACGTCATTCCGAATACCAACAAAATCGATCTGACGCTGACCGCCGACGAGGGCAAGCAGTTCTTCGTGCGGCGCATCGATTTTTCCGGGAACGTGACCACCCGCGACAAGGTCATCCGGCGCGAGATCCTGCTGGATGAAGGCGACATCTTCAACAACCGGCTGTGGGAGCTGAGTATTCTGCGCCTGAACCAGCTCGGCTATTTCGAGCAGTTGAAGGCCGAGGAAGCGGCCGATATCAAGCGCAACACGCAAACCAATACGGTCGATATCACGCTCAAGGTGAGAGAGCGCGGCAAGAACACCATCGGCCTGAACGGCGGCGTGTCGGAGATCGCCGGCAGTTTTGTGGGACTCAACTACGCCACCAACAATTTCCTGGGCCTGGGCGAGACGCTGTCCATCAACTCGCAGTTGGGCACGGCATTGCGCAGCGTGTCGTTCGGTTTCACGGAGCCCTACTTTTTGGACCGGCCGCTGCAGGTCGGGTTCGAAGCGCATCTGACCCGCTACGATTTCAACCAGGGACGGCAGGAGTCCATCCTGGCCGGCGAGAACCTTATTCCGTTGTTCAACGCTTTGGGCACCCAGAACCTGCTGAACTACATTCAAAGCGGCCACGGCTTCTCGGTGTCGGCCAGTTATCCGCTGAAGCGCAGCTTCTCCCGGCTCGGCATCACTTACGGCTACGACATTTCGAATATCACGGTGGAGACGCAGGCGGCGCAGTCGTATTTCAATTACATCAACTTCAGCGGCATCGCGGGTCCCAACTCGCTGTCCGGCATTCGCACCAGCCGCATCGTGCCTTCGTTCTCGTACAACACGGTAAATCATCCGATCACGCCCACGGGCGGCAAGAGCCTGTTCATCTCCACTTCGTTTGCGGGAAGCGTGCTGGGCGGCAACGTCAACACCATCGAGCCCGTCATCGAAGGCAAGTATTTCCATCCGGCGCCGTGGAACAAGAAGCACATCCTGGCGTTCCACGTCCTGGGCAGCATGATTACCGGCTACGGCGGCAAGGAGATTCCGCCCTTTTCCCGCACGTACATCGGCGGCGAACAAGACATCCGCGGCTTCCAGATCTGGGGTATCAGCCCCATCGCTTTTGTCCCCAGCGAAGCCACGATCAATGTGTTGAATAACGACGGATCCCAGCGCACGCAGCTCATCAAGAACAGCAGCGGGGTCCTGGTGCCGACCAACGTCACCATGAACATCCCGATTTATCAACTCGCTTTTCCGGGGGGCGATGCGCACGCGGTGGCCAACTTCGAGTACCGCATTCCGATCTTCGGGCCAGTGATCCTGGCGCCTTTTGTGGATGCGGGTGTCAACCGGATTTTGAAGCCGGGACAGCTCACCATGGATCCCAGCCGCATTGGTTATCTAAACAACAGCTATCCGACCGCGGGATTCGTGGGTAAGGCTTTGATTTATCCCGGCACCCAAGCGCCGCGCATGTCGACCGGCATCGAGTTGCAGGTGTTGCTGCCCGTGGTGCAGGCGCCCTTCCGCGTCTACTGGGCGTATAATCCCCTGGTGGTGCGTGAGTTTCTGCAGCCGCCCATCGTGGCGGACCGCTCGGTCTTTCCGAACCAGGCGACGTTTCTCAACGCCGTGGCGTCTTTCGGCCAGGCGTACCCCTTCTACGAGCAGCGCTCGATGTTCCGCTTTACGATTGGCCGCACGTTCTGAACGGGCACGGCGGGGTAGCAATATGTTAGTATCGAAACAAATCCAAGGAGTTCCAGCTTGATTAAGAACTGTATTTTCGCTCCTGTGATGGCGCTGGGCGCAGCCCTGCTGGCACCGGCGCAATCCGCCCCGGCCCCCGCGAGCGGAGCGGCCCAGACCAAGGTAGGGATCATCCACATCCAGAACGCCATCATCAGCACCAAGGACGGCCAGAAAGCGGCGGCCGAACTGAACACCCGGTTTCAGCCCAAAAAGGCCGAGGTGGAGAAGAAGCAGAACGCCATCGCGCAGTTGCAGGACCAGCTCCGCAAGGGCAGCAACACCATGAGCGAAGAAGCCAAAGATAAGCTCATGCGCCAGATCGATCAGGATACGAAGTCGCTGAACCGGGAAGTCGAGGACGATCAGGCGGAGCTTGACCAGGCCCAGAGCAAGGTCTACCAGGAACTGGGGCAGCGCATCATGACGGTGATCGATAAGTATGCCAAGGACAATGGCTACGCCCTGATCCTGGATGTCAGCTCGCAGCAGACGCCGGTGCTGTACGCCACCAACAGTATCGACATCACGCAGGACATTATCGCGCTGTACGATAAGAATGCGCCGGCGGCGAACACGCCCGCAACCACCAGCAACGTGGCGCCCGCGGGCAAGACCGCCCCGACGGTGGCCAAGCCGGGTCCGTCAAAACCGTAGGTTCACCCTACCCGCGCGGGGGCCGGTACGACCTACTCCAAGCCGCCGGGGCGATAGGTCCGGCGGACGGTCGGGAATGCGGTCACCGGCGGAGGGGCGGGCCGGTCCACCGGCCTCTCGAGCACCAGCGACCGCAAATTGGGAATCGGCGCATTATTCTGGCGGCTGGGCTTCTCGGTGACCTGGGCCTGGCCGGCCGTGAGGTTCTTCAGGCCGAACAACGCCAGTTCGAAGCGGTCCTTCACCCCAACCTTCTGGAAGAGACGCGACAAGTAAACCTTGACGGTTCCTTCGGAGATCTGCAGGGTGGAAGCGATTTCCTTGTTCTTCAGGCCATGGGAGAGCAGGGTGATCAGTTGGCCCTCGCGCTGGCTGAGGACCACGCGTTTGGCCGCCAGGAAGCTGTCGGTGAGAGCTTTTTCAAACCAGAGCTCGCCCTCATAGACCTTCTGCAGGCACTTGACCTGCAACTCGGCAGGCAGGGTCTTGCGCAGGATGCCACGCACGCCCAAGCCCATGGCTTGAAATGCCAGTTCCGTGGAAATGGCGTTCACCCATAACACGAGTTTGGATTCCTGCACGACGCGCTTGATGTCGCTCAGCACGGCGAAGGTGACCTCCGGGGTCAGATCCAGTAGCAGGATGTCTGGCGGGGCGACTTGCAGTCGCTCCAGCAGCTCCGGAATTCCGGAGTAGGAACTCTCCAGTTGAAACCGCCCCGTGGCGATGAGGACGGCCTCCAAACCCTTGGCCAGGATGGGTTGGTCGCTGTACAGGTAAACCCGCGTCATTGCAGCCTCTCCGGCCTTGCGGCCCTCTTCCAAGAGAAGTCCGCCAGTTCGGCGCTGGCGGCTCGACGCCCGCTGTCGCGAGCGTCTGAATATGAATTGTTACTTTTGTATTGGCCAGTTGTCAATTGAAATCAGTAAAAAAAGTTGAGAATTTTATATCCAAAGTCCTACGAAGCCGGATCCAAGTGAAAGCCCTGCCAGCCCCTCCGCGCTATGCGCCAGGGGTCGTCGATAGCTCGCATACATTAGAAATTGAACCAGATATCGTTGCTGTACCCTATCGATAGTTAGCATTTTTGGCGCCCTCCGGCGGCCCTCTGCTTTCTTAGGGCAACCACATGCAATTAACTTCGGAAAGCAGATAGTTATCTCCTATTTACGGTATTGCACCTTGGCGGCCTGGACAGGTAGATTCGCATCGTGTACCCGGAAACCGTTGCCAGGATGAATCGCCGAAGCAGCACCCGGATCGCGGTACGGCTGGCGTGCCATGTTGTCTGGCCCCAGGGTGGCGAGAGCCATACCATGTTCACCGAAAACATCAGCCGGGACGGCATGTTGTTGCGGTGGGAGCCGTGCGGCGCGCCAGTGCCGGTTGTGGGCGACATGCTCATCGTCGAAGTGGAACTACCGGAACAGGAAGGTTTCGAGCGGCGTTGCATCCGCTGCCAGACCACCGTCGCGCGGGCGCATGGCGAACCCGGCGCCAACTTTACCTGGGTGGGATTACAGATACACGCGATGGATTTCCGGGTCGCGCAGACGATTGCCGGGGAACGCCCGGCCGCAGTTTACAACGGACGGAGCCGCGTCTTCTAGAACAGCCATGGCCGATACGAAGACCAACCCGGTGATAAGGTTGCTGCCCTCCATGACGGACTTCGCGTTCCTCATGCCGCTGGCCTTCATCTTTGCGGGCATGCATGGCGCCAAGACACTGCTGGGCGACGGCGATACGGGCTGGCATATTCGCACCGGCGAGTGGATCATGGCGCACCACCGCGTGCCACACCAGGATCTGTATTCCTTTACCAAGCCGGGCCAGACGTGGTTTGCCTGGGAGTGGCTGTGGGACGTGATGTTCGCCTGGCTGCACCAGCACTGGGGCCTGGCGGCGGTGGTGGTCGGCGGCGCGGTGGTGATCGGTCTCATGTCGGCCCTGTTGTTCCGGCTGGCGTACCGCAAATCCGGCAATCCGCTGGCGGCCATGGCGGTGACTTTCCTGGCGATCGCGGGCTCGTCGATTCATTTCCTGGCCCGCCCCCATCTGTTCACACTGCTGTTCTGCGTGGTGTTTTGTACCGTGCTGGAACAATACAGGGAGAAGCACAATGCACGGCTGCTGTGGCTGCTTCCGGCGTTGACGGTGCTGTGGACCAACATACACGGCGGCTGGTTCGTGGGCGTCGTCCTGATCGGGGTTTTTGGCGCCGGGGAGCTGGTGGATGGATTGTTCGCCGTGCGGCCGGGAGAGTTTCGCGCGGCGTTTCGCCGGATGTTGCCCTATTTCGGTTGCGCCATGGGCTGCCTGGCGGCCAGCCTCGCCGGACCCTATACCTATCATCTGCACGTCCACATCTGGCATTACCTGACGGACTCCTTCCAGCGCGAGCACATCCAGGAGATGCTGCCCATCAGCTTCCTCAACCCCGCCGCGCGCTATTTCGAAGTCATGCTGCTGGCGGGCGGCGCGGCGTGCATCTGGCACCTCCGCCGGAAGCGCTACACGGAGTGCCTGCTGATCGTGTTCTTCGCGCACCTGGCGCTGATCGCCTGCCGCAATATTCCGATCTTCGGGATCGCCGCGGCGCCCGCTATCGCCCTGGCCGCCACCGAATGGATGCAGAAGCTGGAGTTTGCCCCGGTGGCGGGCTGGCTGCGCCGGGTGGTGCACGGCCTGCGCTGCGCCAGCGAGTCGATCGCCAACATGGAGAGCGTCGGGCGCACCCATCTGGTCAGCGCCGCCGCCATGGCGCTGGTGACCGCTATTTTGTACGCTCCGGCGCCGCCGCCCAACTTCCGGGCGCGCTTCGATGGCGAGACCTTCCCGGTGAAAGCGTTTGCCAGCCTGCACGAGACGAGTCAGAATCGCATCTTCACCTCCGACCAGTGGGGTGACTACCTGATCTACAAGAATCCCAAGGGACAGGTGTTTATCGACGGGCGGAGCGATTTCTACGGATCGGCGTTCGTGAGGAAATACCTGGACATTCTGAACGTAAATTACAAGTGGCAGCGCTACCTGAACGAGTACGGCGTGGATACGGTACTGCTGTCCACGAATGCGCCGCTAGCCGGCGCGCTCAAGGAATCCAGCCGATGGCGGGTCGTTTATGACGACGGCCATGCCATCATCTTCCGCTCCGGCAGCCGGCCGGAAGAGGCCCAAGTTTCCGCCGCCAACAACGGCGGGAAAGATCGTGATCGCAAGATCACGAGCAACCAACCCAGTGATCGTACGATCACCAAAACCAAAACTTAGGAGAACAGTACACAATGACGACGTTATTGCGCAACCTGTGGCAGGACGATCAAGGCCAGGACCTGATCGAATACACGCTGCTCATGGCCTTCGTGGCCCTGGCATCGGCGGCTCTCTTCATCAGCTCGGGCACCAGCATCAGCCAGATCTGGAGCACGACCAACGTGAACCTCAGCCAGGCGGCTTCGACTGCCAGCGGCGGTTCCTAGAATCACCGGTGCCGGGGGTGGTTCTTACCGGAGCTACCCCCGGCACACATTCAGTGCTGTTGGCAGTAAACCGGTTGCTAGCGGGTCTGCAACCGGCAAGGAGAATTGAGGACAGAAATGAACCAACGATTCATCTCGGTATTGGTATTCGCTTTTGTGGTAGCCGGCTGCGCTAGTCTGCTGCTCTACCGGCTCACGGTGAGCCACGTGAACACACAGGCGGCGCCCTCGACGACTAAGGCGCTGGTGGCGTCGCGCAATCTGGAGCTGGGAGCGATCGTCAAGGATTCCGACCTCAAAGACGCTCCCTGGGTGGGCGCCTTGCCGACCAATGCCGTGCTGAAACGGGACGATATTATCGGACGCGGCGTGACCACCGCGATCTATCAAGGCGAGCCGATCGTGGAGAACCGCCTGGCCCCCAAAGGAGCGGGCGGCGGCCTGGCGGCCATGATCCCGTCCGGGATGCGCGCGGTGGCGGTCCGCGTCAACGACGTGGTGGGCGTGGCTGGGTTTGTAGTGCCGGGCATGCGCGTGGACATCCTGATCTGCGGCAATCCCCCGGGACCCAACAGCAGCATGGAAGGCAGCCTGACGCGCACGCTGCTGCAGAACATTGAGGTGCTCTCCGCCGGCCAGGATTTTAAGAAGGACAATGAAGGCAAACCGGTGGGGGCCCAGGTAGTGAACCTGCTCGTGACCCCGGAGCAGGCCGAAGAGCTCAGCCTGGCGAGCAGTCAGACCACGATTCAACTGGTGCTGCGCAATCCGCTGGACACGCAGGTGGCCAAGACGCCCGGCACCGCCGTGGCGGAACTGTTTGCCGGCGGCGGACCGCGCAAGAAACCGGAAGTGGCGAGAGTGCATGTCAAGCCGCCCGTGAAACCAGCTCCCGAAGCGGCCAAGCCGGCCCCGCCGGTGCGCGAGACCTTCGTCATGGAGGTCATCAACGGCACCAAGAAGAGCGAAACGAAATTCGATACCACTCCGGAGGTGAAGTAACGTGTCACGGAAAGTCATATTTGAGCGACTGCTCATCACCGCCTCCTTATGGGCGCTTTCGGCTTTGTGCATTCCTATGGCGGCGGTGGAGCTGCAATCCCAGACCGCGCCCCTGACGGTTACCGTCGGCAAATCGCTGGTGCTTGACAACGCACTGAACATCCAGCGCATCTCGCTGGCGAATGGCGATCTGGCCGAAGCCGTGGCCGTGAATCCGCGCGAGGTGTTGATCAACGGCAAGGTGCCGGGCGAGACCTCGCTGGTGGTCTGGCAGCAGGGCGGACCCCGCCTGCTTTTCGACCTGGTGGTGCGGGCCAGCGACAGCCGGGTCGACAACGTCCGCGGCGAGTTGGCGCGGGAATTGCCGGGTCAGGACATCAGTGTCTACAAGGAAGGCGACACCGTATTTCTGCATGGCACGGCCAAGGATCTGATCAGCGCGCAACGCGCCGCGGCCATGGTCGCGGGTTTAGGCAAATCCCTGGTCAATCTGTTGCACGTCACTACGCCGGCGGAGGATCCCCAGATTCTATTGAAGGTTCGTTTTGCCGACGTGGATCGCAGCTTAAGCTCCAACCTGGGCTTTAACCTGTTCAGCACCGGCGCGGCCGGCAACACCGGCACCGTCAGCACGCAACAGTTCGCCCCGGCCCTGGTCACCCCGCCGAGTTCGGGCAGCGCGGCCTCGGTGACTCTCACCAACGCCTTGAATATTTTCCTGTACCGTCCCGACCTGAACCTGGGCGCCACCATCGAAGCGTTGGAAGCCAAGAATATTTTGCAGATGCTGGCGGAGCCGAACGTGCTGGCGATGAACGGCAAACCGGCCAGCTTCCTCTCCGGCGGCGAGTTTCCCGTGCCCGTGGTGCAGGGAGGCGCGAATGTTGGCGCGGTGACCATTCAATTCCGTGAATTCGGCATCCGTCTGAACTTTCTGCCCACCATCACGCCGCGGGGAACGATCCGGCTGCACGTGGCGCCGGAGGTCAGCTCGCTCGATTACAGCCATGGCGTCGTGCTGAACGGATTCACCGTGCCGGCCATCGCTTCGCGGAAGGTCGAGACCGAGATCGAGCTCGGCAACGGGCAGACCTTTGGCATCGCCGGGTTGCTGGACAAGAACTTCGACGAAACGCTCAATAAGATTCCGGGTATCGGCGACATTCCGCTGCTCGGGAAGTTGTTTCAGAGCCGGACGCTCAGCAAGACCAATTCGGAACTGCTGATCCTGGTGACGCCCGAGATCGTGCGGCCCATTCCACAGGGGCAGCCGGTGCCGGAAATCCCCATGCCCAAGCCGTTCCTGCCGGCCATGCTTAAGAGCATGCCGCGTACACCGGGCGTGGAATCCACCGGTCCGGTACCGGTAAAGCCGGAGCGCGAGTCGGTCACCATGGAAGAGTTGCTGGAGATGCAGAAGAAACAACAGACGCCGGCTACGGGGACCAACCAGGTCGCCCCGATGCTCAATCCCGCGGGGGCACCACCGGCCGCCGCTCCGCCCGCGGGAGCTAACGCGGCGTCCCCGGACGGCAGCAACGGAACGGGGAACTAAAACGTAGATCGGAAGCGATTATGTACCTGCTCACGCTGGGACTGGCAATCGAAACCAAGGAACTCTGGAACGAGCTACAGTCCTGTCTGCCGGCTTTGCCACTCCGGCCGGTAATCGAGCACCAGGACATGTCCAATATGGGCAACTTCCTGGAGCGGCTCGAGCGATTGCGGCCGGAAGTGGTGCTGTTAGACGTGGCGGCGACCAAGGAACCGCTGTCGGACCTGATCCCTACGGTACGCTCCAAGGTTCCCGAAGCTACCATCGTGGCGCTGCATACTTCGGCGGATCCAGATGCGATTCTCAACGCCATGCGGGCCGGCGTCAACGAATACATTTATCCGCCGCTGGAGTCGGCGTTGCGCGGGGCGCTGGACCGCCGATCCACGGACGCCGGACGCCGCCAGAGCGGCATGCGCTGGGGTGGCCGCACCGTTGGGTTCTTTTCTTCCAAGGGCGGCTGCGGCGCGACCACGGTCGTATGCCACCTGGCTGTCGAGCTGGGGCGGCATGGGCAGAAGGTACTGCTCGCGGACCTGGATCTGGACGCCGGGCTCATCGGCTTTCTGACCAAAGCCAAGCCTGGCTACTCGATCCTGGATGCGGTCAACAATCTGCACCGCATGGATGTGAGCTACTGGAAGGCGCTGGTGTCGAATGGAATTCCGGGAGTGGAGATCATCGCGGCGCCCGGCGCCACGCAGGATAAGACTTATCCGCGGCAGGAGCAGTTGCGGCAGCTATTCAGTTTCCTGCGGTCCTGCTACGACTTCACCCTGATCGACCTGGGCCGCAGCCTCACGCGTGTAGGTGTGGCGGCGCTGGAAGAGATGGACGAAGCCTACCTGGTGAGCACGCTCGAAGTCCCGGCGCTGCACCAGGCCAAGCAGGTGCTGCAGATCCTGATGGACGCCGGCTACGGCAAGGATCGATTGAAACTGATCCTGAACCGGGTTCCCAAGCGGTCGGAACTGGCGCCGGAAGAAATCGAGAAGATCCTGGGGCTGCCGGTATACGCCGTGCTGCCCAGCAGCTATCCCGAATTACATGAGTGTTATTCGTTGGGCAAACTCCTGCCCGAGCGTAGTTTTCTGGGGAAGCAGATCAAGGAACTGGCTATGCGGATGGCGGGCGTGGATGAGCAGAAGCCAAAGAAGAAGTTCGGATTATTCGGTTAACAGGTGACAAATGGCCGAAACGACGACGAATGGATCGCTATACAAGACCGGGGAGAAGGAAGCCGGCTGGGTCAGCCGGCTGTTCACTCAGGATCGCGCGGCCTTGGAGCATCAGGAGCTGAAGTTCGCCTTGCACCGCAAGCTTCTGGATCGCATCAACCTGGAAGCCCTGGCCACACTGGGTGGCGAGCGTGTCCGCACGGAAGTGCGCGGCGCCGTCGCCAAGCTCCTGGAAGAGGAGAAGACGCCACTCAGCCTGCTCGAAAAGGAGCGGGTGGTGGAGGAAGTGCTGGACGAAGTGTTCGGCCTGGGACCGCTGGAACCCCTGCTGCAGGATCCCACCGTTTCGGACATCCTGGTGACCACGCCGCGGCTGGTCTACATCGAGCGCAACGGCAAACTGTTCCGCACGCCGGTGGAGTTCAAAGACAACGCCCATCTGCTGCGCATCATCGAGAAAGTGGTATCGCGCGTCGGCCGCCGCGTGGACGAATCCTCGCCGCTGGTGGACGCGCGCCTGCCGGACGGTTCGCGCGTCAACGCCGCCATCCCGCCGGTGGCGGTAGACGGCCCCCTGTTGTCCATCCGCCGTTTTGGACGCAGCCTCCTGCACGGCAAGGACCTGGTGTCGCGCCTCACCCTGACGGACGGCATGTTGGAGATGCTGCGGGCGGCGGTCCGCGCGCGGCTGAACATTCTGATCTGCGGCGGTACGGGCGCCGGCAAGACCACCCTGCTCAACGTGCTGTCCAGCTATATCCCCGAAGACGAGCGCATCGTCACCATCGAGGATGCCGCCGAGCTGCGCCTGCAGCAGACGCACATCGCGCGCATGGAAACCCGTCCGGCCAACGTGGAAGGCCAGGGCGCCATCAAGATCCGTGACCTGGTGATCAATGCCCTCCGTATGCGCCCCGACCGCATCATCGTCGGCGAGGTTCGCGGCGAAGAAGCCCTGGACATGCTGCAGGCGATGAATACGGGCCACGACGGTTCGCTGACCACGGTGCACTGCAACAATCCGCGCGACGCCATGTCGCGCCTGGAAGTGATGGTCGGCATGGGCAACGCCAACATGGGCGTGCGCGCTATTCGGCAGCAGATCTCCGCGGCGCTGGACCTGGTGGTGCAGGTGGCCCGATTCAGCGACGGCAGCCGCCGCATTACGCACGTAACCGAAGTGACCGGCATGGAGGTGGACACCATTACTTTGCAGGACATCTTTCTGTTTGAAAAAAGCGGCGTGACCGAAGACGGCCGCGTGACCGGACGCTTTCGCGCTACCGGCATTCGTCCCCGGGCGTATGAACGCATCAAGGCCTGCGGCATTCAGTTGCCCGCGTCGTTGTTCCAGACCGTGGTGGAGATCAGTTAATCATGTCCTTCTGGTTGTTTGGCATCTTCTTCCTGGTATTCGCGCTCATCATGGCGTTTGCCGTGTTCGCGTTTCTGGGAAGACAGCGTCACCGGCAGAAAGTCGTCAAGGACATGCTGCAAACCGTGGCGGGCAACCGTCCGGTGCCGGTAACCAGGTTACTCAAAGACGTGGCGCCGCAGATGAGAGGCTTGGCCAAGGTACTGGCCGCCGCCAACATCGCCAACCATCTGCAGAGCACCATCCGGCAGTCGGGCCTTAGCTGGACCCCTTCGACGCTGTTCATGGCGACCGTCGGGATGATCGTTCCGGGATTTCTGCTCGGACTGCGCTTTCCGGTCATCCTGAACGACGTACTTTCGTGCCTGGTCCTGGGCCTCGCAACCGCGTCGCTACCCTACCTGTACTTGCGGCGCAATCGCCGCAAGCGGCTGGCACAGTTGGAGGAACAGTTCCCCGAGGCCCTGGACTTCATGGCCCGCTCGGTGCGCGCCGGCCATGCTTTTCTGATCAGCCTTTCCATGGTTGGCGAGCACGTGCCGGAGCCGCTCTCCACCGAACTGCGCACGACGTTTAACGAAATCAATCTGGGCGCGCCCTTCAATAACGCCATGGATAATTTGACGACGCGCGTTCCGTTGCTGGACTTTCGTTTCTTCACCTCGACGGTATTGTTGCAGCGGCAGACCGGCGGTAACCTCAACGAAATCCTGGGCCGCCTGGCGCACGTCATTCGCGAGCGTTTCCGACTGAAGGGCGAAGTAAAGGCCGCCAGCGCGCACGGCCGGCTCACGGCGATGATTCTGACCCTTCTGCCGATTGTGACCGCCATGCTGTTATTGATCGTGGCACCCGGCTATCTGCAGGGCATGGCGAAGGACCCGGATGGTAAGTACCTGATTCTGGGCGCGGGGATCGCCGTGCTGCTGGGAAATTACTTCATCCGGCGAATCATCAAGATCAAGGTATAACATGCCGATAAGTCTGGTCGTCGTATTCTTTCTGCTCGTGATGGGAGCCATCGTGGCGTTCGGCTATCAGCGCTACGCGCGGCCTGGCCAGGTCTACGAACAACTGGGCGAGCCGGTCATCGAGAACCCCACGGCAGGCGTTCCGCAGGATGCGGAAGCCCATCGTCCTCGCGAATACAAGATCATCCAGAGGGTCGGCGAGCTGATGCCGGTCTCCACCGACGAAAGCTCGATGACAAAGAAGATGTTGACGTGTGCGGGCTTCCGCTCGGACAACGCGGTCAAGATCTATTATGGGATCCGGTTGCTCAGCACCGTCGTCATGTCCATTCTGGGCCTGACGCTTCGCAACGCCATGGGCGCCAACCAGGCGCTGCACGTGGTCTTCCCGCTGGCCATGGGCTTGGGCGGATACATAGCTCCCAACTTCCTGCTCGAGAAACGCATCAGCAAGCGGCAGACCACGCTGCGTTTGGCCCTGCCGGATGCGCTGGACCTGATGGTCATCTCGGTTGAAGCCGGGTTGGGGCTGGACCAGGCCATCAACTACGTCGCCACGGAGTTGCGCCACGCGCACCCTTCCCTGACGGAAGAGTTCCAGCAGGTGAACCTGGAGATCCGGGCTGGCAAGCGGCGCAGCGATGCACTGAAGAACCTGGGTGAGCGGACCGGTGAGCCGGAACTGCGCAAGCTGACCGCCATCCTGATTCAGAACGACAGGTTTGGAACCAGTATTGCGGATTCGCTGCGCCAGCATTCGGACTATCTGCGGGTGCGGCGCCGGCAGGAAGCCGAAGAACGGGCGGCCAAAGTCGGCGTCAAGCTGGTGTTTCCCATCTTCTTCTTCATCCTGCCGGCCATGATGCTGGTCTGCGCCGGTCCGGGCGTGTTGGGTGTAGTGAAGAATCTCTTGCCGTTGATGAGAGGCTTCAAATAACGGGTTTTTAGTAGCGAGTGCCACTTCAAAGAAAGGAGAGAGGTCATGAGTAGCGTAACGATGCAGATAGTGATCTGGGTTGCGGCTGGCGTAGTTCTCTTGCTGCTTTTGCAGCGCCGCCGTCGCCGCAAAGTGATGCGGTAATTGGGTACCTGCAGGTATTTGCTGGCTCGCAAGCATTTTTGGCGCGGGGTGGCGCCGAACCGTGAGCGCCCCCGCGCCTGATTTTTGCGGGAAGGGACGAGATTTGGGGACGGACGCGCTGAAGAGGATTCAGGCGGCTCAGAATCCGGATGGAGGCTGGCCCTACCACAAGGGCGGTTCATGGACCGAGCCGACCGTCTACGCGCTGCTCGCCAACCGGGCATCCGGAGGAGCCGCAGTGCGCCATGGCGACGCGGTGGCATGGCTGGGGGCGGCGCAAAGAAGGGACGGCGGATGGGCACCGCGGCGCTCGGTGGATCAGAGCACGTGGGTAACGGCGCTGGTCGCGCTGTTGCCTCCGGAAACGGTCGGCGCCGCGCCGCACGCACGCGCGATCGACTGGCTGCTGGGACAGACGGGCCGGGATGCGTCGCCATTTTTTCGTTTGCGCGAACTGCTGGCCACCGGAAAAATGCTTCCGCCGGCGGCGGGAACCGGCTGGTCCTGGTTTCCCGGGACAGCGGCCTGGGTAACGCCGACCTGCCTGGGCATCCTGGCGTTGCGGAAGCAGTACGCGCGGCAACCGGCGCGCGACCTGCTGGAACGTATCGATGCGGCACAGCGTTACCTGTTTTCGCGCCGCTGCGTCGATGGGGGTTGGAATTACGGATCGAACCACGCGGTGGGCTATGACCTGGATTCTTATCCGGAGACGACCGGTCAGGCCCTGCTGGCCCTGGCCGGCACCGACCCAGGAAAGCTAAGGGATACGATCGGCCTGGCGCAGCGATTTCTTCGGGAGCACCGGTCCTCCGGCGGGGCCGCCTGGTTACGGCTCGGACTGCTGGCTCACCAGCAGCTTCCGGCTGGCGCTCCCCTTTTTCGAATGCCCTGCCGCACCTTGCCCGATACGGCCTTGACGGTGATGGCGGACGCGGCGGCGCAGGGCCGCAACGTCTTCCTGGAATAGCACGATGACGCGCTACTGGACAGCCATTGCTTGCGTGACGGGCATTGCCGTGATGTCGCTGATCTTCGTGGGTCCGGGGCTCGATCATCTTCGGCGCGGCGATAACGACTTTCAGATGACCTACGTTTCCGGCGAACTGCTGATGAGCCGGCAGATTTACAATGCGCCGGTGTTCCAGTCCGCCGAACGGGCGATTATCGGGCGAACGAATCCGGATCTGCTGGATACGCGGCCGCCGTTTCTAGCTCTGTTGTTCTGGCCGTTGGCGCAACTGCCCTATAAGGCGGCTTGGCCTTTGTGGGCGGCCGTGCTGCTTGCCACGACCGTCGCGTTTATCTGGCTGTGGCCGGATCGGCGCGCGGCCGCGCTGGCGTGCTGCTGGTCGGGGAGCTTGTGGGCGGCGCTCTGCAACGGGCAGGATTTGGTGCTGATCCTGTTGTGGATCGGGATCGCGTTGCGTATCCGTGAGGAGCGGCCGTTCCTGGCGGGATTGCTGCTTGCGCTTTGCGCCGCCAAATTCCACTTGTTTGTGTTCCTGCCGGTGCTGCTGTGGCGGCATCGATTGTGGCGCGGGTTCGCGGTGGGCGCGGCGGCGCTGGTGGCGATTTCGTTTGCGGTGGGGGGATGGAACTGGCCGGCGCAGTATCTGGCGACGGTGAATGCGGAAGAGGCGTTCGCCCTGGCGAATGCCTCGGTCATGCCGAATCTGCATGGGCTGTTGGCCGGATTGCCTTACGCCAATGCGTGGGAGATCGCGGCCGGTGTGGGCGTGGCAGCGGCGGTGGTGATGACGGTTTATCGGGCGGACTTCAACACGGGTCTGGCGGCGGTGCTGGCGGGCGGATTGCTGGTGAGCCGGCATGCGTACCTGCAGGATTGCGCACTGCTTTTGCCGGCGCTGTTGCTGATGCTGCCGGTGGTGAAGGGCTGGGGACTGGTGGCGAGCGCTTGGTTGTTGGCGCCCCCTTCAGCCTTGGCCGTGTTGGCCGGACATCCGGCGGCGGATGTAACGCGCTTGACGACGATCGCCTTTCTGGCCTACCTGCTGAAGCCGGGCTTCCCGCGGGAGACCGAACTGGTGCTGCGGGAGAGAATGGCATGAGACGCCGCGATTTTGTGCTGGCCTCCGCAGCGGCCGGCCTGGCGGGCTGCGCCCGGACGCCGGCGCCGCCCCGCAGCCGGTCTCTGGTTTCGGTGACGCGGGCTACGGCCTACTCCCAGGATCTCTACGATACGGTGCGGCGCATCCTGGCCGAGCATAAGCTGCAGGTGCGCGGCCGGCGCGTGCTGCTGAAGCCCAACCTGGTGGAGTTCGAACCGGGCACGACCATCAATACGCATCCCATGCTGGTGCACGCCGCGTTGGAAGCTTTTCGGGAGATGGGTGCGGACGTCGCCATCGCGGAGGGGCCCGGCCACCGCCGCGGCACGCTGGACCTGGCCGACGCAGCCGGATACTTCCAGATCATTCCAGGTTTCGAAGATCTGTTCACGGATCTGAATCTGGACGAGGTCACGCGGGTCTGCTTACCGCATCCGGCCTCGCCGCTGCAGTCGTTGTATCTGCCCAATACGGTGCTGGGCAGCACTCTGCTGGTCTCCATGCCCAAAATGAAGACCCATCACTGGACCGGTGCGACGCTCTCCATGAAGAACCTGTTCGGGCTGGTGCCGGGAGGGGTCTACGGGTGGCCGAAAAACGTGCTGCACTGGGCCGGAATCCATCAGTCGATTGCCGATCTGCACTCGCTTTTTCCGCGGCATTTCTCGCTGGTGGACGGCATCGTGGGAATGGACGGCAACGGTCCCATCCAAGGAAAGCCGAAGCCGGCGGGTGTGCTGGTGGCCGGACGCGACCCGGTGGCGGTGGACGCGACCTGCTGCCGCATCATGGAGATCGAGCCGTCGCGGGTCTGGTACTTAACTCTGGCCGGCGGCTTAGATGGAATCGCAGAGCAAAATATCCAACAAATAGGGGAAAGCGTGGATTCCGTGGCCACTCGTTTCGAACTGATAATGGAACTGCGGAAGTTGCGGAGGCAGCAAGTTTGACTGCCAAATGGAAACGCGCGATCGTCGGCGGCGGGTTGTCCCTGGCCCTGCTGGCGCCTTGTTTCTGGCAGCCACGGATCGAAGCCGGCGATCTGTCCAGCCATGTATACAATGCCTGGCTGGCACAGTTGATCGAACGCGGACAGGCTCCCGGCCTGGCGCTGGTGCGCCAGACGAACAACGTGCTGTTCGATCTGATGCTGTCCGGGCTGATGCGCGGCGTTGGTATTACGGCGGCACAGCGGATCTCCGTGTCGGTCGCCGTGCTGATTTTCTTTTGGGGTGCGTTCGCGTTTGTGCGGTCCAGCGCGCGACCGCGGCGGGCGCCCTGGCAATTGGTCCCCTGCCTGGCCATGCTGACCTACGGATGGGTCTTCCGCATGGGCCTGTTCAACTTTTACATGGCGCTGGGGCTGGCATTCGGCGCGCTGGCAGCCGCGCGCCGGAACCGGCGGTGGGCTTGGGCTTTGGCTGCCGTGCTGGCTGTGGCAGGCTACGTGGCGCATCCGCTGCCGGTGATCTGGGCATCCGGCATGCTGGTTTACGAACGCGTGGCACAGGCGCTGCGTCCGCGGCAGCGTTCCGGGCTGATGATCGCGATGTTGGTCGTCCTGGCGTTGGCGGGCATCGCAGTGGGCATATTCTTCGAGACCCGCCGTGGCATCGACCAGTTGGCCGCCACTACCGGCGCCGAACAGGTCTGGGTTTACGGCAAGCCGTACGTGGCGATGTCCGTGGCTCTGCTGGCGGTTTGGGTATTGTGCTTCTTCCGGGTCGCGCGCCGGCGCGGCGCCGGCCGCCTCGTGTTGGATGTCCGTTTTCAGCTCTGGGCGCTGACCGGCGCGGCCCTGGTTCTGTTACCGGCAGGTGTGCTGCTGCCGGGCTACCGCTCGGGGCTGGATTTCGTGGCGGAGCGCATGTCACTGGCAGGCGCGGTGTTGCTGTGCGGGATGCTGGCGTCGTGGCGGCTGCCCGAGCCGCTGGTCGGGGCGACGGTGGTGTTGGCAGTGGCGTTTTTTGCCCGCTCCTATGTAGACGAACGCCAGTTCAACGGCCTGGAAACGCGCATGGAGCGGGTGGTGGCGCAACTGCCGCCCGGCCAACGGGTGGTCAGTGCGCTGGCGGATCCGGGCATACGGATTCCGGTTGAAGTGCACATGATCGATCGCGTTTGTGTGGGCCGGTGTTTCAGCTACGCCAACTACGAACCGTGCACCTGGCAGTTTCGGGTACGGGCGAAAGGTCCAAACTCGATCGTGGTCTCGAACTACGGCGATTCCTGGGACCTCCAGAACGGCCAATACCGAGTGAAAAGGCAGGATCTGCCGATGTATAAAGTGGGCCGCTGCGGCACGGCCGGCGGCGGGCTTTGCGTCGCCGCGCTGGAGCCGGGCGACACGTTACAGGGTAGTGGACGCCGGCCTGTTAACCAAGGAGAACGGAGCCTTTCGGCAAGCTCACGCCGATAATAGATGCAGTGCGTCGGACTAACGAGGAACGGAAATGACGGATGGAAGCGCGGCCACGCTAACGGCCAACTATAGCCCCGAGGCGGTGCGGAGTCCCCTGCTGCTGCGCCTCAAGTCAATCCCGTGGACGCGCATCCTGGTGGATGCGCTTCTGGCCCTGGGCTTTCTGTTTGCGTCGTCAAGCCTGTTGACGGTTCGCTAGCTCACCACGGGACTGGACCACGCACAGGTGGCCGAAACTCCCTGCCCGCACGATTAACGAAGGATAGCAGGCCGGCAATTGACCCGTTCCGCGGATAATGAAGGCGTGCAGGCCGCAGCGCCGATTGCAATCACTCAACCGGCAGAACACCGAAAATCATGGTTTAGCCCGGCCGTTTACCTGGCCGTCTCGCTGACCGTGTTGACGCCGTGTTTCTGGCAGAAACGCATACAGGCCGGAGACCTGTCGAGTCACGTCTATAATGCCTGGCTCGCGGGGTTGATCGGGCAAGGCAAGGCCAGCGGTCTGATCCTCGTGCCGCAGACGTGTAATGTGCTGTTCGACCTGATGCTGAGAGGGCTGATGCGCGCCTTCGGACCCGGGCCGGCACAGCGAATTGCGGTCTCCACCGCGGTCCTGGTTTTCTTCTGGGGAGCCTTCGCTTTGGTGTGGGCCCTCTCGCGCCGTTCCGCCCGCGAACCGCCCTGGAGTTGGACTCCGTGCATCGCCATGCTGGCCTATGGATGGGTCTTCCATATGGGCCTTTTCAACTTCTACCTGTCGTTGGGGCTCACGTTCTGGGTGCTGGCACTGGCTCTGCGGCGGGGTCGCGGCCGCATGCTGGCAGCCATCCTGCTAGTTCCTGCCTATGTGGCGCATCCCGTGCCGGTGGTTTGGGGGATCGGCGTTCTCGTGTATCTGCGCATAGCCAGAGCCATCGCGCCCCGGTATCGCCCGGTGCTGGCCGGTGCGTGCCTGGCGGCGCTGGCCGCGTCCGGCTTACTGATGAAAGCGTTGTTCCAGGCGCGCTGGGACTCCGGTCCGAAGCTGGCATTCACCGGAGCGGACCAGGTCTGGGTTTACGGTGCCCGTTACCTGCCGTTGGCGTTGGCTCTTTTGTTGATCTGGATTTTCTGGTTCCAGGCTGTGCTGGCGCGGCGGGGAACTCGTCGCACCATCCTCGACGTGCGATTGCATCTCGCGATTCTGAATGCGGCTGGCATTTTGCTGCTGCCCAGCGTGATCGTACTGCCGGCCAGCGGCCAGGCCGAGAGTCTGCTGATCGGACGGATGTCCCTGGCGGGCGCGGTGCTCTATTGTGCCCTGGCGGCCACTGCCAGGCAGCGCCGGTGGTTATCGGCCGGCATGGCGGCGGTGGGGGCGGTCTTTTTCATCTTCGTCTACCAGGATGCCGCGGCACTGAACCGCATCGAGGACCGCATGGAGCAAGCTCTGGCGCACCTGCCGCCGGGCCAGCGAGTGGTCAGTGCGTTGATGGACACCGACCTGCGCGAGTTTGCGCTGCTGCACGTGATCGATCGCGCGTGTGTGGGCCGTTGTTTCAGCTATGCGAATTACGAGCCGTCGGTGGGCCAGTTCCGTGTGCGCGCGGTACGGCCCAACGGGATCGTAATCGCGAATTTCCGCGACTCTTGGGCCATGCAGGCAGGTGGTTACGTGGTGAAGCCCCGCGATCTGCCGTTGTATCGGGTGGACCTGTGCGGCCCGGCGCCGCAGCAGTTATGCGCGGCGCCGGTAGCCGCCGGGATCACCTTACAGTGCCGATGGCTGCACGTGACGCCGGATCTGTGGAAACAATGAGCCACGATACCGGGTGCTACAATCGAATTTACAACGGCAATGCGCGTTCTCGAGCATGGTTTGGCGATCCTGCTGATCGTGTCCCTGGCGGGTTGCACGTTGCACCAGAAGAAGCAGGCCGCGGTGCCGCCGCCTCCCAAGCCGGCCGCCATCGCGCCGCCGGTGGCGGAGCCGCAGGCATATTCTCTTCCGCAGACCTCCGTGGTGCTGCCCAGCCCGCAGCCGGTGAACCCGGATGCGATTCCGCCTCTAACGTCGGCTGCGTCTCAGGCCAGCGACAAGGCGGAAGCCCCGTCGGCGGCGCCGCGGCCTCCGCGTCGCTCCGGCGGTGCGGCGAAGGCAGGAGCCGAGCAGGAAACGGAGGCGCCGGCGGTCGCCGACGAGCCGCCGCCGCCGCAGCCGCCTTTTCAGGCCATCGTGACCCCAGAGGAACAGAAGCAAATCGCAACCAACATTGAAACGCGGAAGAAAGAGATCAACGAGCGGCTGGACCGGGCCAAACGTCTCCCCGGCACCAATCAAACGCTGGTCCAGCGCATTCATACGTTCCTCACTCAAATGGAGGAAGCCCGGCAACACGGCGACTACGCCCAGGCCGATTCGCTTTCGGAGCGTGCCCTGATCCTGGCGCGGGAGTTGGGTGAATAACGAATTCGCGCGGCGTCGCGGCCTGATCAGCGGTGGGCTCGAGCACCGCCATCTGGACGCCATGCTGGTGTCGTCGCCCGCCAGCGTCCGTTATCTGTCGGGATTCACGGGCAGCAGCGGGATGCTGCTTTCACTGCCCGGCGAAACCGTGTTCTTCACCGACCCGCGCTACGCCATTCAATCCGGCCGCGAAGTGTCCTGCCGGGTCCGGGTGTGCAAAGGGCCTATGCTGGCGGCCATAGCCCAAACGGCGGTGCGCCACCGCGTGCGGCGGCTGGGGTTTGAACGCGCGCATTTGAGTTACGACGGATTCGATACTCTACGTTGCAAGCTGCCGGTGGGGGCCTCGCTGGAGCCGGTGTCCGGGTGGCTGGAAGCGCACCGCATGGTGAAGTCGGCGGAAGAAATTGCATTGATCCGCCGTTCGGTGGAGGTCAATTCGAAGGCGTTTGAATGGGCCGCGCGCAGAGCGCGGGCAGGCATGCGGGAACAGGACTTAGCCGCCGGGATCGAGCATGTCATGCGGCGCCTGGGCGCCGAGAAGCCTTCGTTCGACACCATCGTGGCGGCCGGCGAACGCTCGGCGCTGCCCCATGCGCATCCTACCCAGGCCGCCTTGAAGACCGGCCAGTTTCTGTTGATCGATATGGGTGCGTTCGTGGACGGATACGCCAGCGACATGACCCGTATGTTATTTCTCGGCCGGCCGGGCGCCCGCGCGAAGCGACTGTATCGCGCCGTACTCGAGGCCCAACTGGCGGCCATCGACGCGGTGCGGCCGGGCGTGACCACGGCGCACGTGGACCGGCAGGCGCGCAGGGTACTGCGGCGCTTCGGGCTAGACCGCGCGTTTGTACATTCCACCGGCCACGGCTTGGGGCTCGAGATTCACGAATTGCCGCGTATCGGGCGTAAGGATAAGACGCCCCTGGCCGCGGGCATGGCCATCACCATTGAGCCGGGTGCTTACTTGGAGGGCTTCGGCGGCGTGCGCATCGAGGATACGGTAGTGGTGACGGCCGGCGGTTGCGAAGTGCTCACGCCCACCAGCAAGGAGTTACGGGTTCTATAATGGGCTTCGTTATGCGAACATTTACGATCGGCATCGCTGCGCTGGCGGCGCTTATGGTTCCGGCCTCGGCGCAACGTCCGAGTCCCTTCGTTGGGCGATGGGACTTCAACATCAAGACCCCGCGCGGTACGGCTGCCTGCTGGCTGGGCATCGCCGAAAAGGGCGGCAAGCTGGATGTGTGGTATCAGCCTCCCGGCGGCAACGTTTATCAACTGCACGATTTCAAAATGAACGGTTCGCACCTGGTGCTGAACATCGCCAAGAACCAGACGTGGGATCTCTCGGCGGAAGGCGATAAGCTGGCAGGCGTGATCCGGCGCACCAACGGAACCAACCCGCTGGTCGGCGCGCGCGCTCCCGAAATGAAGCGGGCGGAGCCCACCGCCTGGACGGCCCCCGAGCCTCTCTTCAACGGCAAGAACCTGGACGGCTGGGAACCGATGGGCAATCCGGCCGACAATCACTGGACCGTGAAGGACGGGGTGCTGGTGAATGAAGCGCATGGCGATAATCTGCGGACTACGCGCAAGTTCGAAGATTTCAAGGTGCACTACGAAGTGAACTGTCCGCAGGGCGGCAATAGCGGCTTCTACCTGCGGGGACGCTACGAGGTGCAGATCGAATACGAGCCGTTGACCGAGAATCCGCCGGAGCGCCGTATCGGGTCGATTTACGGCCGGATTGCGCCGGGCGGGGACGTGCCCCGCACGCCTGGCAAGTGGGAGACCTTCGACGTCACGCTGGTGGGCCGCACCGTGACCGTGGTTCATAACGGCGTTACCACCATCGATCATAAAGAGATCGAAGGGATCACGGGCGGCGCGCTGGACGCCAACGAAGGAGAGCCCGGCCCGTTCTACATCCAGGGGGATCACACGGGCGGGCTGCAGTTTCGAAATATCACGGTATCGGTGCCGAAGTAGGCAACGACCCTGCGTTACGATCCGGCGGTTCTGAGGAAACGCCGGAACCTGGGAGTGTATCCTGGGAAGACCGTCGCGAGGTCACGGTTGCCGGATTGACTCGTCACCAGTTCGCCGAGCACATCGCGGAAGTCGGTGGTCACTGCGAGGTCCCGGCCTTCGTAAAGCTGCTCCGCCTCCATGCCAGGCCAGGAGCCGTAGACCTTGCCGCCGCGGACGTCGCCGCCCATCACGAACATGCAGTTGGCGTGGCCGTGGTCGGTACCGCGATCGCCGTTCTCGCGCGCGGTGCGGCCGAATTCAGACATAGTCACCAGGGCGACGTCTCCCATGGCGTCTCCCAGATCGGTCCAGAAGGCGGCGAGTGACTGGCCGAACTCTCCCAGGCGGGCGGCCAGTTGGCCTTGCGACGCGCGCGGTCCGACTTCGTTGACGTGATGATCCCATCCGCCCACGTCAGCGAAAGCCATCTCTACTCCCACATCCGCCTTGATGAGCTGCGCGATCTGGCGCAACGCATCGCCGAAGCGGCCGCGCGGATAGTTCGCGCCGGCCGCGGGCTGATACGGCCGCTGCTGGACGGACTCGAGCAGCGATACGGCCGCGAACGTCTCGCGGCCGGCGGAATTGAGCAACGGATCTTTGCTCTCCTTATATAAAGCGGCGAACTCGCTGGCGGCCTCCGGGTTGCGCACCTGAAATGCGCCCAGATTCTGGACGGCGACCGCGGGGTTCGGGCCGCGCATGGCGCGGGGCAGGGTGGCGCCCATGGCGACCGCGCGTACAGGCGATACGGTGGCCCGGCCCGGCAGGCGCGGCAGAGCCCGGTTCATCCAGCCATCTGCGGTAGCCTTCAACCCGGGAGTGCCGGACTCCATGAAATCCTGTGCGTCAAAATGCGAACGGGTGGGGTCCGGCGATCCGGCCGCGTGCACGATCGCGAGATGGCCGAGATCCCAAACCGGCTTGAGGGGCGCCAGTGCCGGATGCAGGCCGAAAAAGCCGTCCAGGTCAATGGCGGCGTCTTCGCGGGGGCCGGCGGCCTGTGCAGGGCGGGGCACGGCGATGGTCGGCCGCAAATCGTAATAGCGCTTTTCGGCGTGCGGTACGACGATGTTCAAGCCGTCGGCCGCGCCGCGCTGGAAAATGGCGACCAGGACCTTTTTGCGCGGGGACGGCGCATCGGCGGCGTATAACGCGCGCTGCAGCCATAATGGCGCCGCGCCGACTCCGACCATGGCCAGCGCGGAATCACGAAGGAATATGCGTCGGGTAGACATGGCGTTACTTCTTTTGGAAATCCGGGGAGCCCAATGCCACGCCCGCGTCCGGGCCGGCATTCTGCACTCTTACGCCGGGCACCTTGTTGTTCGCCAGCGCCACGGCAAAATTCATGCGCGCCAGCAGGCCCGCCGAATTCAGCCAGTCCTGGCTGGCGTTCGGGTAACCGGTGGGCTCGGCTTTGCGATAAAGCGGCTGGCCCAGTTGCGTCAACTGGCGGCTGAGGCCGAAGGTGAAATCCACGTCTGCGCCGAGCTTCCGCACGGAGCTGGCCACCATCTCGAACGGCGATTTGATCTTGGTGCGATAAGCGCCGCGCGACCAGAATTCGGGCGAATCGAGCATGGTTTTCAACACCGCGCGTATGTCGCCGTCCTTCTTCAGAAACGTGGCAGCCATGCGATCGACCAGCGCGGCCGGCGGATCGTCGGCGACGAATCGCACGGCCAGTTCCCGGGAGATGAAATGGGCCGTCGAGGGATGATGCGCCAGGAGATGCAGAACCAGGTAGCCGTCTTCGATGCCGCCACCGGCCGGTATGCGGGTGCCCAGCACGATCTTCTCGCCGTCATCGTGCATGCGCGGATTGAACTCGAACGCCGGCGCGAAGCGCGGCTGCCGGATGGTCCAGCCGGTGAAGCAACGGGCTACTTCGGTAACGTCCTTTTGCGTGTACCCGCCGCTGACGCCCAAGGTATGCAACTCAAGGAGTTCACGGCCGTAGTTCTCGTTCAGCCCGCGATGCTGGCGCTGGCCGGCGGGCGATTGTGCGCCGGCGGATTCCCAGTTGTCCAGATAGAACAGCATGGCGGGGCTCTGCGCCGTGGCGCGCAACAGATCTTCGAAGCGCCCCAGCGCGTGCGGACGGATGGCATCGCGCTCATAAGCGGTGACCAGGTAACGGTCGGCGCCTTTGTCCAGGAACACGTTGAAATGGTTGTACCAGAAGTCCGTCAACACTTCTTCCAGTTGGCGGTTGCCGTAGACCGCGCGCAGGAGCTTGGCTTCGAATAGATCCTGCGCCACCGCCGCCTGCGGACCGTTGGAGATGAGGATGCGGCGCCGCAGTTCCGGCGGCGCCGCGGCGTAGAGTTGCAGGCGCATCCCATGACCCATGACCTCCAGCAGGCGATCCTGGCGGTCGCGCGGCAAGGTCTCGAACAGTTCCAGCCTGTGTTGCGGCGTACTGTTGCGAAAAGCGCGGCGCTCCTCAGGCGTAAGCAGTGCCGTTAAGTCCGCCGCGGACTGTCCGCGATCGGACGGGCTGTTGTCCGCATCCTTCGCTTCCAGCCGTTCTACGAGACGGTGCACCATCATCTGTTTGTCGGGATCGTCGGGGTAGGGGAGTTTACCGGCCATCATGGCCTTGACGATGCCCGGCGACGGATATTTGCGGAGCAGGGCGGACGGACTCATGCGCAGCGTCTCGAGCGGCTGCAGCCTGGCGTCCAATGCGGGATTTTCCGCGATACTTTCGGGATGAAGCTGCCGGTCAATCCATTTCTTGAGTCCCACCTGCTTGACGTGCTCGATATCACCGGGCCGCGGACCGAAGGCCAGCCGGTTCAACGCCTGCTCCACCTTCTGGTCATTCGTCAGGGGCTGGCGGAACTGGGCCAAAGCGGACTGATCCTTGCGGGCATTTGCGGGAATGCCTACGCCGACTCCGATCGCCAGCACCACAAATATGGCGGAGAAGGTTTCTGTGCGCGGCATTTGAATGTATAAACGCAAGGACTTGGAGCAAGTTGCGCTGCAGGCGATTAACCTTGGTCAACCGGCGGCGGTGAGAAATCAGCCGCGCAGCCGCATCAGGAACCACGCCAGGCCGACGGCCAGCAGGATGGAAGCCGAGACGGGAACCGGCTTCAGGGCCGCCAGGCGCTTGCCCAGAAAGGCGAACGCGAAGCCGCAAGCCGCTACCAGGAGGACTTCGGCCAAAGCCGCGCCGAAAAGTACATAGGCCGCATGGTACCCGCTCGTGCGCAGGAAGAGCGCGAAGTACAGCCCATGAAAGGCGCCCAGTAGCGTGACGATCAACCAGCGCATGCCGGCTTTTGGCAGCACCAGAATCTCCATGGCGAGATACGCGATGGTGAGGGCGGCGGCCGCTTCCACGAATCGCGGCGCGGGTTGCCAGGCCGTCATCGGCACGAGGGCGGCCGCCGCGATCTGGCCCGCCAGAAACATGCCGGCGAGCAGGAGAAGCTCGCGACGGCTGCGCGCCGCCAGCGCCAGGCTGGCCAGAAACAGCACCTGTATCGGTCCGCCGAGCGCACGCAGGAAACCGCCGCCTGCCTGAGTCACGGCGGTTTCCAACGCCGTCGGCGGACGAAAGCGCAGCGTCGAGTGCGGAAACGACAGGTCGAAAACGGCCTGATCGCGCTTGCCGCCATTGTCGGCCCGCAGCAGATGCACATGGGTGGGAACGGTCACCGCGGCAAAGGTGCATTCGACGTCCAGGGTGTCCACCGGGGCGGCGAATTCGTAATCGGCTTCGCAGAGATAGGCTCCCTGCGGCGCATCCTCGCGGCAGGATCCATTCAACATGTGGGCGGGGTGGCCGGCGTTGACGAAACGAATATGGGCCAGGAGCGATTGGGCCGGCTGCGAGATATGCGCGATCTCGTAGAGCGGCATGCGCAAAACATAGTGCGCGCGCGTGCCTCGGATGGTCAGGTCGCCGGAACTCATGCTCAGCACGTGGGCGAGCGCGGGTGAAACCAGGAGCACGAATCCGGCCCCCAATCTCATGGGAGCCTGGCCGTCGCCGGCGCGGTCACGTCCACGGACAGGTGCTGCCGGCGGAAGCGACGGTAGACGACGCGGATCAGAGCCAGCACCGGAACCGATAGGAACGCCCCGGGAATCCCGGCGATCTCAGCACCGGCAAACACCCCGAACAAGACCAGCAGAGGGTGCAGTTGTACTCCGGAGTGCATCAACTGCGGGGACAGCACGTAATCCTGGAACACGCGAAAGACGAGCAGAAATATCAACGAGCCCAAGAACGGGCCGCCACTCACGGCGGTCACGATCAGGATAAGCACGCCGGCGGCAAGAGGGCCGATCATCGGCACGATCTCGAGTGTCGCCGCCACCGCCGCCAGCAGGATGCTGTACGGCACGCGCAGAATGCTGAAGAAGATGGAGTACGAGGTAAATGTGGCGAGGCAAAGGGTGAACAACGCCCGCATGTAGTGGGCCAGCAGGAGATTCACATCCGCCAGCAGATCGTCCACCAACGCCCGTTGGTGTTCATCGTCTATCAAATCCAGGAAATGCCGGGGGAATTCGCGCCCATCTTTCAGGAAGAAGAAACCCAGGATCGGAACAATCACGACATAGACCAGATTGCTTGCCGCGCTGAGAATCTTGGCACCCAGGTTAGGCAGATAGGCGAACAGACTGCCGGAGCTCTTGGCCACATGGTCGCGCACTTCTCTTAGGACCTGGGCCTTCAGCGAATTAGTATCCGACGGCAGCACGGCCTCCGGCTGCTCCAGTTTGTTCAGCAGCGCGGGCATGGACTTGGCCAGGGCATTCGCCTGATCGATGACCCGCGACCCGATCTGGGTCACACCCACGAACAGGACGCCGAGGAAGATCAGGTAAGCCAGCGCCAGAGCCCAGTTGCGGGTGCGGTCCGCGGGAATCAGGCGGTCGATCACGTTGACCAGGGGCGCCAGAAGGTAGGCAAACAGAAGCGCCACGATGAAAAGGAACAACGTGCGGCGCATCAGGTACACCAGGCACATGAGCAAAAAGACCAGGGCCGTGGTCCAGGCGTAACGCGCGGCGCGCTTGTCGATTCCGAGCATGGTGGCCTGTACGCATTCTAGCAAGCACCGGCAGCCGTCCTATCCGGGAGCAGCGGCGGGTTCGATGCGCACACGCGCGATCCGGTTCCGCTCCATTTCGAGCACGGTATAGCGCCGCCCGCCGTATTCCACATGCTCGCCGGAGCGGGGGATATAGCCCAGGCGATAAAGCAGGAATCCGGCCAAGGTCTCGAACCCGGCCTCGGCCGGGATATCGATGCCGTACTCGGTCTCCAGGTCGCGGATACGGGTGGCGCCATCGAGCTCGACTTCGCCGGAATCTGTGCCGGCCGCGCCGCGGGCCTGGCTGGTTTCGTCGTATTCGTCCTGGATGGGACCGACGATCTGTTCGAGCACGTCTTCCACCGTGACCATTCCGGCGATGGTGCCGAACTCGTCGACGACCATGGCCATGTGCGAGCGGCCCTGTTGGAACTCGGTGAGCATTTGGCCTACCGGCTTGGTCTCGGGGACCACCAGGTGCTTCCGCAGCAGCCGGCGTATGCGGAAGGCGCGGCTGGGGCGGCCGATGCGGACGGCCTCGCGCCGCTCCTCCCACACCGGCAACAGATCCTTATAATGCAGCAGTCCGATGATCTGCTCGGGTTTCTCTTCAAATACCGGCAGGCGGGAATGCTGGTGCTCGATCATGGCGTGTAAGACCTCGTCGAGGGTAGCCTCCACCGACACCGAGACGATGTCCTTGCGCGGCACCATGATCTCGCGCACCGACAGATCGCCCAGGTCGAGAACACGGTGGATCATGTCTTCCTGTGCCTCGGGCAGGTATCCCAGGCCGCGGCTGGAGGTGACGATGAGCTTCAGCTCTTCCGCCGAGTGTCCGCCGGTACGATGCGGTCCCCCGGCCCGTAACAGGTTTGTAATCGCGCCACTGGATTTCTCGATGATCAGCACGAAGGCAATCGAGGCGCGATAAAACACGAGCAATACGGGTGCCACGGCGATCGCCAGCCGGTCGGCGGAGGCGATGGCGAGGTTTTTGGGTACCACTTCGCCGATCACCACGTGCAGATAGCTGATGGCCAGGAAAGCCAGCACCAGGCTGACGGCATGGATCGCGGCGGCGTAGCCTGCACTCCACGCCGGGTGAAACACCGATTCAATAATGTGGAACAGCGTCTCTTCGCCCGCCCAACCCAGGCCCAGGCTGCACAGTGTCACGCCGACCTGCGTCAGGGAGAGCAGACGTGGCGGATTCGCAAGCAAGCTGAGGGCCGCATTCGCGCCGGATTTGCCTTCCTCGGCGAGTTGGCGCAGGCGCGAGTGGCGTACCGACACCAGTGCCACCTCCGCCGCGGCAAAGAAGCCGTTGCAGGCGATGAGCAGCGCCACCAGAACCAGGCGAAATCCTACATACGGTTGAAACATGAATCGGGCCGGGGCCAGAACTTCATTTTAGGCCGCGGCGGCGGTCCCGATTTCCAAGATCGCTGCTAACCTTCCCGGGCCTATATGCGTCCTTATAAGTAACTCCGTTACACCTGGCGGGCGCAGGCTCACCGTATCCCTAAGCTTCGCGCCCGCAACACCGTCGCCAATGCTAGGCGCCGGCCTGCCGCTGCCATACCACCGAGCCATTCACAATTGTTGCCGCCGGCCCTCCGCGGAACGTGTGCCCATGGAACGGAGAATTGCGGCTTTTGGATGCGGACTGGTTGACGTCGTAAGTCCACTCCACCGTCGTGCTGAAGAGGGTAACGTCGGCCGGCGCGCCCACGGCCAGGGTTCCGCGATCGAGACGCAGCACGCGCGCGGGGCCGGTTGTGAACAATTCGACCAGGCGCATCAGCGAGATCTTGCCCGGGTGCACGAGATGTTCCAATGCCAGTCCTAGCGCGGTTTCGAGTCCGATGATACCGAAGGGACACTTCTCAAACTCCTGCATCTTCTCGCTGCCGGGATGCGGCGCGTGATCCGTGGCAATGGCATCGACGGCACCGGAGACGATGCCGCCGATCACCGCTCCCGTATCGCAAGCCGTACGCAGCGGGGGCTTCATCTTGAAGTTGCTGTCGTAGGCGAGCATCTGCGAGTCGGTCAGCGCAAAGTGATGGGGCGTGGCTTCGCAGGTGACGGGCAGTCCGCGCTGCTTGGCGAAGGCCACCATGGCCATTGCATTGCGGGTCGAGATATGCGCCACGTGGAAACGGGCGCCGGTCAACTCCGCCAGCAGGATATCGCGGGCGACCATGACATCTTCGGAGGCGGCTGGAATGCCGCGCAGACCCAGGCGTACGGATTCGTACCCCTCGTGCATGTCGCCGCCTGCGCTCAGGTTCAGGTCCTCGCAGTGATCGATCACCGGCAGATCGAAGGAACGGGCAAACTCCATGGCGCGGCGCATGACCCGGGCGTTCATCACCGGACGGCCGTCGTCGGAGATGGCCACCACGCCCGCGGCTTTCATGGAGCCGATCGCGGACAGCTCTTCGCCCGCGCTGTTTTTGGTGATGGCGCCGATGGGGAAGACGTTGGTGACGGCGAACTTGCGCGCGCGCTCGATGATATAGCTGGTCACCGTGGCGTTATCGTTCGCCGGCACGGTGTTGGGCATGCAACAAATGGACGTGAATCCGCCCGCGGCGGCGGCGCGCGCGCCGGTCTCGATGGTTTCGGCGTGTTCGATCCCCGGTTCGCGCAAATGCACGTGCATGTCGATGAAGCCGGGGGCCACAATCAGGCCGGTGGCATCCAAAATCTCGGCATCGGCCACCGGCAGGTTCTCCCCCTGGCCGGCGATGACGCCGTCGCTGATCAGAATATCGGCCAGCTTGTCAGTGGCCGAGGCCGGGTCGATCACACGCCCATTTTGGATCAGGAGTTGTTTAGCCAATCACGCGCTCCAGTACCGCCATACGGACGGCTACTCCATTTTCGACCTGGTTGAGAATCACCGAGCGCTGCGAGTCGGCCACTTCGGACGACAGCTCGCGCCCGCGGTTGATGGGGCCGGGGTGCATCACGATGGCATCCGGCTTGGCCAGCGCCAGGTGCTCCAGGGTCAGCCCGTAGAACTGGAAGTATTCGCCGGAGGGAAATGCGGCTTCGTGCTGGCGCTCGAGCTGCACGCGCAGCATCATGATGACGTCGGCATCGCGGATCGCCTCCCGGATATCGTTGGTGAGGACGACGCCGGGCGCCATGGCGGCCAACTCGCGGGGCAGCAGCGACGCCGGGCCGCACAACACGATCTGCGAGCCGAATTTCGACAGTAAATATACGTTCGATCGCGCCACCCGGCTGTGGGCGATATCGCCGATAATGGCCACGCGCAAGCCTTCCAGGCTGGGACGGCGATCCAAAATCGTGCGCGCGTCGAGCAGGGCCTGGGTGGGGTGCTCGTGCGTGCCGTCGCCCGCATTGATAATGGGCATGGCCAGGTAGCGGGCCAGGAAGTGCGGCGCGCCGGAGGCCGAGTGCCGCATCACGATGGCATTGGGGCGCATGGCGGCCAGCGTGTTGAGCGTATCCACCAGCGATTCGCCTTTGGAGACGCTGGAGGCGGAAGCGGCGATGGAAACGGCGTCGGCGCCCAGGCGCTTGGCGGCGATCTCAAAGCTGGTGCGGGTGCGGGTGGAGGCTTCGAAGAAGAGATTGACAATCATCTTGCCGCGAAGCGTGTCCAGCTTCTTCTGGGGTTGATGCTGGACCGGTTGAAATTGTTTGGCGCGCTCCAGGATGGCTTCGATCTCGGCGCGATCCAGTTCTTCGATTCCGAGCATTCCTGCCGGCATGGCTAAACAGTTTCGCTCGCGGCGACTCGCTCGACCAGCAGCACCTTCTCCATTTCGTCGATCTCCTGGAACTTCACTTCGATGATTTCGTCGTCCGTGGTCTGCACATGGCGGCCGACGAACTGCGCTTCAATGGGCAGTTCGCGGTGGCCGCGATCGATCAGCACCAGCAGATGCACGCGGGCCGGACGTCCGTGATCGAACAGAGCGTCCAGCGCCGCGCGGATGGTGCGGCCGGTATAAAGCACGTCATCCATGAGGATGATGTTCTTGCCTTGCACCGGAAACGAAATCTCCGTGGCGCTGACCACGGGCTTGATGTCGACGGTAGTCAAATCGTCGCGATAGAGATTGATATCCAGGATGCCCACGGGGATGGCGCGCTGCTCGAGCGATTCGATCTTGCGCGCCAGGCGCTGCGCCAGGGGCACGCCGCGGCGGCGGATGCCGATAAATGCCAGCTTGTCGAGCTCGGGGTTCTTTTCCAGGATCTCGTGCGCCAGCCGCACCAGGGTGCGGTCGATTTCCGAGGCGCTCATGAGCTGGCCTTTGACGCGAGTGAGGGGCATGGGCTTGGTAAGCAAACAGCGTACCACGGGGATGTGGAGACTTTGGATCGCAGCGCCGGTCACCGGATGGATGCGCCCGGCCCGGCGCACGGGAGGCTAGCCGGCCCGGTTCAGGCCAGCGCTTTCTGGACGGCGGCGACCAGTTCGGCGGGCTGGTAGGGCTTCTTCAAAAAGCCCAGGGAGCTACTGCCGGAAGCCCCCGGCTCGCCATAGCCGCTGGATAAGACGACCGGGACGCCGGGCCGGATTTTCAATAGCTCGGCGGCGACGTCCTCGCCGTGCATTACGGGCATGGTAAGATCCAGCACGACCACCGCGACCTGCGCCGCGTGCCGGCGGAAGACCTCGATGGCTTCCCCGCCATCACCCGCAGTCAGCACCCGGTAGCCGTGCTGCTCCAGGATCGCGCGCGCGAGGTGACGCATGCCCCTTTCGTCGTCCACCACCAGGACGGTCCCGCGGCCCTCCGCGGGCGTGCCCACCGCATCAGCCGCCTGGGTTTCTTCTTTCTTGCCGGATGCCGGGAACAGCAGGCGGAAGGTGGATCCCACGCCCTTTTCACTGCTCACTTTCAGGGCGCCGTGGTGTGCGCGCACGATGCCGATGACCGCGGCCAGCCCCAGTCCGCGCCCGGTGAACTTGGTGGTAAAGAACGGATCGAAGATGCGGGCTTGGGTCTCCGGCGTCATGCCGCATCCCGTGTCGCGAACCTCCAGGTACACATAGCGGCCGGCGGGCAGTTGGTCGTCGAACCAGGTGCCGGCGAGATAGGCGCGATCGGCATCGATCACGCCCGTGGAGATCACGATGAGCCCGCCCCGGTCGCCGATGGCTTCCGCCGCATTGGTGATCAGATTCATGGCAATCTGGCGCACCTGGGCCGCATCCGCCTCGATGCAGGGCAGCCCTTCATCCAGCTCCAGGCGGGTCACCGTGTGCTTGGAGATCACGCTCTGCAGCAGGCTGGCGGTCTCGGCCGCCACGCGCGACAGATTCAGCACCTGCAAAGTGAAGCGGCCCTTGCCCGCGTAGGCCAACATCTGGCTGGTAAGCTCCGAGGCGCGGCTGGTCGCGGTTTCGATTTCGGCCAGCTTATCGATGACCGGCGAACCGGGCGGCAGGTCCAGCAGCGCCATGCGCGCATTCCCCAGGATGACGGTCAGCAGGTTGTTGAAATCGTGCGCCAGTCCCCCCGCCAGGATGCCGAGGCTTTGCAGCCGCTGCGCATGTTGTACCTGAGCTTCCAGCTTGCGTTTCTCGTCTTCGGCGCGCTTGCGGTCGCTGATATCGGCCACGGTGCCGATGCAGCCGCCAATGGCGCCCGATGAGTCGCGTTCCGCGGCCAGGTGGGTGAGCACCCAGGCGACGGATCCGTCGGCACGCACGATGCGGTGCTCCAGCGATCCGGTAGCGCCGCCTTGCACCACACGGCGCCATTCCACGGCCAGGCGGTCGCGGTCCTCCGGCTCCAGGACGCGGTCCCAGGTTCCCTGACCCGCCTCCTGCAGGCTCATGCCCACGATCTCAGTGGCCCGCCGGTTCAGATACACGCAGCGGCCGGCTTGATCGGTGCGGAAGATGCCCACGGGCGACATTTCGGCCAGGTCCTGGTAGTGCTGCTCAGACTCGCGCAGGGCCTCGTTGCTGCGCATCAATTCGACGGTCCGCTGGGCGACCCGCAAGGCCAGCTCGTCGCGGGCGCGGCGCAGATCCTCGCGATCCTGGCGCGCCTCGGTAACATCCACACAGGAGCCGATGTAGCCGGTGAAACGGCCGTCGGTGTCAAAGCGCGGCCGCCCGCTGTCCAGGATCCAGCGGTAGGAGCCGTCGGCGCGCCGCATGCGGCGTTCGAAATGAAACTCGCGCCGCGCGTTTACCGCCTCGAGGTAGTCCGCACGGCCGCGGGCGCGCTCATCCGGGTGAAGGTTCTCGAGCCAACCCCAGCCGAGTTCCTGCTCCAGGGTGCGGGCGGAGAATTTGAGCCATCCTTTATTGACGAAGACCCACTGGCCTTCGGCATCCGACATCCAGATGAAGACCGGCGCCGTGTCGGCCATATCCCGGAAACGCCTCTCGCTCTCCTTCAAGGCCTCTTCGGCCCGCACCCGGTCGGTGAGATCCTGGGCATGGCCCAGCACGCGTGCCGGGGTCCCGAGTTCCTCGAAGAGCACGTTGCGATAGAGCCAGATACGTTCGGAGCCGTCGCGCGCGACCAGGCGCATCAGGCCCGAATCGCTGCCTTTCCGCCGGATGCGCTCCAGGTACTCGTCGAACAGATGCCGGACGGCCGGGGCGAGAAACTGCCGCATGTTCACGCCAACGCCTTCTTCAGGGCGAAACCCGAGCGAGCGGGCGGCGGCCGGATTCACGATGGAAAGCACGCCGTCCAGGTCGTGCACGCACATCAGACCCAGGCTGTCCTCGAACAGTACGCGGTAGAGCCGCTCCTGCTGGCGGGCATTAGCGAGTTGGCTGGCCAGCAGTGCCTGATCGGTCGGCGGTGGGGCCGGGTCGTCACGCATGGGGGATGGACGTGTAATCAGGCTACCGCACTTGTGGCGGAAGCGGCAATACGCAAGCCGTTAAGGCGAAACGCTAAGCGGATTTGGCCTTGACGGCCGGCTCGCGCAGGGATTCGCGCGCATGCCGGACGAAACGGGTCATCGATTTTGAAACGTGGTCCAGTACCGTGGCCCACTCTTCCAAGTGCTGCTCACCCCGGGCGGTGAGCCGGTAGACGCGGCGAGCCGGTCCGCTCCCGTCGGTTTCCCACTCGGATTTGACGTTGCCGTTCATTTCCAATTGGCGCAGCGTCCGGTACAGCGCGGCCCTCTCGATCTCGGCATCGGTGAGGGCGTGTTCCTGCAAGTCGGTCGACAGGTCGTAGCCGTAGGAGCGGCCCTTCTTTTTGAGAAGCAGCAGGACTACCGGCTCGACAAAACGATAAAGGTTGCCCATGGCACAGGTACACGGCTGATTACTGCCATGCCGTTCGCAGATCCGTTTTGGCACTTGACCCTCTCCTGGCGCTCGCGTTGATCCCGCGCGCCTTTTCTTCATCATACGCAAGATAGATGCGAAAAGCATCTAAATTATGGCGGGAATTGAAAGATATGGTGCTAATATAATATAGATGTAAGTTATCTCTAATGAGGCGCACCAGGTGAGCCGGGTGGCATGTTTGGCGATTCTGACGATGGCGGGAATGGCGGCGACCCCCGCATTTCCGCATTGCCGACATCATAATGACTGCGACGGCTGCGGCGACGGCTGCTGCCATCCCATGATGCAGCGTTCCCGCGGCGCGAACGCCGGCGTCCGGGCCGCCGAGCAGTCGCTGGCCGGCAAGGTGGTTGAGGTCATCTATCTGCCGGGAGCATCCGAGGATACCGGTATGGTGGAGGCCCGGCTCATGGCCGGGACGCAAGCGGTCACGGCGCGCCTGGGGCCGAGCGGCTTCCTGCATCAGAACCAGATGGATATCCGGGAAGGGGACACGATCACGGTCACGGGCTACCGGGTGGCCGCCGGCGGGCGGGAGACAGTGGTGGCGACGGAGATGGTTAAAGACGGGAAAACCATTCGCTTGCGGGATGCCTGGGGCCGGTCGGCCTGGTGATGGATGGCGCATGATGGTCATCGCAGGATGGCCGGCTTTCCGCCCCGGATGGCCGCCAGGACCGGCGGGCGGCGGTTCTGCCCGAACTCGTCCCATCGAATGAGGCCGCTGGCGCCTTCGATCGGCGGCTGGGACGCCAGGGCCTCCCGAATCCGGGCACGGTTCAGGCCTCCCCTGCGTATCGCGCCTACGGCCACGGCGACGGAATCGTAGGCACAAGCGGCGGCGTAGTCTGGTGCGCGGCCGAACCGCGCCGTGAATTCCTTGACGAAAAATGGCGCCGGCGGGCCGACCCACGGAAATACCGCGCCCTCAGCCGCCGTGCCTGCCTCGCCGGCAAAGCACGCCCGGCCGAACAGAGGCCCACCGCCGATCGCGCCCGCGAAGCCCGCTTTCCGCAACTGTTCGACCAGGCGGGCGCTATCGCGGGCTCCGGCGATGACTACGATGGCGTCCGGCCGGGCATTCAGGGCGTCGCGAACCAATTCCGAGAGATCGGGACGGCCCGGCTCGAACTCCAGTTGCAGTTCGAGCCGGGCGTGTTCGCGGAGACAGGCAGGCTTCAGGTATCCGGCAAATGCGCGCGAATCGTGGTCGGTGGCCGCCAGGATCACCAGGCTTCGGTCGCCAAGCGCGCGCGCAAGTACGGCGGAGTGCAGGTCATCGCCTTGCACGACGGAGAACATCCACGGTACTCCCGCCATGTGGATGCTGCGATCCGTGGCTACCGGGTTGATCAGCGGCAGCAGCGCCTTCGCCACCACCTGCTCGGCCAGATGTGTGCCGGTGCCTTCGATAGAGCCGACGATCAACCACACGCGATCCACGAACGCCATGCGGGTGATCGAAGCGGCGCCGGCGCGCCAGGGATTCTCCGTCCAGGCGGCCACCAGCCGGAACGGCTTGCCTCTGTAACCGCCCTCGCGATTGGCCCGATCGATAGCCAGGGTGACGCCCTGCCATGGCATGCCGCCTTCCGGATGAGAATCGTCGGATGGTCCGTAGTAGCCGATCCGGACCTCCTGGACCCCGGCAGGCTCGGGCAGATCCGCGCCGGGCCCGGCAAACGTCGCCGGAACCTGGCGGGCGTCTTTGTACGGTGCCTGTGGCGGGGCGCCCCACAGCGTAGAACAGATCAGTAAGGCGGCAAGGCGCGTCATGAGCCCGCCGATTTCGTATACCCCAGGCTTTCCGGTGTATGGCTGCGTATCTTGGGTTTGGGAACCTGCAGATCCGCGCGCGAGTAATACTTCCACTGCCCGTGCTCGCATCGTGTCAGAAAGACCTCGCCGATATCGTCCATGGCGGGGCCGAACGGGATGTCGCCGGTGACACCCGGAAAAGGGTTGGTTCGGTAGGCCAGCACGTCCCGGATCTTGGCGCGGTTGAGGCCGGCGTTCTGGATCGCCCAGATGAGCATGTTCATGCCGTCGTACCCGTGAGAGGCATAAGTCTCGGGATCTTCACCGAAGCGGCGCCTGAAGCGCTCGCGGAAGGCCAGGAACTTCGGATCCTTCCGGTCGGGATTCCATGGATAACCGGCAATGACGCCCTCGGCGTTGGCGCCGGCCACCTTGACAAACTCTTCCGAAGCGGTGCGATCGCACCCGTAGAAGGGTTGATGCATGCCCATCTGTCGCATTTGGTTCAGGATCAGCGCGCCTTCGGCCGCATCGCCCCAGTGCACTACGGCATCCAGGTTGGCGGCCTTGAGACGATCGAGCTGCAAAGAGAAATCGGCCGCGCCGACCCGGTAGGCCATTTCGACGATGATGGGCCGCTTCAGACGCCGCGCGCTATCCCGGACCTTGCGCACGCCGAACCGGCCGTAACGGTTCGAAGAGCGAATGATCCCGATCCGCTGGTGGCCCATTTTCAGGATCATGTAGTCGATCAGCAGATATCCCATCTGGCGGTCGTCGCCGATGCAACGCATCACCCAGGGGATGTTGGTTTCGATGAAAGTCGGGTCGGTATCGCCCGAATTCATCATGACGACTTCGGTCTTCAGAGCTACCCGGATGGCGATGTGGCTGTTCGCTCCGTCGATGGTACCCAGCATGGCCCACACCGGATCCAGGTAGGACATCCGGATAATTTCGTTGCCGGAGGCGCCCCACAGGCCGTTATCGTTTCTGGTCTCGAGTTCGAACGGTATGTGACGCTGGAGGTAACCGCCGCGGGCGTTGGCTTCTTCGACGGCCAGGCGCGCGCCGCGCAGCATATTGATGCCGAGCGCTTCCTCGTGACTCTTGCCTCCCGTGGCCACCGAAACGGTGGACATGATCGGCCCGATGAAGCCGATCTTGACGGTCTTCAGCTCCGGCCCGGGCTCGGGAATGGCGCGGCCCGGTCCGTTGTATTCCATCTGGAGCAGGAAATGGCGTTTGTAGGGTTTGACTCCGCCATAGGGTTCCAGGTCTTCGGGAATGCCGGCATAGTTGGCGTCGGTTCTCAGCGGCAGATCCGGAGTCTGGTACGCCGTCAACGAGTTGATCGCCTTCAGAACTTTCTCGGTGGCGGGATCGTGCAGCACGATCCACGGCTCCAGGGGCGGGTCCGGCTTGTACTGGCCCAGAGCCGCCGCGGCGCCGACCATCGCCAGCAACCACAGGCGCGATCTCATCGTGAGCCTCTTTTCGGCGCCGCCGCTTGAGCAACCATCTTGGGGCGCTCGTGCAGGCCAGGATAATATCCGTCGCCGATACCCCAGCCCAACCCCTTCGCAGTAGCCAGCCAAACATCGTTGCCGTCGATGTCCGCGTTGATGATGAAACTGTGCGGAATGCCGACCGGCATGGCGACCGTCTCCAACACTTCTTTGTCGCGGCTCACAATCGCTTTGCCGCCCTTGTCGTTGGGATTGCGGGTGTAGGCGACCCACGTGTTTGTGGCAAAGTCGACGATTGCGCCCGCGCCTTTGTCGGAGCAGAACCAGGCCTCGTCGGCGCTGCGCGCCCGCACGTTATTGATGAAGTCGCTGGGCAGGCCGGAATCCTGGTTGTAGTACCCGCGCCAGTTGCGGCCATCGTACCGGCAACCGCCGAAGTAGCTCGATATCCACAGGACGCCATCAGCCTGCTGTGCGCCGGTGGTGATCACGTGGATGATTCCGTCGTCCCGGTAAAGGTCGATCTCCATCTCGCCGTCCGGATCCGTGTAGTCTTTCCAACGCTCGGCCTGGATGTCGTACTCCAGCACGCCGCTGCCCCAGATCGCCAGGAACACTTTGTCTTTGCCGTTATAGCTGGCGTTGTAGTTCCAGATCTCTTCCATTGGCGAATTCTTCTCGGTGAAGATGGTCCACTCGTGAGTCTTGACGTTGTAGCGGCTCGCGCCTGCGGTGGTGGCTGCCCATACGTTGTCGTTTTCAACCGCCACGCCGTAGACCACATCGTTGACCAACCCGCTGTTGAGCTGGTGCCAATGATCGAAGCGGCCGCCGCTGAAGCGCGCCAGACCGCCGCCGAACAGCCCCAGCCACACGTCGCCGGTCTTTTTGTCCACATCGATCGCCGTCACCGCGCGGAACGGCAGCCCGTCCTTTTCCTTCCAGCTTTTGATCCTGCCGGTGCGCTTGTCGAGCATGGCCAGCCCGTCCTCGGTTCCGATCCAGACGTGCGGGCCATCGACTTTCACGGCAAAGATGTGATCGTTCGGCAGCCCATCGTCAACCGTGAACTGCTTCCACCTGGTGTACACATAGGGCAGTTTCAGATTGCCGGTCTCGGCCGGTGGGCCGGCCGCCAGGGCCAGGCCAGCGAGTATGCCCAGAGCCGCTGCCGCGGTGATTCTCACGTTCGCCTCCTCACAGTGTTTTCAAATACTCGACCAGATCGTTCAACTGGTCTTTGGTCATGTCGTTGGTCACTCCGTGGCGGTCGTTCGGATTGTAGACGGTCCAGATCTCTTCCAGGGTCGCCGCCATGCCGTTATGCAGGTACGGAGCGGAGTCGTAGATGTTGTTGAGGTGCGGCGTATCGAAGTTGCCGCCGCGGTCCGACGGCTGCTTCGTGCCGACGTTGTGGACGTGCCGGTCGGTGAAGTAAGGCGGGAAATGGCACGTGATGCAACGGTCCTGTTGCGGGATCGTGCGGCCATCGTTGGTCATGGTGCGCTGAAAGATGACTTTTCCCCGGCGCTGGGCGGGGTTGAGCGGCGCGCCCAGCTTACGGAACGGGTTAGGCGGCCGCTCGATGGTAGTGATGTAAAGATCCAGGGTGGCCAATTGCTCCGGCGTGAAGGGCAGCAGCCGGGTGAAGTACACCGAGAGGCGCGCGCCGCACTGCCGGGAGAGGGTCGGATTGGTGCCTTCCCACTTGAAAGGCGCGGTATCCAGAATACCGCGCAGGGTGCGGTTGTCCACCGGGCTGACGCCGATTCCGTCCGCCTCGATGTCGTAGGTCATGCCGTCCACGTGGCCGTCCGGGTGGCAGGAAGCGCACGCGAATTGGTGCCGAAAGGTGATATCGGCACTGTGAAAGAGACGCTCGCCCCAGCGATGTTTGGTGATCTCGGGCGTTCCGCCCAGATCAATGCGCCCAACCGCCTCGAGCCGTTGCAGATCGATCACGCTAAGCGAATCGTCGAGCGAGTTGGCCACGTAGGCAAAGCGGCCGTCGGGTGCGATCCGCACACCGTGCGGGTTGTTGCGTACCGCAATGTGCTTGACGATGAACTCGGTGGGGTAGCCCAGGTGGTTGGGCAGGACGTGCCGGCGCTGGTACCCGGTCGCTCCCTGGAGCAGCGCCAGCAACCTGGCAATCTCCACGACCGCCACCCGGTCGGTTCCGGCGCTGGTGACCAGGGCATACCGGCCGTCAGGCGTGCATGCTACATCGCTGGCATCGGCGAAGCCCTCGTTCGGCTCGTCGAGCAGCACCTGGTCGACCGAGCCGTCTTTCCAGATGATCGCCAGTCCGTTGGTGATCGTCCAGCCCTGCAGCAGCCGCGTCATGGGCACCAGGCTCTTGGTGCGGTTCAGCGTGGCCAACGCGAACCGGCCACTGGGGTGCCAGGTGAGGCCCATCATGAGGTTGGCGTCCGCCACCACGGGGCGCTCGTCCACTTCCGCCAGATCGGTCTCGATCGCAGTCACTTCGGAAACGAACGGCGCGCGCAGGGCCGCGAAGCGCGCCAGCATGTTCGTCACCAGCAGGGTCTGGCCGTCGGGTGAGAGCGCCATGGACCACGGTCCCCGGCTGGCGCTCAGCGTCTTCAGGTAACGGAGCGAGGCAACATCGAAAACCGTCACGTCGCCGGACGTGGTGTTGGCGACGTAGAGATACTTCCCCTGGCGATCGGTGATCACGCCGTGCGGCTCGTTACCCACCGCGAGGGTAGCGACCACTTTGCGCGCGGCGGCATCGATCACCGAAACCGTATCGTCATGGCGGTTGGTGACAAAAGCCAGTTTTCCGTCGGGCGTGAAAGCGATGCCGATGGGCATGCCGCCGGTAGGGATCTCAGCCAACGGCCGGCGGGTTGCGGTATCTACGGCGATTACCGAGTCCGCCGCTTCGCACGTTACCCAGAGTTCCTGGCTGCCCGGCCGTAGCGCCAGGTTCAATGGATTCTTGTAGCGCGGTTCAGGGCCGGCGTTCCTGGCTACCGGGGGCTGGGTAGGGTGGGCAATCTTCGCCATGCCGGCCGCGGCATCGAACTTGTCGCCATGGCACCGGATGCAGGTTTGGCGGTCGGGCATCTGCAGCCCGGCGAGCATGGCTCCCCGCTTGTCGCGCATTACGGCGTCGAACATATAGTCGCTACCGGTGCCGTGGCAGGCCTCGCAGGTGACGCCCTCGTCCACCGTCGACGAATCGGCGTGCGCGGCGCCATAGGCTGTGGTATGACACTTGAGGCACTCCGGCGCGCTTTGCGGGTCGCCTTTCACGCCTTTCTTGGAGGCCTGCTCGTATGCCGCCGGCGTGGACAGCGCGCTCCAGGCGCGCGCGTGCGGCCCCATGCGCCAGATGCTGTACTGATGGCCCATCATCTCGCCTCTGTGGCACGATCCGCAGGCCGCCGCGCCTACGTACTTGTGGCCCGCCTGACCCGCGGCGGGCGGCGGGAAGCCGGGGATCTTTCCGGGTTCGCGGCCGGTCTTGGGGAGCGGATGCGCGATCTCGATCAGAGCCTTCTTCACGTCGATCTGGGGCGACTTCAAAGCCGCCACGTGCGAGCCCTTTTCGATATGGCACCCCATGCAGAACTGCTCGTCGGGCATCCGTAACCCGGCCTTCATGGCCTCCTGCGGATTGCGCATCACGGCTTCGCTCATATACTCGCTGCCGGGGCCGTGGCACGCCTCGCACTGCACGCCGTCCTCAGTGCGAAAGCCGTCGTCCTTCTCCCAGGCCTCGGCGTTGTACGCCGTGGCGTGACATCCCAGGCAGATGGCGGCCTCCTGCGGCGCCTGCCGCAAGCCGCTGATGGCTACGATCTGCTTGGATTCGGGCCGCGCCAAGGCCGCGAACGCACGGCTGTGCCTGGAGTGCAGCCACAGGCCGTATTGGTTGCCCATCCCCTTGCCCGCGTGACAGGCGGCGCAGGCCCGCGACCCGACGTACACCGGCTCCTTGGGAGCCCCGTGCAGGGTCGCCAACATGGCGCCGGCCGCCACTACCGCTCCGGCCGGAGCCAGTCTCCCGGCTCGCATCATTGCTTTACTCCATTCGCCCTTGGTGCGGCTGCAGTTGCTGCATGCGCGTATTGCAGAAATTGGTTGGCCTTCACGTGCGGGTACCGTTCGACCTTTCCATCCGGCCAGCGGATCTCCACAGCGGCGGAATCCGCCTGAGCCAGTCCGAAATGGACGCGGCCATCGCCCGTCGACAGGAAGCCGCGGACCGGGTTGACATCTTCGATCTGCTTCAGAGAGCCGGTGGTCACGGTGACACGCGCGCCGATGGCCAGGCGGGAGCCGGTCGGGAACTTCAGCCGCGGCTCGACGCTCAGCCAGTGATTGCGATTGCCGCCATCGTTGCGCAGGATGCGCGGCGAATCGTTGAGGTGCGCCAGCACCAGGTCCACGTCGCCGTCGTTGTCCAGATCGCCCCACGCCGCGCCGCGGCCGACATATTTCTCGAAGAAGTACGGCCCGGAGCGGCGCGAGACATCCTCGAACGTGCCGTCGCCGCGGTTGCGCATCAGCGTGTCCTCCTGGACATACTCGTGGTGCGCATCGCCGTGGGTGGTGAAGATATCCAGCCAGCCGTCGTTATCGTAGTCGAACAAAATGCCCGCCCAGCCGACGTACTGGCCCATCACTTGCGAGAGGCCCGCCTGCCGGGTGCGATCCACGAAGCCGTCCTTTCCGTGATTCATGAACAGAATGCAGTAATTCAGGTTGGGGACGAACACATCCAGCAGGCCATCGCGGTTCACGTCGCCTGGAAACGGTCCCATAGACGAGACGCCCTGCCCGTTTTCGCCGTAGGCTACGTTCATCTCGAGCGCCTTCTCGACAAAAGTTCCCTTTCCGGTGTTCTGGAAGTAATACGACTCCATGGCGTCATTCGACGCCCAGATATCCATCAGGCCATGGTTCGAAAAATCGGCGGCGCTGGCGCTCATGCAGCGTCCACCCGGCTTCCATAGACCGGCTTCCTTGGTCACGTCCGTGAAGGTGCCGTCGCCGTTGTTGCGGTAGAGAATATTGGGCTGCCCATTGTAGCTGAGCGGGCCAGGGTAACCGTCGGCAGCGTAGAAATCGCGGAATTTACCTTCATCGTATTGCAGGTAATTGCAGACGTAGGCGTCCAGCCAGCCGTCGTTGTTGTAGTCCAGCCAGACGGTCGACAGGCTCCAGCGATTGTTCGTCATGCCGGCCTTCTCCGTCACGTCGGTGAAGGTGCCGTCACCGTTGTTGTGATAGAGAATGTTGCGCCCGTAGTTGAGAACGTACAGATCCACGAAGCCATCGTTATCGTAATCCGCCGCCGAACAGCCGGAGCTGAAGATGCCCTTGCCGCCGACGCCGGCCTTCTCGGTGACGTCCACGAACTTTCCGTTTCCGAGATTCTTGTAAAGCCGGTTGGAGAACTTACCGCGCAGGTCGCGGCCTTCGTTGCTGCTCACGCCCTGCGTCCAAGTGCCCGTCACGAAGTAAATGTCCGGCAGGCCATCGTTGTCGAAGTCAAACACGCACACGCCGGCGCCGGTGCCTTCCACGATGTTGTCCAGGTGATGGTCGCCGTAGCCGTGTTTGAAGGCGATGCCGGAGTCCTTGGTGATGTCCGTGAAGACCGGCAATTCGACCGGCTGCGCGCAGTAGACCAGGGCGGCCCCGGCGGCCAGCATGAGTGCCAGGAGCGTTTTCATCGATTACCTCCCATGCCGGGCAGGCCCTGGTAGTGGGCCCCCAGGTCGATCCATTCAAAAATGGCGCGCTTCTCATTTGCGGTCAGCGGAGCCGCGCCGGCGGGCGGCATGGTTTTGGGGCGGACACCGCGCCACGGATGATCCCACGGCTCTGAGGTATTGCGTCCCAGCAGGGCCCACACCAGCGGACTCGTGCGTGCCGTTCCCGGCGTGACGTAGCGGAACGTGTCGAACTGCGGATCCTTGCGGAGCAATTCCTCGTACGCCTTGCTGAAGCGCTCGCCAGCGCCGGTCAGCGTGGGTTGGACGGTCCCGCTGTGGCAGGCGGCGGTGGCGCACTTCTGTTGCAGTATGGGCGCGATGTCGCGCTCAAAATCGACTATGCGCCGGCGCTCGGGCGGCAACATGAGCATCGCCGCGGGGTGTGTCAACGCGTGTGCCATTGCGTTCTCCGGCGTGCGCTCGCCGTCCTCGTGGCAGCCGATACAGCCGCGCTGTTCCTTGTTCTTGGCCCAAATCCAGGCGCTCGACCGCAGAGCCATACCGTTCTCATCCAAGGCCTGGATTTGAACGGGCAGGCTGGCCGGCAATTGCAGGTGGAAAGAGCCGTCCGCGTCGACATCGATCTCGCCCAGGAACCGCTTCTGCAAGAGCGGCGACAGGGTCTCGCGCCGGGCGCAGGCGGCGCCTGCGCCGCTGCGGGACAGACCTTCGAGCAGCCGTATCCGCTTCACCAGGCCCGGCCGCCAGCTTTCCGGATCCAGGTCGCTATCGTTTATATTCAGGCAGTACAGCTTGGCCCATGGCTGTTTGTCATCCACCACTGACGAACGCCCATCCGGCACGGGCCGCGCCGCCAGGGCCTGGGCTTGGATATCGTGCAGTCCCCGGGAAGCGAAGACCAGTTCGGCCTGGCCCGTCCGGGGATCCAGACGGAAGATATCGAAAGTGCCGCTGCCGTCCGCCGGCCGGCGGGACACCAGCACCGCGCCGTCGGGCAGCGCGGAAGGTGAATGGTACAGGTAATTCGCCGGCAGCGCGAGCCGCCAGTAGGAGTGCAGGTTGCGGCGCAGATCGATGGCGGCCAGGCGCCCGGCGCCGTCCCAGGCCACCGTGTCCGCGTCCACGAAGACCACCAGCCGTCCGGTGGTGACGCACGCCATCTGTTTGACGGGACCGCCTTGGCCGCCCGAGAATGTGGCGTAATCCGTGCCGTCGATATTGGTGGCCTGCAACTCGATGCGGCCCAGCAGGCCGTGGCTGATTTCGTCTCGCTCCCAAGCGGAGAACAGCATGCGGCCGTCCGGCAGCATAACGGGATCGAACGCGCCTGATGGGTTGTAGGTCAGCCGCCGCACACCGCTGCCATCCAGGCGCGCCGAATAGATGGCGGTCGCGGGTCCCGGGCCGTATTCGGGGGCCACACCGGGCGCATTGCTGACGAACGCGATCTGCGGCATGGGGCCGGGATCGTCCAGATAGAAAATCGGCGGCTGGTAGATGGGCGCCCGGCAGTCACCCAGGTCGTGCGTAATCTGGCGGGCGCCGCTGCCATCCGCGTTCATTTCGTAAATATTCCAGCGAGTATCCGGACTTTTCTGGCCGGCGAACAGAATGTGTTTGCCGTCGAACGATACGGCCGGATCGGCGGCGCTGGCGAAATCCGGAGTCAGGACCTGGTGGGAGCCGTCGCGTTGCAGCAGCACCAGCCGGCCGCCATCTCCGTACGGAGCGCGCAGGAGACCGCCCGCCGTGGTCACCGACACCCGGATATTGGGAATCTCGGTGAACACGATATCCCACGGTAAGGATGCGCCCCGGCCGGCAGGGGGGGCCAGCAGCCACGGAAGCATCAGCGCCGCGCACACGCTAGGATGACGCATTCGTCCTCCCGATGACGAATCGGCAGCCGGGAACTAGGCGTTCTGCCGGAAGATAGCGATCGCTTCGATCTCGACCAACAAATCGGGGCGGCACAAATGCGCCTGGATCCCCGTGGACGCCGGCAGCGGATCCAGTTCCTGGGCTTCGTAGAATGCCGTCCGCTCTTCGTTGAAAGCGGCGTAATCCCGGTCGATGTCCCGCAGGTAGCAGGTCGTCCGGACCACATCCTTCCAGGTCGCGCCTTCGGACTCGAGCAGCTTCGTGATATTCAGAAACGTCCGCCGGCATTGCGCGCGAAAGTCGCCGATGTGCACGGAGCGGCCGCGCTCATCCACGCTGGCGGTGCCGGAAATCAACAGCAGCGCGGTATTGCCAAACTGCAGCCGCAGGCCGCGGGAAAAAGAACTCGGCTTTTCATAGCAGAACGCCTCGTTCAGTACATCCAGCGCGCTTACCGGCTTCTTCTCGATACTCGTTGCGCGGCTGATATCGGCCATGGCCTCGCTGACGGCCACCATAAGACCTCCTTGACACAAACTAGCCTCTAGATGTATAGTGCATCTATATTGACACGGCACTGGATGCGGTGTCAAGGGGTCGTGGTGAAGCAGGTGAGTAAGCCTATCTCAGTTCTGTTGGTCGAGGATCACACGCTTCTACGGAGAGAACTGCGGCGGACTCTCGACGGCGATTCCGACATCGCCGTGGTGGGCGAGGCGGCCAACGGCGCCGAAGCCTCCGAGCTGGCCGGCCGGCTGAAGCCCGACGTGGTGGTGATGGATCTGGCCATGCCGGTGATGGACGGTATCCAGGCGACGCGGCGCATGCTGGCGCGCGATCCGGCTACCGCGGTGTTGATCCTGAGCATGGACTCACGGGAGAGCCGGATTACGACGGCGTTCGCCGCCGGCGTCAGAGGTTACCTGGTGAAGGATGCGGCGGACCTGGATCTGCCGGATGCCATCAAAGAGATCGCCAGCGGCAAGCAGGTCTTGCATCGTGGAGGCAGCGCCCGTTGACGCCTCCCGACGCCATGACGTGGATCACGTACGTGCTCAACGCACTGCAGGCGGATATCGTGCGCGAAGCGGCTGCCGCCGACGAGTACCTGCGGCTGGCGCGTCTGCTGAGACAATCCTGCGATCCCCTGAGCCGGCACCAGATAGCCACCTGCGCCGCCAACGCGCTCTCCAACGCCACCGCTCTGGCGGCGGAGATCGTGGCGCTAGGCGGCGTGCCGCCCAGCGTCCCGCCCGCGCCAAAGGGTACGCCCAAAACGGCGCGCGAACATCTGACCGACGTGCGCTCGGCGCTGGCGCATTACCGGGGGCGGCTGGCTATGGCCCGGCGCTTCGGGCTGCCGCGCCTGCAGGAACTTTTCCGGAACATTATTCTAAGACACGAAAGAGACTTAAATGCGAATTGCAGTTCCCACTAATGACGGCGCCTCCATCTCGGAGCATTTCGGCCGAAGCGCCGGCTTCCTGGTTTTCGAGATCGCTGACGGCCAGATCGGCCGCCGGGAGGTCCGCAGAAATGCCGGGCAGCATACGCACGGCAAGGAAGGTTGCGGCGAAGGCGCGAAAGAGCACGGCGCCCACAACCATGCGGGAATTCTGTCGTCATTGACAGATTGCGATGTGGTTATCTGCGCCGGGATGGGACGGCGGGCGGCGGAGGCGCTCGAATCCGCCGGGATCGCCACCGTAGTGACTACGCAGCCGGCGTCCGCGGAAGAGGCAGTGCACCAGTATTTGCGGGGCGAACTCGCCGGCGCCGCGGCCGACTTCTGCCACTGCCGCCATTAGAAAGCGTCCGACCCCGCTGCTCTTTGTTGGCCGACGACGAAGGCTCCGACGTGCGCCAGCACGGCGGCACGCGTCTGGGCCAGCGACGTCATGAGGGAAGCTCTGGACAGGCGGTTCACCATGGGATCGATCACCCATCGCACCGCTGCCGGCACGTCCCGGCTCAGCACTATGATTTCTCTTTCCACGTACACGCCGCCATCGCGCTCTTCGTACCGCGAGACTGTGTACAGCCGCCAGATGTATCCGCTGCCTTCGCCTGCGGGGAGTTCCCGCTCCGCGGCCTCGCCGTAGTTCTCGATCTCCCGTACGCTCTCGCTCGACCCGGTGCTGTACCATCGCCGCGCGTCCAATCGAAAGTAGGCATCGTCACATTGGCTGCGGATGGCGGTCCGGGAGAAGAGGCTCTGGTTGACGATGACGATGGAGAACCGGTATTCCTCTCCGTCTCCGCCCAGTGCCTGCGAATCCACGATCAGCGGCTGATAATAATCTTTGTACCGGCCGTAGTCTTTGATCACGTTCAGCGTCTCTGCCAGCGTTGTATTGGGCAGGAACGCGGCGCCGATCCAGTCGTGAATCAATCCGTTGGCGACGCGCTTCGGATGGCTCGCACCTACAGGCGCCACCAGGATCTTACCGCGCCGGATCTGCGCGATCCGTTCGGGCGTCCCGTCGGCCCACAGAAACTGCCCGTCGGAACGGGCCTGTGGCGCCATCCGGGCGCGAGTCTGCCCGACGTAGTTGTTCCAGGCATCCAGGGTCCGTTGATCCAAGGTGGCAGCCTGGGCTAGTGCAGCCGCCGACCAAAGTGCCACTCCCGCCAAAGCCATCCGCATGTTCCGGTGCATCTCGTTGCGCCTCTCTGACGGCAAGATGCAAATGGCACCTGCACGGTGTCCGGGATTGCGGTTCCCTGCGTCAGGGGCCGTGCCGGCGCGCCAGCATCTTCTCGTACGCGGCCCGTAGACCGGCCATGGCTTCCGGATCGAGCGGCGGCAGGTCGTGGCAGTGGCCGAGCTGGCCGCAGAGCCGGATGCTGCGCTGCAGACTCTCGACGAACCGGATGCAGGGCGGGCAGCCTGCGAGATGGCGTTTCAGATCCGCGCAGGTAGCGGAAGGCAATTCCTCGTCCAGATACTCCGACAAGAGCGCAAAAACGCGCTCGCATTCGTTCTCAGTCATGTTCCGCCTTCTCCTGTACGCTGCGTAAGTACGACTCCATATGCCGGCGCAGAGCCAGTCTCCCGCGATGGACGCGGGTCTTCACGGCATTGATGCTGATCTCCAGCGCTTCGGCGGTCTCGTCCGTGGTCAACTCTTCCACATCGCGCAGCAGCAACGCCGTCTTGTAGACCTCGGGCAACTGCTGAATCGCCGACAGGAGGGCGCGGTGCAATTCGGAATCGAAGAGCAGATCGTCCGGCAGCCGCGACCAGTCGGCGATCTCCGGGGCGGCTGGATCGCCGTCCGGCTTCCGGGGCCGCAACTCGTCGAGTGACAGTTCCGTCTTGGGGGCGAACACGCTCTTCCGCCGCTTCATGAAGCATTCGTTCTTGGCGATGCGAAAGACCCAGGCCCGCAAGCGCGCGGGATCGCGAAGCTGATCGGCGCTTTCGAAGACCCGCAGCAGGGTCTCCTGGGCCACTTCTTCGGCGTCTTCGCGGTGGCCGCAGATCAGGAAGCTGTATTGCGAGAGCCGGGCGCGGTAGGCGTTCACGAATCGCGTGAACGCCTCTTCGTTGCCGGACAGCAGATCTCGCGCCAGTTGCTCGTCGTTGCTCAATTCACGCCGCCCGCGCTCCCTTCCATCGCCAAAGAAGATGCGGGGGGGTGGCTGAAGGTGACAAGCCGTTTCCAGCCGTGTCACCAAGGTTTCCGGAACTGCTTCTCCATCGGTGTCGGCCGCGGTGGCAGCCGGGCAAGCGAGGACACGATATGGGCAAAAATCGGAAACAAGCCGCGATTGGAGGAAGTTCTGTCATGCGCCGCGTCCGGCATTGGCTGGCGGCGCTAGTAGTTGTGGCGGCGTCCGCCGCCGGCGTTACCGCCCTGGTGTTGCTGGTACTGCTGTTCTTCATCGCCCGCCGGTAGCACACCCGGACGATCCTATTTCATCCTGTTACCAAAGCGATAGTTTCGCATCTGCATATATTAAAAATAGGGATGGCCTCCAGCGATCCAGCATGGTTTCCGGCACGCCACCGTTTCGTCAGCGAGCGAAGCTGGCTGAATTTCGGGTTAATCGGCGGACTGCTGGCTTTTGCCGCGGCGAGCGGATTAGCCATCCGTCTCCTGCCCTTTAGCGTTTTTTCCCAAACCTTGGTTCTGGTCCACACCCTGGCAGCGATTGCGGCCGTCCTGCTTTTCGGGGTGTGGTTGCTCAGCCACTGGCTGGGCACCCGGAAGGCGCCCCGCCGGCCGCGCAAAGTCTCGGCCTACATAGGCTTCTGGCTGCTGGCGGCGTGTTCCGCGGCCGGATTCGCGGTCACCGCGCAGGCGATCGCGGGACTGTACACGAGTCACGTCTGGGCGCAGTGGCACCTGTGGACCTGTATTCTGGCGATTCCATTCCTGGTCCATCACCTGATTCCGGGCGACGGCGCCGAAGAATCGCAGTCTGGCCGCCGCTTCATGTGGAAGTGGGCGGCCGCGGTCTTCGCCGTGCAATTGGCGCTGACCGCCGGGCTGGCATGGGGCGCTGCGCGCCTACAGCCTGAGCTCCCAGCGATGCATGGCTCCCAGGGGAACCCGTTCGCGCCCAGCAACGCCGCCACGGGGAGCGGACAGCCCCTGCCCGCGGCGGCGCTGGCGAATTCGGAATCGTGCGGCGCGGCCGGTTGTCACACCGCGATCTACCGGGAGTGGCGCGTGAATGCCCATCGCTGGTCGGCGGAAGACCAGTTCTTTCAAACCGTGCGCAGCGTGGTCACGGAGTTGCACGGAACCAGCGTCACCGAGAAATGCGGCGCCTGTCACGATCCTGTATCGCTGTTGTCCGGCAGCAAGAACCCGTCCCTGGGCGCACGGGCCCCCGGCTATCGCGAAGGCGATTCCTGCGTGGTCTGTCACGCCGTCGAGCGTGCCGACGAGCGCGGCATTGGAAGCTATGTGCTCCGGGTGCCGGCCCGGTATCTCTACGATGGCGCGTCCACGCCTTTGGCGCGGCAGATCAATCACTTCCTGATTCGCGCGTATCCGGCGCAGCACAGCCGCGACTATAACCTGGCGCCGGTTCGACAGGCCGAATCCTGCGCGCCGTGCCACAAGGAGTACGACGTGATTCTGGAGGCGCAGGGTCCGGTACAGGTCGAGACCCAATACGACGACTGGAAGCACGCGCAATGGAACACGGCGCACGATCCGCGAAAACGGCTCCACTGCCAGCAGTGCCACATGTACTACCTGGAAGCGCCTTCCGGGAACCTGGCCGATCCGTACGACTTGAGAGCCGGTCTCGGCCGCCGGCATCGCAATCATTTCTTCGCCGCCGCCAACCAGTTTATGCCCGAGGCCCTGGGCTCGCCGGACGCCGCCGGCCAGATCCAGCGCGTCACCGACTGGCTGCACGGCGACCGGGTAGCGCCGGAGATCGAACCGGCATGGCCGCGGGGGCCGGTCATGGCGCTGAAGATCGACGCGCCGGCCACCGCCACACGCGGCGGCAGCCTGCGGCTGCAGGCGGTGCTGACCAACCGGAAAGCCGGCCACGGTTTCCCGACCGGGCCGCTCAACATCGTGCGCGCCTGGCTGGAACTGACGGTGAGCGATGCGCGCGGCAGGGAGATCTTCCACTCGGGTCATCTCGACGAAGGAAACCACATCGAGGCCGGTTCCTACGTCCTGAAGCCCCTGGCGATCGATCTGCACGGCGCCATGATCCAGGAGCCGGATTTGTGGCATCCGTCAGGTCCGCGCTATCGCCCGGCGGTGTTGCCCGGTCAATCCGCGGCATACGACTACGAGTTCCGCGTGCCGGGCGACGTTCGCGGTCCCCTGGCGGTGCGCGCGCGATTGCTGTACCGCAAGGCGAACCAGTTCTTCATGGACTCCGTGTATCCCGATGCGCATCGCACGGCGCGGGTGACGGATGTCTCCAGCGCCGCGGCGGAGATCCAGCTTAGGGGGGGTCATGAAAACCACGATCAGCAGGCGCGATTGGCTGCGGCGGACTTCTCTTGCAGGGGCGGTCACCGCGGGCACGGCGAAAGCGGGGGAAGAGGCGCCGGCCGTGCCGGCCCGTCCCGGCTGGCAAGGCTCCCAGCGCGTCCGGAAGATCGCCACCAACTGCGAGATGTGTTTCTGGCGCTGCGGGGTGCTGGCGGAAGTCCGCGACGGCCAGGTGGCGAAACTGGAAGGCAATCCCGACCATCCGCTGACCGCCGGCCGGCTGTGCGCCCGCGGCAACGCCGGAACGCAACTGCTGTACGATTCCGACCGCCTGAAGCGCCCCATGCTGCGCACCGGCGCGCGCGGCGAAGGCAAATTCCGGGACGTTTCCTGGGACCAGGCCCTGGATTTCCTGAGCGCCCGCATGCAGGACCTCAAAGGCCACTACGGCGCCGAGAGCCTGGCCTTTTTTCCGCACGGCGTGGCTTCCAGTTTCTTCGCCACTCTGATGAAGGCCTTCGGCACCCCCAACAGCGCCGAACCGGCGTTCTCCCAATGTCGCGGCCCCCGGGAAGTTGGTTACGCCCTGACCTTCGGCTCGGGTTTGGGCTCGCCGGAGCCGGTGGATCTGGAGGAATCCAAGCTCATCGTCCTGATCGGCTCGCACATCGGCGAGAACGTATTTACCTCGCAGGTGACGGCCTTCGGCACGGCCCTGGAGCGGGGCGCGAAGCTGATCGTGGTGGATCCCCGGTTTTCCGTGGCGGCGGCCAAGGCCGACTGGTGGCTTCCCATTCGGCCGGGCACCGATATCGCGCTGCTGCTGGCATGGATGAACGTACTTCTGGAAGAAGGCTCGTACGACAAGGAGTACCTGGCGAGTTACGCCAGCGGGCTGCCGGAACTCACCGCGCACGTCCGCGAGTTTACACCGGAGTGGGCCGAGGCGATCACCGAATTGCCCGCCGCCAGCATCCGCGAGACTGCGCGCGTCATGGCCGCCGCCAAACCCGCGGTGGCCTTGCATCCCGGGCGGCACGCCACCTGGTACGGAGACGACACCCAGCGCGCGCGCGCCATGGCGATCGTCACCGCTCTGCTGGGGAGCTGGGGCCGCCGCGGCGGCATCTTCCTGCCCACCGATCTGCATACCGGCTCCATGCCGCTGCCTCCGTTTCCTAAGCCATCGCGGGAACGCGCCGACGGCGCCGGTACACGTTATCCGCTGGCCTCGGAAGAGCAGGGTCTCACCATGGGCCTGGTGGAAGCCACCCTCACCGGCAAGCCTTATCCAATAAAGGGCTGGATCGTCTACGGCCAGAACGTTCTGGAGAGCATCCCGCGGCGGGAGCAGACCCTGAAAGCCATCGCCGCCCTGGATCTGATGGTGGTGGTGGACGTGATGCCGGTGGAACAAATCCAATACGCCGACCTGGTCCTGCCCGAAGCGACCTACCTGGAGCGCTACGATCCGCCGGCGGTGGTGGCGAGCGCCAAGCGTCCTTTTGTGGCGGTGCGCCAGCCCGTCATCGAGCCGCTTTACGATTCCCGTCCCGGATGGTGGATCGCCAAACAACTGGCGGCACGCCTGGGTCTGGAGGCCTACTTTCCCTGGCAGTCACCGGATGAACATTTGGCGGCTCTGGTGCGCCCGTTGGAGGTGAACCTGCGCGAGCTTCGCACACGCGGTGCGGTGGCGTTCGCCGGCCGTCCCTACATCGACGAACGTACTCCCGACGATGGTCCCTTATTCGGCACCGCCAGCGGCAAGATCGAGTTGTACTCGCCCGCGTTGAAGCAGCTCGGATTCGATCCGTTGCCGCGGTACATGCCGGTGGCCGATCCGCCGCCGGGCTATTTCCGCCTGATCTATGGACGCGCCGCGGTGCATTCCTTCGCGCGGAGCGAGAACAACGCCTGGCTGGACGCTTTGATGCCGGAGAACCAGGTTTGGATCAACAGCGACGTGGCCCGTGACCTGCGGCTCGCCGACGGCGAACGGGCGGTGCTGGAAAATCAGGATGGGGTGTGCAGCCTGCCCATCGCGGTGCGCGTGACCCCGGGCATACGCCGCGACTGCGTGTACATGGTGCACGGTTTTGGCCAGGAGTCGCGAGGCATGCGCCGCGCCTATCGTAGAGGCGCTTCCGACACCCAACTGATGACTCGTGTGGGCATCGATCCGGTGATGGGCGGCACCGGCATGCGCGTGAATTTCGTCCGTGTGCGGCGTGGCCCGGAGAGGGGCTGAACATGGCGCGATACGCGATGGTCATCGACCTCCAGAAGTGCGTGGGCTGCCAGGCGTGTACGGTGGCCTGCAATTCGGAATGGGACGTCCCGGCCGGGTACGCGCGCACGCACGTGCGGCAGGCCGGGCCGGTCGGCAAACTGCCGAGTCTCCTGGCCAGTCCTTACATTGCGCAATGCAACCACTGCGACCATCCCACCTGCGTGGCCGCCTGTCCAACCGGGGCCACCTTTCAAACGGCCAGCGGCATCGTGAAGGTCAACCGCGACCTGTGTATCGGCTGCGGCTTTTGCGTGGATGCCTGCCCCTATGACGCGCGGTTTCTGAATCCGGCGATCCACAAGGTGGACAAGTGCGATTTCTGTGCCGATCGGCTCGAAAAAGGTCTACCGCCGGCCTGCGTCACCACCTGCACGGCGCACGCCAAGTACTTCGGCGATCTGGAGGATGCGCACGGCGACGTGTTCCGCCTCGTGTACGAGCGCGGGGGCCGCCGCAACGAGACCGCCGATGTGCACATCGGGCCGAATGTTTATTATCTGGGCAGAAAAGCCAACCTGGATCTCGCGCTGGCGACGTTTGCGCCGCGCCTGCCGCGTCTGGTTACCCCGGGGCGGCTGTGGCGTGGCTTGGTGAAGCCGCTGGTGCTGGCGGCCATCGGCGCGACGTTCCTGGGCCAGGCCGTCGCGTTCTTCTATCAGTTGCGATCCGGAGAGAAGCAATTCGACGATTAGGAACCGCGTATGTCCGATTTAACCATACCTCTGACCCCGGCCCCACTCACCGCCGCGCAGGCCGAGGCCATGAGCCAGAGGCAGTTCAAGAAGCACCATGTTGCCATCATCCTTTTGCATTGGTTCAACGCGACCGTGTGGCTGCTGGAGCTGGCCACAGGCGGCGCGCTGATTTCATCGCCCTACTTCCGGCTGGCGCCCGGCTGGTATATCGACATGCTCACCGCCATGTTCGGCTCGCGCGCCAACCTGCTGCATGTCCACATCGCGATCGGCGTGACCTGGACCGTGGTGTTCCTGGTGTATGGACTGTTCGGGTTTCGCACCTACCTGCAAATGGAAGTGCTGCAGCGCGAAGTGGGCCTGGACCGCGACGACTGGCTCTGGCTGAAGGTCCGCCTGGCGAACATGCTGCATCGCGCCCGGGACCCCCTGCCGCCGCAGGGTATCTACAATGCCGGCCAGAAGCTCTTCGCGGCCCTGATCTACGCCATGATTCCGATCATCATGGTCACCGGCGTGATCATGGCGTTCCACCTGGCCGGCACGGCTGTAGTGCAATGGGCCCTCGTCGCACACTTTGCCGCCGTCGGACTGGTGGTCTCGGGCCTGATCATTCATGTGTACATGGGCGCGGTCTTCCCCGAGGAAAAGCCCGCGTTCTTTTCCATGATCACCGGCACGGTGAACGAACTGTTTGCGTATCGCCACCACTTCAAGTGGTGGAGAGAGGTGAAAATGCAGGAACGAGCTTGGGAGCGGGAATGGGCGGATCCGCCCCGGGGTCCCGCGGAGCCGGCTTTTGCGGACATTGCCGCGCCGCCGGCGGCATCACCGTCCGAGGCCGCCGCCATGCCGGCGAGCGGCTGGATTCGGCTGGCGCTGCGCCAGCCGGCCTATTGGCCGCCGTACGTGGCCGGAACCGGACTCGGGCTGACGCTGCTGGCCGCCTTCCTGGTCATGGGCCAGGGACTGGGCGCCTCGGGTGGCTTTACGCGCTACCTGGTGTCCGTCATCGCCGCGGTGGCGCCGCACTACGCCGCCGGCCATCCTTACTGGAGCAATTACTATCAGCCGGGACAATCGCCGCTGCTGGACTTCCTGGTCTTCGAACTGATCGGCGCGGCCATCGGCGGATTTGTTTCCGGATGGCTCAGCGGGCGGCTCCGCATCAGTGTGGATAAGGGACCGCGCATCTCGGCGCGCACACGATATGCGCTGGCGCTGGGGGGCGGTATTCTGACCGGACTGGGAGCGCGGCTGGCCCGCGGATGCACCAGCGGCCTGGCGCTCTCGGGCGGGGCGGTGCTCTCGGCCGGCGCGTTCATCTTTATGATGGCCGTTTTCGCGGCCGGCTTCGCCGGCGCCTATTTCATGCGGAGGTATTGGTTATGAACGCGCCCTTCGTCGCCTCGTTTTCGGTGACCGTCTTCATTCTGATGTCGCTGGGGCTGGGCTTCTTCTTCGGATTCTTCCTGGAGCGCGCCGGGTTTTCGAGCGCCTTGAAGCTGACCGGCCAATTCTATTTCCGTGACTTCTCGGTGCTCAAAGTGATGTTCACCGCCATCATCGTAGCGATGGTGGGCATCGGGTATTTCGCCATGATGGGCTGGCTGGACATGAGCCAGGTATTTGTACCCCCCGCGTTCGTCTGGCCGCAACTGGTGGGTGGACTGCTGCTCGGCGCCGGCTTTATCGTGGGCGGCTACTGTCCGGGAACCTCGCTGGTCGCCGCGGCAGTCGGCAAACTGGATGCGCTGTTCTTCATCGGCGGCATTTTCATTGGCATCTTTCTGTTCGGCGTCACCGAGCCGGGATTCGCGCACTTCAATGTATCCGGCTCACTCGGACCGCTCACGCTTCCAGTCTGGCTGAATCTGAACACCGGCATCGTCGTGCTGGCAATCGTAGTTGTGGCGGTCACCGCATTCTGGGCGTCGGAGATGAGCGAAGGCCCGTGGCGCTTGTTTGCGCGCACCTACGGCGGCGCCGGGGAAGGAGAGAAGAGATGAGATTCGAACTGAGGTTGGCAGGTAAGCGTCTGGCGGCGGCCGTTATCGTGCTCCTGGCGGCGGTGCTGGCGCTGGCGGCGACCATAGCCAAAGGTCCAGGCGCGGGGCCGCTCGACGCCGCGGCCACCGCGCAGGCGATCGATGCCGAAAGGGACCACGTCACGCCCGGCGAAATGGCCCGCTGGATTCTGGAGAAGCGCCAGGACTATCAATTGATCGATATCCGTCCGGCATGGCAGTTCGACGATTACCATATCCCGACGGCGACCAACGTTCCGCTCACCACGCTTTTCGCCGAGAGCGGATTGAAGCAGCTCTCACGGGAAAAGAAGATCGTGCTCTACGGCTTTGGCGCCGGGCACGCGGCCCAGGCACAACTGCTGCTCAGCATGAAAGGCTACCAGGCGTACTCGCTGCGCGACGGCATCGAGGGCTGGTGGGGGTCGATCATGACGCCCTCCAGCATCCGCAGCGATCCGCCCGATCCTACCGGCTATCGTCAGGCCAAACAGTTGCGCGAGCGGTTCATGGGATCCTCCGCACCGGCGGCGGGGACGTCCGCGCCGCCGCTGGCGGTTCCGCCGCCGTCCACGGTTATACCGCCGAAAAACAAACTCAAACTGGGCCGGGGGTGCTCGTAGAACGATGAAAAGATAAAGGGGTCGTGATATCGTTTTATTGGAAACGGCAAGAATGGGCACACTTTCCATTGGGACTGGCAATCTGGTTTGGCAATATCCCCAGCGGCCGGATGGTGTCTTCGAGCTGCGTGTCGACGGAGCGGAGCTCGGTTGGCTTCGTTTCGAAAACCAGCCGGGAGCGGACTCAATCGCCGAACTGGATGGGCAGCGGTGGTCGCTCCGGCACACCAAAGGCTTGCTGCCGCGGGTGACGGTCCGCCGGGAGAATTCGAACGAACCCGTTGCCGAATTTGTTCCCGGGCTGACGGGCGGCGGTACGGTGACTTTTACCGCCGGGCCGCGGTATTGCTGGAACCGATCCAAAATCTGGAGTCCGACCTGGTGCTTCCGGCGCCTGGGTGAAGGCCAGGGTTCGTCGATTTGCGTATCGCAGGAGTCGGGGCCGCTCCATAACGGGGGCAAAGTACGCATTTGCGGCAATGCCGCGGGGTTGCCGGAGGCGCCGGTTCTTCTGCTCGTGGCGTGGTATCTGCGGGTGCTGGCGTTCGAGAAACTGGCCGAGAACATTCCGGCCACCAGCTAGGAACCGGGAGGGAGGGAATTATTGAACTCGCTTGAATTCAGCGCCTTGGTCTGCTTGGTGGCGGGCGCCGCCGGGTTTCTGGGAGCGCTGACCGGCCTGGGCGGCGGGGTGGTGCTGACTCCCGCGCTGACGCTGCTCTTCGGCGTGGATATCCGTTATGCCATCGGCGCGACGCTGGTATCGGTGATCGCGACATCCTCCGGCGCGGCCTCCGCTTATCTCAAGGAGGGCTTTTCGAACATCCGCATCGGGATGTTTCTGGAGATCGCCACCACGTTGGGCGCCGTGACAGGGGCTGTACTGGCCGTCTGGATTCCGACCTCCGGATTGGGCGTGATCCTGGGTGTCGTGCTGTTGTACTCCGCCTATCTTTCCATGCGCCCACATGCCGAGACTCACGCGACCGTCGCCGCGGATCCGCTGGCGGAGCGGTTGCGGCTCGATTCGACTTACCCGACTCCGCACGGCTCGCAGCCCTACAAAGTGCAGCGGGTGCGTACGGGATTCACCGTGATGTTCGGAGCCGGTACGCTTTCCGGCCTGCTGGGGATCGGTTCCGGAGCATTCAAGGTGATCGCCATGGACCAGGCCATGCGCATTCCTTTCAAAGTCTCGACCACTACCAGCAACTTCATGATCGGCGTCACGGCTGCGGCCAGCGCCGGCGTCTACCTGAACCGGGGATACATCCATCCGGCGCTGGCCATGCCGGTGATGCTGGGAGTCTCGGTGGGATCGTTCCTCGGCGCCCGGCGCCTGTCAGGCGCCGACGTCCGGCTCCTGCGTCTGCTGTTTGGCGGTGTGGTGGGCGTCCTGGCGGTGGAGATGATCTATAACGGATTGACCGGAGGGCTGTGATCGATGCCATGGAATGACGATCGAGTGGATCAAACCATCGGCGTGCTGCTGCGCGTGGGGGTCCTGCTGGCCGCGTCGGTGGTATTGGCCGGAGGCGTCTGGTATCTCGCGCAGTCCGGACGTTCCATAGCCGACTATCACAGTTTTCATGGCGAGTCCGCGAACCTGCGGAGCGTCACCGGGATATTGGGCAGCGCCTTTCGCGGCGGACCCAGCAGCCTGATTCAACTCGGCCTGTTGCTGCTGATTGCGACGCCCGTCGTCCGTGTGGGATTTTCGGTCTTCGCCTTTGCGGCACAGCGGGACCGCCTATACGTTTTCATCACGCTGGTGGTGCTGGCTGTCCTGTTCAGCAGCCTGTTCGGGATCACGGCCGCTCCGCGATAAAAGGACGCGGCAGCCTGCGGCCTACGGACGTTCTTCGGCCATCTCGGGCTCCACGGTCTCGATGGGAATCCGATCGATGATCGCCATAATCTCTTCGGCCTGGAAGGGCTCCTCCAGAGTCGCGAAGACGGCGCTGCTGTGGATCCGCCGTACCAGCGCTCCTTTGCGGACAGCCAACAGGATGCGGGCCCCCGCGGCCCGCTTGTCGGCGGCCAGGGCTTCCAGCAGCGCGATCCCCAGGTTTTCCAGAACCGCCTGATCGCAGACCACAAACGCCGGGCGGAACACATCGATGATCGCCGAAGCATCGTAACCGCGCCGCGCAAACCGAAATGCCACCGACTTGCTTTCCTGCCGGGCCAAGTCCTGAATCAGCTTTTCGTCCTGGGTGATCACCAGGACGTTGGTGGGCAGGCCATGCACCCGGCGGCAGTAGGGGCAATCCTGGCACGAACCCGTGCAGAACCGTTTCTGCGGAGCCTCGGCGCGGATCAGATTGGCAACCCGAAAGCACCAGGCCGCGCGCACCTTGAAGACCACGCAGTCCCGGCACTCGTCTCCCGGGCCATGATTCATATACTCCCAGCAGCGCATCGGGCGCGCGCAAAGAGCGGCGCGTTCCTCCCAAACCTTGTCCCGCCCGCGATCCGGTGAGAGTAGCGGCGCCAGATCCCGTTCCTCGACGCGATAGTGGCCGCCGGCGGTGCGGTGGGCGGGAAGCCGTCCGTTCTTGATCCATTTCAGGACTGTGTCCGGTTTGACGGAGCACAATTGCGCGGCCTTGCCGGTGGTCAGCGACGGAGCAGACACGGGCGTACCTCCTATTGCGTTGTCTATTTTATCCACAGTTCGCGGCCCAAATCAAGACCATCAGGCCTGGTTTTCTGGATTTGGTTAACGGGGTCGCCGCAATATCCCGATTTCACCGATCGCCATCAGCTAAGTCCATTATTATTGGGGAGATACGCCACATCGAGACACGCAGAATGTTAGTGACAAACTATGTGCGCGGCTATATGATTGAGGTGAATAACATCAGATAGACTGAATAATTGACTCCGGAAAGCAACTCAATAAGAGGAGGCTATGTTATGCATAACTTGATTCTTCCACATGGCGGTGGCGATCTCCGTCCCCTGCTGTTGGAAGGCGAAGCCAGGCGGGAAGAACTTAGCAAAGCGGAACGCCTGAAGAAAGTGCCGATGACCAGCCGGGAGACCAGCGACCTGATCATGATGGGCATCGGCGCGTTTACGCCGCTCGACGGATTCATGGGTGAAGCGGACTGGCGCGGCTGCTGCGCGTCTTACACCATGCCCAGCAAGAACGGATTGTTCTGGCCGATTCCGATCACGCTGTCCGCCGAAGAGGACTACGCCAAATCCATCGGAGCCGGCGCGGAAGTCGCCCTCTGGGACACTGAGACGGAAGCCATCATGGGCACCATGAAGGTGACCGAGAAGTACACCATCGACAAAGCATACGAGTGCAAGCAGGTTTTTCGCACCAACGATCCGGCGCATCCGGGCGTGCAGAAGGTGATGGAGCAGGGCGCCATAAACCTGGCCGGTCCGGTCAAAGTGCTCTCGGAGTCCTATTACCCCGAGATGTTCAAGGGCATCTATGAGCGTCCGGCGGAGGCGCGCAAGGCGTTTGCCGATCGCGGCTGGACCACCGTGGCCGCGCTGCAACTGCGCAATCCGATGCACAACTCGCACGCCTATCTGGCCTGGATCGCGATCGAAGTGTGCGACGGCGTCTACATCCACCAACTGGTTGGCAAGCTGAAGCCCGGCGACATACCGGCCGAGGTGCGGGTGAAGGCCATTGACGCGCTGGTGAACAAGTACTTCCGGAAAGACCGTGTGATTCAGGGCGGCTATCCCATGGAAATGCGCTATGCCGGTCCGCGCGAGGCGCTCCTGCATGCCGTGTTTCGCCAGAATTACGGCTGCACGCACCTGATCGTGGGCCGCGACCACGCCGGCGTGGGCGATTATTACGGTCCCTTCGACGCGCAGAAGATCTTCAACGAGATCCCTGCGGGAGCGCTCCTGCTGCAGCCGCTGTGCATGGACTGGACGTTCTACTGCTACGAATGCGGCACCATGGCCTCCATGAAAACATGCCCGCACGAGAGTAAGGCGGTGATCGACGAGAACGGCAACTATAAAGGCGGCGCGCGCCTGCTTTTGTCGGGCACCCTGCTGCGCAAGCTGATGAGCGAAGGCAAGCCGGTACCGGCCGAGTTCTCCAAGCCGGAAGTGATCGCGGTGCTCAAGGAGTACTACGACAGCCTCGAGGAGAAGGTGGAAGTCAAACTGCACGGGGCCGCTACGGGCGACGCAGCCAAGCGCTGAGATGAGGGACGGCGCGTGTCCCTCTTTCAGATAACCCCGGCAGACGAGCAGCGGGAGGGCGCCTCCCCACGGCCTGCGCATCCGGGCCGCGGCCTCCCGCTCGCCTCTCCCGCCGACAAGCAGAAAGCGTTCGCCAATTCCAAGAAGCCGGAGGTGCTGGCACGCCAGCACCTGCCGGTGCGCTTCCATGTGGAGGATCACGCCGTAGCGGACCGGCCGCGCCGCTTTCTGGAGGCGTTTGCCGCCATTCTCAAGCACAGCCATTACCGGCTGGCGCTCGAACACTATATCCGCGTCAGCGCCAAATGCGCACGCTGCGCCGTGGAGTGCCAGGTCTACATGGCTACCGGCGATGACCGCGATATCCCGTGCTATCGCAGCGAACTGCTGCTTTCCGTCTATCGCCGGCATTTCACGATATCGGGCGTCTTGCGCGCGCGCCTGTTCGGCGATCCGGGACTGACGGATGAGAAGGTCCAGGAGATGGCGGATGCATTCTACAACTGCACCGCCTGCCGCCGCTGTACGCTCGAATGTCCCATGGGCATCGATCACGGTTTGATCACCCATTTGGGCCGCTACATCCTGTCCGAGATCGGGATCGCGCCGCGCGCCCTGGTGGTCAGCGTGCGCGAACAACTGGCCGGCGCCACCGGCAATACCTCCGCGGTGCCGGTGCCGGCGCTGCTCGACAGCCTGGAGTTTCTGAGCGAAGACATGCAGGAGCAGACCGGCGTCGAGATTCCTTTTCCGATCGATCAGAAAGGCGCGGAGTATCTGTTTCTGGCGCCGGTGTCGGACTTCCTGATGGAGGCCGACACGCTCATGGGTATCGCCGCAGTATTCCGCGCCACCGGCGATGCCTGGACGATCGGTACGGGCTACTTCGACGCCATCAACTATGGCCTGTTCTACAACGACCAGATCCTGGAGCGGGTGGTGGAGAAGATCCGCGCCGAAGCCGAACGTCTGAGCTCGCGCAAACTGCTGATCGGCGAATGCGGACACGCCTCGCGGACAGCCAGGTATTTCTACGCCAGCTTTTGCGGCGGCTCGCAGGCCCTGCCGGTACTGAATATCCTCGAATACACGCACGCGGCCTGGAAGAGCGGACGGCTCAAGCTGAAGCCGGGTACGATTACGGAGCGCGTCACTTACCACGACCCCTGCAATCTCGCCCGCCCGGGGTGGATCGTCAACCAGCCGCGGGAACTTCTGAGAGCTTTCTGCGCCGACTTTGTGGAGATGACGCCGCACGGCCGCCAGGGTATCTGTTGCGGCGGCGGCGGGGGCACGGTGTCCATCGACGAGGTCAAGCCGTTCCGCATGCTGGTGGGCGGACGGGCCAAAGCCGAGCAGATCCGGGCCACCGGCGCCAAGTACTGCGTGGCGCCCTGCGCCAACTGCAAGAAGCAGTTGCGCGAACTGGTGGAGGAACACGGGATCGACTGCCAGATCGTGGGCCTGCACGATCTGCTGTACAAGGCGATCCAGTTCGACGAACAGGCAAGGAGTCCCCATGGAGAGTTGGATTGAATTCGGCCGCGGGCCGCTGTTCCGGTTCGCCTTCGTCCTGATGGTCCTGGGGTTGGGCCGGCTGGTGGTGCTCACTTTAGCCGGCTTGTGGGAGGTCTGGCGCGACATGCCGGATCGCCGTCTGCCCTGGCCGGACATACGGCGCAACACTTTAGCCTGGCTGCTGCCGGTGGGACGCCTCTGGCGCCGCCGCCCGGTCTACAGCACGATCTCTTTTGCCTTCCACGTGGGGCTGCTACTGGTGCCGCTGACGCTGGCCGCGCACCTGGTGCTCTGGAGACGATCCGCCGGCTTTGCCTGGCCGGCGATTCCGCAGACGCTCGCCAATTGGCTGACGCTGGTGGCAATCGCGGCCGGCGCCGCCCTGTTCGCCATGCGCGCCGTGCATAGGCCCACGCGCGCCCTGAGCCGCGCGCAGGATTTGATGTGGCCGCTGCTGCTCATCGCGCCTTTCGCCACCGGCTACCTGTGCGCCAATGCCGCGATCAGCCCACAGGCCTATCGCACCCTGACGTTGCTGCACATCTACTCCGGCGATCTGATTCTGTTGCTGATTCCTTTCACCAAGATCGCGCACTGCGTCTTAGCGCCCTTCTCGCAGTTGGTGGGGGCCATGAGTTGGAAACTATCGCCCGGCGCGGGCGAACGGGTGGCCGCCACGCTGGGCTATGCCAGCCAGCCGACCTGGATCGCCGAGTCGCGGCTGGCGGACAGCGGAGCGCGTAAATGATGCAAGCCGCGATTCTGACCGATACCACCAAATGCATCGGCTGTAGCGAATGCGCCCTGGCCTGCCACAAGGCCAACCATCTGGCTCACGACGTGCCGCGCCGCTGGGATCTCGACGATGGCCTTTCGGCGCGCAACTGGACCTACGTCGTAGAACCGTCTACGGGCAAGTACGTGCGCAAGCAATGCCGGCATTGCCTCCAGCCGGCCTGCGCCTCGGCCTGCCCGGTCGGGGCGCTCACCAAAACCGCATTGGGTCCGGTGGTGTATGACTCCAGCAAGTGCATGGGATGCCGCTATTGCATGATGGCCTGCCCCTTTGGCATTCCGCGATACACCTGGGACCAGCCGGTACCTTACGTGCGCAAATGCAACCTCTGCTACGACCGCCTGCAGGCAGGTGGACAACCCGCGTGCACGGAAGCCTGCCCGGCGAAGGCCACGATTTTCGGCGACCGCGCGGAGCTGATCGCGGAGGCCCGCCGCCGCATCCGGGAACAGCCAGGCCGCTACGTGCCGAAGGTCTGGGGCGAAGAGGACGCCGGCGGCACGTCGGTCCTGTACATTTCCGATATCGACTTGTCGTTCCTTTCCGGCAACCATACGCTGGATCCCACGCCTCTGCCCGAGCGCACCAGCCTGGCCATGCACGCGGTGCCTTTCGCGTTTGTCGGCGTGCTGGGCGGCATGGCGGGCCTGAACTGGATCATCCGCCGACGGATGAAGTTGCAGGAGATTCCCGAGGAGGCCGGCCATGAGTAGAGTGCGGCGGCTGAAACTGGTCCTTTGGATTCTGGCCGGCCTGGCGACCGCGGTGGCCTGCTCCCGCTTCATGTTCGGCCTGGGATCCACGACGAATCTGACGGATGCCACCCCCTGGGGTCTCTGGATCGGCTTCGACGTGATGAGCGGCGTGGCGCTGGCGGCGGGCGGCTTCATCGTCACCGCCACAGTCTACGTCTTTCGCCTGGAGAAGTTCCACGCCGTGGTACGGCCGGCGGTTCTGACTGCGTTTCTTGGATATGCGGCGGTGGTGGTAGGACTGTTGTTCGATCTGGGACTGCCGTGGAATATCTGGCACATGATCGTGTTTTGGAATCCGCATTCGGCGCTGTTTGAAGTGGGCTGGTGCGTGATGCTGTACCTCACGGTTCTGGCCCTGGAGTTCTTCCCGGTGCCGGCCGAGGAGTTCGGCGCCCTGGCGCGCATCCGCGCCTTTCTGCTGCGTTTTCGGTTTCCGCTGGTGCTGGCCGGGATCGGACTTTCCACCCTGCACCAGTCGTCGCTCGGCTCGCTATACCTGATCATGCCGTACCGCTTGCATCCGCTTTGGTACACGCCGCTGCTTCCGCTGATGTTCCTGGTGTCGGCGATCGGGCTGGGCCTGATGATGGTGATCTTCGAGAGTCACTTCACGGCGTACTTGTATCGCCGGCAGCCGGAGACCGCCGTACTGGAGCGACTGGCGGCGGCCGGGCGTTGGGTGCTGATCCTATACCTGGCGCTGCGTTTCGGTGATCTGGCGGCGCGCGGCCGCCTCCCGGAGTTGATCTTCGGCGGCTGGCAGGCGGCGTTGTTCTGGGTGGAACTCGGAATGATGGCGGTGGCGCCCGCGCTCATCTTCAGCTGGCCGCGCCTTCGGGCTTCCCGGCCGGGCCAGTTCATGGCGGCTGGTCTGGGAATCACGGGGGTGGTGCTGAACCGGATCGACGTCGGCGGCCTGGCGCATATGACCCGCGGCGCGGTGTATGTGCCTTCCTGGACCGAGGTCGCCCTTACGGCCGGCATCGTAGCCGGCGCCGCGCTGGCGTTCCTGTTCTTCGTGGAGCACTTCAAAGTTTGGGAAGAGCGGCCGGCCGATCCCGGCGCCGACCCTGTCCGCCTGCCGGAACTGGACCGGGTGGGCGCCACCTGGCTGGGCGCGCCGCACGTAGCCGCGCGTACCGTTTACTCACTGGCCTTTATCGTCGCCACCGCCCTGGGATTCGCGCTGTTGACCCCGCATCCGGCCGCGGGCCGGGGCGTCGAGCGCGAAACTGCGCAGCGGGCCCGCGGCGGCGATATCCTGCGCATCGACGGCAATCTCAACGGATTCGGCACGTCGTTCCCGCATCAGAAGCACATCGAAATGTGGGGAGGCAAAGCCTCCTGCCCGCGCTGCCATCACCTGAACCTGCCGCGCGACCAGGCCAGCGGATGCTATCAGTGCCACCGCCAGATGTACACGATCAGCGACGCCTTCGGCCATGACTGGCACGCCGCACCCGACGGCGGGAAGCTATCCTGCGGTGAGTGTCATCCGCGGGGCCAGGCGCGCGCGGCCGCTACCGCCAAGCCTTGCGCGAAGTGCCACCGGGACCTGGTACCGGCATCCGCGATCTACAAAGTTGCATCGTACGACGCCCGTGGCTACGTGGATGCCATGCACCAGCTTTGCGTCGGGTGTCATCGCCAGGAAGCGCCCAAGCGCGGCAAGCCGGACATGGCCCGCTGCGCCTGGTGCCACAAGGACGTGCGCGGCTTCGTGGACATCGCGGGCAAGCCGGGGGCCGAGTGGAGCGCCGGCCGGGTCATTCTTCCGGCCGTGCGCTGACGCGATCGCCCAGCACTTTCCGGCGCAGCGCGGCCAGGGCGGCGCGGTCATTGCTGCGAATCATGCCGGCCATGCCGCCGCGGTAGAGATCGCGCACGACGGCGCGTATGCGCGGACCATCCCAGCCGCGACTTACTAACTCGCGCCGTACGGCGCCGACGATACTTACTAAGTCGGCGTACTCTGCGCCGAACTGCGCGGCTAAGTCCTCCCGCATGACACTGGAGAGCGCGGGACATTGTCCTTCCGTCGAAACGGCGATAGTCAAGTCGCCGCGGCGTACCACGGCGGGCAGAGTGAAGGTGCACAGGGCGGGACGATCGACGACATTGACGAGGATGCCAAGCGACTGCGCATCCTGGGAGATCTGGGCGTTCAGTTCTTCATCATCCGTGGCCGCGACGACCAGCATGGCGCCACGGAGATCGCCCGCGGTATAAGGGCGCAGAAGCACACGAATCCGCGCGGCGGCCGCCAGGTCCTCGATGGGCTGCGCGATCTCCGGCGCGATGACCGTCACCTCCGCGCGGCCCTCCAGGAGGTCGTGGACTTTGCGGGAGGCGATGGTACCTCCGCCGACAACAATGGCGGGACGGCCGGCGACGGTCAGGTTCACCAGATAACTCATGCTCTACCGGATATTATCCTAGACGAAGACGCCGGCGGTGCGTGCGGCGCTGATCATGCCGCGCGTCCATTCGGGCGTGCCCAGGGCGTGCAGGTGGGTATAAGCCGCGTAAACGTGGCCGGCCACCACTCCGTCGCGGCCGGAGCCCGATCCGCAGCCGCGCAGCACGGCGCAGGCACTGGCGACGGAATCCCCGTTTGAAAGGATTCTCGAATAATGGAACTCGTGGCCGCGCAGACGGGTGCCGATGGCGAAGAACGGATTCCAACGATCCACCAGGAGCTCCGTGTAGCCGTGCCCCTGCGGCGTATCGCAGACCTCCACCTCGAACGGCAGCACACCGGCCATAGCGAACTTGGCGCCGCGCCAGGTGAGCGCGTGCGAGAGCAGCATCAGGCCACCGCATTCGGCATAGACCGGCAGTCCCGCCCGCGCGGCTTCGCGGATCGAAGCCAGCAGGCTCGAGTTCTCCGAAAGCGCCCGGGCATGGGTCTCGGGGAAGCCGCCGCCGATGTACAGCGCGTCGAGCCCGGCGGGCAGCAGCGCCGCGTTCAGCGCCGAGATCGGAACCAGCCGGGCGCCCGCGGCCTCCAGCGACTCCAGGTTTTCCGGATAGTAGAAGCTGAACGCGGAGTCGTTCAGGTAGCCGATCGCGAGGCCGGTCCCATCGCAACGGCTCGATAACGGCGGCGGCGGAGCGGGAACCAGGGGGGCTTGCCGGGCAGTCTCCAGCACGCGGTCGAAGTCCACATGGCGCGATACGAGCTCCGATAAGTTGCGGTTCAGGAGTTGGTGCTCCCGATGCTCTTGCGGGGTAATCAGGCCGAGGTGCCGCGTGGAGAGCAAGGTACCCGGCGCGGCGCGCGGAACCATTCCCAGCACCGGTATGCCGCAGACGGATTCGATGGCTTCCCGCACCAGGCGTGCGTGCCGGCGCCCGGCAACCTGATTGACGATCACCCCGGCGATCCAAAGAGCGGGATCGAGTTTCTGGCAGCCCAGCACCAGGGCGGCGGTCGTGCGCGTCACCTTGGTGGCGTCGAGCACCAGGACTACCGGAGCGTTCAGGGCCTTGGCCAGTTCCGCGGTGCTGTGCGTGCCCTGCGCATCCAGGCCGTCGTAAAGGCCCCGATTCCCTTCGACCAGGTTCAGACCTCCGGCGACGCCATGCCGCGCAAAGGAATGCGCGACGGCGTCGAAGCCCATCAGGTGCGAGTCCAGATTCCGCGCCGGTCTACCGGAGGCCCATCCGAGCCAGGCGGCATCGATGTAATCCGGACCCTTCTTGAAGGCGCGCACCGGGAGTTTCCGGCGTCCTGCTTCCAGCAACAACGCCAGTGAGACGAGAGTCTTGCCCGACTCTCCCGAAAGTCCGGCGACCACCAGGCGTGGCATGGCCGCCGCTGCCGCCGCCGTGCTTTCCACGCTATTTCAATCGCCTTGTTTAGGCGGAAGCTGAATGTAGGAACCTCCCAGATAGCTGTAGACACAGCGTCCGGAATCGATCAGCAGGCGGATGGCGTGCTTGCAATCGTCTTTGCTGCAGGCCGCTTCGCCGTGTTTGGCGATCATTTCTTTAGTGAGATCGCCGGCTTTCAAATTCCGTTTCCCGGCGTATTGGGAGATGAGCGCGTACATCTCGTCGGCAAGCGCTTCGACAGTAATCACCATGATGTGCTGGCCTCTTTCCAAAACAGATATCAAGGTCCAATTACATACTATGTGCGTGCATGGTTTTGGTCAAGCAGGGGAGCGATTTTGCGAATCTCCAGCAGGGCGGGGGACTGATGCAGAATGCCGGTGATGCGCACGGCGCGGCCCGCGTAAGGGCGCACGGCCGGCGTATCGCTGAGCACGTAGCTGGCGCCTTCGGTGTGCAGCACGAAGCGGCCTCGCATCGGTTGGGCCGCAATGGTGCCGGTCACTGTTACGGGGCGGCTGTCCACGGCGCGTGCCACGGCGTCGCCGGCAGGCGAAAACAGCCGGTTCAAACCGAATGAGCAGAGTAAGACGGCCGCGAAGACGGCTGTCATTACACGCCACGGATGTGGATTGCCGCGCATTGCTTGGACTACGAGATCCCCAGTAAAGATCAATTCTATTTTAGCGTAGGATCGGCATAGACCGCACGGCGAACCCGCGCCGGGAACTGGCCCGATACGCCTTCCACAGCCGTGTTGGTGAGGGCCACGACCGTTAGATCCTTTCGCCGATCGACAAACCAGGTGTGCCCGTAGACACCGCCCCAGCCGAATGTCCCGGCCGATTGCGGCGTCTCGGTCAAGGCGGGATCCATCACTACCGAAAGGCCAAATCCGAACGCCACGCCCGGCGCCGGACCCAGGCCGCCGGTCTGGTTCGCGGTCATCGCCTCTACACTCGGTCCGGACAGAATCGGACGGCCGCCGGCGCGCAACGCTTCCAGGAATCGTGCGAAATCGAGCGCTGTCCCCACCATGCCGCATCCGCCCGACGGATAGGAGCCGGGATGCAACGTCCGGGAAGGCGCAAAACGAATCGATCCGGGCCCGTACGCCATCTTGACCACCTGCAGACCCGCCATGCGCACCGGCTCCGGAGATCCGTCCGCGTAGGGGACCGCCAAGCGCGTGGGATCGGTGACTGTAAAGCCGGTGTCGTGAATTCCCAGCGGCATACTTACGAATCGGCGCACCGCCTCGGGCAGCGTACCGCCGCTGGCCCTGGCGATCACTTCTCCGAGCACATCGTGCGCCACCGAGTAGCCCCATGCGGCGCCAGGTTGATAAGCCAGGGGAACAGACGCTATTCGTTGCAGGTTCTCGTGGATGGAAAGTCCCGGCTGATCCAAGCCATCGGAGACGTTGGCTCTGTGGTAGGGACCATCGTCCGGTTCGAGGAACCCATACCCGAGGCCGGCGGTGTGATTCAGGAGTTGGCGCACCGTGATTTCGGGCTTAGTGCCGTCCGGCAGCGGCGGTTGAAACTCGGGAATCCACTGCGAGACGTTATCGTCCAGATGCAGTGTTCCCTGCTCGGCCATCGCCAGAACGGCGGCCGAAACCATCGGCTTCGACAACGACGAGAGGCGGAAGATGTGGCCCGGGCGCATGGCGATTCCGGCTTCCCGGTCCGCGAGTCCGGCGGCTCGCCGGTACACCGGTTCGCCTTTGTGCGATACCAGAACTACGGTTCCCACGATGCGCCGCTCCGCGATCGCCTGGTCGATTGCCGAGTCGAGTTTCCGTGCGTCGAACATCGCCATCTCTTTTTGTCGTCTGGTTGCTCACGAACGCTGACCGGCGATGTTCTCGTCCGTCCGCGGCCCGGCAGAGTCGGCGGTGAACTTATAATTGCCGGACAGAAACTGATCGGCGTACCAGTTCATCATCTCACGGCTGTTCATGTACATATCGAGCTGGCTGGAGCAGGCGATCAGGCGGCCCAGGATGTCGAGGCGCTCCGCAGTCTGATCGGCGGGCGCTTTGCGAAACCAGGCGTTGACCAGGTCCCCGCGGCGATCCGCGCGGAAACCGTGGCGGGTCAGGCAGCGTTCCAGGAAACAGGCGCGCAGGCTGCGCCGATTGCGGGACGCCCCGCCGCCTTCGAAGCGGAAAGAGATGTAGTTGTTGCCGGGAGTATCGGAGAGGCAGGCATCCACCAGGCTGTAGTGATACGCCAGGCGGGAGTTCAGGTTCATGTACTCGGCCGCCACCAGCAGATAGCTTTTTTCGCCCAGGGCGCGCATGCCGCCGGATTGCGGTGTGAGCGCATTGGCCAGGACCGAGGCCAGATCGCCGACGCTGGCCGGCATTTCCCGCAGCCAGGTCACGCCCGGATGGCTGACGCCCTTCCACAACGCCTGGAAGGGCCGCGACACGATCTCCGCCGGCTTGACGCGGCGCACGGCGCCATCGAGCGGCGCCAGGCCGCCGCCCAGATCGAGCACCGAAACATTCAACGGGAGCGGCGTATCCAGCGATCGCGCGGAGTGAGCGCTGCGCTCCAACTCCCGGTCGTTGACTTCGAACATCGCCTCGATGGCTTTCTCGTGGCAGTATCGCAGAATGTCGTGCGCCGACTTGCAGCCCGCCGGGCGGAAATTGTGCGCATTGGGGTCCAGCAGGTTGAGCGTGAGCAGCCGGTTGCTGATCGGGTCGCCGGCGCGTTCGCGGTAGCGCTCCGTGATGGACGCTTCCTTGCGCACCGGAGGCCACAGGACTCCGGGATAAAGGCGGGCTTGCACCGCGTCCAGGCTGACGGGATCGCCGGTAGCCAGCTTCTCGAAGGCGCCGGTCATCTGAAAGACGGAGGGAATCTGAAACTCGCGCAGCAGCGCCGCGGCGTGCCCCGCGATATTCCCCCATTCCGCTACCAGTCCGGCGATGCGGGGAAAGACTTCCACGATCTCGGGCGAGGGTTTGCGGATGAAAACGATCGCGCCGGAGGGGGCGCTGCCAATGTTCTGAATCTCGTCCACCAGGAACGCTTTCCCGGATGTCTGGCCCGGATACACCGTGCGGCCGCCGGCGAGCAGCGGTTCGCTCTTGGTGCGGGCGCGGGACTTGCTCTGGGAGGATTCGGCATTCACTAACTGGCGCGACTGCACCACCCAGAACTTGCCATCGCGGTCCAAAACCCATTCGACATCCTGAGGAGTATGGAAGTGGTCTTCCAGGCGGACGCCCCATTCGGCCAGAGTCCGCAGGCCTTCGTCGGGCAGGCTGGACTCGTCCTGCGCGCCAGGCCCCAGCGGGACATAGGCAACGCCTCCGCCGTCCTGGAGCACCAGTTCCTCCTGCTTGCGGACCAGGCTGCGCTCGACGACGTCGTGCGGCCGGGAGCGCGAGACCCGGTACAGGTCGGCGGGCACCCGGCCGCTGGCGATCTCCTGGCCGAGGCCCTTAGTGGCGGTGATCCACAGTGTTTTGCTCTTGGGATCGGCCGGATCGCGGGTATACATGATGCCGGCGGCGCGCGCGGGAACCATCATCAGGAACAGGGCGGCCATGGGATTGTCCACCTCCAGCAGGCCGGTCGAAAGCCGATAGGCCAGCGCGCGCTCGTTGAAGCGCGCGGCGATGACCTGCTTATAGGCATCCAGGGCCTGCTCCAAGGGCACGTTGAGCAGACTGAGAAACTGTCCGGCGTAGGATCGCGCGCCACCCTCGGCGCGGCCGCTGGAACGCACCGCCACCGAGCCGCCTTTGCTCAGCAAAGCCTCCGCGCGCGCGGTTATGGCCACCTCGACCACCCGCGGCAGCGGAAGCTCCAACGCCCGGCGCGTGAGCATCGCCGAGACGCGATGGATGGCTTCCAGATCGTTGGGATCCAACTCCCGCGTGGCGTCGCGGACTTCTTCCCAAAGAGCGAGTCCGCAATACTGGCGGTACGCTTCGGTGGTCAGGACAAAACCTTCCGGTACCGGCAGTCCCATCTTGTTGCGGATCTCGCCGAGCATGGCCGCCTTGCTGCCCGCCTCCCCTTCCGAGCCGGCATGTAATTCCGAGAGCCAGGCCGAGATGCGTGGACGGCTCATCTCGCCGAGCGAGGCGGCGTAGCGCTCCACTTCCTGCCGCTGAGAGGCGAGCGCCGCCGACAGCGCGGACTGGCGCAGTCCGGTGAGCCGCTCCAGGGCGTCGATCACGCCGCCCACACGGCTGAAGATGGTGCCGATGCGGTCGCCCAGCACATCCTGGCGCGGCGGCACGTATTGCAGATCGTCCTGCAGCCCGGCCATGAGTTCCAGGGATTCGTTATTGACGGCCAGCAGCTCGCGAAAGCTGGCGTATCGCGCGCGCACCCGTTCGGCAGCGCCGTCCGGCGCCTCCTGCCGATGATCCTTCGATCGCAGCCACTGCATATGATCAGAACCGCCTATAGACAATATCGCGCGGCACGCAGGTCCCCGGCACGATCAATGCGCCACAGCGCGTTTTTTGCCGAAGAGCCGCGTGGTCAGAAAATCGATACCGAATCCGGCCAGGGCCCCGATCAGAACGGCCGTCAGGCCATAAAGCGAAGCGCGGGTCTCGGCCAGGGACGCCAGCCACGCGGGGAAGCCGGTCCGGACGACGCTTAGGGGCATGACGATCGCGCCGTCGCGAACTTCATAGACGGTGACGGTATACTGCGCGGGTGGGGCCTTGGGCGGCCAGTGGAAGTGGAGCGAGTAGGGGACGCAGTCCTCATCCGGCTGGCCCATCGAAACACCCCGGTCGCTGAAGGCGTATGTCCCCTGGCTCCTTTTGAGCGCCAGATAAGAGGACCGCAGGGCCGCGTCCGCCGCCGGATCGGTCGGCGGATCGATGTGCATTCGGGCCTGCAACGACGATTCGTCCAGGCGCAGACTCGCGATGGTTTGTCTGTCGAGCAGCGCCGCTATGGGTCCGGCGGAGAAACGCAGGATGAGCGAGGGCGCACCGGAGATCCGCACCCGGCCGGCATTCACCCAGACAGGTCCGAAACGGACCTTCCGTTTGAAACGCTCCTGGCGATCGGGTCCGGTGATCGCGACAATCACCTGGGACCGCGGCGCGGATGCGCCCTCGATGCTCACCTGGGCGCCATCATAGAAGGCGCCGACCTGGATCACTTGAGGCGTGATGCGAAATACCGCCGGGGAGGGCGACGTCCCCGCGGCGAACAACAACCCGGCGAGTAGAGATATGGCGTTCATTTTTCGCCCTTACTCAGGTCAGTCCGGGTGACGTTCATCAACCGGAGAGCACGGCCCGGGTCGCGGTAGTAGTAGCGGATCTCATCCCCGGCTCGCCAGGCTTCGTCCGGCAGGCCACGGTATTGCTCCGGTACCGAGAACTCGATCAGTTGGTGGGTGCGCGCCCGATACACGGTGATGGTTCCTTTGGACTGGTCGTGTACCGGAAACCGGATCCGCCGTACCCGGGCGTCGGTTGCGGAGACGCCATCGTGGCGCGAAACCACCGTAATCTTGACGGTTTCGAAGCTGCTGGCCGCGGGATCGTAGATGACGGCGCGGCCGTTGGACGCGTCGAGTGCCAGCAGTCTGCCGGCCTCCGGCTCCGGCCCCATCTCCTTGGGATTCAGGGGAACGTGGACGGTTACAGGCGGCAGTACGTCAAAGCGCGGGTGCCCGGGATCGCGGTAGTTGGAATCGGCGATGAACGTGATCTCTCCTTTGTCCGGCAGATAGGCAACCACCTGTCCCTGGTTGACCTGCCCCAGTGGGCCGCAGCCGGCCAGCGCCGCCAAAGCGATGAAGATCGGAATTCGCATCGCGTATGGCTCCTAGGCCGCTATATGAGACAGATCTTTATGCTTCATCGCCAGTTCCTCTCTCACGCCGTGCAGGAACTTGAGGAAAATGTAGAGCGACAGAGCCCCGACCAGTCCCAGGATCAGGATCGTGGCCGCGCTCTCGAACACGGTCCGCACGCTTGGATAAGCAGCCGCGATGAGTTTCAGGACGATGGAGAGGGCGCAGCCCAGAACCGAAATCCCGAAGAACACCCGAATGCCGTAGCCCTTGACGTACTTAGTGGCGACCGCGCCGATCTGAGCGCCCACCGACGCGCCCAGCAGCATGATTACAGCGGCCAGCAGTTCCGTGCGGCCCTTGTAGCTGTAAGATGCCGCGCCGTACAGGCCGGAGATGGCCACCTCGAACAGGTCCGTCCCTACGGCGATGTGTGTGGGGCAGCCGATCAGGTAGATCAGCGCCGGCATGCGGATCAGGCCGCCGCCGATGCCCATGAATCCGGCCAGCAGTCCGGTCACGAAGCTCACCGAAATCGGCAGCCAGGCGGAACAGCGGATACCCGCCTTGCGAAAATAAACCACTGGCGGAATGCGGATCTTGTGCAGCGTCTTGTGCCACTCGATCCCGGTGGCCAAAGCATCTATGGTTCTCCCGGACGCCGCGGCCTCGCGTTCTTTTTTTTGCCGCTTGGCCAGGTCCGCAAAAACCAGCCACGCGATCAGCGCCAGCAGCACCAGGTAACCTGAGCGCACGTAAACGTCGACTTTGCCGATCCGTTCCAGCCACATGATGATCTGGGCGCCGCATTCGAAACCGGTGACCGTGCCGGCCACCATCGTGAGCCCTAACTTGTAATCCACGTTGCCGAATTTGCTATGCCGCAGGGTGGAGATCAGGGACGGCCCCGACATCTGCGCGATATCCGTGCCGATGGCGAAGGCCATCGGGAAGCCGAGAATATTCAGCCCGGGTGTCACCATCCACCCGCCGCCCATGCCAAAGAAACCGCCGATCATCCCGACGCCCAAGCCCAGGATGACCAGGCCGGGCCAAAAGATCGGCACCCCCGCGATCGGCATGAAAATGTGCAGCCAGTCCATTGTCTTTTGACCTCGTCAATGCTCCGCCAGCACCCTGGACTTCAGGTCGATTCCGATACGAGCCAGAAAGAAATCAGTGATTTTCCCCATAAGAAGGCTCAAAAGCGGTAAGGTGACGATCGTCGCCAGTGCAAACCAGAAATGGCTGCCGTTGTACAGGTCCGCCCACCAGGCCTCCCATGCCGCATACCGGCGGCTGTCGGCGACCAGCACCATGGGTTCGGCGGTCAGCGTGAGCGCGCCGGCCAGGATCAGAAAAATCGTTCGTATCAGATTCATGCGCTACCTGCCCAAATGCCCGGATTCCGGATGAACGCCTGTAGCATCCCCAGCAGCGGCTGGTGCAGATGCAGGCCGGCGTGTACCGTGGGGACCAGCAGATTTTTGGGCGTGACCAGAACGTCGAACACCATTTTCCCGGCTACCACCAACGCCAGGGTGGCCAGGATGATCAGCAACTGGTCGCCGCGCAAAAAGCGCGTCAGACGGGCGCCGATCTGCGCGCCGATGGTCGAACCGGCGGCCAGCATCAGGGCCAGCACCAGATCCACCGTGTGGTTGGCGGTGGATTGCATGTAGGTCACGCCCGCGCAGGTGAACAGCGTCTGAAACAGCGACGTTCCCACCGCGACGTGAGCGGGCATGCCCAACAGGTAGACCATCATGGGCACCATCATGAACGCGCCGCCCACCCCCATGATGGAGGCGAGCACGCCCACCACGGTGCACAGCAGGAAGGGCACCAGCAGCGAGTGCCGCACGTTGGACCGTTCGAAATAGACCTGTAGGGGCAGACGTTGCAGCCGCCCGCCGCCGGCCGGGGCCCGGTGCGCCTTCGTGGCCATGGGCCCGCGCCGCAGGTTCTTCAGGCTGGCCAGGAACATGGACCCGCCCACGGCTCCCAGCACCACGATGTAGGTGATGGCAATCAGCGAATCGGCGCTGCCCATCACGCGCAAGACTTTGATCACCTGCACACCCAAACCGGCTCCGGTCAATCCGCCGGCCAGCAGCGTGATGCCCATTTTGAAATCCACGTTTCCCAATCGGAAGTGGGCCGCCACTGCGGACGAAGACGCGGCCACGATCTGGCAGGAATCCGAAGCGGCAGCTACGGTGGGAGGGATGCCGACCAACATCAGGATGGGTGTGAGCAGGAATCCGCCACCTACACCCAGCAATCCCGACAGGAAGCCCACGAAGGCTCCCGCGGCGATCAAAACCCAGATACTGATGCTGATGCCGGCGACGGGCAAGAAGATGGACATATCTCCCATTCCCCTGATGCCGGATCATCAGGTATCAAACTCTGATATTCCGATTTGTATATAACACACTTTGCCGGGAGGGGCCACTGATTCGCAATTTTTTTTTATCCGCGGACTGGGTGAAAGTGTCGTGAGTCCTGTTGCCACGACGGGCGGCAGAAGACCGGCGCCGAGCGAAGAATCGATGGAGTGTCTCTTCCAGGATGCTCCGGGCGAGGGCGATTACGCCCTAAACCGGGCCATCAGGTCTCGAAACGGCTTGTGCCCGGGAGCGACTTATATCATACTTTGGTTGTCGAACGATTTATGCGTCTTGCCCCTGAACCGACGCCCCGCAACTGCGGGATAGGAATGGTGATACATGCCAACTAGCGCGTTGACCATAACCGATGGCCGTACTGACAAAACTTACACAGTCCCTATCGACAAAGGTACCATTCGTGCGATGGACCTCCGCCAAATCAAGGAGAACGCGGAAGACTTCGGGCTCATGACTTATGATCCCGCCTTCATGAACACCGCGTCCTGCCACAGCAGCATTACTTACATCGATGGCGATCGCGGTATTCTCCGCTATCGCGGTTATCCGATCGAAGAACTGGCCGAAAAGTGCACCTTCCTGGAGGTGGCATACCTGATCTTAAACGGGGAACTCCCCTCGGAGACACAGTTGCGGGATTGGGTGGACGAAGTCAAGCATCACACCATGCTGCACGAGACCACCAAGACCTTTCTGGAAGGTTTCCGGTACGACGCGCACCCGATGGGTATGCTGGTCAGCACGGTGGCGGCGCTCTCCACCGTCTATCCGGAAGCCCGCAACGTCCTGGATGCGCAGAATCGCCGCCTGCAAATCGTACGTTTAGTTGGCAAAGTGCCCACCATCGCCGCCTACACTTACCGGCATAGCTTGGGCCTGCCCTACGTCTATCCCGACAACGACCTGGCCTATACGGCGAATTTCATGAACATGCTCTGGAAGATGCTGGAGCCGAAATATGTGGCAAACCCGGTGCTGGCGCGGGCGCTTTCCATTCTGTTTATTCTGCACGCCGATCACGAGCAGAACTGCAGCACCAACACCATGCGCGCGGTAGGCAGCTCGCAGGCCGATCCGTACCTGGCGGTGGCCGCGGCCGCGGCGGCGCTATCCGGCCCGCTGCACGGCGGCGCCAATGAGCAGGTGCTGCGCATGCTGGACGCCATCGGCAGCAAGGACAATATCCCCGACTACATCGAGCAGGTGAAAGCCGGCAAGCTCAAGCTGATGGGTTTCGGCCACCGGGTCTACAAGAACTACGATCCGCGCGCCAGGATCATCAAGTGGGCGGCCGACCAGGTGTTCCAGGTCACCGGGCGCAACAAGCGGCTGGATATCGCGTTGGAGCTGGAGAAGATTGCACTCGAAGACGAGTATTTCATCAAGCGCAAACTGTATCCCAACGTGGACTTCTATTCCGGAATCATTTACCAGGCCATGGGTTTCAAACCCAACATGTTCACGGTGCTGTTCGCCATTCCGCGCACGGTGGGCTGGCTGGCGCACTGGGATGAACTGATGCAGGATGCCGAACAGAAGATCGCCCGCCCGCGGCAGGTCTACACGGGCGCGGATACGCGGCATCTACCGGCCTCCAAGCCGGCCATCGGCGTGCCTGTCCCGGCGTAAACGGAAGAGACCGTGGGGGCGGCCCATGGGGAGGCCCCCACAAGATCTCCGGCCCGGTATCAGGAGTGAACTGGCGAAGCCAGTTCGTCCAGGTTCAGTGATTTCACGCCGGGTACGGACTGGGCGATGCTGCGGATCTCACCGATCTCGCGGAGGCTCGGTACAGAGCCGCGGATACGCACCGCGCCGTCCGCGGCTTCGACTTCGAATTCCAGATGGGAAGTGGGAGCGGCCAAAGCCAGTTCCGCCCGCACGCGACTGGCGAGAGCCAGGCCGTCCATCGTCTTCTGGCAACACTCGGTGAACTCGAAGCACCTTTGGCGGGCCAGCACGGTTACGGTTTTGCACGCCTCGGTGATATCCATAAACTCCAGGTTCAGAACGATGTCGTAATTACTGGGATCGCCCCAATCGACGCCGTACAGATACTGCGTCCATTTGCGGCGGTCCTGGTCCATTTTCGCGATGTAATCTGCCGCTTCCGCGCGGCTGAATTTGAGCCGGTCCTCCGCCATTTTCAGGCGAAACTCCATGGGTGCGATGATGCGCACGCGCAGGATGTGCGGTCCCCCTTTGAGGAGCAGGTGTCCGGCGTTGCCGTGGTACACGGCTCTGCCGGCGCGCACTTCCTCGGCCAGGGCAGCCTGGATCAAAACCAGATACAAGTATTTCTTGTGCTGGAGCCGGTCGAACAGGCTGGGCGGCTTCTGCAGGGCATCCCGCAGCTCTTCCTGGGAGACGCCGTGCGCCGCGGCGCGCTCTACAATGACCTCCCGGTCCACGCAACGGTAGCCCAGCGATTTGGCCAGACACTCGGCCAACATCTTGCCGCCGCTGAAAGATCCCCGCGAAATCGTAATGACCGACATGAACCGCCCTCCCGCGGTAACTCCGCAGTAACTCCACAATATGGGAGTTAGAGATCATGTTATCATGTAATTCAGAGTTTACGCAGGCACAAAATAATTCGGGAGTTCTCGTGTCCCCAGGAAAAGTCTACCTTGTGGGAGCCGGCCCGGGCCATCCGGAACTGCTTACGGTGAAGGCCGCCAAGCTGCTTCAGTCTAGCGATGTCATCGTCTACGACCGTCTGATCCAGGAAGAGATCCTGTCCTTGGCAAAACCATCGGCGGAGCGGATCTACATGGGAAAGACCGTCGGCCTGCATGAGTCCCGGCAGGAGGAAATCCACGATCTTCTGGCCCGTAAGGCGCGGGAGGGAAAGAACGTGGTGCGGCTCAAAGGGGGAGACCCTTTCCTGTTCGGCCGCGGGGGTGAGGAGGCCGAGTTCCTGGCCGAAGCGGGGATTCCCTTCGAGGTGATTCCCGGTGTCTCTTCCGCGCTGGCGGCGCCTTTGAGCGCCGGTATCGCCCTGACTCACCGCGAGGCCGCCTCATCCGTTGCCATTGTCACTGGCCACGAGGCCAACCGCGAGCAAAGCCGGCTCAACTGGAGCGCACTGGCCGGGATCGACACATTGGTCTTTCTGATGTCGGTCCACAGTGTGAATCGGATCGCCGGAGAGTTGATGGCTCACGGCCGCGATCCGCTGACACCGGCGGCTATGATCCAGATGGCATTTTGGCACGGCGAGAAGGTGGTCACCGGTACGCTGGGCTCCATCGCCGCCGACGCGGAGCGGGCCGGCGTGACGGCTCCGGCCACCTTGGTGATCGGAGAAGCCGTAAGACTGCGGGAGAAACTGCAGCACTCCCAGCGCGATCTGTGCCGGCGGTTCGACGCCAGTTCGCATTTCGCTCCGGCCCCCGCGCCCGATCAGTTGTTGCGCATGGCGACCGCGGGCATTGGTACCCAGGTGCTGCTCTTCGCGCTCGCATCCTCCCTGTTTGAAAGGCTGCAGGAGTGGCGCACGCTACGGGAACTGGCGCAACTGCTGGGCCTCAACACACATGGACTCGCCGAAGTGCTGGAATGCCTGGTCTCGCTTGGTTTGCTCGAATGTGGGCCGCAGGGATACCGCAATCTGGAACTGGCGTCGCGCTACCTGGTGGAAGATTCTCCCCAAAGCCTGCGGCCGGCGCTGTTGGAACTGGCCGCCAGTCTGACGCCGGTGAGTTCGATCGGCCACTATGTGCTGAACGGCCGGCGGAACGGGGCTCATCCGGAGATGCAGGAATTGCACCAGCAGTCCTGCGAGTCCCTGGCGCGCTTCGCGGCGGTACACGTGCTCGACAAGCTGGACCTGGCCTCTTGCCAACGGGCCCTCCTGGTGGGGTGGGGTGGCGAGGCTTATCGCGACGCGGCCGCGCAGCGCTGGCCGGAGCTGAAACTGGAGGTCCGGAACCCGTTCGCAGCCTGTCCCGCGGGCGATCCGGCGGGCGCTGTTCCAACTGATGAAAAACGCTACGGCGCCGTTCTCCTTTCCGGGCTATTGGCCTCCTGCGAGAGGGAGCAGTTCCGGCCTACCCTGGCGCGCGCGGCTGGCGCACTCACCGCGGACGGCGTACTGGTGCTGCACGATGCGTTCCTGTACTCGGACTCCGTCACGCCACCCGAAGTGATGTTGTCGGCCTTGGGAAGGCACGTGATTCGAGGCGGTTGCGGGAACTGGCCGCTGGCCCGGCTGCGCGCCGAGTTGGACGCGCTGGGCTTCCGGGTGCTGCGCGCCGAGCCCATTCCCGGCGGCACGCAATTAGTGACTGCCAAGGTACTGTAGGATTCTCCTCTAGGATCCCCGAGTTTCCGCCTCCAAAATCCGCGAAATATGGATTCAAACGCCGGATCTTTGAGCAATCCCTGACCATTCTCCAGAGTTTTCCGCATTCAAGCTCGTCAAACTGCTGAATCGCCCAACGAAGCCGCAAACGCTACCCGGCCGCTGGCCGCCGCATGCCTGGGAAAGCCATAAATTCCATAAAGAAATCACTATTTAGGATTAACAGATCTTTTTGACTTGATACGATCTTGTGCCAATTGTTTCCCGGTTCTACATTCGAATTGGTCAAGCATTTCATGAGTGGGCAGCCGATGCAGCCAGCCGAATCGAAACCTGCGGCGGAAGCGATCACGGCGGATCTGAGCAACGAGTTCCTTTCGAGTGCGCGCGTACTGGCGTGGTCCGTGCGGGAAGTGATCGAACGGACGGTGCTGCGCGAGGTGGCCGGCGACCGGTTGACCTTCTCGCAGCTCAAGCTGCTCTACCTGGTGGCCCACACCGACGTGCTGAACATCGGCGACGCCGCGGCGTTTCTGGGCGTGACCTGCGGGGCCGCCAGCAAGTCGGTCGACAAGCTGGTCCGCCGCCGTTTGCTGCGGCGGGTGGCGCCGGCCGAGGACCGGCGATCCTTCCGGCTCTCGCTCACCGACACCAGCCGCAAGCTGATGGAGGCTTACCAGGCAGCCCGCGATTACCGGGCGAAGCTGGCCCTCGACCAGTTCCCGCCGGAGGATTTGCGGAAAACGTCCGAAATGATGGACCGGCTGGCCGGCGCCATCGTCAGCGGCAGCGCCGATCCCACGGCCGTCTGCATGCAATGCGAGATCTACTTTCGCGAACGATGCAAATTCGGTCAGTATGGCCAGCGAAATTGTTTCTATCAATATCACAAGACGCGGGACCGGAACTCTCAATCCGGGTCCGCGGAAAGAAAGGTGAACTGATGCCGAGCTACGTGAACGCGGACAAGTGCGATGGGTGCAAGGCGCTGGACAAGACCGCTTGCCAGCACATCTGCCCCAACGACCTGATGGTCCTGGACAAAGAAAAGCAGAAGGCGTACAACCGCGACGTCATGATGTGCTGGGAGTGCTACAACTGCGTCAAGATCTGCCCGACGCAGGCGATCGAAATCCGCAGCTACGCGGACTTCGTTCCGTTAGGCGCTTCCGCGACACCCATGCGTTCCACCGACTCGATCCTGTGGACCGTCAAGTTCCGCAACGGGACGGTGAAGCGCTTTAAGTTTCCCATTCGCACGACACCGGAGGGGAAAGCGGAGCCGGCGGGAGGCTTCCCGGCGGACGGCGATCTGAATTCGCCGGCCCTGTTCACGGAACCCGAATCGCTGGGCCTGCCCGCGGTTTTCAGCTTGAAGAATTGAGGAGAACAAGACTATGGCCGAATTTCAAACTGTCGTAGTGGAAACCGATCTGCTGATCCTGGGCGGCGGCATGGCCGCCTGCGGCGCGGCCGTGGAGGCCGCCCACTGGGCCAAACAACAGGGCCTGAAGGTAACGCTGGTGGACAAGGCTGCCGTGGACCGCTCGGGAGCGGTCGCCATGGGCCTTTCCGCCATCAACCAGTATGTGGGCCTGAAAGATGGCGTCAACTCCGTCAAAGACTACGTGGACTACGTGCGGAACGACCTGATGGGCGTCACCCGCGAGGACCTGGTGGCCAACATCGCCCGCCACGTCGATTCCACCGTGCACCTGTTCGAAAAGTGGGGCCTGCCGATCTGGAAGGACGAGAAAGGCAACTACGTCCACGAAGGTCGCTGGCAGCTCATGATCAACGGCGAATCGTACAAGGTGGTGGTGGCCGAAGCCGCCAAGAACGCCCTGCTGCAGTCGGGCGTGGGCGAGATCTTCGAGCGCGTGTTCATCGTGGGACCGCTGATGGATGGCGATCGCTGCGCCGGCGCCGCGGGCTTCTCGGTGCGCGAGAACACGTTCTACATCTTCAAGTCCAAGGCCACCCTGGTCGCCATGGGCGGGGCGGTGCACGTGTTCAAACCCAGGAGTTCCGGCGAAGGTATGGGCCGCGCCTGGTATCCACCATGGAACTCCGGATCGTCGGCTTACTTCACCATCAAGGCCGGCGCCGAAATGACCTGCCAGGAAGTGCGCTTCATTCCCGTGCGTTTCAAGGACGCGTACGGCCCGGTGGGCGCCTGGTTCCTGCTGTTCAAGTCGCGTGCCACCAATTCGCAGGGCGGCGACTACATGGTCGAGCGCAAACCCGAGCTGGAGAAGTGGGGACCCTATGGACGGGTGAAGCCGATTCCCGCGAACCTGCGCAATTACATGGGCATGCTGGACACCATGGAAGGCAAAGGCCCCATCTACATGCGCACCGAAGAGGCCATCCAGAAGATCGCCGCGACTTACCAGGGCGATGAGAAGGCCTACAAGAAGAAGATGAAGGAGCTCGAATCGGAAGCCTGGGAAGACTTCCTGGACATGACCATCTCGCAGGCGCTGCTGTGGGCCTCTACCAACACACAGCCCGAAGAGCGCAGTTCCGAGATCGCCGCCGCCGAGCCCTACTTCATCGGCTCCCACTCCGGGGCGTCCGGCGCGTGGGTCAGCGGTCCGGAAGATCTGCAGACCGACGACACCAAGGGTGAGTATTTCTGGGGCTACAGCAACATGTCGACCGTGGGCGGGCTCTTCTGCGCCGGTGACGCCTCCGGCGCCTCCAGCCACAAGTTCTCGTCCGGCTCGCATGCCGAAGGCCGCATCGCCGCCAAGGCCGCCATCAAGTACATCGTGGAACATAACACGATGCCCGTGCTGGATCAGGCCGCCATCGACGCGCTCAAGGCGGAGATTCTGAAGCCTCTCGATCACTTCGAGCAGTACAAGAACATCACCACCGACCCGGAGATCAATCCCAACTACATCAAGCCCCGCATGTTCATGTTCCGTTTGCAGAAGATCATGGACGAGTATGCCGGCGGCATCACCGCGCAATTCACCACCAACGAGGCCCTCTTGAACAAGGCCCTGGAACTGCTGGCCTTCCTGAAAGAGGATTCGCCCAAGCTCGCGGCGGCCAATCTGCACGAACTGATGCGCTGCTGGGAGAACATCCACCGCATGTGGCAGGCCGAAGCGCATGTCCGCACCATCCTGTTCCGTCAGGAAACGCGATGGCCGGGCTATTACTTCCGCGCCGACAAGCCGGCTATCGACGAAGAGAAGTGGCGGGTCTTCGCGAACTGCCGGTTCGATCCCAAGTCGAACACCTGGGAAGTGAAGAGCCGGCCCATACTGCATATATTCGCTTCGCAGCCGAAGGAACCCGCGCTAGTGGGCGCCTGAAGACTGCCGAGCCTGGCGGGAGGCAACCGGAGGCCTCCCGCCGCGTCTCCTGCGTTATGAAACCAGCACTCGAAACCCGATGTCCTCACTGCGGAAAGGCGATGTGCCGCTGGGCCAATCCCGACGGCAGCAGTTGGAGCGGCGCCTATCAGTACGTCTGCTTCAACGACGACTGTCCGTATTACGTGCGCGGGTGGCAGTGGATGCTGGCGCAGTACAACGTGAGCGGTTCGTACCGCCACCGGATGGATCCGGAAACCGGTGAGAGCGGTCCGCTGCCGGTCTGGTCGGCGGAAGACTTCCGCACCGACATCATTCCTGAATCCGAAGGGGAAACCAATCATGCCCTGTGAAACCGCCCTCTCCGCCGAAACCATTCTGCACGAGTGTCCGCGCCTGGGACCGGACGATTGCTTTACCTTCCGCTGCGGTCCGGACCTGGATTGCTTCGGTCACTGCTGCCAGGATGTCACCATCGTGCTGACGCCCTACGACGTCCTGCGCCTGAAGCGCGCCTTGGGCGTGGACTCCTCCGAATTCCTGGAAGAACACACCCTCGCGCCCCGCCTCCCCGGGCAGAAGTTCCCCATCGTGATCCTCAAGATGGACGAGGAGACCAAGAAGTGTCCGTTCCTGGGCGCCGCGGGCTGCGGCGTCTACGCCGACCGTCCGTGGGCCTGCCGCATGTACCCGCTGGGGACCGCCGAGCCGAAAGCGCCCACCCCCGACGACCGCGCTTTCCATTTCGTGATCCATGAGGATCTGTGTCACGGGCATGGCCAGGACGTACCCGTCTCCGTTCGCGAGTGGACCGTTCGCCAGGGCGCCGAAGAGTTCGAAATGATGAACGCCGGGTTCAAGGATCTCACGCTCCACGATTTCTGGGAAGGCAAACACAATCTCACCGACAAGCAGGCGGACATGTTCTACATGGCCTGCTACGACCTGGACCGGTTCCGCCGGTTTGTCTTCGAGACCCGGTTCCTGCAACTGTTCGACGTGGACGAAGCGCGCGTGGAAGCCCTGCGGTCCGACGACCAGGAACTGCTCGAGTTCGCCATGCAGTGGCTTCGCTTCTCGCTCTTCGGGGAGCGCTCGATGCGCCTGCGGAGGAACGGGAAATGACTCCCCAGCCGTCCCGGCGGGTGCTGGTGATCGGCGGCGGAATCGCCGGCCTGACCGCCGCCGTGGAACTGGTGGATGCGGGATGCCAGGTGGTCCTGGTGGAAAAGTCGGCGAGCCTGGGCGGCCGCGTGGCGCGCATGCACCAGTATTTCCCCAAGCTCTGCCCGCCGGGCTGCGGTCTGGAGATGCACTACCGGCGCCTGCGCGGCGAGAGCGCCATCACCGTCCTGACTTCGGCCGAAGTGACGGAGGTGACCGGCTCGCCCGGCGAATTCGAGGTTGCCGTATCCGTCCAGCCGCGATTCGTGAGCGAGGCCTGTACACTGTGCGGAGCCTGCGCGGAGGCCTGCCCCGGCGAGCGGCCGGACGACTTCAACTACGGACTGAAGAAGACCAAGGCCGCCTATCTGCCACACGGCATGGCATACCCGGCGCGCTACGCCATCGACCGCGCGGCGTGCGCTGCCGATTGCCACGCCTGCGTGGACGCCTGCCGATACGGCGCCATCGATCTGGCGGCGCAGCCGGAAACCCGCAAGTTCCGCGTCAATGCGATCGTGGCAGCCACCGGTTGGAAGCCCTACGACGCCGCCAGGCTGGACAACCTGGGATACGGAAAATATCCGAACGTGGTCACCAACGTGATGATGGAGCGCATGGCCGCCGTGGACGGGCCTACCGCTGGCCGCATCCTGCGCCCGTCGGACGGCAAAGAGCCGCGCACAGTGGCCTTCGTGCAGTGCGCCGGCTCGCGCGACGAGAATCACCTGCCCTACTGCTCGGCGGTCTGTTGCACGGCCTCCATCAAGCATGCCGCCTATGTGCACACGCTCTATCCCGAGACGGCCATCACGATCTTCTATATCGACATCCGGACGCCCGGCCGCCTGGAGGAATTTCAGGCCAAGGTGCGCGCCGGCGCCGGCGTGCAACTGGTCAAAGGCAAGGTCGCCCGCGTGGAAGAGAATACGGCCACCGGCGACCTGATGGTGACGGCGGAAGACATTCTGGCCGGCCGCAAAAGCACCCGGTCTTTCGAGATGGTCGTGCTGGCCACCGGCATCGTGCCGCAGACGGAGGGCTTGCCCGCCGCGCTCCAGCGCGACGAGTTCGGGTTCCTGGCCGGGCCCAACGGCAGCAGCGGATTCTACGCCGCCGGCTGCGTGCGGCGTCCCGAAGACGTATATTCCACCGTGCAGGACGCCACGGGCGTCGCCTTGAAGGCCCTGCAATGCGCCAATCGGAGCTTGTCCCATGCCGGCTAAACTGGGTGTCTACGTCTGCGCGGGGTGCGCGATCGGCGAAGCGCTGGACATCTCCAAACTCGCCGCCGTGGCCACCAAGGAGTCGAAAGCGCCGGTCTGTCGTTCTCATCCAGCGCTGTGCGGCGCCGAAGGTTGTGGCCTGATCCGGCAGGACCTCGAAAGCGGCGCAGTCGATACCGTGGTGATTGCCGGATGTTCGGCGCGCTTCAAGGCGGAAGCCTTCAACTTCAACCACGGCGCGGTGATCGAGCGGGTGAATCTGCGCGAACACGTGGCCTGGTGCCATCAGCCCCAGGACGAAGACACCCAGATGCTGGCCGAGGATTACCTGCGCATGGGCATCGCGCGGGCCCTCAAAGCCGAACCCTGGGAGCCGCTCTGCGACGAGATTTCGCGTACCGTGCTGGTGGTGGGCGGCGGCGTCACCGGCATCACCGCCGCACTGGAAGCGGCGGCGGCCGGGTACGAGGTCGTGCTGGTGGAAAAGGAAGAGGAGTTGGGCGGCCGCGCACTTCACTCCCGCCGGCAGGCGCACCTTCTCGAAGAACAGGCCGAAGCGGCGCTCTATAACCCCCGCATCCGGACCTTCTGCTCCGCGCAAGTGGTCAAGATCGAGGGCCAGCCGGGGATGTTCGATGTGCAGTTGTCCACCACCGGCGGACCGCAGACCATCCGCGCCGGCGCCATCGTGGTGGCCACCGGCTTTAAACCCTACGACGCGTCCCGCCTGGCGCATTTAGGCTACGGCGTCAGTCCGGATGTCATTACCAATGCGGATTTCGAGCGCATGGCGGCGGCCGGACCGATCCTGCGTCCCTCCAACCAGCAGCCGGTGCGCAGCGTGCTGTTCGTGCAGTGCGCCGGGTCGCGGGACAAAGACCATCTGCCTTATTGTTCGTCGGCCTGCTGCCTGGGGACCCTGCACCAGATCGGCTACATCCGCGAACAGGATCCGGAAGCGCTGGTCTACGTTATTTACAAGGACATCCGCACGCCCGGCCAGGACGAGCGCATCTACCGCCGAGTGCAGGACCACCCCATGAACTTCTTCACCAAGGGTGAAGTGGAATCGGTGCGGCGGTGGTCGGATGGCACGCTGGCGGTGACGGCGAACAATACCCTGCTCGGCGAATCCATCACCGTGTGCGTGGACCTGGTGGTGCTGGCCACCGGCATGGTGCCCAATTCCGGCGAGCAGATCCTGAATCTGGCGTATCGCCAGGGGCCGGAGTTGCCTGTCCTGCAGGACGGTTTCCCGGATTCGCACTTCGTCTGCTTCCCCTACGAAACGCGCCGCACCGGGATCTACGCGGCCGGCGCCGTGCGCGCTCCCATGGATGAGACCCACGCCCGGGAAGACGGCATGGGCGCGGCCCTCAAGGCGATCCAATGCGTGGAACTGGCCGCGCGCGGGCGGGCGGTCCATCCGCGCGGCGGCGACGGGTCGTATCCGAAATTCTTCCTGCAACGCTGCACCCAGTGCAAGCGCTGCACCGAGGAGTGTCCCTTCGGCGCGCTGGACGAGGATGCCAAGGGGACGCCCAAACCGAATCTCTACCGCTGCCGGCGGTGCGGCGTGTGCATGGGCGCCTGCCCGGAACGGATCGTCTCTTTCCACAACTATTCGGTGGACATGATCGCTTCCATGATCAAGGCCATCGAGGTTCCCGAAGAGGACGAAGAGAAGCCGCGGGTGCTGGCCCTGATGTGCGAAAACGACGCGTATCCCGCGCTGGACCTGGCCGGCTTCAAGCGGCGCCTCTACGATCCCGGTGTGCGGGTGATCCCGCTGCGCTGCCTCGGTTCGCTCAACATCGTGTGGATCGCGGATGCGCTCTCCCGCGGCATCGACGGCGTCATGCTGATCGGCTGCAAGTACGGCGACGACTATCAGTGTCATTTCACCAAGGGAAGCGAACTGGCCGCGCGCCGGCTGGAGAACGTCAAAGAGACCCTGCAACGCCTGCAACTCGAGCCCGAGCGGCTGCAATTGACGGAACTGGCCATCAACGAGTGGGACAAGCTGCCGGTCCTGTTTGACAGTTTCATGGAGCGGATTCGGAAATTGGGCCCGAATCCGTACAAGGGGTTTTAGGCGATGGCTGAGGCAATCGTGGTCCGACCCGATACGGCGTTCTTGAAGCGCGTCCTCGCCAGCGGTGGGAGCGACCTCAAGAAGTGCTATCAATGCGCCACCTGCGCGGTCGTATGCGAGCTGTCCGGGGACGACGCGCCTTTTCCGCGGAAGCAGATGATGGAGGCGCAGTGGGGCCTGGAGGACCGCCTGGTGTCCGATCCGGCCTTGTGGCTTTGCCACAACTGCGGCGAATGCACCAGGCAGTGTCCCCGTGGCGCGCGGCCCGGGGACGTTTTCGGCGCGTTGCGCCGGGAAGCCGTCCGCCACTTCGCTTTTCCCCATTTCCTGGGCGCCCTGGTGGCCGATCCGAAAGCCTTACCCCTGCTGTTCCTCCTGCCCGCGTTGATCTTCATGGCCGTAGTGCTTTGGGCGCCGCGGCCGGCGCCGGCGGCGCCATTTGAGTTCGGCAGCGTTTTTCCGGCTGCCGTGCTGGAGCCGCTGTTCTTCGCCGTATCCGGCTTCGCGCTGCTGGCGTTTGTGGTGGGCGTCGTGCGATTTGCCCGCGGTTTGCACCCGGGAGATGGCGCAACGACCGGGCTGCCGCCTGCGCTGACCGATATCGCCACCCATCGCCGATTCGCGGACTGCGACGATCCGTCCCTGCGGCTGCCGCACCTGTTGACGTTCTGGGGATTCGCCGGGCTGGCGCTGGTGGGCACCATTGCGGGTGTGGGCACCATGACCGGCCTCCTTCGCACTCCGCTGGCGCTTACCAGCGCCTTAAAGCTGTTCGCCAACCTGGTGGCGGTGGTGTCCCTGGCGGGAGTAACCCTGCTGCTGGTGCGGCGCTTCGGCGACCCGGTCCTCCGCGCGGCGAGCACCTATTTCGACTGGTTCTTTCTGCTCACCCTGGCGGGAGTCGTGTTTACCGGTATCACCGCGGAGATCCTGCGGCTGGCGCAGACTCACGCCATGTTCGCGGTGTACTTCATTCATCTTGTGCTGGTATTTGCGCTGCTGCTGTACGCGCCTTATTCCAAATTTGCGCACTTGGCGTACCGCACCGTGGCGCTGGCAACTCAACCGAAATCATCTGGACGTTCTTAGGAGAATCTATGGCTGAAAACGGAAAACCGAAGACCAAGCTGCTCGACGAACTGGAGAAAGGGCCTTGGCCGAGCTTCGTGACGGAGATCAAGAAGACCAGCGACGTCAGCCCCATGTGCGATGATCTGCTGGGACAACTCGAGCTCTCCTACGAGGAGAAGAAGGGCCACTGGAAGCATGGCGGCATCGTCGGCGTGCTGGGCTACGGCGGCGGCGTCATCGGGCGCTATAGCGACGTCCCCGAGCAGTTCCCCGAGGTGGCGCACTTCCACACCCTGCGGGTCAACCAGCCCTCCGGCTGGTTCTACACCAGCGACGCGTTGCGCACGCTTTGCGGCATCTGGGAGCGCCACGGTTCCGGCCTCACCAACATGCATGGCTCGACCGGCGACATCATCTTCCTGGGCACCAAGACGCCCGAGCTCGAACCGACCTTCGCCGAACTGACGGCCGCCGGATTCGACCTGGGCGGGTCGGGATCCTGCATGCGGACGCCTTCGGCCTGTGTCGGTCCGGCGCGTTGCGAATGGGCCTGCTACGACACCCTGAAGCTCTGCAACGACGTGACCCAGGCTTATCAGGACGAGCTGCACCGGCCGCCGTTCCCCTACAAGTTCAAAGTCAAGTGCGCCGGCTGCCCCAACGACTGCGTGGCCGCGGTGGCGCGCGCGGATCTCTCCGTCATCGGCATCTGGAAAGACGATATCCAGCAGGACGACGCCGCGGTGGCCGAGTACGCGGCCAACGGCGTCGACATCCAGCGGGACGTCTGCGACCGCTGCCCCTCCCACTGCATGCAGTGGGACGGCAAGAAGCTGGAGATCGAGAACCGTGAGTGCGTCCGCTGCATGCATTGCATCAACGTGATGCCGAAAGCGCTGCGCCCGGGCAAGGAGAAGGGCGCCGCGATCCTGATCGGATCCAAGGCGCCGATCGTGGCGGGCGCCCTGCTGTCGAGCGTGCTGGTGCCCTTCGTCCCCGAGGCGGAACTGTTCGAGACGCTGCAGGAACTGATCAAGCGCATTTGGGAGTTCTGGGACGAGTACGGCAAGAACCGGGAACGCGTCGGCGAACTGATCCAGCGCGTCGGCATGGCGAATTTCCTGGATGCCATCGGGCTAGATCCGGTGCCCGAAATGGTGACCGCGCCGCGCGATAACCCCTACATCTTTTTCAAAGAGAATTCTACCGAGGAGGCCGCCCAATGAGTACCCTGACTGCAACGCCGAAACGCATTACCGACATCGGCCCGCCGAACTACGAGAAGTTCCTGCCGCCGGTGGTCAAGCGCAATTACGGGCAGTGGAAGTATCACGAGACGCTGGCGCCCGGAGTGCTCTGCCACGTCGCCGAATCGGGAGAGAAGCTTTACACCGTGCGCGCGGGTTCTCCGCGCCTGCTCAGCGTCCACACCATCCGCCAGTTCGCGGACCTGGCGGATAAGTACTGCGGCGGATACCTGCGCTTTACCAGCCGCAACAACGTGGAGTTTCTGCTGACCGAGCCCGGCAACATCGAGCCGCTCAAGCAGGACCTGATGCGCGCCGGCTATCCGGTGGGCGGCACCAACAACTCCATCAGCAACATCGTGCACACGCAGGGCTGGGTGCACTGCCACTCCTCGGCCACGGACGCCTCCGGCCTGGTGAAGTCCATGATGGACGCCTTGTATCCGCACTTCGTCGCCGAGGATCTGCCGGCCAAGCTGCGCATCGCGGTGGCCTGCTGCCTGAACATGTGCGGCGCCGTGCACTGCTCCGACATCGCCGTGCTGGGCGTGCACCGCAAACCGCCCAAGGTCCGGCATGACGTGCTGCCCAAGATCTGCGAAGTGCCCACTCTGATTGCCTCCTGTCCCACGGGTGCGATCCGGCCGGCATCGGTGGATGGCAAGCAGTCCGTCGAAGTGCTCGAAGAGCAGTGCATGTATTGCGGCAACTGCTACACGGTCTGCCCCGCCATGCCGTTGAACGATCCGGAAAACGACGGCATCTCCATCTGGGTGGGCGGCAAGGTGTCGAACGCGCGCACCGCGCCGAAGTTCACCAAGCTGGCCATCCCGTTCCTGCCCAACAATCCGCCGCGCTGGCCGGAGGTAGTGGACGCGGTGTCGCGGATCGTGGAGGTTTACGCCGACCACGCCCGCAAGTTCGAGCGCCTCGGCGAGTGGATCGAGCGCATCGGCTGGCCGCGCTTCTTCCAGTTGACCGGCATCGAGTTCACGCGCTATCACATCGACGACTTCAAGCACGCCGGCACCACCTTCGCGCGCAGCGCGCATCTGCGATTTTAGGAGATAAGAATCCGTGATACCGAAAACAGCGGAGAATTCCGAGCTCAGCGCCATCCTGAAGGACTGGCAGGCGCTCGAGAACGCCACCATCTCGCACACTACCGAGGTCATCGGCAAGACCGCGAATCCGCTCATTCAACTTCTGATGGAGATCATCCGGCAGGACTCGGTGATGCACCATCGCGTGCAGCAGGTGCTGCTCGACAGCATCGAGAAACAGGCCTTCACGCTCACCCCGGAAGAATTGGGGGACATCTGGGAAATGATCGAGAAGCACGCCGAGATGGAGAAACAGACCATCGAGTTGGCGGACAAAGCCAGGAACAACTGCCGCCTGTTCGTGCAGAAGCACCTGCTGACTTACCTGATCGAAGACGAGAAGAAGCACGATCGATTGCTGGGCCAGCTCGAGGACTTCAAGCGCGGCATCTACCCCTACGCTTAGGAGCCGCCCATGCCGCTATTCAAAGAAGTCAAGAAGCCGGTCATCAAGATGGCCGCGCCGGCGGGTGCGGAGATCAGCCCGCAGCGTCCGTTCTACGCGGCGAAGCTCCCGCCGTGTGCCGCCGGCTGCCCCAGCGGCACGGATATTCGCGGCTGGCTGACCACCATCGCCCAGGCGGAAGCCTACGGGCGGACCTCCGAACAGGCGTATCGCATCGCGTGGGAGAGGATCACCGAACGGAATCCTTTCCCCGCGGTCTGCGGCCGCGTCTGCCCGCATCTCTGCGAAGATCACTGCAACCGGGAGCGCAAAGACGGTGCCGTGGCCATCAACGCGCTGGAACAGTTCGTCGGGGATTTCGGACTGGCGCAGGGGCTGGAGCTGAGCCGTTTGCCCGGGGAGCCCAAGACCGACCGCATCGCGGTCATCGGCGCGGGTCCCGCCGGACTCTCCTGCGCTTACCAGTTGGCGCGGCGCAACTACCCGGTGGTCGTTTTTGAAGCTTTCAGCCAGCCCGGCGGCATGCTGCGCTACGGCATACCCAAATACCGGCTGCCGCGGGAAGTGTTGGACGGCGAGATCCAGCGGATCCTGAAACTGGGGGTCGAGCTGCGCCCCAATACCGCCATCGGTACCGACATCACTCTCACCGAACTGCGGCAGCAATACAAGGCCATCTTCGTGGGGATCGGCGCGCACAGCGGGATCCGCCTGCGCGTCCCCGGTGAAGATGCGACCAACGTTTACACCGGAACCGAATTTCTCAACCATGCCAACAGCGGCGAACCGGTCGATCTCGGCCGCAAGGTGCTGGTGATCGGCGGCGGCGATACCGCCATCGACTCCGCCCGCATGGCCCGCCGCCTGGGCTCCCAGGTCACCATCGTCTACCGTCGCACGCGGGCGGAGATGCCGGCCATCAAACCGGAGGTGGATGGCGCGCTCGAAGAGGGCATCGCCATCGAGTACCTGACCGCACCGGTGGAGATTCTGCGCCGGAACGGAACGGCCACGGGGATGCGCTGCATCCGCATGGACCTGGGGGCGCCGGACGCCTCCGGCCGGCCACGCCCGGTGGCGCGCGCCGGGTCCGAATTCGATATGGAAGCCACCGCCATCATCGTGGCCATCAGCCAGCAGCCGCGGGTGGAGGGCATCGATTTCGCCAGCCAGGACGGTCCCTGGATCCGGGCAGAAGGCGCGCAGGTGCCCGGCATGGATGGGGTCTTCACGGGCGGCGACGACGTGGAATTGGGCCTGGTCACCATTGCCATCTCACAGGGCCGGTTCGCCGCCGAAGCCATCGACGCCTGGATCCAGGGCAAGCCCGTCGAGCGGCCCGCGCCGGTTCCCACCATCGGTCCGGAGCGCGTGAAACTCGACTGGTATCAGCCGGCCGAGCCGCACCATCGCGCGCATGTGCCGGTGGAGCAGCGCGCCGCGGATACCGAGATTCAACAGGGACTGACGGAAGCCGAAGCGCTGGCCGAGTCCAAACGCTGCATGTCCTGTGGGTTGTGCATGGACTGCGAGACATGTTGGATGTACTGCACCAACAACTGCTTCGTCAAGCTGCCCAAAGGAGAGCATTACAAAATCAAGATGGAACTCTGCAACGGGTGCAAGAAGTGCGCCGAAGCCTGCCCTTGCGGTTTCATCGAACTGAACTAGAGATAGAGGAGGTATGGAAAAGTGCCCTTATTCGAAGTGAACAACCGGAAGTACGATGTCGACGAAGATGGCTTCCTGCAGGAGCCGGGAGTATGGAACCAGGAGGTAGCCGCCGACTTCGCGACCACCGAGGGTGTGAACGAGCTGACCGAGAATCACTGGAAGGTGATCAATTACCTGCGCAACTACTATCTGCAGTTCGGCATCGCGCCCATGATCCGCAAGCTGTGCAAGGAGACCGGGTTCAAGCTGAACGAGATCTATCAGCTCTTCCCCTCCGGGCCGGCCAAGGGCGCCTGCAAGCTCGCCGGGCTGCCCAAGCCGACCGGCTGCGTATAGCCCCGGAGATCCAGCGTGCACGGCAGGGAGGCCATCGCCGAAGAATGGCTCGGGTGTGCGTTGCGCACGTACCCGGGCCGCGCCGCCGGCTTTCTGGCGGAGGTGAAAGATCCTTTCCGGAATCCGGTGGGTTACACCTTTAAGCACGCGCTCGACATCCTGCTGGAAGAGTTGCTGCTGGGGATGGATGCGGAGCGCGTGCGCGCGGCTCTGGATTCGATCGTGCAAATTCGCGCGGTGGACGACGTCACACCGGCACAAGCCCTGGAATTCCTGTTCCAACTGAAGCCGATCCTGCGCCGGCATGCGCCCGATCGGGATCCGGACCGGCTGGCCGTCCGTATCGACGAGATCGCCCTGCAGGCCTTCGATCTGTACATGCAATACCGCGAGCGGACTTATGCCGCACGCGCCAACGAAGCCCGCCGCCGGATCTTCGTCCTGGAGCGCAAGATGCAAAAGGAGCAGCCGGCGGCCTGCGCGTCACGAGGTGCCGAATGAGCAAAGCGCTGGGATCGCTCGCCGCTGTCATCGCCGTGGGCCTGGCCGCCGCGGCCGCCGGAAGCATCGCGGGCTTGCAGGCTGCCGTGGCCATCGCCATCCCCTACATCTGTTTCGCGGCGCTGCTGGCGGGTCTGACCTGGCGCGTGGTCCGCTGGTCGCTCGCGCCGGTACCGTTTCGCATCCCTACCGTTTGCGGACAGCAGAAATCGCTGCCCTGGATCAAGGCGGGTTGGCTGGAGAGCCCCTACACAACCCTGGGCGTGATCGCCCGCATGGCGCTCGAGATCCTCACCTTCCGCAGCCTGTTCCGCAACGTGCGGTCGCGGCTGGAAGCCGGTCCCCGCCTGATCTATGGTGAGGCCAAGTGGCTCTGGCTGGCGGCCATGGCCTTCCATTGGTCCCTGCTGATTATCCTGCTGCGTCATCTCCGGCTATTCGTCGAGCCGGCGCCCAAATTGGCGGTGTTGCTCGATCGCCTGGACGGTTTCTTCCAGATCGGCGCGCCGGTGGTCTACATCACCGACGCCATGATCCTGGCGGCTCTCGCCTACCTGCTGCAGCGCCGCTTCCGCGAACCGCAGGTGCGCTACATTTCGCTGGCCACCGATTACTTCGCTCTGTTCCTGCTGCTGGCGATTGCCTTCACGGGTGTGTGGATGCGGTACTTTGCGCGCACGGACGTGGTGGCGGTCAAGCAGTTCGCCATCGGCCTCGCGGTCTTCGGGCCGGTGGTCCCCAAGACTGCCGGAGCCTGGTTCTACGCCCACCTGGTGTTGGTGAGCACGCTCGCGGCGTACCTGCCGTTCAGCAAGCTCATGCACATGGGCGGCGTATTTTTGAGTCCCACCCGCAACCTGGCCAATAACAATCGCATGAAACGGCATGTGAACCCCTGGAACTATCCGGTGAAAGTGCATACCTACGAAGAGTGGGAGGACGAGTTCCGGGACAAAATCGAGGCGGCCGGCCTGCCGGTCGAAAGGCGCTGACCTATGGCGAACCCCAGCCCCCAGGATCTCGTGCAGATCGACTACCGGCCCGCCGGCCGGGACTGGACCGATCCCCAGGTGGAATTCCGCAAAGGGACCTTCTGCTACAGCGCCCTGCCCAAAAACCTGAAATACCTGGGCCTTCCCAACGCCCGCGAGTGGCAGCCCTTCGACCAGGACTGGAAACTGCCGGCCAACTGGAAGCAGATCATCCTGGACGGCATGAAGGAACGGCTGGACAAGTTCCGCTCGTTCCGTCTCTTTATGGACATCTGCGTGCGCTGCGGCGCCTGCGCGGACAAGTGCCATTTCTACATCGGCTCGGGCGATCCCAAGAACATGCCGGTGCTCCGCGGCGAGCTGATCCGCTCCGTCTACCGGCGTTACTTCACGGCCGCCGGCCGCCTGCTGGGCCCGCTGGCTGGCGCGCGCGATCTGACCGAAGACGTCATCAAGGAGTGGTTCTACTACTTCTACCAGTGCACCGAGTGCCGCCGCTGTTCGGTCTTTTGCCCGTATGGGATCGACACCGCGGAGATCACCATGATCGGGCGCGAACTGTTGAACCTCATCGGCTGCAACATCAACTGGGTGCTGGAACCGGCGGCCAACTGCTTCCGTACCGGCAACCACCTGGGCGTGCAGCCGCACGGCTTCAAGGACAGCATCGACTTTGCGGTGGACGAGCTGGAAGAGATCACCGGCGTGCGCGTGGATGCCTCCATCAATCGCAAGGGCGCCGAAGTGCTCTTCGTCGTGCCATCGGCCGACTACTTCGGTACCCCGCACTATTACACGTTTCTAGGGTACCTGGCTCTGTTCCACGAAATCGGCCTCGATTACACGTTCAGCGCCTACGCTTCCGAGGGCGGAAACTTCGGCCTGTTCAACTCGCACGAGATGATCAAGCGGCTCAATGCCAAGATCTATGCCGAGGCCAAACGTCTGGGGGTGAAGTGGATCCTGGGCGGCGAGTGCGGCCACATGTGGCGCGTCCTGCATCAGTACATGGACACCATGAACGGTCCGGCGGATTTTCTGGAACAGCCCGTGTCGCCGGTGACCGGAACGCGCTTCGAAAACGCCCGCTCCACCAGGATGGTCCACATCTGCGAATTCACGGCGGACCTGATTCACGAGGGCAAGCTGCGCCTGGATCCGGCCCGCAACAGCCGCTGGAACGTGACCTTCCACGATTCCTGCAATCCCGCGCGGTCCATGGGGCTGCTCGAAGAGCCGCGCTACATCCTGCGCCACGTGGTGCCGCAATTCCACGAAATGCCCGAAAACACCATCCGCGAGCAGACGTTCTGTTGCGGTTCCGGCTCCGGGCTGGGCACCGACGAGAACTTCGAGATGCGTATGCGCGGCGGTTTACCGCGCGCCAACGCCGTCAAGTACGTACACGATAAGTACGGCGTGAATCTGCTGGTGTGCATCTGCGCCATCGATAAAGCCACGCTGCCGCCGCTGCTCGAATACTGGGTGCCCGGCGTGGAGGTGGCGGGCATCCACGAGCTGGTCGGCAATGCCCTCATCCTGCGCGGAGAGAAGGAGCGCGCCACCGATCTGCGCGGGGAGCCTCTGCCGGAAAAAATTGCGGAACCGGAGGTGGCGCATGCGTGACCGGCCTGTCATCTACAGCGGTCTGCTGATATTCGTCGCATTTCTGACCCTGCCGGTGTGGCACAACCTGTTCGCCCGGGTCACCGCTAAAGGACCGGCCCCGGTGCTCCCGGCGGTCCAGAAACAGTGCGTCGCGCCGCTGGCCTACATGAAGTCCTCGCACATGAATCTCCTCTTCCAATGGCGCGACCAGGTGGTCCGGCAGGGCAGCCGCGACTTTACCGCCTTCGACGGGAGGCACTATACCATGAGCCTGACCAAAACCTGTCTCAACCAGTGTCACGGCGCCAAAGCCGATTTCTGCGACCGCTGCCACAACTACACGGCCGTCTCTCTGCCGTGCTGGGACTGCCATCAGGACTCCAAACCCCTTTTAAGGAACACGCGCAAAACGGGGCCGCCCGCGCCGCTTGACATTGCGGGTTCCGGTCCTTCATGGCGGCGCGGGCAGACGCGCCCCTTTGCCCTCCTGAGGAGCGCCCGATGAAGATTTCCCGAAAAGACTTCCTGCGGGTGAGCGGCCTTTCGTGTTTTTCGCTGGCATTCCGCAAACTGGCCGGCGCCGTCACGGGCACGCGCTGGGGCATGGCCATCGACACCGCCAAGTGCCTGACGAAGCCGGACTGCACCAAGTGCATCACGGCCTGCAACCAGGCCCACAATATTCCGGTGATCCCGGACCCCCGCCATCAAGTCCGCTGGATCTGGAAAGAGCCTTTCGCGCACGCCTTCCGTGAGCAGATCGACGAATTTTCAGCCCTACGCGCCGCGCCCGCCATGGTGTTGTGCAATCACTGCGACGATCCGCCCTGCGTGCGCGTGTGCCCCACCCAGGCCACCTTCAAACGCGACGACGGCATCGTGGCCATGGACTATCACCGCTGCATCGGTTGCCGTTATTGCATGGCCGCCTGCCCGTACGGGTCGCGCAGCTTCAACTGGGAGGATCCGCGCCCGTACATCCATCAGGCCACCCAGGACTTCCCCACGCGCACCAAGGGCGTCGTCGAGAAGTGCAATTTCTGCTCCGAGCGGCTAGCCGTCGGCAAGCCGCCGGCCTGTGTAGAAATCTGTCCGGAAAAGGCGCTGGTCTTCGGCAACCTGGCGAACCCGCAGTCGGAAATCCGCCAGTTGCTGGCGTCCCGCCGGCACATGCGGCGGAAGCCCGAACTGGGCACCCGTCCCCAGGTCTTCTACATCGTATGAGGTCCCGCCATGCTCATGTTTGAAAAGGCAGTCACCGGCGGCCGCAGATACTGGACCTGGCTGGCCTGCCTCCTCGCCGTGATATTCGCCGGTTTCCTGGCCTACCGCCATCAGTTGGATTACGGCCTCGGGATCACCGGGCTCAGCCGTGACGTCACCTGGGGTCTGTACATCGCCCAGTTCACGTTTCTGGTCGGCGTCGCAGCCTCCGCCGTCATGGTCGTCCTGCCTTATTACCTGCACCATTACAAGGCGTTCGGCCGGCTCACCATACTCGGCGAATTCCTGGCCATCGCCGCCGTGATCATGTGCATGCTGTTCATCTTCGTGGATATGGGCCAGCCCACGCGCGTCTTCAATGTGCTGCTCTACCCGACGCCCCACTCCATGATGTTCTGGGACATGGTCTCGCTCGGCGGGTACCTGGTGCTGAATGCCGTGATCGCGTTCATCACCTTGCGCGCCGAACGCGAAGGTGTAACGCCGCCGTCCTGGATCAAGCCCGTTATTTTTCTTTCGATTCCCTGGGCCGTCAGCATCCACACCGTCACCGCGTTCCTGTATAACGGCCTTCCCGGGCGGTCGTTGTGGCTCACGGCCATCCTGGCGCCGCGATTCCTGGCCTCGGCTTTCGCCTCCGGCCCCGCCCTGCTGATCCTGCTGGCGATGATCATCGCCAAAGCTACCCGCTCGCCCAACCCGCGCGAACCCATCCAGAAGCTGGCGATCATTGTTACCTACGCCATGGTGATCAGCGTGTTCTTCGTACTGATGGAGTTCTTCACCTCGTTTTACAGCCATATCCCGGAGCACACCGAATCGCTGCGCTACATGTTCGAGGGTCTGGGCGGACACGCGCGCCTGGCGCCCTGGATGTGGACCTCCATGATCCTGGCCGTGGCATCCCTGATCCTGCTGCTGGTGCCTGCGTATCGCCACCGCGACCGGCTGCTCGCGGTGGCCTGTGGCATGGTTTTTCTCTCGCTTTGGATCGATAAAGGCATCGGCCTGATCGTGGCTGCTTTTGTCCCCTCGCCGCTGGGCGTGGTCACCGAATACTCTCCGTCTCTCCCGGAGATGCTCATTTCCCTGGGAATCTGGGCGGTGGGCGCGCTGATCCTGACCGTGCTTTACCGGATTGCGCTCTCGGTTCGCGAAGGGACGCTGTTCGCCTCCGCGCCGCCCGTAGGAGCCGAGGTGCTCCCATGAAGCCAAGGTTGAACGAAGATTGGCTGGCCGTCTGGCTGGGCCTGTTCCTCTTCGCGTTGTCTCTCGCGACCTTTTTCGGCATGGATGTGCTGGGCTGGGCGGTCACCACCAAGATTTGGACCGATCCTGTCCACGCCCTGGCGCCTGCCTCCAAAACTTACGCCGCGCTCTCCGGCCTGATGTCGCTGCTGGCCACGTATGTATTTCTCCTGGTGCTGATGACCCTGGGCGCCCGGGCTCTGCGCCTGGACCTGAAGCGCTTCATCAAAGGATTCACCGGCGTCTTCGCCGCCGCCTACCTCGCCTGGTTCCTGGGAAGCTGGGCTTACATAGCCGCCACGCCGGACAAGCGTGCTGGATTCCACATCGGCTGGTCGCTCAACCTTACCAACGAAGCCGGTTTCATCGTCGCCTTGATCGTCGGGCTGATTATCGGCAACTTCCTGCCCGGTGTGGCCGCCCGCATGAAGGAAGCCATACGGCCGGAGTTGTACATCAAGACGGCCATCGTGATCCTGGGCGGCTTTCTGGGAATCACCGCCGCCGAGCAACTCGGGCTGGCCACCTCCGTGATGTTCCGTGGCCTGTGCGCGATCATCGAAGCCTACCTGATCTACTGGGCGCTGGTGTACTTCGTCGCCCGCCGCTACTTCAAATTCAGCCGCGAATGGGCGGCGCCCCTGGCTTCGGGGATCTCCATCTGCGGGGTTTCGGCGGCGATCGCCACCGGCTCCGCCATTCGGGCGCGGCCCGTCGTCCCGGTGATGGTTTCGTCTCTGGTGGTGATTTTTGCCGTCATCGAACTGCTGTTCCTGCCCTTCCTGGCCCAGACCTTCCTGTCCCACCAACCCATGGTGGCCGGCGCGTGGATGGGCCTGGCGGTCAAGACCGATGGCGCGGCCGTAACCAGCGGCGCGGTTACCGACGCCCTCATCCGCGCCAAAGCCGCGGCTCTTTACGGCATCCATTACAAGCCCGGCTGGATCATGGGCGTGAGCACCACGGTGAAAGTCTTTATCGACATTTTCATCGGCATCTGGGCGTTCGTGCTGGCCTGGATCTGGTCGGCGAAGATCAATCCGAAGCAGGGCGAGAAAGTACGCGCCGTCGAAATCTGGCAGCGTTTTCCCAAGTTCGTGCTGGGCTATATAGCGACCTTCGCCATCATTCTGGGCATCGGTCTCCTCGCGCCGGCGCTCGTCCCCAAGGCCAAGGCCGCCATGGCGCAAGCCAACGTGTTCCGCGGTATCTTCTTCGTGATGACCTTCTTCACTATCGGGGTGGTCTCCGACTTTCGGAAGCTGTGGCAGGAAGGCATTGCGAAGCTGGCCCTGGTCTACATTCTGTGCCTGTTCGGTTTCATCGTTTGGATCGGGCTGGCCATCTCCTGGCTCTTTTTCTACGGCGTCAAACCGCCTGTTGCGTGAGGATCGGTCATGAAGCTAACGCACCCTGTTGAAGAACACCAACCGGTGGAAGCGCCCCAACGGACGGCCCCGGCCAAAGCGGCGGAAGAACCCAAACTGGCGGAAGAGATCCAGAAGATGGAGTACGAGCCGCTGCTTCCCATCGAGAAGAAACTGGTTCTGTGGAGTGTCTTGCTGGGCCTCTTCCTGCTGGCGGTCCTGTTCGGCATAAGCCGGACCTTCTTCCACGGGTGAGCGCGGGGCGCGCATGCATTTCCCGGTCTCGGGTGTCGCGTGCCCCTTATGGCTGCCGCCCGCCGCCGCGTTCCTGGTGGCCCTGTTAACCGCGCCGGCCGGACTGTCGGGAGCCTTCTTGCTCCTGCCGTTCCAGATGAGCGTGCTCGGCTTCGTCAGCCCCGCGGTTACCCCCACCAACCTTATCTATAACGTTGTCGCGACGCCCGGCGGCATCGTCCGTTATATCCAGGAGCGCCGCATGGAGTGGCGATTGGCGCTGGCCATCCTGGCCGGGACGCTCCCCGGCGTCGCGCTGGGAGCCGTGGTCCGCATCCGCTACCTGCCGGACCCGCGCTACGCCAAGCTGTTCGTGGGATGCGTGCTGCTCTATCTCGGCGTCCGGCTGCTCCTCCACTCCCTGCGCGCAGCGGCCGGCAAACGTCCCGAAACCACCTCCTTCAATCCCGCGCTACTGGCGGCGGTGGCTCTGCCGGTTGGCGTGATCGGCGGTATCTACGGAGTCGGCGGCGGAGCCATCATCGCGCCGTTCGCCATGACCATCCTGCGCCTGCCCGCCCGGATGGTCGCCGGTGCGGCGATGGTGGGCACTTTAGTAACCTCGATTATGGGCGTAGCCACCTTCGAGATGCTCAGCCGTATGCCGTTGTCCGCGGGTGCCTCGGTGCAGCCCGACTGGATGCTCGGTCTCCTCTTCGGTGTGGGCGGCCTGGCGGGCAGTTATTTTGGCGCCCGCCTGCAAAAGCACCTGCCGGAGCGGTGGATCCGTCTGGTTCTGGGATTGCTCATTACAGCGCTGGCGCTGACTTACGTCATTCGCTTTCTGCTGACATCGCGCGTGATGCTATGAGGCCCGGCCGCTCCTTTCTCCGGTTGCTTCTTCCGCTGGTGGCAGCCGTTCCCGCGGCGGCGCAGTGCGTGGTCGACAATCCCGGTGGCAGCAAGGTGAACATCAACCGGCCGGTGGATGCGGACGTGCCCGAGGCCGGCTTCGAACCGGTCACGAAGCTCAACCAGCAACTGCCGCGTTGGATCTGCTTCACGGCTGGATATCGCGCCCGCCTGGAGAGTTACAGCGCGGGCAACTTCCAACCTGGTAATTCCGACACCTACCTGTTGACCCGTTTCCGGCTGGGCACCCTGATCAAGCCCACCAGTTGGTTGGGCGCCTACTTCGAATTGCAGGACGCGGACGCTTTCTGGAAAAAAGGCTCATTGGGGCCGCCTTACCAAAGCACCTGGGACCTGCGCCGGGCATACGTCGATTTCGGCGACATCGAAGAGGGTTTCTTCAGCTTGCGCGTCGGGCGCCAGGATCTGGCCTTCGGCCACCTGCGCCTGGTCGGCACCTCCTATTGGCGCAACGCCTCGCGCGGCTACGACGCGGCCCGGATGGTCTTCCACCGGGACTGGCTGCGCGTGAACGGGTTCGTCGCCGCGCCGGTCATCAGCGGAGACAACGGCCTCAGCCATCACCAGCCCGGAAACATCTTCGACGGCATCTACACCGTGCTGGAGAACCGGATTCCGTCTTCCACCATCGAGCCGTACGTCCTGTGGCGGTTGACCCCCGGCCTCAAGGTCGAACAAGGCGGCGTTGGCAAACTCGACGAGAAGACCACCGGTGTCCGCTGGGCCGGCAACGCGCGGAACTTCGATTACGACGCCGAGACCGCGGGTCAGTTCGGCCATATCGGTCCCGATCCGCTGCGCGCCTGGGCCTGGAGCGCGGTGGCCGGCTATACCTTCGAGTCCGCGCGGCTCCGGCCCCGCATCTTCGTCAAGTACGATTTCGCTTCCGGCGACCGGAACCCGAAAGACGGCGTGCACGGCACTTTCGATCAACTGTACCCTAACATTCACGACCATCATGGCCTGGCTGACGTGATCGCCTGGCAGAACCTGAAATCGGTTCGCTCGGGTGTGAGGGTGTCTCTGCGCCGAAACTGGATCGTTGCCAGCGCCTACAACGATTGGTGGCTGGCTAGCGCCAACGACGCTTTCTATAATGCCTCCGGGTCCGCCGTGGCGCGCGATCCTGCCGGCATGTCGGGCACGCACATCGGCCGCGAGTTCGATCTTCAAACATCCCACCGGCTGAACCGGAACCTGGAGCTTGGCGCCGGCGTGGGCTACATCCGGTCGGGCGACTTCCTGCTGCGTACACATCACGCAGCGTCGTATTTGTATCCTTACGTGATGGCGTACTACAACGTTTTCTGAAGCGGGTCCCGCCGCCCGGTGCCTTATATCGAAGATGCTCTCAGCGTTCGGCTTCACGTTCGAACCGCGGATCGCCGTGAAGGGCTTCGAAAACCGGATCTGCCGCCGGGCAGATACAGTGGAAGGGGCGGAATGCCTCTTCATATCGTATGGATAAATAGACGATGCCCTCTCGCATCGCGGCCGGCAGCCGCCCGCTCGCGGCCAAGGCTCATCCCGCACCGCCATGGCTGCCGTTTCCGAGCGGCAGCCGCACGACCGCCTGAGATCCCTTCCCGGGATCGGAAGCGATGCGGATCTCGCCCCCGTGCCTTTCTACGATCCAACGTGCGATGGATAGCCCCAACCCGGCGCCGCTGGTCCCGCGCGAACGGACTTGATCCGACCGCCAGAAACGATCGTAGATGTGAGCCAGGTCCGCCGGCGCGATTCCAACGCCGGTATCGGCTACCGTAACCTCGGCGTACGCATCGGTCACGCGAAGCTGCAACGTCACTCGTCCGCCTTCGTTCGTGTATTTCACCGCATTATCGAGCAGAATCAGGAGCAGCCGCGACAAGGCCTCGTGGTCCGCCAGGACCACGACGGCGGCTGGCACGATCTCGGTACAGACCGCGATGTGTCTCGGCTCTGCCAGTATGGCCGCCTGTTCGGCCGCATGGCCGGCCAACTCCGCCAAATCCGTCAGGGTAAGCTGGATCCGGTCGGTACCCGAATCGGCTCGCGCCAGCAGCAGCAAATCGTCCACCAGCCGGGAAGTGCGCGCCGACTCCTGCCGGATCTTCTGAATGGCGTCGAGCAGTTCCTCGCGCGTGCGTTCGCGGCGTAGCGAAAACTCCGCCGCCGTGTGTATGAGAGTCAACGGCGCGCGCAACTCATGCGAGGCATCCGCGGTGAACTGCACGATGCGTTTTACGGCGGCATCGATGCGGTCCAGCATTTCATTCAGGGTGACCGCCAGCCTCTGAATTTCGTCCTTCGCCGGCGGGACCGGCAGGCGGCGCGCCAGGTTGCCGATGGAGATGGAACGGGCCTCGCCTGTAATCCGGTCCACGGGAGCCAGGGCACGCTGGCTCATCCAGAATCCGGCCAGCGACGCCAGGATCAGGGCCAGCGGCGCCGACACCAGCAAGGCGGTCTGGAACTGCTCCATAGATTCCCGGAACTGATGCATGGGTTCGGCGACGCTGATCGTATAGGTGTGCGCATTGACGGTCAGGCGTTGGGAGGCGGCGCGTAGGGAGAGGCCGCCGGCGCGCAGGGCCTTGATGCGCAGCGTCTCCGAATTGCCGATCTGTATGGAATTGCCGCGGAGTCGCGGCGAACGATAGATCAGGACGCCGGCCTGATCGCGTACTTCGAGCAGCGGCCCGCCCAGGCCCAGGAGAAACTCTTCGCTCAGTTCCTCCTTCACGTCGTCGCGGCCGCCGCTGGTCTGATCGTTGAGGAAACCGCGGACTCCGGCAATTCTCATGAGCAGATTGCGGTCTACCGCCCGGATGATGCTGGACCGCATGGCCAGCCAGGCACCGCCACCGTAAATCGCCAACAGAGATGCTGTCGTGACCAAGTACCACGCCGTGGTGCGGAACCGCAGGGAACCGGCAAAACTCACGCTTCCGCCTGCCGCAGGCAATATCCGATGCCCCGCACGGTCTGGATCAGGCGTTGGTGTCCGGGCGCGTCGACCTTCGCCCGCAGCAGGCGAATAAACGCATCCAGATTGTTGTCCGGCACCAGCCGTTCCGCGCCCCAAACCTCCTCGATGAGGTGCTGTCGCCGGATGACCCGGCCGGGCGACCGGAGCAGGCATTCCAGAATGGCGAATTCGGTGCGGGTCAGGTCAATGCGCCGTCCATGCCGCCAGACTTCATATGTTTCGAGGTCGGCGACCAGGTCCGCATACCGGAGCCGCGACGTCTCGCCGGACCGGCCGGCCCGAGTGCGCGCACGGATGCGGGCCAGCAGCACGTCCAGCGAGAACGGCTTGGTCAGGTAGTCGTCGGCGCCGGCGTCCAGACCCCGCACGATGTCCTGGGGGGCATCGCGGGCCGTCAGCAGCAAAACCGGAGTCGTGATGTTCTCGGCGCGCAGTTTTCGGGTCACCTGCACGCCGTCCATACATGGCAGCATGACGTCCAGGACGATAATATCGAACGGCGCCGATCGCGCCGACCGCACCGCGGCAGCGCCGTCGGTCGAGATCGTAACCGAATTGCCCTCTTCCTCGAGCGTCCGGCTGACGTACTCCGCGAGTTCGCGATCGTCATCGACCAGTAAAATGCGCATGCGCGTGGTCTCAGGCATTAGTATACGGCAGCGTCTTTTCATGTTTTTTTCAGATTGGGGGCGTAGACTGGCGAATTATGGTGAGAACCGGAACCACCCCGCTGGTCGCGTTGGGGACCCTGGCCCTGGCGGCCTCCGAGATTCGCGTAAAAATGAGTGACCTGCCCCTGGCCGTGCAGAAAACGGTAAAGGAGCAGACCCGGGGCGCGCGGATCAGGGGGTTCAGCAAAGAGGTCGAGAACGGCAAGACATACTATGAGGCCGAGACGATGGTCAACGGCAAGTCCCGCGACATTCTGATGGACAGTACCGGAACGGTGGTGGAGGTAGAAGAACAGACGGACCTGAATAGCATTCCGGCCGCCGCGCGCAGGGCCTTGGACGGACGCATAGGTACCGGCAAGGTCCTGCGCGTTGAGTCCGTCACCAAAGGCTCTCAAGTCAGCTACGAGGCGCATATCTTGCGCCACGGCAAAAGATCGGAAGTCACAGTTGCGCCGGACGGCACGATTCAAGAGTGATCGACAGAGAGGAGAAAAGATCATGAAAAGTCTCATCCGACAGTTTGGAATCCTGCTGGCAGTGGCGGGATTGTGCGCGGCGGCGGAAGCGCCGGGCTTCAAGGTGGCCAGGAGGTTTCCGGTCCCCGGCGACGGCGGTTTTGACTACATTGTGTTCGACGGTCCAGCCAACCGTCTGTATGTCTCTCACGGGACGGAGGTCGACGTTCTGGATGCCGATTCCGGTAAGGTGCTCGGCAAAGTCGAGGATACGCCGGGCGTGCATGGCATCGCCATCGTTCCCGGCCTCCATCGCGGATTTGTCACCGACGGCAGGGCTGCGGCGGTCTCCGTCTTCGATACCAATTCGTTCGCCACGATCAAGAAGATCCCGGTCGACAAGGACCCGGACTTCGTGACGTACGATCCGCGTTCGAAGCGCGTGCTGGTGTGCCACGGCGATGCGGCCGAGATCACGGCGATCGACCCCGAAAAGGAGGAAGTGATCGGCAAGATCGATCTGGGCGGTGGGGCCGAAGCCGCGGTTCTCGACGGCAAGGGCTACGGATTTGTGAACCTGGAGGAACAGGCGGCCGTGGTGAAGTTCAACCCACAGGCCCTGAAAGTCGAGCAGAAATACCCGATTACCGGATGCAAGACGCCCACCGGGTTGGCGATGGACGTCCGGAACGCGCGGCTGTTTATCGGCTGCCGCAGCAAGGTGCTGGCGGTGATGGATGCCGGCAACGGAAAGGTCGTCGCCACCCTGCCGATCGGCGAGCGCGTGGATGCCGTGGCCTACGATCCCGATCACAAGATGATCTTCGCGTCTAACTGGGACGGCACCGTCTCCGTCATCCGGCAGAAGAACGCGAACGAATACGAGTCGGTGGGCGACATCCTCACCCAGAAGAGCGCAAAGACCATGGCATTCGATCCGAAAACGAAGCGGCTCTTCCTCTCAGCGGCGGAGATGGAATCGATGCCCACGCCGGCCGGCCAGCGGCCGCGCATGCGGGCCAAGCCGGGGACGTTCAACGTGCTGGTTGTGGAGCGGCAGTAGCAGGGTTTCCGGGGCACCGTGGCGGAACAACGACAAGCCTGTCTCACAACCGGCACATGCTCGCACATGGGGCGCGGGTATTGGAAGAAGAAGTATCGGCCCACCGCAGTAACCGATGCGCTGATCGCGGAGGCGTATCGCCGGCGGCGCCAGGGAGACCGGCGGGCCATCAAACTGGTTAGCGCCCGGCTGGGATGGCCGGCGCACGCGATTTCGCGGCGCGCATTAGAACTCGGGCTGGGACGGGTCAAGGAGCAGCCGTGGTCGGACGAGGAAGAACGGATCATCGTCCGATTCGGGCATCTGGCATATAGCGGCATTCAGCGGAAACTATCGGAAGCCGGCTTCCAGCGCTCCTGTGGCGCCGTTGCGGTCAAAGTGACTCGGCTGCGGATCAAAAGCAATCTGGACGGATTCTCGGCCACCTCACTGGCGCGGGCCTTTGGGGTGGATGCGCACAAAGTCCTGGCCTGGATTCGAAGAGGGCTGCTGGCGGCTTCGCGGCGCCACACGGATCGCGGGGCGGAGCAGGGTGGTGACACCTGGTGGATCCCCCGCGACCACGTCAGACGCTTCATCCTGCGCTGCCCCGAAGAGATTGACCTGGCGCGCGTGGAGAAGTTCTGGTTTCTCGATCTGATAACGGATGGCAAAATCTGCCGCTGAAAGAAAGCACCTCCCCTTCCGGAACAAACGAGAAAGGACGCTCGTCTAAACCGGACTATGTATGCCGGCCGCGTCGCTGGCTTTCCCGGCTTCAGGTTGCCGCTGAATCGAGGTGTAGCCGGCTCTCAGCCGGGCGGGCTTCCGGCGGACCTGGCCGCACACCCGACCTTCAGTTGGAGCCGAATTCTACCCTCTTCAGCCGGTAGTGATTGCTGCGGCATGAAAAGCGCAAGGCATGGTGGTACGTTAAGGGCGGCTGATGAAACTCTCCGGTGTTTGGGCCGCCGCGGCCGTCGGGTTGCTGTTGCCGGCCGGCGTCCGCGGAGCGCCGAGCCTTATCCGATGGCGTCCCGCCATGGAGCCCGGCAGCGGTGGATTCGTCGTGGCCGTCTCGGTCAGCCCGTGGGACGGCAAGCGCGTGCTGGCATCTGGCGATTTGCTGGGCATCACGCTGAGCACGGATGGCGGCGACAACTGGCAACCGGCGTTCGGCCTCCCGAGCTATGAGATGGGCTCCTTTACCTGGCATCCGTCCAATCCGAACATCGTATGGGCCGGCTCGATGAGTGGACCCTGCCGGAGCTTGGATGGCGGCCTGACGTGGAAAGCGATGCGCAACGGCATGTCCGCCTTCGCACCCTATAACTACTCCGTGCCAATCGAGAAAGTTCTGTTCGATCCGGCCGATGAGACCCACCTGATCGCTTTGGGCGGCAGCCACCGCAAATGGGAAAGTCCGCCGGGCAGCGACTGGGGCAGTATCTGGCAGAGCTACGATAGCGGCAGCTCCTGGGCGCGATTGAGCCGTGTCGGCGACGGAAGCCCATATGGCGTGATGGCCGGAACTTTCGCCGCGGGCGCCTTGTACATCGCGACAAGCGCCGGCGGCATTTTGAAGAGCCCGGATAGAGGCGCCACGTGGCAGGCCATCAATAACGGGCTGACGAATCTCGCCGCCAGCTACATCACGGCTGACCCGGAGGGCAAAACTCTGTATGCCGCATTTTTCTCCAGCGCTTCCGGCGCTCCTGGGGGCGTATTCCGATCCGTGGACGCGGGCGCGTCGTGGCATCCAATTCTGAGCGGCCTGACACAGTTCGCCGATGGCGGGTCGTTTTCCTCAAGCTATGCGACGGTTGAACTGGCGCCTTCTCAGCCGAGCCTTTTGCTTACCGCCGACCTGAGCTGGTTGGCGAATACCTGCTATCGCAGCACGGACGGCGGGGACACCTGGAAACCCGCCGCCGACGGTCCGCATTTCTACTGGGGCACGGCCACGGCTTTCGGGCTGGCCTTCGATCCACACGATGCCAACTCGGTATTCATGGCTACGATTGCGGCGATCAACCGTTCGCATGACGGTGGCTTGACATGGCAGGACGCGACCGCCTCGCCGCTCGATAGCGGGAACTGGGTGGGCCGCGGTTTTTCCGGTCTGGTAGCTACCAACGTGGCTTTCAATCCGTCGCAGCAGCAGACAGTCCTGATGGCCATGGACGACGGCAAATGGGTGCAAAGCGGCGACGGCGGCGCATCGTGGCGCTGGGGCGGCAACGGGCTGAATCACTATGAGGGCGGCGATGACGCCACCTTTGCGGGTCCGGAAGGCGAGACAGTTTACGCTACATTCGGCCAGCAAGGATCGATGGAAGGGTTGGCTAAATCAGCGAATGGCGGGAGGGACTGGACGTACGTAACGCCTGCCGGAATATCGGGCCAGCCGCTGGGCATTTATGCGCTCGCCCGGAATCCCGACCAGGTGTGGTTCACGGTGAACGGCGCCTTGTACAGCTCGTCCAACGGCGGCTCCACTTGGGCGCGTGTAGTTTCGAACGGAATCGGCCAGGATGGCGGCCTTAGATTCATCGCGGCGGCAGGTGACGACCGGACATTTTACGTCAACGGTGCGACCGGCGTGTGGAGCACGAACGATGCCGGCAGCACTTACACGCTCATGGCCGGCAGTCCGGCCGGGAGCGACCGGATGATCGTGGACCCGACCGATTCCGCACGACTATACCTGACCAAGTGGCGCACCGGATCGGGCGACGGTTTGTACCGCTATGACGGCCATTCCTGGACGCTCCTGCGCGCCGAATATGCCGCCCGTGGCGTGGCCGTGGACCCGACCGATGCACAGCGGATTCTTTTGAGCACGGATGACGATCCGTATCACGATGTCACCGCCGCTACGGGTGTATGGATGAGCGAAGATGGCGGCGCTACTTGGACCCGCCAGAACGAAGGCCTACCGGTCCTGCGCGGCCCCGTGATCCGCTTCGTTCCCTGGGATCCGTCGAAGGTGATTTTCGGGACCAACGGCCGCGGCTTTTGGGTCGGTACGATCCACCGGGTGGCTGACGGCAAAAGCGCGGATATCGGCGGAATCGTGAACGCCGCCAGTTTTACGTCCAACACGGCGGTCAATGGATTCATCACCATATTCGGCACAAACTTCACCAGCGCGGCAGCCAACTGGACCTCGGCGATTAGCGGCGGCCGGATTCTGCCGATTGAACTGGGCGGCGTGGAGGTGCGGATCAACGGGCGGTACACGTACCCGAGCTATGTGAGCCCCACCCAGTTGAACGTTCTGATGCCGGATGATCCGGACAGCGGGCCGGTGACCGTCGAGGTGGTGACCGATAACGGCGTGGCCTCCGCTACCGGTACTCAGTGGCAGGCGAGTCCGGAGTTCTTTGCGTGGCAGCAAGGCGGCGTGCGGTACGCGGTGGCGCTGTTCGCAAACTCGAGCATCGTGGTGGGCCCCGCGCAACCTGCGCATCGCGGCGACATTCTGCAACTCTACGCCACCGGACTGGGCCCCACATCGCCGCCGTGGCCGGCCGGATACGTTTTTCTGCCGGGCGAGTTCTATCCGCTAACCGATTGGGCCGCCGTGCAGGTGACTGTGGGCGGCCAGGACGCGCCGGTGCTCTGGACCGGCATGGTGGAAGCCGGACTGTATCAGATCAACGCACAGATTCCCGCGAGTACCGCCAGCGGCGATGTGCCGGTGAGTATCCAGGCCGGAGGCGTGCGGTCGCTCGGGGCGACGAGCCTGCGCGTATCCGATAGCCCGTCCATGGAATCACGCGGGAACCATGACTCCGCACCGTGAATTTGGCGCGAGTTCTTCGCAAACCAGCCAGGTCTCCTCAGTTTCGGGCGAGCGGCAAGCCTGGTCGCTTACGCCTCGCTTCCCGAGAGCACTTTTTCGGCGAAGCAAGCTCCCAAGACGGCCATCGTTCCGATCGTCTGTTCGGCTCCTGCCGGGCGGCGCTACACTGGACCCAGTATATGCGCCTATTGGCAACCTTGCTTGTCGTGCTGGCCCCCGCGTACGGCCAGACAACGAACCCCGAGCCGGAAGGATGGTGGGCCGGCGATGCCCACGTGCATTGTGATTGCGGCGTGGCTGGTGGCGCTTCCTTTACGCCGGCGCAGTTGCGGGAGGCCATGCAGATCAATAACCTTTCTGTAATCTCCATGCTGGCGGATATGGGCAACGGCGAGGTACGCGATGCGACCGCTGACCTGCCGCGGGTGGACGGCGAGGATGATCCCTTATCCACGCCGGAACGCGTTCTGCACTGGGACGCCGAATGGCATTTCGACCCGCGCGGTGTGACCTTCGCACAGAAGGCCATCGGCGGCCACTTGATCGTTCTCGGTCTGGGCCATGCGGAGCGGCGGTTTGCGGAGTACACCTGGCCGATTCTGGATTGGGCGCTCAAACAGCATGCCGTGGTGGGTTTCGCCCATATGCAATACCTGCCGGACGGCATTCCGCAGGATCTGAATTGCTGTGCGCCGCTGGAGTATCCCGTCGAGGTCGCGTTGGGAACGGCGTCCTTCCTGATGGAGGACGTGGACGGTTCCGACACGGCCATCGAGTCGTATTACCGGCTCTTGAATTGCGGCTTTCGCCCGGGGCTGGCCGCGTCCACCGATTTCCCCTGCAATTTCCGCAAGCCCATTGGCTCCCTCCTGACTTATGTGTACGTGCCCGGCGGCAAGTTGACCTATAGAGCATGGATCGAAGGAATCGGTCATGGCCGCACGGTCGTGTCGCGCCACGGCCACCGGGAGTTTTTGGAGGTGAGAGTGAACCATAGCGCTTTGCCCGGCGACGAGATCCGGTTGCCTCGGCCGGGGGCGGTTCCCGTTGATGTCCAGTGGCGGGCGACGGAGAAGCTGTCGGGCAGGCTGGAACTGGTTCGGAATGGCAAGGTGGTGGCGTCACGGCAGGTGTCCGCAGCGCCCGGCTCACCCGCGGATCTGCGCCACAAATTGGAATTCCGCCACAGCGGCTGGTTGTGCGCGCGGGTGATGGACGCGCAGGGTCACCGGGTTCATTCGGGGGCCGTCTTTGTGACGGTAGCCGGCGAGCCCACGCGAGCGAGTGCGGCGGACGCGGAGTTCTTCATGCGCTGGATCGATAATCTGATCGCCAGGACTACGCCTCCGGCGGATTGGAGTGTGTACCTCGCCCACGACCGCGACGGCGCGCATGCGCGTTACCAGGAGGCCAAAAGAACATATAAGACCATAGCCGCCGAAGCCCGGCAGCAGGAAAGAGCAAGATGATGCGGGCCATTATCGGTTTGCTGGTGCTCTTATCCTCAGGTGTATGCGCGCCGGCCCAGACGCGCATCATAGTCCGCCTCGGGCAGCGCTTCCAGGTGATCGACGGATTCGGTCTCAACTTCACGGCATCATATTTTCGCGACGACCAGAGGCACATGTTCGATATGTTCATCGACGACCTGGGAGTCACCATGTTCCGGGTGGTTCCCTACCTGGTCTACAGCGACTGGGAGGTGGTGAACGACAATGATGACCCCAACGTGATGAATTGGGAGTATTACAACGATCGATACTCCACGCCGGTCTTCGAAGCTTCCTGGAACGCCATTCGGTATCTGAATTCGCGGGGCATACGGCCGGTAATCGCCCTGATGGGTCCGGTACCCGCGTGGATGTTGGCCGGCCAATCGACCCCTCCGCAGCATCATGTGTGCGATAGCTCCAGCCGTACCCCTCCGCTGGCGCCCGCGATGTACGGCGAGTTTGCGGAAGAGGTGGTGTCGATGGCCATGTATGCCCGTTTTGCGGCGCACTTGGATTTCGGCTATTTCAGCCCTTTTAACGAGACCGATTGTTACCCGGCGGAGGGGCCGCGCGTCGACCCTGCCGATGCGCCCAAAGTGCTCGGCGCGGTGGCGGCGCGCCTCCGCAAAGAAGGCATGGGGGACGTGCGCCTGGCAGTCGCGGATCAGGCGGTCATCACCAACGATTACTTCACGCCGATTCTGCATGACACTACGCTGATGAAGCAGGTCGGCGCATTCGCCCTGCATACCTACGGCGAGGACTCAGTCGGCGCCCAAGTGGAGCGTGTCAAGGCCAGCCCGTATGCGCACCTGCCGGTCTGGCTCACCGAATACGGCGATTTGAACGATCAGGACAAGAGCGCTGAAAATGATTGGACCCATTTCTCGCTTGCGGCGAACCGGCGGGCACTGACAGCGTTGAATCAGGGTGCGAGCGCGGTGTTCTACTTCGACGCATTCGACGATTACGAAGAGTGCGCCCGCCGTCTGACCTTCTACGGGCTGTACACCAGCGCCGCGCACGTCTATGCGCCGAAGAAACGATACTATGCGACGCGGCAGCTCTATCATTTCGTCCGTCCCGGGTTTCAGCGTATCGCGGCTGACGCGAACTCACCCGGACTGACAGTTGCCGCGTTTCGAGATCCGGCGAGCGGCTCGCTGATCCTGGTGGGGGTAAAAGAACGAGGTCCCAACCGGGTACAAATCACCGTTCCGGCAGCGGAAAAGGCTCCCCATCGATGGGATTATTATGCCACCACGCGCAGTTGGAACTGCTTGCGGCTGGATTCGGTGGCGGTAGAAAACGGCACGGCGGAGTTGGTTCTACCGGACGAGGCTGTTTTCACCCTGGTGGGCCGGAACGATTAAGGACGAGAAGATCGGGCTGGTTCTACGGGCTGCCTCCAGTGGATGCGCGAAGGAGGCTGCGCGCGAAAAGAATCCGGTTCCGGATCAATCCGCCAGGGTCCAATTAGTAATGGCGACGGTAGTGCCGTCGGCGTAAGTAATAGTTCCGGAGCCCGATTGATCGATCGCCCCGGTAGCAAGCGTGGCGCCCGTACTTACCTGCGTTATGGTCAGGGTCAAATTGCGGACGGTGTTGTCGGCCACCGAAATCGCGAAACTCTGATCGTGAGCCGAATCCGTGAGTGTCCAGGCCGTCGGCGTCGGTGGGAAAAGGACGAACTCGGCCGCGCCCCCGCTGCAAGTGGTGGATGCGAACGTCGAACCGCCCTGGAGGATGAGGGACGTCGGCGATGGGTTCGTCAATTTGAGCGAGCCGAGCGGACCGGTGACGGCGGAACCACCGCCGGTGAAGGTGACGGGCGAGGTGGGGTCGCCGCCGTTGTAGGAAAGCGTCAGCGGCGTCACGGCGCCAATGGCCATACCGAGCGCCGGGAAGTCCTGCGCGATTCCACCGGCACAAGAGCCGGAAAACTCGGTCAGTGCGCAATATACACCCAACTGCACCGGCGTGCGTGCGCCGGTAGCCGGCGTGAAGAGCCCCAAACCGTAAACATTTACGGTGTAAGTGTCCGTGGCGATCTGGGCTGTCTCGTTTATGACCATGGTCCCGATAGTCGTTCCACTCAGGGAGTAATAGGTGGCGGTTTCGTTGATCACAAGCTGGCTACCGGACTCCGTCACAGTCAGGCCAGGCCCGGTGGCGACGTAAGGCCGTTGACAGTTGTTGTCGTAATAAACGGTCACGGAGGTATTTCCGCCGCCGGTCCGCAGGCTGCCGCCTCCATTGAGCGCCATGCAACTGGCCTGCCTTTCGGTAAATGCCAGCGCTATGCTGAACTGGCTTTGCAACACGGTGGAGGCCTGGCCGATGGCCAGCCCCGTCTGAGCCAGCTCGCGTTGGGCCACCGTGCTGACGGCGGGAGCCTCCAGACTTGCAGTCGGAATGGAAGTAAAAGACTGGCCAAAGCGAAGCCCCAGTACGGCCACATCTCCGGCGGAGACTTTAAATTGGGCCGAGCCGCGTTTTCCGAGCATTCCGGCCAGTCCCGGAAGAGTGCGCAACTCGGTGGCGATCTTGTTGTAGGGTGGCAGGGAAACCGAGGAAGTTCCGATCGTCTTGCCGTCCTGGTCCCAAACCGTCACGGCCACGTTGGCCGTGGTGGAGCTCGGATTCACGATGGCCACGGAGGTCGTAAAGCTCGTGTCGTCCCACGTCAGGGTGCTCGACACGGCTGCCGCGTCGGATAACGGCACGACCGCCTCCTGGTCCGGCTGTCCGGTCGCGCTGGCACGAAAGACGCCGTAGCCGAACACTCCGCTGGGAAGTGTAAACGCCGCGTATCCCTGGACGAGGGCGCCGTCGTTGGGTGCTTCGATGATGGCCGTGCCGTTGGCGGCCAGATCTACCTGCGCCGTGGAACCTCCGACCGACGGCAGGACTAGAGGGTTCCCCGTGCCGTCGATAAAATTCACCGGAAACGAAACGGCTGCCCCGGTGTTGTTGGTGAAATACAGCGCAGTGTACCAGCCGCCGCCAAATGCGATTTGCGGCAGGACGCTGGACCGTGAATTCGAATTGGAGGTATTCGCCGTGGTTGGAATGGAGGTAAACGACTGGCCAAAACGCAGTCCCAACACAGCCACGTTCCCGGTAGTGACTTTGAATTGGGCGGAGCCCCGTTTTCCAAGCATTCCGGCCAGCCCCGGAAGGGTGCGCAGCTCGGTGGCGATCTTGTTGTATGGCGGCAGCGCAATGGAAGAGCTCCCGATCGTGTTGCCGTCCTCGTCCCAAACCGTCACGGCCACGTTGGCTGCCGTGGAGCTCGGATTCACAACCGCCACAGAAGTCGTGAAGGCGGTCTCGTCCCAGGTGAGCGTGTTCGAAACCGCCCAAGCGTCGGACAACGGCACCACAGCCTCCTGATCCGGCTGTCCGGTGGCGCTGCCGCGGAAAACGCCGTAGCCGAACACTCCACTCGGCAGGGTAAACGCCGCGTATCCCTGAACCAGGTTGCCGGCATTAGGTGCTTCAATGATCGCCGTGCCGTAGGCTGACAGATTGACCTGGGCGCTGGTGCCCCCCACGGAGGGCACGGTCAACGGCTGTCCGTTGTCGTCGATAAACGTCACCGAAAACGAAATGGCCGATGCGGTCACGTTCGTGAAATAGAGGGCCGAGTACCAGCCGCCACCAAATGCGAACTGCGGAAGGACGCGGGTAATTGCGGGAAACTGGACGGCCGGCGTTTGTGCCGCGGCATCCGTGGCCGCGAATGCGCCTGAAGACGCAACGAGACCGAACAACAGGCAACCGGAAAGCAAGGTCCGGAGGGGATTCAGTGCAGGAATGGCGCGCATGGCGTTTTCCGAGGCCATCAACCAGGAGACTCGCTTCATGATACCAACCAGCCGACGGTCACTTGAGAGATTCGCGTTTGCCGCTTCGGGCTGGAACGGCCAGCACCAATGGTGGTTGCGGCACTTCGGATTTTAACATCTGGAATCATGTTTCACGGTTGGCAGTGCTTCCAGTGGGATAACGGCCGGCGACCAGCAACGCCGTGGGTCGACCCTGCCACACCTTGCGACTCATTAACCGCCGGGGAATTCCTGCCGTGTGGGCGCTCGCCTGCTTGGCGCCTCACCGGGCCAAGGCGCGGGCTATTTTGCGAGCTTAAACGGTTGTTCCAGAAATGGCGTCCCCGCCAGGTCCGCCCCTCCGGGCCGATCGGCGCATTTGGCGCCGCGTTCAAAAAAAGCTCGCATCATGGAACGGCCACGGGCATCACGACGGCGGGCGGGTTCTTCGCGGCCGCATGCCGCGGCAACCGGATGGTGAACGTCGAACCCATGCCTAACTGGCTGCTCACGGTGATGCCACCACCCATGAGCTGGCAGAACCGCTGGCTGATGGCCAGCCCGAGACCGGTGCCGCCGTATTTGCGGGTGGTCGATGCATCCACCTGCGAAAACGGCTGGAACAGCTTGTGCATCTGGTCAGGAGCAATGCCGATGCCGGTATCGGAGACACGCCACTCGATCCACTCGGCGCCCTCGCTATCTACGGGGACGACATCCACGTTGATACAACCGTTCCGGGTAAACTTGCAGGCATTACTGAGGAGGTTGCCGAGGCTCTGACGGAACTTCATGGCATCCACCCGTATGGGCCGAAGGCCGGACGGGCAGTTCAGGGTAAGCTTGTTGCCGTTTTGGCGCGCCAGGGCCCCCATGGCGCCGGCTGTGTCCTCCAGCAGGGCGGCGGGCGCCACGTCCTCCCAAAACAACTCGATCTTCCCGGCTTCGATCTTGGAAAGGTCCAACACTTCGTTGATCAAGCCCAACAGATGTTTGCCTGCCCTGGTGATGCGTGCCAGGTCCGCCGACGCCCCCGGATCGTTCTTCGCCTCGGCTTCCTCGTACAACAATTCGCTGTATCCAATGATCGCGTTAAGCGGCGTACGCAATTCATGGCTCATGTTGGCCAGGAATGCACTCTTGGCGCGGCTGGACTGCTCGGCGACCTGCTGGGCGGCCAGCGCTGCTTCCTGCGCGTGGCGGCGCCGCACGATCTCCCGCTGCGACTTTTCCAACCCTTCGAGCATGCGGTTGATAGCGCCCGCCAGTCCCGACAACTCGTCGTCTCCGGATAGATAGACGCGCGCGGAGAGGTCGCTGCTCTCGCCGACGCTGGTGACGCCGGCGCTCAGCCGCGTCAGGCGGGAGAGGATGGCCCTTTCCAAGAGAACCAGAGTGACCAACCCGAACACGAAACCGACCAGGATGAGGGACAGCAGCAGGTACAGGACACTGCGCTCCCCGTGCCGGTAGATTTCGCGAGGCATATCCAGTTCCACGGCCACGACGGGCTGGCCGTAAATGTCACTGAGCGGGGCGTATCCGGCGACCAGGGACGGATTTAGAGCCCGGATCAGAATGGGATCCGCGCCGGGAGCGCCCGCCGCTGCCGCACCGGCTGGAACGTACGGGCGAAGCGTGACAGCGAGCAGCGTCTGCTCTCCCAGACGCCGCACCTCCGCGGCATCCAGGTAGCGGCCCATGATGAGAGAACCGATGATTGGACCATCTCCGGCGCTGGTCAGGACAGGCCGCGCGGCTACCAGCAGGGGGCCTTCCGGCAACATCAGAAGTCCGGCAGTTCCACCTGCGGCAAGCAGTCGGCTTCCCGCATAAAGGTGGCGGCGCAAGCTGGCGGGTACCGGGGTTTCCTTCTGCGCGGTCAGATTGAAGCCTTCCCCGAAGACGACTTCGCCGGTCGAACGGACGTAGATTTCGAGGTTGAGGCGACGGGCGGCTAGGTCGCTATAAGTGCCATAGCCGATCTCGGATTTAATAAAGTCAGGATAGGCGGTCTGGATGAAGCGGTAGGCCTTGTCCCACGTGGCCGCGTTGCGGCATTGCTGATTGAGGCCGGCGACGTCGCCGGCTACCGCCCGCAGTAGCCGTTCCACGTTGCGCCGGGCCTCACGCCGCTCCAGGTCGGCGAAGCTGTGGAGCAGGACCGCCCGCGAAGCCGCGAACAGAGCCACCAGAAGGCCCAGCAGCGTAGCGATGATAATAATGACAGTCTTCGTGCGCAACGGCATAACATGCCTCGCGCCAACGAACAGCTCCCAGGTAAGCGATGGCGCCTCTCCTGACCATCTGATAGCAGAGTGGCGCGCCGCGCGACAAGTCGGTGTTGGTTGCGATATCCATTGTTAACAAGGGCGCCGGAGGGGCTGCGGCCTTGCCTGAAGGGGGTTCGCGCAGGTGAGGTAGACCCGGGTTCTGGATCTGGAGAAACAACCTTTGGTTCGCCGAGGTGAGATGAGCTGAACACGGAGGGCAGGTATACGTTGGAGACGCGCAATGGGTTTTACGGGCCGGAACGTACGGGGCATCCGTCTCGCCCGTGTCCCGCGGGCGGAACTAGCGCGCCGCCGCCGCGCTCGCGCACCTGCACCCGCAGGCGTTATAGGATGCAAGGCGCAATTCTCAGGAGCGATGAATAACTCGCATCGATTGCCGTCAGTGCGTCGTGGATGGTCCTGGCGAACCATCGGACCAAGTGTGGACCAAAATCATGAAGACCGTCACCCGCTCTTCAGGATCGTTCGCAGCAATTACTGGAGAGCTGGGCAGATTGGCGCCCCAGCTTTTCTCAACATCACCCGCGACGAAAAACATGAGGTGGGGATGCCAGTTCCTGCCTGCATCGCTCAGGTACTGCTCCTTCGCCATCATGTAGCACATCGCTCCCGGAGCCAGCGAAGGTAGCCCCTTCTTTTCTAATGCGGACGTGGTGGCAGCCAGGATTTGCGCTTTCGATTTTCCCGCCAACACAAGTTCAGTCTTCTTCAGAAAAATGGGCAGAAACGTCTTGGCGGCGGCTGGATTGAAGCAATGCGGGGCGCGGACCTTAAAGTTCCAGAATTCCGGGTCATCGGTCGGCTTCCCCCAAGATCGCTCGACGATGCACACGAAGCCATTCGAGCCTTGCACGGCGGTTGCGTAACCATTCCGTCGCAGCACCATCACTTCGGCTGCACCGGAAATCGATACCGGCGCAGCACTGCGCGCGAGCGCGATCTCAGCTTTCTCGTCGGGAATCAAATAGCGATCGAGAGGAGCCATGACCGGATAGGACGCGTTCGCGGTTTGCGCTCGTGCACGGCCCGGCCAGAGGAAAAGAATCGGAATAACGCATGCTAACGCTGTAATCCTTATATGAGCCTTCTTCATGTCATTCTCCTATGACGAGCTGGTGTCAGGTTTCGAGCCGCTACCGAGAGCCGCCTGCCGCGCGTCTCCGCCGCGGCGTGCGAGCCGGCGCGAGGCCCATCGCCTCGCGCCCCTGCTCCGCATGTGTGCGATTCTTGGAACACGCGAGAATCGCTCAGCGGCTTGCCGTGGTCGTTGCTGCTGTGCCGAGTGCCGCTTCCAATCTGGCCAGACGCTCTTCAAGGGAGCGGATCTGCTCTTGCTGAGCTTTGATCGTGGCGTGCTCCTTCTGGAGTTCGTTCAGGAGCATGGGGTCCAGCAGTTGGTACTTCACTGTCTCCACCTGCCCATCCGCGGTGCGCGTCACCAGATCCGGGTAGACCGCAGCGACTTCTTCGGCGATCAGGCCGTACTGGAGCGGTTTGCTTCCATCTGCGTAGGCTTTCTTGTATCGGAAAGTGACGGGCCGCAGGCGCATCAACCCGTCGCTGGCGTCCCCCATGTCCTGAATGATTTCCTTGTAACGCCGGGAAGAAGAGATCGTACCGAGTTGGCCGTTGGAGTCGATCACGACCGGCACAGCATCGGCGTTCCCTGTTTGGACGCCGCGAATCCCTCCGGCGAAGAACGAGCTCTGGTTCGCTGGATCCCCGAGGGTCGTATTTCCTCCAATGCGAATGGTCCCGGTGTCGCTCGAGGACCCTACCGTCCCGATATGAATGTTGTTGCTGGAGAGTACATTAATCCCGGCATTCGCGCCGACAGCAATGTTGTTGCTGCCGGTCAAATTCTGATTGAGCGCGTGATAGCCGTAAGCCGTGTTGTCGTTGCCGCTGGTGTTGGCAGAAAGCGCGAGTCCCCCGCTGGCCGTATTGGCCGTTCCCGTGTTTGCCCCCAACGCGGACCAGCCGATGGCAGTGTTGCAGCAGCCGACGCTGTTCGATGAGAGGGCTGCGTTTCCGACCGCCGTATTATGGAAGCCACCGGTACCTAAGGCGAGAGCGCCTGCACCGATTGCGGTCATGCCGGTGCCCGCGGTGTTCGAAGGTAAAGCGCCGAGACCTAGGGCCGTATTTCCGTTGGCCATGCCACCGGGCACCTGGAGCAGGATGGTCCCTCCCGACAGAAGCTCGCCACTCAAATTAAGATTCCCATCCACCTGCGCTTCCCCATTAACTTCCAGCTTTGCTGCTGGAGTCGTCGTGCCGATACCAACATTGCCGCCAGTCGCATAGATGACTGAATTCCCCAAGGTCGTGCTGTTGGTCCAAATGGGAAGATACTTAGCGTGGCCCGTGCCCGAAAGGTCCGGCGTGGCTTGACTCATTTGCGGCTCTTGGGCCAAACCAGGCACGACGACGCTCGCGATCGCGGCCACTACCCGCATTACGAAATACCGTTTCATTTCCCCCTCCTCCTATTCACGTCTGGGCACGCTAACTGCTGGGTGCCGTTCCAGAGATTATAGCCCCAGTGTCGCGGCTTTTTTGGGATGTCGATCGACACCGCCGCGGACCGCCAGGATCTTACGGCAGCCGGACGCGAATGGCGAGTACGTGGAAGCGATTAGAACCAGTGCCACGCGGCACCGAACGTCACATAATCACGAGGCGTCCAAGAAGGCCAGAATTCGGGTTGACACCGGATTGACCTACGGGCCCCCGCAGGGAAGCATTATTGACGTAAGCACGGTAAGTTCGGCAGCCCTGGAACCGGTGCAGGGTATGAGAGTCAGGAAGGCGGGCAGAAGCACGGGCCTGACTTCCGGCGGCATCTTCAAGTGTGACGGAGGGACCAAGATGAGGCCTAAGTGGCGCGCGGCATGCTTGTTGAGCGTGCCGCAGTCGGCGCAGTCCACGCCGTCACACGGCCTCGTCGAGGACGCGTCTGCGCGGCCTGCCCGGAGCCCCGGATATGACGTAATGCGCGTGACTGGCGCCTGTCCGTGCTTTGGTCAGCGGGTGACCGGTAGAAACAGTCCCGCGGCGCTCTGGAAGCCGGCCACGGACATTACCACCGGTTGATCGCCTTGCGCCAGGTCTGGAACCTGCACGTTGATCTGGTACAACCCAGGGCCAATCAGTCCCGCCCATGCCACCCGCGCCGGCGCTCCGCCGATGGCCACATTTACGGGAGAGGCCAGAACAACGGGCTGAAACACCGCCTGGGACACCGGCACATCCGGCGAGGTGGCGCCGAAACCGGTGCCGTACACCTCGACGATCTCTCCCACGCGCGCCGGTTGGTTCGCGGTGGGTGGCCCGACCAGCGAGCCGTCCGCATGCTCGGCCGCGACGTAAGTCACGGCGCCTGGCGCCCACGTGAAAAGTTGGGGCGCCAGCCGCTGCAGCATAACGTTACCTGAATAACTCGCGCCCTGCCGAGTGGTCACCTGGACGCTGACCCGCCCGGAATTCGAATCGGCAGGCGCGAGCACGTTGATCTGCTCCGGGCTGACGTACTCGATGTATGCCGGCTGCCCATCGATGCTCGCCGAAACACCGTCAAGCGAGAGCGGCAACTGGCCGTGCACAAAGTCAGCCGATGTCCAGATCCTGATACTGGAACTGAAGCCGCTGCCGAAGATCGATACCCACTCGCCGGGCGCGATGGCGCCGGTGTAGCTGGCCGCGTCCGTCACCCTGTCCACGCGCGACGCGGGCGCAGCGGCCGGTTCCACACGTTGCAGCAAAATGCCGTCCATCGGCGCCAGCGTGACGGTCGGCGCCGCGGAGCCATCGTTATACAGGGCCGCGGAGTAAACATAAACCGCGTCGGCAATCAGCGAACCCGAACTTGCGCCATTATGCACGCGCAGCACCGGCGAACTGGCGGCTGTCAGATTGAGCCCGGATGCGATCACGTGCCATTGGTCGCCCGCGGCGGCACTGGATTGGTCCAGCGTAGTGGAATAGAGCACCTGGCCATCGTTGCCCACCAGTTCGTAGATCGCATCATGGGTCCAGCCGGACGCGCTCGGAGCGGCTGCCAGCCACGTTGAGAGCGAGTAGGTCCCATCTTCGGTTATGCCGAGACTCCAGACCGCTTCGCCTGGTCCGCTATCCAACTGGTGGCAGCCGCCGGCCCAGGCGTGATAATAAGGGCCGTTGACGGTTTCTCCGCTGGGTGTCCCGCCGCCGGAGTTGTAGATCACCGCCTTCCATGCCCCGGTGGAAACAAAGGCGGCGCTCGCGTCATCCACAATGTACTGCCAGCGCGGCGCCTGCGTCCCGTTGAAACGGCGGAAACCCGGACCGGGCGTGAACGTCTGCGGCACGGTGGTGCCGTTCAACAGGACTTTGCCCAGAGTAAAGTCGCGCGAATAAAGGTCTGGCGCCGCGGCCGTGATCCGGATGCCGTCAAGCCACACATTGCCTGCCTGCGTGCCCAGGTCGAATACCAGCAGGCCATCGGCGGCGGTCACCGGCGCGACGAAACCCAGTGTAAATAGCTGCCAGGTGGGAGCCAGACTGACCTCCGAGAACAAGCCGTAACTCGAATAGTCCGTGCCGCTCTGCAGCGCGACATCGATCAGGCCATCTCTATCTGAACGCGCCCAGAACTGTAACTGGTAGTTAGTGCCGGCGGCGAAACTGAGACTGCCCTGCGACAGATTGATGTGCCAATTCATCGTGCCCGCCGCCGCCACGTTAATCAGCGCCGAGTTACTGCCCTCCGCCACGATAATCGGGTCTGTAGACACGGTGGCAACGGCTTGGCCGTCAGGATCGACATAGAGATACCAAGCATCGAGTCCCTGCTCGAAGCTGCCGTTGCTGACCAGATTCGGGCCACCTCCCGAGCTTAGCCGGGTGGCGGGGCCGATCGGCGTACCGAGCACGAAGTTGTATTCGTCATACCACCAGTTGACGGGCGCGGCAGTGTCGCCCATGTTGGCAGTGAAGAAGCCGTCGTTCATCAAGGCTACGGCCAGTCCAAAGCGCATATTCGGATACCAGGTCTGCGCGAACTGCAGAACAGAGGGCAGCATGACGTTCGGCGGCGTGAATCCATACCCGTAGGCAATCTGATTGGGAGGTGAGGACTGCACCATCGCGATCACCGGCGCCCGGCCGCTGTCAAACCATGCGTTGTAAGTGCCCAGCAGGGAATCGAACGACGACAGACCTTCCCGCGCATCTACGGCGTCGAAAATCAGGCTGTCACCATTGAAGCTGGCCAGTTCGCCGGGATCAGGCGGCACCTGGCCCAAATGCCCGGACATGTAGGCGGCGGGCGCAAGCTGCCGAAAGGTCTGAAATACGCGGATGACGCCCGTGCGCCATGCGGCATCGAGTGTCGTGGCGGCGTCGGCAATTCCATTGTCGGCGGAACTAATCTGCACCGGATTCCCGTTTACGTCGGTGGTCTGCCAGGAAATCGAGAGGAACACGTTATCCCAAAAGATCCCGTCGCTGGTGCTCAGGTTCTGCAGCACAAATTGGTAAGCTTCGTTGGCCAGAAAATCGGCTACCTCGGGCTTGGTCAGGTTCAGCAGATAATAGCCGCCCGGCCAATCCTCGATCTTGTTGCCGTTGACGTCCTTCAGATAGTAACTGTCCGGGATGCCGGGCTGCGGCGCGAAGGCCGATGTAGCGTTGAAGGATGGCAGAATAATCACCTGTGGATTGGCGTTGCGCAGCGCAGTGGCAGTCGCACTGTCAAAGTACGGGCCGAGGTACAACTGGACTTGTGCGGCCTGTTCCGGCGCGGTGGCGTATTCATAGGCGCCGTTCCAGATGTTGCCGATGCGCGGAAAACTGCCGTCGCGCGCGGCCACATCGCGATACTGGACGGATTGGCTGTAGCTGGGATCGGCGGCGCAGCGCAGGTAAACCGTATTGACAACCGCCGGGTTGACGGCCAATCCCGCGACGGTTCCCTGGTGGGCCGTGGTCGGCTGCTGCTCGAAGGGCGCCATGGCATCCAGTGCCGCGTCGGGATCCATGGACCAGCCGCACGTGGTGGCCTCGCTCGAATCGAAGGAAAGCACGAGACTGCTGGTTCCGGAAGGGAGCAGATTACTGGCGGGAGTGATGTTGAAAATACTGAAACCCACGGCGGCATGCACCGCGAGTGCGGGGCAGATCAGCAGCGCGACGCTAGCAAGAAGGTGTATGATTGTCCGGCTCCTTCGCGCGATCTGATGAGGCATCGGTTGGGTACCTCCAATGTGTAGCCTTTCTGCTTCATCTGCATGTTATCGCGGTGCACACCGGGCTGTGCGTGACTGGCTTCTGTTCGCTTTCCCGAGTTTCTATTTTGGCCAGGCGCCACATGGTCGGGGGATTTCAGTCAGTGAGCGATTTGGTTAGCTTCACCCTGGAGAGCCTGCGGGCCGTGATGGTCACCACGCACCGCGTCATGAAAACTATTCCGGAACGATCGCAACCGATCACAAACGTCAGGGTACTACGTCGTTGGGAGGGGCGGGTGGGCAAACAAGAGGTGCGACCCACGCCCTGTGCTTGCCGGCACCGCACGACGCAAGTCCAAACCAAGGAAGTACTCGTCAGCCCGCGACAAGCATCGCCGCAACGGGTCCAACCGCTCCGGCGGCACCGCACCCTCCCAAGTCCAGATCGAAGAGGATGTTCTGGGCGACCGCGATGTCGCGCTCCTTCGCACTCGCCAAACGCCAGTTCTCCAGTCGGAATCAGGTTCAACTTCCCGTTCTGCAGGTTTGCGGTCCTTCCAGGCGCGCTCAAGTTTCGTAATCGGCGCAGTCAACTCGCCAGCGCCGTCCGCCCCGCCGCTGTCTCGCCTGCCACTGGAGACACTGGGGACCCCAGCGTCCACATCAATAGGGATGCGTTGAAAAGCCGGCTTGCATTGGCTCCCCGAGAGCGACATCGCGAGAAATTCTGCACCCGGTTCGGTAATATTGGCGTGGCGAATGCGAACCCTCCCGTTGCATTCATACTACGATGGCCTTAACCGAGCGGTTTAGCTCGGCGTGGACCTGGCGGCCCAAACGCACCACCAGTTGCGGCATCTCTTCGATATCGCCGGCCGAGGTCCGGAAATTCACGATGCAGAAACGCAGCGCAAACTTCCCGGCGATCATAGCATTGGAGATGAATGCCTCGCCGCTTTTCTCTATCGCTTCCAGCAGGCGCCGATTCAATTCGTTCAGATATTCTTCGGTCGGAGATGCCAGATCGGCCCGCAGCTCTGGAGGAACGTAGCGGAGTGTCGTGATGCTGAGTTGGTGCGTCATTGCTTCCAACTCGGGGTGGTCCGCTGCAAGGTCATACAGGTACCGCGCGAGAGTGATGTCATCTTGAATCATCTCCCGGTAGCCTGCTGCCCCGGCCTGCTGCAGGGCGAGCCACACCTTAAGTGCACGAAATCCACGCGAGTTCTGAGGGCCTATGTCGTAGTAGTTCAGGCCCTCTCCCTCGAAACTGTAGTATGGCGGATGATACGAGAACGCATTCCTCAAAGCCGAAGGAGTGCGAACGAGGGCACATCCAGCCTCAAGCGGTGCGTATAACCATTTGTGAGGATCCACAGCCACCGAGTCCGCAGACTCCAGCCCCTTGAGTTCCGGAGGGGCGCCCGCCAGGCCATTTGCAAATGCCCCGTAAGCGCCGTCGACGTGGAACCAGAGTTTCTGCTCGTGACAGAAGGCCGCCAGCTCCGGTAAGGGGTCGACCGCGCCAGTACTGACCGTTCCGGCGGAGGCAACCACGAGAAACGGCTGATAGCCCTCGTCTTTATCCCGCCGGTACCGGACTTTCAGTTCATCCAGGTCCATCCGTTCTCGCCCGTCGATCCAATGAATTGCTTCTGTTCCGAGGCCAGCCAGATCGGCCGCTTTCTGTATCCATGTATGGGTTTCGGCGGACGCGTAGACACACAGGCGCAGCCCACCGGCCACGCCTCGTCTGCGGACATCCCAACCGGCCTGTGCCGCACGGGCCGCCAGAAAGCATGTGAGATTGGCCATGTTGCCGCCGCTCACGAGCAGACCGCCGCAGCCGGCCGGGTAACCGATGAACTGCGCGAGCCATCGAATTACCTGGGCTTCGATTTCGGTTGCAATGGGAGCCAATTTCCAGGCGCCCACATTCGCGTTTATAGCAGATGCCAACAAGTCCGCGAGCATGCCGACAGGAGCAGCGCTGGATGTGATGTAACCATAGAAGCGGGGATGACCGTTGAATAGCGAGTGTTCAAATAGCAGCGCGGCGGTGTTCCGTAGCAGAGACGCGGGGTCCTGCCCGTCCTCCGGTAACGCCCGATTGGCATCCAGGGCCGCGCGTACTTGCTCCGGAGGCTCCGCACGTGTGACGGGAAGCGTGCGCAGGGATGCCAGGAAGTCAGCGATCCGGTCCACGAGGTCGTGACCGAGCGAGCGAAACTGACCGCTGGTCATATCGACACGCGCGGCGCGGGTCCTGAGTTCCTCGATTCGCGGCGGCGGAGACGTAGATCTCCTCGAATTCGCTGGTGTGGCTCCTGCTTGCGTATCTTGTGGATTTTGATGATTCGTCATTGTGACCGCCTTCGATTAACGATGAAGTAGACCACCGGTACCGCCATCCGCGACAGTGTTAGCGAAGCTATTTCGCCGGCCATCAATGCGATGGCCAGACCTTGAAAGATCGGATCGGAAAGAATAACAGCGGAGCATACGATTACGGCGGCCGCGGTGAGCATCATGGGGCGGAAGCGAACCGCTCCGGCATCGACCACGGCTTGGTCCAACGGCATGCCTTCCTTCAGGCGCAGCTCAATGAAGTCTACCAGGATAATCGAGTTGCGTACCACGATGCCGGCGCCTGCTATGAAGCCGATCATGGATGTGGCCGTGAAAAAGGCGTGCAGCAGGCCGTGAGCGGGCAGGATGCCCACCAGAGAAAACGGAATCGCCACCATGATTACCAAGGGCGTCACAAATGACTGGAACCAGCCGACGATGAGGATGTAGATCAGAATCAGCACCGCGCAGAACGCCAGGCCGAGGTCGCGAAAGACCTCGTAGGTAATGTGCCACTCGCCATCCCATTTGAGTGCGTAACGTAAATCGGTGGGCGGAAGGCCCGCCGTGTACTGCTCGATGCGGTAACCTTCCGGGATCTGGATTCGCTTGACCTCGGGCGCGACTTTCAGTATGGCGTAGACCGGGCTTTCGATGACTCCCGCCAGATCGGCGGTGACGTAGGTCACCGGCATCAGGTTCTTGTGGTAAATGCTCTTGTCCTCGATGGCGCTCTCGATGTGAGCGATCTCGCCGAGCGCGACGAGGTTTCCGCCACGGCCGCGCAGTTTCAAGCTCTTCACGCGCTCGAGGTCAGAACGCCGGGCGCGCGCGAGGCGCACCGTGATGGGCACGTCTTCTTTCTCATCCGAGACGTGCAGCAGGCCGGCGGAGTCTCCGGCGCTTGCCAGGCGCACCACCTTTGCCACATCCTCGTCGGTGACGCCGTTGAGCGCGGCCTTCTCGCGGTCGACCAGGATGCGGCGCTTCGGCTGATCGCCTTCCAGATACCAGTCGACATCCACCACGCCTTCAGTATTCTCGAAGATCTCGCGAACCTGCCGCGCGATCTCAATCTGCCCCTGCTGCGCCGGGCCGTAGACCTCGGCAACCATGGTTTCGAGCACCGGCGGGCCGGGCGGTACTTCGGCGATCTTGATGCGGGCTCCGGAGCGCCGGGCCACTGGAATCAACTGCTCGCGGACGCGCTTGGCGATGTCGTGACTTTGCAGCTTGCGCAGCGACTTTCCGATAAGGTTTACCTGGATGTCGGCGACACCGGGCCCTCGGCGTAAGAAGTAGTGTCGCACCAAGCCGTTAAAGTTGTAGGGCGAGGCAACCCCAGCGTAGGTCTGGAGGTTCACGACCTCGGGCTGCTTTTGGACGACGGCGGCCAGTTCGGTGGCGACGCGGGCTGTCTCTTCGAGCGTGGTTCCCTCGGGCATGTCGATGATGACCTGGAACTCGCTCTTATTGTCGAAAGGCAGCATCTTCATCTTGATGAATCCGACCCCGACGAGCGCGATCGAGCCGAGGAACAGCACGGCGACCAGCGCCAAAAATCCGTAGCGCGCAGGGGGGTGGTGGAGCAACGGATTCATAACGCGACGGTAAAGGCGGGTGAAGCGGTCCTCGCCTTCGCGGTGGCCGTGGCCGGCGGCGCTGCCGAGGATCCGTACGGAGGCCCACGGCGTCACCACCAGGGCGACGATCAGCGAGAACACCATCGCTGCGGCGCCCACGATGGGGATGGGCCGCATGTAGGGACCCGCCAGCCCGCCCACGAAAGCATTGGGCAGGATCGCGGCAATTACAGTGAAAGTGGCGAGGATAGTCGGGTTGCCTACTTCATCGACTGCTTGGATGGCTACCTGCGCCAGACTGCGGCCTTGGTTGTGCGGCAGGCGCGCATGGCGCACGATATTCTCGATAATGACGATCGCGTCATCCACCAAGATGCCGATGGAGAAGATCAGCGCGAACAGCGTGATGCGGTTCAGCGTGAAGCCGTAGAGATAGAAGGTTGCGAGCGTGAGGGCCAGGGTAACCGGGATCGCACCGAAGACGATACCGGCCTCGCGAAAGCCGAGCGTCAGCCAGATCAGCGCCGCCACCGAAATCACGGCGATCAGCATGTGGAAGAGCAGTCCGTTCGATTTCTCGGCGGCTGTTTCACCGTAGTTGCGGGTGATGGAAACCTGCACCTCAGAGGGAAACAAAGAGCCACGCACCGAGTTGACGCGGGCAAGTACACGATCGGCGACCTCGATGGCATTGGCACCCTTGCGTTTCGAAACGGCGAGTGTTACGGCAGGCCACAAGGAAGGATCGGCGGCCGAGGCGTAACGAACGTATTGCGAGGGATCCTCGCCGCCGTCCTCGATCCGGGCGACGTCACCCAGAAACACCGGGCGGCTATCGACCACGCCGACCACCACCCGGCGCACGTCATCGGCACACGTCAGGAACGAGCCAGCCTCCAGCACGAACTCGCGGTTCGAGTTCGAAAGGCTGCCGGCCGGCAGGCGGCGGTTTGCCATGCCGAGCGCGCCGGCGACGTCCGATAGAGAGAGATGATAGCCGGCCAACCGAGTTTCGTCCAGATCCACGCGCATCTGGCGGCGTTGCCCGCCGATAATGGCGACGGCGGAAACCTGGTCCACTTGTTTGACGGTGTCGTGCAACTGCGCGGCGAGGCGCCGCAGATCGTAATCGCCGTAGCGCTTGCTCCAGAGCGTCAGGGCCAGAATGGGCACATCATCGATCGAGCGTGGCTTAATGAGCGGCGGCGAGGCGCCCGGCGGGATCAGGTCGAGGTTAGCGAACATCTTTTGGTTAAGACGCACGATGGCCTTCTCTTCGTCCTCGCCGACCAAGAAGCGCACCACGGCCATGGACGTGCCGGGCCTGGATGTCGAGTAGATGTACTCGACGCCAGGAATCTCCCACAGGAGTTTCTCCATCGGTTTGGTGACACGTTCCTCGACTTCGCGCGCGGAGGCGCCGGGCATCTCGACGAAGATGTCGATCATGGGGACGATGATCTGGGGCTCCTCCTCCCGGGGGAGTTTGACCACCGCGAAGACGCCCAGAAGAATCGAGGCCACCACGAAAAGCGGTGTGAGCTTGGAGTTGACGAAGGCGGCGGCGAGCCGCCCGGCGGCTCCGAGGCGCGGAGCGTCGTTCACTTTACGGCCTCCTGGATCGCCACGCGGCTGCCGTCGGCGAGTAGCGGCAGGGGCATTACGATGATTCTCTCTCCGGCTGTCAATCCTGAGAGAACCTCGCGCCGGTCGTCGCGCTCTTCACCCAGCGTGATGAAGCGCAGCCGCGCCGTATCAGCTTCCACGACGTACACAGACCGGATCTGGCCACGCTCAAGAACCGCGGATTGGGGAACCAGCAATGCCTCGCGCTTGGCGGCGGCGAAACCAGCCCGCCCGAACATCCCGGACCGCAGGCCTGGCAGCGTGGGCAGGTCGATCTTGACGGTGAAGCTGCGCGTAGCAGCATCGACCGACGGTACGACTTCGGCGACACGCCCACTAACGGTTCGGTTCATGCCGTCGATCTCAACCGCGACGCTCTCACCGACTCGGACGAGCCCTAGCCGCGACTCGTCGATCGAAGCCTCCAGGCGCGGGTTGCCTTCGCGCTCGAGAGTGAGCAGCGGCGCGCCCGGCGCGGCCAGGTTGCCGGGATCGGCTTTGCGTTCGGTGACCAGGGCTGCGAAAGGCGCGCTAAGCGTGGCGTAGCCGAGGGCCACACGGGCGGCGGCGATCTCGGCTTCGGCCTGGCTGCGGCGCGCCCCGATTTGCCGGCGCTTCGATGCAGCCATCTCGAGCGTCGCCTCGGCGCTCCGGAGCCGCGCTTGCGACTCGTCGAATTCCTGCTGTGAAACAGACGCATTGGCGAGCAGATCCTGGAAGCGCTTGTGAGTCACTCGCGCCAGTTCCAAGTTGGCGCGCGCGGCCACTATGGCGCTTTCGGTCTCGTCGATGGCGCTTTCGGCCTCCACGCGAGCGGCTTCGGATCGGAGAAGGCTGGCCTCGAGATCCCGCCGGTCTAACACGATGAGCGTCTGGCCGGCTTGCACGTGATCGCCGGTTTGCACGCGGACTTCGAGAATGTTGGCGGCGATTTTCGCGGCGATAGCGGCGCTATAGCGGGCACGCACACTGCCGCTTGCCTGGTAGATATCGGCGATCTCGGAATTAGCGACGGTTTCGACCTGTACGGTGGCCACTCTCTGTTCGGCGCCCGCCGCGGCGACGCGAGTTTCGTGTTGTGAGCAGCCGCCAGTCATCAAGATCAGGATCGGGAGGGGCAACAATCGTGTCATAGGTGCACCTCAATTTACGAGCGCGGAATCGGCCGCCAGCGTTCCAGCGGAGTGTTCGAGTGCGGCGGCGGCGACGCGGCGATCGTAGACGGCCGCCAGGCGCCGCGTACGCGCGGCGGCCAGCGCCGCCTCGCTGCGCAGCAGTTCGGTGACGGTGATCAGACCGGCCTGGTAGCGGTTCTGGATGATGCGGTGGGCCTCTTCGGCTGCGGCTGCAGCAGCGGCAGTGACTTCGACTCGCTGCGCGGCGGCCCCCAAAGCCAGGTACGATTTGAGGACCTCCAGGTGGATCGCTGAATCGGCGCGCTTCCGCAAGGCTTCGGCGCGGGCTTCGGCAAAGCGTGCCTGCTCCACGCGGGCCTTGGTCTCGCCCCCGTTCCACAAGTTCCAGCGGAGCGTAACGGCGGTGAACCAGTTAGCGCCGCCCTTACTGAGAAAATTCTGCCGGTCGGCCTCGACGATCCCATGAAAGGCGACCTCCGGCCAGTAGGTGGCGCCGGCGATCTGCTGCTGCGTCCGGGCGAGGCGCTGAGCGAGTTCAGCCTGCCGCATTTCCGGACGGCTCTCAGCCGCCAGGCGGCGGTAGTCTTCAAGCGTGCCCTCTGGCGCGCCGACGCTGGACTGCAGCGGCGTCGTCAACTCGAATTTGCGATCCAGGCTGACGCCAAGCGCGTCGTTCAGTGCCGCGCGGGATACGGCCAGATCATTCGAGGCGCGGATCTGTTGTTCCTGCATCGCAGCGAGGTGGACGCGCAGGGCCAGCACATCCGCCTGGGTGCTGCGGCCGGACTGATAGATGGATTCTGCACGATCGAGGTCCGCCCGGGCGCTGTCAACCGATTGCCGCGCGACCTCCAGGTTTTTCTCCGCCAGCGTGACGCCGAAATAGGCGCATAACACATTCAGGGTGATGTCCGAGTGGCTCCGGCGCGTATCCTCGCCGGCCATTTGACGGGTGAAGTGCGCTGCCTCGACACTGCGGCTGGTTTGCCGCCCATCGAATACTACCTGTTCGACCGTCAATTGCGACTGGTAGTTATTCATGGCGTCCGGGCGATTCAGGGAGCCGATCGCGAAATCTGCATCACTGAACTGGTGCTGGGTGAGAAGCGAGCCGAATACGAACACCGGATCGTCGCCGCGCTGGAGGCTCTCCGAGAACTGCAACCGCGGCATATAGCCGGAGCGGGCCTCGTGAATGCGAGCCTCCGCTTCTTTTTCCCCGGCATCCGCAGCGGCGGCCAGCGGATTCGAGTGTAAGGCCAGATCGACCGCCTGCCGCAACGTAAGGGCTTCTTGCGCCAAAAGTGGAGAACCAGCGAGTGCAAGGATGGTTAAGAACCTGGCGGGGGTCCCGAAGCTTTCGATGCGAAGAAGAGAAGACATGGTTAGTCACCGTAACCCTTCGAATAGATCGGTTTCCAGTCTTCGTCCGCCATTGACCGAGCTATAAGCACGATAGAACTCCTGCGATCCCCAGAGTGCGGCCTGCTGCTCTTCGGTTAGATTTTCCAGTCGCGCATAGATGGACATCTGGGTTTGATGGCAGCAAACCGCTTTCCACACAACGGGCCAATAGGCCGACGTATCGATCTCGGTGGTCACGGCCCAATCAGGCCAAGGAACGGCCTGGCGCTCAACGCTGTCCACCAGCGATGTCAACTTGCGAAAGGCGGCCTGATACGACTGCCACTTGTTGTTTCGCCACGCCAAGTAGTACAGCTTTCGAACGCGGTGAGGCGGAAGCGAAGACGGTTGCGAGCCGTCGTCCATGCGGAATCCGTAGTCGGCGGCGCACACGGTGGCGGCGGTCGTGAACTGGGAAATGGCAATGTGGTCAGGATGCCCGTACGCTCCCTCCGGGCCGAAGGTCACGACCACATCAGGCTGAATTCGCCGAATGTGCGAAACGACGGCGCGAATGGCAGTTGTGGCCTCGACCTGATCGACGGCGCCGTCCGGGTAGTTCAAGAGTGGGACCTCGCGAATTCCCAGCACCGTGGCGGCGGCTCGCAATTCCGCTTCCCGAACGCGGCCGACTTCAACCGGATCGCCTCCCTTTCCGAGTGCGCCGAACCTTCCGCGTTCTCCGCGTGTGGCTGTGACGAGATACGTCTCAACCCCCTCCGCAGCGTACTTGGCGAGGGTGCCGCCGAAACCGAGTGACTCATCGTCGGGATGAGCGAGGACGGCCAGCAATTTGAATCTTTTGTTCATCGTGATCCCGCCTCCGCGTGCTTGTTCAGTCCCCGTGCCTCTGTAGCGAGATAGCGCCCGTTCAAGCCACGGATCAGACGAGCGCAAAGGGGCCCGCGAGGGCCCGAGAAGTCGAGCGAGAGCGTGGCCCGGCAGCCGTTGACAGCATCTTCGATCGCGTGGCGCGCGGGAAGAAGCTGAGGCTGCCGGACGATGGCTCTGGTTCCGACGGCGAGTGGGCCGGGATCGAGCGGCTGGACACTGATGACCGTCGGAGTCCGCTCGGACCAGCGCTCAATGTCGCGCACGGCCGCCCAGACCCGGTCAGGAGGCGCCTGGATATCGATCGTGGTGCAGATGCGTGGCATAGGATAACGAAGCACCGAGTGGGGCGTTAACGCGCCAGTGCCGCCTTGATTCGAGCAAGATGGTGGTAACTGTGGCGCACCGGATGATCCTCCAGGAAGAATTGGCAACTGAGTGGAGCATCACCGTTGAGCGACACGGGCGCGGCGCGGTCGAGTTCTTCGCCGGTAAATGCCCGGATGGCCGCGGCCGCCGACGCGCTGTTGGTCCTCAACAGGGCGAGTGCGGCTTCCTTGGCGACTTTGTCGCTCTCTTTTGCATGGTCTCGGTTGATCGTATCGACCGCGTCCCACGTCACAGCCGTGATCGGCCGGCCGGCAGCGAGCAAACTCGCAAGCTGGATCTCAATCGGATACATACTGGCGACGTGGTGTACGATTACGCCGACTTTCCGGCCGTCCTTGGGAAGGCGCGTCTGCCACTCTGCCTCAGAGAGTGTCGCCGCAAAGGCAGCAAGGGCTGTTGCTCCGTCTTCAAGGCGGGTGGCCAGGGCTTCAGACCTTTGGTTCCGTGTTGCCTCCAGCGAAGGCAACGGATTTTCGGTGACCTTTTCATAACTATGGTTTTTCATTTTTCTAACTCTCCTCTTCAAAGGGAAACGGTGACTCTTAGAAAGCTGGCCGGTATCAGAGTGCCGTCATTCGTGCTCTTGTTGTGTGCTTTCGCAAGGCCCAGGAGTTGACTCTGAAGCTCTTCGGCCCTCCCGCTCTGTTCCGCTGCTTCGAAGGCGTTCATGGTGGGGCCATAAAATCGCCGGAAGCGGCTGATGAACTCTGCCGGACCATCGCTTGCCGAGACAAAGTAGTACGTATCTTTGGTCATGGACACCTTTTCCCTCGGTACGCCGGCCTGACCGAAGCGGTCAACGACGTGACTATCAACGCCCCACAGCATCGGGCTGACGAAGCCCTCAGGCGGCGGAGGCGTAAACGATGCGCTAATCTTCAGCAGTTGCGAAACGAAGGTCGGATCGTTGGGGACCCAGTTGCCCATCACAATGGCCCCGCCTGGCTTTGTGACCCGGACCATCTCCCTGGCCACGTCGAAGGGCTTGGCGGCGAACATCGCGCCGAAGACCGAGAGAGTCAGGTCAAACGAATTGTCCTCGATCCCTTGCAAGTTGCATGCGTCACCCTCCTCGAAGCTCAGCCGCCTGAGGCCTTGTTCCGCCGCCCGTTTGTTACCGGCTGCCACGAGATTCCGGGCGATGTCGATTCCAGTAACTTCTGCCCCGAGACGCGCCAGTGGCAGCGCCGTAGTGCCGTCTCCACAGCCGACGTCCAGGGCCCGCAACGGAGGCTTGACCCCGAGGGTTTCCACGACTGTCTCACCGGATTCGCGCATGAACGCGGCAATAGCGGTGAAATCACCCTTTTCCCAAAGTGCTTTGTTCGGATTCATGACAGGTCCTCCAGAACCGGATGAACGCCGGCGCTGGCGTTCGGGCCAACCGGGCCGATAAGGGGAGCCAGCGCTGCTTCGATCCGCCGCATTTGCTCGGCGGTGACCATGGCGCTGAGCGCCCTCTGAAACCGCGACTCCTCGACCCCGGAGAGAAGGTACTGCCAGCGATACGCCCGGCGCACCTGGTCGTGCAGCAGTTTCACCTCCTGTTCGGATAGAGCCGCACCTTTTACGTTTGAGAAGTACCCGACATCCGCCGCCGCTTGGGCGCACACGATCCCGTCCACGGCTCCGACGAGCGCGATCATGTCGTCCACGGCCCGATTTCGCTCCTCGGCGGACAAGCCCGCGTTCTCGCGAACCCATTCCAGCTCGTCGATTCTCGCGTGTTGGGATTCCTCCTTCCAGTGGTACAGGAACACATCTTTGAACAACGGCGATAATTGTGGATCCGGCTGGATGCTTTTCAGATAATGCGTCTGCGTGAACAGCTCGATCATCAGAGTCATGCCCAGCACGGCCCACGTGGATTTCGAAAGCACCGCCGCGGCCACCGCGTTCGGCTCCGGCAGGAAGTTGTATCCCGGCGGCATTTTCGACGCGATCATGCGCTCGATGCGCCGGAACAGTTCCTGGTGCTTGAGTTCTTCATCACTGAAGCGAACCAGCGCCTCCAGAGCGACCTGGTCACCGGTCCAGTGAAATTTACTCAACTCAAGAACCTTGCAGTTGATGAAGCGTTCCACCAGGCCGAACATGTTCGCATAGGTCCTTCCTTGGATCTGACTGAGGAAGGTCGCTTCGTCCTCGCTCAGAAACTCAAGTTGATCGAGGCCGGAGATGGAGTCCGGCAGGAATTTATGCGAGGTATCGAACTCACGGCCTCGTAGAACGTCCCGGTCGATGTCCCAGCGTACGCGCTTGGAAGCGCCAACACATGCGGCATATTGTTCGGTTTGGACGGGAATGGGGGTGGTCATAGCGTTTCTCTCCTTCGTGTATCGGTTTGACGCGTTTTCATATCGCGTCGCGTGTCGTTTACAATCATGGAATGTGCCGGGCGCTACGACCATGCCCGAGCGTCCCGATAAATTGCTCGGACGGCTCGCCTGGGCTGATTGCTTTGCAGACCGGCCGGAAAAATTCGCAGGCCGTTCAGGGGGCCGAATGGATGCATTCTCCGAGATTCTGAGTGGAGTCAAGCTAAGTGGCGCATTATTCTTCAGTGCTGAGTTTTCGGCTCCCTGGTGTTTTGCGTCACCCGCGTCCAATACTCTTGCGCCTCTGTTGGCGCCAGGAGCGCCCCACCTGGTGATCTACCACTTCGTCATCGACGGCGCGGCATTCGTGACGTTGCCCGATGGAAAATCGATCGAGCTTGGTCCCGGAGACATCGTCGTCCTTCCCCACGGGGATCCACACGTGATGACCAGCGCGCCCGGTGTGGCCGGAACATCGCTCAACGCGGCGATTCTTTCCAAGATCAAAGCCCGCGACCTGCGTCCCATGCAGGCCGGCGGAGGCGGCGATTCAGCCCGATATGTTTGTGGGTACATGGCTTGCGACCCCTTTCTAAGCCGGCCAATTCTGGGCGGTCTCCCGCCTGTCTTCAAGGTCCACATCCGAACGGATCGCTCGGGGCAGTGGCTCGAGAATGCCATCCTGCACCTGGTCGAGGAAGCAGCTTCGGGGCGGGTCGGCAGCGAGGCTATGCTTGCGAAACTCTCAGAGGCGTTATTCGTCGACACTCTTCGCCGCTATGTCGCCGGCTTGCCTGAGCAGCAGACCGGTTGGCTCGCGGGAGCGCGCGATCCCATCGTGGGAAAGAGTCTGGGATTGCTGCACAGCCGCCTTGCCCATCCCTGGACCATCGCGGATCTGGCGGGGGAAGTTGGCATTTCACGGACTGCTCTTGTCGAGCGTTTTACCAGGTACCTTTCCGAGCCACCCATGACGTATTTGACTCGCTGGAGGCTTCAGTTGGCCGCGCGGTCGCTTGAGAATACGCCGCGGGGTGTAGCGGAAATAGCCGGCGAAGTGGGATACGAGTCGGAAGCGGCCTTCAATCGGGCCTTCAAACGTGAGTTTGGGCAGCCTCCTGGCAAATATCGCCGCGAACATAAGGGGGTTCGCCCACCAGGAACGCTAAATAGTTACCTCGCAACGGGCAATCATGTAGCGATCTGCAAGTGATCCTGCCGAAAGCGCGGGGAGTTCGGGTGTCTCCGGGCGGCCGTGCGTCCATCCGTTCCGCAGGCGGAACTCGCGCCGCCCATCGCGCCCTCGCATCGCCACCGGTCTTTCATAGTAGTCTGCCTCCCACGGCTGCCCATCCGCTTCGACTTTTCCCGCATCGGCGGACCATCCCTGGCGGCCATCAGCCTTCGCCTGTCATGCCCAGGCGGCTCTTGAGCCAGTCCCAATCGAGCAATTCGGGATGCTCGATGTACCTCCGTCGATCGGCTACTACGCGCTCCATGTAGTCGCGTTTCACTTTGACAGTGAACTTGGGATCCAATTGCGTCTCCGGCACCGGCTCGAAGATCCCATTGACGAGCCGAACCGTGGCCGTGGTCTCAACATCCTTCGGGTTCTCTCCGTAAATTTCGAAGCGAACCTGGCGGTTGCTGAAAACCTTGTCGTACAAAGCGATGATGGGCTTGTAGGGAAACGACCGGCGGTTGGCTTCCAGTACCGCGTTGCACACATCCAAATACCCGGTCACAAGGTTGGTTTGCTGTGGGTCTGGAATCACGCGTCTGCCCTCCTGCGGTTAATGATGCACCGCTCAGAATTGTCGTTTCGTTTTGTGGGATTTGGTCCAGTTCAACCTTCGTTCGTTGATCAATAAACACCTGGAAGCACCCGTCGGGTATGTGCCCGGTACCACTGGTATTCCGCACCGAAGTGCTCATCCAGCAGTCGTTCTTCCGATCGGATGCGAGCCAGCAACGGGTATGAACAAAAGAGCGGTGATGAAGATACCTATCGCCGCCCGAAATACAAGAGCCCACCCGACTGATTGTACGAGAAGACCGAGATACCTGGGATTGCGCAGGTAAATGCCAGTCGTGACCAATTCATGACCCCGCTGAATGGCAACGAGGCCGCTGAAGCGCCGTCCGAGCACGAACACGGGCCACAACCGCAGGATGCTGCCCGCGACGAGAAGCGCGAAGCCGATCCAGCGGGCAGCCTCGCCGTCGATCGTCCAAATGCCATAACGCTCCGTGTACGCTGATAGGTACGCGAGCAGGAGCGCAAGCCACGGCTGAACAGAGCCACAACGGACGCAACGACCGTCCCCCCAGTCATGGCGACAAATGCCGGATGTGAGAAGAACGCGGCGAAAACACCCCAACCCAGAATCGCGAGCCCGAATTGCACGAGGATGCTGACGAGCGTAGTGACGAAGACCTTCATTGTGCCACTCTATCTTGCGTCTTCCCCCAGGACGACATCACCAGCGTCAAAACGCGAAAGTCCGCTTGCGGATCAGTGACAGCGTAAGAAATCACGTTTTTCGCGTCCTCTCGGGTGCCAGCCCTTGCCCGGAGCAGATTTCGATTCGTAAGCGTCGACGGACGTGAAGTTCCGATCCTGGCTGGTAGCCGAATGCCGATTAAGCCCGTTCGATCCAGATGATCGATACCGGCGGTAAAGGGCCGTGGCGGCGATTACCGCCTGGCGGTGGCGCGGGTTCGTGGGCGTTCGGCCCCATGTACAGGTCCGGACTAGCCGAGATGGGCCCAGCTTCCGGCAGCAGATCCTTCTGCCGGTTGATCCGAGCGTAGTTAGGAATCGCGAGCAACTTACTGCCATCCGCGAAATCGCCGGTGATGACCATGACGCCGCCCAGCAGATCCGGACGCCACTCTGCGGCCAAACGAGCGCCGTCAGCGAGCCGCTTGCCGATGCCCTGATCCACCTGTTCTACGTTGTAAATAAGCGGGCCGTAGCGAAGGGCCACTTTTCCTCTGGTAGCGGCTATCTCTTCGACCGCTGTCACGCGCTGCACCTGGAGTGGAAGTTCGAGTTCAACCCGATCGCCGGGCTTCCACTCGCGCCGGATCACCGCGTATCCCTTTTCCGTGACCGGCTTCACTGGTTTACCATTGACGGCCAGCGAAACCAGCCCGCCGACTTCGGGCGTGGACTTGTAGAGCTTGCTGGTAGTGCGGTTGGGTATCCGCAGGCGAAGCGCGAAGGAGTTCGTCTTCTGGGGATTGATAACGAGAACGACCTTGCCGCTCCAGGGATAATCGGTCTCCTGCACGATCTCGATCTGCGTGCCCGCCGCCCGCTCCAGCGTGACTGTACTGCCGATGTACATATTGACAATGATGCTGTCCGCCGAGGTGGCGTAAGCCCAAGTGGGAACCATCAGAAGCGTGCGCGGAATATTGCCTACGCAACAAGGACAAGTATGCCAGGAACTGCGGCCCACGTTCGCGTCGAGTGGGTTGGTGTAGTAGTAGTTCTTTCCCGCGAGATCCACCGAACCGAGGAGGGCATTGTACATGGTCTCTTCATAATTATCGACATAGCGGGCGTCGTGGTAAGCCAGGTTCATCTTCCAGTGGAAGAAGATCATTCCACAGCTGGAACAAGATTCGCAATAGGCATTGTTGCGCAGCGAGTAATTGGGGCCGAAGCCTTCAGAGGTCTCGCCACTGCCAATGCCGCCCGTCAGGTAGTACTTGCGGTTGACCACGTTGTCCCAGAGAGATTTCACGGCGCTTTGATAATCGGCGTCGTGGGTCTCCACGGCGACATCGGCCATGCCGGAGTAAGTGTAAGTTGCACGGACGGCGTGACCTACCGCTTCGTACTGCTGCACGACGGGAAGATGGCTCTGGTCGTATTCGTGGCGGTCGCGCGCGGGGTCGGCTGCCGCGGTGTAGCGGCAGTCGAGCAGGAACTTGGCGGTCTGAATATACCGGTCTCCCTGGCCGCCGGCCTCTATGTCGTTCACGAAGCGGCCAAAACGCACCAGGGCCTGTTCCATCTCCTGGTGGCCGTCGTACCAGGGTTGCTTGGGCGGGGGGCCCAGATGGTTCGCCCAACAGTCTGCCAGTCTCCTGGCCGCGCTGTACAAGCGAGCGTCCCTCATGCCTGTCATGAGGTAGTGGTTGATGGCGGATTCCAGAAAGTAGCCGGCCGTGTAACCCTCATGGTCGCCGCGGTGGGCCGGATCCCAATGTTTGAACTGGCTGCTCTCGGTTACTTGTCCGTTACTCCCCAGTCGGTCCAGTGTGAATGCAGTCTGGAGATAGCCGTCGGACTCCTGTGCGGCCAGAATCTTAGGGATCCAATCTTCCAGGGTCGCGCGAAACTTCTCCTGGGCCTTGACGATTTCCGGATCGCCCGAGGGGTCGACCATGAGCGCAATGCTCATAGCCTCCACCGTTTGATGGACCCAGGCGTTGGAGAAGACGTAGCCTTTGTGGTGCCCCGCGGGCTCTCCCCGAAGTTTCTTGCCCGCTTCCACAAAATTGTCGATGCCACCAGGTCCAAGAATCACATGATCGCTATTGATGACATCGACGCAATGCGGAATCCAGTTGACGATTAGAGCCCGGGCGCGGGCGTTCCAGAATTTGCTGTTGATTTTGAAACTCCGGGTGTAGACGGCCGCGAGCTGCAACGAAGGCGGCGCCTGTTCCACCGAGACGTGAAGCGTGGAAGCGCTTCTCGCCTCGTTGTTCTGCGCCGAGAACATCAGAACGTAGTCTCCAAGCGCCGAGAATGTAGCCGAGGTGATGGCCATCCTGGGATCTTCGAATGTGACCTCGCCCGGACCGGAGACTTTGGTCCAAAGCGTCGCGAATGCCGGACCAGTTGCCGTCGTTGCCTGGGATTTCGGATGTTCCCAAGGCGCGGTACGCTCGGGATGCGGCGCCTCGCCATACCCCGCCCATCCGCGAAGGTAGGTTTTACCCGGCAGAACCGCGATCCGGTCAATTCCAGCGTCCGCCTTCAAAGGCGTGCTTCCTTCGGCGGCGCTGGAGAGAATGGCTGTGTGCAGGAAGGGAACCACGGCGGCGGAGCCGGCGGCCGCACCGGCCCTGCGGAACATCTCGCGGCGGCTGACTCTACTCGCGGCTGGCTTCTTCATCGACCGTCCCCCACAACCGATTATCTGAAGTGGCAAGACGTCAAGCAAGCACCTTCCGCCGGGCCGGCCTTACCTACGGCGTTGTGTGCGGACCCGGCGAGTGTCTCACCGGACCCGCAGGCTCTCGTTCGCGGCTGCAGTTGCGGAAGATGGAACGCCGCGGGTCAACGTGTTCATGACCTACGAATCTATCGGCGAAACTCGAGAGTCCGTGCGGCGCAACCGGGAGACGATCGCGGACTTGGCCGGAAGCGCGGATCGCCGAAACAGCCGTCCGCGGGAACTTCTATGGGGCCAACGCCCGGCGGCGGGATTCATTTATGACACTGGTTAGTGACTGTGGGTGTGACCGCTCCGATCTGAGAACCAGACCGCTCTCTCGGCTATCGGACCGCGAGCAGGACCGCTGGGCTGGCCGCCGCACCTATGTACAGCACCACCGGCGCGCTGCCGGACGCGGTTTTCGACGGAATCCGGCAGTCGACCTGCAGGAGATCAGGCCGGGGGCCGCTCCGGAGTAGAGGATATCGGCCGCAGCGCCCGATTTTCACTACAACCGGGAGCCGCGGCCTAGGCAGAACGCTCGCGGCGATGATGCCGTCGAACCCGGCGGCGGGCGCCGGATTGGCAGGCAGTTATGGAGCCGTCCCGGTTCAAGACCGCACCTCGGCCTGCGCCGCTGCCTTAGGGGATCGTCCGAAAGCCTCGAAGGGCCTGCTATGTGGGGGTAGATGGGGTTGGGGGTAATCGTGTTTCCCGCCGCCCGGCTGAGAGTTTACTGACCGGTCCGGCAATGGTTGTCAGGGTCGCACCGCGTATACGGTACCGAAGCTGGTTGGAACCAGCGGATCGACGCCGGAAGTGGTGCCGAAGAGCGTTCGGTTCGGCCCCAAGACGACTCCTGCATATGGCATGGCGCCCTCGCCGCTACCGTAGGTGAAGACGTGCAGATCGGAGTACTGCCAATTGCCTCCGGGAGCGGACGGCGGTGCGAGGCGGAAGACCGTGCCCGCCGCGGCAGCCAGCGGACCACCGGCACTGGTGGTGCCAAATAGGTTGCCGGACGAGTCGATGGCGAGCCCGCCGAGTGGCAGCTTACCGCTCCGCGTAAGGTAATTGTGAAGCACGGTTTCGGTCCAGCGACCGCCCGGCGTGGTGGGTGGAGTCAGAGAGAAGATGGCACCCGTGAGATTGATGCCTCCGGTTTCGCAGTTGCCGTAAAGCACGCCCGCGCTATCCATGACGAGGCTGCCATAGTAGGGCGCGCCGCCGTCGTTGCCGCCGGTGAAGCTGTAGACGATGGTTTCGGTCCAGGCGCCGCCGGGGCTGGCGGGCGGAACCAGGGAAAAGACGGTGCCGGAGCCGGAGGCGCCGCCACTGTAGGTGGTGCCGTAGAGGACGCCGCCGGCCCCAGGAACCAGGCCGGCAATGGGGTCCGCGCCATCGCCAGGGCCACCGAAGCTATGCAGGATCGTTTCCGCCCACGTGCCTCCAGGGGAGGCGGGAGGCGTCAGGGAGAACACCGTACCCGAGCCGAACTCGCCGCCGTAGGTGGTGGTGCCATAGAGTACCCCACCATCGCCGATGGTGACCTCCGCGGAGGAGTTGCCGCCATCGCTGGAGACGCCCCTGGTACCGGTGAAGGCGTGCAATGTGTTGAGGGTCCAGGCGCCGCCGGCGTCCTCGGTGAGGGCGAAGACAGTGCCGGCTTTGCCAGGGCCGCCCAGGTAAGTGGTGCCGAACAACTGGCCGCCGGGTCCGACCACGAGGCTGCCGAAGGGCGAGAAACCCTCGGAAGCTTTGAACTGATGCAAGACGCTCTCGACCCAGGCGCCACCGGGAACCGGCGCCAGCGAGAAAACAGTGCCGAAGCCGGCCGGTCCACCAAATGTGGTGGTGCCGTAGATCTTGCCGTTACTCAAGGTCACGGGCGCAACCGGAAAGTTGCCGTCGGTATCGTTGAACTGATAGAGCGTCGCATAGGCCGGGGAGGCCGCGCGGGACGCCGGGGAGGCGGCCGCCAGACACAGCGCCGCGGCAGCCGTGAGCGTATGACGTCGAGAGATCAATGGGCCCTCCTCGAGAAAACTACTCTGGAGTATAACGCGGCCAATGCGAAGTGGCGCAATGTGGGGCCCGTTCCAGTCCGCGGTTGAATCCTGAAGATCTGTACGGTTCTTCACGGCCTGGGTTCTGTGCTTTGTATGCCGGCGCCGAATCCGGCCGGAGGTTTTGTCCAACCCAGCCCGTTGGGTCAGGTGCGCGATTCTGCGCTACGTGTCGCTGATTGCTGCTATTCTGATTCCTGCTCACCATCCTCAAAACAGGGATAAGTGAGAAATCTCACAAGATCGAGGGACAACGATGAAGCACTTAGACAGACTTACTGTGGGTGTCGGTATTTGGCTGGCGGCCGGATTGTACGGAAACGCCCAAGCGGCCACTCTCTGTGTAAATCCGGGGGGCACTGGCGGATGTTACGCCACAATCAATGCGGCCGTCGCGGCGGCAAACACCGGCGACATAATACGCGTACAGCCGGGGACCTATAAGGAGGATGTCGTGATCGGGAAGCCGGTGGCTCTGGTGGGTGCCGGCAACGCGAGCACCGTCATTGACGCCGCGGGATTGGCGAACGGGGTCTATATTGACGGTCTGGACAACCCGGGATTGTATAACGTGCGCGTGAGCGGATTCACGATCAAGAACGCTAAATTCGAAGGCATTCTGATGACGAACGTGTCGGACGCGGGGAGTTTCAACAACAAAGTGATGAATAATAACCTGGCGCTGGATCTTACGGCCTTCAACTGTCCGGGGCTGCCTGCGTTCGAGACTTCCGAGAGCGAAGATTGCGGCGAAGGGATTCACTTGATCGGAGCGGATCACTCCGTCATCTTGAACAACACCGTGCAGGGGAACGCAGGAGGGATTCTGCTGAGCGATGAAACCGGAGTGACGCACGACAACCTGATCAGCGGGAACACCGTGTCGAACAACAACTACGATTGCGGCATCACCATGGCGTCGCACCCGCCGGCGTTCGGAGCGGCACCCTACGGGATTACGCACAATACCATCTACAATAACGTGTCGACTCACAACGGAACGAAAGTTCCGGGAGCTGGAGCCGGGATTGGTATTTTCACATTCCTGCCGGGCGGCACGGTCTCGGGGAACGTGGTGATCGGAAACCAGATCACGAATAACGGACTGCCAGGGGTGGCTTTCCACGCGCACGGGACGGGCGAAGATCTGAACGACAACATGATCGTGGCCAACCAGATTTCCGGCAACGGGGCGGATACGGAAGACGCGGCCACACCCGGGACAACGGGAGTGAATGTCTTCGGGCTCTCGGCGATTACCGGGACAATCGTGGTTCAGAACACGATTGACGGGGAGGCTGACGACGTAGTGCTGAACACCCCGGCCGAGGCGCAGGTGAATTTCAATGACTTCCTGGACGCGCAGTATGGCGTCGATAACATTGGGACGGGGACCGCGAACGCTTCGCAGAACTGGTGGGGTTGCTCCGGGGGGCCGTCCGCGGCGGGCTGCGCGTTAGCGGGTGGTCCGGGCGTACAGTTTATTCCCTGGCTGACAAGTCCGTTCTAGCAGAGGGCGCGTCTGGTTTGCGGCCCGCGCGTTTGAAAGGCCGTGGGCCGGGCCGCCGCTTTTATTGCGGTAGTCCGGACCCGCGCGGCCCGAACGCCACACCGTCTCAGTCCGTGCGATTCCGTAACTTTGCATCACGATTGCATGGACCGCTTTGTTGGTGGCGGGAAACAGACAGGAGGACCACCCATGAAGAACATCGCAGTATTTGCCATTTTCCGGGATCGAGCCCACGTCGAAGCCGGCGTGGAGTCCTTGTTGCACGCCGGATTTCGGAATGAGGACATTTCCGTGCTACTGGCGGACAACACGGGCACCAAGGACTTTGCCCATGAGAAACACACAAAAGCGCCCGAGGGCGCGGCCACTGGCGCAGGCGCCGGAGCAGTGATCGGAGGAACCCTGGGACTCTTGGCCGGCATCGGTGTTCTCTCGATTCCTGGACTCGGAATTTTTATCGCAGCCGGACCGATACTCGGCGCGCTGGCCGGCGCCGGCGGCGTCGGCGTGGCCGGCGGCATTGTGGGTGCTGCGATCGGTATGGGCATTCCGGAATTCGAAGCCAAGCGGTACGAAGGTCTGATCAAGGAAGGACGCACGCTCCTCTCGGTGCACTGCGACGGTTCCGAGTGGGTGAGGCGTGCCAAGGACGCCATAAAGGCGGTCGGCGGGCGGGACATCGCGGCCACCGGTGAAGCCGGCGCCGATTTCGCGATCAAGGAAAAACCCTACGTTCACCGGAGCGGCGCTCACTGACAAACAACCGCCTCCGAGGTGGCGCGGGACAGGGTTCGCTATGGGCCCGCGCCGCTTGATTTTGCGGGTTCGTGCCCTTTCTGGCGGCTCGGTTAGACGCGCCCCTTTGCGCTTTTGAAGAACTGGACTTCTCGCTCGTGTTTTTCAGCCGCTGCCCGGGTTTCGAATGTACCCAGGTTTTTGCGTTTGCCGGTCTTGTCTTTCTGACGGGAGAAGAGACGATATTTTCCCGATTTTAGTTTTCTGATCATACTCCTCAGATCGCAGGTTGAATGCCATGAATGAATTCGAGTTTAAACGACACTTGAAAGACCTGGCGCACGGCCACCATCATCCGGAAGAGCACGACTGGGATCGGTCTCCCAGCAAAGTCCCCAAGCGTGCTGGCGCCACGAAGTCGCGCGCCAAATCGCGATCCCGGAAACCCGCACGAAAGAAGTAGTTCATCTTCCGCCGCGGCCATCGGCTCGGACCGTGGCTTACCGGTTTCGCGCGCGTGTCCGGGCAGCTTTCCGCGCTGCCTCACTCCTGCCCCGGGCTCCCTTCGTTCTTACTGCTTGCTGCGCCGCCTTCCGCAGCGCAGCCGTTCCACGCTGCCGGGCGCTAACCTTGGCGTGACGGGACAAAGCCTCCGACGATGCGGCTGCGCGGCCTTCCCGCTCGAGCGCGCGATGCAACGCGCGCGATCGCTTGGAAGACGGCTTGCGCCTGGTAGGGCCTTCGCCGGCTTTCGTTCCCGGGCGGGGCGGAAGCTTCACCCCCGCCCGCCGCGCTTTCGACAGCCCGATGGCGATCGCCTGCTTGGCCGATCGCGCCCCGTGCTTGCCTTGACGTACGTGCTCTATCTCCGTCCGCACATATTCCCCCGCCTTCGCACTGGGGGATTTCTTCCGGGCGGCTCTTTGACGAGTTCTTTCATCGGGCATGCCAGTCATCCTCCTTGGAAACGGATCTAGACGCCACCGCCGCCGGTGAACGTTTTCCCGCTGCTCTCCCAGTACGGCCTCACATGGTAGTAGCTGGAAAGCTGCGTGCCCCAGGCGGTGTCGCTCATATCCGGCCAGTGATCCTTGTCAAACCCCGGCGCCTTTTCAATGGTCTGCTTGTCGACGTTGAGGATGAAACATTTCTCGTCTTCGTCCACCTTCAACGCACTCCATGGAACCGCGAATAGCTTATCCCCCATTCCCAGGATTCCTCCAAACGACAATACGGCGTACGCCACACGGCCGGAGGGAATGTCGATCATGATCTCGCTGATCTTCCCGAGGTCCTCACCTTCGGCGTTGCGAACCGAATCGCCCGCCAAGGTGCTCGCCGAAAGAACGCTTCTGAATTTTCGGTCAGGATCAGTCTGCTTGATTTTGCTGGTCTGCATAAAAGCTGTCTCCTTCCATCCCGCACCGTGCAGATCGCTTGCCGATGTACGTTCCGCCATGGCGCAGCAAAGTTTGTGTCGTCGCATCGCCTGAATGGCATCCGGTATGCATCTCTGCGCTCCCGAGTTTTCGGCTTCGAAATCCGAATTCCGCCGGAAACGAAAAGGAGAAAAGAACACATGAATTGGGATCAGACGGAAGGCAAGTGGAAGCAGCTCAAAGGATCCGTGAAGGAACATTGGGGCAAACTCACGGACGACGATCTCATCATGATCGCCGGCAATCGTGACAAGCTGATCGGGAAGGTGCAGGAACGTTACGGAATTGCGAAGGAGGAAGCGCAGCGGCGCGCGGACGAGTGGCTCAAGTCCATCGGCACCGTTGAACACGAAGAAAGAACCGAACACCAGGAGAGAACCCGTACGGGCAGAGCCTGAACCGGACCCCCCAAGCGATGGCGTCCGCGGCTGCGGGTGCCATCGCCGTCCTTATCCTTTTTGAGTTGCTCTTAGAGGCAGTTTTTGCGCTTGTAGACCGGCTTTGCTTCAGCGTGGCTATAATCGTGCTGCGGTATTCCCAAGGTCGCAGGCCGATGGGATACATTTGTGTTCACAATCACTTTTATCAGCCTCCTCGTGAGAACCCCTGGCTGGAAGCCATCGAGCAACAGGATTCCGCGTATCCTTACCACGACTGGAACGAGCTCGTCACGGCGGAATGCTACGCGCCTAACTCGGCATCGCGCATTCTCGACGAGCACTCCCGCGTTTCAGACATTGTGAACAACTATGCGCGTATCAGCTTCAATTTCGGCCCCACACTGCTGTCCTGGCTGGAAACGTCCGCCCCGCAAATCCATCAGGCAATACTGACCGCGGATCGCCAAAGCCGCGACGCGTTCGGCGGGCACGGCTCAGCGCTGAGCCAGGCGTACAACCATATGATCATGCCGCTCGCAAACCGGCACGATAAGACCACGCAGGTGATCTGGGGGCTTCGTGATTTCGAGTACAGATTCCAGCGCAAACCGGAAGGCATGTGGCTGCCGGAAACCGCGGTAGACCTGGAGACCCTGGACATCCTTGCGCAGCACGGCATAAAATTCACTATCCTGGCGCCGCGCCAGGCGAAGAGAGTGCGCAAAATCGGGGGACGCAACTGGCGCGACGTGGAGTCGGGGCAGATCGACCCGACCATGGTTTACCGCTTGCGCCTGCCTTCGCGGCGCACGATCAACCTGTTCTTCTACGATGGTCCGGTCTCCGCAGGCGTGGCGTTCGAGCATCTGCTCGACGATGGCCAGCGATTCGCGGAGCGGCTGCTCGGCGCTTTCAACGAAGAGCGCAATTGGCCGGAACTGGTCAACATTGCCACCGATGGCGAGACCTACGGCCATCACCACCGGCACGGCGAGATGGCGCTCACTTACGCGATGGAATATATACAGTCCAGGCAACTGGCGGAGATCACGAACTACGGCGCGTACCTCGCGCAGCACCCGCCTACGCACGACGTAGAGATATTCGAAAACAGCTCCTGGAGTTGTGTGCACGGCGTCGAGCGTTGGCGGTCCAACTGCGGCTGTAATGCAGGACACGCCGGTTGGAACCAGTCCTGGCGCGGCCCTCTGCGCGATGCCCTGGACTGGCTCCGCGATCAACTGGCGCCGCGGTTCGAAGCCAAGGCGCGCGAGTACTTGAAAGACCCGTGGGCGGCGCGCGACGACTATATTAGCGTGGTGCTGGATCGGAAGCCGGAGAACCGCGATGCATTCCTGTCCCGGCACGGCGCCCGCGAACTGGGCGGTGCCGACCGGGTGACCGCCCTGAAATTGATGGAATTGCAGCGCCATCTGATGCTCATGTACACCAGTTGCGGCTGGTTCTTCGACGACATCTCGGGACTCGAAACTGTTCAGGTGATCCAGTATGCCTGCCGCGCGGTGCAGTTGTCGCAGGAGGTCCTGGGCGACCACATAGAAGACGGGTTCGTACAGAAATTGCGCAAGGCCAAGAGCAATATTCCGGAGCACCAGGACGGTGCGTGCATTTACCAAAAGTTCGCGCGGCCGGCGGCGGTGGATTTGGGAAAGCTGGCCGCCCACTATGCCATCAGTTCGCTGTTCAAGCCTTACGACGATCAGGCGCGCATTTACTGCTACTCCGTGCACAAGTTCGACCACCAGAGCATGGAAGCCGGACGCATGAAATTAGCCATCGGGCGCGCGTGTTTCACCTCGGAGATCACGCAGGAGAGCGAGCAACTGGTATATGCGGCCCTCCATTTCGGCGACCATAATCTGCACTGCGGGACGCAGGCATTTCGCGACGAAGAGAGTTACCAGAGACTCGTGCTGGATGTGACCGCCGCCTTCTCCAAGGCCGATGTGCCGGAGACGTTGCGCGTGATCGATACGGAATTGGGCTCCACCTACTCTTTGAAATCCATGTTTCGCGATGACCGGCGCGCCATCCTTCGCCAGATTCTCAACGTTTCGTTGGACGAAGCCGAAGCGGCTTACCGGCGGATCTACGAGCATCACGTACCGCTTGCCCATTTTCTGCGCGACCTCGGAGTGCCGCTGCCCAAAGCCATTCGTACAGCCGCGGAATTCGCCGTCAACAGCAATCTGCGACGCGCCTTCGCGGATGTGGATATGGACGTGGAACAAGTGCGTAAACTGCTGGATGAAGCTCGTTCCAGCGGCATCAATCTGGATGGCACGACACTCGAGTACGCGATTCGACTGACCATCGATCTCCTGTTCGAGAAGTTTGCCGGCGCGGCGAACGATTGCGCGTTGGTCGAGCGCCTGGAGGCGATCGTCGATATGGCACGCTCATTGCCGTTCGAAGTCCTGTTGTGGACGCCGCAGAACGTCTGGTGGGAAGTGCGCCGCAGTACTATCGAGGAGTGCCGGAAGCGGGCTGCGGAAGGCGACCCGGGAGCCCGCGCGTGGGTGGAACACTTTCTCGCGCTCGGCGAAAAACTTCAGATGCGCGTCGCTTCCACCGCCGCGGCAGCCGAGCAGCCCGGTTAGAAGCAGGCCTGTATTCTGCGTACGAAGTGGAGGGCATCCGGTGGTCAAAAAAGCAAACGGCAATCCCGCGCACATCCCCTCGTCCACGTACCGGCTGCAAATGAACCGCGCGTTCACTTTTCGGCAAGCCACCAGCCTGGTTGAGTATCTGTACGCGTTGGGAGTGGGCGACTGCTATCTCTCGCCGTTCCTGATGGCCGCCGAGGGCAGCATGCACGGGTACGACATAACCAATCCCGGCCGCATCAATCCGGAGATCGGGACGGCCGAGGAACTGCGCGCTTTCCGCGCGCAGCTTGAGCAGCACGGCATGGGCGTGTTGGCGGATGTGGTGCCCAACCACTTGTGCATCGCGCGGCCGGCGAACCATTGGTGGTGGGACGTGCTCGAGAACGGTCCGAGTTCGCAGTATGCGCGCTATTTCGACATCAACTGGCATCCATCAAAACAGAGTCTTGCAAACAAGGTGCTGCTGCCGGTTCTGGGCGATCAATACGGCCGCGTTCTGGAAGGCCAGCAGATCGCGGTACTTTACGAACGGGGCGAATTTTACGCCACCGTCTACGATAAGCCCCTCCCTCTGGCGCCGCGCTCGTGGTGCCTGGTGCTGGGGCCGGCCGTGGAACCTGTCAGGGCGCAATTGGGAGACAGGCACGCGGACGTTCTGGAACTGGAGAGCATCCTGACAGCGCTTTCCCACCTGCCCCCTGCCGATGAGACCGACGCCGGCCGGGTCCGCGAGCGGCAGCGCGAGAACGAGGTGATCCGCAAGCGGTTGGCGACGCTGACCGATAACAGCAGGGTGGTGCTGGAGCAAATCGGCTGCGCTTTAGAGACGATCAACGGGGTGAAAGGAGAGCCACGCAGCTTCGATCGGCTCGAGGAATTGCTGGCGCGCCAATCGTACCGTCTGTCGTTCTGGAAAGTGGCTGGTGACGAGATCAATTATCGCCGGTTTTTCGACATCAATGACCTGGCGGCAGTACGAGTGGAGGATCCCGAGGTGTTCCAGGCAATGCATGCCCTGATGTTCGGCCTGGTGAAAGACGGCGTCGTTGACGGTCTGCGCGTGGACCACTCCGATGGCCTGTTGGATCCGGCGGAGTATTTCCGCCGGCTGCAGAGCGCCTGCCAGGCGGCCCGGAAGAGCGCGCGGCGCTTTTATATCGTGACGGAAAAAATTCTAGCCGGCAACGAGAAGCTCCGTTCCGATTGGGAAATCGCGGGATCGACCGGCTACGATTTCCTGGCGTTAATGAACGGTTTGTTCGTGGATACCAGGAAGCGCCGCGCGTTTCAACATTTGTATGAGGCATTCGTGGGGCCGTCGATCGCGGCGGTGGATTTGTTGTATGCCAGCAAGCGTCTGATTCTGCAGACCTCCATGTCGGGCGAACTGAATGCGCTGGCGGGCAAACTCGAGAAGATCTCGGAACAGCATCGCTGGTCGCGCGACTTCACGCAGTCGAGCCTGCGGCACGTTCTGCGCGAGACCATCGCCTGCTTCCCCATCTATCGCGCTTACACCACCGCGCAAGCGGTACACGTGGACACGGAAGACGAGCGGCATATCCTCACAGCCATCACGCGGGCCCGGACGCGCAATCCCAGCACCGACGACTCTATCTTTGAGTTCTTACAGAACGTCCTGCTGCTGCGCGATCCGGAATCGATCGACCAGTCACAGCGCCGCGAGCGACGCGAGTTCATTATGTCGTTTCAGCAATTCACCGGGCCCGTAATGGCCAAGGGTCTGGAAGACACTGCGTTCTACCGGCACTTTCCGTTGTCGTCGCTCAACGAGGTTGGCGGCGACCCGCGGCAATTCGGGAATTCGCCGGCGGCGTTCCACGCCCGCAATCTGGAGCGCCAACACTCCTGGCCGCACGCGCTGCTGGCCAGTTCGACGCACGATTCCAAGCGGAGCGAAGACGTACGGGCCCGCATCAATGTGTTGTCGGAAATCCCCGCCGAATGGTATCGCGCCATCCGCTCCTGGCATGCGCTGAATCGCGGGTGGAAGGTGGAGATCGACGGTGCGTCCGTTCCCGGCATGGCCGAAGAGTACCTGTTCTACCAGACACTCATCGGCGTTTGGCCGCTGGCCGAACCGTCGGCCGACGAGCGCCAGGAGTTGACTGGCCGGCTGCGGGCATACATGCGCAAGGCGCTGCGCGAAGCTAAGCAGCACTCCAGTTGGATCAATCCCAACCCCCGGTACGAAGAGGCCGTCGATCGGTTCGTCCGGTGTGCGCTCGATCCCGCGCCGGAAAACACCTTTCCGCGCGCGCTTACCGGGTTCGTGGACGGCATCCAGGCCGCGGGGCTGTGGAATTCACTTTCCCAGGTGCTTCTCAAAGCGGCTTCGCCGGGTGTTCCGGACTTCTATCAAGGCAGCGAGATCTGGGACTTCAGCCTGGTGGACCCGGACAACCGCCGTCCCGTCGATTACCTCCGGCGCTGCAGAATGCTCTCCACGCTGCGCGATTTACAGTCCCAAGGGACGGCGCGCTTACTTGCGCAGGCGACCCAGGATCTGACCGACGGTCTGATCAAGTTGTACGTTACGAGCAGCGCACTGTGCTTCCGGAAACTGCAGCGCGACCTGTTTGCGGACGGCGCGTACATTCCTCTGCGGGCAGCGGGCGACCGTCAGAAGCAGGTCGTGGCTTTTGGCCGCACGCTCGGACGCCGATGCGCAGTTGCCGCCGCGGGGAGATTCTTCCTGGGATTGGGTGCGGGAACGTCCGCGCCGATAGGCGAGGCGGCCTGGGGAGACTCGGTCCTGGTGCTGCGCCGCGATTGCGCTCGCTCCGCTTATCGCGACGTGTTCAGCAAGTGTACGATCCAAACCGTGCGGCGAAACGGCAGACAAGTACTGGCGTTGCCGAAAGTGTTCGCGCACCTGCCGGTAGCGCTGCTGGAGGGCCTGGATTGACCGGCACGTGGCAATTGCAGTTCGGCGCAAACGTCCGCGACAGCGGTGTCCAGTTCCGGGTGTGGGCGCCGCGGCCACGGCGCGTGCAGGTGGCCATCGGCAGCGATGGTGGGCAAATCGTGGACATGCAGCCGGAAGGTGAGGGCGTGTTTGCGGCCTTCATAGAAGGACTGCGCGCCGGTGCCGATTACCGCTTTGTGCTGGACCGCGGCCGGGAGTTCCCCGATCCCGTGTCGCGCTGGCAGCCGCAGGGAGTGCACGGTCCATCCCGCATCCTGGATCCGGCGTTTGCGTGGTCGGATGGGGAATGGCATGGGATCCCACTCGAAGAGTTTGTGATTTACGAATTGCACACCGGCACCTTCACTCCCGAGGGTAATTTCGAGGCCGTCGCCCAAAGGCTGGCCGACCTGCGCGACTTGGGCGTGACGGCCATCGAACTGATGCCGGTGGGGCAGTTTCCCAGCGGCCGCAATTGGGGATACGACGGCGTAGACCTGTACGCGCCCCAATCTACTTACGGCGGTCCCACGGGGCTGAAAGGTCTGGTGAACGCCAGCCACCGGGCCGGGCTCGCGGTAATTCTCGACGTGGTGTACAACCACCTCGGACCCGAGGGAAACTATATCGGCGAATTCGGACCATATTTCACCGATCGTTATCGCACGCCCTGGGGCCAAGCCCTCAACTTCGACGGCCCCGGCAGCGATGGTGTACGCCGCTTCTTCGTGGACAACGCGCTGTATTGGCTCACGGAGTATCACGTGGACGGGCTGCGTTTGGACGCCATACACGGCATCTTCGATTTCGGCGCACGGCATATCCTGCAGGAGCTGGCGGAGGCATTTCACGACCAGGCGTCCAGGCTCGAGCGCGCCGCATGGCTCATTGCCGAAAGCGATCTCAACGATGCGCGAGTCATCTCGCCGCCTCTGCAGGGCGGCTACGGCATCGACGCGCAGTGGCTCGACGATTTTCACCATTCGCTCCACACGGCGCTGACCGGCGACCGTCACGGCTATTTCGCCGATTTCGACGGACTGCCCAGCCTTGCGAAAGCCATTTCCAACGGGTATGTCTATGAAGGACAGTATTCGCGACATCGTCAGCGGCGTCATGGGTCATCGTCGCAGCCGCTTCCCGGCAAATGTTTCGTGGTGTTCACGCAGAATCATGACCAGATCGCCAATGCGCTGCGGGGCAAGCGGGAGTCGCAGGTTCTGTCGCTCGAGCAGCAGAAGCTGGCGGCCGCGGTGCTGCTCTTCTCGGCCTTCGTGCCGCTGTTGTTCATGGGGCAGGAGTACGGTGAAACCGCGGAATTCCTGTACTTTACGGATCACCAGGATCCGGCGCTGGCGGAGGCCGTTAGCGAAGGCCGGCGAAAGGAGCACGAGTTCTTTTCTTTAGCCGAGTTTGTGAACCCGCAGGACGAGTCCGCTTTTGAGCGATCGAAGCTGAACTGGGGTCTGCGGCAGACCGCGCCACATTGCGGGCTGGCAGCCTGGTATCGCGATTTTCTGGCGGCGCGACGGAGGTATCCCGCGCTGTCGAACTGCCGCAAGTCGATGGTGCGCGCGAAACAAGACCTGGAGAGCCGGTGGCTGGTGGTGGAGCGCGGCGACTCGTCGGGATCGCAGGCGCTGTTGGTGTGTAACTTTGCGGAACGCATTCGCGCGATTCCGGTTCCTTTCCGGGATGCGGACTCGCGGCTTTGCCTGTGGAGCGGTGCGCAGGAATATGGACCGCCTTCCGCGCCGCCGGCGCCGCGGATTCCGTCCTATCGGAACGCTACCCTGGAACTGGCGGCGAACTCGGCTGCCCTCTACGTCGCGCTTCCCGGCAGGACTTCGCCTCACCGCTCTTGACGCGTCAGAACGGTCCGCCGCCTGCTCGCAATTTGGGCATATGCGGATTACAAATACGCTTTCGAGAAAAGGCTTGTACCAGCCATTCTGAAAATGAAATCGGCAACCTCGGAAGAGCTCCGGTCCGGGTCGATGGAGCACCTCGAAGTCACGCGAAACCTGAAAGGCATCATCGCCGAGGGCGACGAGCGGCGCGGCGAAGACTTGGCGCCGCCGCTGCGGGATATTTCCGTCGCCGCCGCCGCGCGGTGTGTGGAGCACTACGAGATGGCCGCGTATTCCGCGGCCGGGGCCACTGCCGAACACCTGGGCCATGGCGAAATCGCCGATCTGCTGCGACAGAATTTGGATGAGGAGCGCGAGGCCTCGGCGAAGCAGCCGCCCGGATCCTGCAGACGAGCGGTGGCAGAGAAGAGGAATCGGCGGGCTGAAGGATAGCGCATGGCCGCGGGCAAACGATGGTCGCAATCGGTCACCGCCAGCAGCGACGCGCTCGACCTCGAGCGGGGCGTGTTCGGGCTGAAAAGCCCGTCGGCGATTGCGGCGTCTCTGAAGCGGTCCGCCGATCGCAGCAAGCGCCGCAAATCCACGCCGTTTCAGTCCGCCATGTCGATGCTCAATTTCTACATCAATCGCGCTGGGAAGAAACTGCCGGAGGGACGCTTGCGCGTCCTGGAGAAGGCAAAAAGTGAACTGCGCAGGTTATACGGAAGGCAGCCGTCATAAATGCGATCCTGCAAAATGGTACAGGCAAGCCGGCGGATGTTTACGCCTTACCGCTTTGCTCTGGCGCCGGCCAGCGCAGCTACACCGGCGAGCGCGGCGGCTGCGATCGCCAGCCACCCGCGATTCATACTGGCCCACAATTGAGGGCTGGTGGAACTGGCGCGATGGCCAAACGTTCCGTGCGCCCCGCGATCTTCCGGTACTGGTTCCCACAGGTTATAGCGGCGATTCGGCTCGTCCGGTTCGGCCGTCTGTTGCGATCGATAGCCGTTCTTCGCCAGGTAGTTGTCCGCGATAGCCGGCGCCAGCCGGTTGCCGTAGATTGCCTCCACCGTCGGATACCCGACGAACATTTCGCGCCGGCCGTTGCCAGCCGCGAACAGAATCGCTTGCGCGCCGACCTCGGGCTGATAGATGGGCGGCACCGGCTGCGGCTTGTTCGGCAGCCGCGATTTCACCCAGGAGAATTGCGGCGTGTTCATGGCCGGTAATTGGACCATGGTCACGCGCACGTGGGACCCGTCATGTATCAATTCGCAACGCAGCGAATCTACGAATCCCTGGATGGCGTGCTTGGCGGCACAATATGCCGATTGCAGCGGTATGCCGCGATACGCCAGCGCGGAACCTACTTCGACAATCGTTCCCCGGTCGCGCGGCAACATTCGCCGCAACGCGGCCAGGGTGCCATGGACCGCGCCGAGATAGGTAACTTCCGTCACTCGCTTGTATTCTTCCGCCCTCATTTCTTTCACCGGAGAGAATACCGAAGTCATGGCGTCGTTGATCCATACGTCGATGGGGCCGAATTCGTTTTCCGTGGTTTCCGCCGCCCGCTCCACCGCTTCGGCATCGGCAACGTCGGCCGGCAGCATAAGCGCGCGCCCGCCCAATTGCTCGACGTCGCGGCGCGCGCCTTCCAGGCCGTGATGTCCCCTTGCCAGCAGGCCGATGCGCGCGCCTAGCCTGGCGTACGCGCGCGCCACCGCGCGCCCGACCCCGGCGGATGCGCCTGTGATCACCACCACCTGTGGGTCCTTGTTTCGTTCCATGTTCCTCTCCTTCCCCAGATTTCCAAAGCCGCGATCGAGCGACACGGGCTGGACCATTGGGATGTTACCGGTTCGCTTTTCGACCGCGCGCGAGCAGGACGGCGCCACCCAACAGAAGCCCGGAGACCCACGCCAGTTCGCGCCAATACCCGCCATTGCGCTTTAAATCGAGCCATGGTTTCTCGGGATAATCGCCCGGCGTTCCTTGCGGTCCCTCGCGCAGGGCCATCTGAATGACCTGGGCCAGGTGCAGCCCGCGCCTGCGCGTGGTGTGTTCGATCTGTGTCCGGCAACTGAAGCCGTCCGCCACCACGATGGTGTCTCTACTCGCCTCGCGCACTTTGGGTATTACCCCCAAACCACCCACCTGTAGGGAAAGCCGGTACTTCCCGGACTCAAATCCGAAACTGCCGGCCATGCCGCAGCAGCCATCGTCGAGCAACGTCGCATCCATGCGCATATCTCGCAGGATTTTCTCTTCGGAATCCATGCCCATGATGGCTTTCTGATGGCAATGGCCGTGCACCAGCGCCGCCCGCTTGAGTCTCGGAGGATGGTAACCGGGGGCTTTCTTATCCAGAAACTCCGCCAGTGTGAAGGTCTGGACTCCCAGCCGCTTGGCGTCTTCGTCGTGCGGGAACAGATCCATCAACTCATCCCGGAAGACGGCCACGCAGCTCGGCTCTAGCCCCACTACCGGGGTGCCCGCCTGAATCTCGCCTCGTAGCGCTCTCAGAATGGTCCGCAACTGGCGCTGGGCCAGACGCAGCATTCCGAAATCGTAGAGGGGCCGCCCGCAGCACAGGCCGGCCCGCGGAACGGTCACCTGAAAGCCGGCCGATTCCAACACTTCCACAGCCGCGGCCGCCACCGCGGGGTGGAAATAGTTGCTGAACGTGTCCGGCCACAGAATCACTTTCGGCGCCCCCATGTTCTGCCGGACGCGATTGCGGAACCAGGACTGGAACGTCTGCGCGGCGAATTTCGGCAAAGGCCGTTCCGGTGCGATACCGCCCAGGGTCTTTACCGCGGCGCTCAATCCCGGAGTTTGGCTGAGCAGATTGGCCGCGGGCGGGAGGAGCGATCCAAGCCGCGCCCACCACGGGATCAATCCCATGCTATAGGCGTGGCGCGGCCGCCGCCGGCCCTCATAATAATGAGATAGGAACTCCGCTTTGTACGTGGCCACATCGACATTCACCGGACAATCGCCTTTACATCCCTTGCAGGCAAGACAGAGGTCCAGCGCGTCGAAGACCTCCTGGCTTTTCCACCCATCCTTGATCACTTCGCCCTGCATCATCTCAAACAGCAGGTGCGCACGTCCGCGAGTGGAGTGCTGCTCCTCCAAGGTGGCCCGGTAACTCGGGCACATGGTGGCTTTCTCGGGGCGCCGGCATTCGCCAATGCCGACGCATCGCAGGGTGGCCTGGCTGAAGCTGCCATTATCCTGGCGGTAGTTGAAATAGGTCCGGGGTTCGGTGGGCCGGTAATCTGTCCCGAGCCGCAGGTTCTGGTCGATGCGGTACGGGTCGACGATCTTCCCGGGGTTCATCTTCCATTCCGGGTCCCATAGCGACTTGAATTCGCGAAATGCCTGCACCAGATCCGGGCCATACATCTTGTGCAGAAACTCGGCCTTCGATTGGCCGTCGCCATGCTCGCCGGAGAGTGACCCGCCGTACCGCACAACCAAGTCTGTGGCCTCATCCATGAACGAACGGTAGTTCCGTATTCCATCGGCGGTGAGCAGGTCAAAAGTTACTCGCGTGTGGACGCAGCCCTGGCCGAAATGTCCATACAATGCGCCGGAATAGCCATGTTTGCCGTAGAGTTCCTTGAGTTCGCGCAGATAATTCCCCAGCCGTTCGGGCGGCACGGCGGAGTCTTCCCAGCCTTCCCAGGTGACGTGCTGACCAGGCACCCAGGCAGTCGCTCCGAGTCCCGATTCGCGCACTTCCCACATGGTTTTCTCCTGTTGTGCGTCGTCGAACAGCTTCATAGAAGGCGGATTCTTTGCCCGCGCCAGGACACGCATCAACTCGCGGGCGGCCCGGTCGGAATCGATTTTGGTTTCGCCTCCGAACTCCAGTATCAGCCAGCCGCCGCCTTCAGGCAGCAGCTTCAACTGGCGCAGTTCGATGTTCTTGATTTTCATGCCCTCGATCAGCTTCTCGTCCAGGGCTTCGCAGGCGATCGGCTTGGCCGCCATCACCTCCGGCACATGGTCGCCGGCCGCGTAGATATCCGGGTAGCCCAGCACCAGCAGCGAGCGCGCCGGCGGATCGTAGATCAGGCGCACGGTTGCTTCGAGAACCAATGCGCAGGTGCATTCCGTCCCCACCAGCGCGCGCGCCACGTGGAATCCGTTCTCCGGAAGCAACTGATTCAGGTTGTATCCCGACACCCGCCGCGGAATCTTGGGGTAGCGCTCCCGGATCAGCGGCGCATACTTTTCGCGAAGCTCTTTCAACCCCGAGTAGATTGCGCCGCGGCGGCCTCCCTCGAGGATGATCGTGTCCAACGCGCTGTCGCTGGTTGCCCCGACCCGTATCCGCGCGCCGTCATAAGTCAGGATCTCCAATTCCTCGACGTTATCGTCGGTCTTGCCGGCCATCACGGAATGCGCTCCGCAGGAGTTGTTGCCGATCATCCCGCCGAGAGTATTGTGGTTGTGCGTGGCCGGATCGGGACCGAATGTGAGGCCGTACGGGCGGGCCTGACCGCGCAGCGTGTCGAGCACCGTGCCCGGCTGAACGCGGGCCCGTTTGCGGGAGGAATCGATCTCCAGCACCCGGTTCAGGTACTTGGAGAAATCAAACACCACGGCGACGTTGCAGCATTGTCCGGCCAGGCTGGTCCCACCGCCGCGCGCCAGAACCGGCGCCCCGTGCCGCCGGCACACCGCCATGGCCTCCACGACGTCGTCCACGGATCGGGGAATGACGACGCCGATCGGCACTTGCCGGTAATTGGAAGCATCCGTGGAATAGAGCGCCCGCGAACCCGCGTCAAAGCGGACTTCACCCTGAATGGCGCGCCGCAAATGCGCGGCCAGCGCCGCGGCGTCGGATTCCGGCCGGTCGCCGGGGCGCTGCCGCGGCGGAGCGGCCACTACTCGATCTTCGCGAATCATTAATCCCATAAACCCGGTACCTTTCGATGTTGGATGTCTTCAACTCAAGCCCCAGGCCCGGACGATGCGGGTCCGGCCGGAGCATCCCTTCCTCGGCTTTCACTGCGCCCTCGAAGACCGCCTGTTCGATTCGAACGTGATCGTAAAAGTACTCGACATCCCGCGCGGCGGCCAGCCCACAGCAAAGATGCGCGTGCAAAGACGGCGCGGTATGCGCAGACAACGGAGGACCGAACGCTTGGCAGAGAGCGTCCGCCTGCAGGAATCCGGTAATGCCCACGCACCGCGTAGCGTCGGCCTGTAGTACGTCCACTGCGTCATGTTCCAGCATCCGGCGAAAATAGGGCGCGTCGTAGCCGTACTCGCCGGCGGCGATCTCCATACCTGCCGGGCCCTGGTTCCGAATCAACTGTAGGCCCGCCAGGTCGTCGGAGGATACCGGTTCCTCGAACCACGACACGCCGAGGTCGAGAAACTCGGCGGCTTTGCGAAGCGCTTGCTTTCGGTTGTACGCTCCGTTGGCATCCACCATCAGCCGGACGCCGTCCCCGATTGCCTTCCGCGCCGCGCGAACGCGCGCCACATCGTCTTCAGGATGAGCGCCCACTTTCATCTTGACCGCCCGCATGCCGTCCGACGCCCAGCCGCCCAGTTGCGACTCCAGTTGTTTCGTCGAGTATGAGACAAATCCGCCGCTTCCGTAGACCGGAATCCGGGTTCGCGCGCCGCCCAGCAGCCTATACAGGGGCGTCCGCCAGCATCTGGCTTTCAGGTCCCACAAGGCGATGTCGACCGCCGCAATCGCCATCGCGCAGATGCCGGCCGCCCCGAGATTCCGGACGGCGCGCCGCATCGTGCTCCAGATTTCGGCCGTCCGCACGCAATCGCTTCCGGCCACCAGCGGCTTGAGAAGTGAATCGATCAGGTGCGCGGTCGAAGCGTTCGCATAGGTATAACCCAGACCGTGGACGCCGTCCGCGCTCACCTGCACCACCACGATTGTCGTTTCGTTCCACGCCAGCGTCCCATCGGCCTCAGGCGCGGACGTGGGAATCGTGAAGGCCGATACTTCAAGGTTCTCAATCGCCGGCACTACACCATCTCCCGCACCTTATCCGCCACAATCGTCTCGACCACCTTTCGCCGGTCGGGTGTGCCTTTGGCGAGCGATTCGACAAAATGAGCAGTCTGCTTGACCGACACCTTCGGGGGCATGGGCGGTTCATTCGGGTCGATCACTGCTTCGACTATCACCGGACCGGGGGTGGCCAGGGCGCGTTCGAGAGTTTCTCCACATTCGGCTGGATCCTCGATGGAGAATCCGGTTCCGCCGCAAGATTGCGCGAAGCCGACGAAATCGATGGGCGTGAGATCGCACGCATACTCCGGATTGCCGAGAAACACCATCTGTTCCCAACGAATTTGACCGAGACTGTTGTTCTTCATGATCAGGATCTTGATAGGCAGTTTGTAGCGCACCGCCGTTACAAACTCGGCCATCAACATGCTGAAGCCGCCATCGCCCACGATGCCCACGCATAAGCGATCAGGGTACGCCACTTGCGACCCGATGGTATATGGCAGACCGCACGCCATCGTGGCCAGATTGCCGGAGAGCGTATGCATCTGGCCGCGTTTCACCGGTACGTGTCGCGCCCACCAGGTAGCAATGGTCCCCGAATCGCAATTTACGATCGCGTTCGCCGGCAGGCGCTTGCCCAGTTCCGCGGCCACCACTTGCGGCTTCATTGGCTTCGTGGTGACGCTCTCCTCCTCCTTCATGAGCTTTTTCCAATCGCCCATTTCGGACTGCATACGCGAAAGAAATGTCCGGTATTGGTTGCCGCGCAGCAGCGGAAGCAGAGCTTCAAGCGTGTCCCGGCAATCGCCGACCAGGCCGGTTTCAACGGGATAGCGCAAGCCGATGCGGACGGGATTGGAATCGATCTGGACGCCGCGCGCCTGCCCGGGCTTCGGCATGAATTCGATGTATGGAAAGGAACTGCCGGCGATCAGGATGGTGTCGCATCGCTCCATCGCATCCTGCGAGGGCTTTGTGCCGAGCAGCCCGATCGGTCCTGTTGTGTAAGGGCTGTCGTCCGGCAGCGCCGCTTTTCCCAGCAGCGCCTTCACCACCGGCGCCGCCAGTTTCTCCGCCACGTGCTCCAGGGCTTCGCCCGCATGGAGGGCACCGCGTCCGGCCAGTATTACGATTCGCTTGCCGGCATTGAGAATGTCCGCCGCCTTGCGCAGATCTTGCTCACAGGGCACCCGGACACTGTGCGGGCCGACCTCCGAAACATGTCCCGGCACGTTCCGCGGAGTGCGGCCGGTCCCATTGCTCTTCACCTCGGCCTCCTGGAAATCGACGGGGATGCATAAGTGCGCCACGCCGCGATACTCCAGTGCCGTGCGGCACGCCAGTTCGGCAATATTCTCAAGATGCGCCGCTCCCATGCAGCGGGCGTTATACACACTGACGTCCGTGTAGAGCTTGTCGAGTTCGACATCCTGTTGTGTGTGGGTATGAGTCAGGTCGTGAAACTGCATACCAGTGAGAGCGAGCACCGGCTGCCCATCCAGCTTAGCGTCATAAAGACCGTTCAACAGGTGAATGCCGCCCGGACCCGACGTCGCGAGGCAGCATCCCAACCGGCCGGTGTGCTTGGCATACGCGCACGCCATGAACGCCGCGGCCTCTTCATGGCGCACCTGGATGAACTTGACGGCCTTTTGTTGTTTCCGCAGCGCCTCCATGATGCCGTTGATGCCATCGCCGGGTAGGCCGAACACTACCTCCACACCCCAAGCGCGGAGTGTGTCTACCAGAACATCGGATGCGGTTTGCTTCATATGCGAGACTGCTGCAATCGGAGAGCCAAAAGACGCCGCACCGATGTAGTTTCCTTGCGGCAAAGCCCCACCGCTAAGCAGTGGAGGAGCAGTGGAAGAATGGCCCGGAATTCGCGTTCCCGATTTCTGCTGACTGTTCTCGGCTGCGGCCCAATAGACCGACCCCCGATTAGTGTGTGAAAACGTACCTCTCGGGTCTAGCTTTCAAGTCCTGCCTGTGGCGGGGTGATAAACTGGCCGGGAAACTGGGGGCTGTTGTGCCTTCAGGTGTCACGAGCCGGTTGAACCTGTCGAGTCGAAGAGTTTCAGCCCAATGGAGAGGCAGACGTTGTTCTCGCCCACCAGGCGGTCCAATACGGCGATGCTCGGCATTGCCGCCGTGGTTTTAATGGTAGTTGTCGGCCTCTCGTATCGCGACTGGAGGCAGTATCACCGCGCGAACGTGGAGGCCGCCCGGACGCGGCAGATCGTGGATGCCGTGGACCGGCTTCTCTCCAGTCTGCTGGATGCCGAGACGGGCCAGCGCGGGTTTCTGTTGACGGGCGAGAATCGTTACCTCGAACCGTACAACCGGGCGGTTCAAACCATTCCGGCGGAGCTGGCGGCAGTTAGAAACCTGACGGGCAGCCGCCCGGGCGAAGCGCCTGGTTCAGCCCGGCTAGATACCCTCGTGGACCTGAAGCTGGCGGAGTTGAGACAAACAATCGAAGTCCGGCGGGAACAGGGCGCCGCCGCGGCGACCGCGATGGTGCTCGGCGGCCGCGGCAAGCAGACGATGGACGAAATCCGCGAGGTATGCGCCCAGATCCGCCGCCACGAGCTGTCATCGGAAGGGCGGGCCTCCGCGGAGGGGGAAGCCGCGGCGCGGGCCGTCCTACTGGTTACGATAGCCGCCGCGCTGCTTCTCCTTGTCTTTTTTGCGATCGGCTTCGAGCCGTTCATCGGCATCGAACCCCGCGCCAAATGGAGACCCTGGCCCCTGCGGTACGGAGCGGCGATGCTGGCGGTGGGGGCGGCATTCCTGATGCGCGCGGCTTTGACGCCCTTCATAGGCCCCACCGCGGTTCCATTCATCACCTTCTTTCCCGCGGTCCTGTTCGCCGGCTGGTTCGGCGGGTTTCGAGCGGGCGCACTGGCGGTGGTGCTCTCCACGCTGGCGTCGGATTATTTCTTCGTTGAACGGGTGAACTCATTTGTGATGCGCAGAGGCGACGACCTGATCGCCCTGGTCATCTTCGTCCTGGTCGGGTTCGGCATGGCCTTGTTGGGTCACTCGCAGAGACATGCGGTGCAGCGGGCGGAGCAGGAGCGCCAGCGCTTCGAGACCACGTTGGGGAGCATTGGCGATGCCGTCATCGTGACCGATGCGGATGGGCGCGTGACCCTGGCCAACAACATCGCTCTTACACTGATGGGGTGCACGGAATCCGAGGTGGCGGGCAGAGCGCTCGGCCAATTCTTCCGGATCGTCAACGAATTCACGCGCGCGGCCGTCGAAATTCCGGTTGCCAAGGTGCTGCGGGAAGGGGCGGTTGCCGGGTTGGCAAACCACACCGTTCTTATCGCGAGGGACGGGACAGAGGTGCCGATCGACGACAGCGCCGCGCCTATTCGAAGCGCGAGTGGGACCGTTCTAGGAGCCGTACTGGTATTCCGGGATATCAGCGGGCGGAGGAAAACCGAAGAGGCATTGCGGCGGAGCCACGAAGAACTGAGGGCGGCCCTCAAATTCTCGGACGCGGTCTTGAATCAGATCAACGAGGGGATTTTCACGCTGGATTCCAAGGGTCTGGTTACATACATCAATCCCACCGGCGAAAGACTATTCGGTTGGAGACGTGATGAGTTACTGGGGCGGAAGATGCACGAGGTGACTCATTACCAGCATCGGGACGGCACGCCATTTCCCGCCGGGGAATGCGCGGGCATGCGGGTCCTGGGCAGCGGCAACGCCCTGTACGATCACGCCGACGTGTTCATCCGCAAAGACGGCACTTTCTTCGATGTCGTCTGCAGCTCGGCTCCCATGCTCTCGGAAAGCGGCGACGTCGAGGGCCTGGTGGTAGCCGTCCATGACGTCACCGGCCAGCGCTCAGCCGAAGCCGCCCTGCGGGAGGTGGAGAGGCGTTACGAACTCGCGGTGGAAGCGGCTCCCAACGGTATGGCGGTGATCAATGAGCGGGGAGATATTGTACTGGTCAACGCCACTACCGAGAGGTTGTTCGGCTATACCAAGCAGGAGTTGGTGGGCAAAAGCGTCGAGATGCTGGTCCCCGAGCGGTTCCGAAAAACGCACGAGACCTACCGGCGAGCATTTCTAGGAGAGCCGCGATCTCGCCCGATGGGCGCCGGCCGGGATCTTTACGGCCTCCGCAAGGATGGAAGCGAATTCCCCATCGAGGTGGGCTTAAGCCCGATCGAGAGCAACGCGAGGACCTGGGTTTTGAGCGCTATCGTCGATATCACAGAGCGGAAACGCGCGGAGGAACAGCGCGCGGAGCTGCTGGTGAAAGACCTGGCACTGGCATCCGAAAAAGCATTGCGGGAAACCGAGGCGGAGCTGGCCCGCATGGCCAGGGCGCTATCGGTAGGCGAACTGGCCACTTCCATCGCACATGAAATCAATCAGCCGCTGGCCGGGGTGGTCACGAACGCGCAGGCCGGTTTGCGATGGCTGGATGGCGATTCTCCCAGGATCCAGGAGGCGCGGGAATCGCTTTCCCTGATTGTCCGGGATGGCAATCGGGCCAGTGCGGTAGTCCAGAGGATTCGGGAATTCCTTAGAAAGGAACGCCGCCAGACCGAATCGCTTAACATTAACGAAGTGATTCAAGAGGCGGCGAACCTGGCGCAGTCCGAGCTGTTGAGGCGGCAGGTCACGCTGCGCACGGCGCTATCGGACGAGGTGCCGCGGATCCGCGGCGATCGAATCCAGTTGCAGCAGGTCATCCTGAACCTGATCATGAACGGTGCGGAGGCCATGGCCTCCGTGCGGGGGCCGAAGGAGATGGTAATCCGGTGTCGGAGATCCGCCAGCGACGCCACCGTAGCCGTGCAGGATTGCGGGATTGGAATGAACGCGCACGACATGGCTCGAATGTTCGATCCGTTGTTCACCACGAAACCGACCGGCATTGGCATGGGGCTATCGATCAGCCGGTCCATCATCGAGGCGCATGGCGGACGCATTTTAGCGGAGCCGAACCCGGGTCCCGGACTCACCGTCCGGTTCGAGGTACCGGTCGAAGCGGCCCCTGACGGAGCGAGGGACTGATGAACGCCCCGAAGCCCATAGTTTTCGTGGTGGACGATGACGTCTCGATCCGGGCCGCCATCAAGAACCTGCTGCGGTCGGTAGGGCTGGATGTGGAGACGTTCGCCACGGCGCAGGAGTTCCTGTCGGCCAAGCGCGCGGACGTTCCCAGTTGCCTGGTGCTGGACGTCCGGCTTCCCGGCGTCAGCGGACTGGATCTTCAACGCCAACTGGCGGAGGCCAGGATCGAGATGCCGATCGTCTTCATCACGGGTCACGGGGACATTCCCATGTCCGTGCGAGCCATGAAAGCCGGCGCCGTGGAGTTTCTCACAAAGCCCTTCCGGGACCAGGACCTTCTGGATGCCGTCCAACACGCGATCGACGCGGAACGAGCGGCGCGGGCGCAGCGAGCAGAAGTGGCGGGATTGCGCGAACGGCATCAGTCCCTCAGCCCCCGCGAGCAGGAAGTAATGGCGCTGGTGGTTCGCGGACTCTTGAACAAGCAGATCGCGGCCGCGGTGGGAACCACGGAAGCTACGGTAAAGCTGCATCGCGGAAAGATGATGCACAAGATGCAAGCCGATTCGCTGGCGGACCTCATCAGGATGGCTGAGCGGCTTGGACTCACAACCGGATCGGCCCACGGCTGATGGTGCCGCGCGTGCGATTGGACCTAGACCAAAGTATAGCGGCGCCCGCCGAACGGATAGCCCCCAAAATCCGGCAGGGCCTTCATAATCAATAGACCGAAGCAAGGGCGACTCGTCCGTGGTTCCCCCGGCGACCCCTATGCGTATGCCCGGCCAGGCGATTTGGCGGGAAGAACCGCTGGCGCGCGCGCTCAGCTACCTGGGCTCCGCACCAGAACGCGGGCGGCTGTCGGGATAGTCTGTCCGGTCCTTCCGCGATCATTCCGCATATTGCACAGATCTGAACCTGCCGGGCCGGGGCCGGCGCAGGCGCGAGTCGGGGGCCAGACGCGGTTGAAGCTGCTGGAGGTGGAGGAAGGAAGGAATGAATCAGTCGAATCCGGTAAAGGCGGCAGCCGTCCTTGCGATGTGGGCGGTCCTTTCCCTGTCCACGGCAACCTTAGGGGCGGACGACCAGGCGCCGGGTGCCGCCGGCGGAACAGACACCAAGTCTCTGAAGAGCATGAGTCTGGAAGAACTGTCGAAGATCGAGGTGGTGACAGTCTCGAAGGAATCCACGGAAGCTTTCAAAACTCCGGCCGCAATTTACGTGCTCACACGCGAAGACATCGCGCGATCGGGGGCGACGACTATTCCGGACGCCTTGCGCCTGGTGCCCGGAGTGGAAGTCGCACAGATCTCCTCGGACAAGTGGGCCATAGGAATCCGCGGATTCGAAGGATATCTCTCGAAGGCCGTACTGGTGCTCATCGACGGCCGTTCGGTGTATACGCCGCTCTTCGCGGGGGTCTATTGGGAGATGCAGGATACGCTCCTGGAGAACATCGAACGCATCGAGGTGATACGCGGTCCCGGCGGCACCATCTGGGGCGCGAACGCGGTGAACGGCGTCATCAACATCATCACCAGAAATGCCAGGGAAACCCGGGGCAGCCTGGTCTCCGCAGCGGGCGGAAACCACGATCAAGGCCTGCTGGGGATGAGCTATGGCGCGGGAAACGACGATCTTTCCTACCGGATCTGGGGCAAAGGCTTTACGCGGGCGCCCGACTATCACGCGGATGGCCGGAACTTCGACGACTGGCGGAGGGGGCAGGCGGGGTTTCGCCTGGACTGGACGCCGAACGATCACGACAGCGTGACCGTTTCAGGCGATGCTTACGCGATGGAGGCGGGCTCAGTAATCGGCGTAAGCACCTATTCTCCACCGGCGCTCACCAACCTGGAGGGGAACGCGGATTTTTCCGGCCAGAACGTCGTGACGGCGTGGAGGCGGACGTTCCAATCCGGATCGGACATTCAAATCCGCGCGTATTTCGATCGCACGGACCGCACGGATCTGAACTACCGGGAGGTTCGAGACACGGTCGACTTCGATTTCATTCATCACCTGCCTCACGGCGCCCACGACTTCATCTGGGGGGCGGGGATTCACGTGAGCCCGAGCCAGTTCTTCCAGATGGCGCCGACCGTGATCTTCACCCCGGCCAAGCAGACGTACGCCATCTACAGCGGCTTCGTGCAAGACTCCATATCGCTGGTTCCCAACCGTCTGACGGCGATCCTCGGCACAAAGCTCGAAGACAACAGCTTCAGCGGCTTCGAAATTCAACCCAGCGGCCGGCTGGCCTGGACCCCCGACGAGAAGCAGACAGTGTGGGCGGCGGTGACGCGGGCGGTCCGCACACCATCGCGAATCGAGGAGGGGTTCCAGTACACCGCCCTGGCAGTCCCGGCGATTCCGCTATACCTGCGGCTGATCGGCGACGGCGACTTCAACTCGGAACAACTGGTGGGTTATGAGCTGGGTTATCGCGCATACCTGAAAAAGACGCTGCTGTTCGACATCGCCGGCTTTTACAATCGCTACGACGATCTACTGAGCGTGGAGAATCAGCCACCCGAGTCCGAGGCCTCGCCGGCGCCCCTGCATTTGATCCTTCCGCTGTACCTGAGAAACGGCATCGCGGCGCAGACGAAAGGCTTCGAGCTCTCCTCCACCTGGGACGTCAAGAGGTGGTGGCGCGTGAGACCCTCTTACTCCTACATGCACCTGAACGCGGAGCGATACCCGGCCAGCGACGATGCTTCCACGGTCAAGCAACTGGAGGGCGACAGCCCGCAACACAAAGTGGCCGTTCAATCCCTGTTCACGTTGCCGCGGGCGTTCGATTTCGATCTCACGTACCGTTACGTCAGCGCGCTTCCGGACCAGAGTGTCCCGGCCTATGCCACCGGCGACGTGCGGCTGGCAAAGAAGATCACGCGCGATATTGAACTGTCGGCCGTCGGTCAAAACCTGTTTCAGCCGCATCATCCCGAGTACGGGGGACTGCCCTACGGGCTGATCGACGTTCCGCGGGCCGCCTATCTCAAGCTGTTGTGGATCAAATAACCGGCCATTCGAGGGACGATGAGGGGCCAGCGACAGAATTCGAGTTCGAATCCCCGGGCCGGGCCGCGCCGCTGCGGCGGCGGATCGTTCCGGACCGTGATCTTCAGCCTGCTGCCGGTCCTGGCCGCCTGCGCGGCTGGCGCGCAAGCCCTTTCCGAATACCAGGTGAAAGCCGCGTTCCTCCTGAACTTCACGAAATTCATAGAATGGCCGGCGGAATCGTTCGCGAGCACGGACTCGCCGCTCAACATCTGCATTCTGGGCGATGACCCATTCGGCAAGACCCTGGACCAGTTGGTCGAGGGAGAGACCGTGAACGGCCGAAAGCTAACGGTGCAGCGGCTGCGCGGCGTGCCGCCACCGAAGTCCTGCCAGGTTCTATTCATCAGCAAATCCGAAGAAGCCGTTTCCAGTATCTTGCCGGACTTAGGGCCGGGTGTTTTAACCGTCAGCGACCGCGATGGATTCTTGCGGGAGGGCGGCATGATCTGCCTCGTCATCGAAGGCCGCCACGTGCGCTTCGATATCAACCAACGCGCCGCCGCCAGGGCTTCCCTCACCTTGAGCGCCCGGATGCTCAACGTGGCGCGGATTGTCAAAAAGTAGGGCTTATGCGGACTTTTAGAGACTTGCCGATCAGGCAGAAGCTGCTGGCAATCACGATGATCACGATTGCCGCGTCGCTGCTGCTTGCCGGCACCGGCATCGTCATATTGGACCGGGTCTTGTTTCGGGCAGGCATGCGCCGCGACCTTGCGGCACTGGCGCGCGTCATCGGCGACAACAGCACCGCCGCGTTATCGTTCGACGATCCCCGCGTGGCCCGCGAGATTCTGGGGGCGTTGAAGGCCAGACGGCATGTGAATTCCGCCTGCATCTACAAACCGGACGGCGGTATTTTCGCGCAATACACGCGGGCCGGGAGCCAGGCGGAATGCCAGCCGCCCGCGGCAGGCGATCAAGTTCGTTTTTCCGGCATCGGGCTGGTGGTCTCGCATCCGATCATGCTCAACAACCAGCGGGTGGGAACGCTCGTTATGCTCTACGATCCCGCCGAGCTCACGCAACGAACCAGGCTCTACGGCGCAATCGTTCTGGGGATTCTACTGGGTTCGAGTCTTCTCGCATTCATACTTTCTTCCCGGCTGAGGGACGTGATCGGAACGCCCATTGCGCGCCTGGCGCAGGCAGCCGCATCCGTCTCGCAGACCGCGGACTACAGCGTACGGGTGGAAAAGTACTCGCGCGACGAACTCGGGGTGCTGGTAGACGCCTTCAACCGGATGCTGGAACGCGTGCAGGTGCGCGACTCCGAGATTGAGACGGCCCGGAACTCGCTGCAGACCACGCTTACCAGCATCGGCGACGCGGTGATCTCCACTGACATGGAAGGGCGCATCGTGTTCACGAACGCCGTCGCGCGAAACCTGCTGCGATGGCCGGCAGAGGAGCTGGCCGGCAAGCACATCGACGACGTATTTCGGATTGTCAACGAATTCACTCGCCAGAGCGCGGAAGTTCCGGTACACAGAGTTCTACGCGAGGGCGCCATCCTGGGCCTGGCAAATCACACGGTTCTGATCGCGAGGGATGGAACGGAGATCCCCATCGACGACAGCGCGGCGCCTATTCGCGACGTTAGCGGGCGAATGCTGGGCGTGGTACTGGTGTTCCGCGACATATCCGAGCGCCGGCGCGCGGAGGCCAGCGCCCGCCTTCTGGCGTCCATCGTCGAGTCGTCCGACGATGCGATCATCAGCAGCGATCTGAACGGCGTGATCACGAGCTGGAACAAGGGAGCCGAGCGCATTTTCGAATATACGGCGGAGGAGACGATCGGGCAAGTGCTCTCGATGCTGGCGGCGCCGGGCCATGAAGACGAAATGCCGGGGATTATGGACCACATCCGGCGCGGCGAGCGCGTGGAGCACTCGCAGAGGCTCCGCCGGGCAAAGAGCGGAAGGCTGGTCCACGCGTCCATCACGGTCTCCCCCATCCGAGACGGAAACGGCCAGATTGTCGGCGCCTCCAAGATCAGCCGCGACATCACGGCGCAGGTGGAGGCACAGGCGCAAGTCGCCGAGCAGCGGGAACGCCTGCGCGTGACGTTGAGCAGCATCGGGGACGCGGTGATGGCGACCGACACGGGCGGCCGCGTCACATACCTTAATCCGGTCGCGGAACACCTCACTGGCTGGACCACGGAGACGGCTGCGGGGCGGCCGCTCGAAGAGGTGTTCCACATTGTCAACGAAGAATCGCGGCTGACACCAGAAAACCCCGCGACTAAAGCGCTGCGACATGGGCGCATCATCGGGCTTGCCAATCACACGTTACTTATCTCGCGAGACGGCCAGGAGATTGCGATCGACGACAGCGCGGCCCCGATTCAGGACGCGCAGGGCAACACCCTGGGCGCCGTGCTGGTCTTCCGGGATATCACCGCGCGGCGGCAAGCTGAGAGGCGGCTGGCGGAACAGTCCGATGAGCTGCGGCGCCGAGCCGGCCTGCTGGAGCGAGTACACTGCTTCGTGCGCGACCTGGACGACCGCATTGCCGCCTGGAATCGGGGCGCCATGGACTTGTATGGTTTCTCCGCCGGCGAAGCGATCGGCCAGGTCAGCCACAAGCTCCTCAAGACGATATTTCCGATGCCGCTGAACGAGATCCTGACGCAACTCCGGACTACCGGCGAGTGGACCGGTCAACTGGTGCACACACGGCGGGATGGCAGCACGGTGATCGTGTCGAGTCAGTGGACGCTTCATCGCGGTCCGGATAACCGGCCCGCCGCCGTTCTGGAAGTGAATACAGATGTCACCGAGCTCCGGCGAACCGAAGAAGAGCTCCGGAAGAACCTGGAAACCCTTACGCGGATGCACGAATTGGCGGGCAAACGCGTCGAATCGGGGAGGCTCCAACCGGTCCTCGACGACATAGTAGAACACGGCGTCGCCATTTTGTCAGCCCAACAAGGCACGCTTCAGATCCTGCAAAAGAACGGCCTGAAGATCGTCGCGGATCGAGGCCATGACCAACGGTTTAAGGAATTCTTCTCGGCCAGCGAGAAGGTTGCCTCCAGTTGCGGCGAAGCCATAAAGCGGGGCGACCGAGTCATTGTCGAGGATGTGGAGCAAAGCCCGGTTTTCGCGGGTACGCCGTCGCTGGCCGTCATGCGCCAGGCCGGCGTGCGGGCGGTGCAGTCCACTCCGTTATTTGCGAGAAACGGGCGACTGCTGGGCGTTTTCTCGACGCATTGGCCTGTTCCGCACGTTCCGAGTGAAGACGACCTGCGGCGGCTGGATTTGCTCGCGCGACAGGCGGCGGACCTCATTGAGTCCGACGAAGCCGAGCAAGCCTTGCGGGAGAGCGAGGAACTCTATCGGGCGACCTTTGCAAATGCCGCCGTGGGGATTGCGCACGTAGGGCTGGATGGCCGCTGGCTGCGCATGAACGATGCGCTCTGCGCAATTACGGGCTATTCCCGCGAGGAACTGCACGCCAAGGACTTTGCCGATATCACGCACCCTGACGACATCGAAGCGGACTGGGCACAAGCGCGGCGCGTGCTGGCGGGGGAGATTTCCACCTACGCGATGGAGAAACGATATATCCGCCGGGATGGTTCCACGGTGTGGGTCAACCTGACAGTGTCGCTTCTGAGATCGAGTGACGGCGCCCCGTTGTATTTCATTTCAATTATTGAAGACGCCACCGCGCGCAAGGAGCTCGAGGAGCGGAAACTGGAGTTGCTCGCCAAGGAGCGGGCGCTGGCGTCCGAACGCGCTCTCCGCGAAACCGAGGCGGAACTGGCGCGGGTGGTCCGTGCGCTATCGGTGGGCGAGCTTGCCACATCCATCGCGCACGAAATCAATCAGCCACTGGCGGGCGTTGTTACGAATGCCGAAGCGGCCGTCCGCTGGCTGAGCGGCGAAAGCCCGAACGTGCAGGAAGCCAGGGAATCGCTGGCGCTCATTGCGCGCGATGGGAATCGCGCCAGCTCCGTGATTCGGCGCATTCGGGAGTTCCTGCGGAAAGGTCGCCAGGAAACAACCTTAATCGACATTAACGAGGTGGTGCGGGAAGCCGCGGCGCTGGCGCGGCCGGAGCTGCTGAAGCGCGCGGTCACGCTGAACCTCGAGCTATCGGCCGGCGCGGCGCTGGTCCGCGGCGATCGAATTCAATTGCAGCAGGTCATCTTGAATTTGATGATGAACGGCGCCGAGGCGATGAGCTCGGTGGCAGGAGGGAGAGAGCTTTACATCAGGTCCGGACGATCTCCGGCGGGCGGGGTTTTCGTGGCGGTAAGAGACGCCGGCGTCGGCATCCGCGCCGAGGAGATGGCGCACATGTTCGATCCATTTTTCACAACCAAGCCGACCGGTATGGGAATGGGTTTGTCCATCAGCCGCACCATCATCGAAGCCCACGGTGGGCAGATCTGGGCCGAACCGAACGATGACCGGGGCCTGACGGTCGGCTTCGGCCTGCCCGCCGAAAGTGGCAGCCATGCCGCGGGTGACGGATCATGAAGCCGGAAGCAGCGGTGGTCTATGTCGTGGACGACGACATATCGGTGCGCGAAGCGGTGAGGAATCTGCTGCGTTCCGTAGGTCTCGAGGTGGAGGCGTTCGGCACGGCACAGCAGTTCCTGTCGGCCAAACGCCGGGATGCGCCGGGCTGCCTGGTGCTGGATGTGCGGCTGCCCGGCATCAGCGGGCTCGATTTGCAGCGGCAACTGGTGGAAGCCGATATTCAGGTGCCCATCATTTTCATCACGGGTCACGGGGACATCCAGATGTCGGTGCGCGCGATGAAGGCGGGCGCGGTGGAGTTTCTCACGAAGCCGTTCCGCGACCAGGACCTCCTCGACGCCGTTCAGCAGGCGATCGAGCGCGACCGCGAAGGGCGCCGGCAGAGAGCGGAAGCAGTGGAGATACGCCGCCGGTACGAATCGCTCACATCCAGGGAGCAGGAAATCCTGATCCTGGTTGTGCAAGGCCTGGCCAACAAGCAGATAGGCGACGAACTGAACATTACGGAGCCGACCGTGAAGCTGCATCGAGGCCATGTGATGCAGAAGATGGAAGCTGATTCGCTTGCGGATCTCATCAGGATGAGCGAAAGGCTGGAACTGCCGCCGGGCAAGCAGCTTCCGGCCGCGGCATCGTGACGTTTGGTTGCCGCGCCGCATTTCCGCCGGTGTTGATGCATAGGCGTGAAACTGGTGCGGCGCTAGACGAATGTCGAGGTAAGATCGCCACAAGTAGAATGGTGGGCGTTTCCCTCGGGTAGTAACATGGGGATTGAAATCGACGGGAGGACGTTCACTTGTGACAAAGCAATGAACAGCCGAGGCCGCTTCCGACGATCCGGGGCGCACCGCCGGGCCAGAAGGAAATCGCGGCCATTGCCCAGCAGCTTTGGTAAACGCCCGCAACGGCGGAGGGAGGCCAGCAGTGCAGAGCTATCGGGAAGGGGACCATGGGAGCAGATATCCAGACCGCGATCCGTACCCGCACCTGCCCGGATCTCCCGAGATCTCATTCGAAAGAGCCATCATGGCGGTTCAAGGGTTTTCAGCACAGACACTTGCGCGCCAGGAACTGGAAGACACCTGGCGCAGACGGGTGGAAGAAAGCCAGCAGAGATACCAGGCAGCTACAACAGAGTACCGCAGGCTGCTGCAGGAAGAACCGGATGGGCGGCCTCACGGTCCAGACAGCGCGTTGGCCCGGGCCAGACAGGAGGAAAGCGACGCGCTCATGGAGTACTCGCGTATGCTGCGGGTTTTCGCCGATCTCACAGTGCACGGCAAGCTTCCCGAGGAGCGATACGGAGCCCTGTTCGAGCGCCGGCACGGAAGGGATGGGTTTGTGATCTCGATCGTCGACGATGACGAGTCGATCCGGGACTCAACGCGGCAACTGCTGAGGTCCGCGGGATACGAAGTGGTGACGTTTGAATCGGCAGAGGGATTTCTGGGCTCGGGCGCGGTCCAGAAGACCGAGTGCATAGTCCTCGACGTGAGGATGCCCGGCATGGATGGTCTGGAATTACAGCGCCACTTGAATGCGTCGGGGGCGGAGGTCCCAATTGTTTTCGTTACAGCGCACGACGACGCGAGCAGCCGGCGGCAGGCTATCGAAGCGGGCGCCGTGGATTTTCTGAACAAGCCGTTTGAGACAAACACGCTGCTGTCCACGATTGAAACGGCCGTAACCCGTCACGATGTGAAGAGACGCGACCGGCAAGGCGACGAGGCGCGCGGAACCAGGGGTAGCAGAGATTAGGGCGGTAGCAGGAGAACCAGGTTCTCACGAATCGCGAGGCTGAATGGGAGCATCAGTGTCCGCAGCAGAGATGAACGGGCCGGAGGTGCTGGCGTTTGACGGCGACCCGCACGTCCAATTGGGCCGCCTGAGAACGCGAGTCGCCGAACTGGAAGAGTCGAATTCGGCACTGCGGCGATCGAATCGGGACCTGGAGGGTTTCGCGTTCGCAGCCAGCCACGATCTGCAGGAGCCGTTGCGCATGATTGCGACGTACGCCCAACTCCTGGCGAAGAAGTGCGATGGGCTGCTGGATCAGGATTCGGCAATGTTCGTGGGCAACATCGTGGACGGCGCCACGCGGATGCGCGAACTCCTGGCAGGCTTGCTGGCGTACATGGAACTCACGGCGCAGCCCGAGGCAGTCACCGGAGCCGTGGATTTAAACCAGGTAGTGGACACCGCCAAGCAGAACCTCAAAGCGTCCATCGACGAGAACTGTGCCGTGATTACCCGGGATGAACTGCCTCCTTTGAAAGCCCACGCGCGGGATTTTGTCTGCCTGTTTCAGAATCTTATAGCCAACGGCATCAAATATCGTAGTGCGGCTCCTCCGCGCATCCACATTTCAGCGTACCGGGACGGCGACGAGTTGAGATTTGCAGTATCCGACAACGGCATCGGAATCGAGCCCAAATTCCACAAGGAAGTCTTTGAGCCCTTCAAAAGGCTGCATAGCAGGGAGGTTCCGGGAGCCGGCCTGGGGTTGGCGATCTGTCAGCGGGTAGTGGACCGGTACGCCGGCAGGATTTGGGTGGAGTCCAACGCCGGTCATGGAGCGACCTTTCTCTTCACTGTTCCGGACGCAGCTGACCTGCCCCCCAAAAACTCTACCAGCCAGAATTGAGTAGCTCCGCGACATGCGCCAACCCGGTTCGTCCAAGAAGGTCCGTGGGAAGAGAACTGCCCCGGCGTCGCGAGCGCCGCGAAGCGTCGTCTGGCAAAAATGCAGCTTTTTCGGGAACAGGGTTCCGGGCGTGAGCAGCCTCTACCGGGCCCCCGTTGGCGTCATCTTCCAGATGGTAGATCGCATTTCGTGGGACCACGAAACCAGATGTCCGTCCGGGGTCCAGGTCTCAAAGTGAAAGTCGCCCAGGAAATCCACCGGGATCCGCGTCATGCGCCCGGTGGTGAGATCCACCACGCCCGGCTGGAAAAACCACGAATCGAGCGAGGCCAATGGTTCGGCCAGCTTGCCATTACGAATACCGCTTGAAATGATCGCCGCATCGGCGAGGTGGAATGGGCCGTTGAGCGGAATCTCCCTTTCCCCGCCGCCGTCGAGCGGCACTTCCAGAAGCCGCGTTTTCCCGCTCTCGGCCATCTGCACTAGAAGAGACAGCCCGCCAGGCATCACCGAGACGGATTCGCCGGCGTGCAACTTCTGCGGTTGTCCGCCCGCCACCGCAATAGACCAGATGGTTCCCGCGGCGGCGCAGTAGAGCGTACTGCCATCCGGACTGGCGGCCAAAGATCGCGGCTCGCCTTTATCAAATGCAATGCGCCGCGTGACCCGGCCGTTGGAGAGGCTGGCGAGGGCTAGCGTGCGGTGGGGTTCCGGTCCGATGACAAATACGATCTGACCTGGTCCGGCAACCGTGGCGGGGGTGGAGGTTTCCTCGGTGGTGTTGACCAGCGGGACCGCGTCCTTTCCTTCCTCGAAAACCATCAATCGCGTTTGGCCCGCGCGCCGGGTGGGCGCAATTATCCGCCCATCGGAAAGCAAGAGGGATACCTTTTGTTTCCTGAACACAGCCTGGCTCGGTAAAGTCGCAATCACGGTTGCCGGTCCGCCCGTGGGCGCTGTACGCAGGATGTGTACCGGCTCGTCCCACTCATCCAGGTAGATGGCGCCGTCCGGGCTGGTATCCAGGTATTGCACGAATTCCGGTGAGCCAAACAGGACGCGCGGAGAACCGCGTCCCGAAGCGGGGAGTGATACGATATCCGTCCGATCTTCCGCGGCTTTCGAAATGAGCACGGATTTGCCGTCCCGGCTCACTGCCAACGCGCGCGCGCTGGAGTCGTCGCCGGCGCCGGTGGGGAGCCTGCCGATTTGCCCGCTGGCGAGATCGAGAATATAGACGTGAGGCACGCCCAGTTGGCCGGGGCCCAGCGGCTCGCCCAAGATCACTGCATGCCGGCCATCCGGAAACACGCGAACGTGCGCGAACGCCGACATTACTTTGATGGGGAAACCCTGGAGCCGGCCGTTTTCGGGCCAGAAGCGATAGACCTGAAGCTCGCGCTGGCCGCTCAGACGCACGACTAACAGACTGCCATCGGGCAGCGGTTCCGGTTCCTCTCCGTCCTCCAGCACCGGTTGTTCCTCGCCGCCCAAGGCGGGCACGCTGTAAATGCCCAGAGGGATGTCCGCCTGGCGGTCGAAAAAGATTCTGTTGCCGTCGGCCGACCAGTTCAGTTCCACCGCGGGCCCGGCGTTGCGTTTGTGGGTGAGGATGGTCCAATCACCCGTGTCGGGTTTCATCACCGCGACCTGGGTGAGGCCTCGCTCCATGGCGAGGAACGCAAGCGTGTGACCATCTGGCGATATGCGCGGGGCCAGGGCGACCTCTGGGCCGCCTAACAGGACGCCTGCCCAAGCGGCTCCCGGACGGCTCGAAAGCTCGCGCCAACCCAGCAGCGCAATGCCCGCCAGCGCGAGCGCCACGGCCCACGTGCCCGCTGGACGAAACCAACCGGCGCGCCGCGGCTTTGCGGGCACCGCGGCAGCCGCTGGCGGTTCGAGTGCCCATACGAGCGCCGCTTTGAGATCGCGGGCCGTTTGGAACCGCTGATCGGGGTCTTTGGCCAGACATCGCCGGAGGATTCGATCGAGCGCCGGTGTCGTGGTCAGTAGCGCCGGTTCGCGCTCGAGAATCGCCGCCATCACGCTCGCCGAACTCTCGCCCTCGAACGCACGCTTCCCCGTCAGCGCCTGGTACAGCACACAACCGAAGCTGAACAGGTCACTGCGAGCGTCAGCTTCCTTCCCTTGCAACTGCTCCGGCGACATGTATTGCGGGGTTCCCAGGATGTGTCCCTGGCTCGTCACCTCCGTCAGTGTCGGATCGGTTTCGTTGAGCGCGGGGCTGCTGTGCTTGGCCAACCCGAAATCCAGCAGCTTGATTCCCTGTTTCGTGACCAGGATATTGCCGGGCTTCAGATCGCGGTGGGTGATGCCCTTCTGATGCGCGGCGTCGAGAGCATCCAGAATCTGCGTTGCGTATTCGACGGTCCTGTCGGGTGTAAGAGGGCCCTTTAGCGCCGCGCCCTCGATGAACTCCATCACCAGATAGCCGGCGCCGTCAGGCAAAGTCCCAACGTCGTAAAGCTGGCAAATATGCGGATGATTCAGCGCCGCCACCGCCCGCGCCTCACGCTTAAACCGCTCCGGTAGTTGCTCCCTGGCAACTTTGATCGCGACCAGACGATTGAGCCGCGCGTCGTGCGCCTTCCAGACCTCACCCATGCCGCCCGCACCGATGGGTGAGAGGATTTCGTACGGCCCGAGTTTGTCGCCCGAAGCCAGTGGCATATTGGTAACAGCTGAGTTTATCTGATTTAGGCACCCATGTCCTGAGTCATGCGCCACTCGGAAACAGTGAGGGTCGATCATACCTGACATCAGGCCGCGGTCTTTGCCAAGCAGCTGATCCTGGAACACCAAATGTCGCCGGCGGATGCCTGGAAGGCAGCAATTTCGCGAATCACACCAAGCCCGGCCAGTCAAGCGAAGTCGTGTCCAAGAACGGCGTTTGTCGGGCTGTGCGAGGCAGGGTTAATCCCCGGAATTCCAGGGGGTGATTTTAGTGGGCGAACAAAGAACGCCGAATATGCCTTGGTCGCGTCGGAACTGCTTCAGGCCGAGCCACATCTTGGCGCTGACAAGGGCGCGTTGTGGACCCGCACCACGGCTGCAGTGGCGAGTCCGGCCACGAGCCACTGGGGCCGTAGTCTTCTGCTGACCATGCCCTCCAGACGCTCAAGTCTGGCGCCCAAAGACTTCGCCAAACCTGAAATGCCGTGCCGGAGTTGTCCGCGCGACGGGTGAGTTGCCTACCGATATTGACGATTAAGGCCCAGCGCTAAGGTGTGCGCCTCTCCGCCCCACGTGTGCCTCGAATACTGCTACAGAAACCATGCCCGAGCCTCGCGAGATCTTTGCAGACTGACGTCACCAAGCTTATCGCAGCAAGCTCGTACCTCAACCCGCATGCGTCTGATCCCCGCGACCCCGAGGCACTACAGGCGTTTGTGACTCGTCACGGCTTCGCGAACCGGGTGCGACGCACATCGTCGCCCCCCAAAGGCAGGCGAGTGGCAGTACGAGCAACCCGTAGCTGTCCGGCTCACTCTTCCTAGCAAAAGCGCTCGACTAAAACACCGGTTCTCGATTGGGTCGTTGGTAACCGGATGTTTCAAAGCGCCCTGACGCGGTACAGGACGACCCCATGCGACGGGATAATAGCACTGATTGTATTGCCTGTTTTCTTCGTCTCGCCCGTCCACAAATCCTTTATGGAATAGCCGCGTGCATTCCCGGCCAGGCCCACGGCGGATGCCGGTACAGAGACTCTCTCCGCGCCCCCGCCCGTGTTGAACAAGCCGACGATCGCGTCTCCGTTTGATTGCTTTTTCGCGAACACCTGCTGGTTGCCGCTATTGACTACTCTTTTCGCGGCGATCGAATCCTGGTCCACGGCGAGGACTGCGGTGTTTTTCAGGTATTTGTCCAGATCCGTTGGGTCGAGGTGGGTAAGATCGACGCCGAGGATGAGGGGCGCCGCTCCCAGGGCCCACAGGCTAAGCTGCGTTTGACGCTCGACCGGAGTCAGCCCATCGTTGCTGCCATTCCCTATTTCGATGGAGTCATAGTCGTTGAAGTGGCCTGGACCAGCAAAAGGCTGGGACTCCGCCACATACCTAAAGCGGTTCGCAATATCGGACCAACTGGTTAGCGGGTAGCTGCTGCCGCCCTTTTCGCAGCGATAGCATTCAACATCGGGTGCGAATACCCATTGATTAGCGTACCTGATCAATGTCGGCGCGATGGCGCTTGTAAAGTTCCCCTGAGTGATATCGAGCACCATGGGACGGCCACTTTGCCGGATCGCGTTCGACCAGGCCTTCACGTCAGGGGCGTTGCTGTTTTTTACGCCGTCGAGTTTGATGTAATCGACGCCCCAAGCCGCGAGCATATCTAGCCATGAATTGATAAACTCCTGCGCTCCGGGCTTGTTGTAGTTAATGCGGACCATGCCCCTGCAGTTGTAGTTGTCCTCCTCCACAGACGGTTCCGCAATCTGGGCAGCCGTGTACGATGTGCCCTCGATTGGCGTGTTCCGGCTGACTGCCTGCTTGGAAATACCCGGTGTAACGTAAGTGCCGAACTTCATCCCGAGACTGTGGACGTAGTCAGCGACGACCTTGATGCCATCCGTGTTTCCCTGGGGGGCGAATCTCGACGGGTCAGTCACCCAGCGGCCATAAGCATCGACGTTCGGACCCTGCGGGCCCGGACACTGGTACCAGAAATCGTCTAGGTTTACGTATTCATAACCCAGTTTCTGTAAGCCGGACTTCTGCAGCGCGAGCGCCTGAGCTTCCATCTGCGCTGCCGTGGGGTCCTTGCGGAGGAAACTCCAGCTACTCCAGCCGAGAACGGGTGTGCGCTCTAGGCCATTGTCCTCTGCGCTGGCGCTTGGCAGACCATCAATGTTTCCCAACAACAGGATCACCAGTGCAGCAACCACAGTATGTCTCCGCTTCGCCATAAGAATCAGAGCGTTCATTGTGAAAGGCCCTCCTGCCCGTCCCTTGCAATACTGCGTAAACATTGAACCCACCATTTCCGTTTTGCGTTCCTGTCCACCTTGGATTGTACACCGGCCCGGACAAAATTCCAGACCGTCTTTCCTCTTTTCCCAGTCCAAGCGACTCCGGCAGCCTGCTAGCGCCCCTCCTACCGCCTTCGAGGGAGTGAAACCGGGAACTGGCGCATTGCCAATCGGTTGCTCAGAGACCTCTCTGCCATTACCTGCTTTCTTTACCAGATTTCGTCTACCAGCGGCCTCTGCCCTGCTAGCGCTGGTAACACCTCGATCCGCCGCACCATACTCCCAAAAAGTAGCCGCGTTCGTGCACACCGTGAGGTCAATTTGACAGGAACCCGTTCCCTTCCGTTATGCGCACTTTAGGCTCAACGCCCGAAATAAAGAACGCGCAGCGCGGTCGTCCGGCTTTTCTGTAGGCAGGGCCTTTCCCCCTGCATGCAGCAGGGGAGCAGGAGGAAATCGGCAACCAGCGGACCTGCGTTCCTCCCCGACGGTCAGCACGGAGGATGGGATGTCCTGGTCGTCGGTGAGGCAATGCGCAAGATATTGCGCATCGCCTCCAAGGGTCTCCGGGTGCCCAACCTGGCTCAATACGTCGGCACTTGGGCGGATCGTATGAACAACGTGCATTTTCCTCCTGCGCCCCTGCTGCATGCACGAGGCGAAGAGCCGGGGCGCCTCGACGCGCCGCCCACGTCCATAGTTCCGTAGAGGTTGCCCTCTGAATCCCGCACTACCCCAGCAGTGGGAGATTCAATCCCCCATCGGCGCCGCCCGTAAAGCTATATAGGACCGTTTCCCGCCCCGTACCGTCGAGCTTGAGGCATTTTCCCGGTGTTTTCCGCTGTCTCAGTGAACGGCCAAAGACGCTCGGCGGGAAAGCAAAGCCGGCGCCGTGAGGCCGCAATCAAGCACTCTCAGGAGAAACCGAATGAATCGCATTCGTCTAAAAGCCGAAAAACTCCGCATGGCCGCGGGCGCGCTGCTCGCCGTTGTGGCTGGTTTCGGCATTCTTCCATTCAGCGCCGGGGCTCAGACGTATCCTATAAGGTTTGCCTCGCCCAGCACCTTTCAAGCCTACCCGACTTGCGGCTACACATGCGCGAACAGCTTGGGGGTAGCCACTGGCGACTTCAACGGCGACGGCAACCTGGATATCGTGGATCTCGATACCCAAGACAACGTGAACCTCATCGTCGGAAATGGCGACGGCACGTTCGGAAACGTCGCGCAGCCGATCAATACCGTAAGCCTTTCCGACGGCTACTTTGCTGCATATGCCATCGCCGTCGGCGACTTCAACGGCGACGGCCATCTCGACGTGGCCGTCTGGGGAGTCAGCAGTCAAACCGGCGGGGCCGAGTTGCAAATCCTCTTAGGCAACGGCGCCGGCGGGTTTGCGGTTCCAGCCGCATACTTCACAGCCGCGCTGAACAGCCCCGATGACTTCCCCACCAATGGGCTCTGTGTAGCGGATGTGAATCACGACGGTAAGCTGGACATCATCGCCCTGGCATCCTTCACCCAAGGCGTTTTTGTCTTCCTGGGCAATGGCGATGGAACTTTTCAGGCCGCGGTCAACCACTCCGTGGGCGCCGCCGGTCAGGCGGAAGGGTTCGCGGTGGCGGACCTGAATGCCGATGGCAGACCGGACCTGGTAGTGTCGATCAACAGCGGAGTCGCCGTGCTACTGAACCAGGGCCACGGCAACTTTGCGGCGCCGGTGTATTACGCGTCGGGTCTGCCCTATCAGGCTTATGGCGGTCTAGCGGTGGGCGATGTGAACGGCGATAAGAAACCGGACATCGTGCAGACGGATTCGCACGGCGATATCATCGTCTATCTCAACCAGGGTAGCGGCGTGTTCGCCGAAAGCAGTGCGATCACCATCGCCGGCATGCAGTTCCTTCCCAATAACAATCTCTTGCTGGAAGACATCAACGCCGACAGGAGGCTCGATATCGTCGTGGGCGATTTCAATGGCGACGTTCACACCTTTTACGGCAAAGGCAATGGCACGTTCACAACCGGACCGGGCTACCCCCTCGGTACGTTTTTCGGTTACGGGCCTCTCGTGGCTCTGGGCGACTTCAATAATGACGGTGCTCTGGACCTGCTGAACACGTCCAGCTACTATCCTGAAATGATCGCCGGCGCCGGCGAGCACCCCTCGCCCACCGCATCCGTGTCGCTGGGCCGCGGAAACGGGACTTTTCAAACGGCTGAATTCTACGATTACGGCGCCACCGGCGGCCGCAACATCGTGACTGCCGACTTCAACGGAGATGGCGTTCCCGATGTCGCGTACTCTTTCGTCGGCAACAACGTGGGCACCGAAGACGAAGATATCGTGCTCCTGCTGGGTACCGCCGGCGGCGGCTTTGCCGCACCCAGATTCGTCACGGCCGGCAGTTGCACGGGCAACCTGACCGAGTGGACTGCGACCGGCGACGTGAACGGCGATGGCAAAGCCGATCTTGTTGCCACGTTGTTGGACAACTCCGGCGCCGGCTGCCAGAATCACACAGTCGCCGTGATGGCTGGGAGCGGAAAAGGAACATTCGGCACGCCGAAGTATTATGCAACCGGAGCCACCGCGCAGGAGAATCGCGTTTATCTCGGCGACGTGAACGGCGACGGCAAACTCGATATCGTGATTGAGAATCTGGACGGCACCCTCAGCGTATTGCTGAACAAAGGGAACGGCACCTTTAGACCCGGCGTTCTGATCACCAGCATTGCCGCGATCTACCCGTACGACCTCGATCTACAGGTCGCGGACTTCAACGGCGACGGAAAGGCCGACATCGCCGCGACAGCACACGTCTACACCGATTACAGCGAGATCAGTAAATTATGGGTTCTGCTGAGCACTGGCAATGGAACCTTTGCGCCGCCAGCCACGCTGGCAACCGAATTCCCGATCGACACACCTGTGGCGGCTGATTTCAATAACGACGGAAAGTTAGACCTGGTCGTGTCCATTTATGGTTGCAGCACCTACAACCCATATCTCACGGGCTACGAATTCCTCCAGGGCAACGGCGATGGCACGTTCACCGAAATAACCAGCACCGCCGGTTGTAATTACGACGGCCAGAACTACGCGGCTACCCAGGCCGTCGCCGGCGACTTTAACGCAGACGGCAAGATGGATGTCTTCATCACCTATCCCGGCGGATACGGCACGCCACTGCTTCTCCAAGGTAATGGAGACGGCACGTTCACCATGGTCGAAACGCCCAACTATCCCGGTGCGGTAAACGCCAGTGCCGCGGTTGCCGACTTTAACGGAGACGGCGTGCCCGACATGGCCGTCCTTACCAACTTCAACTATGGCCTGGGCAACGGGGAGTCTGTAAGCTATGTGTCGCTCATGCAAAGCAGCTCGCTGCCGCTCAGCGTCGCGCCCCTAACCGAGAACTACGGCTCGGTGGCGGTGGGCAAGAGCGCGGCGGAGAAAATAACGCTCACCAACGACCGCGGCACGTCGGTGTCAATCACCAGCGTGAGCCTGGGCGGCGCGGATGCCGGGGATTTCTCGGACGAATCCTCCTGTGGAACCACTCTCAAGGGCGGCTGGCAATGCACGGTCACGGTGACCTTCACGCCGTCGGCTACCGGCGCCCGGGTTGCCACTCTGACCATTACCGACTCCGACGGCACGCAGACGGTGCAGCTTAACGGTACCGGCAGCTAAAAATAGAACCCGATGATTCGGCGGCCCACGGTATCAAGACCGCGGGCCGTTTTTCGTTCCACCCTTCTTCCCAGGTAATGACTGAGTCCGCGGAAAGTGATAGCCTGTGTGATTCAAGCGGGCAGCGCGATCCGCGGGATGGAACTCTTGGAACGGGCTCCGGGGGAGATCACCCTCTTACTTGCCGAGTGGCGCAATGGTGAGCCATCGGCGTTCGAGAAATTAATGCCGCTGGTATATCCGCACTTGCGGCAGGTTGCCGCGGCGTATGTCAGGCGGGAGCGGAATCCCGATGTTCTGCAGGCCACCGCCCTGGTCCACGAGCTTTACCTGCGGCTGGTGAATCAGAAAAAAGCCGATTGGGAAGACCGCCGTCATTTTTATACCTTCGCGGCCAAAGTCATGCGCATGATCCTGATCGACCATGCCCGCGGCAGCCAGGCGGAGAGCCGGGGCGGCGGATTGGAACGTGTGCCGCTCAACGAGGACCTGCCGTGGGTAAGCATCGGCAGTCTCGAACTGCTGGACCTGAACCGGGCGCTGGATGAACTGGGCGAGTTGGATTCCGCTAAGGTACAACTTGTGGAGCTGCGATACTTCCTGGGCTGCACCGCTGAAGAGACGGCAGAGCTGGTGCATGTTTCCAAGGCCACCGTGGATCGCGAGCTGAAGTTTATCAAGAGCTGGCTCTACCGCCGGGTCCACGCACCTGGCCCTCCACCGGCATGAGTCGTTCGCGGCGGCCTTGTCGCTGTCTTTACTTCTAACTTCTTATGAAGCATTCGACCGAAACGCTGGCACGCATCGAAGCGATTTTCCACGAAGCCCTGGCGGTGACCGGCGCCCAGCGGGACGCGTTGATTGCGGCGCGCTCGAACGGCGACCCCTCCATCGCGGAAGAAGTGGCCGCCCTGCTGGAAGCTTACGAGGCCGAAGGAAAGGCCACCGCTCAGTTGATGGCGCAGGGCGCGGGCGACGGCTCCGCGCGCCGGAAAATCGGCCCTTATGAGATCGACCGTCTGTTGGGCCGGGGCGGAATGGGCGCCGTCTACCTGGCGCACCGGGCCGACGGCCAATTCGAGCAGCAGGTTGCCATCAAACTGATCGATCTGCCGCTGGCCACGGATTTCTTCCGGGAGCGGTTCCGCCAGGAGCGGCAAATCCTGGCCGGCTTGCAGCACCCTTTAATTGCGCGCCTGCTGGATGGAGGCGTAACTTCCCAGGGCGATCTGTACCTGGCGATGGAGTACGTGGCGGGCGTACCGATCCACCACTATTGCGATGAGCAGAAGTTGACCGTGCCGCAACGGCTCGCGCTTTTCACCAGCGTTTGCAGTGCGGTACAGTTCGCGCATCAGAACTTAGTGGTGCACCGGGATTTAAAGCCCGATAACATCCTGGTAGCCAACGACGGCACGCCCCGGCTGCTCGATTTCGGCACTGCCAAGCTCCTCTCTCCCACTCTGGCTGGAGACCGCGGCGAGTTCACCCGGCAGGGGTACCACTCGTTCACACCGCAATACGCCAGCCCCGAACAGGTGCTTGGGAATCCTATCACGACGGCTTCGGATACGTATTCGCTGGGCGTTCTGCTGTACCTCCTGCTAACGGGCACTCTGCCTTACGAGATCAAAGAGTTCACCACGGCGGAGATGGTCCGGGTGATTTGCCACGAAGCGCCGAGGCAGCCGGCACTGGACGCCGACCTCTCCGCCATCGTTCTGAAGGCCCTTCGCAAGGAGCCTCTGGAGCGCTATCTGACCACGCAGGAGATGGCCGACGATATCCAAGCGTATCTCGACGGGCGACCGGTACGGGCCCGGCGCGGCACGGTGCGCTACCGGGCGGGCAAGTTCGTACGCCGGCATCGCCTGGCGCTGGCGGCCGCGGCCCTTGTGGCCATGATACTTCTGGCGGGCATAGCCGGCATCGTGTGGCAAGCGCGCGTGGCCGAGTTGCAGCGCCGCCGCGCGGAAGCACGCTCCGCCGATCTGCGGCAACTAAGCAATAGCCTGCTGTTTCAGCTCGACGAAGCCATTCAACAGCTTCCCGGTTCCACGGCGGCGCAGAGCTTGCTGGTCACTACGGTGATGCAACACCTGGACCGCATGTCGCAGGACGCCGCCAACGATCCGCAAGTGCAGCTCGACTTGGTCAACGCCTACACTCGCCTGGCCAACGTCCAGGGCAATCCCTACGACCAGAACATGGGTAAACCGGCGGACGCGCTGGCCACGCTGGACAAAGCTCTGTCGATTGCCAGTGCACTGGTCCGCCGGCAACCGGACAATTCGGCGTCGCACGCTCTGGCCTGGGCGCGACAGTCGCGCAGCGAGGTTCTCTTCGGAATGGGCAGGACTCCCGAAGCCGTTGCCGAGATGCGCTTCGCCGCGTCGCTTTTCGATGAACTCGCGTCGCGTCCGGGAGCCACGGTGGATGCCTTGGCTGAGGCGGCCACGGCCTACGGCAGTCTGGGAGACGAACTGGGCCAGAGCGGCACGGCCAGCCTGAGCGATCCGGCGGGCGCGCTGGCCGCTTTCGACCGCACGGTCCAGATCGACCAGCGCATCCTGAAAATCGACCCCCGCCACTTGCGCGCGAACCGCGGCATGGCGTTGGTGCGGGCGAAGATCGCCAACATCAAGGCCGAGACCGATCCGGCTTCCGCACTCGCCGATTATGCGGCCGCCATCCAGGTGGCGCGCGGCCTGCCGCAGTCCGCCAGGGATTCCATACAGGGCAAGCGGCTGCTGAGTGTGCTCATCATCCGCAAGTACGCCATGGCGCTGAAAGAGACCGGCCGATACCAGGATGCCCTGCCGTTATTTGCAGAAGCGCGCCAGGTGACGCAGGCGCTCTCCGATGCCGATCCAGGCGATCTGCGCGCGCGAAACGACGTGGTTTCCGCGGCGGAAAATGAAGCCGAATGCTATGAAGAGCGGGAGCAGGAGATCTTCGGTCCGGATGCGGATCGCGACGGGGACGCCCGCGCGGCTCTGCGCGATTTGACGGCAACGCGCGACAACCTGGAGGAGATGCTGCGGCGGATGCCTGGGGATCCGTATTCGCGCGCAACGCTCGGAGCCGTTCTGGTGCGCATCGGAATCCAGCAAGGCATTTTGCATCGGCAACGGGAAAGTCTGGCATCTGCGCAAAGGGGTGTCGCGATTCTGAAGGAGATTGGGCGGCAGCGAAGCGTATCCGGCGCCGATCTGGACGAGGTGGTGACGGGACTATCAAGCGCACCGCCGCCGCTGCGCGATCCCAAGCTGGCGATCCACTACGGCGAGCGCCTGGTTGAGATCGGACACCGCCAAAAGCCCGCCTTTTTGCTGACGCTGGCGCAGGCCTACCGGGCGGCCAATCAACCGGAACAGGCACGCGCGGCCGCGGCGGAGGGATTGAAGTTATTACCGCAGATCGCCACCGCGCCAAGCCGGGTTCGTAAGCTGCTGGAGCTACTTAAGTCGGCACGTTGAGGCTCACCCGCGGGCACCGTGAGAGCCGCGCCGTCCCTCTCATCCCAGCCACCACACACCCGCTAAGACAGTCAGCACCGTCACCGGAATGCCCGCTTTGAGATACTCGCGGAATCCGATGGGCGTCTGGTGCTTGGCCCGTTCGACCACGATCAGGTTCGCCACCGAACCGAGCAGCGTCAGGTAGGCGATTTCGGAGTAGCACACACCGCCGTCATTTCAATTCGACAATTACGAACCCGCAAAATCGGTACATGCACAAAGCCGGGGTCTTTCCTAGCGATGAGGCTGACATACAGGTACTCCTTCCAGAAATGGAGACTTGTGTAGCGGCTGTGTTGCGCCAGCTACCGCGCCCCAGCTAGAATTCTCTTACATTCGACGGTGCCTGCAGGGCGGCTCGGAGCGGATCGTCTGCGGAAGCAATCCACGTGAGCGAGAAGTCGCCATCGTGTTGATTGGAGCCATCAAGACGCCTGCTCCGGTCGGAATACCGGCACTAGAAGATTGGTACGCTCACACTCATACGACCGCTACCGATAATATCAGCCGGCTAGTGGCCCCTGCGTTGTGGATGAAGCGTTCACTTTCTATGAAACGGGCTTTTCCGTCAATGTGGTCGAAGCGCGTTGCATGAAGGGTAAGTTTTGCATCGTCGGCGGGAAGCCGGTAAACAGCGTGAGACGGCAAGTTGACGTCGGGCAGCCCAGGGCCCGGTAGACGCGTGATCGCTCCCGCAGGGTACAATCGTTCAGCACCATGCCCTTAACTCCCGGAACTCAGCTAGGGCCATATGAAATCCTCTCGCCCATCGGCGCGGGCGGGATGGGTGAGGTGTATCGCGCGCGCGACCCGCGGCTAAAGCGCGAGGTCGCGGTCAAGATCCTTCCGCAGGAATTTGCGACAGATCCTGTCCGCCGTCAGAGGTTTGAATCCGAGGCGCGCTCCGCGGCAACCCTGAATCATCCCAACATCATCGCCGTCTACGATGTGGGCACCGAAGATGGCACGTCGTATATCGTTACCGAATTGATCGACGGCCAACCACTGCGGCGACAAGTCCCCGGGTTGCGGAAGACACTCGATTGGGCCGTCCAGATCGCGAACGGGCTTGCTGCCGCGCACGCCGCTGGGATCGTTCACCGGGATTTGAAACCCGACAACATTCTGCTCACCCGGGATGGACGCATCAAAATCCTGGATTTCGGGCTGGCGAAGCTGAACGTCCCACGAGCGGTCGCCGCGGCCACCGAGACGTTGACGGTTCAAACCGAGCCCGGCACCGTGATGGGCACGGTCGGCTACATGTCGCCGGAGCAGGTACGCGGCAAGGAGGCCGATGAGCGTTCCGACATCTTCAGCTTTGGAGTAATTCTATTCGAGATGCTGGCCGGCCGTCGTGCCTTTCATGGCGACACCGCAGCGGAAACGATGACCGCCATTCTGAAGCAGGAGTTGCCCGATCTCCCCGATGCCGTGCCATCCGGTGTGCGGCAGATCGTTCACCACTGCCTGGAGAAAGATCCCGTGAACCGGTTTCAGTCGGCGCGCGACCTGTCGTTCGCGCTGTCGGCTTTGTCGCCGGTGGCGAGCCAGAGCGGCGCGCCCACGAAGTTACCCGGAAGGCCGCGCTGGCGCTGGACGTTGGCGGCCGCCGGGGCGGTGTTACTGATGGTGCTGACAATTGGCGTCTACCGCCTGGTGGCGCCGGAGCCGCCTCCCATGAACTGGACTGGAGCACTTTTGGGCGGACCGGAAATCGCGTTCAGACCGCGCTCCTCGCCCGACGGCCAACTCGTGGCATTCTTCGCTGTGGAGGACGGCTACACGCAAGTCGGCGTCATGAAACCCGAGACCGGCAACTGGTCGATGCTCACCCATAGCCGGCAGCATGGAAACGTTACCAACGTCACGTGGAGGCCGGACGGCTCCTCCATATATTACGACCGCACCGAGGCCGAGCCGGAGGGGATCTACAGCGTGCCCGTGCTCGGTGGTGACGAGCGCCTCGTGTTCCCGCGGGCGTTCCGGCCGGAGGCGCTCCCGGACGGGAGTTTACTCGCAGTAAGGCTGAATTCCGCGCGGGAGTGGCAACTCTTCCACTTCTGGCCCGCAACCGGGCGGGTACAGGATCTGCCCGTCGCAGGGGTCGATCCCCAGGTAAGTCTCGCGGATCCGCGCATATTTCCGGACGGCAAAGAAGCTTTAGTCGATGGGGCGCCGCTGGGGCGGGAGGCCGACGGCATGCGACTGCTGGTTGTGAATCTCGCGACGGGCGCCACGCGGCCCCTTGCGCCCGATGTTTCGAGAGGCACGGGCTCGCCCGATTTCGCGGTGAGCCGCGACGGGAAATCTGCGTTGTTGACACTGGAGCTTGGAGAGTTTACGCGGGTGCTTACCGTCTCCACCCACGGACGCGGGCAGGCTCGAACGCTGTTTACCACCACCCACGAAGTCTGGGGCCTGGATACCGCCCCCGATGGAAGCGTGTACGCCTGCGTGACGGACCTCCCGGCGGCATTGGTGAGCCGCCCGCTGGATCGCGATCAGGAGGAAACGTGGGCCCGGTTTCCGGAGGTCTCTGATCCCGACGTCCTCGCGGTCCTGCCGGATGGGCGCGTGGTCCTGACTGTTCTCTATTCGGGTCACCCCCGACTGATGGTCGTGGAGCCGGGGAAAGAGCCGGTTGCCATGGTCGCCACCACGGAGGACACTGCGACTCCAGTCACGGTCGCCGGCCCACGCGAGATCGCGTTCCTGATTGGTCCTGTACCGCGAACAACGATTGCCTTCGCGGAAGTGGAAACCGGGCGCATCATGCGACGCATCGCTCCGGGCAGGGGTGAAATCGTCTCGCTGGCTGCCTCCCCGGATGGCGGAACGCTGTATTTTGCAGCGGGAGGCGTCATCTGGTCGATTCCGTCTGCGGGTGGTCAGGCGCGGATGATTCGAACGGGCAATCAGGTCGTGGCCGACTCCTCCGGTCGGGCGCTGCTCGTCACCGTCCCGGAGAGCCCGAATGCGCGGCTCTTTCGCGTCCCCCTGGACGGGTCGGCGCAGACCGAGATCCGCGCCGATACATCGCACGCGCCAGGGTATTCGCACCTCTCGCCCGCTGGCTGGAACGCGGACGGCCGCCTGCTGGTTGCCCTCCACGAGATGTGGTTCTCCGCGCCAGCCGTGCTGGATACCCGGAACGGCCATGTGCAGCCCCTGCCATTCGACAAGACGAGCGATTACTACAACATGGCCTGGCTGCCGAACGGACGCATGATCGCCCTGCGCATCGGCATGCGCTCCACGTTATGGCGATTCGCGCCGACACATGAATAATCCTGCCGAGAAGTTGACTGCGCCGGCGAGAGGTGGATGCCCCGATGTCGTGATTGGCGTACTCGGTTCCCTTACAAGTACTCCAACAGAGCGCACACTGCCCGCGGTTGTCCGTTCGTGCAATCCGCGCATCACGGCGCGCCACCCGGCAACTTGACGCCACACTGAGGCCGCTGTCCGGCCGGCTTGGGCGGACGATAAATGGCGAAAAACGTCCTCCGGTAGAGGTGGCTCTCAGAAGCACGATCCGAGGGGCGAACCGAGGCTGGCGCTGCACTTCCTAAAAACGCCGTAGGCCAGTCTCCGAGTCGGCGATGATACGGCCCGCGCGCCTGCGAGATCGTCGCAAAAATCACTTTGAAGGTTTAAACCTCATCCGAAGCACGAAAGGCTCAGAATTACCGTTGGGGCGTGGCTGTAGCGCGCCTCGGGACACTGGCAGCCGATCGTCGAGGGTGCACCCTGTGACATACACTTCTCCACTTCGATTTGCGAACACCCCGGTAGCTTCGTCGTTATACCAACTCGCATGGGGCCGACGAGTCCCTCCGATGAAAGTGGCGTATTGAAGGCTGCCGTCCGATGTGCGCAGACGAGCCAGGATTGAGTCATTCTCGACAGCAAGGTGATGGTAATAGGCTGACGGAGTTGTGGGGAAATCCTTGGATCCGCTTCTGCCCGACACAAATATGGAGCCCCGCATTCCCGTTGAGACAGATAAGAGAGCGTCATCACCGTGGCCACCAAGCCGCCTTGACCACTTCAGTACTGCCTGCCTCCTCGCAAATAACCGACCGTCGATCTTCGCAACAAAGGCCCCTCCGACTTGGCGAAGATGCGCACCCTTCAATGGGAAGCGTGGCGAATTTGTGGATCCAACAACGTAAATATCTCCATTTGAATCGATGGAAACACCGGTCAGGCTCTCCTCTCCAGAACCACCGATGCGCACACCGAACGGTTTGACCTTGCCGGTTGGGTCGAGTCTGATCACGAATCCGTCCATTCCGCCGAGCGCGCCGAAACGCCCCATTCGGACATCCGGCCAGATCTTTGAGGTTGTGACCCCCGAGACGTAAACCGCCCCGTCGGGCGCCAGTGCGATTCCAGTGACCCGGTCGTCAGCCGCGCCTCCGAGATAGGTACCGTAGAACAGCCGGCCCGAAGCCACGTCAATGGCGAAGAGAAAGCCGTTGGTTGACCCTTCCAGCCTTGTCTGGAGAGCCGATGGTGTGATTGGAAGATCGGGAGAAAGTGTATACCCGCCAATGTAAATTCGGTCGCCACGGGGGGCCAAGGCGAGGGCCGTCGCAGCGTCCTCGCGGCTTCCACCCAGGTAGGTTGCATACTCCAATCGAGAGCCTTCAGCATTCAGCCACGCCAGAAATCCATCGCATGCATTGGGTGTGCGAGATCCCGGCGCCTTCCGAATCACGGCCGATTGAGTGGTGGGAAACGCGGACGAACATGTAGATCCTGCTATGAACGCACGCCCCGCGGAATCAACAACTATCGCATTCGCGCTGGAGCGGAAATCTCCGCCAATGAAGGATGAGTACAGCAGGCGATCTCCGTGTTCGCTAATCCGGCTCACGAACCCCACCCAGTCATTGTTGTTCACGGTGGCCTTCGTGCTAAAAGCGCCTGGCGTAACGGGAAAGTCAGGCGATGGGGTTCGGCCTACAACATAGGCAGTTCCAGCCCTGTCAACTGCAATAGATGTAGTGCATTCCTTGTCGCTGCCGCCTAGATACATAGACGAGTTGTGGTGCGTCTGCAGCGTCACCTTTGCTTAAAGGCCAAAGAGCTAGCAGGACACCAAAAACGGGGCCGACGCGCATATTTAGCGTTAGACAATTGGCGTTGTGCGTTTGTTCCCGCTTGCGCGACAGTTCTGGGATGAGTTCCTGCTTCCTCGGATCGATTCAGGTAGTTGTTCCCGAGTCACGGGCTGTCCGGAAGTGGGAAGTGGCGGCGCGCTTTCCGTTACGTTTATGGCCTGTCGAATGCCGCCGACATTGCATGCGGTCGGACTGCGATCCGCTCCGTCTCGTCGCTCCACAATCCGCTGGCGGCTTTCCACGCCTTCGGCACCTCAGTGGGGAGCTCGTAGCGGTCGTGTGAGTGCAGCCAAGCCAGGCTGATTACCCGGACCACCTCGGCTCGGTCAAAGGGCTTGGCAAGCACGTCGTAGGCTCCCCGATTCAGGGCTTCGCCCCAGAGCCGCTCATCCGCGAGCCGGCTGGTCACGATCAGAAAAGGCGGATTGGGCAGCGACTCTGTTCGCTCCAGCATGTCCAGCCAAGAACCCGGTAATAACTCCCTTTCGCAAAGAACGATGGGAATTCGTTGCTGCTGCAGACTGGTAAGTGCCGACGCCAGGGTGCGGTGCGCGATGAGCCGCCATCTGCAGTTCGTGTACGCGGCCCAGTCCGAAGCACTCTCGAAGATACGCTCCAGAGCCAGGCAGTCTTCGTTCGCCGGACTCACGGACAAAACCGTCACGACTTGGATGGGATTCGTCTCTGTTCCGGGCGGCTTTTTCATCTTAGAACCACCTTTGTTGCCGATCCGCTTCCGTCTTCCCTGGAGACTCCGGAAGGCGTATTAGAGAGTTCGACTCACCCAAAGAGACAGGCGCTCGTGAGCCCCTGCTCGGAATGGGCGGTTGAGCGGTTAATACTGGCGCGCCGCAGCGACAAATGATTGCTCCGCCCTTCCCATAGGCGGAAAAGGTTGTGTGAAACCGCAATCGGCTATGGGGCACTCATAGACGTAACAATATCCGTCATCGGACCATCGGACGAACAAGGTTTCACCATGATGCGGACAAGAGTGCTTCCGGGCTGTTGCGTCTTCCACGCACTCGCACGCCGGGTCCGTTATATCGAAATACCCCCTCTCGGCAGCGTAATACCGCGTGCAATGCATGCGACAGCACTTGACGCCATTGCCGAGGCGGGGTATTCGCCGGCCCTGCTATCCCGCTTGACGACGGCGGAAGCCGAGGTGGTGCGGGTGGACCGGGAGATCGCGGCTTACAAACCGTTGGACTTGGCTGCCAGCGTGGAGGAGATCCAGCAGTTTGTCACAACGAACGTTATGCAACTGCGAAGCCTGTTGCGTCAAGACGCGCCAACCGCCAAAGCGGCGCTCATGAAACACATCAAGCGACTGGTTCTAACACCTGACGACCGACCGCCTGGGCCAGTTTTCAAGGTTTCCGGCGGAATCGATCTGCCGGTTTTCGAGTGTAATGCTGGTGGTGGCCAGGGACGGAATTGCACGGCATTACGCGGACCTGGTGATCCCGTTTGTGGGGGTTTATCTGAACCCTGCTTATGAGCTGCGATGAGCTAACATGCCGAATTTCAGCGCATTAGAGACAAGTAACGCCATTGATAACTGGCAGTCAGCGCTTCCTCCGATCCGTTTCCAACCACGACAGCCGCCTCCAGGTCATCATCCTGCAGCGTTTTGATGCCATGCTTCAACACGTAGTCGGCCGCCCGCAGCCGGATCGCCGGCGGCATAGTCGCGTCCACCATCAGTTTTAGCAATGTTGCCGCTGCCGGCCCGGACGACTGCTGCAAACGCGCCGTCGCCTGTGCCGGTCCTTCCCGCCGCGCCTGCAAGTACTCCTTGTTGAACTCCGGATTCCGCATCCACCGCCGCAGGGTGGTCACGCCAATGCCCGCCGCCTGCGCGGCCTTTTCCAGATTTGTGGTGGTCAACAGCGCGGCAATCGCCTGCTCCTTCTTGCGGCCGTATTTTTCGCCGTGTCCTACCATCTGTGACCACCTGCGACCACCTGGGGTACTTGGATCGCTTTTTCCTGCAGAATTGCCTTGCTTAAGCCCACCGCCAGAGTGATGAATGTCCTGACCGCGGTAATCACCGCGCAAGGAGACTGACGAAAATGAACTTCAGCATTGACGCCGAGAACAACATTACGGCATTTGCCACCCCGGAGGAAGCCGCCGCTTCCAGCCAAACCCCACGGTCGGAGAGCAGCGCGACCGGAGGCGCGGCGGCCCGATCATCGGCCCCTGTGAGGGCACGGCCCGCCAGGGGCTTCACGCTGTAAACGACGTGGAATCCCGGCGACACGTACGCGACCCGGATGCGCTCGTTCCCCCCGGACATCTTCAGCGTCTCCGGGAACACACCCCCAATACCCATCGATTCGAACGATTGGCTTTGTCTCTCCCAGTCGACGAAATTCGGATAGGAAACGGGTATGATCGTACCCGCTGGCGCCCATGGCGGGGACTCCTGGATCTAGCCCGGCGAGCGCGATAGGGATCGGATTGCGTGCTTCAGATCGAAGGAAAACTTCGCCATGAATGCCCCTTTCGCAGCCTTAGACTGGCGTCCAGCCCGGGGCCCGCGTGTGGGCGCCGGAGGAGTTCGTCATTCGATTTGAGCAATCCAGGTTCCAGCCCGCAAACGGCAGGGGGTGCAGCCTTTTGCGGCGGAGCGAGCTAGTGGCTGTCCGATTTTGAGACTCTGTTATCCGCAATTGCCAAACGCTCGCGCCAAGGGAAGGTGACCTGCTTGTTGAACCTTGGATGGATCCGCTGCGACTAGATCGGCAGCACCAGGAAACTGATCAATCACATCGGCTCGGCTACAACTGCTGGAAGTTGAGCGACGAACAGAGCCCGCGGCGGACCACCTTCCCGTTTGCGCGTCATCCGGGCTACCCTGCGAGGCACCGTCTGCCAGGAGGCTCATGCATGATCGAACTGGCCCACCTACGGGGCACCGGACTGTACAGCCCGGCTTCCAGCCGCTACCCACCGGGCGGCAGCATCGGCACTATCGTCGGGTCGTGTATTGAAGGCAATCGCCGCGTTTGGGGCAGCCTTACGAACCGCGTTAATGCCCACTTCCAATAGTACAAGGCAACCAGGTGGCAGGCGCACGCCGGCTCCGATGACCACGCAATCGTAGCTCTTTGAAGCTAAAAGAGGTTCGAAGAACTCGCGTCATTCGACCTCCTCTATTCCTGCGAGTGCTTGGCGGTACCGCTAGCCAGCTTCGCTGGAATTCGACAAGCGATCATAGCCTAATCTCGTGCGACCGAGCCGGTTGGCAAAAAAAACTTCCGGGTTGGCGCGTGATCCGATCAAAGGACTTCACTTCGACGGAACGATGGCGCGCCCCCGGTCCCGGCACGGCGTTTTTTTTCGTACATGGCTTAGATTTTCCGATCTTTTGCTCCTTTACTGCGTACATTGAATTATGAAAACCCTCGCCCAAGATCTGCGCTTCGGCCTGCGGGCATTAGTTCGCGAGCCGGGATTTAGTACTGCCGCGGTTCTCATGCTGGCGCTGGGCATCGGCGCCGCGACGGCCATTTTCTCGCTGGTGAACGGCGTGCTGCTCAAACCGCTGACCTACCGCCAGCCGGAGCGCCTCTTCTATATCCGCGAAGTCATCCCCGCGGTCGAGCGCGCCTACCCGGCCCTGCCAGTGAACTCCGCCAGCTTTATGGAATGGCGCAAGAATCCCGGCTCCGTCGAGGGAATGTCCCTGATCGACCAGACCACCATGAACCTCAACGGCTCGGGCGAACCGGAACGGCTGGACGCCGCGCGCGTGTCGCCGAATCTCTTCCGCGTGCTCGGCGTGCGCCCCGCGCTGGGCCGCGATTTTCGGGATGACGAGGAACAGGATGGGAAAGATCTCGTGGTCATGATGACCGACGGGCTATGGCGCCGCCGTTTTAACTCCGACCCGGCGATACTTGGTAAGACGATCACGCTCGACGGCCGCGCGCACACCGTGGTCGGCATTCTACCGCCGGGCTTCGTTTTCGGGGATCGCCGTGATTTTGGAGCGGCCCAAAGCGTCGCGCCCAACACCGACATATTCCGCCCCAAAACTTTTGACAAGTCTGAGTTGGAGGAATTGACCGGCCGTTTCAATTGGGGCTGCGTCGCCCGCCTGAAGCCGGGCGCAACGCCCCAGCGCGTTGCGACGGAATTACAGCTCGGCACGGCCGAACTCGAGAGACGTGCGGGCGAAGTCATGCACATCCGCGTGGCGGTCACGCCGCTGCTCGATATGGTGGTGGGCCACACGCGGCGCGGGTTGCTGGTGCTGATGGCCGCCATCGGCGTGCTGCTGCTGATTGTGTGCGTGAACCTGGCCAACCTGATGCTGGCGCGCGCCGAACGTCGCGGGCGCGAAACGGCGGTGCGCGCGGCGCTCGGCGCGGGCCGCGGGCGGCTCATCGGCAATGCGCTGGCGGAGAGCGCTCTCATAGCGTTAGCTGGAGGCGCGCTGGGAATCTGCGTGGCGGCGGCGGGCGTGTTCCTGCTGGTTCACAACGCCCCGGTCGATATACCGCGGCTGAACGAAGTCCGGCTGGACGGGCGCGTGGTCGCCTTCGCCGCCGCGCTCATCGCGGCAACCGCCCTGCTTTTCGGCTTCCTGCCGGCCTGGCGCGCCGGCGGATGCGATCCGCAGGCGGCCCTCCGCGCCGGCGGCCGTGGCGCCTCAGGTTCCCGCGGCGGCGCCCGGCTCCGCTTCGCCCTGGTCGCATCCGAAGTGGGATTGAGCGCGCTGCTGCTGATTCTCGCCGGCCTGCTGATGAACAGTTATACCCGCCTGATGCGCGCCGATCAGGGTTTCCGCGCGCCCGCCGTGCTGGCCGTGGACATCGGGATTTCGGGCGATCGCTACAAGGACGAGGCCGCGCGCGACGGGTTTTACCACCGCGTTTTCGAGAGCCTCGCGGCGCAGCCCGGAATACAGGCCTCGGCGATCTCGTCGGCGCTGCCGCTCCAAGGCGAGACCTGGGTCGATCACGTCGCGCTGACTAAAGAGGAGGCCGAAAAGACCGGTACAACAGTCAACGTGCGGTTCGTCAGCGCGGACTACTTCCGCGCGCTCGGCATTCCCCTGCGCGCCGGCCGCACCTTTAGCGAAAACGACCGCGGACGCAAGCCGAAGGCCTCCGTGGTTTCGCAACTGCTGGCGAATATCCTCTGGCCCGGCCAGGACCCGATCGGCCGCAAATTCAGTACCGGCGGCGACAATTGGCTCGAAGTCATCGGCGTGGCCGCGGATGTTCGCGTAGAGGCGCACCGCCGGCCGGTTGCCATGATGTACCAGAGCTACTGGGAATGGATGCCCTACCGTACAGTCTTGGTGGCGCGCGCCGTGGGCGGCCCGTGGTCCATCGCCGGCGCGGTGCGCGCGGCAATCCACCAGGCGGATGGCGCTGTCCCGCTGCCGCGCATGCGGACCATGGAGCAGGTGCTCGAAGACAGCGTGGCGACGCGCCGCTTCCAGATGACGCTGGCTTTGGGCTTCGCCGCGATGGCGCTGCTCGTCGCCACCCTGGGCATTTACGCCGTGGTCTCCTACTCCGTGGCCCGGCGTACGCCCGAAATCGGCGTGCGCGCGGCATTGGGAGCGCAAGCCCCGGACCTTTATCGCATGGTTCTGAAGCAGGGCATGGCGCCGGTGGCTCTCGGGTTGGCGATTGCGGTCGTCGGAGCGCTGGCATTGGGGCGAGTGATTGAAAGCCTGCTTTATGAGATCGGCGGCCGCGATCCCGCAACAATGGCGGTAGTCGCGGGTGCGGTGGGCTTCGTTGGTTCGCTCGCGTGCCTCATCCCTGCGCGCCGTGCCAGCCGCGTAGATCCGCTAGTGGCGCTGAGGTATGAATAGCGGCCTATCATGGGGCGAACTGCCGCATTTAGGCCGCCCGTCCAGCGTGTCGTTCGCCAGCGCCACGGCGCCGCCGCTCCATGGTCGGCTTGCAGGATGGCTCGATCCCCATCCAAAACCCTTACGTAGACGATGAAGTGCGGAAGGTCGCTCGCGATGCTTCCGTTTTCCGGAAACGGGCGGGCCTCAGGGTGAATCGTCCGCCACTCGGCGAAAGCAGTCGTGCGGCCGGAGGATCAGTCCCGTGAAGTTCGGCTCACTTCAATTGGTCGAGAAACGCGCCAAACCGCTCGTCGGCTCCCAGCCTCAACCCAGCACCTGCGACCGCTAACGATATGCGTCCACAACGCCGTTGCCGGTAGTGTGAATTGACTGGGGCGGCACTTCCACTTCCGCGAGTAGGGCGTTTTGCGTCAAACTGGCTTGGCCTGTCACACATCGGAGTTCGGATGGGGGCCAATCAAAAGAATCCTATATTGGAGTAGATGACGGACGATACCGTAAGCCGATTTTATGACGATCTCGCGTTGTACTACCACCTCATTTGTCATGACTGGGACTCTGCGATGACGCGCCAGGCAGCGGCCATCAGCGCGATTCTTCGGCGCGAGAGAGGGAGAGACGGGAGCCCAAGCGTTCTCGACTGCTCCTGTGGAATCGGCACGCAGTCCCTCGGACTGGCAAAGCTCGGATACCACGTGACTGGATCGGATCTAAGCGCCGGCGCCGTACGGCGCGCTCGAGAGGAAGCCGCCGTGCGAGGGCTCAATGTGCCGTTCTATGTTGCCGATGTACGACGCCTCAACGAGCTACCCATCGGTGTCTTCGATGCGGTGATCTCGATGGACAACGCCCTGCCCCACCTTCTATCCGATGCGGATCTTGCGGAAGCCGCGCGACAGATGCGTGCCAGACTCCCTGCTGGAGGAACGCTGCTCGCGAGCATTCTCGATTACGACCAACTGGTCCGGGGCCGGGTGACGGTGCACGGTCCCGCGTTCTGTTCCGACGCAGATCGCCGCCGGATCGTCTTTCAGGTGTGGGATTGGATGGACGACCGTCGGTATACGGTTCACCTTTACATCACACGCGAAACGCCCTCCGGATGGGACAACTTTCACGCCGCTACGGTGTATCGCGCGGTCCTGCGCGAGGAAATCACAACAATTCTTGCGTCGAGTGGATTCGCAAATATCCGCTGGCTATTCCCGAACGAAAGCGGATTATACGTGCCGGTCGTAATCGCCACGGCGGCCGGCTGATTCGGGAATCCATTTGGCCGTGTCGTCGCCATGTCGGACTTTGGCCTGTGGTGCTCCGTACAGGTGTTCCGGTAACAGAACAGTCCTGGTCACCCAGCGTTTACCGACCGGCGATGGATCATTTACGGCCACCAGGAAATTCGCGGGCCGGAATGGGCTCGCGGGTCGGTAATGGCAAACAACGCCGGCCAGAACACCGAAGCTGACAATCAAATGTGACCGGCTGCCACAACGTTTGGCGATTATGTGCTACCCGAAACGTTGGCCACATGACAGAGCGCTCCTCAGAGCGGAGAGACCGGGCGCCGGGTGCGGCCAGGTCACTCGAGGTTTATCCTGCGCAGCAGGACATGGAAGCGCGGGTGGTTCCGAAGTGGGTCGAAGGTGGGCTCGGATTTGAGCGCGCAAACGATGTTGTCGTCACGCTCTGTAATGCCTTTGTCCAGCCATTCGAGAACTCGATCCGACTCCAATAGCCCCGCGTGGGCCATCACCATGGCGATCGGCGGCACATAGGTTGTGCGACGCAAGGCCGCCAACTCCTCCAACAGCTCTCGCGCTTCACCCTGCCGCCCCGCCGACCGTAGATGCCGGCGAGGATCCCGAGCGTCGTCCCGCTGCGCCTGGTAAGCTCACAGGCTTTTCGGGCGGCAATAGCCTCTTCGAAGCACCGCATACGCCGGAAGGCGATGGCAAGAAAGACATGGGGCCCAAACGCACTGGGGTCGAGGTCCATCGCGTTCCGGTACTGCGCCATCGCTATGTCGTGTTGGCTCGCGACGTCATATGAATACCCGAGCGAGACGTTGAAGGGCACGGAGAGCGGATCTATGTCCAGCCCCCGCCGCAGTTCCACCAACGCCTCCTCCAGGCGCCCCATCGGCCGAAGACAATGTCTTAGCGTAGTGGAAGTGGGCGATACCGGACGCCGGGTTCAGTTCCAGAGCGCGCCGGAAATCCTGCTCCGCTCCCACCCAATCGAAGTCGCACATCGCCCTGGCCAATCCCGACATGGCGTGCGCCTCGGCCAGAGTCTCATCCAGCTCAAGCGCGGTAAGCGCCGCCGCCTTAGCCTGGGGAAGAGCTTCGCTCCCGGGCGTCAAACCGATGTTGGCGCTCGTTGCGTGGTAGAGTGCCATTCCTGTATAGACCAGCGCGTAGTTCGGGTCCAGTGCAATGGCCTGCTCCAGATACTCCTTGCCCCTGGCCAGTGACTGGGGCGTCACCCGGAGTATCGAGTGCATTCCCCTCCGGTACAGGTTGTAGGCATCCAGGTTTTCTGTGGGGCGCTTGACCAGCGGACGACCGGGCGCCAGGCGCGCGCGCAGGTTGTCCACGATGGCGCGCGAGATGTCGTCCTGGATGGCGAAGACGTCGGTCATATCGCGCTCGTAGCGTTCCGACCAGAGGTGGGATTGATCGGTGGCCTTGATGAGTTGGGCGGTTACCCGGATGCGGCTCCCCGCCTTCCGCACGCTGCCTTCGAGGACGTGGCCGACGTGGAGCTTCGCCGCGATTTCGCCGACATCGGCGCCCTTGCCACGGAAGGCAAAGGCGGAGGTGCGGGCGATGACGCGCAGGCCGGGCAATTTGCCGAGGGCGTCAATGATGTCCTCAGCCAACCCATCGCTGAAGTATTCGTTCTCCTTGTCGGCGCTAAAGTTGCCGAAGGGCAGGACAGCGATAGAGGGCAGCGGTGCCGGCGTGAGGGCGACTTGCTCCAAAGCCAACTTCAGCTCCGAAGCGTTTGGGTACCGTTCCTCCGGGTTGTTGCTCAGGCACCGCAGGACGATCATCTCCAGCCTCGCCGGTATTTCCCCGCCCAGCGGCGCCGGTGGCTCGCAGCAGCAGCCCGGAGAAGGCTCGCCGCCCTGACAGCATCTCGTAAAGCACCACCCCGAACGTAAAGATCTCGCTGCGGGCGTCCACCTTCCGGCCCTCGGCCTGCTCGGGCGACATGTAGGGCACGGTGCCCGCAAGCGCAGTCGCAGTCGAGTCTGCCTCTCCGGCTACCGGCTCGGTCAGCTTGGCAAGGCCAAAATCCAGTACCTTCACCAGACCGCCTTCGGTCACCATTACGTTGGCCGGCTTGAGATCTCGGTGAATGATGCCCGCAGCGTGGGAAGCGGCCAGGGCATCGGCGATCTGCACTGCGTACATCACCGCCCCCTTTGGCGTCAGGCCACGGGCGATGCATAGTGCGAGCGTGTTGCCCGAGACGTACTCTTTGGAGAAGGCAATCAAATCCGCTGAGACGCCCCCAAGGAACGGCTGAAACTGCCCGTATGTCGTGTCGAAGCGAACCAGTTCACCCTCTTCGTCGAACCGGCCGCAAAGATCTTCTTTCCGTCCTTGCTGAAAACCCGTGGGCTCCATGCTGCTGGGCCAGAGGTCAATTGAATCGGGTCTTTGGAAAGGGGCCGAAAAAGTCCGCGCCGCTCATCGAGAGCGTAGATTTGGGCTTCGGGGTAATGGTCGGGCTGGAAATACCCGGCGAGAAAGAGGAAAAACTCTCCACTAGGGGACCAGCGGCCGCAACACTTCTGCTCGGAGGGATGCCAATCCCGGAGCAACTGGTGAAGGGTTGAACCGCTGGCTGAGATCTCCCACATAGATGTAAGGTTTCTGGAAAATCGAATGATATGCGCGTCAGGGGACCAACTAAGCTGGAATGCTTCACCTCCCACTGAAGCAAGTTTGCGGACACTGGTCCCATCCCTGTTCACGAGGTTCTGATCACCGTTCGCTGTTGTGTAGGCCACGAGTTTCCCATCCGGCGACCAGGTAGCGCTTGCTAGCGTTGCGTCAGCTAGGTAACGATGCGAGCCACCCACAACCTGAATTACGTAGAGCGATTGTGTAGGCGATCAGCAGGACGAACCGGGCACTGGAATCCTCCAGCGCGGCCATGATCATATCTTGTTTTCGACGCACCTTCTCATTGAAGCGATCCAGGCGGGGTTCGAGGAGATCCTTGCATCCCTGCACGAATTTTTGGATATCCCCGACCTCGATGCTGCCGTTGCCCGAACCGTCCATTTCGATTGGACCAGACAGCAGACCTTCTCGGCGGTGTCGTAGTACACCGCATCTAGGCCGTTGTCTTGTGGGCCATCAAAAACGGCATCAGCGGCGATGGGATCGTCGACGCGCGCTACTTGCGCAATGGCAAATGCGGCAAGACTTCGTGTCAGCGCACAACTTTCGCGCTGCTGCGCGGGAAGGTGTTGGACATCTGCGAGATCGATGATCGTTCCGAATCGCGTGTTTTTAGGGTTGATCGGATGTGGCCAACGTGAATGATGCTCACAAAAATCTCACTCCTGCGCAGGGCGATGCCACGCTCGACTGCAGCGGGGTGTGCCTGGCGTTCTTAAGCGTTGCGGGACGCTGAAGGGCGCTTCTTGATTCTAGCGTCTAAATGCGAAGGTACACTGGGTGTGGCGCTTCGACCATCCAATTGAGCGTGTTTCCGTCGTGGGTTGGCAGACCCAGGTTGTGCCGAATTTTTATTGGAACGTAATGGAACGGACTTCTGCTTTGGCAGGTTCGTAAGTTGTTGATTTTATGGTGGCCAGGGACGGAATCGAACCGCCGACGCCAGCCTTTTCAGGGCTGGGGCCTGCCATTCTCATCCTACTGATTCTATTGCTTCCCCTCACCTTTTTCGCTCCCGAAACATCCTTTTTATTGGAATGAGATTGGAATAAGTTTTGGAATGGCTCAGTTGATGAGCTGGTCCACAACCTTCCGCTGCGACTCGGGAATGAACTGCTGGTAGATTTCCAGAGTCGTCGTGACCCGCGAATGCCGCATGAGCTTCTGCGCGTCCTTCACATCGGCCTTGGCTACTTTCAGCCAGGTCGCGTACGAAGTGCGCAAGCATCTCCAGTTGACGAAGTCGAGGCCGAGCTTGCGAGCCGCCGGCTTGATATGGCGCTTCAGGATATTGTTGTCCCGCATCGCCGCACCCTTCGCCACGGACTGAAAGACGAGATCGTTCGGGCCGTCTGACTTCACGACCTTGTAACGCCGCGTCGCCCTTCCCGCCTTCACTTCGACGGACAGGGTTTTCAGTTTCAGGATTCGCTCGATCACCGCGCGATTGACCGGAATAGTGTCGTTGCTCGCTTCGCTCTTGGGTGTTCCCCAATCGCCCCGGCAATACCGCTCGTCGATCGTGATCGAGTCTTCATGCACGTCATTCCACCGCAGTCCGATCAGCTCGCTTACGCGCAGGCCGGTATAAACGGCCGTGTACAGCATCGTCGCGTAGGGCTCGCTGATGAACTCCACGAGGTCACTGAATTGTTTTTGCGTTATCCACGGTTTGGTTGTTTTGCCCCGCCTGGCGCGCGGCAGCCGCACGCCCTCGGCCGGATTCTTCACCAGCAATCCATACCGGATCGCCGATGTGAGAATGCTGGCCAGCACGTCGCGGATCTTGTCGATGGATTCGTACTGCAGATCCGTTCCGCGCAACCCCGCGAAATACCTATCGATGGTCAGGGGCGTGATGTCGCGAAGGCTCAAATTCCCGAACTGGGGTTTGAGGTAATTCTTGATCACGCCGCTATAGCGGTCCTGCGTGCTTTTGGCCATCGTCGGTAGAACGACCGGAGTGTACGTGCTGTCCACGAATTCGCTGAAGCTGGTTGCGCTCCCGAGTGGTACAAGGCCCTGATTGATGGGTCGGAGGAACTCAGCCGCGATCTTGCGGACTTCCCGCTCCTTTACATCGGCGGGGGCAAGTTTTTCTCTCTTTTTTCGCCGCCTCCTTTGCCCGTTTTCAAATTCGTCCCGCCAGTAATACAGAACCCAGAAGTGGCCCTCTTTACGAGGCTTCGGGTCCTGAAACCTTCTGCGCGCCATAGCGTCGAAGTTTCCTTTCGACGACGCGCTGCGGTTCGCCTCGGACTCAACGATAACACGACTCTGTGTCGCTATCGCTTTCCGATCTTCGGGCTGCATGGAGGTGACCTCCGCCGCCGCTGCACCGCCGGTTAGAAATCAACCGGCGCCGCAACGGCTAGCTGGTGAGGTCGTGGATGTATGGCATCATGCCTAATCCGATGCACATGCCAATGTCCAGGATTCGCCACGCGCGCGCCCTTCCCCGCATGTCATTGAGAATGTAAGTTCTTTAGATCAACTCATGGTCCGGATCAATATCGATCCGGTTCATAAATGCCGGCGTGAATTCAAGGGCTACGCCACCGCAAGCTTGGCTTTCAGTGCCTCGACGGCGATCTCGAACGCCTCGCCCAGCACCCATCCGTGCTCGTCCGCGATCTTGTAAAACGCCTCGATCACGGCGGGATCGGCCTTGAGATTGAGCTGCATGTTGCGCCCCGTCCGGTAGCGCCGGGGCTCGCGCGCGGGGCGTTTTTGCTCCACCTCCCGGCTCTTGAACTCCAACTTCTCCGCAATGGTGCGGACCTTTTCTGGGGGCGCGGCCGGCTTGGGCTTTTGGGGCGCAAAGCCGGAAATATCGAAGTCCGGACCTGAATCGAAAATGCCTGCTCTCTCCGTCATCACGCCACCTGCGCTGTTTCTGATGCTTGTTCTGTTTGTTTCACGTGTGACAACATCGCGATCACTTCGCCGGCAAAGGCTCGCGCGTTAATTACGGCAATTTCGAGGTTGCTGACATATTGCGGATTGAGGGATTCGAGCGTGCCGCCAAACGAGAATAGCGCACGATATGCTTCGCGCTCGTGGATCTGCACCTGGAACGCCCTCACCCCGTGTTTCTGGAATTCCTGCTGGATGTGCTGCAGGGTTCGGGGCCGGATGGCCGAACTCGTCCGCGTGAACAGGATCGCGTAGGGGATCGATTTTCCGAACGCCCTCTCCTGCTGGTTGATCAGCTTGATGGCCTTCCCGGCTTCCTTCGCGTCGAGCTGCGAGCCCTGCGTCGGGATGATGACGAGGTCGGCGCGGCTGATCGCGTAGGCAACCATCATGGAGGCGGTGCCTTCCAGGTCGACGATGACGAAGGGCGTCTTCTGGGCGGCGGATTCGATCTCGTCGATGATCGTCTTTTCCGAAATATCAGCGACGACCGTGAGGTTCTGCGGGCGTCCTTCCCTCCTCGCCCATTCGGAGACGGGCTTGTTCGGGTCGGCGTCGATGATGGTGACGTCCGCGCCCTTGAGCGCGAGTTCAGTGGCGAGCAGGACGGCCGATGTCGATTTACCGGCCCCGCCCTTGGGGCTTGCGAAGATGATCGTGGGCATGGTGACTCTCTTGGTGAACGTGAGCGATGGAGGCGAAGGGAATTCAGAATGGGAATTGGTAGAGGAAGGCTATCAGATATCGGAATCGTACTGGAGAGCTAACGGCTCGTCAACGGATAGCTATCGGATATCCGGAAAGCACACTGAAAGACACCGGTTCGCTTCCTGTCGGCTAACTAGTAGCTACTGGATATCCGATGCAGGGGGAGCCGCGAGGGGGAATTCAGCGATTGCGTTTTGAAATCCCTCTGGCGGGGGGAGGCGGCTGGAATTGCCGCCGTGGGGGCGAACCCTCCCGCCCCGGCGTCCGCCTTTGGGGGCCGAATGAGACGGTGGGGATCAGTCGTTCGAGGGCGCGATCATTCCTCGCCCGTGGGCGTTGGCTCACCCGTATATCTGATGATTCCTTGGCGCACATTCCACCATTTGTGTTTGGCGAAAACAGCATCTGATTCGCGATAGCTCATATCAGCATAGTCCTTCGCGAAGTGCTGGAAGCCATCGGTTGAGTAGCCCTTTCCGATCAGATCAAGGCGTGACTGGCGCTCCACCTTTATGGCGTCCGTGTAGGCGTCATCCGTCTGGGCCATGCTGTGAAAGCACTCGAACAAGAAGAGGGCGGTAATCATGCGAGGGAAACGCCCGAAGTCGATGCTGAATATCGATTCCTCCTCGTCGGAAAGTTGCCACCAGTCATAACCTCGGTAGTCGGCGGCGTTCTTTTCCGCGTCTGCAATCTTCAGGGCGGCTTCTTCTTTGAAATTCACAAAGTATCTCCGTGGTTGATTTTCAGCGCTCCAGTCCGAGGGCGTTCATGCCCATGACGCGCAGCTCCTTTAGATCTTCCGCCGCCTGCCGGTACGTCTCCATCAGCTCGCCGAATTCCCGTATCGCGCTTTCGGTAATGTTGATGATCCGCTCCGGGGCGGTGTTCGCGTTCAGCATGTAGGCGACCTGATTGAGATTGGAGCCAGGCTTTCCGAGGGCGGCGGTCTGGGCGTGAAGGGCATCCGCGACCTTGGCGGTGCTGGCGAGGTAGTGGGTGAGGGCGTTGTTGTTGATCGCCGGGTTCCGGCGCTTGGGCAGGGGCGCGTCGAGAAGCATGGCAAGACAGATCGCGGTAGGGGATAGACCCGCAGCCTTGGCCTTCGCGAGGATCGCCGCCTTCTGCGCGGGGGTGCAGTTGATCGCGATCCGCGCGGTGACCTTGCGCTTCTGGCTGCCGCTGCGTCTGGATTTGCTTTCGCCGCCCATAACGCTCTTGTACAACTTCCGGTAGGCATACGCCAGTGGCCTGCAACCGCACCGGCTGCATACGATCGTATGCGCCCGAAGTCGCCGGGGCCGGGCAGGCCCGAGGTCGCCCACGACCGACGGCAGACTTCGGCGGCGCGCACCGTCCAGTGTGCGCGCCGGCTGACCGGCCAAGGTCAGCTACCGGAGCCGCCCCCAGGCGGCGGGCATGTCCCCGGACATGCGACAGGGCACCGGCCAAGGTGCCCAGCCCCGGCCCAGGGGCTATGCGCTCGTCCACCCGGCGCCGAGGGTGGGCCTGGTCTCGGGCGGCGAGCACCGGACGGGGGGATGCAACGGGGGTCGGAAGAACCCCCTTGCCAAGATGAGCGAGGCCGGAGGCTGAAGCGGTAGCGCGTGGAACACGCGCACATCTTGCGAGCGGTGCGCGATGGCCTTTTTCCTGCGGCCGAAGGCCAACGAACTGCCTGATGCGCGGCCTTTACGTAACCCGATGATATGATCATCCGGACTCTCCGCGCAATAGAATTTCGCGGGATTTTCCGCGGCTTGCCGGAAGGCGTATCATCGATGAATAGCGCATAAAGGAGGCGGCTTTGCCGCGCCGCGTTTTTGTCATGGCGATGCGCCTCGCAACAGCAGAGTGGGCCGACCCGGCGGAGGTCGAGGAGAAATACGAATACCGCCCCGGAACCGTCTGGCTCGGGCGGTCCGAGAACGACTTCGCCCTCGGCCATATCGACGACCGGCACGTCTGCCTCGTCGCCGGTTCGCGGGGCGGCAAGGGAACCTCCAGCATCGTGCCCACGCTCATCACGTGGCCCGGTAGCGCCGTCATTCTGGACCCCAAGGGCGAGAACGCGACGGTCACCGCCGCGCGCCGGGGTTCCGGTTCGAAGAACGCCGGGGGGATGGGTCAATCGGTCCGTGTTCTCGATCCGTTCCGGGCGGCGGTGGTCGACGATACCTTGCGCGCGTCGTTCAATCCGCTCGACGCACTCAATCCCGAGGACGAGGAAGCCGTCGACGAGGCGGGGCGGGTTGCCGATGCCATCGTGGTCGTCCGCGAGGGAGGCGCCAATGCCGACCCCTTCTGGGACGAGTCCGCCCGCTCGATGATCAAGGGGCTGATCCTCCATGTCCTGACCGCGCCCCAATACGCGGGGCGCCGGAACCTTATCACCGTGCGCCAGCTCATCATGCGGGGCGACTGGGAGAGTGCCGAGACGCTGCGCGCGGATGGCGAGACGAATATCCCGCCGGCGCACGGGCTGCTCTGGGCCGGGGTCTCCAGCAATCCCGCTTTCGGCGGGCTGGTCGCCGGATTTGGTGATTCCTTCACCAACATGTTTGTGAACTCGCCGAAGCAGTACGAGAGCGTGCTGCAGGTGGCGAACCGCAACACGGAATTTATCGACAGCCCCGGCATGCAGCGCATGCTCGGGGGCTCGGATTTCCAGCTCTCGGAGCTGAAAACCCGCCCCGAGGGTCTGAGCCTCTACCTGTGCCTGCCGCAGCGATACATGAGCACGCATTACAGGTGGCTGCGCATGATGATTGCGCTGACCGTCACCGAGATGGAGAAGGTGAGGGGCCGTCCGGCGGCCGGTCATCCGGTGCTGCTGATGCTGGATGAATTCGCCGGCTTGAAATTCATGCAGGTGATTCTTGACTCGGTGGCGCAGGCAGCGGGGCACGGACTGAAAATGGCTTTTGTACTTCAAAGCCTTGAACAACTAAAAGCCGTCTACAAGGATAACTGGGAAACGTTCCTTGCCAATTCGGGGCTGAAAATCTTCTTCAACGTCGAAGACCATTTCACGCGCGATTATGTCTCCAAGCTGATCGGCGAAACCGAGGTCGTGCGCGACGTGCGCTCACAGAGCGATACCGTCGGCGAATCCGAGAGCGTGTCCCGCAGCACCGCGCGCTCGACATCTACCAGTACATCCGAGACAGCCGGGACCAGCAGTTCCGTGAGCAAGGGGCGCTCGTGGGGCATCAACAGCTCGAAGACAAGGAGCTTCAACTGGTCCTCGGGACGGAATTGGGAGTACGGCGGCTTTCTGGGCGGAAAGCGCTGGATGGGCGGCAACGAGGGCAAGAGCGACGGGCGCTCCTACACGGACGGAAAATCCAAGGGCTGGAACGAGGGCACCACCGATGGAACCTCCCGGAGCACCTCCACGTCGCGCACGGAGGGGGTCACCGAGACGGAAGGGGTGACGCACGGCACCTCGAAATCCCGCACCGACGGCACGAGCGAGACCATCCAGAAGCGCCCCCTGATCACGCCCGACGAGATCGGGCAGGCTTTCGCACGCGTCGACGACAAGACGAGTGACGGCTATCCGGGCCTTGCCCTCGCGGTCGTCGCCGGGGCGCGGCCGTTCGCGCTGCGGCGCATTAACTATTTCGAGGACTACCAGTTCATCGGGTTCTTCGATCCACACCCCGATCACCCGCTGATGCCGTGGAAGGATTTGACTGTTTCGGGGCAGGAACTGGCCTCTTTGGTCGAGCCGTTCAAGCTGCGGATCGGGGCGTGGACGCGCCCGCCGGGGCTCATCGCGGCATCCGGCGATGAAGTCGCGGCCGTCGTGTCGGACTTGAAGGAACTGGCGGCGGCTTCGATGGTGGCGCCACGTGCCGGGCTGGTCACGAGCATCAACGGAAATGAGGGGCCGGTGCCGGCCGGGCCGCTGTTCTCACTGCGATACTACGAGGACGGCGCGGCGTTGACTGATCCCTTCGCGCAGATCCGCGCCATGTGCGAAAAGCTCCGCGGGCTTCCCAAAGCGCGAACGCCCCTGAAACTGAAGTGGGGCCGCATCGGCGCGATTGCGGCGGCTCTCGTGCTGGTCCTGCTCGTGATCGGGGCGCTTAACAATTCCCGGAACGATAGCGGCTACAGGAGCCAACGGACCGACAATAATCCGCCGCCGGTTCGCTATGATCCCCCGCCCAAGTCCTCGCCCCCGGTCGAAAAGTCTGCGCCCGCGCCACCGGCCGAAAACTCGACTCCGCCCGCGCCGGCCGTGGAGGCGGCAAAACCGGCTGAACCGCCCATGGTGGAGGTTCAGATTTGCGTTCCGCAGAGATTGATCGATCAGGCATGGGACAGTCCGCAGCTGGGGAGCAAGATGGAAGCGTTCAGGACGGCGGTGCTGGACGAAGTGCGGCTTGAATCGAAGATGAAGTTCAATCCCGATGAATTCGAGTGGACCCTCGATCAGCGCAACAGCTTTCCTCGTTTCGCGGCCGGGACCGCCGTTGGGTACGGCCGCGGCGAAATCGATCCTCGCGACCTGTTGACGGCGCGGGATTCGGTGGAGGGGCGGCCTCACGTTTGCCCGGCCGGTACGATGACCGAGAAACTCCTCGTCGAGCGTCGCTAGCGCTCGCGGTCGCGGTCGAGATCGCGGATCTGCTGCTGGCGTTCATGGAACGCCTGCATGGCCTTCTGCGCCGCCTGTCTTTTCGCGTCGTCGTTTTCAGAACGGGCGTGGGCAGCCTCGGCAAGATCATGCGCAGGCTTCGGGGCGGCTTTCTCCTGCTCAAAATGCCGGGCGGCCTTTTCTTCGAAGCTGGTGCCCGACTTCTTGTGCTCTCGCTGGAGTTTTCGGTAGGCCGCGAAACGGTCAGGGGCCTGCCGCAGGTTGCCGCGCGGCGTGGGCTGGAGCAGCGGCTTGTCGTTCCTGACCATCTGCGATCCGACCTGTTCGGTCTCTCGCGGCTTCTCCGTCTGCCGCGATTTCTGCTTCTCGCTGTTTTGTTCCTGTACGTGAACGAAATGGTCGCGCAGGGCACGGGCGCGGTCGAGGGCCGATTCCTCGTGATGGAGGCCCTTGACGCTCTTCGCGAACGAGGTTGTCCGCTCAGGCTCCGCCATATCTCCTTGGATGATAGCGCGCGCCGCGCCGATTCGGGGAAATGCCGGCCGGAACGGCCGGCCTGCAAGCGCTCAAACGGGGCCATTTCCTCACCGAAGGAAATGGCCCCCGGCGCTTGGGCTACTGGTCAGGCTGGTTCTGCTTAGCAGGAATGGCGGCGGAAGGAGCGCTCTCGGACTTCCTTAGAGCGCGGCAGTAGGCCATCAACTGGATGAACTCCTTGTGCGCCGCGCCGGTCCAGACGGAGAAATCCCCGTCCTGCGATACCGGGCCGTCGATCATCTGGATGACGCCTTCGAAGTTAAGCTCGTCAAACAGCGATTGGGCGTGAGCGAGCACATTCCTTTCGATGTCGGCGCGGGAGAGGCCCGTCATCTCGCCATACTGCTTTTCGAACCAGGTCAGGGGCGGCGATTTGTTCTGTTCAGCAGTCATGGTTCGCTCCTTCGGTTGCGGACAGTGGTTTTCTTTTTGTGTGTCGTCGTCGTGGTTCTCGCCTCCGCGTGACGGCGGATTTGACGGGTGATCGATTCGTGATCACCGATCGTGATTTCCACGTCCGCCAATTCGCGTGAGATGAAACGCCAGAAGTATCCGTAGTACTCGTCGTAGGAATTTTCGTAGAAGATTTTCACTCTCCTGCCGCGAAAGCGGACTATCGCGCGGATTTTCTCGTCTTTCTTCATGTTTTGCTCCGATGGTTGTGAGCGGTTGCGGAAGGGGCGGCCCCGTGTGGGGCCGCCCTGCGGCCGTCAGGCCGCCAGTTTTGGCAGAATTCCTTCGTGCCGTAGGTCTTCGATGTCCACGTATTCAAGCACGAGGCTTTCGTCTTCGTCGGTCACTTGCAGGAAGCGGTTCATGTCGATCTCCATCATTTAAGGGTGAAGCGGCGGCCCGCCTATCGAGCCGCCGCCTGTGGGCTATTTGCCGGCTTGGGCCTGGTTCTGGGCCTGCTGTTCGAGGACGTCCAGGATCTGGGAGTGCGCCCGATCTGCCGCCTTGGCGAGTTCCAGCAGGTCGCCGGGACCGTAGCTGTCGGACGACTTCCACTCGTCACCGGATTTGTACCGGCGCTCGAAGGTGACGCTGTAGAAGGTCTTGTCGTCCTTCGAGTTTTCCCAGATGCTGGCCGTGACAGAGCCGACGCGGACTTTTCCAACCGGGGGTTTCTTGGGTTCGGTTTGCTTTTTCTGAGCGTTCGAGAATGCCATTGTAGTGTTTCCTTTCCTATTGGGCCGGCTTCATTGCCAGCCTGTGACCATCCGCCCGCGAGAAACCCGGACCGGACGCAAGAAAACAAAACGGAGGGGCTGCGCCCGCAGGGGACAGCCGTTTTTTTTCTTGGCGCTTGCGCGCCTGGCGCGTGTTAAAGAGCGCGAACGTCCATAAGGGACGGTTTTGAAGCAGGATTCACAGTTAGGCTTGGCATGAATGGATTCCGGCGCATGGCAAGGAAATCGATGGCATCTCGTCGCCGGAAAACGAAACGGGAGAACCGCCGCGCGGCATCGCGAAATTCGGCTATGATGGCGGGCATCGGGTAAAGACGCACAGGAGCCGCTTCCATGGTCATCTACGACGACGATGAGGACGATCAGGGGCCGATAGTGGTCAGGCGACCGGTCTATGAGGCGGGGATCAAGCTGGAACAGGCGGAGGCGGCCGGCGGCATACAGTCCTTCGATGAAGCCGAGGCAAAGATGGATGAATGCAAGGCGGCGGGCAAGACGGAGGAGGCCGCTTTTTGGAAAGAGGTGTACGACTTCTGCATGACGCGCGAGGGCGTGGCCGCTGACACGGAGATTGTCATTCTCGAAGAAGGCGAGACCTACAACTGGAACGTCGGCAAGGTCGAGCGCAAATCGTAGCTGTCGGCTGCGCAGTGATAGGGACTGTCAATCAGGAGCTGCGCTTTTCCGATTTCGGTGCCGTCGGGAAACAGGGTGAGGGGATGGCCCCACTTGTCGATCAGCGGCATGTAGAGATCGGTATCGCCGGCATAGCCGATGTTCTGCTCGTGCTGGAGCCAGAACTTGGCCTGCAGGGCCATGCACATCTTCTGCTTGATCGTGTGCCGTCCCGCGAGCGTGATCTTCAGGCGATCCGTCTTGGCATTGCCGATGGGCGGTTTCATCAGAAGCTGGACCGTCATGGCTGTATCCCCGTTATGGTTGTGGTTTAGTTCATCCTACAACCTTTGCGTTAACAATCAGTAAAAATCGTTTTCCTTCCGTATCTTGCCCCGCGTGGCTTTTCAGGCTGGATCGTGCCCGCGGCGGTCCGGCCGTCAACGCACAGACCGCTCCGAGTGTCCGTGCAATCCGTTGACGGGCCGGCGTGCGCCGCCGGGCGAAAGGGGTCCATGAAAAGCCCCATGGCGGGGCTTCGAACCGAAGGAGGAAACGATGAGACTGATTGGCAAAGCAGCGCTTGAGAGAAAGAACGACCGCGCACTGGCGGGGCTGGAACATGAGATCCGCATGGATCTCGGGGCCTGCGAACAGCGGATGCGCCGGGATCACGCAGAGATCGCGAAAATCCGGACGATCAGGGCGCAGCGCAGAATACAGCGGCCTAATCTCTAGGCCGCTGCTTCCCATCTCACCTGATCCCACCCTTTTGAAATCTGCGCCCCAGTTTGATTTGCTGTAACCTGAACTTCGCGTAACGTGAAGTGGTTCGGAGGCAGGGACACATGGGAATACTGGAAAAACTGCGTGAGCAAACGGCCGATCCGGTTCTCGGATACCTCCTGGCAACGGTGAAGGATTTTGATATTTCCCAGCCCGGCGGCTCTGATCCCGAAGCAGATGAAGCCTACCGTCAGAAATGTCGCGAGGTCTTCGGATATCTCTACGAGATGGCGATGCTGGCGTGGCTCAGCATCGATTCTCCCAACGAATATCCGCCCTCCGAAATGAGAGGGGCGGAGTTATTTCAGAAGTTCGATTTTCTGGGAGGTGAGGCGTGGACGGATTTCCGGGCAGCGATCCTCCGCGTGGCCGATAGAAAGGATTTGCCGAAGGACTATCCGGCGCGCGACTTTCTGTTCTTCATGGCGGGGATGCTGGCGTGCGGATGGCAGGAATTTCTGCGACAGCGTTGGTTTTAGAATTGGGCGAGCCGGATCTGATCGCGGAATTGCATCCCGGCTCTATCCGGCAATACTCTATCGATGGAGGACCATCGATGGCAGACCGGCGAAAAGGGTATCAGCTCGACGAAGAGGAGCAGATGCGGCTGGCCGGCATGCCCGGCGTGACGGTGTATACGCTGGGCAGTGCGCTCGCGGAGGCCATCGCTCCGGTTTACGACTGGTTTCTGAAAGAGAAGGGATGTCCTCATTGCGCGATGGCTGCCGCAGAAGAGGAGATCCGCGAGGCGCTCCCGGAGGTGATGGCCGCGTTGCGCCACTCTCCGGAGAAACTGTGCAAAAAGCATGAGGACCGCGACGTTCTGGCGTGAATGAGCGGCTCACCGCTCGCGTTCATGCTGGCTGCGGTTCGCGCCGGTCTCGCGCGACCTGTAACGGTCGGCCAGCTCCTTGGCTCGTTGTTTCTTCGACGGCGTATTAGCGCGCGGGCTTATTTCCGTTTGCAACGCGCGATCGAGAATCGCACGGAGATCCTTGTGAACGCGCGGCGGAAATGACTTCTGGCCGGTTTCACGATAGTGCTCTCGCATGCGCTCCGCCATGGCTTCGATGGTTGCATCACGAACGGATTGATCCTTGATCTTCTCCAGAGTGAGATCGTGGGTTCGGACAACGGCCGCGATCCCGTCGGGGAGACCGTACTTGTCGTCTTCGTATTTGAGGGGCATGGCAAAGGCTCCTATCGTTCTCGATCGTTCTCGCGGTCGGCGGAGGCTTCGCGGGACTTGTACTGGTCCGCGAGATCCTTGGCTTTCTGGGTCTCCTGCGCTTTCCTGATGGCAAGGTCGGCGTCGTAGAGCAGGTATTCGCCGAGGGTGTAGTGCTTGCCCTGCGTCTTGGGATCGTAGAAATCCGGCTCCTTCTCTTCCAGCTCCATCTCGTCCTTCTCGTGCTGGCGATACAGCTCCCGTAGCTTGTTTTCCGTATCGGCGCGGAGTTGCGGCGAGAGGCCTTCGAGCTTCTCTAGCTGTGGCGCCATCGAATTCCGGAACCGTTTCTCGAAATCCCGCCACTCGGGCTTGAAGCGCTCGTCGATTTTGGCCTGCCGCTTAGCCTCCAGCTCATCGGACATGCGCTTTGACAGCGCGATCATCTCAGGCGTGAATTCGCGCGGCGGCGGGTTTTTAGTGCCGAGGGCCTCGTGCACCTTGGCCCTGAATTCATCGACGCCGACAAAGAACTGATGCGCGTTTTGTGGATCGCGGAGGCCGGGGACGTAGAGGCGGCCATCGCGGTGCTGTTCCAGAACGGAGGCGTAAAACTGCCGCGCCTCGGCCGGCGGCTTGCCGGTATCCGGCAACAAAATTTGGCCGTCTGGATTTTTGTCGGCAAACCGGACCTCTCCCCGCATCGTCACGTAGGCGAAGAGTTTCTCCTGCTCTTTCTCGGGCATCGTCTCCTCCGCTTCTCAGATCATAAAATGATTGGGCGCATTCACGGATCGCTACCTTTCCCGGTCCTTGTCGCGGTCTTTCGGCTGCCGGCGTTGGAGTTCCTCCCGGAGCTGCCGCGCGCGATCCAGATCCTTGTTGTTGTCAGGAGCGCGCTCGCCGCCGTCGCCACTCGTCTTCGGCTGTGTCTTGCCATCGTGCGCCCGCTCGAACGCGGCCTGCAGGTCGCCTTTCGTAAAGCCGACGCCTTCCGCGATCCGTTTGAACAGGTCCGAGAATTTCCGCGCGTCGCCGCTCGTTCCTGATGACGGCTGCTGCCGGGCAAGAGCTTTGTCGAATTCAGGCTTCAGCGCGAAGGTGCGCTGCCGGAGGCCGCGATAGCCCTCGCGCATGGACGCCATGGCGGCGGAGCGGTTCTCGCGCGCTTCAAGGGCGTCGAGGGCGCGGGAGTGCCGCTCCATGTCCCGTATCTCGCGTTCCTGATGCTTTAGCAGAGCCTTGGTCTCCGCTTTATGGAGTTCCTCGCGCTTCCTGTCGGCCTTCTCCTGTGCCCACGCGACGATCTTGCCAACGCCGGTAATGCGGGTCAGGAAAGCCGCGAGGCCCTTGGGCTGCTTTTCCTGCCGCTCGGCGGCGACGCTGGCATGGTGAGCGGCCTGCATCTCCCGCAGGGCGCCGCGTTCCGCAAAATGACGCGCATGGAGATCGCCACGCATCTTGTCCAGCTCGGAGCGGCGGGCCTGTTGGCGCTCTAACAAAGCCGCCTTGCGTTTTTCGATCTCCATCTCGGCCTTGCGGCGTGCCGACTCCTGCTGGGCGCCCTGCGGCTGCTCGTGCGCTTCCTCGATACGGGCGCGGAGCTGCTCCAGCTTTTCCTTCGCGGCGGCCCGGGCGTCATCGACGGCGGGGAGCTTGTCGAACGGGTGCGAGCCCTTGAGGCGTTCCTTCATCTGCTTGGAATTCACGCCCTCCAGATAGCGGGAAAGGCTGTGCACCTCGCCGTACATATCGACGACGGCGTAGGTCGGCTTGCCCTTGCGCTCGCCGCGGGCGAGGGTGTAGCCCTTGGCCTCAAGCGCGCGGACGAAGGTTGGTCCATCAGTGCTTTCATTCCAGCAACCCGTGATCTCCGCGAGGCGCTCGTCCTTGCCGACGCCCGTCCGCTCTTTCTGCTGGCGGTCGGCGAGGTTTTCCTGCCGGGCGCGATTGTTGAATTTATTGCGATCCTTGCTAGGCTTGGCCTTCATGCCCTCGGGCAGCTCAAGCCCGTGCTCGCGGGCGAACTCGCGCGCGACGGTGCGCAGTTTCAGCCTGTCATGCGACAACTGGGCAGCCGTGATCTTCTCCTCGTCCGTGCGGATGCGCGACCAGACGACATGCGCGTGCTCGCGGGCAATCCCGTCCTTGTCCTTCTTTTCATGGAAGACGACGGCGCGCGGCTGGCCGACGAGCTTGAGGCTGCGCTCTGTCTTGTCGATCAGCTCAAGATATTCCTCGCGGGTAAGGTGCCGCTGCGCCTGGTCGGGATTGAGGGAAAGACTATAGAGATACTTGACGCATTTGGTCGCGCGCGACTGCGCGTACCATTCATTGAAGGCGCCGGGAAGATCGTGGGCAACCGCGCCGCGCACGTCCGCGACTTCGACGCGCTCGTTGTCGAACGAGTTCATCAGGTGGGCCGCCAGTTGCTGCCCGCCGCCGCGTTGGTTGCCTTTCAAAATCACGATCCCTCCGCCCGTAAGCGCACGAAGCCTCTCGCGGATCACAAGTGATCCTACGGCTCGCCCGGTTAAGAACGGGTAAACCCACGGTTGTACTGATGCGGATGCTACAAGCAGAGATGCGTGTGTGCTTCGCCGGTCGATGCCAAATGCTTCTCCCGCCGAGCAAAAAAGAGGATGCCGGAAGATCAGTAATTGCTAATGGTCAGTGGCGGTTGTGGTGGGAGACTTACTTTATCGCACCGTCTTGCGAACAGAGCTTCGCCACAGCATCATAGATGCTCGCGCCGCGCGTGCGGATTCAAGGGTGCTTCACTGGCGCTTGAAACAGGCACCGTTCCGGAGAGCAAAGGAATGAAAACGCAGGCTCAGACGATGGATGGAAGAGCAGGAAAGCGGGGGAGCGTTGCCATAAAAGACCGGAACACACCATCCATGCACTTCAGCGCCCAGCTTTCGCGGCTGAATCTTACTGTTTTTATATTTGATCTATAGTTCTGTGCAGGTTTTTGCGCAGCCGGTTTCATTGCCTTTTCCGGCCATCCGTGCCGGGGCAGGAGCGGGGACAGCAGTCTAACCGCGAGACCCGCGCACATGCGCGTGCGCCATTGCAGCACTTCGATGGCGATGTAGCCGCCGCGCTCCAGTTGCCGGAGGTAATACTGCACGGTGCGGCGGCTGCGGCGGAGCGCCTTCATCAGAAAACTAACCGTGATCTCGGCGGTGCGGTTCTCGCGGTCGCACCGATGCACGACCTCAGCGATCTTCCGAACGCAGCGCCGCGCGCCGTCCGAAAGATTGGGATCGTCCTCAAGGCATGCCGAGAGCTGCGGCACGTAAGCGCCGTTCTCGCGCCGTTGTTCAAGCGGCCTCTCCTCGGCGGGCATGTGGCAGGAGCGCAGCGAGCGCTGCCGTCGCTCCAGATATTTCTCGTCGTGCGCATGGCGCGTGAACTCGGCACAACGCGCATTGCGCGCATTCCTCTGCGCGAGATGCGCCTTCAGCTCCTCGATGCCGGGAGGTCTTCGGTCGAACGGGGTCATGGTCTTCTCCTTGGTTATGAGAAAACCGCACCCCGGAATTCAGGCCGCACAAAACCGCCGCAAGAAAGTGCTTGCGTCCGCTTCTGATTGCTGTAGGATTGGGGTTGCAAACACTCCCGCTCTTACAGAGCTTCAGTTTCTAGAAGGCCCGCCTCCAAGGCGGGTTTTCTTTTTGGGTTAGGTCATCAGGCTTCCTTCGAACAGTTGTTGACGCAAGGCGCGGCCGGACGCCAGGAGACCCCGGAATCGGATCGGCCACGGAAAAATTGTGTCGGACGAATCGGCAGGCAGCAAGCGAACGAAGCAGCGCTGCTGGTTACCGCGCCGCTGCAACGCCTGCGAATCGGGCGGCAATCTTGGGGTACGCGGGGAATTCGATTTATCTGCGCCGAATGTGGACAAGAAGGAAACTCTCCGATGTGGGCGAGGGGACGTGGCAGGATTCAGGCAACAAAAATACGCTGCAAGAAAGCTCTTGCTTCGGGTGGGGAGTCCTGTAATATTGGTGATGCCAATCAGTCCAATATTACTGCCCCCCGAAACCCGCCTCTGGCGGGTTTTTCTTTTATGGGCATGGTTTTCTACGTCATGGGATTTCCTTGGTGAATTTGTGAGGAGTCACAACGAGGCGGAGTCCGGAATCGGAATGCCCCAATCGGAGTCTGCCTTATTCGTGCCGTCACGGCAAGAGGAATACAATTACCCGGTGTTCTGAATAGACTACACACGCTCCACGAGCAAAATTCCCTCAGCGCTCAAAAGACCATTCAACGCCAAGGTGTATCCGGCGCGCGCTTACAACCCCTACCAGAATCGGTAGTTTACTTTTTTGAGTTGCGGAATTGAATCGGTCCGGGCAGGGATCGCGCACGTGATTCCCGTCCCGGCATGCCGCAGCCCGCCGATTCGGGATACGGCCGAGGCGATAGCGAGGAGGTTCAGCGTATGGGTAAGCGGGTGGAGAGTACTCCCGATGAGGAAGAAGATTGCGATTATGATTTCGCGGAAGCGGAGCGCGTAGTGAACGCCATGGACAGGCTTCGAAAACAGGCGGTCGTCACCGGCATCCCTGAGATCGTGACCATGGTGGATTCGACGTTCCGGCTGCTGCTTACGTCCTATTACACTATCCTGCGCTACGAAATGGAGAAGCTGCCGCCGGCCGACCAGTGATGCACTAGCGGCTGATAGCCGCCAGAGAATTGACGAAGTCCACGATGGCCGCCCTCATCTTCGGGTCTTTGATAGCGCTCCAGGCCTTGAGAATCTGCCGGAGATCCTTGTTCGAGAGTTGCTCGATGAGTTCATGCAGCGGCGAATCGGCCGCCTCGGCATCGTCTACGCCGATGAGTTGCGACAATGGCGCCTCCAGGTGGGAGGCGATAAGCGTGAGCTCGTGGACGGGGATGCGATTAGTGCCTTTTTCCCACTTCTGCACCTGCTGAAAGCTGACTTCGACATGATCCGCCAGCTCGATCTGGCTTTTACCGATGACCTTGCGGGCGAGCGCAATGTTCCGGCCCAAGCTGGTGTAGAACGTTTTTTCGTTTCTGGTGGCGTTGCGTGACACGCGAGGGGACCCCTAATTCATGCCCCGTGATTAGAAATCAGGCACGGGGTTCGGTCAACTCGAAAGATGTTTTTTCCGTGGCGTCCAGTCCGGCGCGAATGATACGGAAAGCCAAATCCTGTACCGCTAGGGAATCAGAAGGGATCGCCCTTGAGCACGTACTGGGCGATCAGGGCTGCGGCAACGACCGCCGGCATGTTGGTCCGGCGCGCCTGGCGCGCAGCGGAGATAATCGCCGCGACCGTCCTGATGCCGGGCGAGGCGTCGCTCGCTTGCGTCAGCGCATCAATCTCGCGGCATAGAGCCTCGATCAGAAATCGTTCGTCGGTGTTGGGGTCGGTGGCCATCGAGGACGCCGTGTTGAGAGATACAACCTTAGAGCGAGTTAATCGGCGTGTCAACGCGAAAAGGCCGCCCTTTAGGCGGCCTCGGCTTTCGTCTCCGGCTGGAGGCGGTGCAGGAAATCGACGGCTTTCTGCGCGTAGGAAGCTGCCTGGACGATGCAGCGCTTATCGTTCTTCAGGACTTCCAACCACGACGCGATGTACGAGGCGTGGTCGTCGCGGACTTCCGGCGTCAGCTCCAGATCGGCGCACAGAAACGCTGACCCGAGCTCGGCGACCAGTTCCTCGCGGGCATAGCCTTCATCGCCGTACGTCTTGCGGCCGAAGTCGCGCTCAAGGCGCGTACTATGGCGAGTCCAGTGCGTGGTTTCATGGGCGAGCGTCGCATAGAAGCTCTCGGCATCGGCAAAGGCCTCGATAGGCGGCATCTGGATGCGGTCTGCGTCCATGGTGTAGTAGGCGCGGTTCCCGCCGTAGCGGATCACGGCCTTCGTCGCCGCGAAAAAGCTCTCCGCGTGCGCGATGCGCTCCACGGGTGAGAATTTTGGCTCGATCTTCGCGTTGTAGATCTCGGGCAATCCGTCAATCTGCTCCACATTGAATACCGTATAGCCCTTGAGGAACGGGATCTCGCGCTCCGTGTCCTCGCCGGTGGTGTCGTCGTGCTCGGTCTTGGTGATCGAGTTCGCGTAGACAACCAGGCTGCCTTTCTCGCCCTTGCGGACGTGCGCGTTCAGCTCAAGCGCCTGTTTGAAGGTCATCCAGATCGGCGCCGTAAAGCCCTGCTCGACGGCCGAGGCCCAGAGCATGAGGATGTTGATGCCGGAGTAGGGTTGCCCGTTGTGGCGCAGCGGCCTTGTAATTCGTCCCGCCGCGTGTTCGGCGTTCCATGGCCTCATCCACGGCCGTACGCCCTGTTCCAGAGAAGCGATGATCTTCGAGGTGATGCGAGTGTAAACGTCCTGCTTTTCAGTGTTCGACATTGTCTTGTCCTTTCCGCGTTTCCCGTAACGCGGTCAGAAAAGAGGCACGACGGAACGAAGGGAGCCGTCACCCGAAGGGGCGATAGCAGGGCCACACGGGGAGCCAACTGAGCGCAGCGAGGGCGGCGAAAGGAGCGGGCCAGCCCTTGACGGCTCCCGCCGGCGGGCCATGATCGCGTCAGGTTCGGGAAGCGCGGCAGGACAGACGGAATGCGACACAGGGCAGGACAAGACCTGCATAAACCGCGAATGCTGACGGATAGGGCAGGCATGGATTTGGCTGGAATGAATGCGGCGGGATCAGGCCGCTGCTGCGAGGGAGCCTTCGGCCATCAACAGACGCTTGCGGGCGGTCTGGCAGTGGGTGGCGTCGATGTCGATACCGATAAACTGGCGCTCCAGCTCCCGCGCGGCTGCAAGGGTGGAGCCTGAACCGCAGAACGGATCGAGCACGACCTGTCCCGGCCGGGTGAATGAGCGTATCAGTGTCTTTAAGGGCTCCACGGGCTTTTGCGTCGGATGCAGACGGTTGCCTGAGTACGGGAATTCGAGAACGTCGGGCACGGGTTGAGCGGGGAGGCGTGGCCTGCCTTTCGCGAGCAGATAGGCCGATTCATGCTCGTAGCTCAGGAACCGGGCCTTGGACGCGTACCGCTTCCGGAAGACGATGTGGCCGACGATCTGGAATCCGGCTTCGCGCCACGCCGTCATGAACGCATCGGTCCGGTTCCAGCCGTAGAAGCTGACGCACAGACTGTCCGGGCGCAGGACGCGATGCATCTGCCGGAACGCGGGCTTGAGCCATGCGTCGTCGTTGTCGTTCGCGATGCTCCGGCCGGAGCGGTCGCGGTAGTTCACGAGATAGGGCGGATCGGTGAGGATGAAATCGACGCTGGCCCATCGCATCCGGCGCATGACCTCGATGCAGTCGCCGTGAGTGACGCCGTTCAGCATGCGGGTGAAGCGGTTCATTTGCGCCTCCGCGGTTGATTCAGGCGCGCAATGATTTCGTCGTCCAGCTTGAGGGGGGCCGCAAGCTTATCGATCAACCCGGTGATGGCCATCTGATGGCGTTCTTCGTAATCGACTAGCTCATAGGCGATCCGGAGCGCACCGATCGCGTAGGCGGCCTCGATTTTAGTTAAGGTGAAGGTTCCTGGTTTCGCGGCGGAGGGCGTGCCGGCTTCGAAACCAGCCTTATACGCGGCTTCGAGTGCAGCCTTAACGCACCACACCGCGACTTCCCGAAAGTCGAGTGAGTCGCTGCGGCGTGTCTCAAGCGTGTGGAAGGAGAGATGTTCCTTCGCGATGGTGGCGATGATCTGCTCCATTATTTCGCCCTCCGCTTGTCCGTCTGAGTCGACCGGCGAAAGATGCGCAGAGCGGCTTTCATGTCTTCGGCCTGCTCGTCGAAAACAGTGAGCGTCCCAATGGCGGCGAGATCCTGACCCGCGCCGAGATAGGCCTGGGCTTCCTTCAGCGTCAGGACAAGCTGGTCGAGCGCGACGCCGAATGCTATGCGGTACGATTCTGTGATTACGGGATCGGTCATGACTGCCCCCGTTGCGGCAGTTCAAGCCGGGCCTTGCGCGCGAACTCGTGAAGGCCGTCGATCAGATCGGCCACGAGGGCAGCCGTGGTCCTGAGCGAGCCGATTTCATGAAGGCGGCCGGTCAGCCTGGCATACGCCAGCACGGCCTGCTCGGCGTGCACGACGCTCGGCGGTATGGGTGATGCGGTCATAGGTAAGCTCCTTTGCTGTTTGGTTGACCTCAACAGGTGAGCCGGAAGCAGGGCGCATAGCCCCGCGCGTGTCCCAACGTTCTCTGCCGTTTTGGGCGGGGACCCGAAACGCAAGAACGTCTGGACGGGACACGAAGGGCGCGGCCTGCAGGCTTCATGGTTGTTGAGGACAACGGCAAAGGCGGAAGCATCGCGAGGAGTCAGGATCGCCGTCTGTTAACGACAAGAAGGCTGAATACGGTGTACGATGGCGTGTTGATCACCGGGTCGGGAGATATGCAAATATCATGCGGTCGCGGCTGCTGACAGGCACGGCGGAACTGGGGAAGGTTTTCCAGGCGTGGTCCCGGCGCGCGAAGGACATACGGATAGTGACGGCCTGGGCGACAATGGACTGCGCCGTCTGCGAGAGCCTGAAGGAGTCGCGCCGCAAGATCAGCACGATGGTGGTGGGGCTCGATTTTTATTCGACAGCGCCATCCTTCCTGGAGGATTTCTGGTCAACGGTGAGGATCGGCGAGGCCGTGAATGGCGGAACATTTCATCCCAAGCTGTACCTGTTCCGCGACGGCGCCGAGTCCTGCTGTTTAATGGGCAGCTCGAATTTCACGAACGGCGGCTTCGGCGATAACGATGAAATCAATGTCTGGATCGAGGGCAAAGCATCCGATCCGTTCTTCAAACAGGCATCGCAGTATATCGACGAACAGGAGAAGCAATCGGAGCGTATCAGCTCGGCCGTCTTCGATGAGTACAAGCGCCGGTACGCGGCGTTCCGGAGCGCGCGGCAGAAGCTCGCGAAATTCACCGCCAGCAAAAGAGCAAAGGCCAGAGCGAAACTCAGAAAATCGCGGGAAGCGGCCGGACAGGAGCCGCCCGAGCAACTGAACCTGATGTGGCCGGCCTTCATGGATCTGATCCTCGCCGGCAAGCGGCGGAGCCGCGTCGTCAAGGGCAATCCGGACGCGCCGAGCTATCTTCAGACGGCCGAGCGCTGCCAGGAATTGTTCGCCCGCTACAAGCGCCTCGCTAGAATGTCGTTTCGCGACCGGCAGTTCGTGGCCGGGACGATCAGGGAGGCAGGCTGGTTCGGCAGCATGATCGGCGCGGGCGCCTTCAAGAAGCGCCTGAACGGCGCTCCGGCGGGCATAGACGCCGCGCTCGACCGCATCCCGATGAAAGGATCGGTCGCGCAACGTCAGTTCGAAGCGTTTGCCGCCCAGTACGGGGGCAAGAGGGCAGGGGTGGCAACCGCCTCGCGTCTGCTGGCGATGAAGCGGCCCGATCTTTTTATCTGCGTTGACTCGAAAAACCGCTCCGGCATCGCCGCCGCATTCGGCGTGCCTGCGTCGTCGCTTCTGACATTCGAGGGCTACTGGGATCTGATACAGCGGATCTGGAGCTGCCCGTGGTGGAATACGCCGCCCCCGAAAGCGGCTCTGGATCGCAGGATCTGGAGCGCGCGCGTCGCGCTGCTCGATTCCCTCTATTACATCGACGCTGCTTAGAGTCCCGACCCTCCCCGTATTCGCCTTTTCTTCGCTACCATGGTGGTCGTGGGGAAGTGGTGCACCGTGACCGTGACGGACGGCTCCGGGCAACGGTACAGCCTCGACGTGAATGCCGAGAGCTCTTACGACGCCGCGCATTTGTATCTGACGCATGTGCGCACGAATCCCGGTTGCGGCTTCCCGATCCCGACGACCTCGACGCTGTTCGAGGTCGTGACGGGCGGACGCATTCACCACGTCCCCGGCGCGCGCCTCAGGACATGGATCGAGAACCGGCGCTCGGAATGGCGAGGTCCACGCGGCGTTTTGTTTAATCAGCGGCCAATGATTGGGGATTAACCATCACTGCGTCCTTGCGCCGTCGAGGGCGGCGGCAAGTCTGCGCACGGCGGCGGCGAGGTCGCCCCGTTCCCAGTTGTCGATGACCGCCTGTGCGGCGGCGAGCAGTTCGATGGCGGCTTCACAGGCCTGTTCACAGCCGTAGACAGCGTTGCCTATTTCAACCTCGCCGTCGGCGGTGGTGATGATCCACCTGCCGGCGTTTTCACCGTAGGTTTCGTGGTCTGCGGCAAGTTGCCAGGGCACGAGACGGATTTCCGGGCATCGGGTCATCACACGCCCTCCACTTCGATGCCGAGCAGTGCGGCTATCAACTGTGCAAGATTCCGCGCGCCCTCGAAATCAGCGCAATCCGCGATGCAGTCGGCGCCCCCGAATGGCTGCCCGTTGCTTCGCGGAGCGTAGCGGACGTAAACCGACCAGAAGCTTTCTTCTCCCAGAGTGCACGGCTCGCAGTATCCTTCGTATTCGCGCACGGGATGGACCTCGATGTGCGAGACAGGGCCGAGGGGGTGGAACGCGGCATCCGGTTTAATGAGCTCGTATTCTTGCCGTTCGCCGGTGGTGGATTTGATCCGGTTCATGCCCGCCCCCGGCTGCTGTACGGAATCGCCTGGTTGATGCGGTCCATCATGCCCGCGCGAAACTGCTCCATGATCTCCGCGCCGGTCGTCGGCCACCACGTGGTCAGGCCTGTCCTGAACGTGCGCGATGGATAGGCCTTGGCGAGCCTGACGGCCTGGTTGTATTGCGCGAGCGTTACCGACCTGTCGAGCGCCGGAAGATGAATCATCCTGGTCATGACGCATCTCCTCACCAGCTCGCCCGGTAGAAGACGGTGCGGGAGACGCCCGTCTCGTCCGTGCACAGCCACGCGAGCGCCGCCGCGAGGATGCGCAGATCGTCGTCCTTTTCGGTCCCATCGCTCGCGCCGAAGAAAAAACCCTCCGTGTGCGGGAGGTTGTCGCGGGCTACGGCATCGATGATTTTCTCGATGTCCGTGGCGTCAAGCGCGATGCGTTGGCAGTTGTCGATGCCATCGGCAAAGGTGCTGACAATGTAGCCATGCAGATTCGGATGCTTGCGCCAGTAGCCGAGATTGAGGGTCTTGGTCCTGATTTCGTAGCCGTCTTCGCGCGGATTGTTCTGCGGATTCCGCCAGTCGGTCCAGAGGAATTTCTCGCCTTCGAGATACATATCGAGTCCCATGTGATAGCTCCTTTGCTTTGGTTGGCCTCAACAAGGGAGCCGGGAGCAGGGCGCATAGCCTGCCCCCGTGTCCCAACGTTCTCTGCCGTTTTGGGCAGGGACCCGAAACGCAAGAACGTCTGGACGGGACACGGGAAGGCGCGGCCTGCAAGCTCCCTCCCTAACCGAGGCCAATGGCAAAGGGGGTGGACGGCATGGTGTTGCCGGAGAAGGCCGGGCAGGGACGGTGATCAGCGAACACACCTGAGCGCGTCGGGAATTCGGAAAACAGATTTCCGTGCATGCCTGAATCGGAAAAACCCGCTGTCATCGCGCGCTGCGCCGGATTAGGATGAAGGGACAAAAGGTTCGATTATGGCGTTGAGCATCGGCGTTTTGATCATCGGCTCCCTGTATTGGGAGCCCGAGCGCGCGGCATGGCGGGATTCGCGGCTTGACATGACCGCCACGTACGACGTGGAAGCGCCCATACGGTACGGCCGCCTTTCAATCGGGCGCGACAACACATACACCATGGTTTTTTCACGTTCGTGTCCGCCGGGGCACGCGAAAGTCGTCCGCTGCCGGCGGGAGGTGGAGACGGGCAACGATCTGATCGGAGAGGCCGAGCATCTGTGGACGGCCGAGCGTAACCGGAAACCGAATGGCCGTGTCGCTGCGAATTGGGGCTGTGTCGCCTTGCTCTGGAATCCGGCGAGCAGGATTCCGGAAACCGTCCTGAATGGGTGGGCCATAAGGGTGTCCGCTGATAAGGATTACGGCAGCGTCCCTCAGTTGGCCAGCGAGGGAATATTGGTCAGCGACGAAGGGCTGCTGAACATCCCCTGGCCGGTTATTTCCGGGAGCGACAGGAATGTGCCCATGGATTTGCTGCTCGCAACGGCGACGCATCCAAATCTCGGGGGCGAGCCGAAATCCTATCCGCATCCGGCCCAGATCGCCGCGGCCTGGCGCTCCGGAGAAGCGGTCAGGAACAACCGCGTCGCGTATTTTCTGAATAATGTGGCGAACGGGATCACCACATTTGAGGACGACGAGATCAGCAGGCTGCTGCGGGACTAGAGCGCCTTTACCCGCAGCGTCTCTTTGCTGGCGTGGCGCACCGCCGGGCCATCGCCCGCGGCATTCCTCGCGAAGGCTTTGGACGCTTCGACATCGCTAGTAACCGTTCGACATCGCGACCTTCGTCCGGAGACGCATTCAACAGGATTCTGGCTCTGCCGCCGTACATGCGGCGCGCGAGGCTTGGCGCGATCTTCGCGAGCAGCGGGCCTTCGTGGCCGTAATACCGGAATTCACGAAATGTGACTTCCGGCGCGCGCGCGCCATAGAGAAGCGTTGCCCGCTTGCGCGGTCCGATGCCGATCCAGACCAGCTTCCCGGCGATGCGGTCCGTCGCGGACAGGCCGCCCACGCCAATGACCGCGTCATACTCATAGGCGCGGCTTTGCCCCATGCAGTCGCGGGCGCCCCAGACGCCGGAGTCTTCACCGGGATCGCCGGTATGAGTCATCTTGTAAACGAGCGTCCGCATGTCCGCGCATTCCCTGCGATGAGTTTCTTCCGCCTAAATTATACGGTCGTGACCGCGAAGGCAACGCGCGATCTGCATCTCCCCGGAGACGGATTGCGTCGTGTGGCCGAGGCCCAAGTAAAGCCGGAGCGCGCCCGCCGCTGTCTCGCGCGATGGCCCGCCTTGCGGCGGACCACCTGGCGAAGCAGCTTTAGGCCGCGATGCGCAGCGGCACCGGAAGCCAGCCCGTGCCGTCGATCTCGCGTTCCGCGATGGCGGCAAGATCGCCTTTCTTGGCTTTCTCCCACGCGGGAGCAACCGCGCCGCCCTTGGCTTCCTTCAGGGCGTCGAGGATGGCAGGTTTGCTGACCCGGCCGAAGTAGTTTTCAGCGGTCGGCTTGAACCATGTGGTGAAGTCGATGTCCAGAGCCTTCACGAGTGCGTCCGCGTGCGTGAATCGCTCGCTATCGGGCCGTTCGCCTTTGACAAGCACGGTATTGACCGTGCAGGCCACGCAGTAAGCCATGAGGCTGAGCAGCGTATCCCGGTCCTGTTTGAGGCACCATGCAAACAGGTCGGCGGGATCGCCGGGCAGCTGGTCACCCCATTGCGAATGCGCGCGGCCCAGCACCTCGCAGGCGGTCGATTGCTCGACCCGATGCAGGGATTGCGCGGACGCCGTGAGCTTCAGGCACGTCTCGCGCGCGTAGCCTTCATAGACGACCTGCAGCGCCATGGTGTGGACCAGGGCGGCAAGGGCGATCTCCGGCTCGTCGTGCAAGGCGGCGGCGATGATCGCGCTGCGATGCGCCGTGAGGCTTTCGGTCAGGGGAGCGGAGAGGGCGGTTTCCTTGACCTCGACCGTCTCGACGGAGCCATCCTCATTCGTTCGTTCGATGGTTTTCGACGGCTGTTTCCTGGGCCGATCCTCGGGCCTGACGAGGCCGCGGATGACGTCGGCCTTGCCGTCATGGCCGATGCTGACGACCGTGCCGGCAAGTGCAAGAGTTTCCGGCTGCCATTCTCTGGGCCGGTCCTCCAGCTCGTCGCAACGGGCGGTGATCTCCTCGGCACGAGCTTCCTGCTCGGCCGTGAGCTCGCCATCAATCTCGCAGATCGCCTCGTACTCGGCGTTCAGCTTATCGAGTTCCTCCTGCAGATCGGCCGCAAGCGGAGCCGCTTCGGGGTGGAGGCGGGCGAAGCCGTTCCACTCGCTCCAGTCGTAGTGCGGACGGATTTCGACCCATTTCCAGCCTTCCTTCGCGACCTCCTTGGCGGCGCGTTCCAGCTTCTTGGTGACAAGGTCATCAAGGATAGCGGGATCAAGAATGAACACGCCGTCATCGCCCTCGGCGAACAGATCGCGCCGGACACCGCCACCGGCTTTTTCGTATGCCTTCAGCGTGACGAATTTGACCCGGCGGTCACGGGCCGAGATCTCGTTCTCGGTCAACGCGGCGCGGATGTCCTCGGGTTCGCCCTCTGATTGGTCGAGCTGCTCGAGAACGCGTTCCTGCGCCGTGTGATCGTCGGAAATAGTGAAAGCCATCACCTGCGCCAGATTGAGGTCACCGGCCCGGAATGCCTCGATCACGACCGGGCTGACCCGCGCCAGCTTGAGGCGCTGCTCGACGGTGCGGGGCGTAACCCCGAAGCGCGCGGCGATATCCTCGACCGGCGTGCCTTTGTCGACGAGATCACGGAAGGCCTCGAATTCATCGGCGGGGTGCATGCGCTCCCGCACGGCATTCTCGGCGAGGCTGATTTCGGTGGCGTCGGCCTCGGTGTCGAGGACCTGGCAGGGGACGGGATAGTCGTCGGCGATCTTGCCGTCTTTGGCCAGTTGGCGGAGAGCCTCAAGCCTCCGGCCGCCGGCGACGACGGCATACGCGCCTTTCTTTGCCTTGCGGACGACGAGGGACTGCAGGAGCCCGTGCGCGGCGATGCTGGCGGCGAGTTCGGCCAACGCCGTATCTGCCCCAGCCGTCTTGCGAACGTTGCCGTCCCACAGGTTGAGTTTATTCAGCGGTAAGGATGTGGTTGTAGTCATATCATGTCTCCTTGCTAGAGGTTTTTCACAACGCGGAGGAGAGGGCCGGTCGGTTGAGCCGAACGGGTCAACCAAGCTTCTCTGCGTTATGGGCAGGGACCCTGAACGCAAGAAGCTTTGGGAATTGACGCGAAGGCGCGACCGGCCAGACTGCGTCAATCAGTGGAAAACCGGTAAAGAGGGCGACGGGAGCGGAAGAGTTCCCGGCAATCAGAGCATTTCTGCCAGCCGTCTGTCGGTTTCATCGCGAGCGTCGGCAATGGTCGCAAAAGCGCCTGACAGGAGCGTATCGATCGCGCACCAGACGCGGCCATTGCGGTAGATGTTCCCTGTCCTCATTTCACGGGCGGGGCGCATGGGCGGACCCAGCCGGTAGACAAAGTGGTCGCTGTCAGTCTGAAGCCACAAGGGATTGGAGGCCGCCAGGTTTTGCACGACCTGGAAGCTGTCGATGTGGTGAACGGATTGCAGCCGACCGCGATACCGAAAGCCGATATAGTTGGGCGGCTGGACCGGCCATCTGTTGCCGACGGGGTGGAAATAGCACTGGTCCTGTTCGACAACGTCGATCCAGGTGTGAGACTGACCATCGACCATGGGCTCCTGTCCGAGAGCCACGACGAACACCTTGTTGTCAATTTGCCGTTCCATCGATGCGAACTCCTGTAGATGCTGAATCAACTGGCCAAGCCAGAGTTTCTCCTGAAATCCTGTCGCTTGTCCTTGCGCCTTGCGGGCCAGGGATTGCAGGTCGCGCCATGACAGATGGCGGATTCCGACACCCTCCAGTTGAGCGGGCAACCGGCGCTCTGCATATGAGCTGTCCGCAGCGCTGACGGAAATCAGACAGCGCCTGTCAGCCCCGCCTGCTGCAAGGCGCGGCAGGTAACGCCTGAGCTGGTTTTCTCCGGGCAATTCCCACCATCGCTTGGCTTCCAGAATGGCGTGAAACCGCTGACCGGCTTGCAGTTCAATATCGGTAAAACCCCCGTCATGTGCGTGCTTCTGGAGCGCGATCACCATCTCGTCTACATCCAGAGCCTCTCCGAACACGGATTGCACGACAAGCTCCCGGTAGCAGGGACTCTGTTCGAGGGTCCAGCCGACGGCAAAGCTCGCGCTGTTTTCATCGGCGCCGTTGAGCCGAAAAACGCTCGCCGGCCGGGTGCCGTGCAGGGAAAGCGCCATATCGAATCATCCTCTGAACTTTCAAGCATAGGCCGGCGCCGCAGCACCGACAAGATGATTGGTCTTTTGCGCGGCCTGAATGCCGGCCGGGACGGCAATTCAGGTGGTGTGTCCATCGCGTATGATGGCGGTCAGTATCGGGCGACGGAAGTGGATCTGCGATGGAAGACGAGAGTGACAGGCAGGCAGCACCCTTTGCGGACGACGAGAGCGCCATTGATGTCTTTGGCGAGGACCTCTGGACGGAGGTAAAGGATATCTGCGAGCAGGCGTGGCAGTTGCTCGGCGGTGAGGTGCCGGGCGGCTACGGCCACGCGGATACCGCGCGGGTCTGCCTCGACATCGAAAAAGGCTTGCTGCTGATCGCGCAGTATCTCGTCGCGCATGAGCAATTCAATGGAGACTGGCCGCGCCTGCAGGGGGCGCTTGAGGGCAAAGGAAAGGAGGGCCGCACCGCCCGTGCGGCCGTGCATGAAAAGCTTGCCGGCTATGTGCGGGAAGGGTTGCGCAAAGACCTGGACGCCCTGACCAGAGGCCATCACCAGATCCTGCGGGCGGCGGCAGAGAAACGCGGCTGGCGCCGCGAAAAACCGCCGTCCGGTTCGTAGCCGGATTTCGTCAAAAAGACGGCCGGGCGTAATGCCGGTTTCAGTGCCGGAACCAAAGCCTGATCACCGATCCACCGGGCCGGGATGACCGCCCTGGACAGCGTGACCGTCAGCAGGGCGTCGGTGCTTATGGAGTATATGCCGAGCAGCCCTCGGCTGTCGGGCGGTGCCTTTTGAATCTATACGTGGGCGTGGGCACGTTTTTTTGCGCCGGATTTTGGTTTAGGGTCCGGCTCTTCCTCGGCAATGCCGGAGAGAACGACCGGTTCGCGGTCAGGAAATTCAGCGACGAGGGACAGGCTGCCGCCCATGGCTTCGACAGTCTTCCGCAGGGTGGAAAGCAGAAGGTCGCTCCTTTTTTCCAGCTTGGAGATCCCGTCCTGGCTGATGCCGAGTTCCTTGGCCATGCGGACCTGCGTGAGCTTGCGGGCGCGGCGAAGCTCCTGCAAGGTCATTTCCTCGGCAATGAGCTCGGCGGCGCGGTCTTTCACCTTCTTGCGGCGCGCGGGGCTCAGTTCATTCCTTATCCGTTCGAGGTTCGTCATGCTCGTTACTTCCTTTTCTTCGGTTCCTTTTCCTTCTGCTTCTTGATCCGGGCGACGTGGGCGTCAAAGCGGTCGTCGGCCTTGGCTATCAACTCGCGGTAGAAGCGCTTTTCGCTGACGCCGGATTTATCGCCGGCCACCAGAAGAATGGCCTTGCGGTTCGGGTCGAAAGCGAAGGCCACCCGCCAGACACCGTCAGCGGCGTCAAACCTCAATTCCTTCATATTCGGGTGACGCGAGCCGTTGAGAGTATCCGCCCAAGGCCGCTTCAGCTGCGGGCCGAACTGCTCCAACAGGTCGATGTGGGCCAGCAGCTCGTCCTGCACGTCATTGTGCAGGGCGCCATACTCACGCATGAAGTCATCATATAGGTCAACTTCCCACTTCACCTAATCTATTATGCACTCAAAGAACTATTCCGTCAAGTGCATATAAACCGGGTGTAGAAGAAGGGGGAGTATCGGGATACCGCCGTCAATCGCACGGTGTGGGTTCAGTTCGCATCGATCTTTGAATAGGACATCACTCTTCTTTGCGCCGGCGAAGGTGGTGGGCCAAGCCCGCGACGAGTTGTTCTGGCTGAATTTCAAAGGCGTCGCAACCCCTAAAGGAAACTGATCGAGATAGTGCAGTGGGACCTTTCTAGCCCGCCCCTATTCTTCGTTCTTGATCTGTTCTTTAAACTGCCCGGATGTTCCTATTTGATTATTAATCGCCCCTGTTAAGGCAAACCGTTTTCTGGTACTTCCTTGCGCGATATTTCGCCAACCCTCGCGAGATAGGTGCCTACATGGTCGAGGATATTATCGGGACGCCCCCTGGAAAGAAGGGGACCAAAAAACCACGCGACAGCATTCGCGTATCAGACCAGCTTGTCGCTGCAGCGCGGAGTGACTCGGGGCATGTGCTGTCACTGCTTGGCACCAGTCTCTCAGGACTCTCGCCCGAGGACGTTGAAATGCGTCTCGCGCGGCACGGCAAGAACGAGGTAGCCCGCGAACGGCCGCCTCCGTGGTACGTGCAGCTCGTCCATGCCTTCATCAATCCCTTCACGGGAATACTGATGGTGCTTATTATCGTTTCGTTTTTCACCGACATCGTCTTTGCCGGGCCTGAGGATCGTTCCTTTAAGACGATCATCGTCCTGTCGACCATGATTTCGGTCAGCGCGCTGCTGCGCTTCTGGCAGGAATTCCGGTCGAGTGAGGCTGCCGAAAAACTAAAGGCCATGGTAAGGACAACCACGGCGGTGCGGCGTCAGGGCCACGAAAAGCCGCAGGAATTGCCGGTCTCGGGTCTGGTCCCCGGCGATATCGTCTATCTGGCAGCGGGCGACATGATCCCGGCGGATTTGCGGATCATTTCATCCAAGGATCTGTTCATCAGTCAGGCCGCGCTGACGGGGGAGTCTCTTCCGGTCGAGAAGTATGACACGCTGGCACCACCCACCGGCACTGCCACCGACGCGAAACAGGGATCTCCTGCGAGTGCCCTCGAATTCCTGAATATCTGCTTCATGGGCACGAACGTCGTCAGCGGTTCGGCCACAGGCGTGGTCATCACCACCGGCGATCACACCTATTTCGGGTCTATGGCGCGGGAGCTGGTGGGAAAGAGACCCCTGACCAGCTTCGATAAGGGCATCAACCGTGTCAGCTGGGTGCTGATCCGCTTCATGTTCGTCATGGTGCCGGTCGTATTTCTGATCAATGGCCTTAACAAGGGGAACTGGCTGGAGGCATTGCTGTTCGCCGTGGCGGTGGCTGTCGGGCTGACGCCCGAAATGCTGCCGATGATCGTGACCGCCAATCTGGCGCGCGGCGCCATCAATATGTCGCGGCGCAAGACGATCGTGAAGCGCCTCAACTCAATCCAGAATTTCGGGGCCATGGATATCCTGTGCACCGACAAGACGGGCACGCTGACGCAGGACAAAATCATTCTGGAGCGCCATCTCGACATCTACGGCAACGAGGACAACCAGGTTCTGGAACTGGCCTGGCTGAACAGCTTTCATCAGACAGGCCTCAAGAACCTGCTCGACGTCGCCGTCATCGAATTCGCAAAGCTCTACGGGATTACTGAAGACTTCGGCGGTTATAAGAAGGTTGATGAGATCCCCTTCGATTTCGTCCGGCGCCGCATGTCGGTCGTTGTGCGCAAGGGCGACGAGCAGCTGCTGATCTGCAAGGGCGCCGGAGAAGAGGTCTTGCCACTGTGCAGCCGTGCCGACAGCAACGGAGGGGAACCCGGCGGCGAGATTCCGTTCACCGATGAGATGTACGAGAATGTGCGCGCCGTCTCCCGCACGCTCAACGAAGATGGGCTTCGCGTAATCGCGGTTGCCTATAAGCGGATTCAAGCTGAAAGCCGCGCTTATAGCGTAGCCGATGAAACTGACATGATCCTGGCGGGCTATATCGCCTTTCTCGATCCGCCGAAAGAGACCGCCCGCACCGCGATTGCTTCGCTGGCCACCCACGGCGTCGGCGTCAAGATTCTCACCGGCGATAACGAGGTGGTGACACAGAAGATCTGCCGGGAAGTCGGGCTGGAGGTCAAGGGATTCATGATGGGCTCCGACGTGGAGGCCCTGACGGATGACCAACTGGCGGAAAAGGCGGAGCAATTTACGATCTTTGCCAAGGTCTCGCCGTCCCAGAAATCCCGCATCATCCGGGCCTTGCAGAGCAAGGGCCATACGATCGGCTACATGGGTGACGGCATCAATGACGCGGCGGCGCTGCGCGATGCCGATGTCGGCATCTCGGTCGATACTGGCGTCGATATCGCCAAGGAGTCCGCCGATATTATCCTGCTGGAAAAGAGTCTGATGGTGCTAGAAGAAGGCGTCCTTGAAGGGCGCAGAACCTTCGGCAACATCATCAAATACATCAAGATGACGGCCAGCTCCAACTTCGGCAACGTCTTCAGTGTGCTGATCGCAAGCGCTTTCCTGCCGTTCCTGCCGATGATCGCGATTCAGCTCCTGATCCAGAACCTGCTCTATGACATTTCGCAAATATCCATTCCGTGGGATCACATGGACAAGGAGTTTCTCGAAAAGCCGCGCAAGTGGGATGCGAGCGGCATCGCGCGCTTCATGGTCTTCATCGGGCCGATCAGTTCCATCTTTGATGTCACGACCTTTTGCCTGATGTGGTACGTCTTCAAGGCCGACAACATTCAAATGCAGTCGTTGTTCCAGTCCGGGTGGTTCATCGAGGGGCTGCTGTCTCAAACGCTGATCGTTCATATGATCCGGACGGAGAAGATCCCCTTCATCCAGAGCAGGCCCGCACCACCGGTCTTGCTGCTGACGATGGCGATTATGGCGATCGGGATCGCCATCCCATACACGGTCTTTGGAAAAAGCGTTGGTCTGGTCGCCCTGCCGGCAAGCTATTTCCCGTGGCTGGTGTTGACCCTGCTCAGCTATTGCGTGCTGACACAGTTCGTGAAGCGCCTGTATATCAGACATTTCAAGCAATGGCTGTAAGCGGGCGAGGGACGGCGGATGACAAACGTCGGTAGTGTCGTTCAGGTGGTCAGGACGAAGCTGTGCTACTCCTCCGTCCGCCTAATGACAGCAACCGCCGCCATCATTCGCCGGGTTTCAATCCGGATGTATCGAGCGGGGTTTTTGGAACGCTACGGATTCAGAAAGATTTATCGCATGGCAGCGCTGCTGAACCGCTTCGCGGTTAGGTTATTGCGAGAATGCCGTCATCGGCCGGTTTAAGTACGTTGCGCACCAGAAGAGGCCCGATAGTTTCCAGAAAAGATTATCAGCGGTGGCGGTGGGGCTATATTTGTTTCGCGCCGCCTATAAGTTAATGTGGTCAGCGCCGGGTAAACACTGCGCATCCCGGCAACACTTGTATGAAACGGATTACCGATGTTCGAATTCGCCTGGCCATGGATGATCTGCCTGCTCCCGATACCGCTACTGGTTTGGCTGCTGAGCCCCGCGCCGCGTGGCACCGGGCAGTCCGAGGCGCCGGAGATCTACTTCCCGCATATTGATCGCCTGCGGGCTGCGTTCACAGTTCGCCCCGGCGAGAAGCGCCGGACTGACTGGCTCCATCACGGATTGCTGGCGCTGGCGTGGGTCGGTCTGGTCGGAGCCCTGATGCAACCGCAAATCACAGATAAGACCACCCAGGCCAGAACCATGGGTCACGACCTGATGCTGGCCGTCGATCTGTCGGGATCGATGCAAGCCCTTGACATGGGCACATCCGCCCGCAGGGTGAACCGCGTTGACGCCGTCAAGGAAGTGGTTGAAAGGTTCGTACAGGCGCGACAGGGTGATCGCGTTGGCCTCGTAGTGTTTGGCCAGCATGCTTACCTGGATGTGCCGCTCACTTACGATACGGTTTCAGTCGGAAAGATGGTCGAAAATATGGTGCCCGGTTTGGCGGGTGATTCCACCGCCATCGGTGATGCCATCGGCGTAGCCGTCAAGAATTTGCGTGATCGCCCCGGAAAATCCAAAGTGCTTATATTGCTGACTGACGGCGCTGACAATGCAAGTACGATCCCGCCCATGCAAGCAGCCAAGCTGGCGGCACAATATGGCATCCGCGTATATACGATTTGCGTGGGCCATGATGGCGCTGTTCCCTATCCGCTGCCGAGCGGCGAAATCGTCTGGGCGCGCTTTGATACGGATGAAGCACTGCTGTCGGATATCGCAGATCTGACGGGGGGAGAATCCTTTCATGCAGGCGACGAGAACGCGCTTGCGGACATTTACCAGTCGATCAACGAAATGGAAAAGACAGAAGGTCAGTCCCCCGATGTCATGCTTCACACACCTCTGTATCGTTATCCGCTCGGGGCGTCGTTAATATTCCTGCTGATACTGGCCGTGTTGCCGGTTTCCAGGCGCGTGGCGCACAGCCTTTGACGTGATGGCGGAATCGGTCAGGGTGGTCGCGGGGCTGCGGCTCTCATTGGACCGGAGCATAGTATCCGGACCGATGAGAAACCTTCAACCGGCGCCCGGCGGATGATTCAATGCTGACGCTCACGTGGTGGTATTTCCCGTCATCCCGGCGATCGGAAGGTGCGTACCCAAGAACATACTCATACCGAATCTCCTGGGTTATCAACCCGGTCATGATTGCCAGCTTCTTCAAATCGCGAACGGCAAAGACACGGCCGCCAGTGGGAGGCAATATCGTTTCGAGAGTTGCTGGATCTTGGCGCTGGATCGCGTATCGATTCCCTGATCGCTGAGGCTGCCAAACATTGATGCCATAGATCGGAAAATCGACCTCTGATATCAGCTTCTTTGTTTCTCGTTCCGTGTAGCGGCTGTGATTGTCCATGCCATCCGAAACGATGAGCAGAGCTTTACGTGGATACCGTGCGCGGCGCATTTCGTTGACTGCCAAATGAATTGCGTCGAAGAGAGCCGTTGAACCGCCTGCCTCGATGCGGTTAATGAATCCCAGCAGTCGATCAGTATCCGTGGTAAGCGGGACAGCAATTTCCGGGCGTGCTTGAAATCGAACGACAAAATACTCGTCAGCGGGATTAGCTGCCCGAACAAATTGGATCGCCGCCTTCTTCAGCAGCTCTATCTTGTCGCCCATGCTCCCGCTGGTGTCCAGAACGAGTCCGACGGAGACCGGAACATCCTCGCTGGAACAGGACTTAACGATCTGCTCTCTTCCGTCCTCGAACAGGCGAAATCGGGAAGCATCCAGTCCGACCACCGGTCGGCCATGTGAGTCCGTCACGAGCGCGTTGATCAAGACCAGATCACTCTGGACCCGAAGGTTGGTCGGTGTCGGTCTTGTCGGAGAGGTCTGGCCTAGTAGCAATATCGGAAGAGCCACGGCCACTAATCCGAAATGATGGAACGCAATCACAAAACGCCGCACCACTAGCAATGCACTGCCGTTACGCTGCCCCCGGAGGCTCGCCTGCCTCCGCCGCTCTAACCGCTTCCAACTGCCGTCGCGCATCCGCCACAAATCCTGCAAATCGATGTGCCAATTCTCGAATCCGCTCTGTCTGGCGACGCCGGACTGCCTCCAAAGGAATGAGCTCTGTTCCCACACCGATTGCGATTGCGCCGGACAGGATAAAGCCTCCGGCAGTCTGCTGATTTACGCCACCCGCCGCAATGAGCGGGATCTGAGGCAAGGAAGTATGCAGCGCTTTGATGTACTTGTCGCCGCCGACCGGCGCGCAAGGAAAGACCTTGATGAAGTCGGCACCTGCCCTCCATGCGGCAGCAACTTCCGTGGGTGTCAGCGCGCCAGGTATAACTACGATGCCCTGCTTTACCGCAAATTCGACAACCGGAAGGTATAGTTCCGGGGCCGTCAGAAAGCTCGCACCGGCATCGACGCAACGGCGCGCGGTATCAACATCGAGTACAGTTCCGGCGCCCACCAATGTTTTCTTATGGTGCTGAGTGAGGCGCGAAATCAACCCGACAGCCCCAGGTACTGTCATCGTAATCTCCACGATCGGTATCCCGCCGCTTGCCAAAGCTTCTACCGCAAAATGTGCGTCCTCCTTCGACGACAGCCTCACGGCTGGCATGACCGCGACAGCCCGAATCAATTGTCCAACTTCATCTCTGTTCATCGCATCCTCAGACCGGTTCTTCGGTTTCCGCCTCCGGAAGGCGATCCCCACTTCGGGCGAACCACGAGTACAGTGTTGGCAGAAGGAAGATGCTCAATATCAATCCCGAGCTCAGGCCGCCAACGATGACGATCGCAAATGGACGTTGAGAGTCCGATCCAATACCGTGGGAAGTTGCGGCGGGCAGTAGCCCTAACGTCGCTACCAGCATCGTCATGAGGATCGGCCGTAGCCTCAAGACAGCTCCTTCCACAGCAGCTTCTTGAATCGAGTACCCGCGTGCACGAAGCTGATTGATGTATTCGAGCATGATGACACCCGTCTGCACGGACACGCCGAAAAGGGCTAAGAAACCGACACCGGACGATACGCTGAAGTAGGTGTGCGTAATCAACAAGGCCAATAATCCACCGATCGGGACCATCGCAACATTGGTGAGAATAAGAAAAGCCCACTTCATCGACGAGAACATGGTATAGAGAATCACAAAAATGACGAGGAGTGTCAGAGGGATCACGATGGCCAGCCTGCGTTGTGCGCGCTGCTGGCTCTCGTATTCGCCCACCCAGTCAATCGTGTATCCTGTCGGAAGCTTCACGGCCGCGCCTACCTTTTGTATGGCTTCTTGAACAGTGCTGCCCAAATCCCTGTCGCGGACACTAAACTTTACCGCGATATAGCGTGAATTCGCTTCACGGTAAATCTCGGAGCCGCCGTCGGATGTCTTCATCTTCGTTAGCTGTGCCAGAGACACGCGCTCGCCAGATGGCGCTAGCAACCGAATTGTCTCTATAGCCTCGCGGGTTTCACGATACTGAGGCAGATACCGAAGCACTAAATCGTAGCGCTGTTCTCCAATCAGTACCTGGCTCAGAGCGTTGCCGCCAACGGCAGTTTGGATCGCATCCTGGACATCGGAAACGTTGATTCCGTAGCGTGCGGCTTGATCGCGGTCAACCGCAAATTCGAGGTTGGGCTGACCAAGCACGCGGAATATACCCAGGTCTTCGACTCCCCGAATGCCGCGCATTACTTCTACAATTTCGTCGCCCTTGTCTTCGAGTGTCCTGAGATCATCGCCGTAAATCTTCACCGCGAGTTCGCCTTTTACGCCGCTCACGCCTTCCTCCAGATTGTCAGAGATGGGCTGCGAGAACCCCCAACTGACTCCGGGGATTTTCTCTAGTTCCCGGCTCATTGCCGCGATGAGACGCTCTTTATCCTGATTGAACACAGGTCGCCACTTGTCTTTGGGCAGAAGGTCCACGAAGTATTCGGTGTTGAAGAAACCCGTGGTGTCAGTCCCGTCGTCAGGACGACCCAATTGTGTGACCACCTGCGGAACCTCAGGAAAGGAGCACAAGACCTGGCGTGCATGGTCGATGATCTTCGCTCCCTCGGTTGGCCCTGTGCTCGGTGCGAGAGTTCCGCGAACCCAAATGGCTCCTTCATCCAGATGCGGTAGAAACTCGGAGCCAATCAGGCCGCTAAAACCCAAAAACATCGACGTGGCAAAAACGAGAGCTGCCGTCCCGACGGTAAACCAGCGATGACGGACCGCCCAAGTGACCGCGCCTCGGTAGCGCGCTGTGAGGAACTCCATCAATGGATTGCGCCACTGGTTAGCGTTTCTCCGAAAAAAGAGGCTGGCCAACGCGGGCGCAATAAGCATTGAGAAGATTAAGGCACCTAACAACGCAAACGCTACGGTCCAGGCCATGGGTTTGAACAATTTTCCTTCGGCGCGTTGGAGCGTGAAAATAGGGAGGTAGGCCGTGATGATAATGGCAATCGCATAGAAGACCGGCCGCTGAACTTCGTGTGCTGCCGAACGGATACGTTCGAGCATTGGCCGTGCTTCATGGCCACGCCGGTTCAGGTGCCGGACGATGTTCTCTACCATTACGACGGCGCCATCCACAACCATCCCGAAGTCCAACGCCCCCAGGGAGAGGAGGTTTGCCGAAATATTTCGCAGGTCGAGGCAGATCGATGCAAACAGCAGTGAAAACGGAATCGTCAGGGCCACGATAATGGCGCCGCGAACATTGCCAAGGAAAATGAACAGGACAATGACGACCAGGATCATTCCCTCGCCGAGATTGTGTAGCACCGTATCCCTGGTGTAGTCGATGAGGTTGTCGCGATCGAGGTACGGCACAACTTTCACGCCTGGAGGCAGGACCTGCTCGTTCAACTTTTTTACGGCCGCGTGAATGCCCGCCATCGTGGCGGCCGTCCCCGCGCTCTTGCGCATGAACACGATGCCTTCAACCACATCGTTGTCATCCACCACAACACCGTCGGACCGATGAATCGCCTTTCCAATTTGCCCAAGCCGGATCTTAGGCCCCTGTGTCACCACTCCGACATCTTTGACCTTTACCGCCGTTCCATTCTGCGTTTTAAGTACGACTTTCTCGATGTCTTTCACCGTCTTGACAAGGCCGAGTCCGCGAACGTTTACTTGTTGCGATCCTTCTTCGATGAAGCTCCCGCCGGTATTCGAGTTAGCATTTGTAAGCTGCTGCTCGACCTGCGCCAGGCTCAGGCCGTACGAAATCAGTTTTTCCGGATCGACGCGAACCTGGTATTCGCGCGTGATCCCTCCAAAGGACGAATCATCCACAACATCCGGCGCCGAGCGAATGTATTTCGAGATGACCCAATCCTGAAGCGACTTGAGCTCCATTACGTCATACGCCGGATTAGTCGATTCGATGGTGTACCAGTAGATTGAGCCGATCGGGCTGAAGTCTGGGCCGATTTGAGCTGTGACGTTCGGAGGGAGCGTAACCGCCGAAAGCCGCTCCAACACTTTCTGACGATCCCAGTTGTTATCGGAGTCATCATCGAAAATCAAATTGACGACCGAGAGTCCGGCCAACGACGCAGAACGTACATGTAAGAGAGAGGGCAGGCCGTTGACCTGGATTTCGATAGGGATGGTGATCTGCTGCTCGACTTCCTCGGCAGCTCGGCCCGGCCATTGTGTTATGACCTGGACCCAAGTGTTGGCCACATCGGGATACGCTTCCACCGGGAGACTCTTGAAGGCGATGTAGCCGGCGGCGAAGATCAGTAACGCGATTCCGAGAATGATAAACCGGCTATTGAGGGCGAAATCGACGATACGGCTAATCATCAGTGCTGCACCGAGTTCTGAAATTCCAAGGCATTCGCGATGAGCATCTGGCCGGCCGAGATTCCCGAGACGACCTCTTGCATCCCGTCCGGGAGCATGTCACCGCCGATAACTTCAACGCGCCTGAACTGTTTGCCCTGCACGGGCGCGTACACCCAATCGCGATCATGGAGATGCAGGATTGCCTGAGCTGGGACGGCCGCTCTCGTCTCCTTCCGCGGGCCATGGAAAGTGGCCGTCACAAACATACCCGGACGCATCAGTCCTGGATTCTCAACTTCGATACGGACCTTGGCGGTCCGAATGTTGGGATCAAGTACGGGACCGATATTGTTGATCGTGCCACGCAGTAAGCGATCCGGGTAGGCATTCAGCCGAATGTCGGCGGTTTCTCCGAGCCGAATGTTTCCGAGGTCATTCTCGAAAACGTCGCACACAATCCAGACGTGCGTGAGGTCTGAAATCGTGAACGGGTTGGTCGAACCCAGGGCCTGCACGCCCGATGCGTTCGTAACCTGTTGGTCCGTGATGACCCCGGAAACGGGGGCGGTGATCTCAACGATCGGCGAAGGGTTCGTCGGATCGACGCCGAGCACGCGAAGCCGTTCCGTCGTGGTCTTGACAGTGACCTTGGCCTTGTCTTCTGTAGCTTGAGCGACCTCCAGATCCTTCTCGGGGATAGCGCCTCTTTCGACGAGGCGTTTTGAGCGTTCGAGCTGTTTGCTTGCTAACGCTTCATCGGCGATGGCCTGCTGGTAGTCTGAGTATGCCGATGAAATATCCGAGCTTTGCACTCGCAATAGGAGCTGGCCCTTTGTGACGTTGTCTCCCAGACGCGCGTGAATCTCTAAAACACGGCCAGAAGCCAGCGAAATGACTGGTACGTTTCTGGAAATATCTGGATTGACCGTTCCGGTGACTCTCAATTCCGACGTGGCTGTGTGCGGCACCGCCTTTGTTAGCTGAAATCGCTCGGGGCGCTCGACTTCAAAGACATTCCGGTCTTCTGCCCGTTGCACCTTCAACTCCGGCGGCGCTTCCGCGCGGGGATCGCTTGGCGGCGATTTACAGCCCGATAAGAACAGTGCCAACAGGAAACAAGCCAAGAGTGTGTGTCGGGAGTGGTTCACGGGAGCACCTCCCGGCCAACGGCCAGGTTCAATTGGGCTGCGGCGGTTAAATACGCGCCAATCAGGTTGGCATAGTTCAGCCGAACACTACGGTAGTCCTGCTGGGCTTGAAGAAAGTCAATCAAAGAGGCACCACCGTTTTGGTATGAGAAGAAGATGGTGTCACGAACCTGCATCGCTCGCTGCAAGTAATTCGCTCTGTACGTCTTAAGTAGAATCAGATTGCTATTGATCGTGGCGTACGCCGAATCGACATCGCTAAACACTTGCGCTTCGGTCGCATCCCGGAGCCGCTGATTGCGTCCAATATCGATTTGCGTCCGCGCCTTCTCTCCCTGATTCCGATCGAAGATTCGCAGCGGAATCGTGACACTGATCCCGAGATAAACAGGGATCGGCGGGTTGCGTGCAAAATCCACGCCAAAGATCGGGTCTGTCGAACCATTGGCCCACGCGAGTCGATTGTCCGTTTTCGCTTTCTCTATGGATTGCACAGCGGCTCTCAGGTCCGGCCTGGCTTCAAGCGCGGCGCTTCGAAATTCCTCCAACGACGAGACTTGATCGGGAAACTCGTAAGGTCCGGTGACGTCGAACTGCTCCACGGGTGTGCGGTCATTCAACAATTGCAGGAGTTGTATCTTGGCGGTCCTCAGGTTTACTGTGGCGGTCTGGAGGTCGGTCTCATATTGCACGCGCTGTACTTCCAACCGATCAAGATCTACTTGCGCGATATCCCCGAGCTGCCGGCGGTCGCGACTCACTCTTAGCACTTGATCGTAATAGGAAAGGTTCTCCTGAGCCAATGCCAGGACGGCTTTCTGTTCCAGCGTCTGTACAAAGGCGTTCCTCAGATTGAACATGAGATTCCTCTCCTGATCGGCCAACTGCGAGGTTGCGACCGCCGTAGCTTGTTGGGCGCTGTCCCTCCGCAGTTCGCGCTTGTGCTGCCGCTCATGCAGATAGTCGACTGATGCAGACGGCAACGCATATCGGAAAGGGTTATAGGAGTTCCCGCCATTTCCATTCACCGGCGGCTGTTTTGTGAAGGGATCAATCTGGTCGAAGAGGCCGGTCGCGTTGGGATTTGGCCGAAGATACGCGGTGACCTCTTGCGCTCGCGATTCATCGATCCCGAGACGGCCGGCGATCAACGTTGGATTTGTCCCTTCGAATCTGTCGCGGACCTCTGTCCAGCTCAGAGCTCTTTGAGCCGCGGCGAGATTCACGAAGATCCCCGCGAGGGCAAGGCCATTACAAAACTGTTTCAGCGTTCTTCGCACGAATCCTCCGCGCCCGCGTACCTCCGGCGACTCGCCGATCATCAAGGCAATGTGACAGCCAAGCACCGAACCCGTATTTGCCGCGCTCCGTGGAAGAACTCGCTTCGACTGGCGGCGAGTGGCGTACACTGAATGTACGGAAAGCGTACAGTGGATTGAGGATGGCCCGCTTTCCCCGTTGCCAGAGTTGAATCTTTGATTGGATGTGGGCCTGCCCTGGCAATTGTGCGTGAGCGGTCGAGTGTTTAATTCGATTATGAATCGGTTCCCCAGAATCGTCGCCGCCCAGCGCCTTCAGACGCTGCTGCTCATGACCGCTCTTGTGGCTGTGGTTCTCGGCAGCCTGCTGATGTCGGACCTGGTGCAAAACTTCCGATCTGTGGTCGTTTCAGATGCGAATAAGAGTCTTGCAAACGCTCTTCGCGAGCTTCGGGAGGCAGAGAAAGATTGGTCCAACAAGCACTCCGGTGAACGGCAACGCGCAACACGCGAAGAATTGGATGGCGCGCTACGCCTAGTCTCCTATGAAGTGCTCCGCTCTTACCCGGATGTTGAGGGTGGATACTACCTCGAAGATCAGCCGATCGGCCACAGTTTCCCGAGCTACACCGAACCAGGGAGCGGTCTGAAGCAGCCATCCATCGAAAGGAATGCAGTTTTGGCATGTCTGGCCGACAGCCGATCGACCGGGCAAATCGGACGGCGGGTTTTTAACGACGGGCGCGATCTCGTTATCGTGGAGGCCTTGGTCGCGCCGGGCCGGATGCTCGCGGTATGGGGATTGAAGCGGTATATCGATTTCAACTCCTCAAGCCACCTGATCCACCAGTTGGTGCTTGCCGGCTTGATGATTGTATCGCTCGCCAGCATTGGGGCAGTGCTGAAGTTGAGCTTCACCCTGCAGCGCGGCTTCGCCGCGATTCAGGCCGGTTTGGGACACCTACGGACGGATCTCGGCTACCGGCTACCTGACCAGAACCACGAATTGCGAGCGATCGTCGGAGCGATCAACGAAATGGCGGCCAGTCGCCAGAAGCTCGAAGCCGATCTGCGGCGCGAGGACCGTTTGCGCGTTATGGGAAGAGTCGTGGCCGGAATCGCACACGAGATCCGAAATCCGCTCAACAGTATTCGGCTCACCATCAAAGTCTTGGAGAGGAGGCTCCAGAAACACGGCATCGGCGATGAACAGGTAGAACTCATCACGGCGGAGATTGATCGCCTCGATAAGCTTCTCAACAGCCTGCTCGTCTTCCGCGCCGATGAGCCTGGCCGGCTCTACCGTCAACCGATTCTGCCGATCCTGGAACGAAGCATGGCACTGGTTAAGCCGCAGGTGCAGGACCGTGGCATTGCAACAGACTTGAAAGCACCGCCTGAACTCGAAGCCACCGTAGACGGTGATCATCTCCAGCAGGCAATGATGAATCTCCTCTTGAATGCGATCGATGCCGCCGGACGTGACGGCCAAATCCGGATATCCGCCCAACAAAACAATGGGAACGTTGAAATCCATATCCGGGACTCTGGTCCGGGCCTCAAGATTGATGAACAAGACCGGCTTTTCGAGGCTTTCTACACGACCAAGACCTCCGGTACAGGAATGGGTCTCGCCATCACGCGGACTCTTCTGGAGAAGATGGGCGCAAATATCCAATATGTCGGGTCCGATCCCGGCGCACATTTCTGTATTCTGCTGCCCATCGGAGCAGCTCACAATGGCTAAAATCCTGATCGTCGAAGACGAGTGTGCTGCCTTGAACTCGCTCGCGACCTTGCTGGCAGAAGATGGCTATGACGTATTGAAGGCCGGGGACGGGGAGCGAGGCTTGATGAAAGCGCTGGCCGACGAACCGGACCTCGTGCTCCTGGATATCCGGCTGCCCAAAATGGACGGCTTGACGGTCCTTCAGCGCATGCGCGAGGGATACAACGATGCTGCCGTTCTGATCATGACCGCCGACACCACAAGCAGCAACGCCATCAAGGCGACCCAGTATGGCGCCTTCGATTACATCACTAAACCCATCAATTTCGATCACCTGCTGGTTCTTGTAAAGCGCGCACTGGAGTATCGCGATTTGGAGAGGGAGGTGCGCAGTTTGCGCTCGGGCCAGACGGGTGTGAAGACATATCCTGCGATGGTCGGGCACAGTCCGGCGATGCAGCAGGTCTATAAGCTGATCGGTCGCGTTGCCTCGTCGGATGCCACTGTGTGCGTGGTTGGCGAATCCGGGACCGGCAAGGAGCTGGTCGTGAACGCAATTCACGAGCATAGCCGGAGAGATCACGGACCGCTTGTCAAGGTGAACTGCGCGGCCATCCCCGATGCGCTGCTTGAAGCCGAACTTTTTGGCCACGAAAAAGGCGCGTTCACTCACGCCGTGTCACGCCGAATCGGCCGTTTTGAGCAGGCAAACGACGGCACGCTCTTTCTAGACGAAGTGGCTGAATTGCCCCTGCCGCTGCAGGCGAAGCTCTTGAGGGCCGTTCAGGAGCGGACAATCGAGAGGCTCGGCAGCAACCAGCCGATTCAAACCAATTTCCGGCTCATCGTGGCGACAGCCCAGGATCTGGATAATGCGGTAGCCAATGGACAATTTCGGGAGGACCTGTTTTACCGCTTAAATGTCGTCAAGATCTGCCTGCCGCCTTTACGAGAGCGTCGCGAAGACATCCCCCTCCTGGTTCAGCGGTTCCTCAACCGTTCGGAGAAACCCGTAACGATTCAACAGAACGCGCTTGATCGCATCATCGCGCACGACTGGCCGGGCAACGTGCGTGAGCTTGAAAACGTGGTCGCACGGGCGATCGCTGTCGCGCCGGGCGGGGTGATTACGACCGAGTGTGTTGAGTTCCCCCGGCGGCATGCTGCTCCGACGACCGGTTGGCTCGCTCAGATCCCCTACCGTGACGGATTCAAGTCCGTCATCCGGATGGTGGAGGCGGAGCTCCTGAGAGCAGCCCTCGCCGAGGCAGAAGGAAACAAATTGAAAGCTGCAGCGCTCCTCGGTATTCAACGTCGGCTCCTGTACGAGAAAATGCGCGAGCACGGCTTACGGGAATGACAAGCTGACCGGCTCGCCGCGATCGGAGTCATCTGCGGATTGAGGAATCCGCTCGACGCCCTCATTCTTGCCGCCGCCTTTCTTTGTACAAACGTTGTGCTGCGTCCGCTTGCCTAGCGCCGTTACCCTGCTCAGGCGTCGCGTGAAGAACAGGAAGTGACCTACGCTTTCGAGCTGATTTGCCGACCGGAGGACGAGGCACTGGAACAGCTTCTCGCAAGGCTATCACTGGAGGCCGGCGTCAGCTCAATGAGCTGGGCGTAACAGGGGAGGTGCCGGAGTAGGGAGGGACCTGACGAACCCTGACGATGCTTCCTATCGTCGGAATCTGACGATGGGCCGCCTGGCGCTGCCTTGCCACTGGCATCCGATAGTAATTTTCTTGTAATTCCATAACTCATACTATATGGTTGCGCAAAGGCAGTATGGCATGCATAAGAGCGCAATTCTGATGACACTGGCGTTGGCGTTTGCAACAGCCTGCAACCGGCCTCGGACCGAACATTCACAGTTCGTCGATGCCAGAACGACGCGCTTCGGAACGAAGATCGCGACTATGGATGTGTATACTGGCAAAACGTCTCACCTGAATGCCAAGGAAGTTCAGGAACAGCTCAATTACCTGAACTCAGCTCAGTGCAAGATAGACCATGAGCGCGACCAGCCAGCACATCAGGGCTGGTGTGCTGCGGAAAAACACTCTTATCAGGTGGCTCTGGATAATCTGCGATGACTAGATAATCATGACGGACAGTCTGCCCTGTAAGGGGTTATTCCTCTGATGGTTAGATTCTGTGCGTTAACGCCCTTTTGGCCAAAACCTCTCTTCACGTGAGCCTTCAAAGGACGAAGGTTTTCGCGGGCATTGGGCCATGGTAACGTTACGGGTGAAAACGTTTAGTTGATGGAAATAGGGGTAGACGGTGGAGTCGGATAATTCGAGCCATTACGGCCGTTCATCGGCCCTTAGCGTACAATTGTGAACCATTATAGGAGTGCCCCCTAAATGATCGCTTTATCAACCGCCGTGCCGGCAATGGGTGCCTCTTTCATCGCCTCGGTCGTTGAGGCGGTCGAGGCATTTACAATTGTTCTGGCTGTCAGTGTTTTGCGAGGGTGGAAACCCGCTGTAGCGGGAACTCTCGCTGCTTTGTGCGTTTTGAGCGTTCTGGTCATGAGTCTGGGGCCGCTTCTTGGCCTGATACCGCTACAGTGGCTTCAGCTCCTCGTCGGTGTACTGCTGCTTCTATTTGGCATGGGCTGGTTGCGTAAGGCGATTTTACGCTCTGCCGGTATCATTCCTCTTCATGATGAAGCCGCCATTTTTGCAGAAGAACATGCCATCCTCGAAGAGGAGGCGAACCGACGTGCAGCAACAATCAATTGGATCGGTGGACTGGCTGCGTTCAAGGCAGTCCTCCTTGAAGGTCTGGAAGTCGTGTTCATCGTCATTGCTGTCGGAGCAGGGAACGGCTTATTGATTCCTGCTTCTATGGGCGCTTTTGCAGCATGTGTGCTGGTGTTACTCGTCGGCACAGCTATTCACCGCCCTCTATCACAGGTTCCCGAAAACCCGCTTAAATTCGCAGTTGGCGTCATGCTTTCGTCATTCGGTGTCTTTTGGACCGGCGAAGGGCTGAGCGTACCGTGGCCCGGTCAGGATTTAATCCTCTTTGCTTTTGCCGGCGTTTTCCTTCTGACCGGCATTACCATGGCTGCGATGCTTCGCCGGCCGGCCGCAGGAGTAGCGTCATGAACATTATCCGCGATGTCGCTGAAGAACTCCTAAGCATGTTCATGGCAGATGTCACACTTGCTCTATCGATCCTCGGGCTTGTTCTGCTTATAGCTCTTTTGATCAAGGTTGCCGGGATAGCACCTTTGTTAGCGGGCGCCGCTCTTCTGGCCGGCAGCCTGATTAATCTGGTGTCAGCAGTTTGCCGTGAGGCGAACAAGAAGGCTAAATAACCTGAGATTCGTGAGGGAGTTTTCGCATATAGCACCGGGCAAGAACAAAGCATATTATTGCCACGACACCACAACACTTATTAGACTTCCTTCCAGAGTTGTCGGTCAACGTTATACCGAGCGTAGGCGCAATTCCACATGACGCGCACGCCTTAACATTGGCTGTGATGGCACTCTGTACCGAGGCTTGGAAACTAAGGGCCAAAATGAAATGGTGACATGTCCCAAATGCAAACATCGTCACGCAATCCACGACATCAGCGGTTGAGGTAACGAGGCCCCTATCCCGACAACCAACCTATAGTTGTCATAAAATACATTATCACATCGGGCTGTTTTACCTCTCCCGGTTGTAACTGTATCTAAAACTCCCGTTTAGGTTGAACTTTCGATTGCTCGACCGAACCAACGCGCGTAAAGTCGCTCTGTTGACTGAGGAGTTGCTCATGGCAACAGACGACAGCGAACTCAACACGCGACCGCAAGGTGTTATCGTGGCAGTCTCACGGCCTGCGTGGTGGACCGAGATCACTGCGCCGCGTAACGGCAGCGTCGTACAAATCCTTCACCCGGACCACGGTTGGCTGACCTTCATGTTTCCCCCGAAGTGCGCTGAACGTCTCGGGCACGCCTTGGTCCAACAAGCGGCACTATGCTACGACAAGCTGGGGTCGCTGCCGCCGTCAACCGTGACGATCAACTGAGGGTGTGATGTCGCGGAAAATCGCTGAAGGACGCCCTACCGAAAACGTCGTTGCGATCGAGCGTCCGGCCTTCTACACCGAGGTCGTGCGGGGCAAGAACGGCAGTCTTCTCCAGCTTCACCATCCCGATCACGGCTGGCTCACATTTCTGCTGCCGGCGGACATGGCAAGCATGATAGGAACAGCGTTGGTGAAGCAGTCAGCACTCTGCGATTACTTCGCCGGTGCGATGCCCTCGTCTACGATAAGTGTGAATTGAGGCAAGGGACGCGGTATTTTCCGGAATGTTTATTATCACATCGCGTGGTGTATGTAGAGTAAACACCCGCTAGGCTGCTTGGCTGAGTTGTTTTCGCCCGGGCTAAGTCGGCACCACTAATTCCCCGTTGCTGATCATTATTGAGACATTCAGTCCGGTAACTCCCAATATCGACGCGATCTGAACAGGGCTGTGGGCGCTACCGGTACCATCGAGATCGACAAGGAGGTGTGTGTCGCTACCACTTGTGCTCAACGACACGAAGTCCGTTATCGCATCGTGGACCGGATCATAGTGTCCTGCCAGCAGGTCCGTCAGGTCGATCTTGTCGCTTTGCGCTGTGTTGAAATCCGTAACATCAACCGATGCGGTCATGGCGGTGATTGCCTTGAATATGAACGTATCCGCGCCACTACCACCGGTCAGGCTATCAGCGCCTCCGTTCCCATAGAGGCTATTGGCTCCGCTATCGCCCGTGATCGTGTCGGCATGGGAAGATCCTATTACGTTAACGAAGCCACTCAGTGTATCGCTTCCATCTCCCGACGCAGTGCCGGAAGACAGATTGACCGTCACGCCCGTGGTCGCTGTCTGATAGCTGATCGTCGAACTTCCGTCACCGGTGAGCGTGTCGTTGTAGTGTGAACCGATTACGGCCTGAATATTGCTTAAGGTGTCTACGCCACTCCAAGCGTCGGTGGCGTGGCCGGTGGAAAGATTAACTGTCACGCTGCCACCATCGTGGCTGTAGTCAACAGTATTGAAGCCCCCTCCCCCATTGATCGTGTCGTTGCCTCCAAAGCCAGCCAGGATGTTGTCATGGCTGTCGCCCGTTATAGAATCTGCGTACAGCGACCCAATGATGTTCTGGACGTTCGTAAGTGTGTCATTGCTTCCACCAGTGACGGTCCCGGTGGACAAGTTGATCGTCAGGCTCGTGAACACCGACTCGTAGCTGACGGTATTGTTTCCGCCTCCCCCGTCGATGACGTTGTCGCTGCCATTGGCAAGTATCTTGTCATCGTATGCAGAACCAATGATGTTCTGAATGTCTCCGAGATAATCGGAGTTGCCCCACCCGCCAGTCGCACTTGAGCCAGCCAGGTCAGCGGTGATTCCGGCCGGATCGTTACTAAAATCAACGGTGTTGGTTCCGGTCCCCCCGAAATAATAATCGTTGCCGGCTGTGCTGATGAACGTATCGTCTCCGCCGTTGCCATGGAGCAGGTTGTCATTCGAATCGCCCTTGATGGTATCGGCATAGGCGGAGCCCTGAATGTCGCTGATGTTCACCAGGATGTCAGTCCCCCCGAAGCCGTCTGTTGCAGTTCCGGCGGTGAGGTCAACAGATATGGCGCCGGTGTCATTGCTATAGTCTGCCGTGTTTTCGCCAGAGCCACCATCGAGGGTGTCATTGCCATCGCCCCCAACCAATGTGTCGTTTCCGCCACTGCCGAGCAGGACGTTGTCGTGGCTGTCACCTGTGATGGCGTCGGCGTAGGCAGAGCCGGTCACGTTCTGAATGTTGCTGAGCGTATCGCTGTTGCCGTGTCCATCGGTTGCCGTACCGGACGAGAGATCGACGTAAATTCCGCTTCCATCGGCGCTGTAGTCCGCGGTATTTGTACCTGTACCGCCGTCCAACGTGTCGTTGCCCCACCCTCCGATCAGATCGTCATTTCCGGCACCGCCATGAATTGTGTCGTTGCCTTTGCCACCATTGAGAACGTTGTCGTTGGAATCGCCTGTTATTGTGTCCGCGTAATCAGAGCCGAGAATATTTTGAATGTTAATCAGGGTATCCGTGGTGGAATAACCGTCCGTGGCCGAACCGGTTGAAAGATCAGCAGTGATCCCCGCGCTATCTTGACTATAGTCGGCGGTGTTGACGCCACTGCCGCCGTCGAGAGTGTCGTTGCCGTAGTCACCCCTAAGCGTGTCATTGCCAGCGCCGCCATAGAGGTGGTTATTGTACGCACCTCCGGCGATAACGTCATTGAAGTCTGAACCAATGATATCCGTAATTCCGCTAAATGAATCGCTTCCGTCTCCTGTTGCTGTTCCGCTGCCGAGATCGACGGTGACAGCGTTTGCCGCATGTTCGTAACTCACAGTTACGGGGATAGGACTATAGCCCGTGAAGGAATCATTATGATGCGAGCTGTCGACAATCTGTATGTTTGAGAAAGTGTCCGTTCCACCGTAGCCGTCCGAGACCGTGTGCGAATACACGTCGAGGGTGATTCCACCGGTGGATTGGCTGTAATCGAGCGTATTTGTACCACTACCGCCATCAATGGTGTCGTTGCCGGCCCCACCAACGAACACGTTGTCGTGTGAATCACCAGTCAGGCTGTCGTTGTGAGACGAACCAATGACGTTTTCGAAATTGGTTAGCGTATCGTTGCCGTCGCCTGTCGCCGTTCCCGTTGATAAGTTGACAGTCACTGCCGAGCTGGCAGCCGCGTAACTGACCGCATCGATTCCGGCTCCACCGTCAAGAGTGTTGTCGCCGCTGTCGCCTTCGATTACGTCATTGAAGGCCGAACCAATTACACCGACAACATCTGTCAAAGTGTCGCTGCCATCGCCCGTCGCTGTACCGGACGACAAGTCAACCACAACCGCATTGGCCGCATCCTGATAGCTGACAACAGTCGAAGTGCCGTCACCCGTTATTGTGTCGTCAAAATGCGATCCGATCACGACCTGAATATTCGAAAGAGTATCCGTATCGCCATAGCCATCCGTCGCCGTGCCGGACGACAAATCAACGGTCACTGCGGCTGTATCGTGACTGTAATCCACGGTGTTCGTGCCACCGCCTCCGTCGATCGTGTCGTCGCCGGCCCCACCAATAATGGTGTCCCCGTAGCTGGAGCCGAGGAACGAGTCGTCGCCCGCTCCAAGATCGATGTTCACTGAGGTCCACGAGGAGCTTGCATCGATTGTGTCGCTGCCGGACGTCGCCTGCGCCTGGTATACGATGCTGCCAATCGTGACGGTCGCATCCTGGTAAGTGATCGAATCAAAGTTCGAGATGTCGCCGTCGATCTGTCCGAACAGATGGCCGTGGCTATCGGAAATATAGAGCGCCGACCCCGACACCTGATAGGTCACATCATCGCTATAGGCATCGCTCACCGTCAGATGGTTGGTGCCGCTTGAATCAAATATTTCATGAAAGCCTTGCGTGCTGATTGTGTAGGAGTCATCCCCAGAGCCGCCGAAAAGGGAATCCTTGCCAGTGCCGGCCGTCAGGTTGTCGTCATACACCGACCCGATGACGTTCTGGATGTTGGAAAGTATGTCATGATCGCCCTGGCCGTCATTGCTCGCCGATCCGTCGAGCAGACTGACGACAACGCCCGTGGTTTCGTCGCCTGTATTGTAGTTGACAGAATTGTAGCCGGCTCCGCCGTCAATGGTGTCGATTCCGGCGCCGCCGATCAGGATGTCGTCCCCGTCGTTTCCTGAAATATAGTCTGCTCCAGAGCCGCCCTGTATGAAGTCATTTCCGTTTCCGCCGGTCAGAACGCTATCGTGATCGGGACCGAGGATCGTATTCTCGCCCGGTGTCCGGTGATGATGGCGCCGAGGTCGCCGGTATAGGCTAGCAGAGCGTCGGTATTGACGGTGGTGCTGTCGGAAAAGACGATTGTCGAGCTGGAATTCTCAAGAGTCGAGGTGTCCGAAACCGTCAGGAACGGTGTCGACGAATTAATGTCAAAAAGCTGGAAGCCATCGTCGGTCACACTGTATATGACATCCGATGCGAGGCGATCTGAGACCGTAATCGTCGTAACTCCGGATGTGTCGTTGATCGTCGCCGTCGCATCGCCGCTGATGAAATAGTGATCATCCCCCGGCCCGCCATCAAGCGTGCTCATGCCGCTTCCCGCATGAAGCTCGTCGTCCCCTACCCCTCCATAGAGGGCATCGGTCCCGGCGCCGCCAGTAATGACGTCATTGCCAGCACCGCCGTACAAGGTGTTATCGCTGACCGCATCTCCCGTTATCGTGTCGTCACCTGACCCGCCGGAGATGGTCGTCGGATCGAGAGTGTCCCCATACGGTGTGACGTCAGAGACGCCATGAAGGTAGGTGATGCTCACACTGGGCATCGATCCGTAGGACGTGACGATGTCGTCGGAAGTATTGGGAAGGCCGTCAGGTCCAGCCTGATGGACATCCGTTACGGCGTTAGGAACCGTTATTTCGATGCTGCCGTGGCCCGAAATAACGAGTTTTACGTCGTAAAAGAAATCGTAGGCCCCGCCGCCTATGGACGTATAGCCTTGAAGATCGCCCTTGACTACGCTGACGTCCCCGGACGTGATGTCGGGCGCCATTGTGATCTGCACGTCTCCCAACGAAGTCTCGACCAAAGTATCGTTGCCACCCGTATAGACCATCTGACCCGACGAGCCGGTGACGGCATCGTCCCCGGTACCCGTCCATACGGTGAGACCGGTCGCGCCGATGTCAAATTGATCTCCACCAGAATTGCTTCCCACGATGCCGAACGTATCGCCCGGCGTGAATAAGTCCTGCGCGCCATTGAGGATTGTGCCGGCGGTAAGGTCGACGTCTGTAAGCGTATATCCGTAGTGCGAAAAGTCGAGCCAAGCCGTTGCCGTCCCAATGTTGGAGAAAGTTTGTGTGAAACTTGTACCAAGAATAGAGATGACGTTATGGCCATCGTAAGAACTGGCAACGCTGTCATTGTTGTCGAAGGTAATCTGTGACGATCCGTCGATTTGAATGCCGCCATCCGTGTAAAGGGTGCCGTCGCTGGCGATCGTGAGGCCACCATTCACAATAACGACATCATCATCGTTCCCGAGCACGAAATGCTCGATGCTGTTGACGGTGCCGGTTACGGAAGTGTCGGCGCTCGCATAGGTTCCGGCTGTCAGATCGAGTGTGATCGGACTCGACAAGTCCTGCGTGGAAAGGTCAAATGTATCGTTTCCGTGTCCGCCATTGATCGTGTCGGCCCCCAGGGAAGCGTAGAACGTATCAGGGCCATCACCACCGCTGAGAACGTTATCGCCATCATCACCGGTGATATAGTCGTCATAAGGTGATCCCACTACATTCTGTATGTTGGTCAGGCTGTCTGTGCCTGAATCTTTGGCCGCAGTGTCCGCCGAAAGGTCTACCGTCACGGAGTGTTCGTGGCTGTAGTCGACCGTATTCGTGCCACCACCCCCGTCGATCGTGTCGTCGCCGCCGCTGCCAAAAATGACATTGTCGTTGCTGTCGCCCGTGATGGTATCGTCGTACGCGGACCCTACGACGTTAGAGATGTGAACGAGCGTGTCGCCTCCGGCGCCGCCGTCGATCGCACTACCAGAAGACAGATCGACATCGACGCCGGCGACGTCGCGGCTGTAATCGACCGTATCCGTTCCTCCGCTGCCGCCGTCGAGGATGTTGTCAATGCCGGATGTTCCCAGAAGCACGTCGCTATAGGCCGATCCGACAACATTCTGGATCTCGGTGATGGAGTCGACTCCGGAAACATTGTCAAGGCCATAGACTTGCCCGTCTCCCATGAACTCCGCGCTGTCCAGAGCAATATGCAATCCGTGCGTGTTGGTGCTGGCGCTATAGTCGATCGTGTCGGTTCCATCCTCTCCCTGGATGGTCAGACCCGACGGGGTCGGCATGACATAATAGTCGTCGTTGAACGTGCCGAGGACGTGCTCGATCGAAATCAGATTGTCGCTGGTCCCGGTCGTCGTGTCGGTTCCGCTGTCCCATTGCGTAGCGGTGCCCGCCAGGGGATCGGTCAGATCGAACTTGACGCCGAAATCGTAGATATTTGTGTAGTCGACGGTGTCGTAGCCGTCGTTCGTGATGCGAGTGCCGGGGCTCAGGGTGCCGCCTGCCTCGTACCCGCCTCCATCGTATGTATCACCTTCAAGAGCTCCGGAGTCGGATTCTGACGCTATAAAGGTATCGTTGCCGTAACCACCGTACGCGACATCAACTCCGGTACCGGGATTGAGGATGTCATCGTCGCTAACAGGAACATGCAAATTCGGGTCTCTGGGATCGTAAAAGAGATCGGACGGGTTGGTAGAGATAGCGTCAGTGAAGCCATGGGAGCCGTCATAGACGTATCCGTCACCATATAGGTTGTCGTTTCCTGCACCGCCCTGCAAATTGTTTCGCCAGTCGTTCCCGATCAAGGTGTCGGCTAGGACGGATACAGAAGTGCCAATGGCATCTTCAATGACGGCGTGAAAAGCAACAGCGACGTTGTCGACCATGGGGTCTCCGGAAACGTCGTCGCCGATCGAACTGAATGCACCCTGACGCAGATCGATGATTGCACTATGATCGGAGAAGCCTGAGGCGTCGATCGTGTCTTCCCCGCCGCCATCCCAGATCGCATATAAAAAAGCGCCATGCGCCGCCGAACTCGAGAACGCGGTAGCAGCGCTATAGGTTGTAGCGTCGTGCCGTGTATCCCAGTTGTGCCCGTAGTAAGCCTGGATTGCCGCTATGTCGAATAGCTGAAGTCCGTGCGCCGCCGCGGAGTTCGAAATCGAACTGCTATCTATCGTCTCGCTAAGATAGTTGTCCGACATGATAGTGTACTGTTCGCTATCGATTGACGTGCCGGGAGTCTCGTCGGGATGTATAAGGCCTAAGGCGTGTCCCATCTCGTGCAACAGAGTCTGATAAGCCGGCGTTCCTGCCACAATTGAACCAGAATCCCACTCGTTGACTGTAGAATAGGTCCATATACCTGAAACATGGGCCGTATTGATCAAAATGTCGCCTTCCTTGAACGTCCCGGCTGATGCCGGGTACGTATAAGCAGCGGCGGAAAGCTCCCCTGACCATTTCGAATAGTTCTGGTCCTCTAAGCTGAACACAATATTGCCGACGTTTTCTCCTGGATCAAACGTGCCGTTGCTGTTCGTGTCAGTATTGGTGAACTTTATATTGGCTACATCAGAGAAAGTAATCGAATACGCATCGGACGGGCTGCCTGCCATGATGTCTTGTATCGCCGTGAAGATCGCCGCAGCCTGAGTGGAATTGAAGCTTGTGGCGTAGTTCACGAATTCGTCACTTGCGGTGCCGTAGTACGTAATATGGTTAGCCGCGCTACTGAGATCGCTCTGATCATTGGCGATGCTATAAGTAATCGACGTCCCAAAGTCATTTATGTGAGAGGTGTCGACTATATCGAGCAGATTGTCGTACGTCGGCATTATGATCTCCTTTGGTCGAGAATGTTAATGAAGCCTATTTGTTATGTAGTTGTTGAGCCAGCGAGCTATTGCAGAGTCGGGAAGCGTCGTAGGAATCGCTGTCGGTATCGCCGTCTTCATTCCAATTGGAATCGCAACATCGGGACGATCTTGGATCACGTTGATCACCGCGAGGTGCGGGTTAAGCTCTGCACCATCTATGGTTGATGTTTGCACCAGAAGTTGAAATTCAACGTTCAGTGTTCCTGGTCTTTGCCGGGCTGTTCTATATTCAGGTTTGCCTGCGTCTTGATCTGGAACGAGGATGACAGATTGATCTTCGCAAGAATATCGGCGCGTTCCGTCGAGATACTTCGCACAGCCCTTTGAAGAAAAACGGTCTTGGTAGAGTTGCACCAGCATCGCCTCAATCGATTCTCGGTGCAAGGCGGGCGGAAGGCGCCTCAATTCATCGGAAGATATCTCGGACGCATAGTGAACGTGTATGTAAACCTGCTTGACGCCGTCGAAGATCGGACTCCGCCAGTCCTTGTAATGGTCGGTATTGCCATGCACGAACTGTGCATGCGCAGAGCCCGATGACAAGAGAAGCGCGGCGATAAACCAGAACACATAGAACTTCATTGATTCCCCCATTTCGATTGCGAGCTTTAAAAGCTGGTGGTTAACAAAACCTTAATGCCGTTATGGCATTGTGATTGTGCCCGAATCGAAATTTAAAAACAGTCTTGACGCAGAAATTGTTGGCGTTGCGGTTTTGGAAAGATATCTGAAAGGCTGGAAGCGCGAAGCTACCATTTCTGGTAGGGTGTTTCGACAAACGGTTGAGCTTGCGCCGGGCGAATCAGGCTTTCTTGTCTTCCGGCTTTTTGTGATGGGAGCGCCTGGGGCGGTGGTTTTCTTCAAAGCCGAGCTTGGCCAGCTTCTCGTCGAAGGCCTTGATGGCGGCTTCTTTCTCGCGCAGCAGTTCCTTGATCAGTTCCTGCCGGTGGGCTTCGAGCGTCTTCTGCTCGTTGAGAAACTTTTCGACTTCGTCGGGCGTGGGTTCGGCCGCCTTCGGGGGAGTCTTCGCTGTAGGCTCCTGCGCCATGGAAATATTCTACGTCAGCAGGGCCGCATACGGCACTAGGGCTTCTGCGGCGGGAACTTGTCCTTGATGACCTTGACGATGACGCCCTCGACCTGGATCTTGTTCAGGTCGGCCTTGCCTTCTTTCCCCAACAGGTCCAGAGCGGTCAGCTCAACGCCGAGCTTCTCGATCCCCTCCGAAAACGGCTTGCCGTCCTGCGTTTTCGCGAACCAGTCGCGGATCGCCTGCGCCATCTTGGGGTTCTTCTCAAAGAGACCGGCAGTCGATTTTTCGACAAAGTCCACGACGTAGACGGACTGGTCATGGGCGGGCTTCGCCTCGAATTCCGTCAGGCTCATCGCCCGCGCGGGAAACATCAGAAAACCAAGGGTCAGGGCTATGATTACGAGCCTCATGTCCAATGATAACCCGAATCGAATGAATCTTCTCTGATCGGGCAAGTAAATTTTTGCTCCACTCTTTTTCTTCGTTTGAAGGGTCGTCATAGCAGGTTCACGCTTCTCTCCGTGGTCGACCTGGGCCGCCACACTATTCTGTCCTTTGAAAAACGGGACGGGCCATTCTGTTACACGGAGCTCGAATGCCTTACGGCACGCGGTCCTGATTCAAACTCGGCCTCATCTCATCTCTCGTCCTGCCGGACTACCTTCTCGCCCGCAGGCTCGAAGAAACTCTTCAGCGTTGCTGTATTCTGCTCAAGCCGTCATCGGTTGCTGGCCCCACTGAAAATCTGTGCCATCCACCCACATGCGATGCATAATGACCGCCAGTTTGCGGGCTACAGCCACGCAAGCAATTTGGAAACGACTGCGGCGAGCGATCCGCAGGCCCCAAGCCTTCAATGAACTCCATTTCTTTGTTCTGGTCAGAAGGGTTTGCGCTGCTTCGTACAAATACATCCGCACGAAATCGTCGCCACATTTGGTGATATGCCCGTCATAATCGACCTCGCCCGAGGCAAACTTTTTGGGTGTCAGACCCAAGGCGGCGCCTACATTCTTGGATTTCGTGAACCTGGCTGGAGAATCCAAGAAGGTCTTGAATGCCAAGGCGGTTAACGCGCCTATGCCGGGGATCGTCATGAAGCGCTGGCAGACTTCGTCGTCACGGACATAATCGAGGATTAGCTTTTCCAGTTTTTTGCACTGCTCAATTAGGGGACCGCGCACGGCAAGTAATGGGAAGATGGCCGCTTCCATCATCTCGTCGCCGGCAATCAGCTCGCGCACGCGCTCATCGAAATTCCTGGTCGTGATTTGACCGAGCTTAATGCCGAACGGCTTGAGCGAACCGCGAATATCCGCTTCTATGGCGAGCCGCTTCTCCAGAAGGCAACGCCTGTTGTTCAACAGAACACGGAGTTTCTGGCTATCCGCACTTTTAACATGGACAGCCCGGAACCAGCCAGTGCGCATGATGTGGGCGATACCGCGAGCGTCATTTCGGTCGGTCTTCATGGTCTGGGCCTTCAGAGCCGCTTTGACGTGCCGGGTCTCCAGACAAAAAACTGGCCAGCCTGCATTCCGGAGCTCGTGGCACAACCAAGGGGATAAGTTACCGGCTTCGAGGCCCACGCGCTTGATGGACAATCCTGATTTCTGCAGGAATGACGTAATTTGTGCTGGCTCCGTAAAAACCTTCCCTTCCCGAAGGATGTTGCCTTCGTGGTCGACAATGCAGATGGAAGTTTCTTTTAACGACACGTCTAATCCGGCATAGTGGCTCATGGCCGTTCTCCTGTAGCTATTGGTTGATCGTGGAACAGTCCTTCATTAGCACGGGGAACGGTCAGCTTCACGCTGATTGCCCCAAGCGAGCCCAATCATAGGATTTCTGTTGCGGTGATTTTCCATCTTTCTTTATGCCCCCAACGAGGGGCATCCTTTCTGCCTTTTCAGGCGTTTTAAAACCTCCATTTTCCTCTTGAACAGGACAAGGGGGTTGAGCAGGCCGGACGAAGCAAAGTCAAGGGCGCCCGCCTCTGGCGCTCTGTACCACCCTTGACTGCGCAGGACGGTCTGCCAGCTTTGTTTTCGAGGAAAATGGACGGTTTGAAACGGTCTAGACCGAGGCCTTCGGCGCATCCGGCGCTGTTGCCGGGAAAACCTCCGGCTTTTCCGCCGTGGCCGTGAGCCCCGCCACGGCGCGGGTAAAATCCGGTGCGGAACTCCTGCCCTCGCCTCCGGCCGGACCCGCATAGTCATCGAGCGACACACTATCGTATGCAGAAGCGATATCCGGCTGCTTCTCGATCGCGGCCTTCGCGGCATTGGTTTTCTCGGCGAACTCGCGCTCGTAACCGGTCATTCTCTGCTCGGCTTCCTTGCGTCGGCGCTCCATCTCCTCGGCGCTCAGCCCCTGCCCGCCTCCCGACGCTTCTTGCTGCTCCTTAAGCACCTTCTGACGGAGGCGTTCCATTTCATCGCGTTCGTCGATTGTCTTCTGCCGCTCCTGCCAGGTCGGCGCATCGGGATGTTCGCGGTGCAGGACCTCAGCCTCGCTCGCATCCGATCCGGCAAGCACCTGCCCCGTCTCGTCGCGGTAGCCGCTGCCGTCGAAGTACACGCGGCGTCCGTCATGCAGCCGCAACGCCCGATCCTCGATTTCCTGCTGGCGCTTCGCGATCTCTTTCTCCCGGAATTCGATGTCGGCGAGCAGCCGGTCGCTGCGGCGCTGGATATCGAGCATGGCCTCGTCGTAACGCCGGCGCTCCAGCTCTTCCTCGATCCGGCGCTTCTCCTCGGCGCTCTGGCCGGGATACAGCATCCAACGGCGCGACGACGCGCCCGAGAGTTCGAGGTTGTATTCATCGAAGCTGCGCTGATGCAGGATATCGGCATGGCGCGACCACAGCAGCGTCAGCAGTCCAGGTGGCACGCTGCCGGAAGGCAAGCTCAGCAGCTTGTCCTCGCTCATCGTCTCGATGTCGTCGTCCGCGCCTGACATGATCTTCCACACCCTTCGCGACCAGCCTACACGCTAAGGTTTAATATTCTGTAAATCCACAACCTGAAGCTTCGGAGACTTGCTTTCCAGAATTCGCGTCGGTTTTGGGCGCAAAATTGACTCAGGAGCGGCCTGAACCTGTGCGGCCACACAATTCACACAGGAAGATCAGAACGCACAGGCGCTCGCCTGTGCTTAAACAGGCGCAGAAAAAACGCTTACTTCTTCGCCCCCCGCTCCTTCCACAACGGAATGGTGTCCCACGTTCCCAACTTCACCTGATTCGGCGGCGGGTTGTCCTAGACCTGCGGCCATATGCTGACCCTACCCTCAACGGCGAATGAGCATATCTCTCCGTTTGGCATATTTTGCAAGAAGAGTGGCGTCTTTTGCTAGTTACTCCCGTGCGTTATTCGGCCAGAATGAAATTGTAGCCGGCTCCAGAAGGACTCGGCGAAGTTGGGCAAAGATTGCTGGATGCCAAAGGGGTAAACGCAAATGAACGACAACGAAACCACAGCTCAGGTAAGAGCCTTTGATCGCGCCTACATCAACGGCAAGTTCGTCATACCCCATGGAACCCAGGTCGTTGACCTGGTGAATCCGACCAACAATACGGTTATCGGCAAGGTCACCATGGCGGATGAGATCGACACCCGACAAGCCATCGCCGCGGCCAGGGAGGCGTTCAATACTTTTTCGCAAAGCAGCAAGGAATACCGGATGGAGCTTCTGCAGCGGCTGCATGATGCCGTCGCCAAGCGAATGGATCAACTCGTTAACGCGACGGTTCTGGAATACGGGGCTCCGCAAGACCGCGCGAAGGGCTCGAACAACCTCGCGGCGAACATTTTCCTGCACTTCAAAGAAGTTCTCAAGGACTTCGATCTGGAAAGAACTGTCGGGACTTCCAAAGTCGTCATGGAGCCGGCGGGCGTGGTGGGCATCTTTACGCCATGGAATTCGAGCGCCGGCTCGATCGCAATCAAGGTGGCTCCGGCGATCGCTGCCGGATGCACGGTCGTCATTAAGCCGAGCGAGATGAGCGCGATGCAAACGGAAGTATTGATGGACGCTTTTCATGAAGCCGGTTTGCCTCCCGGTGTCATAAATTTCGTGACCGGCCTCGGTGAGGTCGTCGGGACGGAGTTGACGAAAAGTCCCGACATTCAAAAGATCGCGTTCACCGGTTCGACGCAGATCGGAAAACTGGTCGCCAAGAACTCACTGGATACGATGAAGCGCCTGACGCTGGAGCTCGGTGGCAAATCGCCCAATATCATCCTGGACGACGCCGATTTCTCCACTGCCATTCCGATGGCTGTCGCAGCCTGCTACCTGAATAACGGGCAAGCCTGCATCGCGGCTTCGCGTCTGATCGTGCCGGAAGACCGGCTCGGCGAAGTGAAGCGACTGGCAAAGGCGGCCGTCGAACAAATCAAGATGGGCGATCCCAGGAACAAGGATGTCACCCTCGGCCCCTTGGCGAGCGTAAAGCAGTACAAGCGCGTTCAGGACTACATCAAATCAGGCATCGAGGAGGGCGCGGAGCTCGTCATCGGCGGCGAAGGTCATCCTTCCGGACTTGAGGACGGGAATTTCGTGAAGCCCACCGTGTTCGCCCACGTCACGCGCGACATGCGGATCGCGAAGGAAGAGATCTTCGGACCGGTCCTGTCGATATTGACGTACCAGACGGAAGCCGAGGCCATTGAAATCGCCAACGACACGGAATTCGGGCTCATCGCTTACGTGAGCTCGGCGGACCCCGAAAGGGCAAATCGCGTGGCGCGCAAACTTGCTGCCGGCCGGGTCCTGATCAATACAATAGGCCACGATCCGTTTGCTCCCTTCGGCGGTTTCAAACAATCGGGAATTGGCCGGGAAGGCGGGATCTTCGGACTGCAGGAGTATCTGGAGCCCAAAGCGATCATCGGCTAGCCCGAGAAATATATCGAATGCCAAGGCCGTATGAAACTGAGCAGGAGAGAAAGATGACCGTCAACGTACCAGACCGCTTCAAAGCCGCAAACGCCTTTTGGATAGGGCTCGGCAAGATCGGACTCACGCCGGCAGCCGTGCTGGGCCAAGCGCGGGTGCCAGTGACCGCCTATGACGGCAAGAAGAATCTTGTGACCACGGCTCAGTTCTTCGCGCTTTGGCGCGCGGTGGGAGAGCTTTCCTCTGATCCCGCCGCAGGCCTGAAAATTGCCACCCAGATCGACGTTGGAAATCGGCCACCGTCGACAATGGCGGCCTACTACGCCCGCGACTACCGCGACGCTCTCGGTCGCCTTGCCCGCTTCAAGCAACTGTGTACGCCCGAGGAGCTACAAATCAGAATCGGCAAAGACGAATGCTCAATAGAGCCCGTGTGGCAACACGCGCAGGAGGAAACGCCGCCCCTCTTGACGGACGCCGCCTTTGCGTCATTCGTTGAACTTGGCCGCCGTGGCACGGGCTATCCGGTGAATCCGAAAAGGGTGGAGCTCAAGCGCAAAGCAGAAGGGACCAGGGTCCACGAAGCTTATTTCAAATGCCAGGTCAAGTTCGGAGCGCGCCGGAATGTCCTCGTCCTCCACACCTCCGATCTCGACCGGCCGTTCCTCACCCACAATGCCGAGTTGCTTGAAATGTTGGACCCGCAACTCGACAAAGCTTTGAACGAGCAACGTGCGCAGCGTTCGATCAGCGAGCAGGTGAAATGGATTCTTAAACGCCTGCTGGCCGGCGCCCGTCCCGACGTCTCGGCCGTGGCGCGTGAGCTGGGGCTAAGCGATCGGACCCTGCAAAGGCGGATCGTCGATGACGGGTCGACTTTCCGGCAGTTGCTTCTCGAGGCGCGCCAGGAACTGGCGCGCGAGTATCTCAACCGGCCGGATATCGATGTCGCAGAGGTGGCCTACCTGCTCGGCTACGAGGATTCGAATTCCTTTTATCGAGCTTTCCGAACGTGGGAGGGGACGACGCCCGCCCAGTTGAGGGCAGAGCTCAAACGACCTGTCAATTAGGAGGACCGGCAAGAGGCTACTTCTTCGCACCCTGCTCCTTCCACAGCGGAATCGTGTCCCACGTTCTCAGCTTCACTTCCTTCGGCGGCGGGTTGTTATGCGTGCTATGCGCCACGCCCTTGCCGTAGTCCGGATCACCTGTGAGTGTGATCTGAACGTGCCGGACAGACTTCCACAGCTGCTCTGTGGCCTTGAAGATCTCGCTGCCGAACGGCGCGTTGCCGTGCGCCTTGTGCAGTGCGCTGCCAAAGACCTCGGTGGCCTCAAGCAGGTACGCTCCATCAACCTCGGTAAATTTCCGTTTGCGATAGACCATGGCTGCACCTCCTGCCCGAGTCCTGCCACAGGCCGATCCGGTGTTCAAGAAAAATCGTTCTTGTTTTGTTCTTTTCTGTTTGGGCGGGAACAGCCTGCACGGGTTTGGCGATGTCTAAGTTGCCTTCGCATCAGAGGTCATACCTGCCGTGAGCTTTTCGAGAACCGAGAGACAATCGAGCACGGCTTGTTCCCGCACGACAATACGCTGACCGGGCCGATACGAACTGTCGCCAGTCCGCGCTAGGTAGTCCTCATCCACGAGTCCTTGCGTGTGGGCCAGGAGGTGCCGCTGCTGGAAATATCGGGCAAGAGAGACGCGCTCCGCCGGCACAATGTAGTCATCGTACGATTTACCCGTCGCGCCATTCCAAAGATCGCTACCTTCTTTGAGGTTCTGAAATGCATTGCGCCGCGGCGCCGGCAACGAAGGGAAACGGACATAGATCGCCTCCGCGTACCGCTGAAATGCCGTGACAGCGTTTTGAAGTCCGTTTTCGATGATGAGGCGGACGGTTGTGTCCGCAGCATCCTTGTCGTCGATGGCCGCACGCACACTCGGAATCGCATCGAGCGCGCTTCGAATGGCCCCGATCGCTTGGCTCAACATCAAATCGGCTGCGTTGTGGCCACAAGCCGGGCAGAAGAAGGCGGAGCCGATCACCGCGTAACGGCAATTGCAGGCGGGGCAGCAAATTTTCAGGCGCATCGGGTCAGCAGCCACGTGAGGCAAAAGGATTTGCTGCGGGCTGCTATTGACACTCATGGTGATGCTGATGAAGCTGTTCGGCCTTTGGCGGCGGTTCCAGTTCTCCGCGTCGCGCTTCATGGCGCCGCCGATCCGCTGTTGCAGATATGCAAATGCCGCCTTCTTGACGTGCTCGACCTGCTCCTGAGTCATCCATTTGTCGGATTGGGCGGAATGCCCGCAGAACGGGCAGAAGACCTCCTCATCGCGCACCTTTTCGCGCCAATCGTCTGCCTGCACCTTGAAGGCGAATTGGCACTCGTTGGACGGGCACTCCCGGTCGAGGTACCCGTCCGCGTCCGTGGCGATTGATACTGAGGTCTTTTCGCCCTCCAGACGCTTTGCTTCGCGCATCAGTTCGTCAAACATCGCATTTCCCCATAGGTCTAGTTGTTTTCAACTAAAGATCATCTTCCCGCTGCGCTTCGGTGACTACTTTTGCGAGGCGATACGCCTTTCGGAGCGTCGCTGCTCCCCCTTCAGTCACCTTTCTGCCCTTCAGATTCTTCCAGGGCGATTGGGCGTAGCCTGCAAGGATCAATTCCGAGCCCAGGCCCTTGCCTTTGTGATCCTCATCGACGGTCAGATTGTCGCTTTCGATCAAAGGATGGCGGGGCAATTGGGAGAAGGAAGCACCATAGGCACCTCGATAGGCATCGAGGAAATCAATGCCGGTGTGCTCGTGAATCTGCAATTCGCCAACGAACTCGTCTTCTGTTAGCTGTGCAGCCAGAAGGCGCGCATCCCTCGCCGGCAGTTCCGTCTCGCGGTCCATCGTGTGGCCATTCCTGTTTGGTAATCAAGTCCAGCATAAGCCGGATGCCGATTCGCGTCCAGATCCGGCAGAATCGTTCCTCTCGGACGTTTGTCTGGGAGTTCGGAATTAGACCGGTTCGAGTTCTGGCGAGTTAGGGGGTTCCGGGAGCGAGGGTTCCGAAAGGCGTTTTCAACGGCAGAGGCGACCGCAACACGTCGAAATTTTGGAATGAAATGGAATGAAACCGCCGGTCGGAGGGTCCGTAGGTGATTGAAAACATGGTGGCCAGGGACGGAATCGAACCGCCGACGCCAGCCTTTTCAGGGCTGCGCTCTACCGACTGAGCTACCTGGCCGCTAGATTTTTATTGTAACAGACGAATCCGGCCGTCTGCGTTTACCTGCCGAGACCCCAAACGCTCTCCCGCACATCGCTGCGCTATGCTGAGTTAAAGCCATGCCTCCCATCACCCGTCGTACCCTTTTCCGCGTCGGCGGCGTACTCGCCGCCGCACCTGCCGCCTGGTCCGCCGCGCCCCACATCCGCTTTCCCAGCGCGCCGCGCGACCGCTTGGCGGTGGCTTCCTACCCTTTCCGCGATTTCATGGATCGCCCCGGACACGCCGGCTTGAAACTCACAGCCTTCGCCGCCATGGTCGCAGATAAGTTCGGCATCTACAACATTGAACCGTTGAGTTCCCATTTCCCTTCCACGGAACCGGCTTACCTGGCCGAACTGCGCCGCTCCGTCGAGCGGGCGCACTCGCATGTGGTTAACATTCCCACCAGCGTGGGCGCCAGCCTCTACGACGCGGATCCGGCGCGGCGGGAGAAGGCCATCGCCGGGGCCAAGAAATGGGTAGACGTCGCCGCTTCCGTCGGTTCGCCCAGTATCCGCGTACACGTGCAGGGAACGCATGGCGCGCCCGATGTGGCGCGCGCAGCCGGCAGCCTGAAGCAGGTGTCTGACTATGGCGCCGCGCATGACATCATGATCAACCTGGAGAACGACGACCTTGTCAGCGAGGACGCCTTCTTCCTGGTGAAAGTCATCGAGGCCGTCAACAGCCCCTGGCTGCGCGCCTTGCCCGACTTTGGCAACTCCATGATGAAGGGCGACGAAGACTTCAATTACCGTGCCGTAGATGCCATGTTCCGGCATGCCTACAACATCTCGCACGTGAAGGACAGCGAGGTGGACAATGGAAAGGTCTTCCGGGTCAGTATGGCCAGGACGTTCGACATCGCCAAAGCGGCCGGGTATCGCGGCTATTTCTCCATGGAGTTCGAAGGCGCCGGCGAGCCATACGAAGGCACCCGGAAGCTGATCGAAGAAAGCCTCAGACATCTGTAACGCTGCACCGCATCCAAACTCGGCGCGCGGTTTGAGGAGTTTTGAAGCGCAGCCCGGAGCGGAGCGCAACTCGACGCTCGCAAGTTAATCGTACGGCCCCGTATGCGCAGTCCTTGGGACGCCCGTCTTCAGTTAGAAGCGGTACCCGAGAGTCCCAGAGTCGTGCTGAGCCCGAGCACGGTGTACTTCACCTGGCTGCCCGGTCCGCCCGCCTTCCTGGCCGCCGTCAGATTCTGCGGAGTCGGGCTGAATGGGGCCGGATGCTTCAGCACACTCTTGGGGAAACTGCCGTTGGCCAGCGAGGCCGTTCCCACCACCGTGCCGCTGATGCCATCCACGCTGATTTTTGCCGATACGATCAGGGTGGCCGGCCCGGATGCGGGGAAGCTGTATTTCATGGTCGAGGTCCCCACCGTTCCGTAAGGTACGCCGCCAATGACGACCGAGATCGACCCGGCAGGCAACGAATATGTGGATGTGGTGGACGTGTGACCCGTAGGCGTCAAAGATGTGCTGGCGACTATTGTCAAGACTCCGCTTTCTCCATTCGCTCCCAGTGGATCGGAGCCGGCCAGGACCGGACCCAAGGTGCCGCTAATGGTGTATGTGATATTGGCGGCCGCCAGGAGCGGGCACAGGGCCAACACCAGAACAGTCATAATCAACCATCGTCGTGGTGCTTGCATTTTTAGTTCGTCCCCTCTGTGTGTTCTACTGCGCACGGAGCGAGCCCGCGCGGTCTATGAGTGTATGCCGGATCACCGGGGAAAGCAAGTTATATCGGATGGATAGATGGATCGGCGGTCAGCGGCGAGCGGCGGTTCAGAGGCGCACGGCGCGCGCCGCTAACGCGGTCACGGCGCCGCCCCAGGAACACGCCAGGAATAAACCCAGAGGCTGTGTTTGGCGCAGAGGACGCGGCGAACCTGCTACCAGGTCGAGCCGCGCCCGGCGGGCGCGCTCCGATCTTTCGCTGTGCCGGGCAATCGCGGGAACGAAGCCCTGCCGGGCGCAGAGCAAGCCCAAACCGAATTCCGCCGCTCCCGTAGCCGCCCCCATGTATCCCGTGTAGCTTTTCAGCGCGGTTACCGGACTCCGGTCTCCGACGACGGTTTCCAGGGCATCGGCTTCGCAGCGGTCCTCCGCGGCCGTGCCGAGACCGGCGGCCACCACAAAGTCCGGCGTCAAACCGCCAGCCGCCTGGCAAACGGCCTGGCCGATGACCTGCGGACTCCACGGCGGACGCCACTCCTCCCCGGCACCCATGGCGGACCCGGTTCCGATCAACTCACCCAAAATGGCGGTGTCGCGCGCTACGGCGTGCTCCCATCGCTCCAGCACCAGGAATCCCGCGCCCTCGCCCAGAACGAGCCCGTCCGCTTGATCGTCGAACGGCCGATACGCAGTGTCCGGATCGGAATGCGACAACAAGCCCGCTTGTTCGTATGCCAGGAAGTTTCCCGGCGTGGCGAGAGAGTCGTAGCCGCCTGCCACGGCCACGTCGCAGCGATCTTCCAGCAGGTCCAGGTAGGCCGCGGTGATTGCCTGCGCCGAGGCAGTGTCTTTTTGCGTGAAATTGCCGTTGGGACCGCGGATCCCGAACTCGGTGGACAGCAGAGCCAGGCCGCCGTTCGCCAGCGTGCGCAGACAGATATAGCGGTCGATGAGGTGCGAGGGCAGGCCACCCAGATACTTGTAATCCATCTCGCGACCGGCATCCCAGGCCATGATCAGAGACGGAAAGAAATCGTCGTATTCGACGCCGGTTTGTCCGGAGCCGACGTGGATACCGATGCGCGAGGCATCCGTGCGGCTGAAGTCCATGCCGCTTTGATCGATGGCTTCCCGCGCCGCCCGCATGGCGAACTGCACGGAACGGCCCATGAACTTGTAGTTCTTGGGGAAGCGCAGCAGCGGTTCCAGATCGAAAGCCGCGACGCGGGCAAGCGACTGGGCGGCGTGCCCTTCCACGGAGAAGCCCTGGGCTGCTCCGATCCCGGATTCGCCGCGGCAACTGCGCACCACATTCTCGGCGGCGGTGAGTCCCAGGGGCGTGACCAGTCCAATCCCCGTGATCGCGACGCGCGGCATGACCCTCAACGAATTTTATCAACAGTGCTGCGCGTCGCGTAACCGGCTGGTACCAGGCGCGGCCCCCCGGTTTAGCCCCTGCGCGATCGGCGCCGCCACAGTCCCACGGCCAGCAACCCGGAACCGAGCAGAATCGTGCTGGAAGGCTCGGGAGTCGAGATAATCGTCGGGCTAAAGCTCTGGCTGAACTCGGTGAGCAAGCCGCCGTCTTCGTTGATGTCTTTGAAAATGTAGATCGGTGACGTGCTGGCGAACGGGGCGGAGAGGATCGGCTGGGCGGGTTCACCGGAGCTTACGGTGAGGCTGCCGAGAGGCGCCACCGAAAAGCTGCCGGTGGGATCCGTGCACAAACCCAGCAAGGAACCGGACAGCGGCACCGGATTCGCACAGGCTTCTTCAAAGATGGTGGCGTCGGAGCCCCCCACGGACATGTCGAGCTGACGCACACCGCCGACCACCGCAAACGTGAACAACTCATCGCCGAACCCGGAAAGGTTCGGGTTGAAATTCAGGTACGCCTCACCGGTCCCGGAATCGTACTCCGGTGTTCCAAGCAGGTCGATGATGCCCGGCGCTCCGTTCGTGGGATCGGATACCACGAAATTGTCGAAGGTCAGGCTGCCGCACACCACGACGGTGCTCGAACCCAGGGAACCGCCCGTGCCCAGGTTGCTCACCGTGCAGGGAATCAGATCGGCGCTGGCGATACCTAGGGAAAGCAGAGACAAGCACAACAACAACACCAGGTTTCTCATCGCCGGTAACCGGAAGCATACGACAAGTAACTCAATAAATGCAAGGAATTCGCCCAGTTAGTTTAGATGTTCTAGGGGTCTCACTGATAAGCATGCCGACTTCATCCGGTAACATACCAGATAAACCTGGGCATCATTCCGGCTGCTTAAGATATTTCCGTAGGACAGGATTCCGGATGGTTCTATTGAGTTCGGCCCCGGATAACTACCTCGGCCGGAGTGACGGGCGGTTGTTCCGGTTCGGGGGTTTTACGCGGCCGCACGTCGAGCTTCGACGCCAGAAACACCTGCCGGTTTCGGTTGTATTTCGGGGTGCCGGGCTGGCCTTCGATGGCATCCCATTCCGCGGCCGGGACCTCCTGCATGGTGGGCAGGTATTTCTGCACGTAATGACGGATGCGCTCCTGCACCACACGCTCCGAGGAATTCGCCAGCAGGAACACGACCGAGGCGGCAGGCGCGTCGGCCAGAATCTGGTAGACGTGGGAAGGCTTCCTGACGCGCGCCGATTTGAGAGCCTGCTCGAGTTTCCTCGCCGGCGCATCGAGGTTGCGTAGCCGGTCGGTGTCACTTTTCAACAGGTCGACAGTCTTGAGTAATTCGGCCTTCTCCTTGGGAGTCAGTTTGGCGGTGAGGGCGTGCAGGAACAGGGGGACTTTCGCGTCCACCGAGAGACCGGCGGACTCTACAAGTCTCTCCCCCTTTTCCAGCCGTTCCAGGCCGTGCAGGTTGACCTTGGGACCGGTCAGGGCCGGCGAAAACAGTGTCAGAAGCCGTTCCTGATCGAGTGCCTGAACCACCTCTGCGGCGTTGAACTCGGTAGCGATGTTCTGCAGTTCCATGCCCAGGCTGGGGGAGGAAATCAGATCCTCCATCCGCGCCGCACGCGCGTTCTGGTACTGCGCCTGGGTGCGCTCTTCCACCGCAAATCCGAGCCGGATCCGAAGCCGGTTCAGACGCAGCAGGCGCACCGGGTCGTCGTAGAAAACGTACGGATGCGTACTGCGCATTTCGCGGTGCTCGAGATCGGCCAGACCGTTGGTGGGATCCAGCAGCAAGCCGCGCGACGCCCGGTTGAGCGACAACGCGATGGCATTGACGGTGAAGTCTCGTCCGCGCAGATCTTCTTGAATGGTGGCCGGGGTGACTTGGGGTTTCCCGCCGGCCTTGGCGTAGCGTTCCTTGCGCGACATGGCGATCTGGCCGGTGACACCGTTGGCGAATACCAATTCGGCCGTGCGCCGGTTCTCGTCCAGGCTTACGATCCGGGCGCCCTGTTCCTCGAGCGTTCGCGCCACCTTCAGGGCATTGCCCTCGACGCTGAAATCCAGGTCCCGGATGGGAAAGCCGCCCATCATATCGCGCATGCCGCCACCGGTGAGGAACAAGTTGACCCCGGCAGCACCGGCGGCTGCCTGCACCTGTTCCAGGACGCGATTCTGATCGGCGCTCAGGTGGCTGTCGAGCATGAACATGTAGTCACTCATGTATCTGTCAGGCCCTCGGGTGGTGCTCGTCGACGGTCTTCCGCAGCCGGGAACGCATCACGTGCGTGTAGATCTGCGTGGTCGAAATATCCGCATGTCCCAGCATGGTCTGCACGCTGCGCAGATCCGCTCCGCCTTCGAGCAGGTGGGTGGCGAAGCTGTGGCGTACCACATGCGGTGTCAGATGATGGAAAATGCCGGCCTTGCGTCCGTGCCGGCGCAGTAGCTTCCAGAAAGCCTGGCGGGTCATGGGACCGCCGCGCGCAGTCACAAACAGATGGCGGCTGGCGCGGTTTTTCAGGATCGCGGGCCGGCTTTCCGCAAGGTAAGCGCGCACGGCAGCCAGAGCGGCCTTCCCTACGGGTATCATCCGCTGCTTATTGCCCTTACCCGTAGCGCGGAGGACACCCATGTCCAGGTTAAGATCGGAGATCTTCAAGCCGCACAACTCCGACACCCGCAGCCCGGTGGCGTACAACAACTCGATCATGGCGTGGTCCCGGATGCCGGGCGGGCGGGATTCGTCCGGGGATCCCGATATCTTCTCGATCTCTTCCAGATTGAGGAACTTAGGGATAGTCTGCCACTGCCGGGGAGAGCCCAGGTGCTCGGTCGGATCGGACACGATACGGCCCTCGCGCAGCAGAAAGGCGCAGAAGCTCCGCAGCGTGGACAGGTGGCGGGCCACGGTCCGCGCGCCAAGGCCTTCTTGATACAGCAGGTCCACGTAGCGGCGCAGCGTCTCGTCGCCGGGGATGACGCCACCGGCTTCCCGCGCCACAAACTGCTCGAACTTCTGCAAATCGGTCTGATATGAAGCGATCGAATTGGCGGCTAACCCTTTTTCGATTCTGCAAAAATTGAGGAACGACACTACGTCGGCGTGCAGGGGTCCGGCGATCGCTGTGGAGGCGTCCTCCATGGTGCCAATGATACAATAACCCCGACCAATGTTTAAAACAATGTTTCATTTCGAGGATTGAATTGGCCGGTTCGACCTCCAAGAAAGTCCGGATCAGCCGCTTCGACCGGGAGCCGCTGTTGGGTTTTGTCAATCCGCAGACCTACCTGAGAGCGGCGGGGGTGGAGTTTTTAACCCAGGACGGCAGTTACACGGTGACGCCCTATGACGAGATCAAAGCCGTCCAGTTCGTGAGGGATTTCGAACCGCCGGACCCCTCGGTTGAACGTAAGGTATTCAATACACGGCCTAAAATGGACGGGCTGTGGGTTCGCGTCAAGTTCCGGGACGGCGAGGTGATGGACGGAATCCTGGCAAACAATCTACTGCAGATGGAGCCGTACGGATTCAGCATCGTGCCTCCCGATCCTTACTCGAACAATCAGCGGCTTTTTCTGCCGCGAGCAGCGTTGGTCGAGCTGCAGGTTCTAGGAGTAGTAGGCAGCCCGCTGCGGCAGCGGAAGCCTAAACCGGTACCGAAGGAGCAGATCGGACTGTTCGACTGAACCCGGCTTTGGCTCAGAACCCGCCCCGCGGGCGATAGCCCGGGCGCGACCGCACGCGGTACTTCTTGCCTATGTCCGAGACAATTTCGACCGTCACCTTGCGGAAGCCCTCGTTCGGATTCGGCTGCGGGTAATAGGTCACCGTGTAGGAGTTCCCCAGATCCTCGCGAATGGACTCGAATGCCTCCACCTGTTTCTGCCAGGTCTTGGCCCAATAGGCCTTACCGCCGGTGCGCGCCGCGATGCGCCGGAACACGCCGCTTGAAATCGGGTCCTTATTGACTTCGTTGGTAGAGATCACGTAGATGGGGATGCCCTCGTCCTCCGCGACTGCGCGTACGTCGTCGGGCGCTACCATGCTGGCGTTGTCCGGGCCGTTGGAGAACACGATCACCACCTTGCGGCCGGGTACTTTGGCGGCATCGCGCAAGGTTAGGAGCAGACAGTTGTACAGCGCGGTATCGTCTCCAGCCACGGATTTTCGCAGGCCGCCGATGGCATCGCCGCGATCGCGAGTCAGGGACGCGGCCCGGGAGAGATTACGGCTGAAGGTATACACCGCGACCGAATCGGCGCGATCCAACCCGCGCACGAAATCGGCGATGGCATCCTCGGCGTACACAAAGCCGCGATACATGAAGTTGCTGGTATCGAACAGCACGAAAACGTTGGTGCCCACAAAGGCGTCGCTGTGCAAGTCGATGCCGGGGTTGCCGGGAGCCTCGGCGGTTTCGCCGGCCACCAGCGGCCGGGTGCTGCCGTCCGCCATCACCTGCACCGGCGGCTTGGTGCCTTCGGCGAAGGTCGCCATTTTTTGCGGGATGCCGTCCTCGTAGATTTTGAAATCGGTGTTCTTCAGGCCGTTGATGTAGCGGTTATGGCTATCGGTGACGGTGAAACTCAGGACCACCATGTCCACCTTCACGCGGAACACGGGGTGCTGCGCATCCTGCGCCTTCAGGACGGCCGCGCCGGCGGCCGCGGCCAGAAAACCACGGCGGGAAATGAGGTTCATGGGATTGATCGTCGTCACGGCCGCGGCTCCGAGGTTTTTTCGAGCGCCATCAACTGCACGCGGCTTTTGGCGCGGACATCATCGCCCACGATGCGCAAGGAACGCAGCACCGCCGGCCAATCTTCCAGATGGGAAGCGAAAATGTGCTCCACCAGTTTTTCGGTCCATTCCGGGACGCGCACGTTAAGCTGCGAAGGCTGCATGTAGGTGTCGTCGGCCAGTTCCGCCCAGTACAGGGAGTTGGACTCCCAACTCTCGGCCAGGATGCGGCTGGAGTATCCCATCAGCGTGGGGAAAGTGCGCAAGTGCAGCAACTCGGGACGGTAGGAATTGGCCAGGGTGGGCTTGGGAGTTCCGAAAGCGGCGGAGATCGCCGCATAACTGACCTGTTGCGGCGACGCGGCAGCCAGCCGGCGCAGCTCCTGGAGCAGCGGCGAAGCGGCACTCTTAGGGTCGGCCTCCATCTTCGCCGCCAGGATAAACAACTCCGAAGGCGTCACTTTGTTCAGCGCGGCCGTCAAGTCGCCGGAACTGAGGAGTGTGTCGACCTGGCTCAAGCGTCCCGGCGCCATCTGTGCGCTCAGGATGCCGATGGATTGTTGCCGCAGCGCGGGATCGAGCACGCACTGCGCCAATAGCGATTTCCCGTAGCGCAGGTGCAGGCCCACCCAGTGCACCTGGTTGGGGGTCACGTTCCACCAGCGGGGGATTACGGCGCTGAGCATCATCTGAGGCACCAGGTCGCTCCAGATCAGCGCCTGGGTTTGGTCGGGCACCAGGAAGTTCTCCTCGGCCGCCGCCAGCGCGTACGGCAAGCCCACCAAAGACCCAACCAGCCGGCCACCCGCGTTGGCGGGCCATCCGGAACCGAATACCTCGGTGCCGCGCCACATCCGGTTGCTGGTCTGCACACCAAGAAAATCATGACTGCGGACGAACAGAGGATTGGTGTACAGGACCTCGGCGCCCGGAGGCGCGTAGTGCGCGTAATTGTAGGCCGCCAGCGTATCGCGCAGCAGCGGCGCCAGGAAGCCGCGCACGTCGCGGAGCCTGTCCGCGCCGGCCTTCTCGGCAGCGGCCCGCAGGTTCAGCTTGCGCTCCGCCTCGATGTGCTTGTCGGTCCAGTAGCCGAAGGCCAGCGAGTTCCTCTCGATCGGTGTCAATGACGCGCGCGGCAGGGGAATTTCGGCAATGCGCGCGGAAACCCGCGCCAACAGCGCCGGCTTCAACTGGCCCGGGACCCCGGCGCTCAACTCTTTGTCCAATTCCAGCAGATCGTCAAGCGAAATGATGTGCTGGGATTCCAGGATGCGCATCATTTCCTGCACGACCTCGGTGTGGGATTCGACATCGGCGGGATTGGCTGCCCCGGCAAGCAGGTCCAACAGCCGCTCCTGCGCCGATCCGGCCGCCGCCGAACCGGTGGCGGTAAGCAGCAACTTCACCCCGCCACAGCCGGCATCGAACAGGGCCCGGTCGTCCCGAATAGCCGCAAAGGGCGCCAGGATGGCCTGGAAGGTCTGGTCGGTCTTGTCGGCCGGCAGACTGCCGAGGCGCGAAAAGATCTGCCATAGCCCCACCAACGACTGCATCGTGCCGAGCGTGTCCGCCCGCAGCAGAGTGTCTTTGATGCGGCCAATGTCTTCCGCCGTATCCAGGAATTGAGAGATCGATTTGTCGCTCAGGTCCGGCGCATCGTTGAAGATGGCGTACTGGCTGCCATAGATCCGGTAGTTGCGCGCCAACCGGTCGGCGGTCTCCGCGGACAGGGGCGTGGCGCGAAAACGGTCCAGATCGCTCAGCGCCAGGAAGATCTTCAGCGGCTCATTCTCGACGGACTTGCGGGTCAGGCCGAACAGGGCCTCCAGTATGTCATCCGGGTCCCGCCAGGAGGCGGCCGCGCGGGTCAGCTTGGCGTCGTATTTGCCTTGCGGATGGTTGGCGAACAGGTCCTTCCAGACCTGCAGATTGCCAGGCACGTGCGGACGGCCGCCCGGCTCCATCCACAGACGGGTGGTCAGCAACATCATGTCGGCGTTGGCGCGAAACACGGGGCGGGCCGGCCCGGGAGTGGTCACCCGGCCGCGAATGGCCGAGTAGAAACGCTGCAGACGGGAGGGCTCGGTCAGGTAGTCTTTCACGGGGCCGTTGATGCGGGCCAAGGCGTCGAAATAGCTCGCCATCCAACCGTCGTCTTTGGAGAGCAGCTTGTCAAAGAACGCCGTACCCTGGTCCGGCGACACTCCCGCCAGGCTGCCCCAGGCGCCGGCACTATGCGATCCTCCGGGGACCACGGCTTTGCCGCCGCGCAGTTCGAACATGCCGCCGAAGAAATCCAACACGTGCGCGAAGGCCTTCAAGTGCGCGATCGGAATATTCTTACGGAATTCGGCCGCGGTGTAGGGATCCAGCTTGGACATCCCCAGATAGAGCCGGCACAATGCCGGGTCAGCCAACAGCGCGTCAATGAATTCGCCGGTATCCTTTTCTTTGGCCGTCAACCAGTACCCGGTGCTAAAGAGCACCGGCACCCGCGCGGGATGCATATCGTACGTGAAAGGCCGGTTGGTGCGCAGGGCCTCTTCCAGGGCGGGGAGGGGGAAACCGGAATCGGTGGTTAGAAAAGCCCTGGTCGCATTTACGGTTTCGAGCACCAGTTCGCTGCCACACCCGCCGCGCATACGAAAACCGAGAATGCGGAGCAGTTCGCCGGTTTGGGACGAATCGCACGATTGAATCTTGATGATTCTGTCCGGACCGGCAAAGGTGGCCAGTTCGCGGGCCTGTGACAGATAACGGTGAACGAGCTTCAAGTATTCGGTCTGTTCCAACGCTTCGTTGCTGTGCGAGGCCTGGTATCCGTTGGTGACCACATTGCGCGCCAGCGCCGGCAATATATCGTCCGGCAGCGCATCGCGGGAAATGGCGGACATACGGCTGAAGGAACCGAGGGGTCCGGGGATCTCGATATATTCGCGGCTGCTGTCGGCGCCGGCCGCCGGCGCCGGAATGTTCACGTTGGTTCCCGCAATTTGCAGGTATCGCGCCGCATTCGGCCGGTCGCCCGCCAGCAGGTAGATTTCCGCCAGGCGGCCCGCCACCGCGGAGCGCTGCGCCTGGTGCGCCGATCCATCCATCGCGGCCAGGAGCTTGCCGTAGGCGTCCGTGGTCGCCGGATCGGCATGCTGGTCCAGGAATTCGGCGTATTCGGTCAGGGCGACCACATCGCCCGACTGGGCGGCATGAGCCAACAGGCTCCGTGCGCCAAGGCTGTCGCCGGACTCTTCCAATTGCCGGGCGCGATCGAGATTCTGACTCGCCCCAACACCCAAAACGAACCCAAAAAGAAGAAGGATGATCACCCTGGAGAACTTCATGGCGGTTCCCGTACCCGTGGTGATCTACTTTAGCATGTCCGGTTGACCGGTGGTGGACGGCAGAATGTAAATCCGTCCCAGGGAAGGTGGTGAGGGTAACGCGATAGGGACTCTGCAGGTTGGTAGGGCGCGCGTTACCCCCGGTGTTTGGCAATTAGTAACACGGGGGCATCCGGAGAGTCGCGGAATTTCTTCCATCCGGTCTTTTTTTTTCATTTTTGTGAGACTTGTACGTACTAGACTCCCCTCGTATTTCCACCGCCAGGGCCAAGCGGGGCAGATCGATTGCAGCGGATTCGAGCCCGCCCTCCCTGCTAACATCAACATCAGGGCAAGGCCGTGAAAACGATCTTCCACGTGGACATGGACGCGTTCTTCGTGTCGGTCGAGGAGTTGTTCGATCCGTCGCTGAAGGGCAAAGCCGTGGTGGTCGGGGGGCGGCCCAATGAGCGGGGCGTGGTTTCGGCGGCATCCTACGAGGCCCGTAAATTCGGCGTGCATTCGGCCATGCCCCTGCGCACCGCCGCGCGCCTCTGCCCGCACGCAATTTTTGTAGACGGCCATCCGGAGCGTTACCGCGATTACTCCGCGCGGGTGCACGAGGTGCTGGACCGATTCTCGCCGCTGGTGGAAATGGCCTCGATCGACGAGGCCTACCTGGACATGAGCGGCACCGAGCGGTTGCTGGGACCGCCGCTGCGCGCGGCTCACAGTCTGCATGAGGCCATGCGGGCCGCCACGCGTCTCAACTGCTCGATCGGCATCGCCGCGTCGCGCCTGGTGGCCAAAGTCTCCTCCGATCAGGCCAAACCGAATGGCGTGCTCTGGATCCCGGCCGGCTGCGAGGCAGCGTTTTTGGCGCCCCTGGACGTGCGCAAGATCCCCGGCGTCGGCAAAGTGACGGAGCAGAATCTGCACACCCTGTCGATTCGCAAGGTCGGCGACCTGGCGAAGCTCGACGAGCGGTTCCTCGAAGAGCGTTTCGGCAAATGGGGCCTGGCCCTGGCCGGCAAATCGCGCGGGCTGGATGCCGGCGGCTGGTTCGATACGGCGGTCGGCGAAGACGCCGGACCTAAATCCATCAGCCACGAGCATACTTACAACGAAGACACGCATGACCTGGCGGTGTTGGAATCCACGCTGGCAAAGCTCTCGGAGATGGTGGGGCGCCGCCTGCGCGAACACCGCCTGCGCGCGCGGACGGTGCAGCTCAAGCTGCGCTATTCGGATTTTTCCACCATCACGCGGGCGCACTCCATCGAACGGCCCACCGAACTGGATACGGAAATCTTCAATCAGGCCCGCGCGCTGTTCCTGAAGAATTGGAAGCCGGGTGCGAAGGTGCGGCTGCTGGGCGTCCACGTTGCTTCATTTGAAGAGGTGCAGGACCAGATGGATCTGCTCGACGAAGGCAGGCACGAGCGGTGGGAGCAGGCCTTGGCCGCCGCCGACAAGCTGCGCGACAAATACGGTGACGCGGCCGTATCGCTGGCCGCGGGGATGAAGGGCGCGTTTCGCGAGCGGGTCCACGAAGCCGACCCGCGGCGCGGGATTCGTCCGCAGGGGCCGGAGACCGGAAGCCGGGAGCCGCGACCGTGATCCACGTGATCGGCGGCGGACTGGCCGGCGCGGAGGCGGCCTGGCAGATCGCGGAAGCCGGGCTCACGGTTGTGCTGCACGAGATGCGGCCCGTGCGGCCCACCGCCGCGCATCAGACCGACCGGCTGGCGGAGCTGGTTTGCAGCAACTCGCTCAAGTCCGAACAGGAGAATTCCGCGCCCTGGCTATTGAAAGAGGAATTGCGGCGCCTGGGATCGCTGGCACTGCGGGCCGCGGCCGCCGCGCGGGTACCCGGCGGACATGCGCTCACCGTGGATCGGGAACTCTTCTCCGGCGAGGTGACGCGCGCGATTGCGGCGCACCCGCGCATCGCGGTCCGCCGCGAAGAGGTGCGGGAGGCGCCCCTGGACGGTATCACCATCATTGCCACCGGTCCGTTGACCAGCGACACCCTGGCGGCGGCCATCGCGCGCTTGACCGGATCGGACCGGCTGTTTTTCTATGACAGTATCAGCCCGATCGTGGAAGCCGATTCGGTCGATCAGGCGATTGCGTTTCGCGCCTCCCGCTATGACAAGTCGCTCGACGGAACGGCGGATTATCTCAACTGCCCGTTCGACCGCGCGCAGTACGAGGCGTTCGTGGACGCGCTGCTGGCGGCGCAGAGCGTAGAGTCGCACATCGACGAAAGCGTGCCGTATTTTGAAGCCTGCCTGCCCATCGAGGAACTCGCCCGCCGCGGCCGCGATACGCTGCGCTTCGGACCGATGAAGCCGATGGGGTTGCTGGATCCCCGTACCGGCCGCCGTCCCTGGGCCGCGGTTCAGCTTCGCCAGGAGAATCTGCGCGCCGACAGTTATAACCTGGTGGGCTTTCAGAACCATCTGAAGTATGGGGAGCAGGCGCGGATTCTGCGCATGATCCCGGGGCTGGAACACGCGGAGTTCGTGCGCTTCGGGCAGATCCACCGCAACACCTACATCAATGCGCCCGCGCTGCTGGCGCCTACACTCCAATTGCGCACGCGGCCGGAGGTCCTGTTTGCCGGCCAAATCTCCGGAGTGGAAGGTTACGTGGAAGCCATCGCCACGGGACTGATGGCGGGCATGCACGCCGTAGCGCTGGAGCGCGGGGACCAGCCGCGGTCGTTTCCGCGGGAGACGGCGCTCGGATCGCTCTGCCAGTACATCGCGGGCGCCGATACGCGCAATTATCAGCCGGCCAACATTACTTTCGATTTGCTGCCGCCGCTTGACGAAGCCACGCGCCAACAGTTGCGCCACGATAAGCGCGCGCGGCACGCCGAAGTCTGCCGGCGGGCACAGGCGGCATTCGACCGGCACATTGCCAGCGCCGGACAGTCCGGCTAAACTCGAACAGGAGGATGACGATGGGTCTTCGGAATTGGTTGGCCGTCCTGGTTTTGGGGCTGGCCGCCACGCTATCCGCACAACGGCGGGCGGCCCCCGTGACGGGCGCGCCGTTCTCTGCCGAAGAGGTCACCGAACGCGTGCAGACTCTGCCTGACGGCACACACCTCACACACACGAGCACGGTCATGATATACCGCGACTCTCAGGGCCGCACCCGCCGGGAGCCGCAGCACGCCGGCGCGCTGCCTGCGATCATCGGCATACTCGACCCGGTGGCGCACGTCCGGTACCTGGTGAATCCGCGCCTGAAGACCGTGAGCAAATATACTCTGTCTCCGCGGCAGGGATTGCCCATGCAACGGTCGGCGGGCGGACCGATGGCGCGCCCTACGGAATCGCCCGACGCCAAGACTCCACGGCGATCCACGGAAGACCTTGGTACCGAGACGATGGAGGGACTTTTGGTCACGGGGACTCGCCGCACCGTCAGGTGGCCCGCCGGATCGCGCCTGGGCAATGATCGCCCGGTAACCACGACCGAGGAGACTTGGGTGTCGCCGGACCTGCAAGAGGTGGTGCTTTCCAAGCGGACCGACCCCGAACGCGGAAATAGCACCCGGAAACTGATCAACATCAGCCGCGCCGAGCCGGACCCCAGCCTGTTTCAGCCGCCGCCGGATTACCGGATCGTGGAGGACAACGGGGAGGTGTTTCCACATTAATCCGGTGTCCGAACTGGAACTTCAAATCGGCCGTTACCTGGACGAATTGGCGCGCGCGCAAGTCTCGCCGCACACGCTCGCGGCGTACGGCGGCGATCTGAGCCAATTCCTGGAGTATTTCACACCGCCGGATGGCGAGCCGCCGCCGCTGGCGAAATTTCAGGTGCTGGAGATACGCGAGTGGATGGCGGACTTGTACGCGCACAATCTGAGCCAGGTTTCGATCCGGCGCAAGCTGGCGGCGGTGCGTGCATTGTTTCGTTTCCTCTCGCGCGAGGGGCTGATCGCCATGAACCCCGCGCGCCTGGTCCGCACGCCCAAGGCGCCCAAGCGCCTGCCGGACGTGATGACCGCCGAGCAGGTCAACGGTCTGATCGATACAGTAGCCGCGGACAAGTTCGAGCGCGCGCATCCGGCCCGCGATCGCGCCATTTTCGAGTTTCTCTATGGGTGCGGCCTGCGTGTGAGCGAGTTGGTGGGGCTCGACCTGGAGGATATCGACCGCGCCGAGCGCTGGATCCGCGTCCGCGGCAAGGGCAAGAAGGAGCGGCAGGTGCCGTTCGCCGGCAAGGCCGCCGACGCGTTGGATCGATATCTCGCCGAACGCCCCGTCACGCCGCGCCAGCGCGCCGTGTTTCTAAATCACCGGGGCGGGAGGCTGACCGCGCGCGGCGTCGCCGGAATCGTGAAACTCTACGGCATTCTGGTGAACGGCGATTCTTCCATCCATCCGCACAGCTTGCGGCATGCGTACGCTACGCACCTGCTGGCCGATGGCGCCGACCTGCGCGCCATACAGGAATTGTTGGGACACGCGCGTCTTTCGACTACGCAGAAGTATACGCAGGTCTCGCTGACTGATCTAATAGAGGTGTATGACCGCGCCCACCCCAAAGCCTGAGGAGCGTCCGCCGCGGCCGCGCATCCCGCGTCCGGTGGCGCTCGGCGCAGCCGCATGCCTGATCTTCGCCGCGTTTGCGGTAGCGCTGATGCGGCTCATGCCGTCACCGCACGCCAGCACGGACTACCTGGTGGTCGGCACGCTGGCGACCCTGGCGGCACTGATCACAGTGTTCGCCGGCCTCATGCTCACCCGGCGGCGGCGCTGACGGGATACGCGGCCGAGTAAACCTTGCCACTAGCCAGCGCGTCCCAAAGCGAGCTATCATGCCCATATATCACCGGGCCAAAAGGGGTAGGCCACATGCAAGCGAAGACCGTGCGCAGACTCATAGCAGGCGTTGTCGTCATGGGATGCATGTGCGCATGGGGCCAATCGGACGAGAGCGCCGCGCGCCAGAAATACGACGCTAAAATCCGGGCGACTTACAATTTTCGCTTCGCCAAGGATAACCTGTCGGCGCCCGGTAACGCCGCAGCGGTAGGCAACGAGTTCATACCGCCCTCCGCATTCCTCAGTGCGGACTACTGCGGACGCTGTCATCAGGAGGCCTACGCGCAGTGGCGCCAGGCGCTGCACTCCAATTCCTTCCGCACGCCCTTCTACCGCACCAGCGTGAACATTCTGCTGCGGACCAAAGGCATTGAATACACCCGCCACTGCGATAGCTGTCACAATCCCATCGCCGTTCTCTCCGGAGGGCTGACACAGGATTCCCAGGTGGACCGCGCGTTCGACCAGGACGGCCTCACGTGCACGACCTGCCATTCCATCCAAAAGCTGGAATCGACCAATGGCAACGGCAGCTTCGTGATGGGTGTGCCAGCCGTCATGGTCGATGAAGAGGGCAAACGCATCCCCGGCGCAGTGCCGGACGATGAGATCCGCAGGCATCCCGACCGCCACTCCCGCGCCGTCATGCAGGCTTTCTACCGCACTTCCGAGTTCTGCGCCGCATGTCACAAGGCCAATCTGCCGAATCCGTTGAATGATTACAAGTTCATCCGCGCCTTCACGGCCTACGATGAGTGGCAGAACTCCAAGTTCTCCAACCGCAACCCGTTGACATTCTATGCCGCCGGATTTACGACCTGCCAGGATTGCCACATGCAGCGCGCCGCCCTGCAACTCACCGATGATGGCGCCAAACACGGTACGCTGGCCTCCCACCGCTGGCCGGCGGGCAATACGGCTGTGCCGTTTTACTACGGCTTCACGGAGCAGTTACAGAAGACCATCGAATTTCTGAAGTCGGGCAGCTATCTTAACGTCGATCTGTTCGGCTTCCAAAAAGCCGGCGAGGCGCTGACGGCTCCGATCGGATCGGTGCCGTTCCAACTATCGGCGGGAGAAGTAGTCCAGATGCTGGTGGTGATCCAGAACAAGAACATCGGTCATTCCCTGGTGCCCGAAGTGCGGGACTTGTACGAGCCGTGGGTCGAGTTCCAGGTTACCGATGCCGCCGGCCGCGACATCGATCATAGCGGGTTTCTGAAACCGGGCGGCTCGCTGGACGAGCGGGCTCATAGTTTCACCAACAGGCCCGTGGATATGGGTGGTGAATTCGTCGATAACCACAAGGTCTGGACCATTCACTCGGTGGCTTATGACAACACGATCCAGGCCGGCCGCTCCGCCCTGGTGCGGTACGAGTTCCGGATTCCCGCCGATGCCAAAGGACCTCTTACAGTCACTGCACGGGTCAATTATCGCCACTTTCGGCAAAGCTATCTCGATAATATCTTCGGCAAGGATCATCCGGCCTATCCCGTAGTGGAACTGGCTTCCCGTACACGTGTCTTTAAGCTGGGCGCTAATCCGCCTGGCGGTCGGGAGAAGATGGACAATGCCGACTGGATGCGTTGGAATAATCTGGGCATCGCCTATCTCGATCAACTGCAATACGCCGATGCCATGCACGCGTTCGAGCAGGTCTTAAAACTCCGCCCGGATTATGCCGACGCTTATATCAACATCGCGCTGACATACCTCGAATGGGAGAAATACGCGGAAGCCCGACCCGGCCTCGAAAAAGCCCTCCAACTCAGCCCCAACAATGGCCGCGCCCTTTACTACCTGGCGCTGGTCGAACGGCGCGAAGGCCATCGCGACGAGGAGGTGGCCGACCTGCAGCGAGTCGTCGAACAGTATCCGCAGTCCCGCGACGCCCGCCGCGAACTGGGCATTGCTTATTACCAGCGCCACAGCTACGAGGATGCCCGCGAGCAGTTCGAACAGCTCCAGGCCATCGACCCGGATGATCTGGCGGCCCACTATAACCTCGCCGTCCTCTACCGGCGGATGGGCATGAAAGATCAAGCCGCCGCCCAAGCCGCCATGTTCGCCACCAGACAGATCGATCCCGGCGCGCCCACCTACTCACTCGAATTTCTGCGCAAACATCCGGAGATCTCCACCGAAAGCGTCCCCTGGCATATGCATACCGACCTGCCCCACGATACCTCCACGGCCTCCGACGGCGTGACGTCAGCCGAGGCCCAACACCGATGAAGCCAACCCGCCGCCAACTTGTCCGTTCCCTGAGCCGCACCGCCATGGTGCTGCCATTCGCCGACTTGTTCGCATTAGCCCAAAAGCTCCCGGGGCCTATCGAGCGAAGCTACAATGCCAAAGCTATGCCGCCGCCTCCCGGGCCTAAGTCGCCGATCGAAGGCACGCCCCTGGGCCTCTCTTTCGTGGATGTAGTCAAGCAGTCGGGGCTCGCCGTGAAAACCATCTACGGCGGCGAGGGCAAAAACAAGTATCTTCTCGAAACTACCGGCTGCGGCCTGGCCTTCTACGATTACGACCAGGATGGCTGGTTGGATGTCTTCCTGGTCAACGGCTGGCGTCTGGAGGGCTTCCCGGCGGGCCAGGAACCCCGCTGCCATCTCTTCAAGAATAACCGCGACGGCACTTTCACCGACGTGACCAAGGGCTCCGGCCTGGAACATCGCACCGGTTGGGGACAGGCCTGCTGTGTTGGCGACTACGATAACGACGGCTACGACGACCTGTTTGTCACTTACTACGGCCAGAATGCCCTATACCGCAATCATGGCGATGGCACTTTCACCGACGTGACCAAGGAAGCCGGCCTGATCCAGCCTGGCCCCAAGACCCGATGGAACACCGGCTGCACCTTTGTCGATTACGACAAGGACGGTCACCTGGATCTCTTCGTCGCCAACTACGTGGATTTCGACCTGAAGACCGCTCCGCCGCCGGAAGCCGGGCCGTGTACCTATAAGGGCCTGCTGGTGGCCTGCGGTCCCCCCGGCCTCCCCGGCGGCAAGAACATCCTTTACCACAATAACGGCAACGGAACATTTGCCGATGTCAGCCAGAAGGCCGGTATTTGGAACACGCAGGGCACGTACGGACTGAGCGTCGCGGCTTCCGACCTCGATAACGACGGATGGCCGGATATCTACGTCGCCAACGACTCTTCCACCGCGACGCTTTATCAGAATCAGAAGGACGGCACCTTCAAAGACATCGCTATCGAATCCGGAGCCGCGCTCTCGCCGGAGGGCAAGCCCCAGGCGGGCATGGGCGTCTCCATAGGCGATTACAACCGCGACGGCAACCTGGATGTCGTGAAAACCAACTTCGCCGGCGACACCGACTCGCTTTATACCAACCTCGGCGACGCTTCTTTCGAAGACCACACCTATCCGAGCGGCCTCGGCGTGAATACGCGTCTGCTGGGCTGGGGTGTCGGTTTCTTCGATATGGATAATGACGGCTGGCTCGACATACTCATGTCCAACGGGCACGTCTACCCGGAAGTCGATAAGTCGAATGCCGATCTGAAGTATGCCGAACATAAGTACTTATACCGCAACTTACAAAATGGGAGATTCGAGGAAGTAACCGACAAAGGTGGCCCCGGTATTCTGGAAAATGCGCCGGCCCGCGGCTGCGCCTTCGGCGACTACGATAATGACGGCGACATCGACATTGCCGTCAATTGTGTCAACGCCGTCCCTCAGCTCCTGCGCTGCGATTCCACCCTCAAACGCAATTGGATCAAGATCAAGCTGCAGGGCGTGAAGTCGAACCGTACAGGCATCGGCACGCGCGTCACCGTCGTGGCGAAGACCAAGGCGGACTCCGCCAAGCCGCTGTCCCAAATGGACGAACTGCGCAGCGGCGGCAGTTACTTCTCCCAGAACGACCTGCGTATGCACTTCGGCCTGGATCAAGCCGCTAAAGTAGACAAGGTGGAAATTCGCTGGCTAAGCGGCCAGGTGGATGAGTTACACGACCTGGAAGTCAACAGGCTCTACGTGATTCAGGAAGGTGGCAGGATCTTAAAGAAGGAGTCTCTACGCTCGTAAGAGTTTTCTGGCCGCTGTTACTCACTCTTCCTGCCCTGGGTGCCGGCCGCTGCCCGTGGCTCAACGCCGCCACCGCCGGCGGCTTTCTGGGCGGTGAGGTCCAAATGACTCTAACATCCAACAGTTGTGACTTCGTCCGCCCGGCGGCCGAACTGCGCATTGAAGTCACACCCGCCGCCCGGCGCCACGCGCAGTGCCCGCCTGAAGCCGAGTCGCTGAAAGGGGTAGGCAACGAAGCCGCCGTCTGCGCCTATGAGGGCAAGCCAGGCTGGCTCGGCGCGCAGGTCACCGGGCGGGTCCGTGACCAGGCATTTCTGGTCCGCGTCAGCACCAGTGACCGCTCCATGGCGCCCAAGGTCCTCCAGCAAAAGGCCCGCGACATAGCCGAACAGGTAGCCGGCATCCTGTTCTGACTTACTTCCGGGCTCCCTGCCGCAGCTTCTTCTCCTTCTCTGCCTCTTCCGCCTTGCGCAGCGTTGCCGCCTTGGCAAAAGCGGCGTCGGAGCCGGATTTGTCGCCTCTCCGGCGCAGCAGCAGTCCGAGGTTATTCCACGCCGCCGCGTTCCGGCTGTCCAGAGCCACCGAATGTTGCAGTGCGTCGATGGCCCCGTCGGCGTCGCCCTGTTGCTTGAGCGTGTTGCCGAGTTGGTACCAGGCCTCCATGTAAGCTGGCCTCTGCGCTACCGCCGCCCGCAATTGCTCCACCGCCTTGTCCGGCGCGCCTGCATCGATGTAAGTCAACGCCAGGCTGTAATGCGCTTCGGCCAGCTTAGGCTCCAGTTCCACGGCCCGCTCCAGCTCGGCGCGCGCGTGCGGTAAGTCGTCGATCGACTTATAGGCGATCCCCAAGTCATAATGCGCGCCGGCGTCGTCCGGATTGCTCCGGGTCAACGCCGAAAGCTGCTTGATGGCGGCCTGCATGTTCCCCGCTGCGATATATGCGTAACCCACGTTCACCTGCACCCGCACGTTATGCGGATCGTGTTCCAGGATGCGCCGGAACTCCTGCAAGCCCGCTTCCGGGTCGCCCGACCGCACGAGGGCATTACCGTAGTTGTTGCGGCTCTCATCGTCCTTGGGATCCAGCTCCACCGCGTGCCGGAAGGCATCCCGCGCTTCGCGGTAACGTCTCTGTTGCAGGTAGGCCGTGGCGAGCAATCTCCACACCGTGACGTTGGAAGGCATCTGGCGCGCCATGCCGGCCAGGTCGCGCGCCGCTTCGTCATAGTGACCCGTATCGCTCAAGGCCTGCCCCAACCGCAGGCGGTAATCCGCGTTCTCCGGCGCCAATTGCACAGCCTTCCGCAAAGCCCGGACCGCCGGATCGATCTGCCGTGTCAGCCACAACGCCGCTCCCAGGTGATACCATGCCGGCGCCATCCGGGGATCGAGTTCGGTGGCGTGCTGGAGATAGGGGATCGCTTCGGCCGTGCGGTTGGTGGCCGCCAACAGGAATCCGATCTCATCCTGGTAAGCCGCGGATGACGGGACCAGCTTGGCCAATTTCTGATAATCGTCCAGCGCGCCTGCCGCGTCCCGCGCCGCTAACTTCTGCTGCGCCGCGGCTTCCAACTCCCGCACGCCGGCGAACTGCGCGGCCGAAGGTAAGGCAGAGCCCGCCAGCAGGATCCAGAAAAGCGGAAGAGTCCTACCCACTAACTCCCCTTCGGATGCACGTGCAACGACAGTAGCTCCGATTGCACCGGCACGCCGCCGCTCACCTTGACCCGCAGCAGCGCCTCGAACTGCGGGATTTGCCGGCGGGACGCCGGTCCCAGCTTTGAAAACAGCTCGTCCAGCCGGCCTGCCCGGCACACGAATTCGACCGCCCCCTGCGTGCCCAGGGTGGTAATTCCCGCCAGAATCAGCACCCGGTGTACCGGGTTCAATCCGGCGATCAGCGCCACCACGGCGTAGTCCTCGGCAATCGGCTCCGACGTCAGATACTCAGCCTGTTCGGAGGGCCCGGGGTGGAGATTCGCGATCATCAGATCGCCTGCCCGGGGGGCCGTCGGCTTGCGCCGGAATACGAAATCCTGGGTGCCGGGCAACTCGCGCAGCGAAAGATTCTCGGAGGGCGACCCGATGAAGATCAGGTCGCTGTTCTTGGCGTCGTCCCAGGTCAGCAGACGGCCGCGCTTGATGCGTACGGCGTGCTGCAGTCCGGCGAACACGCGGTCGATCTCATGCACGGCCATGACCTCACCCACTCCGGTGTAGTGGTCCATGATCGGCTTGCCGCTGTCCAGGGCGGGATTGTAGTAGCGCAGGCCGGTTTCCGGCCGCCCCACGAATTCCGCGTTACTGTAAACCACCAGCGGCGCGTCCAAGCCGCTGGCAAACGGACCCCAGAACGTCTTCAACGCGGGTGGCATGGGTTCGGCGGCCGCCGGCCCGACCGCGGTAAGGTAGCGGGTTACGGCCGCCGAAGCGGCTACCAGCACCAGGGCGCCCGCTACGATCGACAAATAGAACCAGACGCGCCGATGAGAACGTACCTCCGGCTCCGGGGGAGCCTCCCTCACCGGAGCGGCTTCGACCGGCGGCCGCATGTGATAGGTCAGAGAATATGCCCCCTTCGGGATCTCGATCACCATGCGGTCAGCCGCGCCCTCGCCTCCGTAATATTCCGCCAGCTTAGAGCGCAACCGCCCGGTCTGCACCCGCACTGTGGAATCCAGGCGCGGATCGAAATCCGCCGGGCGCCCGAACACCTCGGTCGCGATCTGATACTCCTTCAACGACGTTCCCGACGCTTCCAGCGAGTGCTCTCCCAGATATCGCAAAAGCCTGCACAGTGACTCGGAACCGCGCAGAACCAAGCTTCGGTTTAGCTTGTCAATCTGAGCGTGAAGCGCATCCCGATCGGTTGCAGTTGTCCCTGTATCGTTCATTTAACTTGTCATTAACAACATCGCTAAGTCTAGGCAAAACCGGCGCTGGAGTCAAGTAACAGGGTTAGGCATACGAAAAGGCGCATTGCCATCCGCAAGACCAGCCCCTCAGCAGTTCCTATCCGTCCAGTATAATGGACCCAAGTGCGTCTTCTCGCGTTACTGCTGGCATTCGGAGCTGTCATTTGGGCCGAAGACACGGTTACGGCGCTGGAGTCTCGCGCCACGACGCTGAAGGCGCGAGGCGACGCCGCCGGCGCCTTGGCGGCGTATCAGAAGGCCGCGGCTCTGGACCCGGCCTCGGCTCGCCTGCAGGACGAGGTAGGTTTTCTCCTGGCAGTGCTGAATCGCCGCAACGAGGCCATCCAGGCCCTGGAGCACGCCGTGGCCCTGGACCCAAAGTATGCTCCCGCACAGTTTCATCTCGGCGTGGCCTACTGGCTGGCGCAGGAACCGGCACAGAGTATCCCGCACCTGCAGAGCGCCGCGGCGCTCGATCCCGGCAATTTCGACTACGAGTATCGTCTGGGGGCGGCCCTCAAATCCCAGGAGAATTACACCGATGCCCTGCCGCACCTGAGAGCCGCTGTGAAAGCCAACGCCGGGCAGGCCGACGCCTGGAATTCGTTGGGCATGGTTTTGCAGCAGACCGGCGACCTGACCGGCGCAGTGGATGCCTATCAGCATGCCGTGGAACTGAATCCTGCCGATCCCGACGCACGCAATAATTTGGGCACCACCCTGGTCCACATTCGCCGCGCCGACGAAGGCATCGCCCAGTTTCAGAGGATCCTGGAGACTGACCCGTCCTACAACATGGCTCGAGTCAACCTGGGATTTGCCTACATGAAGAAAGGGGACCTCGACAACGCGGTGGCACAATTGCGCGAAGCCATCCGGCGGGATCCGAACATGGCCGGCGCGCATTACGATCTGGGACTGGCGCTCAAGGACAAGGACGACATCGAGGCCGCCAAGGCGGAATTCCGCCGGGCGCTGGAAATGGACCCGAATCTGGCCGAGGCGCACTACATGTTAGGCATTGCCAACTGGCAAACCGGCGCTTTCGAGGATGCGGCCAAGGAGATGCAGGCAGCCATCGATCTGCGGCCGGATTATGGCCAGGCCTACTTCATGCTGGGCACCGCGCTGAAACAGAAAGGCGACCTGAACGGCGCCGAAGCGGCCCTGCGGTCGGCCATTCGGTACCGTCCGGATGATCCCGGACCGTATAATACGCTGGGCCAGCTTCTGCGGCAAAAAGGGGACCTGAAGGGCAGCGAAGCCGCCTTCCTGCAGGGGCAACAGGTGAAGGAAGCCAAAGAGTCCGAGCTGGGCAAAATGCTGCAACGCAAGGACGGCCCTCAATGATGCGAGCGCTCTGCGCGGCGGCGATTCTGTGGCTGCCCGCCGCCTGGGGTCAAGTGAACCGGGGGATCACCACGGATCAGACGCGGGAACTGACTTCCGCGCTCGAAATGGGACACGAAGCTCCCCAGCCGGACAAACCATCGGCGTCGCTGACGTTCGAGGAGGCCGACGACCCGACCATCCACGAACATGCTATCCCGCCGCACCAGCCTACCCCGGCCGCGCGCAAGGCCGCGCAAAAGGCCCTGCACCTGGCCAGGAAAAAACGGCACGATGAAGCCATCACCCTGTATCGCGAAGCCGTGGCGGACGATCCGCTGTATTTCGAGGCCTGGAATAACCTGGCCCTGGAACTGGATGCGGCCGGCAAGACAGACGAAGCGATCGATACTCTGCGGCGGCTGACGCATTCCGCTCCCCAGCACATCCTGGGATTCGCCAACCTGGTGGCTTTCCTGTGCCGGCAGCATCGCTATGCGGACGCCGAAGTAGTCGCCCGCGAAGCCGTCAAGGCCCATAACTACTCGTTCCGGGCCAACTACATGCTGGGGACCATCCTGGTTCAGGAAGGCGAGTGGACCGACGAGGCCAAAACCAAGCTGCAATACGCCGAAGTGAAATATCCCGCCGCCAAGTCCTTGTTGGAACGGTGGCCCGCCAGGTAGTCGCTCACTTCTTGAGCGCCTCCCACTGCTGCAACAGCTTCTTGCCTTCCTCAGGCCGGCCCGCCTGGATCAGTGTCCGGCCCAGCAGATAAAGCGCCGACGCGTTCCGCGGGTCCATCTGCAAAGCGCGGCGCAACATGCGTTCGGCTTCGGGCAGATCGCCCTTCTTGGAATACGCTTTGCCCAGCAGAATGTAAGGTCCGCTATAGGTGGGATTCAGCCAGATGGCCCGCTGCAGAGGCGGTACCGCGTGGACCCAATCCTCCCGGCGCGTGTACGCATCGCCCAGCCGGTAATAGGCCATGGCGAAACCGGGATTGAGCGCGATCTCGCGGCTCAACTCCTCGGCCGCGCGGTCGATCTGTGCGCGGTAGATGGCCAGTTCGCCGGCCATGAAATGCGCCTGCGGCAGCTTCGGATCACGCTCCAGCGCGGCATCCAGCTCCTTTTGCGCATCGTCTTCCAGCTCCAGGCGCATGAGCATCTGCGCAGTAAACAGATGCGCGGCGCCGGATTCCGCCGGCACGCCGAACAACTCCGCGAAGGCCGCACGCGCTTTCGGAACCTGGCGGCTGCGCAGGTAGCTGTTGCCGAGCATAAAGAACAGCTCGACGTCGTGCACGCCTTTGGCGCGGGCCTTTTCGAGCAACGGGAGAGCCGCCGGGATATGTCCCGCCAGGTATTCCGTACGGCCCTTGGCGAAATCGGGATCCAGCGCGGGAGGTGCGCCGGCTTTGGCATCTTTGCTGCGCGCGAGCAGCCGTTGCGCCACCGGATCTTGCGGGTTCACCTCCAGCGCGTGACGCGCGGCGGCCTGCGCATCGTCCACGTCACCCTGTTGAAGGTAGGCTTCGCCGATGAGCAGGTACGGCCCGATATGATTCGGATTCAGCCAGATGGCCCGCTCCAACGTGGCGATCGCGTCATCCCAGGACCCTTGCCGCTCCAGCGCCTCGCCCAAGCGATAATAAGTCCCCGCGAAATTCGGGTTCTGCGCGATCTCCTGCCTGAGTTCCGCGGCCGAGCGGCTGGCTTCGCCCACCACATAATGGGCCTGTGGAATGTGCGGATCGAGGGCCAGCGCGCGCCGCGCCTCCCGCGCCGCATCGTCGGCCAGGTCCAGGCGCAGCATCATCTCCGCCGTCAACAGGTGCGCGGCTGCGGACTCCGGTCTTACTTCGAAGAGTGCGGCGAACGCCGCTATGGCTTTGTCGTCCTGATGCGCCTGGAGACACGCATTGCCCAACATGTACCGCGCCGCCAGGGCCTGCGATCCCTCCGTGGACGCCGCCTTCTCGAAGAACGGAATGGCATCCGCGAAGCGGTGCTGCACGTAGGCCTGCACGCCCTGTTGATAGGCGCCGGCTTGCAGGAACAGGAGCGGCACGAGCGGCAGCAAGTCTATCGCTCCAACCGGGCGCGGGCGGCCTGCAGATTATGCCGCGCGGTCTCCAGGGTAGGGTCCAGCCGCAGGGCGGTTTCAAACTCCGGGACGGCGTCACGAAAGCGGCCCAGACGCGCCAGCACCGCGCCCAAGTCACTGTGCAGCACGGCGTCGTCTTGCCGGAAATCGAGCGACTCGCGCAGGTGCGCGGCGGCCTCTTCCAATCTGCCCGCGCCCAGGCTCTCATCGCCCCACAGCCGCAGCACCTCGCCCAGATGTTGACGCGCGCCCGCGTCCCCCGGACTCTCCGCCAGCACCGTGCGGAACTCCTCCGCCGCCTGCCGCCAGTGTTGTTCCAGGGCCAGCGCATTGGCCAGGTTGTAATGCGCGTTGGTGTACCGCGGATTGGCCGCCAGGGCGCGCGCGAACAGTCCCGCCGCCTCGCCGGTATGGCTCTGTCCCAGCAGCGCGGCGCCCAGCGTGTTCAGAGCCACCGCATGATCGGGCCGCTCCGCCACCGCCGCGCGCAGATACGTCACCGCTTCGGCCTGATCGCCGCGCGCCAGCGCCAGCGCGCCCAGGTTGAACTGCGCCGTGAACTCGCCCGGATACTTCTCCAGCCGGTGGCGCATGATGGCTTCCTGCAAGTCCATGCGCCGATCGCGATCGCCGCGGGGAAGAACCTGCAGCCACAGGTGCGCCATCTCGTCGGTGGCCTGGTTGCCGCCGCGCACGCGCTTGGGCGGCTGATTGGGGTTGCGCGGATTCGCCGCCGAATTGTCGTAATGGTAACGCATCGAGATCACGGTTCCCTTGGGCAGAAACACCGGATCCCTGTAACGGTAGACGGCCTGCCAGTTCGGGTCCCAATCCGGAATGCGAATGAGCCATTGCGGCTTTCCGTCCGGCAGTGTGGCGTAGCCTTCCAGCAGATGACCCAGATAATGCGCGTGCGGATAGACGGCGAGTACATCCAGATCCATGGGCACCACGAAGTCGTCGCCCACCGCGAAATCCGCGTCGCCCGCCGGAATGTCCAGCGCGCCGTCGTGCTCGAGTTGCACCAGCATCGGATACTTCGTTCCTGGATGATCCGTGAAGTAAATGCCGACCGAAGGCTGCACCGTTTCCGGTTTGCCCGTAGTCTGCATGTGGACGTTCAGCACCAGGTCCGTGCCGGGGTCCGCGCGCCAGGCCATGCCGTCAGGTTCCACCCAGGTTGCGCCGCCGGGCTTCCAGAACAGGAAGTGACTATCGGGATCGAAAGTATCGGACTCGATGGTCAGATCCATTCCCGCAAAGTCCGCCTGCACGGAGCGGCTGCGGTCAACCAGCACGTTCGCATGGTGCACCGCGCGCAGATTACCGGGACGAACCTCGATGGCCTTGACCCACCGGGTGCGCGCCAATTTCATCGGCAGGACGAAATTCCAGTACTGATCCGGGCCGTCCGGGCGCAGACGATAAGGTGATGCGGCCTGCAGCACCAGGTCCGGTTCGCCGAGTTGCCAGCCTGGAACGAATTCCGGCGCGGGCGGCGCATCCTGCGGCGAGCCCGCCGGAGCGCCCGCGCGGACCCATTCTTCGATTGTCCGGATCTGTTCGTCAGTGAGCCGGCGCTCCTCCTGGAACTCGCCGTAGCCGGCTTCGGGCAGCCAGGGCGGCATGTAGCGCCGCTTGATCACCGACACGATCTGCCCGCCACGCTTGCGCACGTCCGTGTAGGTCAGAAGCGGGAAAGGACCGGGCTCGCCCGGACGATGACACGGAGCACAGGAGTGGTAAACGACAGGCGCGATGTTCCTGTAGAAGGTGATCTCCGCGGCGTGAAGCGAGCATGCCACCACCGCCGCCAGCGCGGCGAGCCGGCCGCACGCCCCTCCGGCGCCGATTCCGCACATGAAACCATTATGGCAGGCACGGGACATGCGCCTCTCGGTTCAACGCTTGGCGACGTGGGGATCGATCTTCGCCGCCAGGGCCATTTCCGCCTGAGCCTCGGCGGCCTGGTTCTCACGTTCCAACGCCAGTCCCAGGCTATAGTGCAGGGAGGCGAGCAGCGGATTCACGTCGAGGCCTTTGCGATAGATTTTGATGGCCTCGTCGTACTGGCCTTTGGCATACAGCGCGCCACCCCAGTTCAGGTAGGCCAGAACATAATCTGGATCGATGTCGAGTGTGCGTTTGTATTCTGAAATCTCCTCGGCTTTGCCCATGGCGCCGTAGGCCAGCGCGAGATTGAAGTGCGCGCCCGCATCCCGCGGATACAGCCTGACCGCAATGTTCAGAATGCCGGCGCTCACCGCCGCATTGCCGTTTTGCCCGTACGCGGCGCCCAGCCAGGTGAGAGCGCGCAGGAGATGCGGATAGATCTTCAAAGCGGCCAGCAATTCATTGGTGAATTCCTGCTGTTTGCCCTGTTTGCGCAATTCCATGGCGTGGTTGAACACGGCCTCGGCCTCCTCTCGGAAGTTCCGCGGCATGCGCTGCAGGATGACATACTTGTCATCCGTGGCGATGACTTCGGAGATCTGCCCCGGCGCGAGTTTCAGCACCGTCGCGGACCACGCCGGATCGAACTGGCTGGTTTCCAGGTCCCCCATGTAGCCGCCGTTATCGGCCGTGGTGGGATCGATCGATTGGGCCCGCGCCAGGTCGAAGAACGATCCCCCCGCCAGAATCTGCTTCCGGAGGGCCAACAGTTGGTCGCGGTCGCGCAGCGCCAGCATGCGCAGATATAGGTGCCTGGGCGTAACCGTAGATCGCCAGGCTGGATTGTGCGGCGGCTCTTTGAGCTCCTTTCCCGGCTGCACGCGGATCCAATGTTCGGCGATGACGAACGCGCCGCGAATCTCGCTCGCCATGTGACATTCCACGCAGCCGCTCGCCCGATTCACCGGGCACACGCCGGCGTGCTTCGCCACGGTGGTGCTGTGGCAACGCAGGCACGTCCTCTCCGCCCGGGCCACCAGCACCGGGCGGGTCGCATCCTGGTGCGGATTGTGGCAATTGGTGCAGGTGATCTCACCGCCGCTCTGCCGCCAGCATTCGCTATTCCTCAACGCGGTCACCTGGTCGGAGATCAGGGTGTCGTCCGGCATGGGGTCTTCGATGACGCTGGAACCGGCATGGCACTGCGTGCACGGCCGCCATCGCTCGGTCAACGGCAGCTTGCCCGGATCGAATATGGCGAGATCGCGCGCATGGGATTTGACCGCGTTGACGTGGGCCTCGCCGGGTCCGTGGCAGTTCTCGCACGATACGCCGGTCTCGAGGTGGGTTCCGTAGGTCCGCGGCGAGCCATGGCAGCCGAGACATCGCTTCTCCAGATACGGGGTCAGGACGCGGCCCATGGCGGTTTCATAAGTCGTGGGCTTCTCTTCCGGGAAGCCGAGTGAGAACGCCAGTTCGTTCTTTTCCGCGTAGTGGAAATATCGGGCTTCGAGCAGACGCGCCTGCGGCAGGGCCAGACCATCCAGCGCCGGAACGCGGAACAGAAAACTGAGGCCGTGCCGGCTGCCGCCGACCATGCTCAAGATGGGAAAATCGAGCGCCGGCTGGTCCGGCATTTGCACCTTGTACTGCAGGGTCTCGCCGGTCCTCTTGAGCTCGTAACGAATCTCGGGCGCCGGCCCCTCGGAGTGCGTCTCGTCGTATTGCGCCGGCACTTGCCGGTTCGGCGCGACACCGCGCCAGGTGCGTGCCATGTTGGTGCGGACGTGGGTGACGGCGATGGCTCGGTGGCAGCCGGCACATACCTCGCGCCCCACATAGCCGTTACCGCCGGCTTGGGAGCACGTGGCTGCCGCCGGAAGCAGTGCCATCAGCAGAACGCGGACGCTTGGGTTCACCCTCACAATTTTATCCGCAATCGCCAAACAGGTCGCACGGGCAGCAAAGCCGTCTCCGGTGCGGTGCCGTTACGGCGCGGTGAAAAACAAACCGGCCGGCAAGGCGTTGTGCCCGGCCGGCCGGTGGTTGGCTTTGTGCGGAATACCTAGAACTTCAGGGTTCCGGAGAATTGCAGCGTGCGCATGCCGACGCCGTTGTTGCCGCCGAATGCGATGTTGGTGATCTGACCGACGTTGGGAGACTGCACGTCGGTATTCGGTCCGCCCAGGTTGGTGTGGTTGAAGAAGTTCCTGGAATCCATGCGGAGGCCGAATTGCACGCGCTCCGTGATGTGGAACCACTTCAGAGCCGAGAAGTCCACGTTGACAAACCGTGGGCCGATCAGCGTGTCGATCGGGTAGTTGCCGAAGGTGTTGCTGGCCGGGAATAAGTAGGGCCCACTCGTGCAATCCTGGTTCGGGCAGCCCGTAATCCACTGGTTCCGGTTCTGGGTCGACGGATATATCGCGCCACTTCCCACCATGGGCCGATTCCCCGGGCCCGCGCTGGGCTTAAGTCCGGAACCATAGTTGTCAATGCTGGGCGAGATCGGAATACCGCTGTAGTAAGTGGTGATGGCACTGATCGTCCAACCGCCCAAAAGCAGGTCGACGCCCTTGTTCACACTGGAACCAAACTTCTTGCCGTGTCCGAAGGGAACATCGTAGTTCTGCGCCACGGTGATCTGGTTATGCGGTATCAGGCTGCTTTCGCCATACCCGCTGGCCCCGTTCTGCGGCCCGCGGAGGAAGTAGTAATTCACGTCGTACGGTCCGTCCCAGGTCATCAGCTTCTGATAAGTGTAGTTGCCCTGGACGGTCCAGCCGTTCCAAGCTCTTACAGTGAGTGTGGACTGGAACGAGTTGTACTGCTGGTTCGTGCAGTTGCAATAGTAGCCCAACCCTTGCGTCCAGCCGTACAGCGCGTAGTAGGGCTGCGACGCCGTCTGCGTGTTAAAGTCCCAGATCGCCTCATTCGGATCGACCGTATTGCTCGTGCCCATCCAGCCGTGGCGCGTGGAGTTGCCCACATAACCACCGGAGATGGCCACCGCGTTGGTGATCTGGCGCTGGATGGTTCCGTTATATTGGTACACCACCGGCATGGTCATGGTATCCGGCCGGAACTTGGGACTGATCCCGTTGGGGAGGGGGAAGGTTCCGTTCGAACCCACGGTGATGGACGTCGGCGCCGATGGTCCCTGCGCCAGGCTGAACACGGAAGCGAATGGCGTCGAGGCCGGGTTCACAATCTGCTGGTAATCCAGCACCGGCGGATTTTGGGTCACGTTGTGGCCGAACGTCGAACCGAAAGTTCCCAGGTTGTAGGACCAGCCGTACCCAGCCCGGACGACCGTCTTTTTATCGAGCTGATACGCCACGCCGACCCTGGGCGCGAATTCGTGCCAGTTCATCGTCTGAATGCCGTGCGTGGAGACGCCGCCCACGCCGAACACGTACATCAAGCCGTTGGAGAGGTTCAGGGTGGAGCCGTTTCCGTTGGCGTTGACCGTCTCGGGGAACACCATCTCCCAGCGAACGCCCAGTGTGGCGGTCAATTTGGGGGTTACGCGCCACTCATCCTGCCCATACCAGAAGAAGCGCTTCTGCCGCTCCTCGGCATCGGTGCTGGAACTGACGTAGCGGTCGAAACTGGTCGTGTCACCCAGCATGAACGTAGCCAGGCCCAAACCGTCGATCGGGGACGAACCGGGAGAAGTCACGTTACCGGTAGTCGCCGGGTTGAAGTACACTTCGCCGGCGCGGTGACTGTCGCTAGGCACGCGCAGGTTCGCCGCATAACGGAGATCGGCGCCGAACTTGAAGGAGTGATTGCCGATGGTCTTGTGAACGTTATCCACGAACTGGATCTGGCGTTCGCTCTGCGTCAGCGGGCAGTTGCACTGGTTGACACCCAAAGCATAACCGAGTTGCACGGCATCGACGCCGTTATTCGTGATGTCGAAGTACGGCATGCCGGAGGTGTAGGTCTTGTCCAGGTTCAGACCCGGGATGCCGGCGTCCGCCGCCGGTTGCGTTCCGTAGCCGTTGGGCACGTCGAAGACGTGATAACGCATGTAGCCCAACCGGAACTCGTTGACCAGGGTCGGGCTGATGGTGTAGGTCCACCCGGCGGCCAGACTTTGGTTCAGCGCCTGAGAGTTGCCGGCATAGTTGACGAAGGTCGGGCCTCCGGCTTCTTCTCCAAATGCGCCGGGTGCCTGCTCCGTGTAGCTGGCGTAGCTGTAGCGTCCGAATATTGAGTTCTTCGGATTCAGGTAATAATCCCAGCGTGTGTTCCAGAGGTTACCGGTGATGGCCACGTCGCCGCTGGCCGTATAGTTGTTGGCGTAATCGGCGCCGCCCGGAAGAGTCGCTGTATTGGGCAGGGGCAAGTATTTCAGTAGCGCCTGGGCCTGCGCACTCAGCTCGCTTTGGGGAATTTTATTGCCCGGGAACATCATCCGCCCGGTGCCATCAGCCTGGTTTCCCGAATTGGGGTCGTAGATGCGGTAATCCGCACTCGCCGCCAGCCAGTCGCTGAAGTCGCCGGTCCGGTTCAGGGCGTCCGGCACCGATGTCAGAACCGAGCCCCCGGATGCCTGGCGGTTCAACTGCGTGTCAGCGAAGAAGAACAGCTTATCTTTAATGACGCGGCCGCCGATCGATCCGCCGAACTGGTTCTGGCGGTAAACGGGATTGGCATTCGTGAAAGGGTTCCGCGCGAAATCCTGGAAACCGGGAGTATTCACTTGCAGGTATTCGAATGCGTCGCCATGAAAGTCGTTTGTGCCGGACTTGGTGGAATAGGAGGCCAGTCCAGCGCCGGTGTAGGAGAATTCCGCATCAAAATCCTGATTGGCCTGCTTCACTTCCGCGACCGAATCGAAGGTCGGATTGATAACGATGATGCCGAGAATAGGATCCTGGTTGGTGGTGCCGTCTAACTCATACCCCATGGCATCGAAGACCTGCCCGTTCACAACCATCTGCACGCTGCCCTGCGGGTTTTCGTCCGACGCGTGGGCCCAGCCGAACGGAACCGTTCCGGGATCCAACAGCTCGAAGGCTTGCAGGTTGCGCCCGACACTGGGCAATTCCTCGATCTGGTGGGAGTCGAACGTCTGCGCCACGTCGGCGCGGTCGGCCTGCAGCAACGGCGCGGCGGCGGTCACTTCCACTTCTTGCGTCACGTTGCCGACCTGCAAGGCGCTGTCAAACCGCGAGACTTGATCGACGTTGACCGTGATCGGGTTGGAAACCACCTTTTGGAAGCCGGCGGCTTCGATCGAGACTTGGTATTGCCCCGGTATGAGCTGTCCTTTGACGTAGTTGCCAGACTCGTTGGTAGTGACCTCGAATTTGGTCCCTTTGGCAACGTCGGTTATAGTGACTTTGCCTCCCGCAACCGCGGCGCCTGACGGGTCGGTGACAGTCCCAACAATGCTGCCAAAAACCTGCTGCGCGCGGAGCGTCCCGCTCCACCCGAACAGCGCTAACGACACGCATAGAGCCGACAGGGCGAACTTTCGCAAACTTAGCATCCTATTTCCCCTTCCTTCTGTGGAAGTAAACTAACCTCATCTTTACGCTGGTGCATCCCTGCACCCCAATACTCTGGTTGTGAGAGTATAGTAGATCCTTACTAACGACCGCCACAAGTGCCATCCACGTTTGTTACCGTTAAAGCATCGTAACCATTTTGCCAACAATGGTTTAAAGCGATGTAAAGGACATCACAAAGCATGTTACATGGTTAGATCCAATACGTTACACGGGCCCCATGGAACGCCGGAGAAGTCACTTCTCACGAGGGCGTGCCGTCATCCCCTGACAGCGCCGGGGGCCGGACGAAGCATGATGCGCGATGGCCCTTTTGGTGTTAATGTCTAATCTTGATCTCAAGACTCGGGAGGTGAACCATGCAGGCCACTGTACCGGCCGCTCCGGCGGCGCAGGAGTCCAAGCGCGTGCCGCAGCCGGTCGTTCGCAACATCGCCGTGGATGCCTATCGTGGTCTGGTCATGCTGCTAATGATGGCCGAAGTCCTGGAACTGGCGCGGGTTGCGCATGCATATCCGGGCAATTGGTTCTGGGCCATCCTTGGGTATAACCAGACACACGTGGAGTGGGCGGGATGCTCGCTGCACGATATGATCCAGCCTTCGTTCTCGTTTCTGGTAGGGGTGGCGCTTCCATATTCCATAGCCAGCCGCCTGGCCAAGGGCGGCACTTTCGGCCGGATGTGGGCACACGCCGTCTGGCGTTCCTTTCTGCTGATCGCCCTGGGCATTTTCCTGCGATCCATGTACAGCCCGCGCACCTATTTCACCTTTGAGGACACCCTGACCCAGATCGGCTTGGGCTACCCGTTCCTGTTTCTGTTGGGATTCCGCAAGCCGCGCTGGCAATGGATCGCGTTGGCCGTGGTTCTGACGGGCTACTGGCTGGCGTGGGCCCTCTACCCGGTCCCCGGGCAGGGATTCGACTGGCAGTCGGTGGGGGTGCCGGCCAACTGGCAACACTTCTATCACGGTTTCGCAGCCCACTGGAACAAAAACGCCAACCTGGGGAACGCCTTCGATCAATGGTTTTTGAACCTTTTCCCGCGTGTCCATCCGTTTGTGTATAACGACGGCGGGTACTTGACGCTCAGCTTCATCCCGACGCTGGGCACCATGATTCTGGGCCTGGTCGCCGGCCGCTGGCTGCGGGCCAGCGCGCCGCGCATTCCGATGCAGCGCCTGCTGATCGCCGGCGTCATCGGCGTTGCTTCCGGCCTGCTGCTGCATTTCACCGGGATCTGCCCGGTCGTGAAGCGCATCTGGACGCCAAGCTGGACGCTGTTCAGCGGCGGTGTGTGCTTCCTCTTCACCGCGGCCTTCAGTTGGGTGATCGATATGAAAGGCTATCGCAAGTGGGCCTTCCCGCTGGTGGTCATCGGCATGAACTCCATCGCGGCTTACATGATCGCGCATTTGTTCGAGCATTTCATCTCGAGTTCATTACGGATTCACCTGGGTCCGGACGCGTTTCGCGTTCTGGGGCCAGGGCTGGAACCGTTCCTGCTCGGGTCGGCGATTCTTCTCTGCTACTGGCTGATCCTGTATTGGATGTACCAGCGCCGGCTGTTCCTTAAGATTTGAAACGCCTGCTCTTCATTTCGGTTCGCTGGCTGGTACTGGGCGCCGTGCTGGTTTACGGAGGCGACTACATCTCATTGCGCTACGGTATCCCCGCCCGGCCGGCATTCGGCAGCGTGATGGTGCGGCGGTCGTACGCCATTCCCCAGAAGGATCGTAAGACCGAATTTGCTTTTGAGCCGCCCGTGCCCGAAACGTGTGTGAACGCGCTGTTTCCGCACTATGGCGCTCCGCCGTGTTGGTACCTGAGCCGGCACCAGCGGCAGCAAGTGAATGTGAGCGCACAATAGCACACGCACCCTCCGTCCGGCACCCGCTATGATGTTGGAAGTGCGGCTGCGGCTGGCAGGTCCTTACATTCTCTTGGCTTTCGTAACAGTCCTTTCAGCGCAGACGGCGAAGTATGAAGGCCGGACCATCGTCCAGGTCCAGTTCGTTCCGGCCCAGCAGCCGCTCACCGCGGGCGAATTGGCCAACGACGTACCGTTGCGGGTGGGCTCGCCGCTGCGGATGGCCGACGTACATGACACTATCGAGCGGCTCTACGCGACGGGCGAGTACGAGGACATCCAGGTGGAAGGCGAACCCGCAACCGGCGGCGTGCTGGTGCGGATCGTGACCAGCAACAGCTGGTTCATCGGCGACGTTTCGGTGCTGGGTCACATGTCCGATCCCCCGAATCGAGGGCAATTGGTGAACATTACCCGTTTGGACCTGGGGCAGCCTTTCGACGAATCCGCACTGGAGCCGGCGCGGGAAGCGATACAGCGATTGATGGAGAGTAACGGACTGTACCTGGCCCGGATCACCCACGAGGTCCTTTTCGACCCGAAAACGCAGCAGGCCAGCGTCCACTTCCTGGTCGAGCCGGGCCCGCGCGCGCATTTCACCACACCCAGCATCAGCGGCGATGCGAAAATGAACCTGCGGGAGCTCATCGGCGCCACTCCCTGGAAGCGGTGGCTGATCGGGGGCTGGCGCGGGGTGACGCAATCGCGGGTCAGCAAGGGTATCGCGGGAATGCGGTCCCGGTACGAGCGGCGCGGCCGCCTGGAGGCGCGGGTCACGCTGAAAGAGATGCAGTACGATCCGGATACCCGCCGCAGCCGGCCCATCCTGGTCATCGACGCCGGACCCCAGGTGCAAGTGCACACGGTCGGCGCCAAAGTCTCCCAAAGCAAGCTGCGAGACCTCATCCCGATTTATGAGGAACACACCGTGGACGACTCGTTGCTGCTCGAAGGCGCCCACAACCTGCGCGATTTCTTCCAATCCAAGGGCTATTTCGACGTGGAAGTGGAGTACAAAGAGCAGCGCGTCGTGAATGACAAAGCGTCCATCGACTACCTGGTCAATCCCGGCGCGCGCCACAAGCTGGTGCTGATCGAGATCCAGGGGAACCGCTATTTCCGCACGCGCGCCATCCGCGAGCGGATGTTTCTCATGCGTGCGTCGCTCCTGCAGTTCCGCCACGGGCGGTATAGCGGAGCACTGTTGCGGCGCGACGAGGATTCGATCGCCAGCCTGTATCAGTCCAACGGCTTTCGGGACGTGGCGGTCACGCATCGGATCGTGGACGGCTACAATGGCAAGCCGGAAAACCTGGCGGTGTATATCGACATCGCGGAAGGCCCGCAGTACTTCATCCATAACCTCCAGATCCAGGCGGTCGAAAAGCTGAAGGAAGCCAGCCTGCGGGCGGACCTGAGCTCGGTGGAAGGGCAGCCGTTCAGCGAGTACAACGTGGCGGTAGACCGGGACGCCATCCTGGAGCAGTATTCCCGGCGCGGTTTTCCGAACGCCACCTTTGAATGGAGCTCCCGGGCCGCCGCCACGCCGCACCAGGTGGACCTGACGTATGTCATTCACGAGGGGCAGCAGCAATTCGTCAAAGATATCCTGATCAGCGGATTGAAGACCACCCGCCGCAGCCTGGTGAACCATAACCTGCTGTTCCAGGCGGGCGACCCGCTGTCCCCCAACGCGATGCGCGAAACACAGCGCAAGCTCTACGACCTGGGTGTGTTTGCGCGCGTGGATACCGCCATTCAGAACCCCGACGGCGACACCAGCGACAAGTACGTCCTGTACGACGTGGAGGAAGCCCGCAAGTACTCGGTGGCCACCGGCTTCGGCGCCGAGTTCGCCCGCATCGGGGGCTGCTCGGATTGCCTGGAGGCGCCGCAGGGGCAGACCGGATTCGCACCGGATGTTTCGCTCGACGTGTCCCGGTTGAACCTGTGGGGACTGGGTCACAGCCTGAGTTTTCGGGGCCGTGTATCCACCCTGGAGCAGCGCGCGCTGATCAACTACACCGCGCCACGCGCGTTCAATGACGATCGGCTGACGCTGTCGTTCACCACGCTCTACGACAACAGCAAGGACGTGCGCACCTTCACGGCGCAGCGCGAGGAAGGCTCGGTGCAGCTCTCCGAACGGCTCTCCAAGTCGCTCACATTTCTGTACCGCTACACGTACAGGCACGTCACGGTGGCCCAATCCACGTTGAAGATTTCACCGCTGCTGATTCCGCTGTTCTCGCAGCCGGAGCGGGTGGGATCGCTCTCGTGGAGTATCGTCCAGGACCGCCGCGACGATCCCATCGAGACCCGCAAGGGCATCTACAACACGCTGGATATCGAAGCCGCCCCGCGCGCGCTGGGTTCGCAGATCACGTTTGGCCGCTTCCTCGGCCGCAACGCCACTTACCATCCGATCGGGCGCAAATACGTGCTGGCGCGCGCGACCAGCTTCGGCATTATCCACCCTCTGCATGGCGTCAGCGATCCGCTGACCGCCATCCCCCTGGCGGAACATTTCTTCTCGGGCGGCGCCACGTCCGAGCGAGGCTTCCCCGATCTGCAGGCCGGCCCGCGGGATACGACCACGGGATTTCCGCTGGGAGGCACCGCGCTGTTGATGAACCAGACCGAGTTCCGCTTCCCGCTGCTCGGCGAGAACGTGGGCGGAGTGCTTTTTCACGACCTGGGAAATGTGTACACCAGCGCGTCGACGATTTCTTTTCGCACCAGCCAGCGCGGCTTGTCGGACTTCGATTATATGAACCACTCCGTGGGCTTCGGCATCCGTTATCGCACGCCGGTGGGACCGGTACGGGTGGACCTGTCGTACAGCATCAATCCGCCGCACTTCATCGGCTTTCAGGGCAGCCTGAACGATCTGCTCAGTGCCGGACAGCTACCCTGTCAGAGCCAGCCTGCACGCTGTGTGGAACAAGGTATCAGCCGATTCCAGTTCTTCTTTTCGATCGGGCAGACGTTTTGAGCCGACGCCGCCCGCCGCGCCTCAGACGCGGTTCTGCGGGCGCGTGAAGTACAATCCGGCAGCGCGATCCAATTCGCTGCGAGTCACCTGCGGCGGTCGCCCTTCGTATTCGCTGCGCCACAGCAGGATGTCGCACAGGTCTGACGGATAGCAGGCCCGCAAGGCATCGCCGTGGGCCAGGCAAAGTTGTACCAGGTAGGATTCGGCGTCCGGGTCGCAGGACAATTGCCGGGCCGCGAGCGCGCGCGCCAGGATCTCGTGGAAACACTCCTCGGTGACCGGCTCGATGTAGATTTTATTGTGAATACGGCGCAGAAATGCTTCGTCCGCCAATTCCGAGGGATCCAGATTGGTGGCAAAGACGACCATCACCTCGAACGGGATGCAGAGCTTCTGGCCGTGATGCAAGGTGAGATAGTCGACCCGGCGGTCCAGCGGCACGATCCACCGGTTTAGCAGGTCGCGCGGGGAGATCACCTGCCGGCCGAAATCGTCGACGATCAGGATGCCGTTATTGGCCTTCATCTGCAGCGGCGCGGAATAGATCCCGGAGGAGGCGTCGGAGCGTAGCTCCAACATTTCAGGAACCAGTTCGCCGCCCACGGCTATCGAGGGACGGCGGCACAGCACCCAGCGCGCGTCCAGGTCTGACGGCTGTTCGGGAAGGGGATTATGCAACACGGGATCGAACAGGGTGATGACGTAACCGCCCAACTCCAGCCCATAAGGGATGAGCACGGCGTCCTGGTAGACGCGCAGCAGCCGCTCGGCCAGGCTGGTTTTGCCGTTGCCGGTAGGTCCGTACAGAAACAAGGCCTTCTGCGAGATCAGCGCGGGGCCCAATTGATCGAGCAGGGCCTCCGGCAGCACCAGGTCGTCCAGAGCCCGGCTTAAGCCCTCACGCTGGATGTGGACATGCGCGGCCTGGGCCCGCACGGCCCGCTCATAAGCTGCTAACGAGACCGGCGCCGGACCCGTGTAGGCGCAGATCGACGCGCGCTCCGCCGCCAGAACTTTCCCCGCCGCCGTCAGGGTGAAGCAATAATCGTTGCCCTGCATACCCTTTACGTCCAGGTATCCTTGCTGGCGCAACTGGCGGAATACCGGCTCCAGCACCATGTTGGGCAGTTTCAACCGCTCGGCCAGCGAGGTCAGGCCGGACTGGCCCTGCTCGCGCACGGTGCGAATGAACAGATCCTGCACCAACGTAGGAGAGATGTCGAAGTCGTTCAGGGATTCCGGCTGGACGGGCCAGAACGGCAGGGATGCGGGAACAATTGTTTCGGTGACGGTCATGGCTGCTGGGGAGGCGGTTGCACCTCCTCAAAACACCGTCTGCGGCCGTGTTGCGCCAGAGCCAGGGCCGAGGTGAATTCCACGCCAATGTTGTATTTCAGGGCATCGCGCAGGCAATGACGCACGGATGCCATGCCCAGGCTGCCGTGCCGCGCCGAGTGCAACGTGACGCAAGTACGCGCCGGGATGGATGTGTCGGCCACCAGGCAAGCGCCTTCGGCGGAAAGGTCGACGCAGGTTGCCTGGATCTTTTTGACGACCCCGCGCGCGTCTTTCCAGGACACCTGGAGTACGCCATTATACGGATAGCGCACATGGCGGCGCAGGAAGGATCTGGGTGGCACAACACTTCGTGGCCGGAGCCGGGGTTGAATCTCAGAGAAAGTAACTTGCCGGCGGAAACAACGGCGGCAGGCCAAAGACCTGCCGCCGCAAGATACGTCACTCGGCACGCAGAGTGACGGTACGCTCCAACAAGGCGTTCATACCGCCAACTACGGTGATCTTCTCCACCTTGTCGGCAACCTTTTCCAGCGCTTCCAGCTCCTTCAAGCGGACCAACAGGGGGTTCTCCTCCATCAGCTTGGCCGTGTTGAGCAGCGACCGGGTGGCGGCCGTCTCCTCACGGCGCCGGATCAGGTTCGCCTGCGCCTGCTTCTCGGCGGTGACCACCTGGTTCAGGATCTCGCGAATGTCACCGGGCAGGATGATGTCCTTGAGTGCGATCTGCCGCACCCGAACACCGTAGACCTCCATCTCCCGGCGGACCTCGGCCGATACGGCTTCGTCGATGTCCGTCTTCTCCGCGAGCACCTGTTCCAGGGTGCGCTTACCGAGCGACTGGCGCGCTGCGATTTGCAATGCGCGGTAGAGGTACTCGTTCACGTCCTTCAGACCCGCCCGGGCCGTAGTGACGCTGGCGATCTCGAACACCGCCGAGATGTTCACCCGCAGGGTGACCTTGTCCTGGGTCAGGATCTCCTGACCCGTTACCTCTACCGACTGGCGGCGCGTTTCGAGCACCTCGAGGCGGGGCGTCGCCACCGCGTTCCAGAACCCGTAAGTTCCAGGCTCCAGCTCGCGGACCAAGCGCCCGTCGAGGTACACGAGACCGCGCTTACCTTCTTCGATGACGCCGAAGGTGGCCGCCGACTGGCTCCCCAACCGCACCAGGGCGGGAAGCAGCCGGGCGGGCACCTCGGGCTCCGCCACCACATCGATCAACTCGAATGTTACGTTGACCGCTCCCTTCCAGAACAGCACGCGCGTGGCGGGAGCAATGACCCGGACCAGGCGGCCATCCAGGTACACTACGGCCACCTGCGATGCGGACGTCGCCACCACAGTGAAGTAGCGGGCGGCCACTTCAGGCAGCCGGTTTGCGATGTAATCGGCCCACTCGTCGCTGAAGACCAGGTCGCGGACGTTGCAGGTCTTCAGCTCGATCTTACGGCCGAAGAGCCAGCGCTCGCCGGGTCCCAGGATCCCGGCGAATCGCCGCTTGCGAATTGCCAAAACCCGTTCGTTGTCGCCAATCAAAATTCGGCGAATCATGACTAAGTCACCTCCTTTGCAATAGATAGAAAATAGGTTGAGTTACCCAGGCCTGACTCCACGGCAGCACCAGCGGGCCTTACCTAGAGCGGATCTGGCCGCGTCTAAATACTTCACGCAAAGCGTGAATTCGCAGTTTCAGGAGAAGCGCAGAGCAGTGGAGCCGCTGCCGTTTCAGGCAAAGCAGACGGAGGTCTGCCGTGCCGCGACGGCGGGAATCAGGCCTGAGTCACTCAGGTTTGGCTGTTTACCACACAGCGGTCGGAAAGCGGGAATCGAACCCGCGGCCCACAGATTGACGGTCTGTTGCTCTATCCACTGAGCTATGTCCGGATGGATACCAGAGGTTCCGGTCATCGCAGGCATACGGTACCTCAGAGAGGCCGCACCAGCGAGGCTTTTGTAACCCCGGCTATTTGCGATCATCGGTCATTTACCTCCAGCCTCATCAGAATACACCACGAATAAATGGTGGTCAACAACTATTTTGGAAAATTTCGTTAATGTTACTTACACCAATGGATCGGCTGCCGCGGTGTTCAGCGAATCGGCGCGCGCAAGCGACGCTTGCTGCGCGGGAGCATTCATCCCCGCTACACTGGCCCGATCCGTGAGGTCCGCGGCGCCTGGTGCGGAGGGCCTAGCGGGCAGGCCTGGCTGAGGCCACGCACAATCACGTATGCGCGGATCGTTCCTATGGCATTGTCCCGCGCGAAGCCCGTCCAAACCCAATTGCCGCGCGCGCCGGAATTCTCGCGCGGATAGCCGCCGGACCGCGTTTCGCCGAAGCCGACGATGGTCCCCGCGGCGTCGGTGAAGATGATGTCTTGCGGCGGCCGGTCGGTGGTCCGGTCTACCGCCCAGCCCGTCGCGCGATATCCGCCGCTCACGGCACCCAGTGAATCCACATTGCCCGCACAAAGCGTGGACGAACCCGAGACGAAGAGCCGGGACATCGGCTGGCCGAGCCAGTCCGGGCGGTGATCGGCGAAGATCGAAAGCCGCCTCTGACGGATGGCGGCCATGTACTGGTACACGAACGGCGGATCCGGGTAAAGGACGCGCACCAGGTCGGGGTCATCGATGCCGTTCTCCAAAGCCAGGCCGGACGCATGCGCACGGGCCTGCTGCGCGGCGAATACCGTTTCGTACCGCGTCTGGATGCGCAAGACCGCCACAAACAGGATCGCCGTCAGCACCGCGGCTACCGCGTGCCAGGCGAGTGGGCGGACGCGTCGGACACGAGCGGCCACCCAGGCGGCCAGCACCGTGAGGTGGGCCCAGTAGGCGAGCGGCACACTGACATATCGCGCGGCCTTGGCCCCGTTGAATCCCGGGTCGGCAGGCTCCATGCGCCCGTAGGCGATGAGGGCTGCCGTGGCGGCAAGAAACAGGCATACGCCCGCCGTGACGACGAAGGCAGCGTCGGGTTGCCGGCGCCGGCGCACCGCCACAGTCACAGCCAGCGCCAACAAGAGAAACGTAAACAGTCCGAGGACGCCGCCAGCCGTGGCGTTGACGTAGCTCAGCGGACAGCCGGCAAAGACGCCGGTAAACCAGGCGGCGTACAGCGGGTGTGCCAGCAGCAGTGCGGCACGGCCGTGACTGATGAAATGATAACCGGCGAAGTATGCTCCCGTACTTAGCGTGCCGGCTATCGTCAGGCCCGCCGTATGCCACTTAGGAAGACGGAGAATGACAGCCATCACGACTAATACCGGCCAGAGCAACATGCCATTACCGGAAGAGTAAGTAGCTACGACCGCGGCGATTCCCGAGAAGAACAACGGTGTCAGCCGGGCCGCGCGGGAAGAAGACCACAAAAACAGAAGAGACAGGGCCGCGGCTGTCTGGCTAAGGTACCACTGAAGTACAAACGCGCCGAGAATACCCTGTACCTGCAAGGCGGAAGTCAGGAACAAGCCGCAGCATACGCCCAGAGTCAGGCGCAACCCGACCGGCAGGTCTTTCATCTGCCGGATCAGCCACCAGAGCAGGCCTAACTGAACCAACTGGCAGACGATATTGGCTGCCGGGGGCAGTAGCAGCCTGCCTTTCAGAAGTATGAAATCCAGGGCATAGATCATTTCCGGAAAAATGATGCGATGCTCATTGTGCTGAATCCAAAAGTGCGACAGATTGAAGGCGAGCAGCTTATCCACATACCGGACGCACCGCCAGGTGTCCCAGATGGGGACGGGGGTGTAGTCCAGCCAAACGGCACGGCCCGTATACGAGACGGTGTAGAGAAGACCCGGCAAGAGAAACAGGAAATACAGATAAAAGGAACGTGACCCCCAGGCTCCAGGCTGAGCAGACGGCCGCGGGGGATGGCGGCGTTTTGGGTCGTGGACGGTCTTCAAATTCTTACAATACTCCCCGCGGCCGCTCTGCGAGAATAGCATCATGCAGAACAAAGTAAAACCGATACCAGAGGGATGGGAGGGGGCGACCCCGTACCTGAGCATCAAGGGCGCTGCCGAGGCGATCGAGTTCTACAAGAAGGCGTTCGGCGCTACGGAAGTCATGCGCATGGCCGGGCCTGACGGACGGATCGGGCATGCGGAGATCAAGATCGGCAAGGCGAACATCATGCTGGCGGACGAGAGCCCGCAAATGAACTTTCTCAGTCCGCTGACGCTGGGCGGCTCGCCGGTGACGATTCATCTGTACGTGGAAGATGTGGACGCGCTGGCCCAAAGGGCCGAGGCGGCGGGAATCAAGGTGCGGCGCGCGGTGGCGGACCAATTCTACGGCGATCGCGCCGGCACGTTCGAGGATCCGTTCGGGCACGTATGGTACATGGCCACCCACAAGGAAGATGTGACGCCGGAGGAGATGCAGCGGCGCGCCGCGGAGTGGTCCGCCAAAGCCGGATCGCAAGCCGGGGCCTAACGATCCGCACCGCTCCAGTTCGCATACACTGAAACAATGCCTGCGAATCCGGCGGTCAGGATCGGACCGCTCCGCGAGTGTGAACTGGGGGAGGCCGATCGCATTTTCCGGCTGGCGTTCGGGACGTTTCTTGGACTTGGGAACCCGTCCGACTTCGCCGCCGGCCGCAGTTTCGTGGAGTCGCGTTGGCGGTCGAAGCACACCAAGGTCATCGCGGCCCGCGAAGGGGATCGCCTGGTCGGATCGAACGTTCTCACACGCTGGGGATCGTTCGGCTTCTTCGGACCGTTGAGCGTATTGCCGGAATACTGGGATCGCGGCGTGGCGCAGCGGCTGCTGGCAGCCACGATAGCGGTTTTCGACAAATGGCAGGTGCGGCAGTCGGGTCTGTTTACCTTCGCACACAGCCCCAAGCACGTGGCCTTATACCAGAAGTTCGGTTACTGGCCGCGCTACCTGACCGCGCTGATGGCGCGTACGCCGGCGGCCGGGACGGATAAGCCCGTGGTGTTGTCGGCTCTCACCCGAAACGGGCGGGACTACGCTATCCGCGCGTGCCGAAAGCTTACAAACGGAATCTGCCGGGGGCTGGATCTGACAGGGGAGATCCGCGCCGTGCTGGCGCAACGCACGGGCGACGTGGTGCTGATCTCCACGCGGGGCGTCCTGGATGCTTTCGCGGTGTGCTTGCACGGGCCGGGATCCGAGGGCGGCGAGAAGGTCTGCTACGTCAAATTCGGCGCGGCGCGGACCGGCCGTGGCGCGGCGGCCCGGTTCGACCGGTTACTGGGCGCCTGCGATGCGTTCGCCTCCGCGCTTGGAGTACCCTTGGAGGCAGGCACGAACCTTGCACGCGAGGATGCTTACCGTAAAATGATCGCCCACGGCTTCCGGACCACCGCATTGGGAGTCACCATGCAGCGCCCGCACGCGGAAGGATTCAATCGCGCGGATGCTTACGTGATCGATGACTGGCGCTGATGCAGTCCCGGACGCCGCCGGGAGTAATACCAGAACAGGGCTGCCCCCAAACCGAAGAACACCGTGCAATTGACGGCCATTTTCAGTTCGAAACGCCAGATGGAGGCGATCTGTTTCGAGGGGATGAAGGCCACCGCGCCGCCCGCCACGGTAGCGGCCAGGCCGGCGATGGCCGCGAACCGGAGCCGGCCTTTGCTGTAATATCCCTGCCCCGCGCTGGAAGAAAACGCCGTCTTGGCCAGCACCGCGAACAGGTAGAGATACGAGACCATCTGCAGCACAACGGACAGGTCCAGCAGAGTCAGGTACGCTTCTTTGACCGTGGCGCCGATGAAACTCATGCTTACCAGCAGCGAGGAAAGGATCGCGATCGCCAGGATCGCCACGTGCGGCGTGGCGAATTTGGGATGCACGCGGCCCATGATCTTGGGCATGTAGCGGTCGATGCCGGAGACGAAGATGATGCGCGCCGAACCACTCAACCAGGCCGACGTGGAACCCGCGATCGCCACCGCCAGCACCACGGCCAGGCCGGTCAGCATCCAACGCCCACCGATGCCGGCTGCGGTCATTTTGTCCACGGCCTGCAACACGCCCTGCACCACTTTGACTTCGCTCTGGGGCACCGCCAGCAGAAGGGCCAGGGTGGCGCACAGGTAAACCAGCCCGGAGAGAATGCCGCCCCACAACACACCCCTGGGAATGCTGTGCCGCGGATCGCGGATTTCGTCGCCCATCACGGGACCCAGTTCCAACCCGACCAGTCCGAAGCAGATCACGCCGAACGACGACATCGCGCCCCAGTCGAGGCCTCGCGGCGCGAAACTGGATACGGGTAGCGCCACGCCGCGCTTCCAGACCGCGGCCACGGCCAACGATACCAGCACCGCCGTTCCGATCAGAGTGCCCCAGCCACCCGAGTTGTTGATCCACTTGCCGACGCCGATTCCGCGTATATTCAGCAACGCCGTGACCCACAGCAGCCCGGCGGTCAGCAGGAAGAAGAAAAGCCGATTCTCGGCCAGATCCGCGGCGCCCCGGGGACCGGCGTAGGCCAGAATGCCGCCCAGGTAGAACAGCAGCGTCGGCAGGTAGAACATGTTGGTGGTCCAATAGGCCCAGCCGCACATGAAACCGTGGAAATCGCCGAACGCCTCCTTGGCCCAGACGTACAGACCGCCTTCGGCCGGATGCCGGTGTGAAAGTTCGATCACCGTGATGCCCTGCGGCAAGAGAAACGCAATCAGCGCGCCGACCCACAGCCACACCGTGACCGGGCCATCGGCCGCGATAACGGGAACCAGGTTCAGGTTGGCGATGGCGACCACGGACAGGAAGGTGAGGTCCCAGGCGCCCAGCGCGCGCTTCAGTTGAGGGGCAGCTTCCGTGGTGGCGGTGGATTCCGGTATTAGGTAAAGATAGCATGGCCAAGCCAGGCTTCTTGCCGCCGCACCAGGGTTGCCGCCGTGCCGTAGGGTATGATCGGCCTATGCTGCGTGTGTGGCTGTTGCTTTTCCTGGCCGTTTCCGCGACGGCCGAAACCAAGATCGATCCGGCGCGGGTGGCGCGCCTGCTGAAGAAAGCCGTAGTGCTCGATCTGCACGACGACACCACCCAGATGATTACCGACGAGGGCTACGATCTGGCCGAGCGCCACACCTACGGCCAGGTGGACGTGCCGCGCATGCGCGAGGGCCACGTTACCGGCGTGTTTCTGTCCATCTGGACCGATGCCGTCCGCTACACCCCGGTCGAGTCCATCCGCCGCGCGCTGGATCAGATTGACGCAATCGACCGCGACCTGGCGCGTCATCCGCGCGAGATGAGATTGGCCACCACCGCGGACCAGGTGCTGGCGGCGCGCAAACGCGGGCAGACCGTGTTTCTGATGGGCGTCGAGGGCGGCCACATGATCGACTCGGACCTGGCCGTGCTGCGTACCTATTACCGGCTGGGTGCGCGCTACATGACCTTGACGCACACCGAGCACACGCCCTGGGCCGATACCGCGAGCCATCCGCCCGAACACAACGGCCTCACCGAATTCGGCCGGCAGGTGGTGCGCGAGATGAATCGCCTGGGCATGATGGTGGACATCTCGCACGTCTCCGACAAGACGTTCTACGACGTGCTGGAGACGACCGGCGCACCGGTCATTGCGTCACATTCCTCCTGCCGGGCACTGGACGATGTGCCGCGCAACATGACCGACGATATGCTGCGCGCCCTGGCCAAGAACGGCGGCGTCGTGCACATCAACTTTTTCGAAGGCTTCCTGGATCACGGCTTCGACGAAAGACTCGGCGCGCTGAAGGAAGAACAGGACCAGCAGGACAAGGCCGAGGCGCAGGCGCCCAAATTCGGCGATCGCAGCCGCGTCGGACCGGAGACGCGGCGCATCAACGCGGAGCGCATCCGCAAGCTGGGGCGGATTCCGCTGAGCCAACTGCTGGATCATATCGACCATGCCGTCAAGATCGCGGGTGTGGACCATGTCGGCCTGGGATCGGACTTCGATGGCGCGGACGATCAGTTCCCGCAGGACATGGAAGATATTTCGAAGATCCCCAACCTGGTCCGCGGGCTGATGGAGCGCGGCTATTCCGATAGCGATATTTTGAAGATCCTGGGCGGCAACACGCTGCGCGTCATGCGGGCAGTGGAACGCGCCGCGTCTCTCGCCCAGGCGAAAAATTAGAAGGCGGCGGTGGCTTTGCCGTCCTCGATTAGCTCGTAGGCGCCGGTCTTCCAGTCGCGCACGTCCTTCGCCAGTTTGACGGTGCGCAGCGCATCGTTACCGGCCACCACCAGCACCATGTGCGCCGCATCCAGCGGATTCGTGCCGGCCAGAAGCAGCGCGTCGCGTTCCGATGCGTACGCCTGGCCGTGAATGCGAAACACATCGTCCGCATAATCCAGGCCCAGCTTGCCGCTCCAGGCGGACAGCGCCGAGTTGGCCTCCGGACGCCCGACGAAGATCACGTCGTGCGTGCGGAGCTCGGCATCGGTCACTTCGAAGTCCTTGCGGATCGGGACGGCGCTCTCGAAAGCATCCAGAAACTGCTTTTGCAGTTGTTCGGCGGCATAGCGATTGGCGCCCGCCTCCCGCACCGTGCCATAGACCAGCATCGCCGAGCGCAGGAGACCGCGGATATTCGTCGTCAGATAGACCGGTCCGTCACCCGGGTCCACGGCGAGAGGCATCTTCGCCTGCTCGAGGAACGATTGGGCGGTGACGGTCTGCGTCGTGTTGGCGGCGAAGTAGTCGCGCATCAGCTTCAGGAACGGCTCGTCGCCCATCTTGCGGCGCAATGCGTCCAGGTACAGAACACCTTTGGCCCTTTGGAAAGCGAACCGTTGATAATCGTCGGCACCGGTCCGGTCAGCCCGGTATTCGGCGCGCCGGACATTCATCCGCAGGTCCAGGTCGTCGGATTGGAGATCGTGATAGTAAGCCGCGGATCCGGCCACCAGCCAAGTATCCGTATCGCCGGCCGGCAAGATCCAGCCCTTCCAGAGCTGGTCGGCATCGACGGCCTTGTGCTGAGGCTTGTTGTCCGGCGGCGCTGTATGGGCGGCCAGACGGGTCTTCTCGTTCTCCTGAATGGCGGCGCGCAGGCCATCGGACGGCTGACCGCGGAACAGCGCGTAGCCGGAGGGGTACAGGCCGTCGTTCTTGTAAGTCTTTTGCCAGCGCTCCGGTACCCACTCGCGCTGATTGGGTTTGCCGATAGCCGCCCAAACCATCAGATTCGAGACCATGCCGGATGTGGCGACCTTGGCGTCCATGGTCGCGGCGCTCACCAGGGGTGCGGTGCGGAAGGCCAGAAATCCGAACTGCTCGTCGATCTGGCCGCGGTATTTGCGATACAGATCCTGCCAGGCGTTGTCCCGGTCGTAGGCGACATACGGCAGATACTGCGGCGCGCCCTGCGGGTCAGGCGCGTATTCCAGACGCACGCCCAGATCCTTGGCGTTGTTATCGCCCCAATAAAAACCTTCCGTCCCGCCGAACCACTCGTTCTTCGAACTGCGCCACAACTTCGTGCGGCCGGTGCCCAGTTCGAACATGGCGATCTCGTTGTTCTTGGCGTCACCGATCAGCCATTCATTGGTGTACAAGCCGTTATTGTGAGCGCTCAGCCGCTCCACCATCTCATCCACATTGCCCGCGTACTGAATGGCATTGCGCGCGCGAAAGGCCACCGGCGTTCCCCCCAGCTGGAACGGGGATTGGCGGATGGTGGTTTCGGTCAGCACCATTCCGGCATCGTTCTGATACCAGTCCGTACCGCTTTCGATGCCGCCCGGATAGCTCTGCATCAGGATGCGATGCCCCTGCGCCGGCTGCACGTCGAGCATCACGTTAGTCTGCTCGGCGAGCGTCAGCGGCCACCAGGTGACGTGTCCGATGACCATCTTGCCGTCGCGCGTGGCCGGTCCGGTGGCCGCAAATGCGCTGCAATGATCCATCACGGAATCGCGTTTGTGCTCGAAATAGGTGGGGGCGCGCAGGGGCAGGCCTTCCAGACCCGTGGGCGTCATACTCACTGCCCATTCCAATTCGCCCAGTTCGACGGTGGTGTTGGCCACCGCGATGTCCACCAGGTCGATACGGCGATCCAGCCACTTCGCGCCGGCGTCGGAGGCGCCGTCGGCGATACCTTTCATCTCCTCCAAAATTTCCCGATCGAAGCCACGCAGGAAAAGCGCATTCACCGTGGTCCGAAGCTGGTTCCAGCTCTCCTCCTCGGCCTTGGCGCCCAGTTCCGCGGCGCAGCGCGCCAGGTATTCCGGGATCTCGCGGGCCATCAGGTGGCCGTGCTGGTAGCCGCGCTCGTAAGGCTGACCTTCGATATGCAGATAGATCCAGCCGGCCCGGGGATAGCGATAAGCGGGGCCGAACGTGACCACGGTAGCCGCCGGCGGATCGTCCGCGGAGGCCGCCTCGTCCAGCGAGACACCCGAAAACCAGGCTTTGCCCGTGAAAGCGCCGCCGTTGCCCACCGTCAGGAGAATGCGATCCTCCGCGCGGGTGGCGACGAAGCGCAACGCCAGCCGGGTCCACGGCCGCGTGCCGCCCAGCGCCGCGGAATGCACGTCGAAGGGCATGGAGGCCATGGTCAGCACCGCGCCGACCGCGATGGGCGAACGGTTCAGATCGCGCACCTGCACGTCTTCGGTGCGCACCCAACCGCTCACTTCGTAGCTTTTGCCGATGCGCAGCGTTACGGGAGCCGAGCGGATGCTGGCGTCCGTGGAAGTGCCCGGCTCCACCCGCAGCGATTTGCCGCCCTCGTGCAGGACCGTAGTGTCCACCGCCAACACGCCACGCTCGGCGCTCCACGCCGCGCCTTGTTCGATCGAGGGCCGGAACGGTGTGCCGGCATACAGTAGAGTGCCAGCGAGCAAGCAGCAGAACAGACGGATCACAGACAGCCTCCTTCAGTAGTTATACACTACCGCGGGCGGCTCACGAGAGCAGCGCTAATCGCGGCGGCTGAACCAGACGGCGACCAGGCCCACCAGGAAGGCGCCGGGGAAGACAGCCGAGAACGGACTATGCAGGATGAGCGCGAGGATTACCGCCGCGCCCAGCATCGTGCACGCCAGAAGGGCCAGCCCGGCCGTGACCGTCCACGGAATCAGAACCAACACTCCGCCCAGGATCTCCACGACACCCGTGAAATAGCGAAACCACTGGCCGAGGCCGATCTGGCGGAACATGCCGACCCACTCTGAGCCGGGACCCGACGGGAATTTCTCCGCGCCGAACAGAATAAACACGGCCGCGACCGCCCCGCGCACCAGCCAATCGCGGAGGACGTTGCGCCGCTGCCCCTGGCTCACGTGTTCGAACATTCGATATAGGGACACCGCCGCGACTGCCGGGGTTCCCGGCTTTTTTGTCCACCATTACGGGCGGTAACGGATTCTACTTCACTTTAGGCGGATACTTCTGCAAGGCTTTCCGCACCAGGTCGTCGATCTTGTCTTCGACCTTCACGGGGTCTCTCTTTTGCACGCTCGAAACGGCGCGCCAGACCAGAGACTTCGTCGCCGAATCGCGGAAATCGATGACCAAGGTGCCTTCGGCGTAGGGCACCCGCACAATGGCAGTACCCCAACCGCGCCAGCCTACGGGATAGGCTTCTCTTTCCACGGTGCGCACCGTCCCGAAGGTGTAGCGCACGTTAAGATCGGCGGGGCCATTCGGCACCGGCGCCAGGTGCCGGGCCGCCAGACCCCTGGCAAGATCGGCTTCGATCCGTTTCTTGACCAGTTCGCTGTTCACCGCCGGGTTCCGGCTGTGCACGCGGCCATCCCGGATGGCGAATGTATGATAACCGTGAAACTGCGCGGCGGGATCGAACTCCACGTGGACCTTCTGCGCCCACGCGCCCACGGCGGCGAGCAAAACCAAGATCAGGACTTTCATTTTCGAGAATGTATCACAAACGCCCATGCTCTTTCGAATTCTAGAGCGCTAGAATCGCTATTGCAAGGATGCGGACCACGGCTATTGTTACTGGTTGTCTCGTGGCGGCCTGGTTGGGCTGGGCACAAGGAAGCGCGGCGCCACGAGCTGTGCCGGTGCAACCGCGAGACCAGTTCCGCCAATCCTTGCAGGATCTGGTCGCCTACTCGCCAGACCCGTGCGGTGCTCCTTATGGAAGGGAAGACGACTGGCACAGTTCCGCTATCGAGTCTCGCCTCTTTCAGGCGGCTGCAACCATCGTTGTAGACGCACTCAACGAGGACGCCGCCGGCGCGCAGGCGCCCAAGGACCGCGCTGCCACGGCACTCAGACGCCTTGCGGACGAGAGCGCCCGGATCAACACCGGGTGGCCGCAGGATAACCGGTTTCATTTTGAGGTGCTCGATCTCCGGCCGGCCTTGGTCGTGAAGATGGGAGTCCGCACCCACGAGAGGTTCTCTGTTTTCGGCATTCCCGAAGAAAGCCCTGGAAAGGCGCATCGCGCATGGAGCGAGGTTGGCTCCGGCAGCGAGTCGACGGACGTCCGGGAGGTTGCGCGATCGGCGCTTCGTCTGTTCGCTCTGCACCGGGGCCCTCCCGGAAACGCCAGGTTCTTAGCCAGATTCGATCTGGTGGGGTGTGCCGGCAGCACGGGCGTAGCTTACGATGCGCGCGAATGGAAACCGGAAGGGGCCGGCGAGCTTGCGCAGATCTTCAAGCAATCCGGCGCCTTCGGGATGGACGATCGGGTGCCCGGATTTGCACCGATCGGCCAGCTTAAGACCGAAGGGGCTCTGGTAACGATCCCGTACTGCTGGTTCTCGGCCATAGACACCTGGGACAATCCGAGTATGTGCGCGGTGGACACTTACGACTTGTCGGGAGACAATACCAAGTTCATCTCGCGCGCCTACAACCGGCCGGACCTTTTGCCTGTGGCCAAGGCCATCGAGTACGCAGAGCAGCGTGATTACGGCGCGCTGATGGGTTATTGCGCCTCCGCGCGGGCGGCCGGCAGCATGATCCGCGACCTTCCTCCTTTTGTCTTCGCGGGCGTCGTCATTCAAGTGACTCCAACCGGAAACGGGAAGGAGCGCGTCGAACTTGGCGGAGGCGCATATCGCTTCGACGTGGAGAAACGAGCAGGGCGCTGGTTGGTGGTTGCGTTCAGGTCACAATGACCCGCGCCGTCAGGGCGAACGGTACGCAAGGCCTGACAGTGAGTTTCGAGTGCCCGGATGCGGCGGGCCTCCGGCGCCGGCTCCTATGGCTTGGCGTCCCGCCGCCCGAAGGCCGCCCAGACCGCCGCGCCCGCCCCGATAGTGGCCAGCGCGCCGGCCGACGCCACCGGCTGCCACACGATCCCGTAGACGATCATGCAGGCCCCCACCAGAATGTACAACAGCGGAATCGCCGGATAGCCGATGCTCAGCGCGCGCAGCTTCTGCCAGCCGGGCCGGCGCCGGAAGATCAAAACCGACGCTACCGACAGCACCGAAAAGAACGTCAGGCTGAAGCCGATGTAGACCACCAGTTGCGGAAATGGCGTCAGCGTCAGCACCATGGCGCACACGGCCTGGCTCAGGATGGCGACCACGGGCGTGTGCCACTCGGGATGCACGTTGGCCGCAACCTGGAAAAACGCTTTGTTCTTGGCCATGGCGTAATACACGCGCGGACCGATGGTTACTTCCGCGTTCACCGTCGCCATCAGCGAGAGCGCCATCAGCGCCGAGAACGTACCCGCCACCTGGGGACCGAACAGGTTTGATGCCGCCAGCGATCCCACGGCCAGAACGCCTTTCATACTCTCCAGCGGAGTCGAATAAATGAACACCAGGTTCAAGGCGATGAACAGCGCCGTCACCAGCGCGGTGCCGGCCGCCAGTGCGGCAGGCAGGGTCCGTTCCGGGCGCTTCAGCTCCTCGGCGACATAAGTCGCCGCGTTCCAGCCGCTGTACGCCACCATCACCCACAGCAGGCTGATTACGAATTGCGCCGGCAGGCTGGTGGTCGCGCCGCGTACCGCCGGTTCGGAAAAATGGTGCCAGCTCCCCGCACCGCTCAGGAAGCCGGTCACCACGAAGCCGATGATCACGGCCAGTTTCATGCCGGTCAGCAGATTCTGGACGCGAGCCGTGCGCCGCACTCCCAGGCAATTGAGAATGCTGAAGGCCGCGATCAGGACGCAGGCAACCACCTGCCCTCCGCCAAAGTGCAGGGCCAGGGCGCCGGACCCCAGTGTATGGGCCGCATTTGCCTGCTTCAGCGGGGCATAGAAATAGCCCAGATAGTCGGAAAAGGCCAAGGCTGCGGCGGCGATGGGGGCCGAAAATCCGGCAAAGAACGAAACCCATCCGGTCATGAATCCCCAGGCTGGGCCGAACGCGCGCGTTAGGTATACATACTCGCCGCCGGAGCTCGGAAAGTTGATGCCCAGTTCGGAATAGCTCAGGGCGCCGGCCAGCGCGAATAGCGCGCCCACCAGCCAAACCGCCAGAATCACCGGCGCGCTGCCCAGGTCGCGGGCCATGAAGCCGGTGGTGGTGAAGATACCCATCCCGACCATGTTGGACACCACCAGCGCGGTGGCGCTCACGAAGCCGAGTTGGCGAAGAAGTCCCGCCTTGTCCTGAAGCCGGGTGACCATGTCCGTTATGGTCATTGTATGCCACTTAGCCCCGGTGGGCGGGTTTCGGAGGACCGATTAGAGAGCGTGAACGGTGGAGGCGGGAATCACAAGATGGAAAGGCGGTCTTGATAAGCTGGCGGGATACTGGCAGCGGATCTGACGGGCCGTCCACGCTCTACGTTGTATAGTGAATGTGGTTCGCAAATCGTTACACGCATGCATTCCAACCGACTCAGCCGCGAAAAAAGCCCCTATCTGCTCCAACATGCCCATAATCCGGTGGATTGGTACCCTTGGGGAGCCGAAGCGTTCGAAAAAGCCCGGAGCGAGGATAAGCCGATCTTCCTCTCCATCGGCTACTCCACCTGCCACTGGTGTCATGTGATGGAGCGCGAATCGTTCGAGGACGATGCCATCGCAGAGATCATGAACCGCTATTTCGTGGCGATCAAGGTGGACCGCGAGGAGCGGCCGGATGTCGACCGCATCTACATGGCGTTCGTCCAGGCCAGCACCGGTGGCGGCGGCTGGCCCATGTCGGTTTGGCTTACGCCCGATTTGAAGCCATTTTATGGCGGCACCTACTTTCCGCCCGATCAGCGGTATGGCCATCCCGGCTTCGGTACGGTACTGGAGCGTGTAGCGGAAGCCTGGCAACTCGACCGCGCGCGTATCGAGGAGTCCAGCCGGAATGCGGTGGAACAGTTGACCCGCCAGTCGATTGTGGCCTCCACAGCGGGCTCTTCGCTACGGCTGGACCGCAGCGCCCTGGACAGCGGCTTTTACACCTTCCGCCGCAGTTACGACACGCGGTATGCCGGGTTCGGCGAGGCGCCCAAGTTTCCACGGCCGGTCACGCTGAACTTCTTGCTCCGCTATCACGCGCTGACCGGCGATCACGAAGCTCTCGATATGGTCCGGGCCACCCTGCGCGAGATGGCCAAAGGCGGCATGTACGATCAGTTGGGCGGCGGGTTTCATCGCTACTCCGTGGATGCGCGCTGGTTTGTCCCGCACTTTGAAAAGATGCTTTACGACCAGGCGCAGTTGGCGGTCTCTTACCTGGAAGCCTTCCAGATCACCCACGACGCTACGTACGCAGCCACGGCGCGCGGCATTCTGGATTATGTGCTGCGGGACATGCGGGACCCGGCCGGGGGTTTTTACTCCGCCGAGGACGCCGACAGCGTGATCGATCCGGGGCATCCGGAAACCAAAGGCGAAGGCGCGTTCTACATTTGGACGCAGGCGGAGATCGAAGCCGTCGCCGGCGGGCCCGCAGCCGGGTGGTTCTGTGAACACTTCGGCGTGGAGCCCGGCGGGAACGTGCACAGCGACCCGCACCAGGAATTCACTGGGAAGAACATTCTATACCAGGCGCGCGGCGGCGAAGACTCCGAACGGCAGGCGTCTATTTTCGAAACGTCCCGGAAGCTGCTGGAAGTCCGCGGACGGCGCGTCCGCCCTCACCTGGACGACAAAGTCCTAACCGCCTGGAACGGTCTCATGATCTCGGCATGCGCCAAGGCCGGCGCGGTGCTGGACGAGCCACGATATGCCGAAGCGGCCCGTCAGGCGGCGGATTTTATCGTGGGCCGCATGTACGACCCTGCATCCGGCACGCTGCTGCGCCGCTACCGCCAGGGAGAAACGGCGATCCCCGGTTTTCTGGATGATTACGCATTCCTGACCCAGGCGCTGCTGGATCTCTACGAGGCGGGATTCGCCTGGCGCGATTTCCGGCTGGCGGTGCGGCTGGCGGAGAAGCAGGCCGAACTGTTCGAAGACGCCGAGCACGGCGCCTTCTTCAGCACCGCGGCGGGCGATGGCTCGCTGGTCATGCGCCTGAAGGAGGATTACGACGGCGCGGAACCGGCGGGCAATTCCATCGCCGTATTGAATCTGCTGCGCCTGGCCGCGATGACGGATCGCCGGGATTTTCGGACGTCCGCCGAACGCGCCCTGGCGGCCTTTGGGCCGCGCATCATGGCCGGGCCGGTGGGGGTGCCCCAGATGCTGGCCGCGTATGCATACAGCCTGGCGAAACCCAAACAGATCGTTCTGGTGGGCGAGCGTGATGCGCCGGACATGCGGCAGATGCGCGCCGCCGTGCACGCCCGCTTCCGGCCCGCCGGCGTGGTGCTGTTGGCGGATCTGGAATCGCGCGCGGAACTGGCGGACTATAATCCCGCGATCGGCGGCATGACCATGCTGGGAGGCCGCGCCACCGCGTACGTTTGCGAGAATTACGCTTGTCAATTGCCGACCGCCGATGTGGCCGTCCTGACGCAGTTGTTACAATAGAGATCACCCAAAAATCAAGGAGGAGATCATGGAGAGACCAGGAGGCACCACGCTGCGCGGCGAACCGAAGACATTGATCGGGCCGGAGTTGAAGCCAGGGGATGCGGCGCCGGACTTCAGCGTGGTAGACAGCAGTCTGAGGCCGGTGAGCCTGTCCGGCACCGGAAACCACGTGCGCGTCTTCAGCGTGGTGCCGTCGCTCGACACCCCGGTTTGCGACGCGCAAACCAAGCGGTTCAACGAAGAAGCCGCCAAGCTGCCCGGCGTGGATTTCTACACCGTCAGCATGGATCTGCCCTTCGCCCAGAAGCGCTGGTGCGGCGCTTTCGGCGTGGACAAGATCAAGATGCTTTCCGACCACATGGACGGGTCCTTCGGCAGCCACTATGGCACGTTGATCAAGGAACTGCGCATCGAGAGCCGTGCCATATTCGTGGTAGACCGGGACAACCGGATCCAGCACGCCGAGTACGTGAAAGAAGTGGCGGATTATCCGAACTACGAATCCGCGCTGGCGGTGGCACGGAGCGCGGCGGGGAGTTAATTTCGGGAGCGGGTCGCAGCCGCCCGCTTCCACGAGGACATAACCTGAACACTGACGCTCCACCGCCGGTTCTGGCCGAACGGGTCCTCACACGAGCCGTGGAAAGCCCGCTGGTGCGCGGCGGCCTGACCATCATGGCCGGCATCATAGCCGGCAACATTTTCGGCTTCGGACGCGTGGCCCTGGTGGCCTATCTGCTGGGCACGCACGCGCAGGCCGATTCGCTGGTCGTGGCCATCGGTCCGCTGGATGCGATCAATTCCGTGCTCATCAACACGATGGTGTTCGCCTTCGTGCCCATGCTGACGGAACGGCACGGAGCCGAGCGCACGGCACTGTTCCTGAAGCTGAACGAATGGTTCGCCTGGCTCTTTACGCTGCTCACGGTGTCGATCGTCCTGACCGCACCGTGGCTGATCCGCATTCTGGCGCCGGGACTCGAGCCGCACTACTACCAGACTTCCGTCAACATTCTGCGCATCGCGGCGCCCTCTGTCCTGGCGGCCGGCGCGGCCGCTATCAATTGCGCGATGCTGTACACCGATCGCCGCTTCGCGCCGTTCGCGTTTTATCAGGCATGCGTGAACGGGTGCACCATCGCCGGCGCCCTGGGCCTGTGGCATTGGTTGGGGGTTTACGGGTTCGCCATCGGTTACACGGCCGGCGGCTGGGCGCAGTTCATTTTCGTGCATGTGTGCGCCCGCTCGGGTCTGGATACGTCGAACCTGCCCGCCTGCAAAGTGCGCTGGCACGAACTGTTGACCCGACCGGCGGCGATTTCCGTCTACGCCGCCAGCCTGGCGCTGAACATCGTTTACACGCGCGCTTGGGCCACTCATATCGGGCCGGGCATGGCCGCCGCGCTCGACTATTGCATGCGCGGCGTGGGTGTGCCGTTGGCATTTCTGGTGAGCCCTATCTCCAATTCCCTGCTCCCCGAGATCGCCCGGCTGCGCAGTCAGATGCGAATTCGCGAAGCTTTTCGCCTGATCCATCATGCTTTGGCGTTAGCGGCCCTGGCCGCGGTGGCCGGATGCGCCGTGGCACTGGCGTTTCGCCGGCCGGTGATTGCGCTGCTGTTTCAAAGAGGGAACTTCACGGCCGAGTCCACCAACCTGGTCGCTACGGTATTCCTGAGCCTGGCGCCCAGCCTGCTCGGCTGGAGCCTGCTGGAGTTGACCGGCCGAGCCTTATTTGCGCTGGACCGGCCCGTGCTGCCGCTGCTCGCGTCGTTCCTGCCGTTGGCGGTCAACGTCGCGCTGACCCTGTGGCTCGATTCGCCGCAGCCGCAGTGGATCGGGCTGGGCGCTTCCGTGGGTCTGATGGTTGGATTCCTGGCGCTCTTCACCGCCGCCAGGCTTTGGGGACGCGGCAGCCTGGGGAAGGCCGCGTAACCTGGCCGGATGAAAGCCGGCGTTCAGATACCGCGGGCTTTCGCCTTGGCCCGGGCCGGCGCGTCCGCGGATGCGGCCGGCTTGCGCGCGGGCTGCGTCAGCAGGCGTTTCACGGACCGCGTTAGCTGGCCTACCTCTCCCGCACTTTTGGCGATCACCACGTCCGCCCCGGTGGTCTGCTCGTTCAGGCCCAAGGGTTCCACGAATCCGGAGAGCAGGATGATGCGCGCGTTGGCGTCCAGGCTGCGAATGCGCTTGATCAGTTCGACGCCGTTCATGCGCGGCATCTTGTAATCCGTTACGATCACGTCGAACTTCTGCTTCGGAAAAACCTCCAAAGCCTCGTCGCCACTCATAGCCGTGGTGACGTTGTATCCGAGTTCCTGGAGCAGTGATCGGCGCGCGATGAGACCCTGACGGTTGTCATCGACCAGCAGGATGTCGGCGCTACGTGGCAGCGGGGCGGGAGCTTGTCTCATGCTAACGGAGGCGAGGTTAACAAACCTGTAACGTTAGTGTCAACACATTCGCATCAGCTTGGAAAAAGGCGAGATTCAGTGCTTGACAAATGCGCGCGCTATTCGACTTCGCGCGGCGCCGTGTATCCGGCTTTCGCAATGATCTGGTACTTGACCGGTTTACCCTTCTGGTCCGTCACGCGCAACGGTTCGTTGGTGGCCGGATTCACGAGCTCCACTTTGATGTGGCGGAATTTTCCGTCGCGCGTTTTATTGGAAGGGTCGTAGCCGATGGAGTACTGGTTCCGCAGGGAGTCGGAGATCTGAGCAAAGATGTTGGGGAATTCGCCGATAAAACGGGGAAAAAAGGCCATTCCCCCGCTCTCCCGGGCGAAGGTCGACAACTGATTATCGGCTTGCAGAAAACCGATGTTGTCGCCCCACTGCGGATACATGAGGCGCAACTGCTGCATCAAGCCGATGGCGTAGATCGGAACGCCGTTATCCTGCACCGCTTTACGGGCCTTGTCCAAGGTCAGCTTGCTGAACGTGTCCACACCGGAGGAAAGCAACACGACGGCCTTTCGTCCTTCGATCTTGGACATGCGATCCGTGGTGTCCGCCAACGCGTCGAACAGATTCATCTCCGAGAAACCGGGAATGCGCAGGCGCTGTAAGGCCTCGTACGTCTGCCGCCGGTCCGTTGTGAAATCCGAGAGTATTTCCGGCTTCATGTCATACGCGATGACGGCTACATAATCTTCCGGTTTGAGGGTCTCTGCGAATCCGTACGATGCGGTCAGCGTCTGATACCAGGTGTAGGAACCATACCACTGCCATTTGGCGCTGAACTCGATCAAAAGGCACACCGTCATGGGCGCCTGGCTCTTGCCGAACGACTTGATCTGTTGCGGGACGTTATCTTCCAGAACGCGAAAGTTACCGCGGGGAATATTCGGAATGAAGTGGCCTTTGTTGTCCAGCACCGAGACGTCGATGCTCACCAGGTTAACGTCGCTTTTGAAGCTCGGCACGTTTTCCGGCACATCGGGCTGCGCCTTTTTGCTGTACTTGGAAGGGATGGGCGCTTCGGTGGGCTCACTGGCGGGTTGCCGCGGCTTGGCAACGGTCGGGGCGCCTTCCTTGCTGGGACCTTCCTGATCCTGCGCCAGTGACAGGGCCGCGGTGGCCAGGAACGCGGCCATTACCGCCGGCCACAGCGAAAATCGATTCCAGGATTTCATGCACATACTGCTACCCCAGTAAACTATAGCAAAGAAGACGCGGGCGGCGGCAGTTTGGTTTCGTGGCTGGAAGATCGCCTTTTGGGCATCAGGTCATCTTAGCGGCGCTCCATCGGCGCTTTTATAAATCGAGAATATCATCTCAATATAATATTTACTGGGAGGCCCGACAGATGCGCTACGCTGCGTGGTTCTTGACTCTTACGGCCCTGGCGCAGGCGCCTCCGGCCGGGGTGCCCAGGGGTTCCATCAGCGGCGTCGTAGTAGACGCGGTCACCCACGTTCCCCTCGAGGGTGTGACGGTCAACGCCGGCGATGCGAATACGGGGACCGGCGCACAGGGTGAGTTCACGCTGCAGAATGTGGAGGCGGGGCGGCAGGGACTTTCGGTGCATGACGAGCGACGGGCGGCTTCGGCGTACACCTATGTGCTGGTGAAACCGGGCCAGGAAACTTCGGGCATCAAGGTTCTTCTGAAACTGGGCGGCACGATCTCGGGCAAGGTGGTGGATGAGGAAGGCCACCCGGTGGCCGGCGCGGCGGTTCTTCTGCTGGAGAAGAAATTCGAATTCGGCGAGACCGTATACTCGCCCGCCTTGGTCGCCTCCTCCGATCGGCACGGGTCGTACAAACTGGCGCCGGTGCGTGCCGATCGCAGCTATCTCGTCCTGGTCAAGAAGACCGCCAAGTTGGCGGATGACGGCAAGGAGTTCCCAGCGGATCCGGAGAAGCGCCCGCGGTTTCCGGCGCCGGCATACTTTCCCAACTCTCCCGACGTTGCCGGCGCGGAAAGCGTAAGCGTGTCCTCGAGTGAAGACCGGTGCGACGTGGACGTCAACATGGCCCTGGCGCCGGCTTACTGTCTGGATGGCGCCGTCGAAGCGCCCGAGAGCGATCCCGTGACAGCGGTCAACATCGTGGAGCGAATCCCGCTGGCGACGGGCTGGACCTTGACTCCCGTTACGGCGCCTGTCGCGGACGGTAAGTTCCATTTCTGCGGCGTGCATCCCGGGGAATACGAGCTCTCTGCCGCCAAGCGGTCCGCATCGGCGCAAGTGCTGGTGGGGTCCGAGGACCTGAACGGCATACAACTGCGGGTTCGGCCGGGTCTTTCGATCCCGGTGGAAACCACCTGGGACCGGGAAGGAACGGCACGCATTCTAATCAGCCTGGCCAAGCGCCACAACGGTTCCCGAAATGCCGACGAACCTCAACCGTCGTCGTACTGGTTTGCCAGCAGCTTCAGCTACGGGGGCCGCGTTCAGGTTCCGGGGCCCTCAATGTTAGGGCGCGTGCCCATTGACGACTACGAGATGGAATTCCGTGAACTCCCGCCGGACTGTTACGTTAAAGAGGCTGTTTGGGGCGGCACCGATTTGCTGCACGATCCGCTGCGCCTTACCCGCAGTTCCGGCGATGGCCTGTTGCGCGCCAGCCTGGCCTGCGACGCGGCGTCCCTTAATGCCCGCGTCACCGACAGCGACGGCAACCCGGTCTCCGGCGTCAATCTGTACGTGATGCCGGCCGACGTGGCCTCGCCCGCCCGGCTCGCGGATCTCCTGCGCCAGGAAACGGTGGAAGACGGCTGGAGCGGAACCGTCGCGTCTTTGCCGCCGGGCAAGTTTCTGGTGTTGGCCACCCGCCTGGAGATGGACGGGACCACGGAGCCGATTCTGCGCCTATGGCACGCGCGCACGAAGGCCAAAGAGGTCACCTTGGGTCCTCGCGAATCGTCGCAGATCACCCTGGAGATGTCCGAGTTGGAGTGACAATCGCAAACCTGGCGTTCGCGGTTTGATAGACTGTTTGCCGCACTCAAGGGCGCCATGAAACGTTTTGTCCTGCTCTTCCCTCTCGCCACCGCGTGGGCGTTTGCCGGCGCGACGATCAATCACCCTGGCGATGTCGCCCGTGCGGTCACCATTTATCGCGACACGTATGGCGTGCCGCACGTCTATGGCCCGACGGATGCCAGTTGCGTCTTCGGATATGCCTACGCTCAGGCCGAAGATAATTTCTGGCAGATCGAGGACAGCTACATCCGCGCGCTGGGCCGCGCCTCGGAAGTATACGGCGAAAAAACGCTGGATGACGACCTGGTGATTCGCACGCTCGAGATTCCGCGCCTCTCCCGCGCCGAGTACCAGCGCACGCCGGCCGCGGTCCGCGATCTGCTCGACGCCTTCGCCGAGGGCATCAACTACTACCTGGAGCGGAATCCGCAAACGCGCCCGCGATTGCTGACGCATTTCGAACCGTGGTACATGCTGGCCTTCAATCGTTATGCGCTGTATTACCTGTTCCTCTACGGTGAGACCGGCATTCCCAAGCAGGACACCGGCAAGATGGCGGAGTCGCAAGGTTCGAACATGTGGGCCATCATGCCGTCCAAGAGCGCCACCGGACATGCCCTGCTGTTCATTAATCCGCACCAGCCGTTTTTCGGTCCGGGGCAGTGGTACGAGGGACACGTGCACAGCCAGTCAGGTTGGGATATGTCGGGTGCGTCGTTCTTTGGGTCGGCATTTCCGACGATCGGCCATAACGAACATCTCGGCTGGAGCCACACCGTAAACAAGCCGGATGTCTTCGATGTTTGGGAGGAGACCTTCGACAAGCCCGGCGATGCCCTGGCTTACCGCTACGATGGCGGCTATCGCGAGGCGACGGCGTGGAGCGATGCGATCGTAGTCCAAACCGGGCACGGGCCGGTCACCCACACGTACAAGATGATGAAGACGCATCATGGGCCGGTGGTGGCGCGGCGCAACGGCAAATTCCTGGCGGTGCGGTTTGCGCGATTCGAGGAGGGCGGCCAGATCGCGGAGTGGTACGCCATGTCGAAATCGCGCAACCTGGCGGAGTTCCGCTCCGCCATGTCGGTGCTGGCAGTCCCCATGTTCAACGCCATGTACGCCGACGATGCCGGGAACATCTTCTACCTGTACAACGGAGCGGTGCCGCGCCGTTCGCCGAAGTTCGATTGGTCGAAGCCGGTGGACGGCAGCACGCCGGAGACGGAGTGGCACGGCTTTCACCCGATCGATGAACTGCCCCAGGTACTCAATCCCAAGTCCGGATTCGTGCAGAATTGCAACTCGACGCCTTTCAAGACCACCTTCGAAGATAATCCCGACCCGGCCCGGTTCCCCAAGTACATGGTGGGTGAAAGTGACACGGCACGCGCCCGAATTTCCCGCCGCATCCTCTGGAACCGGGAAAAATTTACCTTAGATAACTGGGCGCAGGCGGCCTTCGATACATACGTCATCGAAGCGGAAACCGAGATCCCCCGGCTGGCCAGCCTTTGGTCTGCTCTGAAACAGACGGATCCGGCGCGCGCCGCCAAACTCGCGCGGCCCATGGCGGAACTTCGGATGTGGGATCACATCAGCAAAGTTTCATCGGTGCCCATGACGCTGTTCGCTTTGTGGTATTGGAAGCAGGATCGGGACGCCAAGGCGCGCCAGGATCCGCTGGGGACTCTGGAAGGCATCATCTCCGACCTGGAGAAGGACTTTGGTTCCTGGCAGGTGCCCTGGGGAGAGATCAACCGCCTGCAACGGGCGCAATCGGGCGGCGACGAGCCATTTCGCGACGGGCGGGAGAGCTTGCCGGTAGCTGGCGGGCCGGGACCGGTGGGCATCGTCTTCAATTTCTACGCCCGCGCGGAGAAGGGCCAGAGGGAGCATTTCGGCGTGGCCGGCCATTCCTTCGTGAGCGTGGTGGAGTTTGGGCCGATCGTGGAAGCTCGCTCGATCCTGGTTTTCGGCGAGAATGCCGATCCCAGGTCGCCGCACTATTTCGATCAGGCAAGGCTGTACGCCCGGCAACAATTCAAACCCGCCTGGTTCGATCTGGGGGAGATCCAGGCGCATGCCGAGCGCACGTATCATCCGGGCGATTAGCGTGAGACTGTAGGATTTCGTACACTGGATGCGCACGTGCTGCCCCGTACACCGGCATGGCCGCGGCGGGGTACCTTTGGCAGGATCCGGGCGACGCAATCCGGATCCAGGTAAGCCTGGAATTAGTCGAGCGATTAGGCACCGCCGTGCGGCAGGGCCTGGGGACCGGTCCGCGAGGGGCGGAGATCGGCGGGCTGCTGCTGGGTACGCTTCTGCCGGGCCGCGGAACGGGGGTACGGGTGGAGGACTTCGACCTCGTGCCTTGCGAGCACTGGCGCGGGCTTTCTTACACGCTCTCCAACGTGGAAAAGCATGCGCTTGGTGTCCGCCTGAAGCGCCGCCGGGACATCGCGGTCGTAGGTTTCTTCCGTAGTCATACGCGTCCCGGCCTGTACATGGATCAGGACGATTTCGCGTTGTTCAGCCGTTTCTTCGGCGACCCATCGCAAGTGTTCCTGTTGATCCGCCCGGAGGCAGGTGGGCCGCCGGTGGGCGGTTTCTTCTTCTGGGAGGATGGCGATGTAAACCGCCGCGCGCCTTACCGCGTGTTTCCTTTCGACTGCAAGCGTCTGGGCGGTGCGCCCAGTGTCGCCGAGGTCCCCAGGCTGGCGCCCGTTCCGGTTCCGGCGCCGGCCGCCCGCGCGCCGCATCGCCTGCCTCCGCTTTCCTCCCTGGTCGTACCGTCCATTGCGGCGTTGTTTCTGATTGCAGCGTTGTTCGTGTCGTCGCGGGAGGCGAAAACCCCGGCCGCGCCGGCGAAGACCAATCCGCCGCTTGAGACACTGTTGCCGGAACCGATTCCGCGGGCCGTGGTGGACATGAAGCCGGAGCCCGCGGCCGAACCCCCGGGTGCCCCCGCGGCGGTGGAGACCAAGCCGGCCCACACGGCGCCCGGGCAGGCCGGAAAGCGCACGTTGCAGTTGCCCGTGGCGGCACGCCCGGTGGTGCGCCCGCGGCAATTGGAAGCGCCCCCGGTTCTGCACGCTTCACTGCCGCAAGGCCCCTTGACGGCGGTGCTGCCAGACTCGACAGTGACGCCGCCGGCGCCCGTAGAGGTGACCTATGAGTCGCCCCGTGCCGGCGTGTTCCGCCGGGTGTTTCGGAAGATCGCTGCGGACGACTTTATTCCTGCGTCCCCCATACGGAAGGTGATGCCCCGCATGGCGGGGAATCCGGGGGAGGTGGTCGTGAAGGTCTCTATCGATGAATCGGGTAACGTGATCCGCGCCCGCGTGGTGACCAAGCATAGCGACCTGGCGGACGAGGCCCTGGCGGCCGCCCAACAATGGCGATTCACGCCGGCGTTCAAGCGCGACAAGCCCACCTCCAGCGAGATGCTCCTGCACTTCCGCTTCTGAAGCGATCTAGTCGTAGATCCAGCGGCGGGCCTTCATTTCGAAGCGGGGCAGGCTTCCGGGCTCAACCACCGCCACCGGGATGCGAAGCGCGAAAGCATTGGTCAGTGCGGCCTCCACGCGGTGCGGCAAGCTGCCATCGTGGGTATGCTGCGGCGCGGCTTCCACTTGCACACTGATTTCCGGCAGCGTCCGGTGATTCTGAATCTGCACCCGATACTCGGTCACGGCTTCGAATGCGCGCACGATATTGTCGACCGCGCTGGGATACACGTTGACGCCGCGCACGACCAGCATGTCGTCGGTGCGTCCCAGAATACCGCCGGCCAGCGCCAGATCGCGGGTGCCGCATGCGCAGGTCTCTTCGGGCGCCGCCTTGACGATGTCGTTGGTCCGATAGCGGATGAGCGGCGATCCCAGGCGGCCGAGGTTGGTCAGCACCAGTTCGCCCGCGGTTCCGCGCGGCACGGCGCGGCCGGTGGCCGGATCGATCACCTCGGCTATATAGGATTCCCCGATGACATGCAATACGTCCGGGCGTTTGGGACAGCCGTAACTCACCGGACCGATCTCCGTCATGCCGTGATGGTCCACCACGCGCGCACCGTTCCACAGTCTCTGCATGTGAACCCGCGTCGCGGATACGCTGCCGCCCGGTTCGCCGGCCACGATCAGCGTGCGCACACGGGAGGCCGAAAGATCGATCCCCTGCTCGGCGGCCACTTCCGCCAATCGAATCGCATACGTCGGCGTGCAACAGAGGACCGTAGCCGCGGCATCGATCAGGGTGTGCAGACGGGCTTCGCTGCGCATCCCGCCTCCGGGAATGGCCAGGCATTCCAGGCGGGCAGCCGCGTCGAAGCCCACCCAAAAGCCCAGGAACGGTCCGAAGGAGAAAGCGAAGAAGATACGGTCCCCGCGGCCGACGCCGGCGGATCGGTACACGCGTAACCAGTTGCCGACCATCCACTCCCAACTCTCCGGCGTGTCCAGCCAGCGGAGAGGCGTCCCGGTAGTGGTGGCGCTGGTCTGGCAGAAGCGCGCATAACGCTCGAGCGGGTACGTCAGATTGGTGCCATACGGCGGATGCGCGCGCTGGTCGTCGACCAACTCCTGCTTGCTGGTGAACGGCAGCACGGACAGATCGGCATCCGCCGTCATCCCGGCGAATTTGCGCCGGTAGAACGGATTGCTCTCCAGAGCCACGCACAACAGGCGTCTGAAATCGTCTGCGTTCCGGGTCTGCATGGCGGCGATCTTCAAGCGGCGCCCACCAGGCGATGCTCGGGCAGGAAGAATTCGTGCAGCAGGCGGTCGATTTGCAGCAGACCGTTCCGGCTGAGCCGCAGCGTGTCCCCCTCCTGCAACAGGAAACCGCCGCTGCGCAACTCCGCCATGGGACCGGCAAAGCGCTCCCCGATGTGGACGCCGAATTTATCGGTAAAGTAGGACTCATGCACGCTGCCCAGCTTCATCTGCAGGATCAACTCGCGGATCAGCCGCTGCTCAGCGGTGAGGGGATACGCGCGATAGACCGGCAGGGTTCCGCGGCGCAACTTCTCGGAATAGCTCTCGAACTCATGATCGTTCTGAAACAGAGCCCCCTGCACGTGGGAAAAGGAAGCCACCCCCAGCCCGATCATATCCGCTCCGGACCACAGCAGGTCGGTGTAAATGAAGCGGGTTCGCACGGGATCCTTCACCGCCGTGTAAGCGCTGCGAATCGTATAACCCGCGCTCTCCAGTTCGGCGAAGGCATAACGCACCCATTCGCGCTTGATCCTCCAGGTCGCTACCGGCGCCGAGGTCTGCCCCATGATTTGCATTTCTTTAAAGATGTGGGTATTGTAGGGGACCTCCATCTGGTAGATGGTGACGCTGTCGGGAGCCATGGCGATGGTTTTGCGCACGCATTCGCGCCAGTTGGCCTCGGTCTCTCCCACCATGCCGGCGATCAGGTCGATGTTGATCTGCGGGAAATCGATGGAACGGGCGTAGCTGTAGGCGGGGCCGATTTCTTTGGATGTGTGCGCGCGGCCGTTGATCCTGAGGATCTCGTCGTCGAAGTTCTCGACTCCCAGGCTCAGGCGGGTGACGCCGAGATCCTTGATGACGCGCAGCTTGCCTTCGGTCAGGGTGCCCGGCTCGCATTCGAAGGCCACTTCTTCCGCCTCGTCCCACGGCAACAGGCGTTTCATGCGATCGACCAGGGAGGTGAGCTGGCGCGAAGAGATATAGGAAGGCGTGCCGCCTCCGAAATAAACGAACCTGGGCTTGCGGCCGCCGATCACAGGTTTTTCCGAGTAGAGGGTAAGCTCGCGGATCGCGGTATCCAGGTAACCTTCCACTTCGGCGGCATTTTTATCCGTGTAAACCTTGAAGTAACAGAAGTGACATCGCTTGCGGCAGAAGGGAATGTGCAGATAGATCCCCAGCGGCGTGCCGGGGACCGGCGGACGGTCGAACGCGGCCAAGACATCGTCCACATGGGCCGGACTCCAGAAGGAGTAGGGCGGATAGTTGGAGACGAAATAACTCCCGGCGGTAGTTTCTTCCGTTTCTGTCAGCATCCCTTTCGATCCAGTATAGCCGGACTGGAAAACCCGGCGCGGGCCGAAGCGGCTCCCCTCAGAACAACAGCTTCAAAGCCAGTTGCAGGCGGCGTGGATTGCCGGCCGATAAGATCTGTCCAAACGTCGGTGAACCGATGAAGTTATCCGGCAGGCCGAAATTTGTCCGGTTCAGCAGGTTGAACGCTTCCACCCGGAATTGCAGCGTACTGCCTTCGCGAATCGCGGTATTTTTCACAAGCGAAAGATCCACGGTGGCCAAGCCCGGACCTTCCACCGTGTTGCGGCCGCCATTGCCGAACGACCCATAAGCCGGAATGGCGAAAGCCGCCGTGTTGAACCATTGGGCCGGGCCGGGATTCGCAACATGCGAATTTCCTACCATGTTCGGCCGGTTATTGGCGCCGAAGCCCAGACTGTCGATGCCGGTATTGCTGTTGTCGAAATCGGGCAACAGAGCGACGGTGAACGGCTGGCCGGTCTGCAATTGCAGAATGCCGAAGGTCTGCCAGCCCTTGATCCATCGGGACGCACTGTGGAACGGCAGATCATAGCCGTAGCTGGCGACGAAGCGGTGGCGCACGTCGAAATTCGAGAGCCCGCGCTCGGCGGCCAGATTGTAACTATTCTGCGGGAAATTGGGATCTCCGGCGCTCGAGAAGAAACTGGACCCGTTGTCGATGGATTTAGCGAAAGTATAGGACGCCAGCAACGACAGTCCGAAATCCAAACGCTGTTCAAAGCGCGCCTGCAGACTGTGGTACGTGGAGTTGCGATTGGACTCCAGCAGGTCGATGTCGGCGAACGCGGCCACCGGGCGCATGTAATACTGATTGGCCGAAGGCGGCGGCTGGTTGGCGTCGCGTGCGCCGATCAGGCCGGTCCCCTTCGATCCTACATAGCCGATCTCCAACATACGGCTGACGCCCAGCGATCGCTCCACGTTGAAGTTCCATTGCTGCACGTAAGCCGTGCGCAGATCCCGCTGGAACGCCAGGGCGGAAGGCGGCGTCGGCAGCGGGAAGTCGGCGGGGAACGGGTTATCGAGCAGCAGCGGGGCGGTCGGACCGAGCGGATAGTAAGTGGTGAAGTTGAAATAGGGCGGACTGAAGTACAGTCCTTCGCCGGGCGCCAGCGAGGACTGATCGTAGTAGATGCCGTAGCCCGCGCGCAGGACCAGCCGGGGGGAGGCGCCGGGCGTCCAGGCGATACCCACGCGCGGCGCTAAGTTGTTCCGATCCGGATAATAACCGCCGCGCGGCATCCCGGCGGTGCCCACGGGGACCAGCGTCTGGGTGGCCGCATCGTAGAGATTGGCGTGATTCTGCGCGTCGACAGCCGGCGAATTGTACTCGTAGCGCAGCCCCAGGGTCAGCGTGAGATTCGGCCGCACGCGCCAGGTATCGTTGGCGAAGAAGTTGTAGCTGTGGGTCCGCAGATGTTCCGCGTTATTGAGCAACGCCACGCCGGAATCGGTCGGCAGCCCCAACAGTAGTTCCTCCAGCGCATTGCCCAGCAGCAGGCCGGTAAAGTCGATGAATCCCCGGGACTCCTCGTCCCGGTAGGCGTTTTGTTGCAGAATGCGAAAATCGGCGCCGAACTTCGCCAGGTGCCGGCCATGCGTGTAAGTCAGGTTGTCGGTCAGTTGATAGACGTTTGTGGTGCCATGCTGCGGATTGTTGCCTTCATCGCCGATCGACGAAAACCCGGTCACCGAAATGGATGTGAGCCCGTAGTCGCGGGGACTGGTCGAGATAGTGGGCAACCCGACCTGGGCGTCGATATCCTGTCCAATATCCTGCTGGTAGACGCCCAGCGAAACACGGTCGAAGCCGGCGCGGATTTCATTGAGCAGCGACGGCGTAAAGACGTGCGTCTCGGCGAGCATGACGTTCTGGTCGCGGCTGGGAACGTTATCGCCGTAGCCCGGCACCAGCGGAAAGCTCGGCCCCGTAAAAGGCTCGAACAGGCTGTTGTCCGCGAAACTGTAACGGAAGGACAACTGCGACCCGGCACTGAGGGAGTGATCCAGGCGCAGATCGAACTGATCGTTGCGGTCGCGCGTAGCCGGGGAGGATACGAAGTTCTGGTTGGGCACGCTGCGATTTGGCAGGGGATACAGCGCCGCCACCGCCGCGCCTACCGGGTCCAGATAGTAAGAAGGTATCCGGTTGCCGGGAAACTGCCCGCCGGTGAAAGGATCGATCGGAACCGTCGTGCTTTGCGAGAAATCCCCGATCCGCTCGGCAGCCGTAGGCACGTTGGTCACTTGCGTAATGCCGGTATTGTCCCGGGTCCCCTGGTAATCGAGGAAAAAGAACGTCCGGTCGCGCCGGATCGGCCCGCCCAGGGAGCCGCCGAACTGGTTGCGCTGATCCTGGGGGGCGGAGGTGCCGGAAGGCGCGAAGTAATTGCGCGCGTCGAAAACGGCGTTGCGGAAGAAGTCGTAGGCCGTGCCGTGAAACTGATTGCCGCCGGAGCGCAGAATCACGCTGACCTGTGCGCCGCCGTTACGTCCAAAGGAGGCGTCATAGGCGTTGGCGAGCACCTCGAATTCGCGGATCGCATCCACGGGCGGCGTAACCGCCGTACCGTTCAGCTTGGGATCGCCATTAAAGACGCCATCCAGCAGGAAATCGTTGGCATCTTCGCGCGCGCCGTTGATATTGATCGCGAAGGAGCCGCGCACCGACCCCGCGGATCCCTGCGCCGCCGGCACGACTCCCGGCAGCAGGAGACTCAGATCGTAGAAATTACGGCCATCGAGCGGCAGCCCGACCACTTCCCGATTGTCGATCACCCCGCCGACGGCGGCCGACTCCGTGCGCAGCAGGGTACGCGCAGCCGTGACGGTTACCTGCTCTCCGGTTTTCCCCGGCAGAAGCGGCACGTCCACTTGGATTTCCTGGTTTTGATCGAGCGTTACGTCCTGCAGATGGCGGCGGTAACCCGATGCATTCACTTCCAGGCTGTAGGGACCGGGATCCAGCAGCGGAACCAGGAAGTCGCCCTGCGACCCGGTAATCGCCGTATGCTTCTGGTTCGTTTCCCGTTGCACAAGTGTTACAGACGCCCCGGATACGGGGTTCCGTGCGGCATCCGTGACCACGCCACCGATGGCGCCACGGGTGGACTGCGCATATAGGGAGCCTGCGGCCAGCACAAGGGCAATTAGCGGTGACTTCACGGGATCCTCGGAGGGACAGTTGTCTTTATTACTATATCCTGAGATCCATAGACGCGAAAGATGCCGCGAGGTTTGGCGCGTCAGTGGGGTCGTTACCGGGCGCGGGCGACCAGCAGAGTCAGATCGTCGTACTGGGAACCTGCGCTGAACTGCTGGACGACGGACAGGATGCCGGAAACGATTTGATCCACGGGATCGACGGCGCGGCTGCGCAGCTCGGCGAGCAGGCGCGCCTCGCCAAAATCCTCTTCACCGCGATTGGCTTCCGTCACGCCATCGCTGAACACAACCAGCAGGTCGCCCGGAGCGAGTTGGGCGGTCATCAGTGTTGCCTGCCACGCGGCAAAAGCGCCGATCACCGTCGCGGTGGCTTCCAGGCGCGTCACCGCGCCATCCGCGTGCAGCCATATGGGCGGATTGTGGCCGCAATTGACATAGCGAAGCACGCGCGTGGAGTCGTCATACCCGCCGAAGAACAGCGTGGCATAGTGCTGCACGGCGGTGGAGCCGTAAAGCAGCCGGTTGACTTCGGTGAGAGCTCTTACGGCGTCGAACGGCACGATGGCCGCCTGGCTCCGCAGATAGGCTTCCAGGTTGGCCACCAGGAGCGCGGCATGTACCCCTTTGCCGGAAACGTCGCCGAGGGCCAGGCCCAGCAGATCGGGACCGAGATCGAGGAAATCATAGTAGTCGCCGCCTACCGCGCGGGCTTGCACGCAGCAGGCGGCACAGTCGAGCGTTTTCAACCGCGGCAGCGATTGCGGCAGCAGCCGGCTCTGCACTTCCCGGGCGATCTCCATTTCGCGCGCGGTGCGGCGCTCGCTTTCGATGCGCTGCGCGATCTCTTCGGCCAGCCGAATATTCTCGAGCGCCGTGGCCGCCTGGCTGGCGACGGATGCCAGCAGGCGCTGATCCTCGCGCGAATACGGCTCCTCGGACAGGCGCTGGCCCAGCAGCAGCAAGCCCAACCTCCGGCCGTCGCGCCCGAGGATGGGAACGGTGCATTCCGGCTGCGGCCCCGGCGTTGGCTCGGCCGGTTGCAGGTGGACGCTCAGGAAACTCGGGTGTAAGGCTTCGACCAGGTGCTGCTCCAACAGGCCGGCGAGCTCGTCGCGCCCGGTAGCCACGCGCGATTTCTCGGCCAGGTCTTCCAGGATCACGCGCGCATCGTAGGCGCTGCGGAAGAAAGCCCGGTCGATGCGCCCGCTGACGCGCTTGTGCACCTGGGTCCCGCTCCACAGCAGGACGGTTCCGAAGACGGCCCCCAATGCGATGCCGGCCGGCTGCGCGATCTGGACGAACGGCTGCAGGTAGCGCGCAAAGGAGAGCGCGAACAATAAGGTCATGCCGATACTGACCAGCGACAGTAAAAAGGTGAAGCCCCGCTGCACCAGCAGGTAGCGCGCGCTGCGCCGCAGCAGGACCGGGACTTCCAGCGCCTGGTGTACCAGCACGGCATAAGCAAACGACAGCGGAAACACGAACAACAGAGCCATATGCAAACTGCTCAGCCAGGTGGGATCCCGCCAGCCGGTGAGCGTTTGCATGAGGGCCGACACGAGCGCCGGCCCCAGGCTGATCGCCGTACCCCAAAACATGACCCGGACCTTGCGCCGGGCGCCTGCGTCCGTGCTCGTGAAGTAATTATGCGCGAACGAAACCAGGCCCAGCAGGATCAGATAGAACAGGATCAGGGTGGCGATGCGGTTGGAATTGGCGCGGCCGATCCACTGCCGGAAGGGTGGCGGCAGTTGTACCGTCCCCACACGGATACCGCTCACGCCCAGGACGAGGCCGACCGCCAGAATACTCCACTTCCGCCAAGGCATGCGGCGCTCCAGCGGCGAGCGGCTCGGAAAAACGGAGAAGAACCAGTAGAACATCGGCCCCATGATGCCGATCAAAAGAGCCTGGTAGGCTACGGCGAAATTCCAGCCTGGAGGGCGGGTGCCGTTGCTCGGCAATCCGCGAGAGACGGCCACGCCGGCGAACATCAGGGCCAGCAGCCACGCGTGGGGATCGTCCAGGCGCAGAAACAAGACCGCCAAGCCGACGATGACGAATGGCAAAGGGAACCAGTTCGACAATTGCTGGTTGAGCAAGCCGCCCACAGACGAATCCGGATTGGGACGGAAGGTGGCGGTTACGGAAATCGGCGCGGGCACGCCGGGACGGCGGACCGTGAGATGGACCTGGTCGCCGGGGCGATGGCGCAGCCAAATGCGCCCGATCGAGTCGGGGCTGGTGAGGGGCTGTCCATCCACGGCCGCGATTTCGTCGCCCGCGCGCAGGCCGGCTTTTTCCGCGGGGCTGTTGCTGTAGATCGATCTGAGGAACTCGACATGCTCCGAGGCCCGATAATCATTGTCGAAACCCAATTGCACCGAGGGAACGAGCGAGGGCCGGGTGAGGACCAGCCAGTAGGCGGTGAACAGGAGCAGGGATAGAGCGAATCCCACCGCCAGCACGGCCCGAGCCAGCCGTGAGAACCTGGGCGACCAGCGCATCCGACCTCATGGTATCAGGTGGTACCGACGGTTACGCCTGCGTGGGTCTGCGCGCGGCGCACGCTCCGCAGCAGGTCGAGCGCTTCCGGCAAGGCGAATTGTTCGCCCAGGAAGGCAGCCGCGAAGCGTCCTCCGCGGATCTCGCCGCGGGCCTCCATGCGGCGCAGTTCCACCAGCAGATCGCGCCAGGGCGGCGCCAGAGTTTCGCGATAAGCCAGGTCGCGGAAGACGACGCCCCAGCGGCGCAACAACTGGCGGGCGAAATTCGCCGGCGAAATCTCGGGCTGCGGAGCGGCCGCGCGCCGCAACAGCGCCCATCGTCCGGCGGCGTGGCGGGGACGAGCCGTGCGCCCGCGGCCCTCGCCCCGGCGGCGCTTGGGATCGAGCAGGGCGCGCAGATTCTCGAAGCCATCGGCGGTGACCAGCCCGGCCGCTACCAGTTCCCAGAGCGCGTCTTCCACCTCGCTGGCCAGGCGGCCGGTGGCGCGGGCGAGTTCCGGGAAGAACGATGCGCCGTGCTGCCGGAGCGCGGCGAACACTTCCCGCGCCGGGTGCGAAAGCGAATCGTCGGCGGCCGGCTGGGGACCCGAAAGCAGCCATTCCGCGTCTTCCCGCAGAAACAAAGTGAGCGGCGCGACGCGCGTGGGGCGCACGCGATGCTGCCGGCCGCCGGCGTGGCCGTCGAACGCCGGGTGCGGCGAGAGGCGGCCCCACATCACTTCGCCCGAAAGGCAGAGCTGATCCAATAGCTCCGGCTTGTAACTCGCCACCCGGCCGGGCAGGATCTCGGCCTCCCATGCGGCGGCGGAGATCTCGTATCCCTGAAGCTGCCGGATGATGTGCAGCACGCCGTCGGCGCCGTGCAATTGGGAGCCCGGCGCGGTGTGCTGCCAGCGCTCCTGGAAGCGCTCGAAGTCGGCGGTAGTGACCGGCTCGATCTCGCGGCGCAAACGCCCGATCGTGAGGCGGTGGATCCGCGCCAGCAGCCGGCGATGGCACCACTCGAGCTCGGCATCCACGCCCGGCGGGACGGGATGGAAATGCCCGCGCAGAATCTGGCCTTCGGCTTCTAGCTGCGCCAGCCCGGCATCCACCAGCGGCCGCGGCAGGGCGAGCCGCGCGGCCAGCTCGGTGGCGCGATAGGGACCGCCGGACTCGAACCATCCACGCAGAATCTCGGCGGCACAGCCTTCCTCGCTCGGCGGCGCCTCGCCCACGAACCCGATCGGCGGCGCCAGCTCGGCCTGCGGGTGAACGCCCCGTGCGATTGTCCCCCGCTCGGCGGGAACCCATAGTGGAGCCGGCGCCAGGAGCGTCGTGGCGCGGCCGGCAGCCGCCAGTGGCGCGAAGAACGGCTCCCACTCGGCCGCCGGCGGAACGGTGATCAGCGTCAATAGGGCTTCGTGCAGCTCATCGGGATCGCGCACCAGGGGCCAGGCCTCCGCGGACACCTGTGCGATGGCTTCCGGATCGAGCGCGCCGGCGCCCTCCACCAGATCCGTGCGCACGGTGCGGCGCAATTGCACGGCGCGGGCACGACGCTCTTCGAGCGGCGCATCGTCCAGAAATGCGTAAGGATTGGCATTCAGGATCTCGTGCGAGAACGGCGACGCTTCCGGCGTGTCGATCGCCGTAGTGCGCACCGCGCCGCTGCGTATGCCTTCCAGGACCGCGATCAGGCCGTTGAGATCCATGGCCTCGTACAGGCAATTGTGGACCGTCTCGCGGACCAGCGGGTGATCCGGGATGCGCGGCGGACCGGTAAGATTCTCGGGGCAGGCGGCCTGATCTGGAAACGTCGCGGCCAGCAGATCGTCGGCGCGCATGCGCTGGATTGGCGCAGGGGTGCGCCGGCCCTGCGCGAAGCGCAGGATGGCCAGCGCCCGCGAGGCGTTCCAGCGCCACCGGGCGCCGAACATGGGCGCGGCCAGCAACGCCTGGGTGAGCACGTCCTCCACGGTCTCGGGCCGCAGAAATTCGAAAACCACGTCGAGCGGAAAGGAGTGCTGCTCGCCCAGCGACAGCACGATGCCATTGTCCGTGGCCGCCGCCTGCAGCTCGAAGTTGAAGGTGCGGCAGAACCGCTTGCGCAGCGCCAGTCCCCAGGCGCGGTTCAGACGCGCGCCGAAAGGCGCGTGCAGCACGAACTGCATGCCGCCACCCTCGTCGAAAAACCGCTCCGCCACCACGTGCGTGGAAGTGGGCAGGACGCCGAGCGCGCGCGTGCCGGATTGTACGTAAGCGATGGCCTGCTCGGCGCCCAGACGGTCCAGGCCCGCATCGCGCAGCAGCCAGTCAATCTGCGGCTGGGCAGCGATATCCGCGCGCAACCGCGAGACCTCGGCGGACAACTCCGCCGTCCGGCCGGGCGCCTCGCCGTTCCAGAACGGGATGGACGGCGGCGCGCCCCTGGCATCCTCCACGCGCACGCGGCCGTTCTCGATGCGGCGGATACGCCATGATGTGTTGCCCAGCAGGAACACGTCGCCGGCCATGCTTTCGACGGCGAAATCTTCGTCCACCGTGCCCACGGTCGTGCCTTCCGGCTCCAGGACCACGTTGTAGTTGGCGTTATCCGGAATCGCGCCGCCCGAGGTAATAGCGGCCAGCCGCGCGCCGCGCCGCCCGCGCAGACGGTGGTTCACCTGGTCGCGATGCAGAAACGCGCCGGCCCGTCCGCGGGCGGTGACGATGCCATCGCTCAGCATGGCGACGATCTCGTCGAACTCGCGGCGATCGAGTTTGCGGTAGGGGTAGGTGGAGCGGACCAGCGCGAAAAGAGCGTCGTCGGTCCACTCTTCGCAAGCGCAGGCGGCCACAATCTGCTGCGCCAGGATATCCAGCGGGGCCTCGGGAATCTCGGTGCGGTCGAGCGCGCCCGCGCGGATACCGCGCACCAGGGCGGCGCATTCGATCAGCTCGTCGCGCGTGGTAACGAAGAAACGGCCATGTGGACGCGCGCCGATCCAATGGCCGGAGCGGCCGACGCGCTGCAAGGCCACGGCGATGGACCGCGGCGTACCGATCTGGCAGACCAGGTCCACCGTTCCGATGTCGATGCCGAGTTCCAGCGATGCGGTCGCCACCACCGCGCGCAGTGTGCCGCTTTTCAGCCGCGACTCCGCGTCCATCCGCAGGCGCCGCGACAGGCTGCCATGATGCGGGAGAACCGCCTGCTCTCCCAGGCGCTCCTGTAGATGATGCGCCACGCGTTCCGACAGGCGGCGGGTGTTGACGAAGACCAGGGTCGTGCGGTTGGCGCGGATCAGATCGGCGACGCGATCGTAGATCTCGGCCCACATTTCGTTGCTGGCCACCGGTCCCAGCTCGTCGCGCGGCACCTCCACGGCAAGCTGCATGTCGCGGCGGTGGCCGACATTCACGATGCGCGCGCGTTCGCCCAAAAAGCGGGCGATCTCTGCGATCGGTTTGACCGTGGCCGAGAGACCAACCCGCTGCGGCTTGTCCCCCCGGGCCGATGCGACTAACGCATCCAGGCGCGCCAGCGTGAGGGCCAGGTGCGAGCCGCGCTTATCGTCCGCCACCGCGTGGATCTCGTCGACGATGACCGTGCGCGTGGTACGCAGCATCTCGCGCGGCCGTTCGGCGGTGAGCAGAATGAACAGCGACTCCGGCGTAGTGACCAGCACGTGCGGCCGCTCTTTGCCCATCTGCTGCCGTTCCCATGCCGGCGTGTCGCCCGTGCGCACGGCGGTGCGGATCGGCGCCAGCGGAATCCCCTGTTCGGCCGCCGCGGCGGCGATCTCGGCAAGCGGAATCTCCAGGTTGATCCGAATGTCGTTGCTGAGCGCCTTGAGCGGCGAGACGTAGACCACTTCCGTCTGGTTGGGCAACGGACCCAGGCGCGCGGCGCGCACCAGGCGGTCCAGGCACAACAGGAAAGCGGCCAGCGTCTTCCCGGAGCCGGTGGGGGCGGAAATCAGCACGTCATGTCCGCCGCGGATTTCGGGCCAGCCGAGCGTCTGCGGCTCTGTGACCCGCGTGAAGCGCCGCTCGAACCAGGCGCGCACCAGGGGGTCGAACTCGGACAGCGGGAACACTGGTCCCATTGTACCGAGAGCCGCGCCGGCCACGCTCCTCTGCTAATAATCGAATAAGCATGCTCACCGGATACGAGGCCCTTCGACATGACGCCGCCTGGCTGGATCTCTCCGCGCGCGGACGCATTTACGCCTCTGGCGAGGATCGCGCCCGCCTGCTCCACGCCATGCTCACCAACCACGTACAGCAGCTCAAGCCGGGCGACGGCTGTTATGCGTTCTTCCTGAACGCGCAGGGGCAGATCCAGGCCGACGTGAACCTGCTTTGCCTGCCCGATCGCTTTCTGCTGGACACCGAACCGGAAACGCGCGAGCGCGTGTTCCACCATCTGGACAAATACATCATCGCGGATGACGTGACGCTCGAGGATGTGACCGGGTCAACCTCGTGCGTGGCCGTGGAAGGGCCGCGCGCGGAGGCGGTCCTGACAGCCGCCGGAGCATCGGCGCCGCAGGCCGATTATGCTCACGTCGCCTGGCGGGAGGCGCTCGTCGAACGCGTGAGTGCGACCGGTGCAGGCGGGTTCCGCATCTTCATGCCCGCCAGCGCCATGTCGGATTTCGTGGCGCGCCTGGAGTCCGCCGGCGCGGCCCACGCCATGCTCGACGAAGCCCGCATCGTTCGCCTGGAGCACGGCACGCCGCGCTTCGGCGAGGATATCTTCGATACCACGCTGCCCCAGGAGACCGGCCAGATGCACGCGGTGCATTTCGCCAAGGGCTGCTATCTGGGACAGGAAATCGTCGAGCGCATACGCTCGCGCGGCCACGTGAACCGGCAGTTAACCAGGCTGGAATTGGATGGCGATTCGCCCCCGCCGCCAGGCAGTAGGATCACTACGCCGGACGGGGAAGCCGCCGAAATCACATCCTCGGCATTCTCTCCGGCGCTCGGTAAAATCGTCGCCCTTGCATATGTGCGAAAAGATCCTACGCGGCCTGTGGATCGCTCGTCATCGCCCGCCTAAGTCGAATCGCAGACGGGAACGCGGCATCTTTCATCTATGCCCTTACCCTCCGATGAGAGACTAATCCAGCTCGGAAACGAGTTATTGGAAACCTTCAATAGTATATTCGGCCCGCACCCGGGCTTTCGCCCGGCGCATGCCAAGGGGATCGTGCTAACCGGCAGCTTCACCCCGTCGCCGGAGGCGAAATCGCTTACGCGTGCCCCGCACGTCACCCGGCCTTCGACGCCGGTGAGTGCCCGCTTCTCCAATTCCACCGGCATCCCTATGATTCCCGACAACGACCCGAACGCGAATCCGCGCGGCTTGGCGCTGCGTTTCCATCTCGCCGAACACGTCCATACCGATATCGTCGGCCATTCCACGGATGGCTTTCCTACCCGCACCGGGCAGGAGTTTCTGGAATTCCTGCGCGCCGCCATGGCGAGTGACCCGTCGAAGCCCAAACCGACCCCGGTGGAAGTGTTTCTGGCCACGCACCCGGCCGCCCTCGCTTTCGTGCAGACGCCGAAGCCGAGTCCGGTGAGCTTTGCCACGGAAGCGTACTTCGGTGTGACGGCCATGCGCTTCACCAACCACGACGGGCTGGTGCGCTACGGCCGGTATCGCATCACCCCGTCGTCCGGCATCGAGCACCTCGACGCCGCCGCCGCCCAGGCCAAAGATCCAAACTATCTGTTTGATGAGTTAAGCCGGCGCGTGGCCGCGAGTCCGATCGCGTTCGACATCCAGGTGCAGATCGCCGCGGACGGCGACGTGGTGAATGACGCCACGGTGCATTGGCCGGCGAACCGTCCGCTGCTGCACTTCGGAACCGTAACCCTGGCGGCGGAGGCGCCCCAAAACGAAGCGCTCCAAAAGCAGATTATTTTCGACCCCATCCCGCGCGTGGACGGCATCGAAGCCAGCGATGACCCGCTGCTGGAACTCCGGGCCGCCATCTATCTGATCAGCGGGCGCCGGCGGCGGCAAGCCACGCGGGCCGCGGGAGCACCGGCACGCGGGGCCGCGCCGATGGGATAACGTGCGCGGAATCCCAAATCGATTCGGCAATACGACGATGCACATCTTGGCTGCCGGCCGCGCCGTCTTCCAAAAAGCGATGTGGGGGTGGTCCAACCCGGTACCGGTGGGTGCGGCTGCCACCGTCACGGCGACCCGCGTTCGGTAGTCCTGCTCACGCACCGCATGAAGGCATCGACGTGGAAGCGCTGGCCCCGCGCCTTCAGGACAATCGGCACTCAGTCGTTCGGAAAGTCCGGAAACGAATTTGTGGCGTGGATCATCTCAAAGGAAAACGGCACTAGCCGCTGCGAGCTGGATCGCCCGGGGCCAAGAGCTCAAGGCGTAAGTCGTGCAAATCGGAATGATCGGTCTGGGAGGGATGGGAGTGATCGTGGTGCGGCTCCTTTTGCGGGCCGGACACCAATGTGTGGTTTCCAACATGTCTCCGGCGGCGTCGAGCGATCCGGTCCCCGAGCAGGCCATCGGAGGCTCCTCACTTCAAGATGGGCCGGCCTTGTACCAGCGTTTTGCCTCGCGCGCCGCGACGGAATGTAGGAACGGCTGTTAATGCTCCATGCGCGGCAGGTTCGGCGGACCCGCAGCAGCATGCCGGCGCTTTGAGCGCCGGGAAAGGAATGTAACGATGAGCGATGCCCAATCGGATGCCCTGGTGTTCTTTGGCGCTACGGGCGACCTGGCCTACAAGAAGATCTTCCCGGCCCTCCACGCCATGCTGAAGCGCGGCCACCTCGACGTTCCGGTAATCGGCGTAGCCAAAGCCGGCTGGAATCTGGATCAGTTTCGCCGGCGGGCCCAGGACAGCGTCGCGCAGCATGGCGGCCTGGACCCGGTGGTGTTTGCCAAATTGAGCGGCCTGCTGCGATACGTCGACGGCGACTACAACGATCCCGCCACGTTTACCGCGCTGAGCAAGGAACTGAACGGCGCGCGGCGTCCGGCGCACTACCTGGCAATTCCGCCGGCGATGTTCGCCACTGTAGTGGAACAGTTGGCGGCCAAGTGCGGTTGCGCCGAGGGCGCGCGCATCATTGTCGAGAAGCCTTTTGGGCGCGATCTCGCCTCGGCTCGGCAGCTCAACCGGATCCTGCTCGAGTTCTTCCCCGAGACCAGCATCTTTCGCATCGACCACTATCTGGGCAAGCGGCCCGTGAATAACGTGATCGTCTTCCGGTTTGCCAACGCCTTCGTGGAGCCGTTCTGGAATCGAAACTACGTCGATAGCGTGCAGATCACCATGGCGGAGAATTTCGGTGTCGAGGGACGGGGGGCCTTCTACGAGCAGGCCGGCGCGATTCGCGACGTGGTCCAGAATCATCTTTTCCAGATTCTGAGCAATCTCGCCATGGAGCCGCCGGTCCGCACTGACAGCGAAACGGTTCGCGATGAGAAAGTGAAAGTCCTCAAGGCCATTGCGCCGCTCGGCCCGGACCATCTGGTCCGCGGGCAATTCCACGGCTATCGGCAGGAGCGGGGTGTGGCGGCGGACTCGCGGGTGGAGACGTTTGCCGCCCTGCAACTGCAGGTCGATTCCTGGCGTTGGAAGGGCGTGCCGTTCTTCATCCGCGCGGGCAAGAATCTGCCCGTTACCTGCACCGAGGTCCTCGCCCGGCTGCGTAAACCTCCCGCGGTGATCCCACGAGGCGCTCTACAACGGAACTACCTGCGATTCCGCATCAGTCCGGAGATGACGATCGCGGTGGGAACGACGGTAATGGGGCAGAGCGACCTGCTGCACGGCGACCAGGTGGAGATGATCGCCAGCCGGCATTCCCGGCCGGATGAGATGGATGCGTACGAGAAGGTCCTGGGCGATGCCATGACCGGAAACGCTACTCTGTTCGCGCGCCAGGACTACGTGGAAGAAGCGTGGCGCATCGTGGATCCGGTGTTGCAGGCCGGTATGCCGGTCTTCGAATATGACTGCGGTACCTGGGGGCCCAGCGAAGTCGAGAAGCAGCTTGTGCCTCCGGGAGGCTGGCACAACCCGGTGGCGTCAGACCAGGAAGTCTACCGCGGCGCGGCCTGAAGGAGGAAACCATGAGTTCTACAGCGGCTCAACCCATAACCGGTGCGCAAGCCGATCAACTCGCCATCAACACTATTCGGACGCTTTCCATGGATGCCGTGCAACAGGCCAAATCCGGGCATCCCGGAACGCCTATGGCGCTCGCGCCACTGGTCTACACGCTCTGGAACCGCATGATGCGCTTCGATCCCGCGGACCCGATCTGGCCCGACAGGGACCGTTTCGTGCTCTCCAACGGGCACGCTTCGATGCTGCTGTGGTCCATCCTGCATTTGACCGGAACGCTCGCCGTGAATGCGGACTACGAGAGGCTGGGGCATCCGGCGGTGACACTCGACGATATCCGCCGGTTTCGCCAACTCGATTCCAAGGCTCCCGGACATCCGGAATACCACTGGGTTTCCGGTGTGGAGACCACCACCGGCCCACTCGGCCAGGGCGTGGCGACCAGCGTCGGCATGGCCATCGCCCAGAAGTGGCTGGCCGCCCGGTATAACCAACCCGGATTCGAGATCTTCAACTACAGGATCTACGCCGTGTGCGGAGACGGCTGCATGATGGAGGGCGTGGCGTCGGAGGCCGGCTCGCTGGCGGCGCACCTGGGCCTCGACAACCTGTGCTGGATCTACGACAACAACCACATCACCATCGAGGGCGACACGCGCCTGGCCTTCACCGAAGATGTGGGGGGCCGGTTTCTGAGCTACGGCTGGAATGTGCTCCGCGTCGGCGATGCCAACGATACCGGCCGTATCCAGCGCGCCCTCGAGATCTTCGGCAAGACGACAGGCCGCCCGACCTTCATCATTCTCGACAGCCATATCGGCTATGGATCGCCTCACCGGCAGGACACGGCCGAGGCGCACGGAGAGCCGCTGGGCGATGAGGAAGTCCGCCTGACCAAGCGTAGTTATGGCTGGCCGGAGGATGCGAAATTCCTGGTGCCGGACGGCGTGTACCAGCATTTTGCCGCCGGCATCGGCGAGCGCGGCGCGGCGGCCCGCCGGCAGTGGACGCAGACCTTCGATGCGTATCGCCGCGCGTATCCCGTACTGGCATCTGAGATCGACCAGATGCAACGGCGCGATCTGCCCGCCGGTTGGGATCGCAACCTGCCGCTCTTTGCGCCCGATGCCAAAGGCATGGCCGGGCGGGATGCATCCAGTAAAGTGCTGAACGTGTTGGCGCAGAATATTCCCTGGTTTGTGGGAGGCTCTGCCGATCTGGGCCCGTCGAACCGGACCCTGTTGACCTATCCGGGCGCGGCCGATCTGCAAGCCGGCACACCCGGCGGGAACGTTCTTCATTTCGGCATCCGCGAGCACGCCATGGGAACCATCGTTAACGGGTTGTGTCTCTCGAAGCTGCGGGCGTTCGGCGCGACTTTCTTCATCTTCAGCGATTACGCCCGTCCAGCTATTCGTCTCGCGGCCATCATGGAACTACCCGCGCTGTTCGTATTTACCCACGACGCCATGGGCGACGGCGAGGACGGCCCGACCCATCAGCCGGTGGAACAACTGGCGTCTCTGCGCGCCATTCCCGGTTTGTGCGTGCTGCGGCTCGCCGACTCCAACGAAGTGGTGGAGGCATATCGGTTCGTCCTGCAACTGCGCCACAAGCCTGCGGTGCTGGCGCTATCGCGCCAGCCCTTGCCGACTCTCGACCGGAGCAAGTATGCGGCCGCCGCGGGTGTGGCGCGCGGTGCGTACGTTCTGGCCGACGCCACCGGCGGCAGGCCCGAAATCATCCTGATCGCCTCCGGCAGCGAGGTCAGCCTCGCCGTGGACGCGCACGAAGCCCTGGTGGCCGAAGGCATCCGATCGCGGGTGGTTTCCATGCCCTCCTGGGACCTCTTCGAGCAGCAGAGCCGTGAATACCGCGACAGCGTGCTGCCCCCGGGCGTGAAAGCGCGCATCGCGGTGGAGCAGGCATCCACCTTCGGATGGGAGCGATATATCGGCGATGCGGGGCGGATCATCGGCATGACCACTTTCGGATCCTCGGCTCCGCTGAAAGAGCTGCAACGGCGATTCGGTTTTGAGCCGGATCGCGTCACAGCGGCGGCGAAAGAACTGCTCGGCAGGCCGTGACTCGCCTTCTGTGATTGCGCACGCGAGGGCGCGTCAGGCCCGCGCTCAACATTGCCCGGAACAGCCTGGTGCTGATGGTAGCTTCGATTTTCATCGGCACCCATATTCTGGCGTTCTTCGGCATTTCGCTTCCCGTCGTCCAGGTAGGCGGCGGGTTGGTCGTAGTGGCTACCGGGTGGGCGTTACTGCGCCATTCCGACGACGAAGACGGGGCTGCGCAGGCCGACAAACCATGCAGCGAAGCGGACTATATGCCCCGGGCGTTTTATCCTTTTGGCCCGTAGCGTCCCTATAATATGCATATCGGGGCCTGATTATATGGTGGCTCTTCCTGTATTGCGGTTGCGGACCTGCGTCGAACCAAAATGACACCACGGGAGCGCTGGCGCGCGGTGCTGACCGGCGCGCCGCCCGACCGGACGCCCAGCGATTACTGGGGTACGGCCGAAATCACTTCACGCCTTTGCCGGGATCTGGGATGCGCCGGCGAAGCCGAACTGTGGAAATGCTTGGGCGTGGACAAGTGCATTCACATCGCGCCGCGCCATCCGCGCGCCACCGAAGACACCTGGCACATGCAGTCGCTCTTCAGTATCTGGGGTGTGGGTACGGCGAAGGTCCCCTATGCGGACGGCCTGGGTGAGTATGAAGAGGCGGTGTCGCATCCGCTGGCGCCGGCGTGCTCGCCGGCGGATGTCGAGCGCTTTCCCTGGCCGGCCGCGGATGACTGGGACTATAGCGCACTGCGCGCGGAATGTGAACTGTGGCCGGATCATCCAATCCTGGCCGGAACCAGCGAACCGTTCTACCTGTACTCCCGCCTGCGCGGCATGGAGCGGGCGCTGATGGATCTGGCGGAAGAGCCCGCCATCGCCGAAGCCATCCTGGAGCACATCTTCGAATTGGACCAGGCTGTTTTCCGCCGCATCCTCGAACAGGCGGGGGAGCGGATCGATCTGGTCTACGTCGCCGAGGACCTGGGGACGCAGGGGTCGCTGCTGATGAGCCCCGCCATGTTCCGCCGTTTCCTCAAGTCTCGTATGCGGCGGTTGATCGACCTGGCGCACGGATTCGGCGCCAAAGTGATGCACCACGACGACGGCGCCATTCGCCCGCTCCTTCCGGATCTCATCGATGCCGGCATCGACATCCTGAACCCGGTGCAGTGGCGCTCGAAAGGCATGGAGCGGGAAGGCCTGGCGCGGGATTTCGGACGGGCGCTGGTCTTTCACGGCGGAATCGACAACCAGCAGACGCTGCCCTTCGGCACGCCCGAAGACGTGCGGCGGCAGGTAGCCGAGAACATCGCAATCTTCGGCGCCGCCAGGGGCTACATCGCCGCGCCGTGCCACAACATGCAGGCCAATACGCCCACCCGGAACGTCGTGGCGCTCTACGAAGCGGTGCGCCAGTCCGCCTAAGGTGTCAGCGCAGCGGCGCGCGCCGCCTCGCGCCGGGCTGGGCATATTACTCTTCCGTAGAATTGAACGACAACAACCCGTGGTGGCCCTGCTTCCCGCGGCTCGCCGCTTACGTGCGGCGCGTCAGTTACGCGCTGCAGCTCGGTAAACCGCGCGTGGACGTGGCGCTTTATCTGCCGGAAGAAGATGTCATGGCCGGCCATGCCACGGGCGGCGAGGGACTGAATCTCTACATGGAAACCAAGCGGCGCCTCGCCTGCTGGCGGCGGGCGACGTGGCTTATCGCATCGCGGTGCTGCCGAACCTGAACGGCATTTCGCTGGACCTGCTCGCCATGCTGCGCGATTTCTGCCGCGCGGGCGGCGTGCTCATCGCCACCCGCCGGCTCCAGCCGCCGGCGGAGTCCGCCGGGCGCGGGCCGTTGCCAATGAACTGCTTCATGAAAATACAGCAAGTGCCGCACCGCCCGCTGTCAACGTTGCCGGAGCCCCTTGCGCCGCTGGACGCCGGTCGCCAGGAGTTGGGGTACTCATCGCCAGCGGGAGGCCATCGTAATCCGCGGCCGGTTTTCTAACCCCCGTATAATTGAGTTATGCGCTCGCCAGCGGCCCTTCGTTTGATCCTTATCGCCGGGGCCGCGGCGTTTGTATCCGGGCTTTCAGCCGCCGACCCCACGTTCTGCATCGGCGGCACGGTGGTCAACGCCGTCACCGGCGAGCCGGTACGGCGGGCCGCGGTCAGCACTCCGCAGGCGGCGGCGCTGAGCGATGTCGCCGGGGCTTTTCATTTTTGCGGGCTGCCGGCCGGCAGCTATTCGGCGGAAGCCGAAAAGCCAGGCTTCCTCACCGCCGGGACCCGCGTGACAGTGGGTCCGTCGATCGAGAACCTGGTGCTGCGCCTGCCGCCTCTGGCCCTCGTCAAGGGTAGGGTTCTGGATGGCGACGGCAATCCCGTGGACGGCGCCGTGGTGCAGTTGTTTGCTTTTGCCATCGGTGACGGGCGGCGCAAGGTGCGCGTGGAAAGCACGCAAACCACCGATGATCGCGGCGAGTATCGCATCCCCCAGCTCAAGCCGGGCCGTTACTTATTGCGCGCCGCCGGATGGCAAGGTCCGGAACACCCGGCCAAGGACGCCGATCTGCCGTCCGCATTCGCTCCGATTTACTATGGCGGCGGCGCGGAGCTAGCCTCGGCCGTCCCGGTGACGCTCGCGGCCGGGCAGGAATTCAGCGCCGATTTCACGGTAACCATGGAGCCCTCGTACCGCGTGCGGGGCACCGTGGCGGGCTACGCACCGCGCGAACCGGTTACTGTCGCGTTGCTTGGTCCCGATGGAGAGCCCACCGCGGTTCCGGCGGCGTTCGATCCGGCCAGCGGGTCTTTTCAAATCGGTTATGTCCCGCACGGCAGCTATATTCTGCGCGCCACGCAAGGAGAAGGCGACCAGCGTCTGCGCGGTGAGCAACTCCTGCAAGTGGGAGCGGCGGACGTCTTTGACGTGCTGCTGCCGCTAGCGGGGGCGGTGCCCGTGAAGGGGGTCGTCCGCCTGGCGGCCGGCGCGGAAACCGCTCCCGGCGCTCCCAACTGCTCGGTGCAGTTGTCGCCGGCGGTCACGGCCATGTATGAGGAAGCGCTCGATTCCGCGACCGGCGAAGACGGGGAGTTCGAGATCGACGGCGTTCTGCCCGGACGCTACCGGCTGAGCATGCAGTGCGCCACCGGATATCTCGCATCCGTGCGCGCCGGAGGCACGGACCTGCTGGCGCACGACGAAGTTGTCATCACCGGCACGGCGCCGCCGGTCATCGAGGCGGTCCTCGGCACGGACGGCGCCGACCTGGATGTGACCCCCAGCGCGGAAGACGAGACGGCGCCCGCCTGGCTGGTCCTGGTTCCCGATTCCGGCAACGATCTTTACGCCCGCTTCTCGCTTTTCAAAAGTAAGCTGAGCCTCTCCGGGATCGCTCCCGGAGACTATCAACTGTACGCGTGGTCCGGCTCGCCCTACGCTTTCGAGTACGGCAACCCCGCCGCCCGGCAGGCCTGGGCCGGACGCGCCGTCAGCGTTCAGTTGGCGGCCCGCGATCACCAGAGCGTCACGCTGAAAATAACTCCCGGGGAGCCGCAGTGAAGAGGATTGTGCTCGCCGCGTTGCTGGTGGCGGGCGCTCAGGCGGCGGGCTACCGGATTGCCGGCATCGTAGTCAATGCGTCCACCCATCAGGCGGTGGCCGGTGCCTGCGTTACTCTCGCTCCGCTGGAGCGGCCCGACGAGCGCCTGCCCTTCATCACCGGGCCGGACGGCCGCTTTGTGTTCGCGGGGATGGCCGCCGGCAGGTACACTTTGGTCGCGGAACGCCGCGGCTTCCTGGCGGGAGCACTGGCCGGCGATCTGGTGACCGGCCCGGACCGGCATACCGAGAGCCTGGTCCTGCCGGTCTCACCCCCCGGCGTCATCGCCGGCAAGGTGACCGACGACCTGGGCGATCCGGTTTACCAGGCGAACGTCCAGTTGTTCGGCTCCGCCATGCACAACGGCCACCGCCGTCTCACCCCCGTATCCAGCCGGCAGACCGACGATACCGGCCAGTATCGCTTCGGCGGGTTGGCCCCCGGAAGCTATTTCGTGTCCGCTTCCGGATTCCCCTGGTACGCGAAATTCAACGAGACCCACGGTGACGCGCCGGCCCGCACGATGACGCATACCGGGTACGGGATCCAATACTTTCGGGACACCGGCGATCCTGCCGCCGCGGAGCCGGTTGCGGTCGAGGCGGGCCAGGAAGCCGCTGCCGATTTCACTTTGGTGCCGCTCCCGGCCGTAGCCGTGCGCGTGCATCTCGAAGGCGGCGGCGACTCCGGCATACAGTACGCACTGACTGCCGCGGGCCCCGGCGGCAACCCCGTTCTGGTGAGGCAGGGAAATACCGAAGGCGACCTGATTAATCTTTGGGCGATCCCGCCGGGTCATTATGAGCTGGAGATTCGGAGCAACCTCTATGCACGCGAACCGATCACGATCGGCGCTGTCGATGCGGACATCAACGTCAGGCTCTCCGCGGCGCCGTCGCTTTCCGGGACGGTCGAAGTGGAAGGCGGCGCCAGCCTTCCGGCCGGCGCATCCATCCTGGTGTCGGACGAGAACGCCGGCGCCAGCCAGAGCGCATCTATCGGCCCCGGCGGGAAGTTCGTGCTCCAGGGAATCCCGCCGGAACGCTATCAGGTGGCCTTGCTCGGCGCGGGCGACTACTACCTGAAGCAGTGGTCGGCGGAAGGTGTCACCGCGATACGGCTGAAGGCGATCGCCGCCAAGGGCTCCCGCATCGCCGGCAAAGTCGAGTGCGATGACCAGCCGGCCGCCGGCGCGCTGGTGGTCTTGTCGGGCCCCGAGGAGAGCCGCGCCGTGCGCGCGGACACCGCCGGATCCTATGAGATTCGCGGTGTGCCGCCCGGCTCCTACTCCCTGTTTGCCGTCCAAAACGGCGCCGATCTGGAGTACGCCAATCCGGCGGCGATCGAGCCTTACCTGGCCGGCGCGCAAAAGGTCAAGCTGGCGGCGGGCGCTTCCTACTCCCGGGATCTGGCGCTGCCGCGCACTACAGCAGATCGTCCCGGCCCCGCTTCTCCAAAACCTTGACCACGTCGGCCACGTGTTGCGCCGAATGGCGGTCCGCGATCAGTAACGCGTCCGGGGTATCGATGACGATCAGGTTCGAGACGCCCACCAGCGCCACCAGCTTTCCACCGGCATCCACGTAATTGCCGCGGGAAGCCTGGCTGATGGCCTCGGGTGGGATGGCGTTGGCATTCGCGTCGTGCGGCAGCAATTCGTAGACCGCGTTCCAACTGCCCACATCGTTCCAACCGATTTCGGGGCAGGGAATCCCCACCACCGCCCGCGCCTTCTCCGCCACCGCGTAATCGATGGAGATATTCTCGCAAAGCGGAAAGGCTTCCCGCAGCTTCGCCGGAAAACCGGCGTCGCGGAAGGCGGGCAGTGCCGCCAGGATACTGGCCGTGCGGGGCAGGTTTCGCCGTAACTCATCCAGCAGAACCCGGGTACGCCAGAAGAACATCCCCGCATTCCAGAAGAAACGGCCCGCGGCCACGTACCGGCGGGCCGTGCGCAGATCCGGCTTCTCCCGAAAACGCCGGATGACTGCCGGTCTGGACCCGGCGGCCGCCTCCGGCGGAAATTCAATGTAGCCGTAGCCGGTCTCCGGCCAGCGCGGTCGAATCCCCAGCACCGCGATCTGTCCCCGCTCCGCGCAGCCAAAGGCGCGCCTTACCAATTGCCGGTAGCGGGCCTCCCGGGCGATGACGTGATCGGCCGGGAAGACCCCCATCACCGCGTCCGGATCGATCGACTGCAGAATCTGCGCCGCGAGTCCGATGGCCGGCGCGGTATTGCGCTGCGCGGGCTCCGCCAGAATCTGCTCCGCTGGAATTCCGGGAAGCTGCCGCACGATCTCGTCCCGCAAACATTGGTTCGTCAGGACCCACAAGCGCTCCGGCGGGATCAACGGCCCTAGCCGCTCCGCCGTGTTCTGAATCAACGACCGGCTGCTCGCAATATTGAGGACCTGCTTGGCGGAGCGCCGCCGGCTGCGCGGCCAGAAACGCGTACCCCGGCCGCCGGCCAGGATCAGGCCATAACGGTGGGAATCAGTTGACCGGGTACCCATGTACCAGCATGAATGTCCGCTGCCAGCGTGTCTTGGTGAAGAAATGCTCCGCTACGTCGAGGATGTGGCCGGCGCCGATCGACGGGTTCAATAAAGCCTCCGTAGGCGCGTCGTACGACCAGTAGACCAGCACCGGTTTGCCCACGATATTGTCGCGTGGCACGAACCCCCAATACCTGCTGTCGAGCGAGTTGTCGCGGTTGTCGCCCATGGCAAAGTAATGGTCCGGGGGCACCACCACTTCGCCGTTCACCACGTGATGTTGCAGCATATCCTGGCCCGTCGGCGTGACTTGCATGTCCGGCGCGGCGGGGAAGTTGTCGCGGTAATCGTCAATGAACTCCGTGATATGGCGCGCGTAAGGTTCATCGAGCTTCCTGCCGTTCAGATAGATTTGCTTGTTCACCAGGCGGATGCGGTCGCCGGGCACGCCCATGCAGCGTTTGACCAGGGTCAGACTGAGATCCGCGGGCGACCGGAAGACGATGATGTCGCCGCGCTTCACTTCCTCGTAAGGCAGGAAGTACCTGGAAATTGGCCCGGGCGGCGCGTAGGCCAGTTTGTCCACCAGCAGGTGATCGCCGATCAGCAGCGTGCCCTGCATGGACCCCGTCGGGATGACGAAAGCCTGCACCAGCGTCGTGGTGCCGAACAGCAGCATGATGATGTTGACGGTCCACTCCGGAATGAACCCGCGAATCGCGCGCGAAGTTCCAGCCGCGGGAGCCGCCCCCGGAGTCTTTTTCTTCTTAGCCGTTTGCATCAGTTGACCGGGTACCCGTGGATCAGTTTGAAGGTGCGGCGCCACCGTGTCTTGGTGAAGAAGTGCTCCATCAGATCGATCAGGTGGTCCACCCCGATGGTGGGCTCGGAGAGGGCTTCGGTGGGAGCGTCGTACGACCAGTAGATGATCAGCGGCTTGCCGATGATGTTGTCGCGCGGTACGAAACCCCAATAGCGGCTGTCCAAAGAGGAATCCCGGTTATCGCCCATGGCGAAATAGCTGTCCGGCGGCACCACCACCTCGCCGTTGACCACATGGTGCTCCAGCATGTCCTGCGCCGGCTCGTAGACGCGCACATTCGGCTCGCTCGGGAAATTGTCGCGGTACGACTCGAAGTATTCGGTCTTGTGGTAAACGTACGGCTCGTCCAGCTTCTTGCCGTTCAGATAGACCAGCTTGTTGACCAGCTTTATGTGATCGCCGGGCACGCCCATGCAACGTTTCACGAACGTCTGCCGGATATCGATCGGATACCGGAAGACGATAATATCGCCGCGTTTGACCGGCTCGTAGGGCAGCACGTGCTTGGAGATCGGACCGTCCGGCGCGTAGGCCATCTTGTCCACCAGCAGGTGATCGCCGATGAGCAGCGTATCTTCCATGGACCCGGTCGGGATGACGAACGCCTGTACCAGCGTCGTGGTGCCGAACAGCAGCAGGATAATCGTCACCGTCCACTCGGCGATAAAACCGCGCGGAGCGTCCTTGGCGGGCGGCGGAGCCGGAGTCGTGTTCGCGTCCGCGACAGCCGTTGGTTTCTTAGGTTCCACAGACAACCATTGTACCGGAATCCTTGATATTCTGGATGAAAACGGAGCCTTCATTTGAGCGCCCCTGCTGCGGATTCCGCCCGAATTTCGGATGCCCCCGCCCGCCGCCAGCCCGTCGGACTCGTGTTTTGCTGCACGATTCTGGGCGCCGCCGCGCAGGTGTTGATGAAATCCGGCGCCAACCATATGGCCAACCCGGGCCTGCTGGGCATGATCGCCAATCTGCCGCTGATGGCCGGATACTCGCTTTACGGCATCTCGACCCTGCTGCTCGTCATCGCCCTCAAAGACGGCGAACTGTCCCTGCTCTACCCCGTGATTGCTCTGACCTATGTCTGGGTGACCGTGCTTTCGTTTCTGATCTTCCGCGATCACATCAATCCGTTTAAGCTGACCGGCATCGTCCTGATCGTGACCGGCGTGGCGGTTCTGGGCAAAGGCGGTCGGCGGTGACAACCCCGGTCAGCCACATGCTGCTGGTGCTGCTGGCGGCATTCATCGGCTCCTTTGGCGGGGTTTTTCTGAAGGCCGGCTCCGCCGAACTGCGCAAGGGCTGGATGTACCTGGTGATAGCCAAGGAGCCGCCGTTTTTTAACTGGCGGCTGGCTGCGGGCGTGGCGATGTTCCTGCTGTCGTCCTACTTTTTTGTGCTGGGCATCCGCCCGCCAGGGGAACTCTCGGTCCTGTATCCCATGGTGGCGCTGGGTTACATCTTCACCCTGTTGTGGTCGCGGATCTTCTTTAAAGAGCCCTTCACCCGCGGCAAAGTCCTCGGCTTGTTTCTGATCGTGGTCGGCGTGTTTTTTGTGGGGCTGGGAAGCAAGTAAACGCACCTGCTTCCCGTCAGGCGAGGCTAAGCGGCTCAGTTCAACAGCCGGCCCTGCCGCAGATATGCCGGCGTGTCCAAGTCCTCCGGATCGAAGGCCGGCTCGGGCTCGGCTTCCATCATCGGCTCCGGTTCGGGGTTGGGCGGAATAGGGGCCACCGCCTCCGCTACAAACACGGGCGCGGGCGGCGCTGGGGGCTCCGGCACGGCTTCGACATGCGGCTGGAAGCCGGTGGCGATCACGGTGACCTTCACGGCGTCGGCCATGGATTCGTTCATGGTGACACCGAAGTTGATCTGCACGTCGTCGCAATTGGCGGCTTCACGGATGATGGAGCAGGCCTCGTTGACCTCGTGCAGACCCAGGTGGCTGGATCCGGTGATGTTGAGCAGGATGCCGCGTGCGCCGCTGATGCGCGAATCTTCGAGCAGCGGAGAATTGATCGCCTGCCGGGCGGCTTCCACGGCCGCCTGTTCGCCGCGCGCAATGGCGGTCCCCATCATCGCGTAGCCCATGCCGAGCATGGTGGCTTTGACGTCGGCGAAGTCGCGGTTGATGATGCCCGGCGTATTGATAATGTCGCTGATGCCCTGCACCGCCTGTCGCAGCAGGTCGTCGGCCAATTTGAAAGCGTCGAAAAAGCTGGTGCCGCGCGGAACCAGCGACAGCAGCCGGTCGTTGGGAATGGCGATCACGGTATCCACGGTGGAGGCCAGCTTGGTCAGGCCCTGATCGGCCAGGCGCATGCGGCGCCCGCCTTCAAACGAGAAGGGTTTGGTGACCACGGCGATGGTGAGCGCTTCCAGTTCCTTGGCCAGCGAGGCGATCACCGGCGCGGCGCCGGTGCCCGTCCCGCCGCCCAGCCCCGCGCTGACAAACACCATATCGGCGCCCTGCAGCAGCTCGACGATCTTGTCGGTGTTTTCGAGCGCGGCTTGCCGGCCGATCTCCGGGTTGCAGCCCGCGCCCAGGCCATTGGTGATCTTGGCGCCCAACTGCAGCTTGGCCGGCACCTCGCAAGCAGACAGCGCCTGCGCGTCGGTATTCATGGCGCAGAACTCCACGCCGGGCATGCCCTCACGGAACAGGCGCGCCACCGCGTTGCAGCCGCCTCCGCCGATGCCGATGACCTTGATGCGCGCGCCACCAGCGGCTTCCTCCTGGATCTCGTACTTGAAATCGTCGTTGTTGGAATCGATCAGCCCCATCTTGCCTCCTTCGAAAATCGGCCCGTTCAGCCCCGGGCTATTTGAGCATCTTTCCTAACAGTCCGTATGTCTGTTTCTGCGATTCGCTCTGCGCTTTCAATTTGGCCGAGTACATGGCCAGCCCGGCCGCGGTGCTCCACGCCGGGTCGCAGATCTCGTCCGGCCAGTCCCGGATCCCCACCGGCAGCGCATTCACCACCCGGCACCTCAGGAAATCCTCGGCGAGTTCGCACAGGCCTTCCAGATGCGCGCCGCCGCCGGAGAGGAACATGCCGCCGATCAGCGCACCCTCCAGGCCCACGCGCACCAATTCGCGCCGCACCAGCTCGAACAGGTCCAGGGCGCGCGCCTCCAGAATGCTGTTCAACGTGCGGCGGGACACGTCGCGATCGTCGCGCGAGGGCACCTCGATGTAACAGTTCTCGGCCGTGGTGTCGGCCCTGGCGCAGCCGAATTCGTGTTTCAGGGTGACGGCTTCTTCAAACGGGATGCACAGGCCCCGGGCCAGGTCGCGGGTGAAATGATCGCCGCCGATGGCCAGGCTGGCCGCCAGGTGCAGCGACTCGCCGTAATACGCGATCAGCTCCGAGGACTGCGCGCCGATATCCAGGACGGCCACGCCCTCCCGCCGGTCTTCGGGCAACACCGCGGCGTAGCAGGCCGCCAGCGCCTCGAAAACCGTCTCTTCGACCGCCAGGGAAGACTGATTCACGGCGGTTACCAGGCTGTCATGCTGCCGCCGCGAGCTCAGCACCAGGTAAACGTTGGGTTCGATCTGGGTGGCGATCATCCGCCGCGGATCGCGGTGGCCGGGATGGCCGTCCACGATAAAGTCCTGCGCGGACTCGTGCAGCACGATGGTGTCCTCCGGCAGCACCACCCGCCGTGGCGCTCCCGAAACGGCCTCGTTGACATCCCGCTGCGTCACCGGACGGACGCGCCCCAAATCGCGGAACCCGCGGCAGGTGGCGCCGCGCACCGTCCCGCCGACGCCTACGACCGCTCCCTCCACGGAAATCTGTGCGTTGCGCTCCGCTTCGTGCAGGGCGGCGCGGATGCACTCGGCCGCGGCGTTCTGGTCGGCGATCAGGCCTTTCACCCAGCCTTGCGACGGAACCGCGCTGCAACCCACAAAACGCATGCGCTGGTCTTCCAGGCGGCAAATCACGCAACGCGTCCAGAGGCTGCCGGCATCCAGGCCCACGGCATCGAAACTGTTCGGCGTATTCATGGCTTTCTGGCAGGCTCCTCGGCCGTTATGCGATCATCCAGGCGCAGATCGAACGAGGTGACGTCGGGCGCGCGCTTGTGCATCTCCGGATAGTTGAGCAGGAAGTTCTGCATGCGTTTCCCGTAATTGCCGTCCCCCAGCTTGAGCTGTATGGGACGGGCCTCCACCTGGGCGATCGCGGTGAGATCGTCGGGAACCGCCACGTTGATTTCCGAAATATTCTGGCCCGAAGGCCCCAGGTCGGCCATGAGGTTCTGCATGGCGCGCACGCGGACGCGGCGTTCGGCGTCGGTCTGGTCCTCGGTCAGCCCGGTCAGCACCGGAAAGGCGAATTGAGCGCGCAGCGGCGGATCGAGCAGTACGCCTTGCGCATCCACCAGCAGGAAGCGGGCAGGCGATCCCGGTCCGCGCAGGGGCAGATTGACGAAGGCAACCGGGGTGCGCTCCGTGATGCGCACCAGCAGCCGGTTGGGCCAGATGCGCGAGACGGAGGCGTCTTCCACCCAGTCGATAGCCAAAAGCCGCCGGCGCCGCTCGTCTAGCGGCACGGCGAATATACTGCGGCCGAAATCGGCGGCAAAAACACGCTGCAGCTTGGCGCGCGAAGCATAGCGGTCGCCCACGATGGTCAGGGCCTGGCGCTGCTCGGCCGACAGGATGAACTGCGTATCGCGCAGGACGTAGCGATGCGCCTCGCGCGCGGCCCATCCCGTGGAGACGAAGACGCCGCACCAGAAGGCAGCCATCAGCCAGGTGCGCCAGGGGAAGGGACGGCGGGCCTTTTCCCGCGCCATCAGTCCGCCCCTCCTTCCGCTTTGAGACGCGCCAGCAGCAGGTCGCCGGCCTGCCAGACGTTGCCTGCGCCCAGCGTCAGAACCAGATCGCCTTCCCGCGCGATCTCGAGCAGCCGGTCTACGCCCCGCTCGATCGATCCCGCATACTCCGCGCCGCGGTGGCCGAACTGCCGTATGCGCGCGGCCAGCGCCTCGGCGTTCACCCCCTCGATGGGGCGCTCGGATGCCGCGTAGATATCCAGCACCAGCACCGTATCCGCCTGGTGGAACGCGACGCCGAATTCGTCGAGCAGATGGAACGTGCGCGTGAAGCGGTGCGGCTGGAACAGTACGTGAATTTGACGAAAGCCGCACAGCCGCGCGGCCGCCAGGGTGGCGCGGATCTCCGTGGGATGGTGGCCATAATCGTCAATGACGGTGACCCCGCGGACCGCGCCGCGCGTCTGGAACCGCCGGTCCACGCCGCTGAAGCTCTCCAGCGCTTCGCGAATGCGCTCCGGCGGCACCTCCAGTTCGAGCGCTACCGCGGCGGCGGCCGTGGCGTTGAGCACGTTGTGACGGCCGGGAATGTGTAAATGAAAGCGGCCCAGCCCGGCTTCGTGGTACCGCAGCGTGAAGTCGCTGGCAAACGAGCCGCAGCAGATGTCGCTGGCCTGCAGGTCCGCCTGCGTGCTTCCGCCGTAGGTGATGGTGCGGCGGCGGATGGCGGGCAGGATCGACTTCACGTTGTCGTCCTCCAGGCAGACGATGGCCGCGCCGTAAAACGGGACCTTGTTGACGAATTCGACGAAGGCGTTGCGGATGTCGTCGAGCGAGGCGTAATGATCCAGGTGCTCGCGATCGATGTTGGTGACGATGGCCAGGATCGGCGCCAGCTTCAGAAACGAGCCGTCGCTCTCGTCGGATTCAACCACCAGAAAATCGCTGTGGCCTACGCGCGCGTTCGATCCGCCCATGGCCGCCACCCGTCCGCCCACCATCACCGTGGGATCCAGCCCGGCGTGATTCAGGATGGTGGCGGTCAGCGACGTGGTGGTGGTCTTGCCGTGGCTGCCGGCGATGGCGATGCCGTATTTCAGGCGCATCAGCTCGGCCAGCAGTTCGCCGCGCGGGATCACCGGAATCTGCAGCCGGCGGGCTTCCTGCACTTCGGGATTCTGTTCGTTGACCGCGGAGCTGACCACCAGCGCCCGCGCTCCGGTGACGTTGGCAGCCGCATGGCCTTCGTAGATACTGGCGCCCATGGCGGACAGGCGCTCGGTGATGGGCGACAGCTTCAGGTCCGATCCGCTGATGGTGTAACCCAGATTCAGCAGCACCTCGGCGATGCCGCTCATGCCGATTCCGCCGATCCCCGTGAAATGCAGGTGCTGCTTCTTAAAAAACATTTCCTTAGTGTATTGTTTCGGCAATCGCCGTCTGTGTCAATAGAAAATTACAGAACTCAGACACCGGCCACCTCTTCCAGAATCTCGGCCGCGCGGCGGGCGGCTCCCGGATGCGCCAGGCCCCGGGCGGCGGCCGCCATGCGTTCCAGTTCGCCTGGGGACGCGGCGAGTTCCGCGACCGCGGCATACAGATTGTCGCCCGCATGCGGATTTTCCCCGTTCAAATCGCGATCCAGGATCAGTCGCGCGGCTCCGGCGCGGGCGAACGCTTGGGCGTTCCGTAACTGGTGCTGGTCGGCGGCGAAGGGAAACGGCGAAAGGATCGACGGCTTGCCGGCGGCGGCTAACTCGGAAACCGCGCCGGCGCCTGACCGGCAGACGACCAGGTCCGCTTGGGCGAAGGCGGCCGGCATATCCGCGATGAAGGCGTGGACTTCCCCGGCCAGGCCGGATTCCGCGAATGCAGCGCGCCATTCTTCATAGGCTGACGGCCCCGTTTGATGCACAATGCGGACCCGCAGGCCCGATGCGCGAAATAGCGGCCAGCTCCGGCGCACCGCGTGGTTCAGCGTGCGCGATCCCTGGCTGCCGCCGGTAACCAGCAAGGTGAGTTCGCCGCCGCGGGGTTTGGCGGGTAGTCCGAAGAATTCTTCGCGTACCGGCAACCCGGTCATTTCCGTGCGGCCGTAAGGAAAGTACTGCGCCGTCTCCGGAAAACCGATAAGCGCCCGCCGGACGTACATGGCGATCCGCCGGTTGGTGAATCCGGGCACGGCATTGGGTTCCATAACCACCACCGGTGTCCCGCGCGCCAGCGCAGCGATAACCGGCGGTCCCGCCACGTAGCCGCCCATACTGAAGACGGCGGCCACCCGGCGGACTTCCAAAAGCCTGCCGGACTCCAAAATACTGGCCGGCAGTTGCCAAAGAGTGGCGACCGTCTGCCGCAAGCCCACCCGTTTCAGACCGCCCACGTGCACCAACTCCAATGCAAAACCTTCGCGCGGAACGAGCTTGCTTTCCAGTCCGCGCTCGGTTCCGACGAAAAACACACCGTGGCCGCGCGCGCGCAGTTCCCGGGCCACGGCGAGTCCCGGGATGATGTGGCCGCCAGTGCCGCCGGCGGCGACTAAAAAGGCGGCTTGATGCTCGCTTCGCTGGTTCATCGGCACCAAGGCGCCTATCCCGCGTGCTCCGACACGTTCATCAGGATGCCCAGCGAGGCCAACGTCGACAGCAGCGCGCTCCCCCCGGAACTGATCAGCGGCAGCGGGATGCCTTTGGTCGGCATCATGCCCAGCACCACGCTGATGTTCATGAAGCCCTGCACCACCACCACCGTGGTAAAGCCCAGGGCCAGGTAACGGCCGAAATCGTCGGGCATGCGGATCGCCGCGCGCAGGCCGCGCCACAGGATCAGGCCGAAAGCCAGCAGGATGGCGGCGGATCCCGCTAATCCCAGTTCCTCGCCCACCACCGCATAAATAAAGTCGTTGTGCGCTTCCGGCAGGTACAACAGCTTCTGTTTGCCCTGCATCAGGCCTACGCCCAGGGCCCCGCCCGAGCCCACGGCGATCATCGACTGCGTGGCCTGATACTTGGTATCGCGCGAGGTCAGCGACTGGTGCATGTACTCCTGGATACGGCCGCTGGTGTCGATGCGCGACAGGATCTTGTATCCCGGATCGATGTACCCGATGACCCGCGCCATGCGGTACGGTTTGAGCGCGATGAACACGACCAGCCCTACCAGCGCGAAGCCGCCCGCGATCAGGCAGAATCGCCAGTGCAGGCCGGCCACGAAAAAGACCACCGTAGCCGTCACGCCCAGGACCACGGCCGTGCCCAGATCCGCCACTACCACCGCCAGAATCACCAGTCCGGTGGCCAGCGCCGCGGGGTATAGCGTATAGCGCGTATTGATGGCCCGCACGCGCCAGGAGATGAAGAACGCCAGGAAAATCACCAGCGCGGGCTTGGCCAGTTCCGAAGGCTGCAGCCCGATGGGCCCCATGCGCAGCCAGCGATGATGGGCGGAATCCACGAAGAAGACCAGCCCCAGCAGCATGATGACGATGCCGATCGCCGTAAAGGCCACCGCCGGATTCTGCAGCTTGCGGTAGTCGGTACGCTTCAGGAACATCATCGCCAGAAGCGAAGGCACTACCCAGATGGCTTGCCGGATCACGAAGTGCCACTCGGAGCCGAACTTCTGTTCGGCCATCACGGACGATGCGCTGTACAGCATGAGCGAGCCGAAGGCAGCCATGCCAATGGTGGTGCCGAAGAGGGTCCAGTCTGTTTTTAGTGTTTGCGCCATATTACTTTCCGGGGTCCAGCCGGGCGACCAGATCTTTAAACACCTGGCCGCGATGCTCGAAGCTCCTGAATTGATCGAAACTGGCGCAGGCCGGCGCCAGCAGGACCGTGTCGCCGGGCCGTGCGTGGGCGTGGGCGAAGCGCACCGCGTGCTCCAGCGTTTCGGTCTTCTCCACGGGCAGCGCCCCCGAGATCTGTTCCGCGATCTTGTGGGCCGCGGCGCCGATCAGCAGCGCGGCGTGAGCCTTGGCCGACAGCGGCGCGCGCAGCACGGTGTAATCGAGGCCTTTGTCCTTGCCGCCCAGGATCACCCACAAGCCGCCCGTGAATGCGTCCAGCGCCTTCAGGGTAGCGTCCACGCTGGTGGCTTTCGAATCGTTGTAGTAGTCCACCCCGTTCAGCGTGCGGACGAATTCCAGGCGATGCTCCACGGCTTTGAACGTGCGCACCGCGGCGGCGATGGAGGCCAGCGATGCGCCCGCGAGGTGCGCCGCGGCCGCCGCCGCCATGGTATTTTCCACGTTATGCCGGCCGCGAATGGGAATCTCGCGCGCGGCCATCAATAGATCGCCGTCATACCGGATCTCGCCATCGGCCAGCCAGACCCCCGGCGTCACCGCGCGCGTGCTGCTGAACCACAGCGGCGCGGCAGCCGTGTGGGAGGCATAGCTCACACAGGTCGGATCGTCCGCGTTCAAGACGGCAAAAGCGCCCGCGCGCTGCGTTTCAAACAGGCGCGCCTTGGCGCCGGCGTATTTCTCGAACGTGTGGTGGCGATCCAGATGATTTTGCGTCACGTTCAACCCGACCGCGATATCGGCATGAAAAGCGGAGATCGTTTCGAGCTGAAAACTGGAGAGTTCCAGCACATTCCACTGGTCCGCGCGCGAGGCCTCGATCATGGCCGTCACGGGTGTGCCGATGTTGCCGCCCACCTGCGCCGGGATGCCCGACTCGCGCAAAATGTGGCCGGCCAGGGAAGTGGTGGTGGTCTTGCCATTGGTGCCGGTGATGCCGATGGTGCGGCCTTTGAGGTGAGGCGCCGCCAGTTCCACCTCGCCGATGACCCGCACGCCGCGTTGCCGGGCGGCCACCAGCCCGGGCAGGTCGGCCGGCACGCCCGGGGAAGTGACGATCATCTCGTAATCCGGTGTTGGGCTGGCATCCAACACCTCCGGCTGGGGCACGTACGGGACATGCAGACGTTCCAACTCGGCGGCCGCGCCGGGCAACTGGGCGAGCGGTTTGGAATCGGTGGCGGTCACTCTGGCGCCTTGCGCCAGCAGCAGCCGTATGGACGCCAGCCCGGATTTTTCGAGGCCCACCACCAGTGCGCGGATACCCATCGATTCCATCACCTCAACTTCAACGTGGTCAGTGCGAACAGCGCCAGCACCAGGCCGGCGATCCAGAAGCGGGCGATGATCTTCGACTCCGTCCAGCCCAACGCTTCAAAATGATGGTGCAGCGGCGCCATCTTGAAGATGCGCTTGCCGCGCAGCTTGAAACTGCCGACCTGCAGGATCACCGACAACGTCTCCAGCACGAAGATGCCGCCGATGAACAGCAGCAGAATCTCCTGCTTGATGAGAATGGCCACCACGGCGAGCGCCGCGCCCAGTCCCAGCGATCCCACATCGCCCATGAAGATTTCCGCCGGATGGGCGTTGTACCACAGGAATCCCAGGCTGGCGCCGGTTATCGATCCGCAAAAGATGGTCAACTCGGAGGTGCGCGCATTGCGGGCGATCTGCAGGTATTCGGCGAGCGTGGCATGTCCGCCGGCGTAAGTCAGCACGGTCAGCGCGCCCGAGGCGACTACCATCAGGCCGATCGCCAGGCCGTCCAGGCCGTCGGTGAGATTCACCCCGTTCGATGCGCCCACGATCACCACGGCCACAAAAAGAAAGAACGGCAGCACGCCGATCACATAGGTCCAGGGGCTGGCCAGCAAGCCGGAGATCAGCAGGGTGGGTTTGAATTTCTTCAGAAAGGGCACATTCATCACCGTCGAGTACCCACCGAACGTGCGCATGAACATCAGCACCGCGCCGATGGCAAACGCCAAACCGACCTGGTAGATCATCTTGGCGCGGGCGGTGAGTCCCAGGTTGCGATGCCGGGCCACCTTCGAATAATCGTCCAGAAAGCCGACCGCCCCGTAAGCCAACAGCGTCAGCATCGCGATCCAGACGTAGAGATTGCTCAAGTCCGCCCATAACAGAGTCGGGATGACGATCGAGACGATGATCAGCACCCCGCCCATGGTCGGCGTGCCGGCTTTCTTCTGATGCGACTTCGGCCCTTCTTCGCGAATATACTGACCGATCTGAAACTGCCTGAGTTTGCTGATAAACCAGGGGCCCAGCACGATGCACAGGAACAGCGCCGTCAGGCTGGCGAAGGCCGTGCGCGAGGTGACGTAACGAAACACGCGGAACGGCGAAATCAGCGGCGAGAGCTTTTCGTAGAGCAGGAAGTACAGCATGATTACGCGAGCACCTTCTCCAGGGCCTGTTCGATGCGGACCCCACGCGAGGCCTTGAACAGGATCGCGTCGCCCGGCCGCGCCATCTCGCGGACAAAACTTCCCGCATCCTCCGCCTGTTCAAAAAAATGCACGGAGTGTGGCGGCATACCCGCATTGAGGGCCTCCTCGGCCATCCAGTGCGCCGCTCCGCGCACGGCGACCAGGACGTCCACGCCGCTATCGGCCGCGCATCGCCCCGCCCGGCGATGCAACATTTCCGCGGCGTGCCCCAGTTCCAGCATTTCGCCCAGGACGGCGATGTGGCGGCGCGCGGGCGTGGAGCGCAAAACCTCCAACATGGCGCGTACGGCCTCCGGATTCGAGTTGTAACAATCATCCCAGACGGTGATGCCGTTATGCTCCACACGCTCGCCGCGCATTTTGCCGATCGTGAAGCCGGCGGCCGCGTCTCGCAGACGGTCCGGCGGAATATCGAACGCGCGCGCGACGGCAATTCCGGCCAGCAGATTGAGCACGCCGTGGCGGCCGGGCAGCGTCGTCCGGAACTCCACGCCGTCCACCCGGAAGCGGGGCGGCGAATAATCGGTGGCGCGTACGTCCGCGGCATCCAGGAAGCCGAACGTGATGGTGGGGCCGGAATGCACGTCGCGGAACTGCCGCACCAGCGGATCGTCGTAATTCAGCACGGCAACGCCCGTGGCGGGGTTCAGCGCTTCGATCAGCTCGCGTTTGGCCAGCGCCACGCCTTCGATCGAGTCGAACGCCTCCACGTGGGCATAGCCCACGTTGGTCACGACCCCGATGTCCGGCCGGGCGATAGCCGCCAGGGCGCGAATCTCTCCGGCATGGTTCATCCCCATCTCGAGTACCGCCACGCGCGATTCGTCCGGCAGGCGGAGTAGGGAAAGCGGCACACCGACATGATTATTGAGGTTACCCACAGTCTTACCGACTGGCAATTCGACAGCCAGAAGGTGGGCGATGGCGTCTTTGGTGGTGGTTTTCCCGGCACTGCCCGTCACGCCCACCACCCGCCCGCCCCAGTGCGTCCGGGACCATGCGGCCAGGTCTTGCAGGGCCAGCAGCGAATCCCGCACAATCAGCGCCGGGTTTCCCCCGGCGTCGTGTTCCACCACCACTCCGGCGGCGCCCTTTTCCAGGGCCGCGGGAACATAGGTGTGGCCGTCGTGGTTCGGGCCGCGCAGGGCAAAGTACAAATCGCCCGGCGCCAGCGTGCGGGTATCCACACTCCAACCCGTGACCGTGGCGTCGGCGGAAGGCTCCGCCGTACCCAGGACGCGCGCCACGGTGCGGAGGCTCAAAATCATGGGCGGCCGACCCGATGGTAGCCGAAACCACGGAGCACGCCGCGGGCTACCTCGCGGTCGTCGAAATGAATGATTTTGTCTTTCAATACCTGGTACGATTCGTGTCCCTTACCCGCCAGAATCACGATGTCGCCGGGACGCGCTTCCTTCATGGCCCGGGCGATCGCCGTGGCGCGGTCGGGCTCCACCACCAGCGGCACGTCCGTGCGCCGGATGCCGACCAGCGCGTCGTTCATGATGGCCAGGGGATCTTCCGATCGCGGGTTATCGCTGGTAAGAACCACGAAATCGCTGTTCTCCGCCGCGGCCTGGCCCATGAGCGGACGCTTGGCGCGATCCCGGTCGCCGCCGCAGCCGAACAAAGTAATGATGCGCTTCGGCGCCAGCCCCCGCGCTACCGCGATGGCGTTTCGCAGGGCATCGTCGGTGTGCGCATAATCCACCACTACCAGGAAGGGCTGGCCTTCGTCGACGCGCTCGAAGCGGCCCGGCACCGCCGCGCACTGGGCGATGCCCGCGGCGATCGTCTCCGGCGCAAATCCGTAGCTGATTCCGGCGCAGCACGCCGCCAGGATGTTGTAGACGTTGATTCGGCCGAGCAGCGGCGATTCCACCATGAAACGCGACTTGCGCCTTTGAACCTCGAATCGCAGGCCCTGCGAATTCGACGTGATATGCCGCGCCCGCACGGTGGCTCCCTGGCCCAGGCCGAACCATAGCAGTTCGCTCTCCGGCGCGGCCTCTACGCGGCGGCACCATTCGTCGTCGCGATTCAAAGCCACCCAGGCCGGAGCCGGAGCGCCCGCCCCGCGGATCAACAGTTGCTTGGCCGCGAAATAGTCTTCCATGGTGCGATGGAAGTCCAGATGATCCCGGGTCAGATTGGTGAAGATCGCAGTATGAAACTGCAGTCCGTACACCCGCCCCAGCGCCAGCGCATGTGAGCTGACCTCCATGGTGACATGCGAGCCGCCTGCCGCTTCCAGCTCGGCGAACAGGCGATGCAGGTCCAGCGATTCCGGCGTGGTGTTGACCGCCGGCAGGACCCGCCCGGCCAGGTGGTATTCAATCGTGCCGATCAACGCGGTGGTTTTGCCGGCGGCGCGCAGAATCGAGTCGACTAAATAGGATGTGGTGGTCTTGCCGTTGGTCCCGGTGATGCCGGTGAGCGCCAGGCGTTCATCGGGACGATGGCAGAAATTGCGCGCGGCCAGCGCCAGCGCGTGCCGCCCATGCTCCACTTCGATCCATGGTGCGCCGAACCCCTCGGGGGCGGCGGATTCGCTGGCTACCGCCACCGCACCCCGGGCGGCTGCATCGCGCGCAAAGTCGCGGCCGTCGGCCCGGCTGCCGGGGAATGCGAAAAACAGGAATCCGGGTTGCACGCGCCGCGAATCGTAATCCAGGCCGGTGATTTCGATCCGGGAAAAAGACGGCGGGAGGGGCGCTTTCAGCCGAACTCCCGACAGTGCCTCTTCCAGGGTCATCTGGCAAGATCGACTCGAATCCTTTCCCCGTCGCGCAGGAGAGCGCCCGGCGGCGGTGATTGTGTGCGCACGATTCCCGTCCCGGCCAGCACGATGTCCAAGCCCTGCGACTGGGCCATGGCCACCACCGAGCGCATCGGCAGGCCGATGAAATTCGGCGCTGTGGGACCGGCCGGCTTCGGCGCCGGCGGCAATTGCGGGCCGGGCGCCGGCGGCTGTGCGTCCGGTTCGGCCTCCGCCACTTCCAGCGGCTCCAGCGGTCTATCCATGATCGGCGGCGCATCCGGTTCGGCCGGCTTCGTATCCTTGTCGTCATCCGTGTCCGGCAGATCTTTGGGCACATCCAGCACGCGCAAGGCTTCGGTCGCCACCTCCCGGAAAACCGGACCGGCCACCGGTCCCCCATAACCGGCCGACCCGCCGTGAGTCCGGTTCACGGTCACTACCACCACGATAGCCGGGTTGGACACCGGCGCGAAACCCATGAACGACGCGTTGTACATGTGCGTGTAGTGCCCCGTGCTGTAATCGAAAATCTGGGCCGAGCCGGTCTTGCCGCCGGTCGAATAGCCCTTCAGGTTCGCGTATCTCCGGCCTGTGCCGAACAGCACCACGCCTTCCATCATCTGGCGCATTTTGATGGCTGTTTCCGGCCTCAGGATACGGTGTGGGACGGCCGGCGGCACTTCCTGGTTGCCCCGCTTCAGAATCAGCCGCGGGTGGATCAGCAGTCCCCCGTTGGCCACCGCGGAGCAGGCCTGCGCGAGTTGCAGCGTAGTGACCCCCACCTCGTGCCCCATGGATACCGACATCAGCGACGTGGTGCGCCATTTGGAGAGCTTGCGCACGATTCCCGGCGACTCCGCCGGCAGCGGTATGCCGGTGCGCGATCCCATGCCGAAGCGCCGCACATACTCGTAGAGGTGGGCCGAGCCTACCTTCAAACCGATCTGAATGGCGCCGATGTTGCTCGACTTGGCCAGGACCATGGCCATCGGCATGATGCCGTAGCCATGATGCGCTTCGTGCACGGTGCGGCCGGCCATGGTGAAGGCTCCGTTGCCGCAGTTGATCATGCTCTCCGGCGTCAGGTTGGTGGTTTCCAGCGCGGCGGAGAGGGTGATGACCTTGAAGACCGACCCCGGCTCGAAAGGCACCGAAACCGCGTGGTCGAAACGCGCCTCTTCGGATTCCCGGCCATGCGTCAACGGCAGGTTCGGATCGAATGCCGGATAACTGGCCAGGGCCAGGATCTCCCCGTTATTGGGATTCATCACCACCACGCTGCCGCTCTCCGCGCTGGAAGCCTTGACGGCCCGGGCAATGGCTTCCTGGGCGGGCAGTTGGATGCGTTCGTCGATGGTGAGCGTCAGGTCCGTGCCGGGCCGCGGCGCGACTTCGGTATAGGAGTCGATAGGTCTTCCGCGGCCGTCGGTCAGCACCAGCCGCTCACCCGGTTCGCCCCGCAGTTGTATCTCCTGGCTTTTCTCCAGGCCCCACTTGCCGACCTCTTCGGCATTCACCGCTCCTATAATATGTGCGGCCACCGTGTTGCGCGGATAGTCGCGCCGGCTCTCCTTGGTGAAGCGGATAAAATCCATGTGCAAACGGCGCAGTTGCTCGCACTGCTCGGGCTCCAGATCGTGAGCCAGCCACATGAAGCCCTTCTGATGGTCTACGTACCATTGCAGACGGCGGTAGAGCGCCGGGGAATCCACCCGCAGGATGCTGGCCAGAATCGGCGCCGTGATCTGCAAATCGCGAATCTGCAGGGGATCGATGTAAACCGAATCCCGCTTGACGCTGCCGGCCAGCAACTGGCCGCAACGGTCGAAGATGGAGCCGCGGGGGGCCGAGACTTCGATCTCTTCCTCCTGTTGGCGGCGGGCGGCGCGCAGGTAATCGCCATGGTGCACGACCTGCAGGCTGAAAAGGCGCAGCAGGATAGCCCCGCCCCACAGCAGGATGATGCCGGCGAAGATCAGCAGGCGGCGATCGGCTTTATTCCTGACGACGGGCTCCATGGCTCTCCACCCCGGATAGCGCGGGCAGCGCGCCTCGCGATCTGCGCAGCATGGCCGGAACCTAGTGGCGGTTTAACGCCAGCCGGCTCTCACTCTTCGGATTGAGGTGAAATACCTGTCCCGCCGTCGGCGTGGCGAGATCGCGCGCGCGGGCGAGAGCGGCCAGGTTCTCTTCGCGCGACAGGCGGGCTACGGTGAGGTCCAGTTCGCGCTGCTCGTCAAGCAGACGCGCGTTCTCCTGCTTCAGGGACTCGAGCTGGTAGCCGGTGAGGACATTGGCCACCCGCGGCGTCAGTAGCACCATGAACACCAGCGCCACCGCGCCCAGAGCGCCGATGGCGGACCACTCGTGCCGGGCCGTGGCTTGCGGCTGGCGCACGATACGGGAGTTGTCGATGCGCTTCGAAAAGAGAAACACATCCTCGTTCGGCAGCGCCCGCAGACGAAAGAACTCATCCCCCCCGTCAAATGTGGTTGGCGGGCCGCCGCTCGCGACAGTGGCCAACAGCGGTCTACGAAAGAAGGTTGCCAGCGTCCCCATGAAATTTCACCTCTCTACTTCATTTCCAGCGCGCGCAACTTGGCGCTGCGTGATGCCGGATTCGAACCCGTTTCCTCTTCCGTGGGCGTCAAAGGATGCTTGGTCAGGATGACGGCACGGCCCTGGTGCGCCAGTTCGCGGAACCGCACCTTCACCTTGCGGTCCTCGAGCGACATAAAGGCAATCACCACCAGGCGCCCGCCGGGGGCCAGCAGATCCGGCCCGATGCGCAGCAGGCTGTCCAGTTCGCCCTGCTCGTCGTTCACCGCCATGCGCAGTGCCATAAAGGTGCGAGTCGCGGGATGCAGATGACTCGTCCGAGGCACGGCCTGCTCCACTATCCTGGCCAGGTGTAGTGTGCTCCGAATAGGCCGTGCTCGAACGATTGCTCTGGCGATTCTCCGCGCTCTCCTTTCTTCGCCTAGCTGATAGATCAGGTCGGCGAGCGCCTTTTCGGCGGTTTGATTGACCAAGTCCGCCGCCGTTATACCCATGGTTTGATTCATGCGCATATCCAACGGCCCCTCTGCCAAAAACGAAAATCCGCGTGCCGGCTCCGTCAACTGATACCGGCTCACACCCAGGTCGGCCAGAAGGCCGTCCACTCTCTCCACCCCGCAGGCCGGTAGAGCCCGCGCCAGTTCGGAAAAAGTCCCCTGGTGAAAACAAATCCTCTCGGCGAACGCCGCCGTGTTGCGCCGCGCCAGTTCGAGCGACTCCGGATCGCGATCGTTGGCGATCAGCCTGCCGGACGTCAGCCGGCTGGCGATCTGCCCGGCATGACCGCCCAAGCCCGCGGTCGTATCCAGGTACGTGCCCTCCGCGCGGACGGCCAGCCATTCCAGAGCCTCGGCTGCCATCACGGCGACGTGCATAAGTCATTACTTCAACCCCGCCCGTTGCAGCAGTTTCACATCGGCCTCGGGCGATTTCGCCGACTTCGCGCGGCGCGCCTGGTACTCGGCGTCGCTCAGTATCTGGATGGCCCGGTTGAACGCCTGGAGGCGCACCGGTTGGCCTTCGATCTCCAGTTCCCGGCGCAATTGCGAAGAAAACTGTACGCGCCCCTGCCCGTCCATGTCCTCCTCGGATCCCAGGTCGTTGGCGTTGAATTGCACGTTTTCCTTGGCGTCCGGGTCCTCGGTGTAGGTCTCGAAGAACTTTTCGTTTTGCTCCCATATCCGTATGGGGTATATTGTGGCTATGCGGCGGTCCAGGGACGTCACAAAGAACCTCTTTTCGGGAAAGCTGGCCAGGTACCGCTGGAACTCCGCGGGCAGCTTGAGCCGGCCTTTGTCGTCCAGCTTGGCGGGGTACATGCCCCGGGGAGGCTCGACCGGTACCGTGTTTTGAGATTCTGGGTCCACTTCACTCCAGTTTTTGTCCACTTTGGACCACAACAAATTGTGGCACGAAATCCTCGTTCAGTGCAAGAGAAATTTGCAAGAAACTATTGACTGGATGTGAGTTACTTCGGACACAAGGCGATCTACCGAAGTCGTGCCACACCACTATATATGGGTTTTAAGGCGAATAGACGGCGAAGATACTAAACGAACCCAATCGAGTCCTGGACGTACGGGAAACCCGCCCGGGTAGTTAAAGTTGCCTATCCAAAGACATGATTGAGCCGCTCGGAGCCCCAATGATAATCCTGAGAACCGGGAGAACTCGAAGCCCGTGGGGGCATGAGCTTATGGCTAAGCGAAAGAAGCAGGACGAAAACGTGGACCGGCGGATCAAACGCCGCTTCAATATTGAGCAGACACTGCGCTACCGGCTTCTATACGGCAGCCGCGTCGCGGAATCCGGCACCGGCCGGACCATGAACATCAGCAGCAGCGGCGTCTGGTTCAAGACGGAAAACGTCCTGGGCACCGGTTTGCCGGTCGAGCTGTCGATGAGCTGGCCGGCACGGCTCAATGACGTTTGCCCGATGAAGTTGATGATCTACGGATGTGTGGTGCGCAGCGACCACGAGGGCGCCGCGCTGGCGATAGAACGCTACGAGTTTCGCACGCAGGGCACGGCCTCGGTCCCGCTGTACGAAGAGGCCGGTATCCGGCTTCCGACGTAGGCTACCAGACCACGGTCTTTCCCGGTTCGAGCGGCCACACTTCCGTGCCCGCCAGATCGGAAATGAGAGCACTGAGTTCGGCGGGCCTGCCCGTCAACGGCGGAAAGGTCCCGAAGTGCATGGGCACGATCTTCGCCGGCTTGAGCAGCCGGGCGGCGGCCGCCGCTTCGCGCGGGCTCATGGTATACAGATCGCCGATCGGCAGAAAGGCGAGTTCGGGATGGTACAACTGCTCGATTAGTTGCATATCCGTGAACACGTTGGTGTCGCCGGCGAAGTATAGCGCGCGGCCGTCTGCGAACCGCAAGACGTAACCCGCGGCCTCGCCGCCGTAGATGATCTTGCCGTCGTCCAGGATGCCGCAACTGTGCACGGCATGGGTCATGGTGAAGGTGACCGAACCGGCCTTTTGCGAGCCGCCTTTATTCATCGCCCGGGTGTGCGCCACGCCTTTGGATTCGAGCCAGTGACAGGTTTCGAAGATGCCGATCACCGCGGGCGAGAACTGCTGCGCCAGGGGCACCGCGTCGTGGATGTGATCGAAATGCCCGTGCGTGATCGCCATCGTATCCACGCGCGCGATCTTGTACCCCGCGGGGTACGCCGGGTTCCCCTCGGTCCAGGGGTCCATCAGGATCGTCTCGCCCGAGGGCAATTGAAATTGGAACGTGCCGTGTCCGAGCCAGGTGATTTGCATATGTTCCGTACCTCAACGAAGATACTTCATTTCCGCCTGCCGCGTGCCAGCCTTTTCCATGCCGCATCGTCATCGGCAGCCGGTAGAACTTCCATCGGCGTTCGCTCGCCGGACGCCTGGTCGAGATCCGTGTCTTCATTGATTGGGATCAGCAGCGCCCGACCCTTGCCGTTCTTCGTAACCACCACGGGTCCGGTCTTGGCCTCACCGCCAATGAACAGCTGGGGTGCCACGCTTTTCACCGATCAGGCTGACCAAAACCAATTCATCTCCCCCATCTGCCACGATCGTGTAGAACACGCGCCAATCGCCCAGCCGAAGTCCCGGTGTGCATGGGCCGAAGGGCGCCGGAGGGCGAACTTGTTCCGAGCGATTCCCGACGGATCGTGGTCGCTCCGGATCCCGTCCAGCACGAGCCGCCTGTGGACTTTGCGCGTTCCAGCTAACACCCGCAGCGCCGCCCTGGAAAACTCGATTCTGCGAGCCAACATGCAAGTGTAGCGCAATCGGGCTACGGCGCCAGGCTCGAACGAAGAGGCTGGGGTGCAATCCGAGGCCGGGCCGCCCGGACGTCAGTCGTCCTCGTACCAGTTGTAGCGGACCGCGCGATGGTCCAGCCGCCAGCGCTGTGGCGTAGTGGTGTCCATCCAGTCCAGCGCTTCGCCGGGATCGTGGGCCTGCGCCGCTCGCGCCAGCGCCGCCCGCAGCGCCGGCTTGTGCTCCGGCCGGATGGCTGCCGGATCCACCGAGACGAAGAGCGCCGTGCCGCTGCGCGCCACCAGGTCGAGCCATTGCCGCGTCAGGTTCCAGGGGATATCTTCGGTCAGCGGCACGCAGTCCGGATCCGCGGCGAAGAAAGTGTTGTGCTGCGGCATGCGAAATGCGAGCGTGTTCACGCCCATCTTGCGCGTGCGGCTCCATTCGCGCCCGCTGGTGTCGTCGCCGATGCGCTGGGCTTCTACCAGACCGGCGGCCAGGTGGCCGATGACGTTGCATCCCAGCACCACGGCATCGCCCGCTGCGCGCCGGATGGCGGAATACAGGTCCCGCACGATCTCCGCGGTGGTCCGGCCGCGATCGTGGAAATGCCATCCGGGCGGGGTGAGCGCAGGCCCCATCTCGAAACCCCAGCGGCCGGTCAAATCGAACGTCGAATAATCGTGCTTGATCAACTCGTAGCCCCAGGCGCGGATGGTGGCGATGCCGCCGGCGACGTATGCCAAGGCCTCCGGGATTGAAGGGTCCACGACGATCGGCGTGCCCACGGGCCGTCCGCCGGCGGGCGGCAGGCGCCACGCCTCCGCGCGCTTTTCGGTGGTCAACAGCGGGCGCAGCCAGATGCCCGGCCGCACCCCGGCGTCCTTCATCTGGCGGGCCAGTGCCGCCATATCGGGATAGGCGCCGGTAGTTTGCGTCACCGGTCCCGCGCCTTCCGCTCCCGCGCCCCATCCCATATCCAGGACCACGAACGGCCGGTTGGCATCGGCGGGGGCGAGTTCAGCCATCAGCGCGGCGTCTTTCAGGCTGGCGGCGGCCGAGGTGTTCTGCCCGTAGGCGTAATACCAGTTGTTGCTGCCGTAGATCGGCCGGGCGGGCAGCGACGGTTTGGCGCACAATAGGCGGCAGAATGCCCGCGCGGCGGCGAGCGGCGGCTCGCCGGGATGGCCTTGCCGCGTGACGACCGTAGCCGCTTCCAGGCGGCGCCCTCCTAACTCGACACCGCTGCCGCCGTTGCTCACATCCAGCCACAGGGTGATGCCGCCCGCGTCGGTTTGCCAGGAGCAGATGGCGGCCGCGCCGGTCTTCACGCCGCATCCGCAAGCGAGGCGCTCGCCGGACGCCAGGAAATACCACGGCATGCGGCGCTCGCCCGCCAGTCCGCGCCACTCCAGGTCGCCATAAGAGCGCTCCCAATGATCGCCCAGGTAGCGCCAGCCTTCGGGGAAGGAGCCATGCCAGCGCAGGCGCACCCAGGTCAGACGGGTTTTGGGCGCGGTCAGGGCGAGGGCCAGTCCATCGCGGATCTCGCAGCTCAGCTCGATGTCGCCGCCTTGCCAGTGCTGGCCCGAGCGCGCGAGTTTGACCGGCACGCCGCTGTTTTCAGAGAAGGCCAGGACACCGTCGGGCTGACGGAGAAGATCGGGCAGAGGCGGAACGGGCCTGGCGGCGACGCCGGCAGCGGCCGCGCCCGCACCCATGAGGAACGACCGGCGTCCGGGCAGATGATCGCGTGACATATCCGATCGACAATCGTAACGCCATACCGCGCCGCTTGCCGGCTTGCGCGACAATGGTCGTTTCGACTTCACATGACTCAGGAAGAAAGACTGCACGGGTTCCGCACCAACTATCCGGATCAGACGCTCGCCGTGGGAGGCGCTGCCTGGAGATACCGGATCTGCGGCCAGGGCCGGGAGCCTCTGCTGCTTTTGCCTGGCGGCGAGTTGGTCAACGATATGGCTTTCGATCTCGCCGGCGCCTTGGCCCCCCGGTTCCGCATCGTCTATCCGGCATATCCGCGGGTTCGTTCGCTCGAAGATCTGGCGGAGGGGGTGGCGGCCATTCTTGCCGCGGAGAACATTCCGCGGGCAACCGTTTTGGGCGCGTCGTTCGGCGGCGCCGTAGCGCAATGCCTGGTCCGCCGGCATCCGGACCGCGTCAGCCGCCTGATCCTGTCGAACACCGGAGTTCCGCTCGCCTACCTGGTGCGCGGGCGGAAGATCGCCAATGCGGTCCTCGGCGCGGTTCCCTGGCCGCTCCTGCGCGGCCTCATGGCGCGGAGCATCCTGAAGCTGCTAGGCGCGCCTGCCGCCGAAGTGCCGTTCTGGCGGAGCTACACGCGGGATCTGTTCGCCACGCGCCTGGCGAAGGCTGACGTGATGGCCAACCTCGAAGTCCAGCTCGCCTATCATCGGCACTTCCGCTTTAAGCCCGAGGACCTGGCGGCCTGGACCGGGAAGATATTCATCATCGAATCCGACAACGACATTTTCAACGCCGAACGGCGGAAGGCGCTGCGTGACACGTATCCGCAAGCGCCGGTGTACACATTCCATGGCGCAGGGCACGCACCGGCCTTCAGCCGCGCGGAGGAGTACCGGGAGGTTTTGGGGAGGTTTCTGGAGTGAGAGTGATATTGTGGCTGGCCGTGGCGGCTGCCTGCGCGCTCGTATGCCCGGCGCAGGAGAACACCGGTCCGGCCCTCGCGGAGGCCGTGGCGCCGGTGTATCCCGATCTGGCGGTCCTCGGCCGCATCGCCGGCAGCGTGATCGTGGCGGTCCACATCTCCAAGGACGGCGCGGTCGCCGGGGCCAGTATTCGCGATGGCGACCAAATGCTCCGGCAGGCCAGTCTGGAGGCCGCGCGCTTGTGGCATTTTGAGCCCCGATCCGCAGCCAGCGATCTGGACCTGATCTTCACCTACAAGCTGATGCCCAAGGGCACTCCGGAAGCGGACCTGGGCGCCATCTTCCGGGCGCCGTACACGGTGGAGGTGCGCCGGATCAACCCCGGGCCGGTGCGCCATTACGCGCGAGCCGGGAAGCCAGCACGCGATAGACGTTCGGATTGAAGACCAGGCCGATGTGGGTGCCGGCCACCTCGTGATCGATCTGGGGATCGCCGGTAACGCAGAACCGCCAATCCACGATACCGTCGCTCTTGGTGTAGATGGCGGTTTGGGCTACGTCATCCGGGAACACGTTCTTCAACGAGGCGACGAATTCGCAGGTGCAGGCCTCCGTGTAGCAGCCCGGCAGAATATGGCCGGCGTGTTCGCGCAGGATGCGGTTCCGAATGGCCTCGCTGGCGCGCAGCACATTGGCATGCGCCACCGGCCCGCGAAAAGGCGAGCCGAGGGTGGTAACGGAGGCGATCCGCTCGGGCATCTGGGCGGCCACCGAGCGGGCGATGATCCCGCCCAGGCTGTGGCCCACCAGGTGCACCCGATGGTGGGTGGCGTTGTAGGCGCGCCGCACAGTTTCAGCCAGGCGCCGGCGGATCAGCAGGTTGGGACATTCCGCATTCCACCCGATGCCCGAAAAATAAGAGCGGTAGCCAACCGTGCGCAGCCACGAGAAAAGCTCTCCCAGATAGGCGTCCGTTCCCAGAAAACCGGGGATGACGATCACTGCCTCGCCGTGCCCGTGCGGCACACCCAGCCCGTAAAATACAGACGAAAGTCTCAACTGGACCAGTTCGAACCCCACCAGGAGTTCCTGCCACATGGAGACTTCAGCTTCCCGGCGCTCGTGGACGGAGTACCTTTGACCCGTCATCGCGTCTCTCAGTGTAGCTGATTCAGTGCCGTTGTGTGGGAGGTACAAAGGCGACGAATTACAAAAATAGTGTTGCGGATGAAAGCCGTCGATCATCCGCCAACCGGTCGCTATCGGCGGCCGTCAGTCGTGGAACCCGGTGACGTCGTACGACATCAGAACCAGATCTTCCGTGCGGCCTTGCCGGTCGATCACCCAGTCGGCGAGCAGCGCCTCCATGTGAAAGCCCAGACGCTCGAAGAGGCGGCGGGCGCCTTTCTGTTCCGAAGCCACCCGGACCACGATACGCTGCAAGTCCAGGGTGTGCGCGATGGAAAATATTTCGTGTCCCAGCAGGCGGCCCACCCCACGGCCGCGCTGGTCCGGCGCCACCAGCAGGCGGATTTCGCCCAGGTGGCGCGTCCAGCGCGTCTGGCCGTGGTGCAGGCTGCCGTAGCCCAACAACTTCCCATCCTGTTCGGCCAGAACGGTGAGGTTACGACCCTGTTCGAGGTCGCGCATCCAGTGCGCGAGACCTTCCGGCGTGGTCACGTCCACCAGAAGGAAAAACAGGTCATCCTCCGGTTGGGCCCGCATGAAAGCCAGGAACGAATCCCGATCGCTTGCCGTCAGCAGACGCAAGGTTACGTCAGCGTCCCCGACACGCGCCGTGTAAGGAAAGTGACGGGGCGCGGTCACGGTCTCAGGCATGCGGCCATCCGTCAAGCTGCCCGGCGTCTCGCAGCCCGCGCATGGACCGGCGTGTGCGGTGGAGGCGGCAGAAACGGCTTCATCGCCACATCCAGCAGCGACTTCTGAGCATTGATGACGTTCTCGACGCCCCGGCGCACGAACTCGCCCAGCGAGGTGGACGGCTCCGGCGAGGGCTTTACCATCTCCTGGAAGACGCTCACGCCGCCGTCGATCTGGCGGGCGGCCACATCCAGCAACTGCTTTTGCGACTCGACCAGTTTGTCCATGCCATCCTTGGCCAAGCCGACGAGTTTGCGACGTTCGGACGGCTTCAGCGGCTTGCGGCCCTTGCCGTCGGCTTGCGCGTGAGTCACATCCGTCACCAGGTCCAGGAACCGCTTCTGGGTGCGGACAAAATTCTCCAGACCTTCGCGGGCGACTTCACCCAGCTTCTTGCCTTCGTACGGCTTGCCATCCTTGATAGCCACCACGACCGCCTGGGTTTGCTCGTCCATAATATCGAGGTACTTCTTTTGCATGCCGGCGAACGTATTCACGGCTTCACCCAAGGCATCGGTGACGGCGGCAGGTGTGCCGGTCAGGCCCAGGCCGTCCCGGACGCCTTCCCAAACCAGGGCGTTCTCGCCGGCAGCGAGGTCCAACAGGATTTTTTGCGCCGCGACAAAATTCGCGATCGCCTGACCCGCCAGATCCACCATGGCGGTCAGGGGCCGGAGGGGCGAGAAGTTCACCCGCTCGCGCACGAAGCCCAGCGCCAAAGAATTTTGCTGTGCGGTTAAATCCAACAGGATTTTCTGTGTAGCGACAAAACTTTCCATACCCTGACGGGCCCAATTGGCCAGCGTGGACGCCAGCGTCGGTCCGTGGTTGGATTTTGTGGGATTTTCCATGTTAAACTCCTATCGAATGCTGCATTGCAGCATTCGAGTAGAGTATAGCGCCGGCCGGGAGGACTGTCAAGCACTTTCAGGTTGTATTATCTGATTATGGCGGAAACTAAGGCGATCATCAAGAAATACGAGAACCGGCGCCTGTACGACACGGGCGCCAGCCGTTACGTCAACCTGGAAGACGTGGCCCGCATGGTGCGTGAAGGCGTCGATGTGCAGGTGCTGGATGCCCGCTCGGGCGAAGACCTGACCCGGGTAATCCTGACGCAGATCATCATGGAGGATGCCAAGGGGCACGAGTCCGGCCTGCCCTTGGAACTGCTGCGCAAGCTGATCGTGGCGTCGGACCGCGCCACGCACGATTTCCTGACCTGGTATCTCACTACGGTAACGGAGATGTACCAGAAAGCCCAAAGCGCCTTGCAGACGCGGCCGCTCGATCTGGTCCGTAATCTGTTCAACTCGCCGCCGGCGGTGCCGCCCCCGCCGCAAATCGCCGCGGAAGACATCGCAGTCTTGCGCCGCCGGGTACAGGAATTGGAGGATCGGCTCGCCGCAACCGCGATCCGCAAAAGAAAACCCAGGAAAATAGCACCGAAAACGGTCCCAAAGGGTTGACATCCGCGCCCCGGTCTGAAAAATTATGTGAGACAGGGAGGGGACCATGGAAACCGTCCGTTCGATGTTGTTGCACAAAGGGTCCGAGATCTTCTGGCTGTCGACCGAGGCCACGGTCTACGAAGCCGTCGCCATGATGGCGGAGAAATCGGTCGGCGCGCTGTTGGTCATCTCGGGGGGGAAACTGGCCGGCATCGTCTCGGAGCGGGACTACGCCCGCAAAGTCATTCTGAAGGGGAAACATTCGCACGAGATGCGAGTCAGTGAGATTATGACCAGCCCGGTGTTTACGGTGTCACCGGATCATTCGGTGGAAGACTGCATGCGCATCATCACGGCGCACCGCATCCGCCACCTGCCGGTGATGGAGGGGGATGCCCTAAGAGGCATGATCTCGATCGGGGACGTGGTCCGCTCGATCATATCCGCGCAAGCCCACACCATCGATCAATTGAGCGGATACATCGAAGGGCGCTATCCGGCGTAAGTCTGACGCGCCGGTTAGCGGAAGTGACGCCAGCCGCCGCCGACCACCACACCTACGCCTACGCCGGCCCCCGGATACGCATACGCTTGCGGGTAGTAGTAGCTGTACGGGTAGGGATAATCATACGGATCGTACGAATAGGGATACGAATAGTAAGGATACCCGTAGCCGTAATCGTAAGAAGGGTAGCCGTAATAATATCCGGGCCAGTAACCCAACCCGAGGCCCCAGCCACCCCAACCCCATCCGCCGTAGCCCCAGCCACCCCGGTAGCCCCAGCCGCCGCGATAGCCGTAGCCGCCGCGATAGCCGTAGCCGCCGCGATAACCGTAGCCGCCACGATAACCGTAGCCGCCGCGATACCCGCCGTTATAACCGCGGCTGTATCCTCCCGAAAAGCCGTGGCCGCCACCCATGGCATGACCGCCTCCGCCGAAACCGCCGTGACCACCGCCGCCGTGTCCCTGCGCGGCTAGAGCCGCACCCAGGCCGACCCACAGCAAGCATGCAAGCATCAGGATAGTTTTTCGCATAACACACCTGCCCTTTAGACTAGCATCGGTAAGAGTTGGTTACGACTGGCCGAAATGCACCAGAGGCGGTGCTTTGCAGCCAGGAAATCAGTGCGACATTATTCATGGTTTCAATCATTTGCCGGCAATAAACGAATGGCGAAACGGATGCATGGAAGGAGCCGTCGCCTGTGTTGTGAGGCCGCCGTTATGATGACTAATTTCAAGAATCCAGTACGCATTGCCGTAACCATCCTGCTGGGGTCAGGCTTGCTGTTGGCGCAAGACCAGCCGGCAGCGCCGCCGCCGGATACGCAACCGCCGGAGGCACAATCGCAGAACCCGCCGGCCAACAATGGCGGATGGCGCCGCGTTGACGAAGCTCCGCCTGCCGCCGCTCAAGCTCCCGCGCCGGATGCCGCGCCAGCCGCAGCCGCGCCCGCCGGTGCTGCACCGCGGGCCACGATGGATCCCAATTATTCCCAGAGCCCGGCGCCTTATCCGTATCCGTATCCGGGCCAAGGCGCGCCGATGCAGCCGTATCCGCCGGCCGCTTCTTACAATCGCGGGCCGATCCCGGCGAAGTTGACGATCCAGCCCGGCACCTATATTACAGTACGGCTGAACCAAGGGCTTTCGTCGGACCGCAACATGGTGGGCGATGGCTTTGCGGCTACCCTGGCAAAGCCTGTAGTCGTGGATGGCGTAGTGATCGCCGACCGCGGACAAACCGTGGGTGGGCGCGTGGTCGAAGTCAAGAAGGCCGGCCGCGTCGAGGGTGTCTCGCACCTGGGAGTTCAACTGACCGACCTGACGCTGGCCGATGGACATCCGGTGCCGATCCAGACAAAGCTATTCACCAAGAATGGGCCGACTTCTCAAGGGCGCGATGCCGGCGCCATTGCCGGCACTACGGCAACCGGAGCCGCCATAGGTGCGGCGGCGGGTTGGGGCACTGGCGCTGCCATTGGAGCGGGTGCGGGCGCCCTGGCGGGAATCGTCGGCGTACTGGTGACGCGCGGCCGTCCGACTTACCTGTACCCCGAGCAGATCCTGACGTTCCGCGTGGAAGCCCCGGTGGCGGTCTCTACCGAAGCCGCGCCGCAAGCGTTCCGATGGGTCAGTCCCGGCGATTACGAGCGTCCTTACGACATGCAGACCCGCATGGCGCCTCCAAACGGCCCACCTTACTACACGCCTTATTACGGCTATGCGTATCCATACGCATATGGGTATCCCTATTGGGGACCGGGTTTTGGTTTTTATTGGGGTCCCCGACACTTTTGGGGCGGACGCTGGGGTTGGCGCCGTTGACGTGGCGTGCTAGGCTGCGGGCAGGAGGGGTATCATATGTCTGCAAAAGTTGTGCTGTGGGCGGGTCTGATCGCCTGTGTAATGGCTATCACCGTGGTGGGGCAAGGTCCGCCGCCACCCGCGCCGCCAGGCTATCCGCAGGCTTACCCGCCGCCGTCTGAGCAGCAGCCGCCACCGATGGATCCCCAACAGTTGGACCAACTGGTGGAGCGGGTCGCTCTTTATCCCGATCCACTGCTGGGCCAAGTCTTGACCGCGTCCACTTACTGGAACCAGATCCCGGATGCCGCGGCGTGGGCCGATCGTCACAGTTTCCTGCGCGGCGATGAACTGTCGCGCGCCATGTACGACGACAATCTCGGCTTCGATCCCAGCGTAATGGCGCTGCTGCCGTTCCCCTCCGTGCTGGACATGATGGCGCGGGATCCCGGCTGGACCCAGTCCCTGGGTGGCGCGGTGCTGTCGCAGCGGCCCGCGGTGATGGACGCAGTGCAGCGCATGCGGCAGAGAGCCATGGATTATGGGTACTTACAAAGCAGCGCGCAAGACCGGGTGGTGGTGGAGGGCCCGGGTGACATCGAGATTCTACCCATCAATCCGGCCTATGTGTACGTACCCTATTACGATCCGGCGATCGTATTTGCCGCGCCGCGCCCGGGGTTCTTTGTGCGCGCCGGCATTACCTTCGGCCCCGGCATTTTCGTGGGGGCATTCGCGCCGTTCGGCTGGTCCAGTGTCACGCTGGGCTGGCGCGCGCACGACATCGTCATCGATCACCGGCCATGGGGACGCACCTGGGTGAATCGCGGCGCGTATATGCATTCCTACGCAATTCCGCAGATCCGTCCCCGGGCCGCCCGCGTGGAGCGGCACGAAGAGCGGCATGCCGAGCACCGCTACGTGGAGCGTCACGAACACCACTAGGGCAATGCGGGCCGCGGGTTCGCTTACTCCGCGTATTTCTGGGCGATGGGAAAGCGGCGTCCGATGCCGAAGGCTTTGGAGGTGACCTTCAGTCCCGGCGCGGCCTGCTGGCGCTTGTATTCGTTGCGGTCCACCTTGTTGGCGATATCCGCGACAGTGGCCAGCGGCAATTGCAGGTCGGCGGCGATCTGGCGGGGGGGCTGCCCTTCTTCTACATACGCGCGCAGGATCTGGTCCAGAATTTCGTACGGCGGCAGCGAATCGCTGTCTTTCTGATCGGGACGCAGCTCCGCGGAAGGGGGCTTTTCGAAGACGCTTTCCGGAATGGCGCCCGGATGCCGTTCGTTGGCGGCGCGAGCCAAGGCGTAGACCAGGGTCTTGGGCACGTCGCTGATCACGGCCAGGCCCCCACACATATCGCCGTAAAGCGTGCAATAGCCTACCGCCAGTTCGCTCTTGTTGCCGGTGGTGAGGACCAGGGCGCCCCATTTATTGGAAAGCGCCATCAGGGTAACGCCGCGCAAACGGGCCTGCAGGTTCTCTTCGGTGACATCCCGCGCGGCGCCGGCAAACAGCGGGTCGAGCACGCCCAGGAACTGCCGATAGACCGGACCGATGGGCGCCAGTTCAAAGCGGATACCGAGGTTCTGCGCCAGCGCGCGGGCGTCCGCCACGCTGCCTTCCGAGGAGAACGGCCCGGGCATGCCGACCCCGGTGACGTTCTCGGCGCCGAGCGCATCCATGGCGATAGCCGCAGTGAGGGAGGAATCGATACCGCCGCTCAGCCCGACGAGCACGCGCGCAAAGCCGCACTTGCGGATGTAATCCCGGGTGCCGATCACCAACGCCTCGTAAACAGCCTGGCACTCGTCCGCCAGGTTCTGATGCTGATCGCCCTCACCGGTTTCGGTGTCGAACACCACCAGGTCTTCGGCGAACGACGCGGCCGAGGCCGCCACCCGTCCGGCGGCGTCCATCGCAAAGCTGCTGCCGTCGAACACCAGTTGATCATTGCCGCCCGCCTGGTTCACGTACACCACCGGCAGGTTATGGCGGCGCGCGGTGGCCGCGAAGATCTCCCGGCGCAGGGTGCGCTTGCCCATGTGAAAAGGCGACGCATTGATGCTGATCAGCAGTGCGCCGCCGGCGTGGGCCAGTTCCTGCACCGGGTCGCGCCGGTACAGGGGGCGCTCCCAGAATTGTTTGTCGTTCCAGGCGTCTTCGCAAATGGTCAGGGCCAGATTGCAGCCGTCCAACCGGAAGAGACCTTGCTCCTCGGCGGGCACGAAATAGCGGGCCTCGTCGAAGACGTCGTAAGTGGGCAGAAGCATCTTGGTCTGGCGGAAGATCACGCGGCCGCCGCGCAGAATGGCGGCGCTGTTGGTGGCGCGCTTGCCCGTATCGGACCTTGAGGGACCCACGTACCCGGCCACCACCGCCAGCGGCAAGGCGGCGGTCTCCGCCGCCAGCCGTTCCAGTTCCTGCACGGAACGCACGACAAAGGAGGGCTTTTCGACCAGGTCCCGCGGCGGATAGCCGGTCACCGACAGTTCCGGGAAGACCGCGATGCCGGCGCCGGCGTCAGCCGCCTGCCGCGCCGCGCGGATCATGCGATTGACGTTGCCGGCCAGGTCGCCAACCGTGGTGTCGATCTGGGCCAGGGCGATCTTCATGCCAAGACTTCATTGTACAGAGGGGAGCAGGTTCCAGACTGCAGCGCGGCGCGTCTAATAGTTCCAAACGTCCGCGGGTATGGGCCGGCCCAAAAGAAAACCCTGCGCCCGGTCGCAGCCGAGAGTCCGCAAGATCTCCAGTTCGCCTTCGGTCTCCACCCCTTCCGCCGTGGCAGTTGCTTGCAGGCTGTGCGCCAGTCCCACCATCGCTTGTACCAGAGACCGCGCGCCGTTGCTTTGGTCGATACCCTGCACGAAGCACTTGTCGATTTTCAGATCGTCGATGGGCAGCCGCTGCAGGTAGTTGAGGGAGGAGAAGCCTGTGCCAAAGTCGTCGATCGCGATCCGCACACCGAGTGCGCGCAGATCCGCGATCTGCCGCGCCGAGTCGTCGGTATCCCGCATCAGGACGCCTTCGGTCAGTTCCAGCTCCAGGAAGCCGGGCTCCATGCCGTGCTCGGTCAACACCTGGGCGGCCTGCTCGGCCAGGTTCGACCGCATGAACTGAATGGCCGAAATATTCACCGCCATGCTGACCGGCGGGTGGCCGGCGCTCCGCCAGGCCTGGTGCTGGCGGCAGGCTTCGCGCAGTACCCAGAGACCGATGGGAATGATCAAGCCGGTCTCCTCCGCCACGGGGACGAACCGCGCGGGCGGCACGATGCCCCACTTCGGATGCCGCCACCGCAGCAAAGCCTCCACCCCGGCCAGCTCTCCCGAGGCGAGCTGGAACTGGGGTTGGAAGTGCAGGATCAGCTCGCCCCGATCCAGGGCCCGGTGCAGTTGGCTTTCGATTTCCAGCCGCTCATGAGAAGCGGCGTTCATCTCCCGCGCGAAGACCTGGAAGCGGTTCCGTCCGCGGTTTTTGGCCTCGTAGAGGGCGATATCGGCATGCTTGTGCAGACTGGCGGCATCTTCGCCGTCCCGCGGGAAAATACTGAGCCCCGCGCTGGCGCTGGTGAACAGCTCGTGGTGACCGCGCACGTGGAACGGTTCGCGCATGGCTTCCACGATGCGGTCGGCCACGGCCTCCGCGTCGCTTTGTGCGGAGATGCCGAACAACACGGCGACAAATTCATCGCCGCCGGTGCGGGCCACCGTGTCGGAGTCGCGTATGGCGCGCTCCATCCGCCGGGCGGCCTCTTTCAGCAGGACGTCGCCCACGTGATGGCCGAGAGTATCGTTGATGAACTTGAAGCGGTCCAGATCCACGTAGATCAACGCCACGGACTTGTCTTGTCGCCGTGCCAGGACCATGGCCTGATGGAGGCGATCGTCCAGCAGCAGGCGATTGGGCAGGCCCGTCAACGGGTCGTGATGCGCCTGGTAGGCCAGCCGGTTGGTGAGCTGGCGATGTTCCACGGCGATGGCCGCCAGCTTGGCCTTGGAATCGAGCATCACCATCTCCGCTTCGGACGGCTGCCAGGCGTCCGGACGGGCGATCCGCAGGCGGCCGAGCACCTTGCCGCCGCCGCTGTGAATCGGGGTCTCCACCAGGCCCCGATAGTCCGCCGGGATCCGGCGCTGGCGCTTGGCCCTCGTCCAGCCGCAGTTCGCGCACAGTGAGATTTGTGCCACGGCGCCCGGGTAATACTGTTCGAGCATCTCCTCCAGGCGCCCCAGCACCGTATCCAGGGATTGATTCTGCGCCACCAGTTCCAGCACCTCTCCCCGATGGTGTTGCAGACGTTCGAAGCGCTTGCGCTGGCTGACGTCGCGCGCGATGCAGAAGAGTCCGGACGGCGCGCCGTTCTTGAACTGCAAACGGCCGGTCACTTCCAGCGCGACGTGGCGGCCGTCGCGGGTGATCAGCTCGGACTCGAGGGGCGTGCCGTCGCCGCCCAACTTCCGCAAGTTGATTCTCTCCCGGATACGGCCGAGGTACTCAGCGGACGTGATTTGGGCCATGTTCATGCCCAGCAGTTCATGACGGCTATAGCCGGAGAGGCGCTCGGCGGTGCGGTTGACGGAGGTGAAGCTGCCGTCCAGATCGATGGTGAAGATGGCGTCGCCGGCTTCCTCGATGAGCGTGCGGTAGCGTTGTTCGCTCTCCCGCAGCGCCGTCTCCGCGATCTTCAGCTCGGTGATATCGCGATAGCTGGTGACCAGCGCCCGTACGCCGGGGTCGTCGAGCAGGTTGACTGCCCAACTGTCGCACCAGCGCCAGGAGCCGTCGGCGTGCCGCAGGCGGAGCTGCGCGCGCAATTTGGCGCCGCCGGTGCGCAGCAGTTCCGCATGCATCATCCGGATGTAGGAGAGGTCGTCCGGGTGAATCCACGGGAACATTTCCTGCCCCACCCGCTGTTCGCAGCCGACGCCGAGCAGATCAACCACGGCGGGGCTGTCGTACAGGATCACGCCGTTGGGATCGATGAGCGTGATTACGTCGCTGCTGTTCTGTACCAGCGCCCGAAAGCGGCTTTCGCTCTCGAGCAGCGCCTGTTGCGCCCGCCTCTGCGCGGTGATGTCCCGAATAATCACGGAGCCGCCCACGACCTGTCCTTCCGCGTCCCGGATCGGCGACGCGGTGATGCTGACCGGGAACACGGTTTCGTCCTTGCGCATGTGCTCGGTTTCGTACAGGGAAAGCGGCGTGCCGTGGATCACGCCGGCAATGTTGGCCTGGGCATTCTCCCGCCGCGCCGGAGGCGAAAGCACGATGGCGGCGCAACCCAGGATGTCCAGGCCGCGGTAGCCGTAAAGCTTCTCGGCCGCCAGATTCCAGCTGTCGATCCGCCCACTGGCGTCCAACGAAATGATGGCGTCGCTCGAACATTCCACGATGGCCGCCAGGCGTGCTTGCGTTTCGCCGGCCAGCTTGCGGGCGGTCACATCGCGCAGCGCGCCGATCCAGTGGCCGTCGCGCTCCGGGGCGCCGCAGTCCAGGAAGTGGCGCACCGAACCATCGCCGCCGATCATGCGGTATTCCTGCGTGAAGGCGCCGCCTTCCTTGCGGCGTTCAAGAGCGGCCAATACCCGGGCGCGATCGTCGGGATGCAAAGCGCGCTCCCACGCCGCCATGGAGGCCAGCGGTCCCAGGAAAGTGCTGGCCCCCGCCACCGTAGTCTGGCCAGTGGCCAGATCCACATCGTAAACGCACAGTTCCGCGCTTTCGACCGCCATCCGCAGCCGCGCTTCGGACCGGCGTAACTCAGCCTCCATGCGCTTGCGGTCCGTAATGTCTTCCTTGACCGCGATGTAATGCGTGGGCTTGCCGCCCTCATCCCGTATGGGGCAAATCGACGCGGCCTCCCAATACAATTCGCCGTTCTTTCGGCGATTGTGAAATTCACCCCGCCATTCGCGGGTCTGGATCGTCTCCCATAAATCCCGGTAAGCCTCGGGCGGCGTTTCGCCGGACTTCAGAAATCGCGGATTCCGGCCGATGACCTCATCGGTGGCATAGCCCGTGACTTCCGTGAACTTGGGATTGACATACTCGATCCGCCCGTCCAGATCGGTGATCACGATGCTGGCGGGACTCTGTTCCGCCGCCTTGGACAACCAACGCAGTTGATCCTCCGCGCGCTTGTGTTCCGTGATGTCGAGGGCCACGCCTGCGTACCCCTGGAAATCTCCGCGCCCGCCGAAGCGCGGCACGCCCTGGTCCAGGATCCAGCGATAGACCCCGTCTGCGCGCAACAGACGGTATTCCGCCGTGAACGGCGCACGCGTCTCCAACGCCGCCTGCTGCGCCGCGCGATGCGCCATCACATCGTCCGGGTGGAGAACGGCCAGCCAACCTTGCTGCAGCGCCGGCTCCAAGGTGCATCCCGTGAATTCCAGCCAGCGTCTGTTGAACAGGATGGGGCGCCCGTGGGCGTCGCAGATCCAGGTCATGGCCGGCAGCCAATCGCCGGCCTCCAGCGCGGACCGGCTGTCAGGCCCAGGCACCTTGTGAGATCCGTTGACGGCCGGCAGGCGTGGCTGCGGCTGAACCCAGGGTTGCTGACGCGGCTCGTAGGGCGAGCTGTTCATAACTTCTGATCGTCAACCGGCGTCGAAAACTTAAGAATTAACCTTGAAAATCGGCCTAAAAATCAAAGCTCGGGACAGCCCGACTGGACAGGACCAAAGTTATGGGGTTAGGACCAAAGTCCTTCACTTTTTGGTACTCGCCGTCATTTTTTTTTAACTTAGTGGTTGACCGCGCGCCCGAAAAAATCTAGATTACTTAGAGTGGAACAAAGACGCACTCGCCGGTTCACCCTGCAACTGCCCGTCTCCATAACCCGCCACGGCACCGAACGCGTGACTCACTTCGGACTGACCAAGAACATTAGCTCCGGCGGCGTGCTGTTCACGGGCGATCAGGATGCGGAGGTCGGCGTTTCGATCGAGTACGTCATCACCCTCGCCGGACCTACCGACCAGAGTGTCAACCTGCGGTGCATCGGCAAAGTGCTGCGCTCGGCTCCCGCCGGCGCCGGCTCGTCGTACGATGTAGCGGCTACGCTGGAGCGTTACGAATTCATCCGTGCGGATAATTGAGCGGGCATAGCCGGGTTGCCCATCGCTTTCGTTTTCGTGTAATGTAGCAAAGAAAAGGCGAAAACGATGGAACTCACTTTATCTGCCTCCAAGTCTCTCACGTTGCAATCGGCCCTGACGCGTTTCGAGCACGCGGCGATCCGGCATGAGCCAGCCGCCCCCGGTAGGTATCGCGATATACCCGCAGCCGTGGATCCGGTGCTGCGGCGGGCTCTGGCCGGCCGCGGCATTACCCGGTTGTACGCGCATCAGGCCGAGGCGTTCGAAATCATCGGGCAGAACCACAACGTGGTTGTGGTCACGCCCACCGCCAGCGGCAAGACGCTGTGCTACAACCTGCCGGTGCTGAACGCGTTGCTTTTGGATCCGGAGGCCCGTGCCATGTATCTGTTTCCGACGAAGGCGCTGGCGGAGGATCAACTGCACGAGCTGCAAACCTCGATCGACGAGACCGGCACGGAAATCCGCGCCTTCACTTACGATGGCGACACGCCGCAGGACGCCCGCAAAGCCATACGGCAGCGCGCCAACATCGTCCTGACCAATCCCGACATGCTGCATTCCGGCATCCTGCCGCATCACACCCGCTGGGCCAAGCTCTTCGAAAACCTGCGCTACGTGGTGATCGATGAGCTGCATTATTACCGTGGCGTCTACGGGAGCCATCTGGCGAACCTGTTTCGCCGGTTGCAGCGTATCTGCGAATTCTATGACTCCAAGCCGCAGGTCATCTGCTCTTCGGCCACCATTGCCAATCCGCGCGAGCTAGCCGAGGCGCTCACGGGATTGCCTTTTCGCGTGGTGGATTCGAACGGCGCGCCGCGCGGCGAGAAATTCTTTGTCTTTTACAATCCGCCGGTGGTGAACCGGCAATTAGGGATTCGCCGCAGCTACATTGGGGAAGCCCGGCGGCTGGCCCTGGAGTTCATCGAACACCATCTGCAGACGCTGGTGTTTGCCAACAACCGGCTGGCGACCGAGATTCTGGTGACTTATCTGAAGGACGCCGTGGAGCGCGGCCCGCTGCCCAAAGATGCCGTACGCGGCTATCGCGGCGGATACCTGCCGCGGGAGCGCCGCGAGATCGAGCGCAAGCTCCGCGACGGCGACATCCGCGCGGTGGTGGCCACCAACGCCTTGGAGCTGGGCATCGACATCGGCTCGCTGGATGCCGTGGTCATGGCCGGATATCCGGGGACCATCGCCTCCACCTGGCAGCGCGCGGGACGCGCCGGACGCCGCCAGAGCGCATCGGCCGCCGTGCTGGTGGCTTCCAGCGCGCCGCTCGACCAGTACATCGTCGAACATCCCGACTACTTCTTCGGCCGTTCGCCGGAGCACGCCTATATCAACCCGGACAACCTGGAGATCCTGTTGGCGCACTTGAAATGCGCGGCCTTCGAGCTGCCGGTCGCCGACGGCGAGAAATTCGGCAGTCACGACACCGGGGAACTGTGCGCGTTTCTGGCAGAGTCCGGTTTCCTGCATCACTCCGCGAACGCCTGGCATTGGACTTCGGACTCCTATCCCGCCGACGCCACCAGTTTGCGTTCGGTATCGAGCGACAACTTCGTGGTGGTGGATATCACCGGGGAGCCGGAGGTGATCGCGGAAGTGGCCTTCACGGCGGCACTCACTACGTTGCACGAAAAGGCCATCTATCTACACGAAGCCCGCCAATATCATGTGGAGCGCTTCGCTTACGACGAGCGCAAAGCTTACGTGCGGCGCGTGGAGTGCGACTACTACACCGACGCCATCGACTACACCCAGGTGAAGACGCTCGAGGAGTTCGCACGAGAACCGTTCGGCGGCGCGCGCAAGGTCCACGGCGACGTACGTTTGAACCGCCAGATTGTGGGCTTCAAAAAGATCAAGTTTTACACCAACGAGAATGTCGGCGCGGGTAACCTGCAGATGCCCGAACAGGAGATGCATACCACGGCTTTCTGGCTGCACTTCCCCGAAGAGTTCCTGGCGCGCTTTCCGGATCTGTCGCGGGATGAGAAACGCAGCGGCCTGGCCGGGTTGGGCAACGCTCTGCGCACGGTAGCGTCGTTGCTGCTGATGTGCGATCCGCGCGACCTGGGCGTGGCGTTCAGCGAAGAACCGAACCTGTATCTGTACGACTGCTACCCCGGTGGCGTGGGACAGAGCGCGCCCCTGTTCAAGATGGCCGACAGGCTGGTGCGGCTGACTTCGGAGCTGTTGGCGGCCTGTGAATGCGAGGCCGGCTGCCCGTCGTGCGTGGGTGCGCCGGGTGAGGTAGGCGCGCGGGGCAAGGAGGCCGCACTCCGGATTGCCAGGGAGTTCATTCAGGCGTAGCACTTCGCAACATATCCGGGCGACAAGATATCGCCACATGCCAGTGTTCGCATTCGCACGGGCATTCCCCGCCGCGGACACTCGGGGCAAGCATGCGATGCGATGACAGCGCCAATCGCTGGACCGCTAATTGCTACGGGAGAGCGGCATGTATCGACTGGCGTTGCTCCTCGTATTCTGCGCAGTGGTGCGAGCGGAAGAAATCCCGCTGTCTCTCTCGCGCCTCGACCTGCGACACGTCCGGGCGGAGACAGTCACTTACCGCGACCTGCCGGCGTTGAAGCTCACCGGGGATTCGGCGGACACGGGTGAAACCATGGCGATCATCAAGGGTCTGGTGTTCCGCGACGGCACGATCAACCTGGATGTCGCGGGTGTGCCCTCCCAAACGGCCGAGGCACAGGCCCGCGGGTTCATCGGCGTTGCGTTTCGCGCCAGCGGCGGCGCCGCGCGCTTCGAGAATATCTACATCCGGCCGACCAACGGGCGCGCCGACGATCAATTGCGCCGCAATCACTCCGTGCAGTATGAGTCGGTGCCGGATTTCCCCTGGTTCCGCCTGCGGAAGGAGAGCCCGGGCGTTTACGAAACCTATACCGACCTGGCCGTCGGCGAGTGGACTCACCTGCGTCTCGAAGTGCATGGAACCAGCGTGGAGCTCTATGTGAACCGCACCGCGCAGCCCTGCCTGATCGTTCACGATTTGAAACTTGGCGACAGCGCCGGTGGCATCGGCCTGTGGATCGGACCCGGCACGGAAGGTTATTTCCGTGAACTGACGGTCACGCCCAAGCCTTGAGCTACCGCTTCTTCACCTGCTCGGGGAAGACAGCGTAGCCTTCCGGCGGCGGATAGAGCGACATCAGCAGCTCCAGCCGCTTGCGCAGGTAGCGGCTGGGCATCTGGCGCGGGCCGGTCTCCACGTCAATGTCGCAACAGGTGCCGTGCATGTAGAGGGTCAGGGTGTCCTCGAAAGACTGCCGCGCATAATCCCGGAACAGCTTGGTTTCTTTCCGCACATTCGTCTGGCGGCGCGCCAGGGCCTGCTTCAGGTGCCAGCTTCGCTCATCGACTTCGCCGTGCACCTCCGACTTCAACTCTTCACGCAGCAGGCGGAAGAAGCTTTCCTGCACCTCGTGCGACCAGCGTTCGGAAACCAGCGCGGCCAGGGCATTGTAGAACGTGTAATGGTAATTGGCGATGTCTTCCTCCTTAGTCGCCAGCGCCAGGATAATCAGGCCGTCGTCCGAAATGCGCGAGGAAACCAACTGCCGGCCTTCCCCGGGTTTCTCAAAGCTGACTGCGTCGCCCCCGCGGCCATTGCTCTTCTCGAGAAAGGGCACCAGCAAGAGTCCGACTTTGCCGAGCGCGGCACATACGGCCGGCGCGAGCGCGGCGATGGGATCGTGCAGATACTGCCGCTGATCCTCCTCGGCCATGGGCGGCGTGCAGAAGTAGGAAAACGTGTTGGTGAGCGGAATCAGTTCGCCCCGGCAGCGGGCAGCCAGATCGGCGACCGTCAGGCGCGCCTGGCCATTTTCATTCGACATTCTTTTGCCAGCCGATTGTATCAGAAGGGCAAAGGGGCGCGTCTGCCGGCGCCGCCGGGGAGGCGGGAACCGTTAGATCGAAGCGGCGCGGGCCGCCCCGTTTGGCGCGTGTTTCTGGCAATGGTGTCAGACGAAAAAGCCCGGCCGGGGGCTAACCGGCCGGGCTTTCGATAACTCAAAATCAGCGCACCCGAAGTCAAGCGACTCGTTGGTCCCGATATTGGCTCACGATCGCTTCCATCTGGTCCTTTAAACGGAGCTTCAGCTTCTTTAACCGCACTTCTTCCATCTGTTCCTGGTCGGTCAGATGCGGCAGAGCCTCCAGCGCCTCCAGCTTCTTTGCATAATCGCAATGAGACGCGGCTAGCTGGCGATACTCCGCGTTTGTCTCCATCAGGTGCGCCTTCAGTTGTTCCTGTGCGTTCCGTTCCATATTGAGGCAGTTCCTCCCAGTGAGGTTGCCACGCCGAGTCGGTGGTTGGAACGAGGCTCGGTGGGTCTTCACTTCATCAATTTGAGAAGTGCGACAGGCCCCCAGATCGGACCTGCCGTCTACTGTGACGTTATCATGAATGAAAGTTCATGACAATAGCGCTTTCGCGCGAGTCGGAATAATAACCGCGACGTTCTCCATGCTCGCTAAATGCTAATGATTCGTATAGTTTGCGGGCACCAGCGTTGGATCTTCGCACCTCCAGCCAGAGCGCTCCCCGATACTTCCAAATATAGTGCAACACCAGCCGCCGGCCGATTCCTTGCCGCCTCCAGGCCGGATCTACGGCCAGATTCAGCAGTTCGGTCTCGCCTTCGGCCAGGCTCCGTGCGACGGCGAATCCCACGACGTGCGCTCCGCGGGCAGCCACCACGAGGTCGTACTCCAGGTACTCCCTTACGTTCCAGTGGGCGGCTTCGGGGGAGGCATCCTGAATCCGGGTTATCGCCGGCAGATCGTCGGCGGAGCCGGGGCGCAGCACCAGGTCGTCAGTATCCAAGCTGGATCCCGCAGGCGGCGGCGACCGCGGCCGCTTCCGTCATATCGGCGGCTGGACCGATGGCAAAACCGTAGCGCACGGCGATACGGGTACGCGCCGGAATCCAGCGGAAAGCCGGCACGCCGAACAGTGTGCCGCGGTCGATCATCTGCCGGCGGGTCTCCGCGATGGGCGAGGCGCCGAATTCCATCCCGCGGGTCAGGGTCCGTCCGTTCCAGGGCGCGCCCTGCCGGCTGTAGTTCTCTTCCCACACTCCCAGCCAGGGAAAATCCGCCTGCCGCCAGACATACGCCAACGCCACCCGGTTGCGCGGCGACCAGGCCACGAATTGCGCGGTAGATTCGGCCGGGTTCATCAGGTAAGTGGTGAATCCGCCCGAGACCGGCGCATCGGTGTATTTCTGAAAAGCACCGCAACCAGCTTCGACCACCAGCGATTGGGTGATGGGCGCCTGGAACTCGGTCTCGCCTTTCTCGAGAAACGGCGGCCCCAGCGTGACGTGTTCGGTCCAGGCGACCGGCCGGTCCGTGATGCTTAGGTTCTCCACCGATTCCGTGACGTCCGCGAAATGTCCGTCCAGGCGGATCCGGCGTTCGATGCGCAGTTGCGCTTGCGGCAGGGTGGCCCCTTCGGTTAGTTCGCCATCTGTGGCGGCGACTTCATAGGGGACCACCGAGGCCTCGCCGTGCACGGTCAACCCGGCGGCCGCTTCGGCTTCCGACGGCGGCCCGAAGATGTCCATACACAGGTTGTGTCCCATGATGCCGCTGAGGAGCTTGCTTTCCGAGTCGGCGCCGTACTCCGGGTGCTGCCGCAGATCGTAGGTGGAAGGCTCTATCGAGGGCCAGGGCGGAGTCCACAACGGGTTGACGCCGCTGTGCTTGTCGAGGACCTCCGCGACGTGGCCTCCCTCGTGCAGCACCGTGACGCGCATGCGGTCGTTTTCAATCGCGGTGGCACGCCGGCCACGGTAGCGGGTTTCTGCCATATTGGATCTATTATGCATCTGGTTTGCGTCCTGCTGGCGCTGATGGCCGCGCCGTTTTGGGAAACCAAGGCCCCCCGTGACTGGACCGAAGCGGAGATCGCGCGGCTGATGCACGACAGTCCGTGGGCCCAGATGGCCGAACCGGCGCCGGACGTGCAAATCTACCTGGCGACTGCGGAACCGTTGCGCGCGGCCGAAGCCGAGTTGGCCCGCCGGCGCGGAAAGCGGCTCAACGACGAGTACGTGGACTACCTGCGGCAACAGGCCGGCAAAACCATCGTCCTGGCGATTTCTTTCCGCAATCTCAACGCGCTCTCGGATGCCGAAGAGGCCCGCCACATGGAGGAGGAATCCATCATGAAAGTGGGACGCCAGAAGTACAAAATGGAAGGGCACTTCCCGCCCGTTCCCGGCGATCCGTTCCTGCGGCTGGTCTATCCGCGGGTAGTCACCGCACGCGACAAGACCGTCACTTTCGAACTGTACGTTCCCGGTAACGGCCCCTACCATGAGGCGGAGTTCAAAGTGCGCGACATGATGTACAAAGGCAGACTGGAGATGTAGCGTGCGGCTGGATTTGGCTACTGCGTGGCCCGCCGCATCCGAATATACTATTAGCGGAGGACTACATGGTCTGGTTATCCGTTTTGCTGTTTTTGCAGGCGGCCGCGCCCACTCCCCAAATCGACCGCGGTCAGACGTTATTCTACGCGGAGAAAGGCTGCGGCGGCTGTCACGCGCTGAAAGGCCATGGGACGGCAGTCGGACCGGACCTTCGGGTTCTGGGAAAAGTCGGCGTGCGGGCTCTGGTGACGGCGATCCGGGCCACCCGCACGGAATACGTGGAGACTATCAAGCTGAAGAGCGGCGATCAGTTTCCTGGGATGAAAGTCTCCGCCGATGCCACCACACTGCAGTATTACGATCTTTCGAAAACGCCGCCCGAGCTGAAAAAATTCGCGCCGGCCGACGTCGAATCCAAGACTGATAACAGCGTCTGGAAGCACCCGCCCTCGACCGGCGGCTACACAGACCAGCAGATTGCGGATATTGTGGCGTACATCCGCTGGGCGGCAACCGGCGACCGAAAGGCGATTCAGCCCGACGACGTCGAATAGGCGCCCGGGCTAACCGGCGGTTGCCGCGGCGGCAAAGCTCTTCACCGCGGCCGGTTCGTTGGTGTACGTCTCGAAGACGGTAATGAGTTTGGTGATCTGCATTAATTCCTGCAGCTTCTTCTGCAGATTCAACAGCTTCAATTGGCCGCCGCGGCTGGTCACGGTGGCGAAGCTGCCCACGAACTGTCCCAATCCGGTACTGTCGATGTAGCTGACCTCGGCCAGGTTCAGCAGAATGTTCTTCTGCCCGGCGTCGAGCAGTTCCTTGATGGTGTCCCGCAACGAAGTGACCTCTTCGCCAATGGTGATCCGTCCGTTCAGGTCCAGGATCACTACGTTACCGCTTTCGCGGACATCGATTCTCAGACTCATGCCAATCCTTTCGGGCCCGCACACCGTATTGCGAGCATATTCAAGCATACCTCCATTCGCCGCCGCGCGAAGGCCGGGCGGAGGGGGCCGCGGCCGATTCGAGCGACCTGGCACTCGCCGCGCTGCCCAGGTGGAACCCGAGGGCGGCTATGCGCTGCGGGTAACATCCAAACGCCACCGGCCGTCATCATATTAACCTGAGCACTCTCCGGGAAAGACGGGCATAATCTCTCAGCCTCTGCGTCCCTATGTGGATTGTACGACTTGCGCTGCGGCGCCCCTACACTTTTGTGGTGATGGCTGTGTTGATCGCCATCCTGGGCGGGACCGCGATCGTCACCATGCCCACGGACATCTTCCCGTATATCGACATCCCGGTGGTCAGCGTGGTCTGGTCGTACGAGGGTCTTTCGCCGGAGGAGATGGAAAAGCGCCTGGTGACCATCTTTGAGCGCTCGCTGACCACCACCGTCAACGACATCGAACACATCGAGTCGCAATCGTACTCCGGCGTTTCCGTGACCCGGGTCTACTTCCAGCCGAACGTGCGAATCGATATGGCCCTGGCGCAGATCACGGCGATTTCGCAGACTCTGCTGCGCATCTTTCCGCCGGGCATCACCCCGCCCGCCATCCTCAAATATGACGCCTCCAGCGTGCCGATCCTGCAATTGGGGCTGGAGAGCAATACGCTCAGCGAGCAGGCCATATTCGATCTGGCCTTGAACTTCATCCGTACCCAACTGGCCACGGTCCAGGGCGCCGCCGTGCCGCTGCCTTATGGCGGCAAATTCCGCCAGATCAATGTGGATCTGGATCCCGACCAATTGTACGCGAAAGGCATCTCGGCCACGGACGTCTCCGCGGCCCTGAGCGCGCAGAGCGTTATTCTGCCGGCGGGCGACGCCAAAATCGGCAATATCGACTACCAGATCAAACTGAACAGCAGTCCGCGGATTCTGGACCACTTGAACAACCTGCCCATACGCGTGGTCAACGGCGCCACGGTCTATATCAAGGACGTGGCGCAGGTGCGCGACGGCTACGCCGTGCAGACCAGCATCGTGCGCACGAATGGCACGCGCGGCACCCTGATGCCTGTTCTGCGCAACGGCCGGGCGTCCACCCTCGCCATCGTGAACGCGGTCAAGAAAAGGCTGCCACAGATTCTGGCCGGATTGACGCCCGAGTTGCACGTGCGCCAACTCTTCGATCAGTCGCTCTTCGTGCGCGCGGCCATCAACGGCGTGGTGCGGGAAGCGATCACGGCCGCGCTGCTGACCGGGCTGATGATCCTGATGTTTCTGGGCAGTTGGCGCAGCACCCTGATCGTGTGCATCTCGATCCCGCTCTCCATCCTCACCTCGCTGGCGATCCTGAGCCTGATCGGGGAGACGATCAACGTCATGACGCTGGGGGGCCTGGCGCTGGCCGTCGGCATCCTGGTGGATGACGCCACGGTCGAAATCGAGAATACGCATCGCAACATGGCCATGAAAAAGCCGCTGGTGCGCGCGGTACTCGACGGCGCCCAGCAGATCGCCGCGCCGGCCTTCGTTTCCACGCTGTCGATTTGCATTGTTTTTGTGCCGGTCCTGTTGCTGACGGGCGCCGCCAAGTATCTGTTTACTCCCTTGGCCCTGGCGGTGGTGTTCGCCATGCTGGCCTCGTATCTGCTTTCGCGCACCCTGATCCCCAACATGGTGCACTACATGCTCAAACCGGAGGTAAAGCTCTACGCACTGGGCGCGCACGGTGAGACGGCCGGCGGAAAAGGTCCGATCTGGCGCGTCCACTACCTGTTCAACCGCCGGTTCGAGCGTATGCGCTCGGCCTACACCAGCCTGTTGCACTGGTCTCTCGATCACCGGGCTCCGGTACTGGCGGGCTTTGGAATTTTCGTGGCGGGCTCGCTATGCCTCAGCCTGATGGTCGGACGCGACTTCTTCCCTTCGGTGGATTCCGGCCAGATGCGCCTGCACGCCATCGCGCCCACCGGAACGCGCATCGAAGAGACCGAAGCGCTGTTCTCCCGGATCGACGCGGAGATCCGGCGCGTGATCCCGCCGGGCGACATCGACACGGTTATCGACAACATCGGCATCCCGTTCGGCGGATTTAACCTGGCGTTCGGCGACAGCACCACGCTCGGCTCGGGCGACGGCGATATCCTGATTTCCCTCAAACAGGGCGATCACGGGCCCACCGCGGTGTACACCGACCGGCTGCGCAAGCATCTGCACCAGGTGTTTCCCGGCGTAACCTTCTTTTTCGAAGCCGCCAACATTACCAACCAGATACTCAATTTCGGACTGCCCGCCCCGATCGACCTGCAAGTCGTGGGACGCGATCCGCACAATTACGCGATCGCGCAGGCGCTGGCCGCGCGCATCGCGCGCATCCCCGGCGCGGCGGACGTGCACGTGCACCAGATCGTCGATTATCCGGAGTTGCGCGTCAACGTGGACCGCGACAAGGCCGGCCAGTTGGGCTTGCAGCAGCGCGACGTGAGCAACAGCGTGCTGATTTCGCTGAGCTCCAACGGCCAGGTGGCGCCCAACGAATGGCTGAACTGGAATAACGGCGTCAGCTACTTCATGTCCGTGCAGACTCCGCAGTACCGGCTGGATTCCGTCGACGCGCTGATGCGCACCCCGATCTCGGCGCCGCTGGCGGGCGTGGCGAGCACCACGCCGGCATCGCTGGCCGGCACGGCGGGCGCCACCGACTCCTCGATCGGCAATGCGCCCAGCCAGAGTTCGCTGGCTTACGGCAATCCCGGCGCCTTCGCGGGCGGTCCCCAGTTGCTATCGAATCTGGCAACCGTGGAGCGCGGTGTCGGTCCTGAGATCGTCAATCATTACAACGTGCAGCCGGTCTTCGACGTGTTGGCCAACGTGGACCGGCGCGATCTCGGCAGCGTCGGCGCGGCGGTGGAGAAGATCATGCGCGAGTTCACGCCGCACCTGCCGCGCGGCACCACGTTCGATCTGCGAGGCCAGGTGCGCACCATGCAGACTTCGTTTTACCGGCTCGGGCTGGGCATGATCTTCGCCGTCGTATTGGTGTATCTGCTGATGGCGGTCAACTTCCAGTCCTGGCTGGATCCGTTCATTATCCTGATGGCCCTTCCGGGCGCGCTGGCCGGCATCGTCTGGATCCTGTTCGTGACCCAGACCACCTTCAGCGTACCGTCCCTGATGGGCGCCATCATGTGCATCGGCGTGGCCACCGCGAACAGTATCCTGATGGTGGTCTTTGCCAACGATCAGCGCTCCGAGGGGATGGATGCGCGGTCCTCGGCACTGGCAGCGGGCCACACGCGGATGCGTCCGGTGCTGATGACCGCCATGGCGATGATCATCGGCATGCTGCCCATGGCGTTGGGAATGGGTGAGGGCGGGGAACAGAACGCGCCTTTGGGCCGCGCCGTCATCGGAGGATTGGTGCTGGCCACGGTAACCACTTTGTTCGTGGTCCCCATTGTCTACAGCCTGGTGAAGAAGTCGCCGCCGGTGGATTTCGACCGGCGGATCGCGGAGGAAGAGCAGGAAGGCGTGACTGGGGAATTGTTATTGGGCTGAGAGGCATGGAAAACGAATCCGGCGTGCGTAAAATAGGGGAAGTGGCAGGGGACACCGAAGCGCGCCTGCGCGCCGAAATCGAGGATCTCAAGCGCAAAGTTGCCGCGCAGGATCGCCTGCTGCAGCATGGCGGGCGGGATCCGATCGTGCCGCCGCCGCCATCGCGCCGCTCGCTGTGGCTGTTGGGGCTGGTATTCGCTGTCCTGGTGGTCGCGGCGTTCTTCAAAGGGTACATCCCGCACCGCCGCAACGAAGCGACCCTGGTGGCGGAAGCCGAATCGGCGGCCAAAGAGGCGCCCAAGGTTACGGTGGTGGGGGTGATCCGCTCGTCCTCCACGGATACGCTGGTTTTGCCGGGAAGCATCCAACCGGTGACGGAAGCGCCGATCCTCGCGCGGGCCAGCGGATACATCCAACACCGCTATGCGGACATCGGCGATCGGGTGAAGGGCGGCCAACTGCTGGCCGAGATCGAAGCGCCGGAGCTCGATCAGCAGGTGCGGCAGGCGCAGGCCGCGGTGGAACAGGCCGCATCCTCGCTGGAGCAGGCCAAGGCTAACCTGCAGCAGGGCAAAGCCACCGAGAAACTTGCCCGGGTGACCGCCGACCGGTGGAGCAAGCTGGTTTCCCGGGGGGTCGTATCCAAGCAGGACAACGACACCTATCAGTCGCAGTACGCCGCGGCGCAAGCCAACGTGCAGGCGCTGGGAAAGGCCGTCGCGGCGGGCCAGAGCAATGTGCTTGCGTCCCAGGCCAACCTCTCCCGGCTGACGGAACTGCAGGGATACAAGAGCGTGCGCGCGCCCTTCGCGGGTGTGATCACGGTGCGCAATGTGGATGTGGGAGCGCTGGTGAGCGAAGCCAGCACCCTGCTCTTCCGAATCGCGCAAACCGACCGCCTGCGGACCTACGTGAATGTGCCCCAATCCGACGCTGCCTCGGTGCGTGTCGGCCAGGCCGCGCGCCTGGCGATCTCGGGCCTGGGTAAGCGCCAGTTTACCGGCACCGTCACCCGTACCGCCAATGCCCTGGATCCCGCCTCTCGCACGCTGCTGGTCGAAGTGCAAGTGCCAAATTTCGACGGTACCTTGCTGCCCGGCATGTACACCCAGGTGGACCTCACCACCCCGCGCCGGGACGCGCCGTTGCTGATTCCGGGCGACACGCTGGTGGTGCGCGCCAACGGACCGCAGGTGGCTGTGGTGGACGGCAACGGGACCGTGCACTTCCAGAGAATTCAACTCGGCCGCGATTTTGGAGATAAGATCGAAGTTCTCTCCGGCATCGAGGCCGGCCAGCAGGTTGTCGTGAATCCCGGTGACACCGTGCAGGAGGGAGCAAAAGTGAATCCCGTACCGCTGCGGGAGAAAAAGAATCCCGCCTGAAACCGATGGTCAAATCGTCCGCTCTTCTTCTCTTTTCCTGCTTTGTGCCTGTCTTCGCGCAAACCGGCGGCGTGGCTGCGTCCCGCCCTGTCGATTTCCATAACTCGCCGCGGGTTCACGATCTGATCCGGGCCGGGAACTTGTACCTGTCGCAGGCCGGCGCGCTGGCGCTGGCGATCGAGAACAACCTCGACGTGGAACTCGACCGCTTCAGTTTTCCGATCGCCGACACGGACGTCGCGCGCGCCAAGGGCGGAGGACTGCTGCGCGGTGTTCCGTTCATCATCGCGGAGGCTCCCACCGGCGTGGGCGGCCCGCTGAGTCCCGTGGTGACCAACCCGGCCTCGGCCACCAGCGTCACCACCGGCGCCACCGTCTCCACCAATGCCTTGGAACTGGGCGCGCTGGGTGAACCGCAGGCCAACCTGTCGATCCAGGGCACCATCCCGCAGTCCACTGGAACGCCGGTGTCGATTTTCGATCCCTACGCATTCGGGCAGTTGAATTGGATGCACCAGACCACGCCGGAACTTTCCACCCTGGCGTACGGTGTGGGGTCGCTGGTGGCCAACGGATACAACGCCAATGTGGGTGTAGCCCAGGGATTCAGTCCGGGCACGCTGGTAAACCTGTCTTTCGATAACACGCATCAGTCGTTGAACGCCACGGATACGAATTACAATCCATACACGGAGTCCGGGCTCGGTTTGACGGTCACCCAACCCCTGCTGCGCGGCTTCGGCCCGGCGTTGAACCGGCGCTTCATTCGCATCGCTGGCAACAATCGGAAGATCAATACGCTGCTGTTTCAGCAACAACTGATCGCGACCGTGTACGGGGTGATCCGTCTCTATACGGATTTTGTGGCGCTCTACGAAGACGTGAAGGTGAAACAGGAAACGGTCGCGGCGGCGGAGAAGCTGTACTCCGATACCAAAGCCCAGGTAGACGAGGGCACCCTGGCGCCGGTGGAGCTCACGCACGCCAATGCACAGCTATTCTCCACGCGCCAGGACCTGATCAACTCGCGCGGATTGCTGGAAGAGCAACAGGCGATTCTGAAGAACCTGTTGACCCGCACCGGAAACGCCGATCCGGAAGTGCAGGCCGCCACGATCATCCCCACGGATTCGCTGGATATTCCCGAGAAGGAAGAGGTCCGCCCGATTCAGGACCTTTTCCAAGACGCGCTGGCGAAACGTCCCGACCTGGGACAGGCCGGCCTGCAGATTCAGAATTCGCAGATTGGCCTCAAAGGATCGCAGAACGCGGTTCTGCCCGAAGTGGACCTGGTCGGCGCCATGCAGAATAACGGTCTGGCGGGAGCGCCCGGCCCGGCCGGGACGGCCGGCAACACGCAGTTCCTGGGCGGGTACGGGACGGTGCTCGATCAACTGTTTGCGCGCAAGTATCCCAGTTACAGCATCGGTGTACAGGTGACCGTTCCCATTCGCAACCGCGTGGCGGAAGCCGACCTGGCGCGCGACGAATTGCAGCTCAAACAGTCGCAGGTGCGGCTGCGGCAGTTGCAGAACGAAGTGCGCCTGGAAGTGGAAGACGCCGTAATCGCCCTGCGGCGGGCGCGGGCTTCCTACGAAGCCGCCGTGCAGGCCGAGCGCTACTCGCAGGAGTCGCTCGACGCCGAGCAGATGAAATATGAAGTCGGCGCGTCCACCAGTTTCTTCGTGATTCAGTACGAGAGCCTGCTGGCCCAGGCCAAGTCCACCGTGGTCGCGGCCAAGAGCGCGTACGTCAAGGCCCGCGCCGCGCTGGAGCGCGCCACCGGGACGATCCTGGACGACCACCAGATCTCGCTGGATGCCGGAATCAGCGGCCGGATGTGAGGCCAACGCTCCTGACATAGCGCTGTCAGGAGGCCTGCCGCATACTCGCCAGCGGAGGTGCATGTCGTGGAGATTGCAGCCAACGAAGGGCGCATCGACTATGTCGAGTTCCCGGCTACGGATATCGCCTGTATCAAGGGTTTTTACACCGGCGTCTTCGGGTGGAAATTCACCGACTATGGTCCGGACTATACCAGCTTCGAGGACGGTAGGCTGGCTGGAGGTTTCGCCCGCTCGCCGGCGGTTCGCGGCGGACCCCTGGTGGTGATGTACACGGCCGACCTGGAAGGCATGGAGGCCAAGGTGCGCGCGGCCGGCGGAAAAATCGCCAAAGCGATCTTCTCTTTTCCCGGCGGCCGGCGGTTTCACTTCAGGGATCCGAGCGGAAACGAGCTTGCCATATGGTCGGACAAATAGACGATCTTCTGCGCATTCCAGGCGTCGGGCCGGCCATTCGGACCGATCTGCGCGCCCTTGGGATTCGGGAGGTGGCGGATCTGCGCGGCCGGAATCCCGAAGCGTTGTATGCCGAATTCTGCCGGATCGCCGGACAGAAAGTCGACCGCTGCGTGCTGTACGTGTTCCGCTGTGCGGTCTATTACGCTTCGGAACCGCATCCCGCACCCGAACTGCTGAAATGGTGGCGTTGGAAAGACGCTTGATGGCTCAGGGGTTTCTCTTGGATTCGAGTTCGGCTTTCAATTGCCGGTAGGCCGTCTCTTCGTAGTTGGTTTTGAGGCGTTCCAGGCTCTCGCTTCCAGGGCGGGCCGTCTCGTGCCGTTCGGCGCGGGCCAACAGCGACGCGGCTGCGTCGTCGTTAGGATTCCGCTCCAACACGGCGCGCAGACTCTCTGCGGCGGCCGGAAACTGTCCGGCCTTCCACTGGGCGTAGCCGAGGTTGAACCGATAGTCCAGGTCGGAGCGGTCGCCGTCCAGCGCCTTGCGGAAGCTCTCCACGGCGGCGGCCGGGTCGCGCCGCAACTGGGCCGCGCCCAGATCGTTGTACACCTCGTTCAGGGGGACCGTTGCCGCCACGGTTTCAAAGCACTTCTGGGCGGCGGTGTAGTCGCCGGTGTGGTAATCGCAGAGGCCCAGAAAGAATTGGGCCTCCAAATAGTGGGAATCGACAGGAGTTACGCGTGCCAGCCACCCGGCGGCCACCCGGTAGTCTTTCTTCTTCCAGTACGCCTTCCCCAGTTGATAACACGGCTGTGAATAACTGCTGGCGAGGCTGGCCGCCTGCATGAAGAAGCGGCGCTGCTGGTCCGGGCTGGCAGCCAGCAGCCCGCGGATGTAGTTTTCCAGCGCGTCGAGCCGCACGTGCGGCCGGGAACGTAGAAACTCGTCCTCGGTGACCGTCGTTTTAGGAACCACGGCGTGCAGAGCTTGCCAACTCAGCCGCGCCTCCAAGACCGCCAGATCGTCCAGCGGTCCGGATTCGTGCAACTCCGGACCGCGCTTGAAGCGTTTCACGTTGAGTATCCAGGCGGCGATCCGCAGAGTGCCGCGTGCGGGGGCGGCGCCGGGCGCCGCAGGCGCCAGCGCATAGGTGCCATAGATTACATCGGTAGCGTCCAGGGCCTCGCCGGCCTTGATCACGGAGGCGTGCGTCAGCAGGGCATTCGGGCGTAACGATAGACGTCGGAAAGCTTCCAGGCGGTCCTCGCGCTCCAGCGCCAGAACATTCGCGGAAACCAGAGACTCCCGCACAGACTCGGAGATACTCTCGCCGATCCAATTCAGATTTGAGGAGTTCGATTGATTGAAGAAGGGAAGGACCAGGACGGTTTGCCCATGGAGAGTGGCAAGACCGGTACAGAAGAAGAATAAAATGACTAACCGCGGCTGAAGGTGCATCTTCCTTCAGTCTAAAGGGTCCTGGGTGCCTGGTGTTGGCAGCTCGGCTGAGCTTCCGGACCCGGCACCCGCAACCCGCTCGGTCAGTTCAAGACAAGCTTCATATTCGTTCCGCCTACGCGGATCTCTTGCACCTTATTTTTGCCGTCAACATTGCCATACCGCACGCTCGTGCTGGGATACTTCGCCTCTCCGGTCTCGATCTTGACAGGAGCTTCGGCAACATCCTTGCCGTGCTTGATCACGATCTTCTGGTCCTGGATTTCAAGCTTGTAGTCGCCGGCCTTCAATTGGGTGCCACCAACCACGGCTGGCTCGAAAAAGGTAACTACATAGGTTTTAGCGCTGGCAAAAGCCATCCCGGCCAGCAGACATGCAAGTAATGCAACTTTTTTCATCGTCAGTTCAGCTCCTTAGCTGGGGGAGACACCGGGGTCTCCTCTCTTTATTATGACGAATAAGACCTGGAAATAGGATACTCCGGAAGGTCAGGAATTTATCAAGAATCTGCGGACGCGGTCGAAGATGGCCTCCTGAATGGGTGTTTCATCGCCAAAACCTTTGATCCATTCGATTCCGGATTCCTTACGGAACCAAGTCATCTGCCGCTTGGCGTAGTTCCGCGTATTGCGCTGGGCGTAAAACAGCGCCTGCTTTCGATCCAGCTCGCCGCGCAACATCTGGACCACTTGCCGGTAGCCATGGGCCTCGAATGGCTTGGCGTCCGCCCGGAATCCCCGGTCGAGGATGGCGCGTACCTCTTCCGGCAAGCCTCCCTCGAACATGCGCCGGCAGCGCTCGTCAAGCCGCTGGTACAGCAACTCCCGGTCCGGCGCAAGTCCAAGCTTTAGAACACGATAGTCCACTAAAGCGTCGCGGCCCCGGCCATACAGTTCGGTAACCGGCCGGCGCGCGAGCAGGCAGATTTCGAGCGCCCGCGTGACTTTTGGCTGGTCATGGGGATGGATGCGGGTCGCGGCCGCCCGATCGAAGCGCCTCAGTAGCCGATGCAACGATCCGGGCCGGCGGCGCTCGCGCGCCGACAGGCGCTCGCGCAGGGCAGGGTCCCGCGACGGTCCTTGAAACAGGCCTTCGAACAACGCCCGCAGATAGAAGCCGGTGCCGCCCGCCACCACGGGTAGCTTGCCGGAATCGGAGATCCGCAGCAGGATGGCCCGCGCTCGGCGGACGAATTCGCCCGCGGTGAAGATCTCGTCCGGATTCAGGATGTTAATCAGATGGTGGGGGATGCCGCGCATCTCCGCGGCCGGCAGTTTCGCTGTGCCGATGTCGAAGTAGCGGTATATCTGCAGGGAGTCACAACTGATCACCTCGCCGCCGAACTCCTCGGCAACCCGCAGCGCCAGCTCGCTCTTTCCGGCGCCGGTCGGCCCGGCCACTGCCACCACGGGTTTCATAGGACTCTAACCGACAGGTAACACATTTGTGCGGCCAGCCGCCGTTATACAATGAAGAGGAACGATTCGACCCTCCCAGGCATCTAGGTCGAAAGGAACCACAATAATGAGATCTTCCGCCAAAACGCTGCTTCTGGTCCTGTCCGTGACTTTTTTGTCGTTTGGCCAGAGCCCCGCAGCAGCCGCACCGCCGTCGGATAAGGCTTCTGCCTACTACAACTTCGCAATGGGCCACCTGTACGCGGAGTTGGCCGGGGTGTACGGCAACCGGAGCGAATACGTCAGCAAAGCCATCGAGCACTACAAACAGGCCTTGAAACTGGACCCGGGAGCCAGCTTTCTCTTCGAAGAACTGACCGATCTGTATATTCAAAGCGGCCGGCTCAAAGAAGCCGTGACGGAAGCCGAAGATATCCTCAAACGCGATCCCGGTAACCTGGATGCACGGCGCCTCCTGGGCCGAATCTATACGCGGATGATCGGTGATACGCAGGCGGGCAGAATCAACGAAGAAATGCTGCGTTCGGCCACCGAACAGTATCAGAAGATCGTCGCCAAGGACCCCAAGGATGTCGAAAGCTGGCTGACCCTGGGCCGTCTGTACCGCACGGCGAGCAATTCTGTCGAGGCGGAGAAGGCCTACGAGCAGGTGCTGGCGATCGATCCCAATAGCGAAGACGCCCTGACCGGCCTGGCCATCGTTTACTCGGATGTGGGCGATACCCGTAAGGCCATCGAGAAACTGCAGGCCGTCACCAAAAAAGACCCGAATCCGCGGACGCTGGCCGCCCTGGCTACCTCGTACGAGCAGCTTCAGGACTACAAGAGCGCGGCGGAAGTGCTGCAGAAGGCACTCGATCTCGATCCGGACAACAGCCGCATCAAGCACGCTCTGGCGATGGATCTGCTGCGCTCGCGGAAGTTCGATGACGCCCTGAAGTACTATCAGCAACTGGCTGACGACGATCCGCACGATCCCGACGCGTGGCTGCGCATGGCGGAAATATACAGCGAGAAGCGGGATTTTGCCAAGTCGCGGGAATTCCTGGATAAAGCCAAGGCGATCGACCCGGAGAACCTCGAGGTGCGGTATTACGAAGTCGACCTGCTGGAACGTGAGGGGCATGCCGACAAGGCCATCGAGACGCTGAAAACTCTGCTGAAGGACACCCAGCGGGGGACCTATTCCGAGGGGGAGAAAAGCACGCGAGTCAATCTGCTGGAACGGTTGGGCGAGCTGTACCGCGGCACCAACCAGACCCAGGCGGCGATAGACAGCTTCCGGCAGATGGCCGATCTGTCTTCCGATGTGGGTCCGCGCGCTTCCGCCCAGATCGTCGAGACCTATCGCGCCGCCAAGGATTACAAGAGTGCCAAAGCGGAAGCCGACTCCGCACTCCAGAAGTACCCCGACGACCGCACCTTGAAACTGGTGAATGCATCCCTGCTGGCGGACATGGGCAAAGTGGACCAGGCCGTCTCGCAATTGCGCAGCCTGTTGAAAGGCGATCACGATCGCGAAACGCAACTGGCGATCGCGCAGATTTATGAAAAGGCTAAGCGCTACGAAGACATGGCCAAGCCTCTGGATGCCGCGGAGAAGCTGTCGGAAAGCAAGCCCGACAAGGAAACGGTGCATTTCATGCGCGGCGCCATGTACGAGCGTCTGAAGCAATTTGACGCCGCCGAGGCGGAATTCCACAAGGTGCTGGAACTCAATGCCGATAACGCCAGCGCCCTGAATTACCTGGGCTATATGTTAGCGGATCGGGGAGTGCGCCTGGACGAAGCCCAAAAGCTGGTTTCCCGCGCCCTGGAACTGGAGCCGGAAAACGGCGCGTTCCTGGACAGCCTCGGCTGGGTCTATTACCGCCAGAATCGGCTCGATGACGCCGCGCAAGCCCTGACGCGCGCTTTGGCGAAAAGCGAAACCGGGCAGGATCCGACCGTGCATGACCACCTGGGCGACGTCTATTTCAAGTTGGGAAAGACCAAAGACGCCATCATCCAGTGGCAGGCGTCCCTGAAGGAGGCCGATTCGGGCGCCGAGACGGAATTGGAGCCCGGCGATGTGGTCAAGATCAGCAAGAAACTGGAAGACGCCAAGGTCCGGCTGGCAAGAGAGACCGGCGCCAAACAATAGTCAATTTCCGATCTTCTGAAAAGCCTGGCGTACCCAGGCGGGTTCATCCGGTTCGCCCTTGTTGGGCATGTGCCTGGTCATCGACCAGCGGTGGATCCAGGAGAAACCGCCGCGTCCCACATAATCTTCGGGCAGCCGGTAAGCGGGGTCCCGCAGAGCCTGGTCCAGTGAGATGAAACTGTAGCCGCGGCCGCGGAACATCGCCAGGATCTGCGGCATCATACGCGAATTCATCTCGCTCGCGTGCAGCAGCATGATCTGCGGGAACTCACGTCCTACCACCTCGACCGATCGCTTCTCGAAGAACGCCACCACGGATTCGAGATAGGGGACGTACTCGCGGATCACCCGGGCTCGCGTCTCCGGATCGAGATACGCCGCCGCGAACATATAGTCGGAATTGTCGAAGGTCACGGGCGCATTGCGGTAGCGATGCGCGGCCAGGAACCGTTCGATCTCTCGCCTGGCGGCCGCCGTCTGGCCGGCGTGGAGAAATGGATACCGAAAGAACTCCAGATTTCTTCCGCGCGCTTCGAGGATGGGCCGCAAGACCGCATCCGCCTTCAAAATCTCCTGCTCGTAATCCACCGCCGGTACGTGGTTGAGGTCGGCATGAGAGCAGGTGTGGTTGCCGAGTTCCGCGCCGGCATCCAGCCATAGATCGAGGACGCGACGCAGATCGGCTGGCGAGAGATCCGAACGCCCCGGATTGACGAAGCCGGTGACTGGAATGTGCTGTTGGCGGAATGGCGCCAGCAGCCGCTCGGTCATATCGCGGATTTCGGCGAAGCTGCGCCCGCCGCCGTCGCCGCCGCGCGGTAAATCGTCGATAGTGATGGCGACCTCGCGCCGGGCCGCTGGGGCGGCCGTTGCGAGCAAAAGCAACGCCAGGAGGGTCTTCATTTCTGCGACTGCCTAATCTCGATCCGAGTCGCATGCCGAAGCGGCACGTACCGGCTGGTTCGCGGGTATGCTCATGGGCGTGTGGAGAGGATACCATAATCCTGTGAAGACATCCCGTATCGTATTGGTTTTTGCCATTCTGATTGCCGCCGGTTTCGCGGCTTATCTGTTTCTTCCTCCGGTCCGTTTGTTTGCCCTCGTGGTAGCCGGCCACAGTCCCGTCTGCCCCCTGTCGCACGCCGTGCAGTGCAACGCTAACGTGGTGGAGAAGACCCGCATCAAAGATCGTATTCTGGCCGCCAGCCGTTTGCTGAAAGAAGAGAAGAGCCTGGAATTGTGGCACACCCCGGACGGCGATTTCTGGATTCCCAAAGGCAATCGCTACGTGCTGCCGTTCAACCTGGCGGAGATGCACCAGCACATCTACGGTACCGGTGAGCATTTCATACACAGCGGAGACATCGTGCTGGATTGCGGCGCGAGCGATGGCGACTTTACCCGGGTGGCGTTGCAGGCCGGCGCGCGGCAAGTAGTGGCTATCGAGATATCGCCTTCCAGCGCGGAGTGTATCCGGCGCAACCTGGCCGACCAGGTCGCTGCCGGCCGCGTGATTGTCTATCCCAAAGGCGTGTGGAACAAGGAAGACACGCTGATGCTGAACGTCGATGACACCAATTTCGCTGCCAACAGCGTGGTGATGCACCCGGAGTCGTCGCATCCCAGCGTGATGGTTCCCCTGACCACCATCGACAAGCTGGTGGCCGAATTGAACCTGCCCCACGTGGACTTCATCAAGATGGACATCGAGGGCGCCGAGGTGCCAGCCCTGGCGGGTGCGCGGGATACCATCATGCGCTTTAAGCCGCGCCTGGCCATCGCCACCGAGCATAAGCCGGATGACGAATTCACCATTCCGGCGGCGGTACGCAAGATCCGTTCGGATTACCAGATGGAGTGCGGTCCCTGCCTGGAGGCGAAGGGGCACGTGCGGCCGGACGTGCTGTACTTCTGGTAGGTCTAACGGAACGCCGGCTGCCGCGTCCTAGACCACGATGAAGCTCGCCCTGCGTAGCCTGCTGCGGAACCCCGCCTTTGCCGTGACTGCCATCCTGTCGCTGGCGCTGGGCATCGGCGCGAATACGGCCATTTTCACGCTCACCAACCAGATCCTGCTGCGGATGCTGCCGGTGAAAGATCCCCAACAGTTGGTCTCCTTTCACTGGACCGGCCAGTTCATCGGCGGCAGTACGCGCGGCTACGAGGACTCCTTCGCATACCTCATGTACGCCGATCTGCGGGATGCCCCCGGCCCCTGGGAGGGCATCGCCGCTCGCTACCAGGATTCCGTGGATGTATCCGACAAGGGTCCGGCATCGCGCGCCACCGCCGAATTGGTCTCCGGCAACTACTTCCAGGTACTCGGCGTCACGTCCGCCATCGGGCGGGTGCTCACGCCGGATGACGACCGCGTGAAGGGCGGCGAGCCTTACGTGGTGCTCAGCTTCGACTTTTGGCGGCGGCGATTTGGCGCGGACCCGTCGGTGCTGGATCGGACAATCGATCTGAACGGCCATCCGATGACGGTGGTGGGAGTATCCCAACCCGGATTTCAGGGGCTGGGCCACTTGAGCCCGGCGGATGTCTTCGTGCCGCTCCTGATGAAGGCCGTCGTGACGCCGACCTGGGACGATATGAACCGCCGCGACAGCATTTGGCTGCATCTGTTCGCCCGCCTGAAGCCGGGCGTCGATCCGCGCGCGGCGCAAAGCGCCATGGCCGCGCCTTACCGGGTAGCTCTGGATCACGACCTGATCACCAACCCGCGCGACGCCAAGTTCCGCGAACGGTACGTGAAGAATCGGATCAAGCTGGAGAGCGGTTCGCGGGGATTCGGAGGACTCCGGGAGTTCTTCGCCAAGCCGCTGTACGTGCTCCTGGTCATGGTCGGCACGTTGTTGTTGATCGCCTGCGTCAACGTGGCCAACCTGCTGCTCACGCGTGCGCAGGGCCGCCAGAAGGAGATTTCGATCCGGCTGGCGCTGGGAGCCAGCCGCCTGTCCCTGGTTCGATTGATCATGGCTGAGAGTGCGGTAATCGCTCTCGCCAGCGGCACGCTCGGCCTGCTGCTTTCCGGTTGGATCGCGTCGGTGCTGGTCAGCGCCCTGCCATTTCAAAACATCGGCGCCGCTATACGCACTGCGCCGGACTGGCGGATTCTGGCGTTCACCGCGGCGTTGAGCGTGCTGACCGCGCTCCTGGCCGGCATGACTCCGGCGTGGCAGGCTACCGGTTCCGGCATGGGACAAGCGCTGAAGAACGAATCGCGGACGTCGTCGCTCAGCGCGGGACAGACGCGGTTCCGGCGGTCTTTGATTTGCGTGCAAGTGGCGCTGTCGTTTCTGTTGTTGGCCGCCGCGGGGCTGTTCGCGCGCAGCCTGTACAAGCTGATGACGGTGAACTCCGGGCTGGACGCCGGCCGGCTGCTGGCGTTCAGCATCGATCCGTCGATGCACAACTACACCCCGGCGCGCTCGCGGCTACTGCTGCTGGACTTGCAGGCCAGGCTCTTGCGGACGCCCGGCGCCAAAGCGGCGAGCGGCGCAGCTTACGCCGTGCTCGCGGACAACAACTGGCAGAATTCGGTGCACATTGAGGGTTACCACCCCACCCAGGGCGAGGATATGAATCCGGGCTTTAACGAGATGCTGCCCGGATTTTTCGCGGCCGTCGGCGTTCCCCTGATTGCCGGCCGGGATTTCAACGAAGGGGACACCGCCGGTGCGCCCCTGGTGACCATTGTCAACGAGACCTTTCAGAAGCGGTTCTTCCCGCACGATAGCCCGCTGGGGCACCGCATCGGCTGGTACGGCGGACCGGCCAACTTGGAGATCGTGGGTGTCGTCAAGGACATGAAAGGCGGCAACCTGAAGGAGAAGCCCAAGCCCTGGACGTACACTCCCTGGCTACAGGACCCGGCGCCCGGAGAGGTGACGTTGTACGTGCGCTCGGCCGGGGACCCGCTGGCGGTGGCGCGCGGCGCGCGGCAGGCCGTTCACCGGCTGGACGCTTCCCTGCCGGTTTATAACTTGAAAACGGTCGAAACCCAGATCGGTGAAACGCATTTCCTGGACCGGCTGCTGGCCTGGCTCTCGGTGGCGTTCGGCTGCCTGGCCACGCTGCTCGCCTCGATCGGGCTATATGGAATAACCGCTTTCAACGTCGCGCGGCGCACGCAGGAGATCGGCATCCGCATGGCACTGGGAGCCAGGCGCGGCAACGTGCTGGGCATGGTGATGCGCGAGGTCCTGATCCTGGCCGGCGTAGGCACAGCGGTCGGCCTGGCCGTCGCGCTGGCGCTCGGCCGGCTGGTCGAAAGCCAGCTATTCGAGATGAAGGGCCGGGACCCCGCGGTGATGGCGGGCGCTACGGCGGTGGTGCTGGTGGTGTCCCTGTTGGCCGGATATCTGCCCGCACGCCGCGCGGCCCGGATCGACCCGATGCAGGCGCTGCGCTGGGAGTAGCTAGTCCCCGAACGAGCCCACTTCTTCCCGCCCTTCCACCGGCTCGGCCGGCTTCGCCGCAGGCTTAATTTCGCCCAACTGCACCAACTCCGGCGCCGGCTGCTCCTTCAGCACGTGCTGGCGATAGAGCTTCGCCATCCGGGCGTTCTCTTCGTCCTGCTTGATGTTAGCGGGCCAGGGACGAGGCTTTCCTTCGCGGGCGCTCTTGCCGAGCTCGCCCGGACCGCACGGAAGCGCGTCAAACGCCTCCGAACAACGGCAAGCGCCGCTAGATATGCCTCATTCCTGGTAGCCCGCCTAAAGCGCGGTATGATGCTCTTGTGATACGGCGCTTGTACGTACATAACTTCCGCTGTCTGGAGAACTTTGATCTGACGTTGCGCGAGCCGGCGGTCCTGCTCATTGGCAAGAACGGGGCGGGCAAGAGCACCGTCTCAGTTGCCCTTGAAATCCTGCAGAAAATCGCGCGGGGAATCAACCGCGTTGGCGACCTTGTAAAGCCGAAGGATACGACTCGGGGGCACACAGACGTGCCGATCAGATTCGAAATTGAGATTGAACTGGGTGGACACATCTATAGCTACGTGATCGCTTTTGAGTTCCTGGAGGGTTTCCGAGAGTTGCGGGTGCTTGAAGAGCGCTTGGCGGTCAATGGCAACCCTGTCTACACTCGCCAGCAGGCGGAGGTCAATCTCGCCAGAATGGGACGACAGCCCGAGGGACGATTTCGCATTGACTGGCATCTTGTAGCGTTGCCGGTGGTCCAGGAACAGACTCAAGAGGACCCTCTCTACATATTCAAGAGGCACTTGGCCCGGGTGCTGATTCTCCGGCCCATACCTGCTTTAATTTCTGGTGACTCCGAAGGGGAATCGCCGTGGCCGAACGCTCAAGTGACCGACTTCGGTGCGTGGCTGTCAGGCCTGTTGGTTTATGCGCCCGCGGCTTACGGCGTCATCGAGAAGTACTTAAAGCAGGTCCTGCCAGACTTGCGAGACATTAAAAACGAACGCGTGGGCAAAGATGCTCGAAGCATCATGGTTCAGTTCTCCAGCGATATGGGTACTCTTCAGCTTCCATTTAAGGACCTCTCGGACGGAGAAAAGTGCTATATGATTTCGGCGATGGCGATTGGCGCGAACGAGGCATACGGGCCACAGATTTGCCTTTGGGACGAACCCGATAACTATCTCGCTATCGACGAGGTTGGGGATTTTATATTGGCTCTTCGCAGAGCTTTTGAGTCTGGCGGTCAGCTCATTGCGACCTCACACAACCCTGAAGCGATTCGGAGCTTTTCCCGAGAGAATACGTTTTTTCTCTATCGCAAGAGCCACCTCGAACCCACTATCATTCGACCGGTCGAGGATTTGAATGTGGGCGGCGATCTTGTTTCCGCATTGATCCGAGGCGATGTCGAACCATGAGTGTTAACAGGAATCGTACCCACCTCCTTGTGCTTCCCGAGGACGATAAGAATCTGCAGTTGGCGACTGGATTTGCACTCGAGTCAGCGAATAGACAGATTCGGCCACTTCCCGTCGCCGGTGGTTGGCGCGCGGTGTTGCAGCGGTTCCAGTTTGAGCACGTTGCGAAGATGCAGCAATTCCCAGGTCGGCTGATGGTGCTGCTTATCGATTTTGACCGCAGTCACGACAGGCTAGCCGAGGTAAAGGGAGTGGTCCCAGGGCATTTGGCTGACAGGGTCTTCGTCCTAGGCACCTGGACCGAGCCGGAGGATCTGAAAAAGGCTGGCCTCGGTTCGTACGAAACGATCGGCCGATCTCTTGCGCGCGATTGCCGATTCAATACGAACACAACCTGGACGCACGAACTCCTCCGTCACAACGCAGAAGAACTCGCCCGTCTGTGTAAGTGCATCCAACCGATCCTAATACAATAAAGAAACGCCATAGCCGGACGGGCGCCATTAGCGGGCTTGGCGGTGAGACTCGTTACCGGTAATCTCACCGGACGAAAACAAGATCACTCCCCGAGCCAGGAGACGCCGGCTCCAGCAATCAAGTCGCTGGGCACACGACCGTTTCATAGGGCACAAGCTAATGTGGCAGGCCTAATCCCCGAACGAGCCCACTTCTTCCCGCTCTTCCACCGGCTCGGCCGGCTTCGCCGCAGGCTTAATTTCGCCCAACTGCACCAACTCCGGCGCCGGCTGCTCCTTCAGCACGTGCTGGCGATAGAGCTTCGCAATACGGGCGTTCTCTTCGTCCTGCTTGATCTTGGCCGCCCGCGCGCGCAGCTTCTCTTCGCGCGAATTCTTGGCGATACCCAGCTTGTCAAGATCGTGCTGCTCTTCCACCGTCACAATGTCTTGGCGCAGCACCATGGAATGATCCACACTCTGCAGGGCGACCTTCTTGCCGCCGGCGAAGATCTCATGCCGGCCGTGCTCCTCGTACCACTTGGTGAGCGTGGCAGTCATGTGCATCTTCTCGATGATGTTGCGCCAGCCGATGCCGGTGTTATACGCGCAGAACGAAATCTCGCCCTCCTGGGTGGCGTACGGAATAATGCACTGCTCGGTGCGGCGGAAATCGTAGTTGAACAGATCCTGGAACCACATGCCGGCAATCAGCAGGAAGTTCCAGCGGTCCTGGCGGCGCTTTTCGATGTCGGCCATGGTGCGGTCGGAGCCTACTTTGCCGTAGCTCTTGCCGGTGGCGCCGAAGGTCTTGTCCAGCTTTTTCAGAAGATCGAACAGCTTGAAGTGCGTGGGCGATTTGAAAGGATCGTAGTTGCGCGTGGCGGCCAGCGCCATGCCGATGATGGAGAGCCACTTGCCGCGCGCGGCGTCGTTGACCCGCGCGACGTCCTTGGCCAACTGATCGGCATCCCAGAACGAGGTCACCGGCGCGGATTCGCCGGTCTGCTTGTCCACCATCACGGCCATGCCTACGCCGCAATTGGGGTGGCAGCCGCAGCTCAACTGGCCCCAACCGTAATTCGGGCCGTGCACCAGGTCGGACCAATCCGAAAACGTGCTGATGAAGGAGAGCGGGAACCAGTCGCGGGCCGGCTCGCCCAGGCCGGTCTGTTTCTTCACGTCGTGCGCCAGGTGTGACAGGGTATAGCGCTGCGCCGCGCGGCGCTCGTCGGTTACGGCTTCGTCGCGCCCCGTGAAAGAGACGGGCTGGAACGACAGGAAGGGAATGCGCTTGGGATTGTCCAGCGCGAACTGGATCACGCGCCCCACCTGCTCATTGTTGATGCCGTTGATGATGGTGATCACCGGCACGATATCCACACCGTTGGTATACAGATTCTCGATGGCGCGCAGTTTCACGTCGAAGAGATTGCCGACCTTGCGGTGAGAGTTGGCGGCATTGCCGATCCCGTCGAATTGCAGGTAGGCATAACGCAGGCCCGCGTCGGCGGCCTGGCGGCAGAAATCGGGGCTCTTGGCGAACTCGATCCCATTGGTGGCGGCCTGTACGCTGGTGTACCCCACTTTGCGCGAGTACCGCACCGCATCCAGGAAGTACGGGGAAATGGTCGGCTCGCCGCCCGAGAACTGCACGGACATCTGGCGCTTGGGCTTGATGGAGATGGCGTTGTCGAGCAGCGTCTGAATATCTTCCCAGCTCAGCTCGTGCACGAAGCCCACCTGGTTGGCGTCCATGAAACACGGATCGCACATCATGTTGCAGCGGTTGGTGAGGTCGATTGTCAGAACCGAGCCGCGGCCGTGGGTGATGGTACTGGAGCCGTGATGGTGCAGATGCGCGTCGTTGTGCGCACGGATGTCGCGGCCGGGGAAGCATTCTTCCAGATGTTTGAAGAACGCCAAGTCGATGGCCATCACGTCCTCAAAGTGGCCGTGGATGGGGCAGTCCTTCACCATCAGGATCTTGCCGTCGCGCTCGATGATCTGAGCCTTGATCTCGCCGACTTTCTCTTTCATCAGGATGGACACCTGCTTGGTGCCGTCCAGAATCTCTTTGCGGGCTTCGGGGACGCAGCGCGGGCAGAGCGAGTCGGTTTCACGCGGCCAGCCGAGGGGCGGCTTGGTCTTCTGATACGACTTCAGGAGCGGCTTTTCGGACCATTCGGGAGTGAACGACGGGCTTTGATGAATCTGATTGGCAGCGTCGAAAACGGTCCACGCGGCTTGAGCGGCGTAGGTCAGGGCTTTTTCCACGTACTTAATAGGCTTGTGCATCCGTTGTGAACTCCTCTGGCGCTGAATCTAATTAGTATACGCGCACAAAACGGCCCAGCCGCATGCGCTATGCTCACCATCATAGTGACGAATACGCGGCGAACACTACGCATCGCCATCAAACTGTTGATTTCCTTGGTTGTACGGCGACTTCGGGTGTTGAACGGGAATTTTCACCGCGATGTTGGGTTTTTAGCTGTAGCCTATTGAGCCGAATGGCCTTAGGTCGTTTGTTAGGGGAGTTCCACGTCGAGCGCGTAAATGTCCGAATTGGTATGGATGACGGTGGCCAGGGGCGCATCGTGGGGACCCAGGCCGACCAAGAGATATCCGACCGCGTTCGGCTGTGGAATCTGCCGCGAACTCATCATCTGCTCGCTGCGCCGGTTGGAAAGCTGCACGCGGAGGATGGGTTGTTCGACGCCTCCCAGCACTTCCTGGTAATAGATGTATTTGCTGTCATGCGACCAGAAAGGAACGCCGAGGCCCTGGCCGGCGGCGACCGGCCGCCACTGCCGTGTGGCCAGGTTCAGGACTGAGATCCGGCTGCCCGCGCGATCGGTTGCGGCGATGGAACCCCCGTTCGGCGACCAGGCCGGACGGCTCAAATCCTCCGATCCGGGCAGAAGGGCCGCTTTCCTGGTTCTCCAATCCATCAGGTAAAGACCGGATGGACGGGTAAACAGCAATTGTCCGCCATCCGGCGACCAGCATGCCCCGACTCCCGCTTCCAGGCCGGAGGTGACCGCCTCCGGCGCACCGCCGCTCGATGAGATGACGTATAACTTGCCGGCCTGACCGGGCATGCCACCCGTGAAAACAATCCGCGACCCGTCGGGCGACCATTTGGGCTCGTGCACTGCGAGCTGGGGAGTGGTTAGCTGGAGGCGATCACTGCCATCCGGACGGCTGCGCCAGAGCGTGCCATCGGGCACAGTCACATACGCCACCCATTGCTCGCCGGTGGAAAACGCCGCCCAGCGTCCGGCGACATCCGGCAGAAACGGAACGAACTCCTTGTGGCCCGCATCATAGCGCACCAGCTCGCGGCGCTCCTGTCCAGCGGCGAAGAATATCTGTTTTCCATCGGGGTTGGGCGCGAGGGATCCGAAGGTCATGGGGGTCGAGTACAGTTGCACGGGCGGACCTTCCGTGGCGCGCGGGAAGGTGCGGTGTTCGCGCATGGCCCAGACGCTGTAGACGCCGCCGCGGACGGAGCGGAACAGGAAGTATTTCCCCGCGGCCGCCCAGGCGCCGCTGTCGTCGCCATCCGCCGCGGTGGCGCCGGGATTCCAATCGGGCAGCAGCCGATGTGATTGCCCTCCATCGACCGCGGATTCCCAAAGCCCGAAGGGCCTGCCGGACGAGTCTAGGAGCGAGAAGCGCAGAACCTCGCGGTCGGGCGGAGGGGCGCAGCGGATGGAGTCGACGATGCCGGCGGTATCCAGCAGCTTGCGGGAGCCGGTGCCGTCGTTGTTGACCGTGTAAAGGGCCGAACCCCGTGCGAAGACGATGCGGGATCCGTCGCGCGACCAGGTGCCCGCGCGGCCGGTCACGTCGCCCAACCGGCGTGGCGATCCGCCGACGGTGGGAACCACCCACAGCGGCCGGTCGCGTTCCAGACCCGCGCCGCCGGAGACCAGCAGCGTGGATCGGTCCGGGGAAATGTCCAGGATGTCGGGATTGGGAATCTGTATGGGTTGCGTTTGCGGATTGCCGCCTTGCACGGAGACTTGCGCCAGTGACCAGCGACCGCCCTCGCGCTGGGTGAAATAGACGCGCGAGCCGTCGTTGGCCAAGCCGTCGGCATATTCGGCACGGCCGGTCTGCGTCAATTGGACGACGCGAATCAGACGCGCGGGCCGGACCGAGGTGGCCAGCCAGTAGATCCGCACCGCCAGAAAGACAACAATGACGATCGCGGCGGTGCGCACATAGAGGCGGCGGGGATGGGGGGCGATCAGGGTGGGGCGGGGCGGGATGACGGCGGCCGGCGGAGGAGCGGGCGAGGCAGCCGGTACCGGACCGGCGGCCGGCGGGTTACGCACTTGCACCGGCGCGATGAAACGATAGCCGCGGCGCGGCAGAGTCTCCACGTAACGTGGAGTGGCGGCGTTGTCATCTAGTGCGTCGCGGACCTTCTTGGCGGCGATGTTCAAGCCGTTGTCGAAATCCACCAGCGCATCGATCCACAGCCGGCGCGCCAATTCCTCCCGCGTGACCACCTGCCCGGGACGTTCCAACAGCGCGGTGAGCAACTGAAATGGCCGTTCCTGCAGCTTGATTTTCTGCCCGTGTTTGCGCAGCTCACCCTGTGCGAGGTCTACTTCATAGACGCCGAATTGGAATATTTGAGAGGCGCGGTCTTTCGAATCCACGGATCGTGCCACCCCGGGCGGCCATAAGCGAGTTTAACATTTGGAACGGTGCCGATTGATTATCTACGTCGCGTCGATCAGGCGTATTTCGCCCTTGCCCCACACAGTCTGGCGGCCGACTCCGGTGAATTCGCCGGCGCGCAGATACGGTATGAACTCGCCCAGATCGCCTTCATAGCCGGCGATGCCGGTGAACCCGCCGATCGGATGCACCTGGCCGGTGCGGCTGGAGCGGCGTTGGGTGGTGTGCCAGCGCAGTTCGGACCTGGTCAGGCGCACGGATCGGGCGCGTTCGCCCAGGCTGCTGAAATCCACTTCCAACGGTCCCGGCCCGTAGAGCGCGCGCAGGGTGCTGATGCGATCCCGCAGGCGGGCGAACAGAACGGCGAATTCGGGGCTGGCAACCGGCTGTCCGGCGGTCTTCAGCTCGGTGGGGGTGACGAACTCGATGCGCACGCGCGCGGCTGCCGCCGTGCCGGCGAAATCGACGGATTCGGTTTGCGGCGCGGCTGAGACCAGTTCCGCCTGTTTGCCCCAGTGCGCAAAGGCCTCCACAAATTCCTGTCGAACGGATTCGCGCGTGTCGAACAAATGCACATCAAACTGGAATTCCGCGCCGGGTGGGAAGGTACGGCCGTTCAAATGGGCGGCCCGAAGCACGAATGGCCGGGGCGCGTCGCTGAATCCGCTGGGCCCGGCAGTCGACCTGGGCGCGAACAGATCCTGATCCAGCACCATGCCCAGCGCCCCGCGGATTGCGTTGGCCGCCTTGCCCGGCGGAAAGCGGAGCAGTCCGGCGGCGCGAAAGAGCAACCGCAACCGGACAAGCTCGAACGTCATCAGTTGGCGGAAGTTGCGGACGCCGTGTCGTAGAAGCCGGTGCCTGCGGCGGCCAGGCGCTGGAGAAGGGGCGCGGGCTGCCAGTGGTCGCCGAGGCGCGCGCGATACTCTTCGACCTTCGCCAACACGTGCTTGAGTCCCAGGGAATCGGCGTATGCCATAGGTCCGCCGCGATGGCGGGGATAGCCGAAACCGTATGCATAAATAACGTCGATATCGCCCGGCCGGATGGCGATGTGCTGATCCAGCACGTTGGCGCCTTCGTTGGCCAGCGCGACGCTGATGCGGGACAGAATCTCCTCGTCGGAAATGGGTTGCCGGATAATGCCGCGTTCGCGGGCGGCCTTATCGGCCAACTCTTCGATGAGCGGATCGGGAATTGGCGTGCGGCTGCCAGGCTCATATCGATACCATCCCGAGCCGGTCTTCTGGCCGTAGCGGCCCATCTCGTAGATCCAGTCGGGCACCGGCGACTCCGGTCCTTCCACGCGGCTCTTGCCGATCGAGCGCAGATACTGCCGGATGCGCGCGCCCACGTCGATGCCGGCGATATCCTGCATGCCGTACGGTCCCACGGGCAAGCCGAACGCCGTCATCACCTGGTCGATTTGCGGTACGGTGGCGCCTTCCTCCAGCAGCAGGTAAGCCTCGCGCATATAGTAGGCGAGCATGCGGTTGGCGACGAATCCGAAACAGTTGCCGACCACCACCCCGACCTTGTTCAACTTCTTCGCGAGCTTAAGCGAGGTGGCTATGGTTTCGTGGCTGGATTCGCGGCCGCGCACGATTTCCATCAGCTTCATGACGTTCGCGGGACTGAAGAAGTGATGGCCGATGACGCTGGCCGGCCGTCCGCTGGCTTGCGCGAACTGATCGATATCGAGCGTCGAGGTGTTGGACGCCAGCACGCAGCCCGGACGCGTGATGCGTCCCAGGTCGGCGAAAACCGATTTCTTCAAATCGAAATTCTCGAAAACCGCCTCGACTACGATGTCCACCTGGTCGAAGCCGTCGTAGGTCAGTGTCGGCCTGATCAGCGACATCACGCGGTTCACCTGCTCGGGTGTCATCTTGCCCTTGGATGCCGAGATGTCGTAGTTCTTGCGGATGGTGGCGAGACCGCGATCGAGCGCCGCCTGGTCGGTTTCTTTCAACAGCACCGGGATTCCGGCGTTGGCGTAGTTCATGGCGATGCCGCCGCCCATGGTCCCGGCCCCCACCACCGCCGCCGTGCGAATTTCGGCGGTGGGCGTATCCTTGGCGATGCCGGGAACTTTGGCGGCTTCGCGCTCGGCGAAGAAGAGCCGGATCAGATTGTGAGATTCCGCGGAAAGCACGCAATCGGCGAACAGTTCAATCTCGTATTCCGACCCGGCATCGAAGCCGCGCAGAACACCGGTGGCGATAGCTTCCACCGCGGCGTAGGGCGCGTGCGCGCCGCGGGCCGTCTTCTTGAGGGTCGTGCGCGCTTTATCTATAGCGGCTGCGGCGGCGTTGCGATCGGCAATCTTGGCGGCCTGGTCGCGGACTTTCCGGATCTCTCCGGCGGCGGCCTTGGCGCGCGCGAATGCGACGGCGTCCGCCAGCAACTCGCCATCCACGATCTGATCCACGATGCCCTCGGCTAGCGCGCGTTTGGCGGCGATATGCTGGCCCAGGGTGCAAAGCTCGACCGCCGTGGCCACGCCGCAAAGGCGCGGCAGGCGTTGGGTCCCGCCCGCGCCGGGGATGATGCCGAGTAACACTTCGGGCTGTCCGACCTTGGCGCCCGGCACAGCCACGCGATAGTGGCAGGCCATGGCGAATTCCAGTCCGCCGCCGAGCGCCGTACCGTGAATCGCGCATACTACCGGCTTGGGACAGTCCTCGATGCGCCGCAGCAGCGCGTGGATGCGATGTGAACGGTCGATGGAAACTTCGCGGCTCGGGATGGTACCGAACATTTTGATATCGGCGCCGGCGATGAAGGTGTTGCCGGCGCCGATCAGCACCACGGCTTTAACGGCCGGATCGGATGCGGCGCGCGCTACGCCGCCGTCGATGCCTTCCGGCACGCCGGGGCTCAGGGCATTTACGGGCGGATTGTCGATGGTGATGATGGCTACGTCGTCCTGGACGTGGTAATGAACGAGTTCTGGCATGGGATGATGATCCGATCCATTATGCCACTGCCGCAGACGGCGCTGCGGCCACCCGGTACCGTTTAGATTGACTTACTTTCGCCGCACTCCTACTACGATGACCGGAGGTCCCGGTTCGTGTTCCGGTACGCGCGTACGTGTCTGGCTCTCCTCTGCAGTCTAGTCCCGCAGGCCTCAGCACAGACCTTTAAGATCTGCGTCGGCGAGTGGATTCACCCCGCCGTTGACTCCTCCGCGGCTTCATCGATCCGCTGCTTCGCAGGCCACCCGGAATCCGTAATCCGCATACTGAAACTCGGGCGGAATGCTGCTGCGCGCCGCGCAGCGCGCGATCTTGATGTGGTGCCGCCAGGCGCCGCCGCGTGACGCACGCCGCGTCCCGGTGGGCGGGCCGGCGGGATTCGCGGCGGGCGAAACGGCGTAGTAGCCGGGATCGTACCAGTCCGCGCACCACTCGTGCACGTTCTCGCACATATCGTAGAGCTCGTACGCATTGGGCGCGGCGGTGGCCACCGGTTCCGGCGCGCGCGTCCAGCGTGCGTGATAGTCCGGCCGCTCGAAGACCGGCTGGTTGCCCCAGGGATACAAGCACTGCTCGGCTCCGCCGCGCGCGGCACGTTCCCACTCGGCCTCGGTGGGCAGGCGGAAATGCAGGCCGGATTCCGCCTGCAACCAATCGCAATACGCCACGGCATCGAACCAGCTCACACCCACCACGGGCTGCGACGGAAGGGCGAAGTCCGGCTGCTCGCGGAAGGGCGTCATGGCGCGTCCCGTGGCGTGACGGAAGGCATCGTATTCGGCGTTGGTCACCTGGCAGCGCCCCAAGTGAAACGCCGCGACGGATACCCGATGCACGGGACGTTCTTCGTCCCGGCCATCGGCCTGGCCCATCAGGAACTCGCCGTCGGGAATCGGGATCAGTTCGGGAATCACGATCGCGTCCGTTTTTTGCGCTGGCGCGCCGGCTCGACCAGCGAAAACTGCAGCTTGCGCTCGGCGGCATCCACGCGATCGAGCGACACGCGCACTTTATCGCCGATCGAGAACTCGCGCCGGGTACGCTGTCCGATAACTTTGCGCACGTTTTCGTGATAGACGTAGCGGTCGTCGGGCAGCATGTCTATAGGCACCAGGCCCTCGATAAACAGATCTTCCAGCTCCACGAACAGGCCGTATTTGGTGGTGCTGATGACCAGCGCCCCGAACTCCTCGCCCAGGCGCGCTTCCATGAATTTGACTTTCTTCCACTCCACCAGCTCGCGTTCGGCGTCCGCCGCGCGCCGTTCGGACTGCGAGCACTCCTCGGCGATGGCGCGCAGTTCGGGTTCGTCCTGCGCGGGCTTCTCCGCCAGCGCGGCGCGCAGCAGACGATGCACGATCAGGTCCGGATACCGTCGTATGGGCGACGTAAAGTGCGTGTACCAGTCCGCCGCCAGGGCGAAGTGGCCCAGGTTTTCGGTGCTGTAGCGGGCCTGCTTGAGCGAGCGTAGCATCAGGTAGCTGAGGATGCGCTCTTCCGGCTTGCCTTCGATTTTGGCCACCAGCCGCTGGTAATGGCGCGAAGAAATGCCGGACGAGTCGCCGGGCAGGACGATCTCCTTGCGGACCTTGCGGCCGTCCCGACGGTGATCCGTATACCCGAATTTCTTCACCGCGATCGCCCCCACTCCCAGCGAACAGCCGAAATGCGCCGCCACTTCCTCGAACTCCATCACCCGCTTGGGGTCCGGCTGCTCGTGGATGCGGTAGATCGACGCCGCCAGGTGCGCCTCCAGATGCGAGGCCACGGCCTCGTTGGCGGCCAGCATGAATTCCTCGATCAGGCGGTGGGCGATGTTGCGCGGCGCGCGGATGACGCCGGTCATTTCGCCGAATTCGTCAAACTCGATCAGCGGCTCGGGCAGGTCGAAATCGATGGAGCCGCGCCGCACCCGTTTCTTGTTCAGCACCAGCGCCAGTTCCCGCATCAGCTCGAAGCGCTCCACCAGCGGCGCGTAGCGGGCGCGCTGCGCGGCGTCGCCCTCCAGCAGCAGGTGCACGTTGGTGTACGTCATGCGCTCGACGCTGCGGATCACCCCGGCGGTGAACTGCTGCGCCACACGGTCGCCCTGGTGATCGAATTCCATGAGCGCGGAAAGCACCAGCCGGTCGGCGTTGGGCACCAACGAGCAGACGTCGGTGGAAAGCTCGAACGGCAGCATGGGGATGGCGCGGTCCGGAAAATAAACGCTGGTGCCGCGCAGGCGGGCTTCCGCGTCGATGGGCGTGCCGGGACGCACGTAGTGGCTCACGTCCGCGATGTGGACGTGCAAGGCGTAGTTGCCACCCGGCAGCCGGTCCACCCACACCGCGTCGTCAAAGTCGCGCGCTGTTTCGCCGTCGATGGTGACCACGTCGAAATCGCGAAAATCCCGCCGCCCGGCGAGCTCCTCCGCGTGGATGACGTGGGGGATGCGTTCGGCCTGCTCCACGACTTCGGGCGGAAACTGGTGCGGCAGGTGATGCTTGCGGATGACGATTTCGACATCGATGCCGAAATCGTCCGGGTGGCCCAGAATCTCGATGACGCGTCCCACGGCGTGCCCGCCATCTTCCGGGAACTCGAGCAGCTCCACGTTGACGATCAGGCCGTCCAGGTCCGCCGTATCCGCGACCGTGATGGGCGGTGCGCCGATGCGATCGATCTGGCGCCTGCCGGCAGGGATCTCCATGCCTTCCGGAATGTCGATCCACTGCTGGATGCGCTCGTCCTGCGGCGCCACGGAGTTGCCGCGCCGCCCTACGCGGAATTCGCCGACTACCGTGGGGTGCGCGCGCTTGAGAATCTTCACGATTTCGCCGTCGGCGCGCCCGTCGGCTTCGATGCGGGCGATGCGCACCAGCACACGATCGCCATGCATGGCCTGGCGCGCGGAGTCGGCGGGGATGTAGATATCGCCCTTGATCCCCTCGACCGGCTGCTCGGAGATCAGGAAGCCGTAACCATCGCGATGCTTGTGGATGCGTCCGATGGCGTATTCCCGGGTGCGGGCGGTGACCACATAGTGGCCGGGACGCAGCTCCACCAGGTCGCCGCGGGCCAGCAGCCGGGCGAGCGAAAGCTCCAGATTCGCGCGCGCCCCTCCCTTGGCGCCCAGTTCGCGCACGAGCTGCTTGAAATTGGCTTTGGCATGCGGCAGGCGCGTGATATGCGCGAGCAGCGCCGCATCGGTCATAGTTCGATTGTAGGCCAGCCGGCAATTACTCCGGCCAGGGGAGAATCTTGAGGGCGAGTGTGGCCGTATCGCCTTCTTCGAGGCGCACGGTCTGGGCCTGCTGTTTCAAGCCCAGAGTAAAGACTGCTTCTCTCACCGCGCCCGTCTCGACGTTCCCGTTCGGCACGTATGCGAACGCGTAATATGTCGCGGGATAGAGGCCATCGAAGTCGAAGCGCCCTTCGCCGTCACACCGGGTCGCACGCACGGCTTGAAACGCATCGGTGTGGTCCTGATCCGCGTCGATCAGTACGGCCACGGCGCCCGCGCCGTCTTCCACCGTACCGCGCACACGGGGAGCATTGGGCTTGAGAATCACGCGGATCGGAGGCGTGCCGCGATCGAGCGACACTTCCTGGCCGCGCACATCCCGATCGTTCACCAGAACGGACTTCAGATAGTATCCGGGGATGTGACCCAACACGATAATCTGATAGCGGCCTGGATAGACCTTTTCGCAATGTAGGGTCCCGTCGTCACCGAGCGAGCAGTCGGGGCTCTCATGACTGATCACGGGTTCCAGCTCGACCATCGGCCGCAGCTTGCCGGGCGGCGCACCTTCCACCTTGCCGTCCAACGCAAACGGCGGATCGATGTTTACCTTTACGTCGTCGAAGTCGTGCTGCGGCATTCGCAGCTCCACAGAACCAACCCAGGTGAGCGTACCGCGCTGAGCTTCGGCGGTAATCCGCCAGTCACCCGCGCGGACCGCGGGGAATTCGAAACCGCCGTCTTTCCCGGACTCTGCTTGTGCCTCAGCCCGGCCCCAGCCAATCTCGGAAAGCAAAAACAATTTCACGCCGCCGGCCGGCTTACCCTCGTCGTCGGACACCGTGCCGCGCAGATGATAAACGGGCGCGGACCGCAGGTGGATTTCGTAGCCGGACAGGCCGGAGCCTTCGTGCACCGCGATCGTCTCCGCGCCTGAGATATCGATGGAATCGGGATAGTATGTCGGCGCCCAAATCCACCCCTCGCCTTCCGGCGGCTTGGGCGCCAGCGGAGAAACGTCCTCCGGTTTACGGCCTAACGGCGTTCCCGGCAGTACCGGCCGGGCGCGTAGCTGATAGTAGCCGGGGATCAGGCCGTCTTCGGAGAACTCTCCACGAGCGTCGGTCGTCATGATCGCTCCGCCCGCATAATGCACTTTGAAGAGTTCCACTCGGACCCGGGGCACTGGCTTGCCGTCCGGATCGAGGACCCGGCCCCGCACACTCCCCAGCGGCCTCATCGGGACCTTCAGACGCACGATAGCGCCTCGCGCGGCATGAAACGGCTTGCACTCCGGGTCCGCGGTTTGCGGCGGGAGATATCCACGGGGCGCCTGAAACGAAGCGACATAATCTCCCTCTTTGACGTCTGCGATGCGAAAGGCGCCGGTGGCATCGCTGGTGGCTGTGTAGAGTCGCTCCGCGGTGGCGGATGCCAGGGCGAGCTCGACGACTACGCCCGCCACTGGAGCATTCGTGAGGCGATTGAAGGCGCTGCCTTCGATCACCGCCGCGTCCTGGGCGAACAGCAGCGGAACGCCGGCGAGCAGCAGCAGAGCCTTCACGCGAGACCTCCTTCAGCGAAAATCCAGATTGATCTGGCGGACCACCTTGCCCTGGACTTTCTGATCCGCCTCCCTGGTCTTCAGCAGCGACATTACGGGCTGTTCGGCGGGCGTGAGCAGCAGGAGCAATTCCATCCGCGCGGGCGAAGCGGATGTCAGGCCGCCGCTCGCCGGCAGCACGTACTGCTGTGCTTTCTCGACCGCCTGGCCGGCCAGCAGGCTCAAGCCACCCGCCGGGTCGCGCCGGTAAAGCTGCAGGGAGCCGGCGGCGGGCGCTCCGACCTGAAGACGCACGGAATCGCCTGCATGCAGCTCGCCATCAGCGGCCACCGGCACGTAATTGCCGTCCGGACCGGCGCGCAGCAGATGATATTCCAACGGCAGAGTCGCCTTCGCCGGAGCCCCGGCGGCCGCCTGCGCGCGCGCGAGCGTGTCAAGCAAATGTACGGTATTGGCCTCCGGAGGCTGGGCGGGCGCATTAGCCACGTCATTCGCGGCAGTTAGCACGGCGGAAGGCGAAGGAGCACTGGGCGGCGGTGGAGGGGCAGCCACCGGCTTCGCCCCGCCGGCAACCTCCTGGCGTATCAGTTTCGCCATCGCCGGGGCTTCCGGCGGACGAACCAGCTTCCGCCGTAACGCCGGCCGCACGACGCTTTCAGCCGGCGCTGGGGCCGGCAAGGGGGCCGGCTGGCGCGGCGGAAGCGCTTCGGCGACGGTTGTTTCCGGTTGGACGGACGGTTTCGGCCGTAACCACACGACGCCCCCCACGATCAGCAGGGTGGCCAGGCCGCCCACCAGCGCCAAAGTCGCGGGCCGGCGCACCCACGACCAGCCCCGCGCAGGCTTCAGGGCCGCCAGCAACTGGCGCCGCGCGGCGTGATCCTGGAGGACGTCGTGCAGGGCCTGCTCCTTCGCCAGTTCGTCGAATAATTCCTGGTCGTCCAGCGCGGCTTCCAATAGCTCGCGCCGTTCCGTATCGCTGAGGGTGCCGGTGGCATAACCGCCCAACAGTTTTTGGATTTCGTCGCGGCTCATTTCTTTGCCGGCTCCCAGTCCCCGCCCATCAGGTCGAGCAGTTGCTGGCGGCAGCGAAAATCCCACGTGTACACCGTATTGATCGACTGCGCGCCCATGCGTTTCTGGATCTCGCCGAAATTCTTTCCTTCGAGTTTCAGGCGCATCAGCTCGCGGCAACGGTCGCCGAGCTGGGCTACCGCCTGGGTGAGGCGTTCCAGCATTTGTTTGCGCTCCACCAGCGTGGCGGGGTCCGCTTCCAGATCCGGCAACTGAATGTCGGCGATGGAAACCTGGGTATATTCTCCATGCCGTAACGATTTGCGCCGCAGGCTCATGATCTTGAACCTCGCGATTTGCAGAGAAAGGGGAACCAACTCCTCCACCCGGTCCACGTGGCTATACTTCTCATGCAGGAGGATTAACACCTCTTGCGCCAGGTCTTCGGCAAAATCCCCGCTGATATGAGATGCCGCGAAGGCCACGATCCTTTCACGCAGCTTGCGGAGCACCTCATCGCGTTGCACGCCTGTTCACCGGATGCCCTTATGATAGCAGCGAACCCGCGCCGGCCCTATGCTGCAGTTACTTGTCCGCGGCAGCGGTAAAGCCCCGCACCGCGTCAGCCAGCGTCATCAGGGCTTTTCCGGCCGCGTTGAGCTCGGCCTTGGCAACCGTCTGGGAGAAGTTCAGATCGCCCGGCGCTTTCCGGGCGGAGACATCTTCGGAAGCTTGCGCCGTATGCATCACGATTCCGGTGCGAACGTCGAGCAGTACCGATTCGACCGTGGCGGTGGCCCGGACTTCATCGGCGCCGATTACGCGATCCCGCTGAAACGTCTGGACACGCGCACTGTATACCAGAAGGACGTAGATAAGGAATCGTTCGCCGTTCCGGCACCAGCAGATCGGGCATCGGCCGGACCTGTGTGAATTGCGGGATGGAACGGAGGGCCTGCAGAAACTGCTCGGAATTGCGGGTTTCGATGTCGGCCACCTCGTGCCACCACACGCGGGGAGAATTCAGGCGCAACACAGCCAGCCGGTGCCGGTCGGCTAAAGTGATCCGGGCGCTGAGGATGCGGTCGATATCCTGATTGGAAAGCACCGCCTGATCGCCCTTGAACAAGGACTCCTGAAGGCGGTCCCTGTCATTTCCGAGCAGGCGCCGGCGGTGGTGGAGGCGCCATCTTCCTTTCGGCGCAGCCGGCGATCAGAAGGATGGCGGAGGCCATCACGGTGGCGGTTACCGGAATGCTGCCTTTTTTCATTCTCGGTGTTCATTGAAACACATGACGCCCGGGCGCGAGCGATCTGCACGCCGCGGGTCCATCCCGCGGCCTGTTAGAATCGGCCACGGAGGGCTCAAATGCATAGCCGAAGAAGTTTTGTGCTGGGAGCGGGTGGAGCCGCTGTTTCCCTGATGGCCGGCAAAGCTTCCGCCAACCGGCGCATACAGGTAGCCGTACTGGGCGTCCACGGACGGGGCACGGACCATATTCGCGGGTTCAACAACCTGCCGGACGCCGAAGTCGTGATGCTATGCGACCCGGATGGCGACTTGCTTAAAACGCGCGCCGAGCAGTTCGAGACCAAGTACCAGCGTAAGGTGCAGACCGAACAGGATCTGCGCAAGGTCTTCGACAACAAGTCCATCGACGCGGTCAGCATCGCGACCCCCAACCATTGGCACGCGCTGGCGGCGATCTGGGCCTGCCAGGCGGGTAAGGACGTATATGTCGAAAAGCCCGGCGCGCACAACATCTACGAAGGCCGCAAGCTCATCGAGGCCACCCACCGCTACAACCGGATCGTGCAGCACGGCGTGCAACTGCGCAGTTCGGAAGCGATCAAGGAGGCTGTCGCCCTGATGCGCAAAGGCGCAATCGGCAACGTGTACATGGCCCGGGGGCTGGTCTTCCGCTGGCGGCCGTCAGTGGGTCACCATGGCAATGAACCGGCTCCCGGGTATTTGAATTGGGACATCTGGCAGGGGCCCGCGCAGGCGCGGCCTTTCACCCGCGCGCTGGTACATTACAACTGGCATTGGCACTGGGACTACGGCAATGGCGACGTGGGCAATCAGGGTATCCACGAAACGGATATGTGCATGTGGGGTTTGGGTGTCGGGCTGCCTACGCACATCACGTCCATGGGCGGCAAGTTCCTGTGGGACGACGATAAAGAGACGCCCGAGACACTGACGTCGGTCTATCACTATCCCGACGAAAAGAAGATCATCCAGTTCGAAGTGCGCCCCTGGTGCACGAACCTGGAAGGCGGCGTGGGTGTCGGCAACATTTTCTACGGATCGGAGGGGTACCTGGCGATCAACGGATACGATTCCTACGAAGTCTTCCTGGGAGAGAAGCGCGAGCCGGGACCCAAGCGCAAAGCCGGCGGCGACCATTACGCCAACTTCATCAAGGCGGTGGAGAGCCGCAATTCAAGCGACCTGGATGGTCCCGTGGAAACCGCCCATTTGGCGTCCGCGCTGGCGCATCTGGGCAACATCTCGTACCGTCTGGGGCGGCAGTTGCACTTCGACCCGGCAACGGAGCATTTTGTGGGCGACGAAGAGGCCGACCGCATGCTGACGCGGCAGTACCGGCCGCCCTACGTGGTGCCGCAGAACGTTTGACCCGGCGACCCTTGCATCCGGAGACAAATGTTGTCATAATCGCCCCTCAGACTCCGATATGACACCTGAATCCACTTCCGACAATACGCCTGCGCCGCTAGGCGAGCCAGGCCGCATCATGGCCGTCTATTTCGAGCCCAAAAAGGCGTTCGCCGATATCGCCGCCCGTCCGGGTTGGATCGTGCCGGTGATCCTGCTGATCATCATCGGTATCGTGGGCACCTCGCTGATCGGTTCCCGGATCGGCTGGGAGCGGGCCATGCGTCCCATGCTGGAGAACAACAAGCGCATGCAGCAGTTGGAACCTGCGCAGCGCGATGCCGCGATTCAGCAGCAGATTAAGTTCGGCCCGATTTTCGGATACGTGGCCGCGGTGGCTTACACGCCCATCAAGATCCTGCTGGTGGCCGCGGTTTTGCTGCTGATGATCAAGATGGCCGGCGCCTCGCTCAAATACAAGCAGATGTTCGCCATCACGGCCTACGCTTCGCTGCCCAACCTGGTCGCCGGGATTCTGTTCATTGTGGTTCTGTTCCTCAAGAACCCGGATGAATTCAATTTGCAGAATCCCCTGGCATTCAACGTGGCGGCCTTCATGGAACCACCGCCCGCCACCGGACGGTTCCTGTACAGCCTGGGCACGTCGTTGGACCTGTTCACGATCTGGATTATTTTATTGCTCGCGGTGGGAATTTCGGCGGCTTCCCGCAAGGTAGGGTTTTCCAAGGCTTTGATGCTCGTGCTGACGCCTTGGGTGATCTGGGTCCTGGTCACCAGCGGCCTGGCTGGCGCGTTCAGCTAGGGACGTTCTTAGACCGCTTTAGATCCGCGCGCCCGCTTCTTGGCCGGCGCGGCGGGTGCTTCTTCCGCGGCTCCCGTTTCCCCGGCGGCTGCTGTAGCCACTTGCACCGGCTTCTTTTTCTCGGCCAGGCTGCGCTTCAGCGCTTCCATAATGTCGATGACCGGCGCCACGTGCGGCTCGGGCGTCTCCACCACCTTCTGCCCTTCGATCTTGGCCTCGATCATCTTCATCAGGTTGTCGCGGTAAGTGTCGCGATATTTCTCCGGCTCGAACTCCGCCTTCAGGGTATCGATCAGCATGTTGGCCATGGCCAGTTCGGCGGGCTTCACCAGGTCGGTGTTGGTACGGAATTCGTCCACCTGCCGAATCTCGTCGGCGTAATACATGGTGTGCAGCAGAATGCCTTTCTTTCCCGGGCGCAGGACGACGACGTGCTCGCGATTGTGCATGGCCACCTTGGCCACCGCGTAATAGTTCGATTGCTGCATAGCCGCGAACAGCAGCGCATAAGGCTTTTCCCCGCCTTCATCCGGCGACAGGTAATACGAGCTTTCGAGGTAAATAGGATCCACCGCATCGCCTTTGACGAATTCGAGGATCTCCATCACCTTGGCGGTCTTGGGGGCGACCTTCTTGATGTCCTCCTCCTCGATCACCACGTAGTGGTCCTTCTCGTATTCGTAGCCTTTCACCAGTTCGCTGCGCGGGATCGGCTGGTCTTCCGCCTGGCAATAGGTCATCTGCTTGATCCGGGAATTGTCCTTCGCATGCAGCAGATTGAAGCTCACGGTCTCACCGCGTGCCGCGCTGTACAAACGCACCGGCAGGGAAACCAAACCGAACGTCAGATGCCCTCTCCAGACCGTGCTTGCCATGTGGATGCCCTCGTGCCGAAGATATCATGTAAATGGAGGCGGGGCAAGGTTTTATGGCACTCGAGGAGTACGTACGGAAACGCCAGTTCGAGAAAACACCCGAGCCGGCGCCGCAGAAAACGCCGGCCAAAGCCGCCGGCGCCGCACCGTACTTCTGCGTACAGCGGCACGACGCGACGCGCCTGCATTACGATTTCCGCCTGGAAGCCGGCGGCGTGCTGGTTTCCTGGGCGGTGCCCAAAGGGCCGTCGCTCGAGCCGCTCTCCAAGCACCTGGCCGCCAAGGTGGAGGACCATCCTTTCGAATACGGCGGATTCGAGGGCAACATCCCGGCCGGCAACTACGGCGCGGGCAGCGTGATGCTGTGGGACCGCGGCACCTGGGAATTACTCGGCGACAAACCGGTGGAGGAGCAACTCTCGCGCGGCGATCTGAAGTTCCGCCTGCACGGCGAGAAGCTCAAAGGCGAGTTTGCCCTGGTGCATATGAAGGGCGGCAAGGGCAAAGGTAACGATTGGCTCATCATCAAGAAACGCGATGCCGAAGCGGTGCCTGGCTGGGATATCGAGCAGCACGCCTGGAGCGTTCTTTCCGGCCGGACGCAGCAGGAGATCGCGCAGGGTCTGCCCGCGCGCAAGGCCAAACAGGAGACCGCCGGGGATCCCCAGCGCGAGTGGCAGAGCCGCCCGGTAGCGCACAAAGCCGGTCGGAGCGCGGCCCGGGCCGAGGCTCCGTCGCCGCGCAAGGCCCAACTCGCCGCGGCTACGATCCCCGGCAGCCAGGCCCCCATGCCCGCCAGCATCACGCCCATGAAAGCCAACCTGACCGAGCACCCGCCCCACGGCGATGAATGGCTCTTCGAAATCAAGTGGGACGGCGTGCGCGCGATTTGCTTTATCGATAACCAGGCTGTCCGCCTGGTGTCCCGCACCGGCCACTCCTGCGAGAAGCAGTACCCGGAGCTCAGCGTCATCCCGCACTATGTCGCCGCCGAGCAGGCCATTCTGGATGGCGAGATCGCGGCGCTCGACGAGAAAGGCGTGGCCCGTTTCGAACTGATTCAGCCGCGCATCCATCAGACCGATCCCAATTCCATCGCGCACATGGCCCGCTCCAAGCCGGTGGTGTATTTCGCCTTCGATCTGCTTTACCTCAATGGCCACGATCTGCGGCAAGTTCCGCTGGCGCAGCGCAAGCAATTGCTGGAGTCGATCCTCACCCCTACCGGCGTGCTGCGCTATTCCGAACATTTCCCGGGCGCGGGCGAAGCCATGTTGCACGCCGCCCAGGAGACTGGCGTGGAAGGCCTGATGGCCAAGCGGGCCGACAGTCGTTACGAGCCGCGCCGGTCAAGCGACTGGCTCAAGCTGAAAATCGTCCAGCGGCAGGAGTTCATCATCTGCGGTTTCACGGCCGGCGAGCGGGACCATTTCGGAGCCTTGGTGTTGGGTTTGTACGACCAGGGCAAGCTCAACTGGGTCGGCAATGTGGGAACGGGCTTCGACCAGAAGACGCTGGCTTTCCTGCGCCAGAAGCTGGATCCCCTGATCACGCCGCGGTCGCCTTTCCCCGATTCGCCCAAGGTCGCCAAGGAGGTTACCTGGGTAACGCCGGAGTTGGTGGCCGAAGTGAAATTTGCCAACTGGACCCAGGACAATAAGCTGCGCGCTCCGGTTTATCTGGGTCTGCGCACGGACGTCAAGCCCCAGGACTCCGTCCGCGAAAAGCCCCCCGAACAGGCCGCGCCGGCCCTGCTGCCAGCGGACAAAAACGAAATAACCCTGACCATCGACCGTCATTCCCTCAAGTTCACGAACCTCAACAAGGTCTTCTACCCCGCTGAAGGCATCGTCAAGCGCGACTTGCTCAATTACTACGACGCCATCTCCCCGCTTATTCTGCCGCACCTCAAAGACCGGCCGCTCTCCCTCAAGCGGTATCCCAACGGCATCGACCAGCAATTCTTTTTTCAAAAGGACGCGCCTTTGACGTTCGCGCCGTGGCTGCGCACCGAAGAAATTTTCTCCGACCATAATGACGATACAATCCGGTACGTCTTCGCCGAGGATCGGGCCAGCCTGCTGTACCTGGTGAATCTGGGGTGCATCGACCACAATCCCTGGATGAGCCGCTCGCAGTCGCTGGACAATCCCGATTTCGTGCTGATCGATCTCGACCCGCAGGATTGCCCCTTCGACATGATCGTGGAAGCGGCGCTGCTGGTGCGCGAGAAACTGGACGCCATCGGCTTAGAGGGCTATCCGAAGACTACCGGCGGGGACGGGATGCACGTCTATATCCCGCTGGAGCCGGTGTACAGCTACGACGAGAGCCGCACCTTCGCCGAGATCCTGGCGCACCTGGTCATGCGCGACCGGCCGAATCTGTTCACGGCGCCGCGCAGCGTTTCCAAACGCCAGAAAGGACGCGTGTATTTCGACTACCTCCAGAACGGCAAATCCAAGACCATTGCCGCGCCATACGTTCTGCGCGCTTATGCCGGCGCGCCGGTAGCCACGCCGCTGGCGTGGGACGAAGTGCGTCCGGGGCTGACGCCCGGGCAATTCAACATCTACAACGCGCCGGAGCGATTCGCCAAGGTGCACGATTTGTTTGCCGGCGTGCTGAGCCGGCCGCAGCGAATCGAAGAGCCGCTGCAGAAGCTCGAAGCATTACTGAAGGGACGCTAGCCTTTCGATCCGGCGGTCAGTGTTCGTGGTGATGAATTTCTTCCGCCGGGATCACGCAGCCGCTTTCGGAAACCGCGCAGCCCACGTGCTCGAACTGCACGGTGGTGTGATGGATGTGAAACTCCCGCCCCAGCACGTCATGGATCCGCGCCAGAATGCAGTTGCTCGCCGAGGGCGGCACATCTTCGATCAGTACGTGACAACTTAGGGCGTGCGTGCTTGATCCCAGGCTCCAGATGTGAAGATCGTGCACGTCCAGCACTCCCTCCACGTGCGATAGGGAAGCCACTACCGACTGCAGTTCCAGCCCGCGCGGCAGCCCCTCCAGCAGGATGTTCAGGGATTCCTTGATAATGTCCCATGCGGTCCAGACGATCAACAGTCCGATCAGGATCGACAGCAGCGGGTCGACCTGGTCCCACCCGGTGTAACGGATGACCAGGCTGCCGCCGATGATGGCAAACGATCCCAGCAGGTCGCCCAGCATGTGCACGAAAGCGCTGCGGATGTTCAGGTCGTTCCGCCGCGCCGCGCGCAGCCCCCACATCACGCCGCCGTTAAGGGCGATGCCGCCGACCGCCACCAGCATCATGACGGTTTCGTGGACCCGGGCGGGGTGGCGCAATCTCTGCCAGCTCTCGTAAAAGATAAAAACCGACAGCGCGACCAGGGTCAGGGCATTCACGAACGCCGTCAGCACGCCGGCCCGGTGATAGCCGTACGTCTTCACGTTGTCGGCCGGGCGGGATTGCAGGTAAAAACCGAACCACGCCAGCAGCAGCGCCAGGCCGTCGGTGAAGTTGTGGCCGGCATCGGAGAGCAGCGCCAGGCTGTGCGCCTGAATGCCCGCCGCGATTTCGATGGCCACGAATCCGAAGGTAGCCAACTGCGACCACCACAGCACGCGGCCGGTACCCGGTCCGTAGGCGTGGGCGTGAGAATGTGACAAAGGGGCTCCTCAACGATTTTAGCGCCCGGATGGAGCGCGATGCCGGCCGAGACGCACGCGTGCCCCATGGCGGTTATCCACCGCCTGTTATGCTCGAAGTTCGCGATGGGTGGTTTAGGCAACACGCGCAAAACGGGGCGGCCCGCGCCGCATGAATTTGCGGGTTTCCGTCCTTTATGGCGGCGCGCGTGACGCGCCGCTTTGCGCTCTTGCGGCGAGCCTCGCCGGTACTCGTGCTGCTGGCGGAGGTTCTGGTCTTCTTCCGCCACATCCTGTTCTTCGGGCACTATGCCATACCCTGGGACTTCAGCTATTACCATCTTTCGCAGGCCTGGTTCATCGCCCGCTCTCTCGCCCGCGGCACCCTGCCCCTTTGGGACCCTTACACCTATTGCGGCATGCCGTTCCACGCCAACCTGACCGCCCAGGTTTTCTATCCGCCGACGCTGGCCGCGGTCCTGCTCAGCAACGGGACCGGCGGGGGCCATCTTTTGTATTGGCTCGAGTTACAACTGGCCGCCCATGTTCTGCTGGCGGGGGTGTTCACTTACCGGCTGGTGCGGCGCCTCGGCGCCGGGACTGCCGCCGCGCTCGCCGGCGCGACGATCTATCAACTGGGCGCCTACACCGCCTCCCAGGCCGAGCATCTGGGAGCCATCGACGCGGCCGCCTGGCTGCCGCTGGCATGGTTATGCGTGATCGAGTTGAGCCAGCGGTTTCGCTGGCGATGGCTGGCCGCGCTGGCGATCGCGCTGGCCATGTCGCTCCTGGCGGGCTTCCCGGCCTCCACTGCGGTGGTGTTCGTCACCACCCTGCTGCTGGCGGCCATCGTAGCCCCGCGGAAACTCGTATACACGGCCGTGGCAGCGGTGTGGGCGGTGCTGCTCGCCGCCATCCAGGTATTACCCACCGTGCAACTCTCGCGCTTGAGCGTGGCGCAATATCGCAGCCACTATCTGCGTACGGGCGGCGGTATGCCGCTGGCGTCGCTGGTCTCCCTGGTGCTGCCTGATCATTACGGTATCTTCCAGTTTCAAGGCGGTACCTGGAAGCTGCCCTACGAAGTGACTTTTCTCTATACTTACTGCGGAATCCCGGCGCTGATTTTCGCGGCATGGGCATTGAGCTTCCGCCGCAAGCGCCACACCGTCCAGTTTGCCCTGCTCACGCTCTGCGCGGCCTTGTGGATGCTGGGCGACTCCACGCCGGTGGGCAGGACCATCTACGTGCTGCTGCCCGACATCGTGAAAAACTCGTTGTATGCGCAGTTCGCCCTGTGCGCGTTCGGGCTCGGCATGGCGGTGCTGGCCGGCATCGGGGCGCAACAGCTTCTTGCCGGGCGCTCGTCATGGATACAGGCTGTCGCGGTGGTGATCGTCGCCGCGGATCTGATCGCGGTCAGCTCCGGCCGTCCCTTCAACACCGTGGACGTACAGCGCGATCCCGGAATCGGCTACGATCACTACGCCGGTGTCGCCCGAATCCCGGGCGATCTGCGCCGGCTGGCGAACCAGGCGACACCGCCATGGCGCCTGGATTTAATGGAAGGATATCCGGACCTGATCACGCATGGGCCGCTCTTTGAGTTTCCATCGGCCAACGGCAACGATCCTTTCGCGCTGATCCGCCTGATGCAGGTGCGCCTGTCGTTCTGCAGCGGCGTGCTGTGGGGCCGGTTTTACGAGATCGACCATCCGGATTCGCCGATTCTGAAGCTGCTCAACGTGCGCTACGTGATCGCCGCGCACGTTCTCGAAAAACCGGGCCACTTGACCAAGGCGCTGGAACTGCCTGGAGCGCACATTTACGAAAACCCGGGCGTCCTGCCGCGATTCTTTCTGGTGGGCCGCGTACGGCTGGCGTCGAAGATGGATCAGGCGCTTGCCATACTCCGCTCGCCGGACTTCGATGTGCGGACGGAAGCGGTGGTGGAGACACCCGTCGCGCTTTCCGGTGCGCCCGCGGGCGGCAGCGTACGCGTCCTCGCCTACAGCCCGCGCGAGTTCGAGTTGGAGACCGACGCGCCGGCTCCCGCCTTTCTGGTGACCTCCGAAACAGCCTATCCGGGTTGGCACGCGTGGATCGACGGCCAGCCGCGCGCGCCCGTCCTGACCGACGTGGCCTTCCGCGGCTTGCCCGTGCCCGCCGGCCGGCACATCGTCAAGATGCGCTACGATCCGGAGCTGTTATCGCGGTCGGCCTGGATCTCGCTGGCGGCGCTTGCCGGGCTGGTTCTCGCTGTTCTGTTCGGCGATAATAAGCAGGCAAAGGGGTCATGGACTTCAAAGACCAACTGAAATCCTCGGTCGACATCGTCAAGGTGATCGGAGAGTACGTGCGGCTGCGCAAGTCCGGCGTTTCCCGCTATACCGGCCTCTGCCCGTTCCATAGCGAGAAGACGCCCTCGTTTTCCGTGCATGCCGGGCACCAGTTCTACAAATGCTTCGGATGCGGCGCCTCGGGTGACGTGCTGAAGTTCGTGATGGAGTTCGAGCACGTCAGTTTCCCCGAAGCGCTGAAACTGCTGGCCGAGCGCAACGGCATCCCCATGCCGAAGCGCGCCGAGTACGCGGATCCGGACACGCGCTTGCGCGCCGCCGTCTTCCAGATGCAGGAACTGGCGCAGGAGGCGTTCCGCGAAGGGTTGGCTTCAGCGGCCGGCGCCGAGGCGCGCCGCTACCTGGAGAAGCGCGGTGTATCGCCCGAGGTCAGCGCGCAGTTCGGACTGGGTTACGCGGAGCGCGGCGGACGGGTGCTGATCCGCATCCTGGAGAAGCAGGGATTCAGCGGCGAGCAGTTGGAACAATCCGGGTTGATGGGCCGCCGCGACGACGGCAGTTTCTACGACCGTTTCCGCAACCGCCTGATGTTCCCCATCCACAGCGAGTCCGGCAAGGTTATCGCTTTTGGCGGACGTGCCCTGGACCCCGCCGATGAGCCCAAGTACCTGAACTCCGCCGAGTCGCCGATCTATAAGAAGAGCGCCGTGCTCTACAACCTGCACCGGGCCAAGGATGGCATTCGCAGGGCGGACCGTTCCGTGCTGGTGGAAGGGTACATGGATGCGATCGGCGTGTACGCGGCCGGGGTGCGCGAGGTGGTGGCCAGTTGCGGAACCTCGCTCACCGCCCAGCAGGTACAGTCGCTCCGGCGGCATTCGGATAAGATCGTGGTCAATTTCGATCCGGACGCGGCGGGCGCCAGCGCGGCCGGGCGGTCGATCAACCTGTTGCTTCAGGAGAGCATGTTCGTGCGCATCGCCGAATTAGACGACGACCTGGACCCGGATGAATACTGCCTGAAGCATGGCGCGGAGGCTTATCGGCATCGCATAGACGCCGCCAAGGATTACTACTACTGGCTGGAAGACCGGGTGCTTCGCCAGTACTCGAACTCCCTGGAAGGCAAGCTGGAGGGGTTGCGCAAGATTCTGATCCCGGCCATCAACCAGTTGCCCGACGAGGTCTCCCGCGAGGCTCGCGCCGCGGACGCCGCGGGCCATCTGGCGCTGGATCCCGCGCTCGTACGCAAGGAACGCAAGGCCGCCATGAACCGCCGGGAAAAGAAGGCGGCGCCGGTAAGCGAGCCTCTGCGTGCGGATGAGAAGATTCTGCTGAATCTGCTGCTCGCCAATGCCGAAGCCCGAGACGAACTCATCCCGCGGCTGGAACATCTCCCGGCCGTGGAACAGTTTTCCACCAGGAAAATATTTAAAGCTCTCTTTGCCTTGCACGCCGGTGGCCAGGTCGGCTACGACGAGTTGAATGCGCGCCTGGAAGAGGCGGATCAAGAAATATTAGCGGCCGCCGTGCTCCGGGATGAAACGAATGGCGCCGCCGAATCACTAAAAGTAGGGGAGGAATGTCTACGCAGTTTGGAACGCTCCAGCCTCAAGACCCAGGTAGCGGCCTTGAAGGCGCGGGTCAAGGACGCGGAGCGGGCGGGAAATATACACGAAGCCTTGCGTCTGGCCGAGGAGTTGCGCCTTTTGGAAAGGACCGGTTAAACGCGCAAAAGGGCCCGTCTGCCCGCGCCGCCCCGTTTTGCGCATGCTCCTTAATACGCCGGTTTAGCGTGTCGCCCCAGGCACGCGGGTGTACAATGTGATGAAAACGTTGCGAACGGGGCAGGGCGCTTCAGTGGCATCGGAGAACAAACTCGATCGGCTCCAGGACTTCGCGGAGAAAGACAAGAAGCAGGTCTATCTCGGCTACGAAGATCTGGGTGACGACCTGCCGGCCGATCTTCCCAACGCCACTGAGCTGGATGGTCTGTTGTCGCGCCTGGACGACTCCGGCATCGAAATGCTCGAGGAGCCCAAACTCGAATTCGACAACAAGCTGGCCGACGGCGAAGAACTGCTGGACCTGGACCTGGTTCCCGGGACCGGCGAGAAGATCAACGATCCGGTGCGCACGTACCTGCGCGAGATGGGAGCGGTTGCCCTCCTGACGCGCGAAGGCGAAACCGAGATCGCCCGCCGTATAGAACGCGGACGGAATACGGTGATTAAGGCGCTTTCCCGATCTCCGGTTGTGATCCAGCAGATTCTGAATCTGGCGGAGGAAGTTCGGCGCGGAACCGCGGCGGCGCGCGATATCGTGCTGGTGTCCGATCCCATGATGTTTGAAGAGGCCGCCGAAGAGTGTCAGAACGAATTCCTGGAGATGGCCGACGACGTGGCGCGGCTGTACCGGAAGTTCCAGCAGTTGCGCCAGAAGCTCATCGCCGTGCCGCGCGGTATGAAACCCAAGCAGTATCTTCACCTGCGATGGGAGACGCACCGGGCGCGGGTACGCGTGTCGCGGCGCATCCGTTCGGTGCATTTCCAGGGCCAGATCCTGCGCCAGTTCACCGGGGATATTCGCGCGGCGGTGGATGAGCTGGCGCCCGTGGAGCGGGATATTGCACGTCTGCAGCGGCGCATCGAGAGTTCCCCGGCGCGCGCCGAAGGCCTCAAGGATCTCCGCCGCGAGCAGCGCAGCCAGACGCAGAGGCTGCAGCAGATCGAAGAGCAATCCGGATCGGGCGCGGCGGAGTTGCGCCGCACTCTGGCCCTTATCGTCAAATCCGACCGGGAGGCCGAGGCCGCCAAGCGGGAATTAATCGAGGCCAATCTGCGCCTGGTGGTCAGCATCGCCAAGCGCTACACCAACCGGGGTCTGCAGTTCCTGGACCTGATCCAGGAGGGTAACATCGGCCTGATGCGCGCGGTGGAAAAATTCGAATACCGCCGCGGCTACAAATTCTCCACTTATGCCACGTGGTGGGTCCGCCAGGCCATCACCCGCGCCATTGCGGACCAGGCGCGTACCATCCGCATCCCCGTGCACATGATCGAAACCATCAACAAACTGATCCGCGCCTCGCGGCAACTGGTGCAGGAGCTAGGGCGCGAGCCGACCAACGAGGAACTGGCCAAGCGCATGGACCTGCCCGTATCCAAGGTGCGGAAAGTGCTGCGCGTGGCGCAGGAACCGATTTCGCTCGAAACCCCGGTCGGCGAAGAGGACGAATCGCACCTGGGAGATTTTCTGATCGATCAGGGCGGGCTTTCGCCGTCCGATGCCGTGATCAACCTCAACCTGCGCGAACAGACGGCGCAGGTGCTGAAAACGCTCACGCCGCGCGAGGAGAAGATCGTCAAGATGCGCTTCGGTCTGGAAGACGGCAGCGAGCACACGCTGGAAGAGGTCGGCCAGAATTTTGCCGTGACGCGCGAGCGCATCCGGCAGATCGAAGCCAAGGCATTGCGTAAGTTGCGGCATCCCAGCCGCAGTCATCGCCTGCGCGCGTTTCTGGAAGAAGGCAACGCCAACGGGCAGGGGTAACCGCTCACCGGTCCGGATCCCAGATGTCCGTCATCTCCAGCACAAAGCCGGCTACGGGTCCCTGGCCCGCGACACGCGCGGCGTTCAGCAAGCGTTCGACGCGTCTTCCCGGCCGGTACAGATAAACCGAGCGGCTCTCGGAACCGATCAGCCACGCGAGTTGAGCGCCGTTGTCCTCTGCTCGGGAGTCAACCGGGCCCAGCGTGTCCGTAAAACCCAAGAAGCGTCCGGCGACCGGATGGCGCCGTGCGAAGCTTGGGGTTTGCCAGGCAAAAGTCGAAGAACTCCTCGTTGCTCATCTCCCGCCGCGGCCGGATGAGGATTGGCGACTCGGTTTCCACGTCGTTCAGCACCACCTGCATTGCGTACATGATATACGATTGGTTTTAGCCGGGAGGCATCATGCAAAGAAGGACCTTTCTCTTGGGCGCCGGTCTGGCTCCCTTGGCTGCGGGCGCAGCCAATGACTCCGTAGGTATCGGCATCATCGGTCTGGGCGGCCGGGGACGCGATCACCTCCACTACTACAGCAAATTGCCGGGCGCGCGCGTGGTCGCCATCTGCGACGTGAACCAGGCGCAGACCGAACGGGCGGCGCAAATGGCGCAGCGGCTGGGGGGCAGCCAGCCGCAGGCCTATCAGGACCTGCGCAAGCTGTTTGACGACAAAAACGTGGACGCGGTGTCGATTGCCACGCCCAATCACTGGCACGCACTGGCCACCATCTGGGCCTGTCAGGCCGGCAAGGACGTTTACTGCGAAAAACCGGCCTGCTACAACCTCTTCGAGGGGCGCGAAATGCAGGCCGCCGCGCGAGCCCACCAGCGCATCGTGCAGATCGGCACGCAGGGCCGCAGCCTGGTACACAAGCAGCGCGCCATCGAACTGCTCCACTCCGGCGCCATCGGACAGATCTACATGGCGCGTGGAATCTGTTTCAAGCGCCGCCGCTCCATCGGGCATACCCCGAATGAGCCCGTGCCGGCCGGCCTCAACTGGGACCTCTTTCTGGGGCCCGCTCCCATGCGTCCGTACACCAAGAACCGCTACCAATACAACTGGCACTGGTTCTGGGATACCGGTAACGGGGATATCGGTAACCAGGGGATCCATGAGATGGATCTGGCGCGCTGGGGTCTGGGCCGCGATCTTCCCAAGGCGGCGGTTTCAACCGGCGGCAAGTACGTGTATGCCGACGATCAGGAGACTCCCAACACCCAGATCGCCACGTTCGATTATGGCGATGCCGAGCTCGTCTTTGAGGTGCGCGGACTGAATACCGGAGGGGAGCCGGGCATTCCGGCGTCGGGCCCCAACTTCGTCGGCGCGACCTTCTTCGGCAGCAACGGCTTCATGGCGGTGGACGAACATGGGTTCGAGATCTTCCTGGGAGACAAGCGCGAGCCCGGCGAATCCATGAAACATGCCGAAACGGAGATCGACGACACGATTCCGCACATGGCGAATTTTCTGAAAGCGGTGAAGAGCCGCAAGCCGGCGGATCTGAACGCGGACGTTGCGGTCGGCGTCACGTCGGCGGCGCTGGTCCACCTGGCCAATATCAGCTACCGCGTGGGGCGCAAACTGAATTTCGACAGCGCTGCCGGCAAGTTCATCGGCGACGACGAAGCCAACGCCATGTCCACGCGGCCGGTGTACCGCAGCCCGTATATCGTGAGCTAATGCCGCGTGGCGGAAGGCAGTAGTCCGAAAGCCGCCACACCGTTGGGTGTGCCGACGTAGACCCTGCCGTTAGCGATGGTAGGCACCATGAACTTGTTGCCGGCGCCAAAGTGATCGCGCCCGCCCGGCGCCTGATTCGTGTTGTAGAATTCCTCGGCCAGATTCGTTGCCGAATAGGCATGCAGCACGGCCGTGGAATTATTCTGGACGGCCCAGAGAATACCATTCGAGGTTCCGTTCGCGGAGATGCTCGGCGTGGCGCCAGGATAGGGAAACTGGGTGCCCGTCATGGACGCCAGGGTCGAGATCCGTGCCTGGGTGAACTGGAACGCTCGAATTGGACCGTTGACCGCGCCGAAATACACCTGGCCTTGATAATAGGCCGGCATCGACCAGATACCGTTCGGCAACGAGCCGTCTAACTCCTGGTAAATGGCGCTGTCATTATCCGGGTTGAACTTACCCATGTTATTCCGGTCAACCAGATAAATGTTCCCATCTTTGCCTGCCCCGATGGCCAAGTCCCGTTGCGTGCCTGTGGAATCCACCATGACGGGCAGCACCAGCGCGCCGCCCGAGCCCAGGTCCTGGTCGGCGTCAGACTCCGCCGCGGTGTTGGACATGGTGAAGTAGTCCGCTACGGCAAGCCGCCCGCCGCCGGCCGACAACCTGACGAAAGCGTTGCCGAAATCGCCATCAACCGGAAAACCGTTCGCGTCCAGAGTCGTGTCGAACGTGCCGTTGGCGTCCAGGAAGTAGATGTTTCCGCTCGGATCGGCGGCAAGTCCTGCCCCGGAACCCCAGATGGCGCCCTCCGAGCCGTTGGGCGTCACATTAATTACGCTGACCTGCTTCAGCGTCGAGGCGCTGTAGCCCATGATCCATCCGGTGTACGGCTGGTGGTCGCAATGCGACGCCCACGCCAGATACACCACGCCATTGAGCAGCAGCAACCCCGACCGCTCCTTATATTGCTTGGCGTCGAAGTAGGCGTATCCGCCGCGGCTGTCCTCACCGGTGCCGGGATACTTGCCGGTAACTTCCACCCCGGCGCCCAACCCTTTTCCGCTGGCAAGCCCAACTCCGTGCAGCCGCTGATGATACTTGCCGGACGAATCCTTGCTCATTGCCACCGCGAATATAATGCCTGCCGACCCGCCGGTCTGGAGCGCGATCACCGGCGTGGAGGTGATGCCAATCTGGGGAGTGACCTGCGAACAGCCGCGGGTGTCGGACGGCTTCTCGCCGGATGCCAGCAGAGAGGTCTTCCAGATCTGCACCCCGGTATCCGCGTCGAGCGCGTACAGGCTGTCGTTCTCGGTCGCGACAATGAGCAGGTTGTGCGTTCCCTGGCCGGGCACCGAGATTCCCGACGCGTACAGCGGCTGCGCATCCACCACGCCGTCCAGGGTGATCTGGAAGAGCTTGCCGAACGTGCTTGAATTGACGTTGTTCCGGTTCAGGATCGTTTCCGAGAGGTTCTGGCCAGTACGTGCCACGTCGTTGTGAAAGGTCAGCACGTTGGTTTGCGCGGCCAGCGGTAGAATCGCGGCCATGGGAATTAACAAAAGTAACCGTGTTCGCATATCGTCAGCCTTGCTACGGACATGCTACCGCATCCCGGCGCCTGCCTTTTAGCGCAATTTGTACCGCTGCACCTTTCCGGTAGCGGTCTTGGGCAACTCTTCGAGAAACTCGATCCGGCGCGGCCGCTTGTAACCCGCCAGCCGCCGGCGGACGAAATCGCGCAGTTCCCCGGCCAGTACGTCGCCGCTATGTTCGGGCTGCTTCAGTATCACGAAGGCGCACACGACCGGCAATTGGTTCTCATCCGGCCGGGCTACAACCGCCGCCTCCAGGACGGCCGGGTGCTCGATCAGCGCGCCCTCGATCTCGATCGGCGAGACCCACTCGCCCGAGACGCGAAACATGTCGTCCGACCGGCCGGCGTACCAATAATAGCCGTCCGCATCCCGGCGATACTTGTCGCCGCTGAAAAACCACCCGCGGCGCATACGTTCGGCGGTCAGTTGCGGACGGTTCCAGTAATGCGTGGCATTGCTGGCGCCGCGCACCCAGAGGTCGCCTGTCTGCCCGGCGCCTGACTCGTGCGCCTGCTCGTCCGCAATGCGCACCTCGTATCCGGCTACGGGAACACCCGAACTGCCGGCCCGCACCTCGCCCGGCCGGTTCGAAATATAGATGTGCAGCACCTCGGTCGAGCCGATGCCGTCCAGCACTTCGAAGCCAAAGCGGTCGCGCCAGCGGCGGAAGATCTCCGCGGGCAGCGGTTCGGCCGCCGAGACGCCCAGGCGCACACTGCTTAGGTCATAGGGATTGTCCGCATCCGTTTCCCGCAGCATGGCCGCCAGATGCGTGGGCACCGAGAAGAACAACGTAGGGCGGTGTTGATGGGCGCATTGTAGAATGGCGCTCGCCGCGGGCTTGCCCGGATAAAGTACGCTGGTGGCGCCGGCGTAGAAGGGGAACATCAACCCGTTGCCCAAGCCGTACGCGTGGAACAGCTTGGCCGACGAGAAGGTCACGTCATCCGCGCAAATTCCCAGGACGCCGCGCGCATAGCCCTCGCAGCAAGCCATCCAGTCGCGGTGGCGATGCACGGCCGCCTTCGGAGGTCCGGTGCTGCCGGAGGTCCATAGCCAGAATGCGGCATCGTCCGCCGTCGTGGGCGCGGCTTCGAGCTCCGGCGATTCCAGCGCGCAATCGAGCGGTTGGCTCTCGGTCACCACCACTTTCGCCCGGCTGTCCTCGACCAGGTACGCGTAATCGGCAGGCCGCAATGCCGTGCTGGTGGGGACCGCCACCGCGCCGATCTTCATCGCGCCGAAGTAGGCCGCCACGAACGCGGGCGAATCCGGCAGAATAATGAGTACTCGGTCGCCGGACTCTACGCCGGCGCGCCGCAGCGCGTTACCGGCCTGGTTCATCCGCGCGGCAATCTCCGCGTACCTGTGCCGGCGGTTCTCAAAAATGATGGCAGGCCGATCTGCGCGGCCCTCCACCAGGTGCCGGTCTACAAAGTACGAGGCGAGGTTGAAGCGCTCTGGCACCTAGCGCAGTCCGGCGATCTTCTTCCGGACCTCCGCCGCATCCTTGGCGTCAGGCTGCAACTCCAGGTACTTGTTGTAGGCCTGTTTGGCATCCTTGATGTTATTGCGTTTCGCTTCGGCCTCGCCGAGACGCAGCCACGCTTCCGCCAGGTTGGGATTCCAGCGGGTGGCCTCACGGTAGCGCCCGGCGGCCGCTTTATAGCTGTGTTTCTTCCAGTACTCGTCGCCGACCTGAAGTTCCTTCTTGGCCTGCAGCGGATTGAACGCATAGACCTTCGGTTTGAGGTCGGCGTCCTCCTCCGGCGGCTCCTGTTCAATCGCCTTCGGTTGCTGCGCGGGAGACCTGGCGGGCTGTTTGGATTGATCCTGCGCCCCCGCCGGCAGCGTCCACAGGCCAAAAAACACCAGCGCGGCGACCCAGCGTGACATAAATAAATTGTACGCCGGATCAGTCGTGGCTAGCCGCCGCGGTCAGCCGGCGCGGCACGGTTTCGGCTAGCGGGAGGCAAATTGGCGGGCCAGACGTGTAACCGCCTGCTTCTCCGCCCGCAGCATCCTGCCGGTCTCGCGCGTTTCACGGCGGTGTCCGCGGCGGTCCTCTTTGGCGAAGCGCTTTGCCTTCGCTTTGGACCCGAAGACTTGGCTGTACTTGCCGCCTTTGAAGATGATTTGATAGCCCCCCGAAAGAATCTGGAACGGCTTGGTGATCTTCTTCATCTGGTCGAACTGAACGGAACGCGGTTTGCGGAAGCTTTCGAAGTATGACGGGTAGACGAAGTTGCGCATCGGAACGCCGTCCACCTTGAAGGAGAGTTCTTACACAGGATCGGCGCTCTCGTATGCATACATCGTTTTCGGATCCGGGCCGGTCGTCATCATATTAATGGCTGGATCCACCAGCATCTCGACCAATTCGTGCGACGCCGAGACGCTCACCAAGTCGTTGTTGTCGAGGGTCGTCTTCACAAAGACTTTCGACACCGGCAACCCGTCCGGCGTCAGGTCGTGATAGGCCAGCGCGCCGGGTTGCATCCTGATAGTCACACGAACGTCGAGATCGTTACATCCGGTGGTCGCCTTATCCCATCCTCGTGGGATAATTGAGACACAGCCTTCCATCGCGATGGATCTGCGCGACAAAGCGGCCCAGTTGCCTCTGGCGCCCGGAGTGTACCTGTACAAGGATGCCGCCGGCACGGTGATCTACGTCGGCAAGGCCAAAAGCCTGCGCGCGCGCGTGCGCAGCTACTTTTCCGACGATCGCCTGGCCGACGTCAAAACCGGTACGCTGATCGCCGAAGCCACCGACATCGACTACATCCTGGTCGACAACAACAAAGAAGCGCTGGCGCTCGAGAACAATCTCATCAAGCAGTGGAAGCCGCGCTTCAATATTCTGTTGCGCGACGACAAGACCTATCCTTACATCAAGCTGACGGCCGAAAAATATCCGCGCGTGTACGTGACGCGGCGATTGCGCAAGGACGGATCGACTTACTACGGCCCTTATTTTCCGGGCAACCTGGCGCATCGCCTGGTGCACTTCATCCACCGGCACTTTCTGGTGCCGTCATGCAAGGTGGATCTGACTCGTTATCATCCCAAGCCGTGTTTGCAGTACCACATCCATCGCTGCCTCGGCCCCTGCGTGTTGGGTCTCACCACCGACGAAGCTTACGCCCGCGCGGTGCGCGACGTGCGTCTGTTCTTGGAGGGCCGCCACGGGGACCTGGCCGCGGAGCTCCGCGCCCGCATGGAGGAGGCTTCGGAGGCTATGCGGTTCGAGGAGGCCGGATCGCTGCGGGACCTGCTGGCGACAGTGGAAGAGCTCGACGAGCGCCAGAAGATGGCCGCCGCCAAAGGCGACGACATCGATATCTTCGCCGCCTATGCCGAGCCGCCGCTGGTGGCGCTGAACGTGTTTCACCTGCGCAACGGCCAGATCGTGGACCGCCGCGAGTACTTTTGGGAAGATCAGGAAGAGTACGACGAACCGCAGTTCTTCTCCGCTCTGCTGAAGCAGATCTACCTCGACCAGCGCTACGTGCCCGCCATCATTCACGTGCCGGTGGATTTCGAAGATCGCGCGGAGCTGGAAGAACTGCTCTCGGAAAAGCGCAACCGCAAGGTGGAAATCCATACGCCGCAGCGCGGCCAGAAGAAAGCGCTGCTGGATCTGGTACAGACCAACGCCGGGCACAGTTTCGACGCGCGTTTCCGCGTGCTGAAGCCGTCGTCGCGCGCTATACAGGAAGCCGTGCAGGACGCGCTGAATCTGCCGGACGCACCCAGGCGCATCGAGTGTTTCGATATCTCCCACATCCAGGGCACCGACAAAGTGGCCAGCATGGTGGTATGGGAAGACGGCCGCATGAAGAAATCCGACTACCGCAAGTTCATCATCCGCACGGTCATCGGCAACGACGATTTCGCCAGCATGCGCGAAGTGGTGACCCGCCGTTATGCGCGGGTGCAGCAAGAGGGCCAGCCCATGCCCGGCCTGGTGCTGATTGATGGCGGCCTGGGCCAACTGCATGCCGCGGCCGACGCACTGGAGGCCATCGGCATCATCAACCAGCCTCTGGTGTCAATCGCCAAGCGCGAAGAGATCATCTACGTTTACGGCCAGGAAGACGAGCCGATCGTGCTGGACCGGTTTTCGCCCATCCTGCACCTGGTGCAGTCCATCCGCGACGAGGCCCATCGCTTCGCGGTGACGTTCCATCGCACGCGCCGCAATGCGCAACGGCTGACATCGGAACTGGACCAGATCGCGGGCGTGGGCGGGCGAACTGTGCAGAAACTGCTGAAGCATTTCGGCAGTTCGGAGCTGGTCCGGGCGGCCAGTGAAGAGGAACTGACGGCCGTGGTAGGACGGGCCGCGGCGCGGCGCGTAAAGAGCTATTACGATCTCCAGCCTCAGAGGTAGCTCAGCCCCGGCTAGCTCGTCTGCCGAACGGACACGCCGCGGGCGGCTACCTGCACGGGCAACACGGTCGCCCCCTCCCTGGCGATCGCCTCGCCGACCCGCGCCTTGGCCCCGCGCTCCACCAGGAACATCACGCAGCCTCCACCCCCGGCTCCGCACACCTTCGCGCCTACGGCGCCGGCTCGGCCGGTGACTTCCACCAGGCGGTCGATCAGCGGCGTCGTGATCCCGGGCGCGTTCTTGCGCCGGTGCGACCACTCGGCGCGCAGCAGCCGCGCAGCTTCGTTCCAGTCCGGTTTTTCCAACGCCTGGCGCATGCCGCGCGCGATCTCGGCGATGCGGTCGAAATTGCGATGCACGCCGCGGTCGCCGTCGATGTGCGCTTTCATGACCTCCCAATTGTTGATGCCCGAATTGCGCGGCACGCCCGTATACGCCAGGACCACGCGCTCGTTCAGATCATCCAGGTCCACGGCGATGGGCTTGCGCACCACGCCGGCCACCGTCAGTTCGATGGCGTTGACCCCGCCGTACATCGCCGGATAGTAATCCTGGCAGCCGGTGGGCACGCGAATGATCCGGGCTTCGATATTCTGGGCGATCTCGCGCAGCTTTTCGATTTTGTATCCCGCGCCGGTCAGCTTGTTGAGCGCCGCCGATAGCGCGATGATCAGCGCCGAGGATCCGGAGATGCCCGCGCCCGCCGGCGCTTCGGAGTCCGTCACGATGTCCAGGCCCGCAGACGGCGCGAAGTAACGCACCACGTGGGCGGCCAGCGGGAGCTTGTACCGCCGCCCGGCGCAAAGGGCGGCCAGCGATTCGAACTGCTCCTCGGCATCGAGATCGCGCGAGCGCAGCGTGATGCGCGCGTCGCGGCGCGTCTCGATGGTGCACCGGGTGTACCGGTCGACCGCGAAATTGACGGTCACTGGAGCCGGGTGAAAAAGATAGAGCGGCCAGATATCGATGGTGCCGCCGGCCATGTCGACGCGGCAGGGCGCCTGGGCGGATATTTTCATGGGACGAAGCACTACTATACCGCGCGATAGATGATCCTGCCCGCGCGGAGCGTGTATCGCACGGCCGTTAGCGCCCGCAGGTCCCGCGCCGGGTCGCCCTGCACCACGGCCAGATCCGCATGGCAGCCTGCCGCCACCCGCCCGGATCGAGGCCCGGCTTCGAACCTTTCGGCGGGGGCGGTGGTGAGCGACGCCAGGATCGCGCGGAAGTTCATCCCGGCCGCGGCCATCAGCGCGTACTCTTCGCTCGGATCGTAATCCACCGCGCCCAGATCGGTTCCGAACAACACCTGGCCGCCGCCGGCGGCCCATGCCCGCAACTGTCCCACGGCGGTGTCCACCATGTGTTGCTGCAACGAGACGCGGTCGTGCCGCAGGTAGTGTTTCCACAGTGTCAACGTGGGCGTAAGAGCGGCGCCCCGCTCCCGCATGGCAGTGAGGATCGATTCGTCCCAGGCGCCCGAAGCCGGCGTCGTGTGGCCGACGATGTCCACACCGGCGTGTACCGCGGCCAGCAGGTCCGCCGCATGATTGGGGTGTACGAATACAGGCTTGCCTGCCCGGTGTGCTTCTGCGGCTGCGGCTTCCATGATCGCGGTAGTCAGCTCCGCTTTCGACGGCGTGGAGGCGAACAGCTTGATGGCATCCACCCCGGCGTCAAGCAGCTTCCGTGCCGCGGCCGCGGCTTGCGCGGCGCCGGCCACTTCGGGCATCGCTGCCTGCACCACGCCCATCACCCGCAGGACCGAGTCCGGCGGGAGCCCGGGATTAGCGGGGACCAGCCCCTCGCCGGTAGAGCGGATCCGCGGTCCCGGCACTTCGCTCGACTCGATCCGATCGCGCAGCCGCCGCGTGTTCTCCCACACCGACGACAGATCGAATACGCTGGTAAAGCCGTAACGCGTCAGCATCTCCCGAAGCTGCCGGCTCAACTCGTGCGCCGGAATCGCGGCTGCGTCCGTCCACTTGCGTTCGAAGAAATGCACGTGCGAGTTCCAGAAGCCCGCGGTAATGGTGCAGCCGTCACAATCCAGCGTTTCGATGCCGGGCGGGACCGCTACCTTCTGCCAGTCGCCGGCCGCGGCGATGGTGCTGCCCTCGATGAGCACCACGCCGTTGCGGATGGGCGCGGCGGTCGGGTCGGGCCAGATGGTTCCATTTACCAGCGCAGTCATCAGTCACGCCCCGATCGGAAAACGCATCATGCTCTGTTGCTCCTTCGAGAGCGATTCCCAAACCACGCGCGGTATGGAACCGGACTCGCGGCTATCGTCCGTATACCATTGCCGCACGTAGCGGATGGTGGCCAGGGCGCGCGGCGTGCCGGTGGTGTTGGGCGTGCCGCGATGCAGGGCCCATGGGTGGCGAATCAACACATCGCCAGGCGTCAGTGGAACCGCCTCGATCCCGATGCGTCCCTCCCCTACCGCATCGAGAGCCGCCGCTCTCGGCATCCGGTGCGTGCCGGGCGCGATCTCGATAGGCCCGTTTTCGCCGGCGATCTCCACCAGGGGGAAACTGACGGCCAGCATGTAAGGCGGCAGCGCCAGATCCGGATTCTCCTCGAACAGCGGCCTCTGGTAATCGGCGTGCATCGCCTGGCAGATTGAGCCCCGCAGCGGCACATCGCAATACCACTGGTCGGCTACCACGCGCGCACCCATGGCGGCGGTTACGATTCTCAATACCTCCGCATCGAAGAATAACTCCGGCGCGAAGCACGGTGGATGGAACGGCAACGGCAGACAATAACGATGCGGCCCGCGATTGGGCCTGTCCGTGTTTTTGTCCAGGTAATCCAGCAGGACCGGCCGGAATCCTTCGCGCACCGATTCGATTATGCGCCGGCTGAAACGCGAAGGGAGGATGCAGAATCCCCGGTCCTGAAGTGCGGCGATGGCTTGCGCGCCGGCGACTTCGCTCTCATACATCGCAAAGCCGCACGGCCTCTTCGAGCGACGTCATGGGATCCCGCGTAGGTACGAACTCGTGCGCGAAAAATCCCGTGAAGCCGGTGCCCACAATCGCTTCTGCCACCGCGCGCCACTGCAATTCCTGCGTGCCGTCCAGTTCGTGCCGGCCCGGAACACCCCCGGTATGAAAGTGCGCGATGTACTGTATATTCTGCCGGATGGTGCGGATAATGTCGCCTTCCATGATCTGCATGTGATAGATGTCATAGAGCAGCTTCACCCACGGTGAATCCACGCGCTTCATCAGTTCCACGCCCCAGGCGGTGTGGTCGCACTGATAATCATGGTGGTCGATCTTGCTGTTGAGCAGTTCCACGCAGATCGTGACGCCTTTGTCTTCGGCGCGTCTCTTCACGCGGTTGAGGCCGATCGTGCAATTATCCAACCCCTCGGCATCCGCCTGGCCGCGCCGGTTGCCCGAAAATGTGATCACGTTCGGCACGCCCGCCGCCGCCGCGCGCGCGATGTTCTCCTCCATCTCGCGCACCAGGCGGTCATGATTCTCTTTGCGATTGAAGCCGTCGCCTATGGTGCCCGCGCCGGGCGTCATGGCCGGGACCAGCCCGTACTTCTGCACGGTAGGCCATTCCTGGTAGTCCACCAGATCGATGCCCTTCAACCCGATGCGCGCGCCTTCCCGCGCCAGGTCGTCCAGGCTCATCTTTCCGTAGCACCAGCGCGCCGCGGATTGTTTCAAACGGCCCTTCAACGGGGCCGCCTGCGCGTCCCGGGCGGATATGGCCGCCGCCGCGCCTGCCAGGCCAAAAACGGTTCTGCGTGTCATAGCTGTTAGAATCATAAGATACACCCTCTCCGCTATGAGCACCAGTGAGGAACGCCGCGACGCCTTAGTTGACGCTCTCGAGACCCGTATTCTGGTGATCGACGGCGCCATGGGGACCATGCTGCAACAGCAGCACCTCACCGCCGCCGACTTCGGCGGGCCGGCCTACGAAGGCTGTAACGAAATTCTGCTGAAAACGCGGCCCGACGTGGTGTCCGGCATCCATCGCGCCTATCTGCAAGCGGGCGCCGACATCATCGAGACCAATTCCTTCAACGGTACCAGGAGCGACCTGGTGGATTACGCCGTCGATGGCGAATCGTACGGCTTGATGGTCACCGCGGCCCGTCTGGCCAGGCAGGCAGCCGATGAGTTCTCCACCGCGCGCAAGCCGCGCTTTGTGGCTGGCTCGATGGGGCCCACGCGGAAGAGCATCACCATCAGCCGCACCATCACGTTCGATCACCTGCAGCAGGATTACTACGATCTGGCCAAGCCGTTGATCGATGGGGGAGCGGATATCCTGTTGCTCGAAACCTGTCAGGATACGCGCAACATCAAGGCCGGGCTGCTGGCCATCCGCCGCCTGGCGCGGGAACTGGGCCGCCCCCTCCCGGTCATGGTATCCGGCACCATCGAAACCATGGGCACCATGCTGGCGGGCCAGACCGCGGATGCCTTCTATGCCTCCCTCGAGCATGCGGATCTGCTCTCCATCGGTCTCAATTGCGGCACCGGCCCGGAGTTCATGACCGACCACCTGCGCACGCTCAGCGAGATGGCCTCCACGCGCGTTTCCTGCTATCCGAATGCCGGCCTGCCGAACGTCGAGGGCGAATACAACGAAACACCGCAATCGTTCGCCGAGCAGTTGGATCGGTTCGTGGCCAACGGGTGGCTGAATCTCGTCGGCGGATGCTGTGGCACTACCGCCGCGCACATCCGCATGGTGGCGCAGATGGCGGAAGGCCGCAAACCGCGCCCCGTGAAACCGCGCAGCCACCGCGCCTATTACTCCGGCATCGACCTGGTGGAAGCCGAGGACAGCAATCGCCCGCTGATCGTCGGCGAGCGCACCAACGTCATCGGTTCGCGGCTGTTCAAGAACATGGTCGCCGAAGAGAAGTGGGAAGAAGCCACCGAGATCGGACGGCGCCAGGTGAAGAACGGCGCGCACATTGTGGACGTCTGCCTGCAAAGCACCGAGCGCGACGAGATCAAAGACATCCCGCTGTTCTACGAGAAGCTCATCCGCAAGATCAAGGCGCCGGTGATGATCGACACCACGGACCCGCGCGCCGTCGAGTTGGCCCTGACTTACTGCCAGGGCAAGTCGATTGTCAATTCCATCAACCTGGAAGACGGGGAAGAGAAGTTCGAGCGCACCTGTCCGATCGCCAAAGCGTACGGTGCGGCCGTGATTGCCGGATGCATCGACGAAGATAAGCAGCAGGCGCAGGCATTCACGCGCGAGCGGAAACTGGCGGTCGCCCGGCGTTCGGTCGGGCTGCTCACCCGGAAGTACGGCATCCCGCCGGAAGACATTATCATCGATCCGCTGGTGTTTCCCTGCGCCACCGGCGACGCGAACTACATCGGCGGCGCGGTGGAGACCATCGAAGCCGTGCGGCTGGTCAAGGAGAACATCCCGCACGTGAAGACCGTGCTGGGCATTTCCAACGTCTCTTTCGGCCTGCCCGCCGCCGCGCGCGAAGTGGTGAATTCGGTTTTTCTGTACTACTGCACCAAGGCCGGACTGGACCTGGCCATCGTCAATGCCGAAAAGCTGGAGCGTTTCGCCTCGATTCCGGAAGACGAGCGCCGCCTGGCCGAGAACCTGCTTTTCAATACGCCGCCCGCCGACGCGGACGACGATCTGAAACTGGCGCCCGAAGATTGGCGCGAACAGCCGCCGGAGCAGCGCGCGGCCATCAATCAATTCCACATCGCCGCCATCAGCGAGCACTTCCGCAAGGCCGGCGCGCGAGTCAAGGTCCGCGCCGAGGACCTGCCCCTCGACCAGCGGCTGGCCAACTATATCATCGAAGGCACGAAAGACGGCCTGATCCCGGATCTCGACCGCAAGCGCGCCGAGGGCGCCTCCCCGCTCGAAATCATCAACGGGCCGCTGATGGCCGGCATGGCCGAAGTCGGGCGGCTGTTCAACAACAACGAACTGATCGTCGCCGAGGTGCTGCAATCGGCCGAGGCCATGAAAGCCGCCGTCACGCATCTCGAGCAGTTCATGGAGAAGGCGGATTCGGCTACGCGCGGCAGGATTGTCCTGGCCACCGTCAAGGGGGATGTACACGACATCGGCAAGAATCTCGTCGAGATCATCCTGAATAACAACGGCTATCGGGTGATCAACCTGGGCATCAAGGTGGCGCCCGATGTCCTGATCCGCGCGTATCAGGAGCATGCGCCGGATGCCATTGGCCTGTCGGGCCTGCTGGTGAAGAGCGCCCAGCAGATGGTCACCACGGCCGGCGATCTGAAGGACGCCGGCATTCGCGTGCCGCTGCTGGTGGGTGGCGCCGCTCTTTCCGACCGCTTCACGCGCACCCGCATCGCGCCCGCCTATGGCGATGCCGTGTGTTATGCCAAAGACGCCATGACCGGGCTCGATCTGATGAACCGGTTGATGAACCCGGCTACGCGCGACGCGGTGGTTGCCGGTCACACGCATTTCGCCGCGGCGGCGGAGCCCGTCGCCGAACCTGACGTGAAGACCGCCACGGAAGCACGCAGCCCGAAGGTGCGCACTGGCATCCCCATCCCGGCGGCACCCTATCTGGACCGAAAGCTGCGCGACGTGCCGCACCTGGCGGAAGTGTGGAGTTACATCAATCCGCACATGCTATACGGCAAGCATCTGGGATATAAGGGTAACTTCGAAAAGCAACTGGCCGCGCACGATCCCAAGGCGCTCGATCTGTTCCACAAGATGGAAGAGCTGAAGCACGAGGCCGCTGGCTTCATGCGCGTGAAAGCCGTCTGGCAGTTCTTTGCAGCCGAGCGCGACGGCAATGCTATCCGCCTGTTCGCGCCCGGCGCCGCTGATCCGCTGCATACCTTCCGTTTCGGCCGCCAGCTTCGCGACGATGGCTTGTGTCTCAGCGATTACATCCTCGATCCCGAGGATGGCAGGCGCGACCACCTGGCGATGTTCGTGGTAACCGCCGGCGCGGGCATAAGAGAGAAGTCCGAAGCGTGGAAGCAGGCCGGCGAATACTTCAAGTCACACGCCCTGCAAGCGCTGGCCATCGAGACCGCCGAAGGGTGCGCCGAGTGGCTGCACCGCCGCCTGCGCGAAGACTGGGGCTTTCCCGATCCGCCGGCCCTGACCATGCAGGAGCGCTTCACGTCGCGCTATCGCGGCAAGCGTTACAGCTTCGGCTATGCCGCCTGCCCCAACCTCGACGACCAGCAGGGCATCTGGAAGCTGCTTCGCCCGGAGGAAATCGGCGTGCGCCTTACCGAAGGCATGATGATGGACCCCGAGGCCAGCGTCAGCGCCCTGGTGTTTCACCACCCGGATTGCGCCTACTTTACGGCCAGCGAAACGCCGGAAGCAATAATGGCATAGAAGTCGGTCAGACGAGTTCGAACAGCACTTGGCCCGGTTTAACCGCATCCCCCGGCAGCACGTGGATGGCCTTCACCACACCGCCGACCTGGGCCGTTACCTGGTTCTGCATTTTCATGGCTTCGATGACCAGCACCGGATCGTGCACCGCAATGCACTGGCCGGCCGAAGCCATCACGGCGACCACCAGGCCGGCGATCGGGCTGCGGCAAATGGCATCCTCCGGCAGCCTCTGCGCCGGCCGGGCCTGCAGCACGGCTGCGGGGATGGCAAAGTCCGGCTCGCTCGCCGCAGCCGCTCCTGCCGGGACTTCCATCAGCCGCTCGACCGGTTCCGGCGCCCAGCGAGCCAGGGGCTCGGTCAGTGTATGCGATGCTTGAATCTCGGTACGGCCATGGCGGGCCCACGCGCTCTCCGTACCCGCACCCGCGGCGGCGGCCTGTACCTTTTCGGGCTCGTTGCCGGCCCCATCCTCCTGGTTGGCCATCGCAATCCTCCGATTCCTACAGCGGAATCAGTCCATGTTTCTTCTGTGGACGCCAGTCGCGCTTGGTGGCCAGCGCGTCCAGCGCCTCGGCGATCTGCGCGCGGGTCTCCGCCGGCTCGATGACATCATCCACCAGCCGCTGGCTGGCCGCCGCGTAAGGCGTGGCAAACGTCTCCGAGAACTGTTGCACCAATTCACGGCGGCGGGCGCCGTTATCGTGCGTGGACGCCAGCTCGTGGCGGTACAGCACCTCCACGGCCGCTTCCGATCCCATGACCGCGATCTCGGCGGAAGGCCACGCCAGCGTGCAATCGGCGCCCAGATCCTTTGAGCACATGGCGATGTACCCGCCGCCGTAAGCCTTGCGCAGGATCACCGTGACCTTGGGCACGGTGGCCGCCGAATAGGCGAACAGCAGCTTGGCGCCGTGCCGAATGATCCCGCGGTATTCCTGATCGACGCCGGGCAGGAATCCGGGAATATCGACGAAGGTGACCAGCGGGATGTTGAACGCGTTGCAGAAGCGCACGAAGCGCGAGCCCTTATCGGACGCGTCAATATCCAGCGCGCCGGCCAGCACGGACGGTTGATTCGCCACTACGCCCACCGTGCGGCCGCGGATCCGTCCGAAGCCCACCACCAGGTTTTGGGCAAATTCGGCCTGCACTTCCAAAAAGTCGCCGCGGTCCACCACGCGCGTGATGATCTTCTTTACGTCGTAGGCGCTGCTGGGACTGGTGGGGATGATGTCGTTCAGATCGCCGTCATCGCGCGGCGCGCCGCCGGCATCCAGGCGCGGCGGCTGTTCGAGATTGTTGGACGGCAGGAAAGAGAGCAGGCGCTGGCAGATCTTCACCGCCTCCACGTCGTTCTCGGCGACGAAATGCACCACGCCGGATTTGTTCATCTGCGCCCGCGGTCCGCCCAACTCCTGCGCGGAAACGACCTCGCCGGTCACTTGCTTGATCACCGCCGGGCCGGTGATGAACATCTGTGCGTCGTGGGTTTGAATGATGAAATCCGTGAGCGCCGGACTGTAAGCCGCGCCGCCCGCGCACGGCCCGCAGATGAGCGAGATCTGGGGCACCACACCGGACAGCATCACGTTCTGGTAAAAGATGCGCGCATAGCCCGCCAGGCTGCCGACTCCCTCCTGTACCCGCGCCCCGCCGGAGTCGTTGATGAAGATGAAAGGCGAGCCGGTCTTGAGCGACGCCTTCATGGTGTCGGCGATCTTGGTGGCGTGCACTTCACCGGCGGATCCACCCGCCACGGTGAAATCCTGGCTGGCCACATGCACCAGCCGCCCGGCTACCCGGCCGCGCCCCGTCACCACGCCGTCAGCCGGCAGTTCCTTGCCGTCCATGCCGAAGTTGCGGCAGCCGTGTCTGGCGAACAGCCCGGCTTCGCGAAACGTTTTGCGGTCGAGCAGGAGAGACAACCGCTCGCGGGCGCAGAGCTTGCCGGCACTGTGCTGCTTCTCGAGGCGATCGGCGCCGCCGCCCAGTTGCAGGTGATCTTTCTGGCGTTCCAGGTCGCGCAGGCGGTCTTTGGCGGCGGTTTCCATCGGCTACGACGCCTATTGTAATTGGTTTCGGACATGCTTATCTGGTATGGCTGCGCCATAATTTACCCATGCGCAAACGTTGGCTGGCCGGATTGCTTCTACCGCTGTGCGCGTGGGCGCAGGATTTCCAGGCGGGTGTAGGCCGCCGCGACATCACGCCGCGCGAGCCGGTACCGATGTGGGGTTATGGAGACCGCCATGACGCGCTCTCTACCGGCGTGCTCGACCCGCTGTATGCCGACGCCCTGGTCATCGGCGCGGGCGGACGAAAAATCGCTATCGTGGGGCTGGACCTGGGCCGCGCCCCGGCGGAAGCGTCCCTCGAGCGCATCCGCCGGCGCATCAGAGAGCAGGCCGGCATTGAGAACTCCATCATCGCCGGCTCGCACACCCATCATGGGCCGGTGCTCGAATTGACCGATCAGGAGGGCAAGGGCAAGGGACGTTTCGACGCCGCGCTGCGCTATTACGGCCAGATGGAAGACGCTATCACGGCCGCGATTCTGGAAGCCAACTCGCGCCTGGCGCCGGCGCGCCTGGCGGTGGGCTCGGTCCAACTGGAGGGCTTCAATCGCAACCGTCAAAGCCACATCGAACCGAAATCCAGCGATCGCGAGTTGGCCGTGATGCGCCTCGACGATGAATCGGGAAAGCCATTGGCCATCCTGGTGAACTTCGCCGCCCATCCCACCACGCTGCCCGCCAGCATGCTCAAGTTCTCGGCGGATTATGTGGGAGCGCTGAAGAACGCGATCACCCGGGAGACCGGCGCCGCGGCTTTCTTCATGCAAGGCGCGGCGGGCGACCAGTCCGTGAATATGGGGTCGCGCCAGGGGTACCAGGCATTCGGAGAGGCGCTGGCGCACGAGGCCGTCCAATTGGCGCAATCGCTCCACCCCGAAGCGCCGCGTCACCCATCGCTCGAGTGCCGCGAGGAGCGGATGCAATTCACGTCGCGCACGGATTTCACGAATCCGCTGGTGAAAGCCGCGTATCAGAAAGCCTTCTTTCCGGAATTGATCCCTAACTACATCGACGAGTACGCGGATGGGATACGCCCGCGCCTGACCGTGGCCTTACTCAACGGCGACATCGCCATGGTAGGAGTATCCGGAGAATTCTTCAGCAATCACGCCATCCGGCTGAAGCAGCGCGCGCGTGTCCGGCAACTGTTCTTTTTCGGTTACGCCAACGGCTATCATCAGTATTTCCCGACCATCGAGGCAGTCGCGGAAGGCGGCTACGGCGCGGACCCAGCGGTATCGCCGGTCGCGGTGGGCGCCGGGGAGCGGATCATGAACACGGCTCTGATCCGCATCTATCAAATGCTCGGCCGCATCCAGACCCCATGAGCCGGCCATCATCCTGGCTGAATCGCGACGTCGCGGGAATGTGCCTGACGAGCCTGTTCGCGGACGTGTGCTACGAGATGGTGCTGGCCGTGCTGCCGGGTTTCGTAGCCGCGATCGGCGTCGCCGCGGCGGCGCTGGGATGGATTGAAGGCGGCGCCGATGCGCTGGCCAGTTTCGTAAAACTGGGCGCCGGCTGGTATTCGGATCGCCAGGGCCGCCGCAAGCCCGCGGTTTCGCTGGGATATTTCCTGTCCGGAACCGCGTTGTCCGTTCTGGCCCTGGCCGCCTCCTGGCCGCCGATCCTGCTGGGGCGCGCGGTCGCGTGGCTGGGTAAGGGAATACGCGGACCCCTGCGCGATTCCATGCTGTCCGACGCCGCATCCCCGCAGACGCGGGGCAAGGTATTCGGATTGCACCGCGCCGCCGACACCACCGGTGCGGTGCTGGGGCCGTTGTTGGGTGTCTGGCTGTTATCGGTACTGCCGCATCCGGATCGCGCGGCGCCCTATCGGGTCATCTTCCTGGTCTCGCTGATTCCCGGATTGCTGGCATTCGCCTCGATGCTCCTGTTGGTGCGCGAGCGGCTCCGCCAGCCGCAACCCGGACTCCAGTTTTGGGGATCGATCCGCATCTTGCCCGGCGCGTTTCGCCGCTGGCTGCGCGGCGTCGGCGTGTTCGGCCTGGGAGACTTTTCGCACACCTTGCTGGTTCTGGCCGCGGCGCGCCTGCTGGCGCCGGCACACGGCAACCTGCGTGCCGCGCAGATCGCCGCGCTGCTCTATGGCTTGCGCAACGCCGCCTATGCCGTCGCGGCCTTCCCGGTTGGCGCCCTGGCCGACCGCATGCAAAAGCGCACGCTGCTCTCTGCCGGCTACGCGATGGGAGCCGTGACGGGCTTTGGAGTGGCCGCCTTGTTCGCGGCCGGCGCCGCGCGTCTGCCGCTGCTGGCGGCTGTATTCGTCTGGGCGGGCGCGTACGTGGGCTTCGAGAAACCGCTGGAAGCCGCCATGACGGCGGACTTGGTCCCCTCCGGATCGCGCGGAACCGCCTACGGCGTTTTGGGGAGTGTCAACGGGGTCGGCGACCTGCTGGGCAGCGGAATGGTCGGCATGCTGTGGACGCTCGTCTCGCCGCAGGCCGCCTTTGCCGCCGCCGGCGTGCTGATGTTGGCCGGGGCGGCACTGGTGCTCCTGACCGCGAAGCGCTCCTGATGGTGCAATTGCGGTAGAATTGTTGAATCGGGCCGTGGCGCAGCCTGGCTAGCGCGCTTGCTTGGGGTGCAAGAGGTCCCGAGTTCAAATCTCGGCGGCCCGACCAAATTCCTCAAAGACTTACGATACTAACCCTCCGTTGACCTTCGGTTTGGAGTCCAACTGGAGTCCAAATATGGACGCCGGACGGCCGCTTCGTTGCCCCACGAAAAACACTCCTCCAACTTCGTGGCGACTCTCCCGTGCTTTGTGTGCGGAGGCTTTCTTGAATCCGTTTTGCTAGATCAATGCCGTTCATGCCAGGCATCACCACGTCGGAACGCAGCATCTCGACAGCCGTGGTGTTTGTCCTTCTGAAGGCGCAGAGCTTCCTCGGCGTAGCTGGCCAGCAATACCTCGTAGCCGCCGAGACTTAAGATCTGTTGGCACTATCGAAAGCACTGGCGGTTGATCGTCCACCAGTAGGATAGTCTGCATAAGACGTGGCGCGGTTCGTCAATAACGGCTTTCCAACAGGTTTGCATTTTCGAGTACGTGCGGGCAGTCGTGGCGTCGTGCAACGTTGCCAAAAGCGAACTTTGGCGATGTCCAGCCACTTCAGCGGCGGTGACTGCAAATCGATATTGCGGATTCAGTATGACGGAATCCCCACCGTTGGCAGTTCAGATGTGGCCAATCGACCCGGTTCGTCCCGTACGCCCGTGACCCGCGCAAGAACGATGCCGCAGTGGCGGCCTGTGCAGGTCTGCGATGTCCCATCGTTCAACACTTCCGACGGTCAGTGCGGCGAAGACTTCGAGTATTCAGACGCTCAGAACCGGAAAAGGCGAGTCCCGAACCAGGCTGTAGGTGAGGTCCCGCAGGCGGCCCAGAGTGCCGCTTTGAGGCCTTCGTCCGATGATCAGCGCGTCCGCGGCGGCCCGGCGTGCCGCGTTCAGCAGGGACTCTTTCACGGGACCAATGGCGATGCGGATCTCTGCCTGGCACGCCGTGGCCCTCAGAAGCGCATCCAGACGCTGGCGCACGTTCGGCTCGGCATCGCCCGGCGCAGCGTGGATGACAAAGAGCTTCGCCCCCACCGCTGCCGCTTCACGGCTGGCAATACGCAGCACGCGTTCCGAGTCCTGGCTCAATCCTATTGCACAAACCCACGTGCGGTGCTCCAGCGGCCGCGGGGCTATTGTCGCGGCGTGTTGGGTCGTCATAACGGGGCAATCGGCGTCGTTCAGCACTTTTGCCGTAGTGGACCCGAGGAGCATGCGGCGGAACCGTCCGGCGTGCGTGGGCATGACAACGAGATCGAATCCGCCGGTCCTGGCCGTCTCGGCGATTTGCGCCGCCGCTTCCCCTGTACGCAGAATCCTGGCGCAGTCAGCCGGTGGAAACTCAGACCGGAGAAACGAATCGAGTCTTTCCTGCGCGATGCACAGGTGGTCTTCGGCAACCTCCCGCAGGTTTCGGACAAGCAGCTCGAATCCGTTGTTGCCGTAAAGATCGCAGACGTGCACCAGGGTCACGCGGGCGCCGAACATCTCAGCAGCCCGCTTCACGTACGCGGCCATGGCTTCGCACGATAGCGAAAAATCCACCGGAAAGAGGATCTTCTCGATCATCATATGCTCCACTATTCAAAATTGTAAGCGCCTGCACACCCGCTCACGTTGTTATGCACATTACTTACGATACTCAAAATCCGCGGCAGCAGGACTGATTCAATGCTGGTTTGTTGACGACTGAAATCACGAGCTGGTAGTCGGCACCGATGTGCCCACGAGGTCAACCGTAGCAGGACGCGGCTAACACCACCACTCACAACCGTGGCCCTGGCGCTTTGGGCTTCCGACCAACCCTTGCATCAATCATCCGGACCACCCCTTGTCTTTCCACCCTTCTCCACTGCGCCAGCCGCGCCTCCAAGTCGTCATCCTGGAGAGTCTTGACGCCGGGGTTCAAGACGTAGTCGGCGGAGCGTAGCCGGATGGCCGGCGGCATCCCTGGATCTACCATGAACGTCAACAATGTCGCCGCGGCGGGTCCCGACATTGCTGCAAGCGGGCCGTGGCTCCAAGAGGGTGATGATTGCGGTTAGCTTCGGAAGCGCTTTTCAAGCTGGACGCGCGTCGAGTGCCCGGAGACCAGCGGCGCTTGCCAGTGTCTGGAGTCGCAAAGCAAGGATCTGATCCTCACGCAGCGTAAGAGATGAACACTCGCAACGCCATGCTGTCCATTATCTCCGATGCGTCCGTTGAAAGGGGTAAGCCTTGTGACTTGGCGCGCCGAAAACGGACTGGAGCTTTACAGCGGGACCGCATCCGCGCTATCGATCCGGACTCGCCTTCCTCCTGGCCCACATCTCGCTCGCGAAATTCGTACACGGTAGGCAGGCGGCTGACGCGGATCGACCGAGCAGCGAAGCGTGGGAGCCTCTTGTGTGCACCAGTCCCAATCATCAATAGCGGCCGTTGCTCCCGCGCCCGGAGCGGTGGCCCAGGTACGGCTGGATGGCGCGGTCGCGGGCGGCGTCCAATTCCGGGTATGGTGTGCCTTCCGGCAGGGCCTCGAGTGCCTGCCGGATGCTAGACGCTTACAGTTGAGCAGCTCGTCGGCAGGATCGTGCTTTCCGCTCTTCCAGTCCGCCAGTCGTTGCTCCAGATCGGTGCGTTCCGTTCAAAATGAGGATGCCGAAACTCTGCGACCTCCTTTGTGCTCGCTTTGATTTCGTGGTACATTAAGACCAGTTCTCCCCACCGAGCGGCCCGATTTGGGCGCGCCACTCTCTGCCGAGAACAGGGAGTGGTTGCATGAACACACAAGACCCACGCACCCACGCTGGAGTGTCAGCCCGCGCCACCAAAATACTGCCCATGATGTTGAGACTTAATGGATGGAGTGCAATCACAAACCATGGAACCGGACTGACTACGCTGGCAAAGTTGGGTCGAAAGAAGGAAAAATGCTGGATTAGGCGCGAAAGCGCCGGCGGCGGTCTATCGCGGCGTTGTCGCCGCGTTGCTCGCGTCGCTAATGTTCGGATGCCGGCCCGTACCGATGGTCCGCGGCTCTCAAGCCGCTCGTCTCCCATGAGCTGAGCCCCAGGTCGGCATCCTGGTATGCGAGTTTGGCGGGTAGCTTCTTGGGAAAAGCCGCCCACACAACGGGGAGGTTGAATGCGCACACGCCTTGTGAAGCGGCTTTGTATCGCGGTTCTATTTGCGGCCTTCGTTTTGTCGCCATGGATAGCGGACTACGAGTTCCCATTGAGGCTAGTAGTCTGCGCGGGCGCCGCGGTTGTGGCTGTTCAAGCGTTCCGAGCGGCCAGGCGTCCTTGGACGACCGTTTTCCTTGTGGTCGCATTTCTGTTCAATCCGGCAATTCGGCTTTTTCCGCTCGATGGCGGATTCGGCCTGTCTGCCATTGTGTTCGCCGCTGGCGCATTCGCAGTGTCATTGAGCGTACTGAAGTCCCAACCGCTGCTCTCTATACCGTCCATCACGGATCGGAATCCAGGCAGTGAATCGCTATGACAAAGGATAGGATTTGTGTGCCTCGATCGTGCCGCGAGCAATGGTGCGTTCCTGGCCGGGAGCCGGCCCTCATGAAAAACATCAAACTCGAAGTGACCTTACAGGAGTTGTTGCTCGTAACCACTCTGATGTCGGATCAGTTGTTCCGCCGGGAGTTCATCGACCCGAAAATGCCGGGCTACAAAGGTGACCCTGCGGAATTGGCGATGGGCAAGGAACTGGTTCTCCGCTTGAGGTCCATAGTCCGGCAAGTTTCGGATTCGGCGGCTGTCCCGTCATCCGGGCGCGCTCCCAGTCACCTTTCCCCCACCCCGAATGGAATTCCAGATGCCGTTTGAAGAGTTCATGCCTCGGGCTTTCACCGCCGTCTCAGTGCGGGCCCATGCTCCTGCCGCCTCGGGCATCTACGGCGTCTCCAACGCACGAGAGTGGATCTATATCGGGCAGACCGATAACATACAGGCCTCGTTGTTGCACGCGCTGCAGCAGAGCGATTCGGCGATCCTCAGAAGATACCCTACAGGATTCGTTTTTGAGCTCTGCATTTCTGCTCAAAGGCCGGCCAGGCAGAACCGGCTGATTCTGGAGTACGAGCCGGTGTGTAACAGACGGTTGGCAGGGAGCGAGACAGGCGGCAGGGCATGATGGAGATCTCAACAGAACGAACCCGGGACAGCGCGGTGAAGGTCCGGTTCTTCCTCACCGGATTTACCCAGGCCGCGGGCATTCGCATCTACGCGTTTGAGGGCAGGGACCAGGCGGGGCGGATTGGCTACACGGTCGAAGTGGATCTGGCTCTGATTCTAGGTTATGGAATTCGAATTCAGGAGCTTCCTTTATTGTGCCGCGAACTCTTGCAGCAGGGGGCGCAACCTGAGGGAGAAAAGGCGTTCGTTTTCACGGAACAGCGAATGCGCAACCACGCCGAAAAACTCTCCGCGGCGCGACAGGACGCCGAACGCCGGAAGAAGCCGCCGCGGCATCTCGAGAGCCCGGCCCCGGAGATGAGTTACCGGCCCCCTTTCCGTTGAGCGTATTGACGACAGCGCGTTCCGATAACCACTACCTCAGTTTGAAGTCACGCCTTGGCGCCGCAGCGTATCTCCCAAGGGGGATCTTTGCCGCGCTATGAGGACATACACGCCGGGCCTGCCTCTGGTTCGCATCCAGGACTATCTTGGATCGGTAGACCCGGATGTCCAGAAAATCCACGCCCGAAGAGGGGTATACTCGCTAACGAAGAAAACCCGCATTCCATATCACGCTGGACTAAAACACGACGGATCAGATGGAGGCACTATCTACGAAGGAGAGCGCCGATAAGGTCGAACTAAAGCCAGAGACATTGCTGCCGTACGCGATGCAAATCGCTTCCGTTGACTCTGCTGGCGAGCCGTTGCAGCGCGAAGATCAGCCGTTCCTGTGGTCGGACGGCTTTCCCGACAAGATTGCGCAGCTCCGCAACGGGGCTACCATCTCGGAGCTCTATTCCGGCAAGCGGCCCATCCATGTGCCGGACGGCCTGATTCATGACTGGATTGGCGCTATCTGTGTTCCAGGTGCGACCATCGAAAAGACTCTGGCGCTGGTGCAGGATTACGACAACCATAAGAATATCTATTCGCCGGAGGTGATCGGCTCAAGGCTGATCGGCCGCCAGGGAAATGATTTTCAGATTTACCTGCGGCTACGGAAGAAGAAGATCATTACAGTAATCCTCGATACGGAACACGACGTGCGATACTTCCCGGTCGATTCCAAACGGTGGGCTTGCCGCTCCCACACTACACGGATCTCTGAGGTAGAAGACGCGGGCAAGCCGACGGAGAGAGCGCTGCCTCCGGATAGTGGCTACGGATTCTTGTGGCGGCTCACTTCATATTGGCGATTTGAGGAGAAAGACAACTGTACGTTGATCGAGTGCCGGGCCATCTCCCTGACACGCGACATCCCGAAGGCGCTGGGGTGGATCATTCAGCCGATGGTTCTCAAACTGCCCAGGGAATCCTTGAAAGCCACGCTCGAAGCAACGCGCCGCGCTCTTACCGCTAATAAGGATCGCGCCTGAAAGAGAGTACAGCTTCAACCGGTGGGAGGGCGGGCACAGCACGACAGCGGCTCCCGGTCGAGTGTCCGCCCATAATCGCAGCGTTCTCGAATGGACACACCCGGCGGGCTATCCACCCCGTCCAGCAGCGCGGGACGCCCTGCGTGCTTATAGCGTCAACTGGCGAATATAATCGCAGATTACCAAAAGCTGGCGCTCGTCCATCCGGCCTATCACATTGCGAATGACGGAGCCTAACACACTCGTTGTGGCGGCCATTCCCAGGTTCGCCGACTGCTGGGTCACAAAACCGGCCTCGGCTACTTTTAGCGGCCGCAGAAAGAAGTAGTCCATGCCGCTGTCGGTCAGTTCGACGACGACATCCGCCAAGGCATTGCGGTATGGCTTTCGGTCCTTCGCCGTTTCGATGTCATGCAGGACCCCAAGAGTCTTTGTCCGAAGACTCTCCGAATGATAGAAGCGGAGAAAAGGCTTCGACGGTTGTTTGGTTTTCCCGGAACGTCCGCCGGGCCGCGCAGACGATGCTTTGGGAGCCTTCTTGGCGCGGACCCTGGCTGCGCCCGTCGAGGTTTTCTCGGGTTGCGCCTTGGCCGCGCGCTTCAATGAGGTAGTCATCTTATCCTCCTCTGGGATTCGGCGCGGAAAAACCAGCCGCTGCCTACACCGAACTGAGTTTTCAATCAGTTCGTCCCAATGCGCTGCTTCAAACGCCCTTCCGGCGCACTTGGATGCGCGCCGGGGTGATCTTCAAGCCCTTGCCTTTGGAACTCTCGATCGTGCCGGGCTGTAATCGCCGCCTGCGCCTTCGGCACGCCTGTCCACCGGTCCGTCGTGATCTTGAAACACGGCACCACTCCGTGCTTCTCGAAGAGAGAGCGGACCACCTGTTCGGTCACGATTGGCCCAAGGTCGCTGATTTTCATGCTCATCTGAAGTCCTCTTTCCGCCCTCCAGTGAGCGTCGTCGGCCGGTCATGCCGCCGGCCAGACCGAACTGCAAAACGTTACCAGCGTCTTCGGCCAGCGCCGTGGCCGGCGCTACGCTCCGTTTTCGGGCGGGCTTCGTTGACATTGAGCGTGCGCCCCTGGTGATCGACGCCGTTCAGGGCGGCAATCGCCTTCTCGCCTTCGCTGTCATCGGGCATTTCTACGAATCCGAACCCCCTGGGCTGGCCGGTGTCGCGATCCGTGCAGAGGTTTACCCTTTCCACGGATCCATAAGCTTCAAACAGAGACCGGATGCTTTCCTCGGTCGTCCCGAAATGGAGGTTTCCGACGTAAATGTTCTTCACAGGTGCACTTCTCCTTTCCGATTTGAAGGCGGCTAATTTGAGAGGTTGACGAAAGTAGCGGACGCGCTAGGAAGGTCGGCCTAAATTGGCAGAAACATCAAATCACCCGTATGATACCACAGTGGTGGTCGGATCGCCGGAAAAACTTCCGCGCCGGCTGGCGGGGGCTGTCGAGACTCAACCGGTCCCGGCGCTCTCCCGCTGATGCGCACCGGTCTCAGTATTGATTAACAGCCTGAGGCGGTGAAACTCGGCGATTGTCTCGGTCACCGTTTTGCCCTTCACTTTATGTGTGAGACGATAAAACGGCCCGGGTCCGGATCATTTTTCCGGTGGCAACGAGAGCGCGCATTGCCGTAACCGCCACCGGTTGTGGTGATGGACCCAGCGCGCATATCGCCCAATTGCGAGATCTACAGTTGAATCGCGGAGCGTTGCGCTTCGAGAGCTGGTAAAGCTTCCGAGATGGACATGGACAATACCCAAAATGGTGCGCCGCCAAATGTTAGGGTGCGCGACATAAATGAGCACGATTCACGCGGCCAGTGAGCGAGCTGGCCAGTAGTCCTCGAACTTGCCGCTGAGATGTATGCAGCGCAGTGCGATCGCGTTGGCGCCGCCGGACTGTCCAGAACATCCCGGATTGCTTGAGACGAGATCCAATGAGTGACTTACGCGCGGCCTCCGATGGCTCCCGCGAAGGTCGTGGGAGCGGGTGCTTTCTCGCTGCGCGCCAGTTGTCCCCCAGTTGTCCCTGAGTTCTGCCGGCAGCGCCTTGCAGTTCGGCCGCCACCATGGGTAATTGCGTGCCATCCATTTCGATCTACATCCGTAGAACAGCTGCTCTCAGGATTTCGGGAGACTCCAGTGTCGCAGCAGATCCCAAATGTACACTCGCAGCATTAAGCTGCTATCCTGGATAGAGGATTTGAATCCTGCCATGCCTGCCGGGTATTGCGCCGGTTAGCCGCCTTCAAATTCTGGGATGGAGGTTCTTTGAAGGACGTTTTCAGGCTGCAATCCACGAGGTTCGCCCCGGCGGGCAATAACACACGGTCCTTTCAGCGCTTGCACGGAAGCGGTGTTGTCACGACGGGACGGGGCCGGGACATCCTGGTCGAGTATCACTTGTGTTTTCCGAAGAACGACCCGCATGGTCCGGATCAGGATCCTTCGAAATCCAGCCCCAACGAGTTTTCAGGGCAGGTTTGGTGTCCATACGACGGATCATTTGTGAGTGTGCACGCCGGTAAAACGCTGACTCTACGCTTGGCGGACGGAAGGCGGCTCCGCTTTTTTCACCAGGATCAAGACGGCGGCATTGCCGTCACCGAATGGCTCGGCTGATCCGTTCTCCCGGTCTGGCTGCACGCTAATGGCAGCGAGCGCTCCTTCGGCGCGACCCTGTTTTTTGCGCTTCGGCCAGCGCGCGGGTGGCATAGGCACAAATCTCGCTCCGAACCGGCGCCTCGAAGCTCGAGGCCAGATTTTTGCATCCTCAAATGTAAGCCTCAAGAACGAGTGCGGCTGGAATTCGAAGCGGACCGGGAGGATGAATCGTCCTCGAGCCACAGGCGGAAACCGGTTTCGTGACTCTTGCGGAGGTTGCGAATCTTGCCGCGAACCGTCACGAGGCGTTCACGGTCACCGCTTGGCTGCCGCCTTTCGAGCGTCAGCAAATACTCCTGCTCGCTGGACATAGCGGCCGGCCGCAGAGTGGGTGCGTCTCCTAAGCAACGTTACTAATTGGTATAAGAACGTGGGCGGAGCCTGATTCGGCGAGTCCGGCCGGGAGGTCTCCGGCCAGTAGACGTTGCCGTCAAACAGCGAGTGCGCGTGGTGGATCAACGCGCGATCGGACCAGACCGCGCTGGCGTCAAACTCGAAATGTGCGGTGGCGCTGCGGCTGCGTCCGGCTCTGTTGGTGCCCATCACGGCGCCAATACGATATTACAATCCGAAAATGTAGATGAATCTATAGCGGCGATTTCCCCAGAGTTCGACAAATATTTACTACTTTCCACCATGCCGCAGTAAATCGTTGCGATGCGAGCAGTTGAAAGTAGGTCACTTACCGAATCTCCGCAATCCGGTTTGGGGTGCAAGAAGTCCCGGGTTCAAATCCCGGCGGCCCGACCAACTTCTCAGTGCTGCACCGGCAGTACCGTTTCCATCTTGGTCATCCGCCCGCCGACCGTAGCCGCCACACCGTAAATACCGTCAGCCAGGTTAGTTGGTACCGTGACATTGATCTGGTACACCCCGGCGATCGTCATGCCCGCATATTGCACGGGCGCTATCTCGCCGCCGACGGTCACGGCGATCCCGTACTCATCGGCGAGAGGCGCCGGCGTGGCCAGCAGCAGTCCGGGGACGATCGGCGGAGATGTCTGTCCAAATCCGGAGCCCCACAACAGAATCGTCTCGCCCGGCCGCGCCGGAGTGGCCGGCGGCGGTCCGGGTAGGAGGTCCGGCGGGCCGATGAGCGAGTAGTCCGCGTGCTGCGCCCGCAGCCAATTCCGGCCGCCCAGCGGCAGGAAGAAGAAAGCCGGCTCGGCATCGTCGATGGTCACCGCCACGGGCTGGCTCGGCCCCCCGGGCGCGAGCACCTGCAAGACTCCCGCGCCTAAGGTGACGCCCTCCGGCACCTGGAAGTTCACCTGCGACGGACTGATATAGGACACCGGGGCCGGCACGCCGTCTATCTGGACGCCGGTCCCGTCGAGTGAAAGAGGCATGCTGCTTCCTGAGAAATCCGGTGAGGTCCATGGGCGAATCGTGGTGGCCAGATTGGTTCCAAAGACGGATGCCCAGGAGCCGCGCAGCAGGGGCTGCGTGTAGGCTGCGGCATCCACCGCGCCTCCGTTATTGAGCGCGGGAAGGCCGCTGCCATCGGCCGCGAAGAGGAAGTACTTCAGAGCGAACAGCGCCGCGCCGCCGCCTCCGTGGAACAGCAGGTACACATCATGTATGCCGCTGGCTTGAACCGGGCAGGTGGCCGTCGTCCACCCGAACCAGTCGCCGGTAACTGGCACCGTACAACTTCCCGCCGCCGGCCCGGAAAGACTGTCGAGATGCACATCGATGGTGCCGCCGATGCCCGCGCTGGCGACGTTCGCCTCCATGTGTGTGGCGCCGTTTCCGAAGTCCACCTCGTGGTACGACACCCAGCTGCCGTTGTAAACGTAACCCACCACCTGCGTGCCGTCCCCGCCCAGAGTAAGCTGAATGTTCGAATAATCGTCGTAGTTCTCGGCCCGGATCACGCCCAGGCCGTTGCGCGGCGGCAGTACCTCGCCGTTCACCTGCACCTGCCCGCTGAGCCTGATGTCGGCGGACGAAGCACCCACATCGATCTCCACCGCGCCTTTCTCCACTACGAACTGGTTGCTGCGGACATCCCAGAAGCTCAGATCCGAGACCGGCAGGGAGAAGGTCACTGTCTTCGTGTCTCCGGGATTCAAAGTTACACGGACGAAGTCCTTCAGCTCCCGAACCGGCCGCTGGACTTTCGACCCCAGCGCGTGTGTGTAGAGCTGCACCACCTCATCGCCGGCACGCTGGCCCGTGTTCACCACGTCCACACTCACTTGAACCGTGTCGTTCGGACCGGCACTTTGTGGCGCGATCGTCAGGTTGCGGTAATCGAAGGTAGTGTAGCTTAAGCCGTAGCCGAACGGATACAGCGGCTGGCCTTGGAAATACCAGTAAGTGCGGCCCTTGCGAATATCGTAGTCCGCCATGGGTGGAAGGTCTGCCACGGAATTGAACCAGGTCATGGTCAGCCGGCCCCCCGGATTGTAGTCTCCGAACAGCACATCCGCCAGGAAGTTGCCGGTTTCCTGGCCGCCATGGGTGGTGTAGAGAATAGCCCGCACCCCGCTGTTCTGCTGCGCGGCGGTGATCGCGAGCGGGTAGCTTGCCATCACCACCACGACGGTCCTCGGATTTGCCGCGGCGACCGCCTGGATTAATTGGTCCTGGGCCGGCGGCAGGATGATGTCCGTGCGATCCAACCCCTCCTTGCCATTGATCGTGGGGCTGTTGCCGACCACTACCAGGGCCACATCCGCCTGTCGCGCCAAGGCCGCCGCGCGCGTGGTGCCGTCCGAGATGGTGGTGAGTTGAAATCGCTGGGCTGTGCTGCCGTTCGCCGGGCTGACGGTCAGCCCGCCGGAACTGCCTGCCGTGACGTAGCGGCCGTCAGAGTAGACCAGGGCCACGTCGCCGCCGGCCAACGGCTCCACGGTGAAACAGTAGCCTTGCGCCCACGAGGACGGGTCGGAGTCGCCGAAGACTACTGCGGCTTGGTCATCTGTGTCTAAGTAGTAGCCGCTGGTGGATCGAATCGTCGTGCAGCCCCAACCCAGATCCTCCAGCCAAAGCCATTCCTGCGACCCCGGATTACTCGTGCTGGAAGTCGCCGTCAACGGCGCGTTCTGCACTCCTGAGCTCGTGAGCAGGAGATTGTTCGCGCGGGAACGGAGCGTAACCTGAGTCAGCGCTTCATCGAGGCTGGCACGCGCGCCGATCCGGCTCTGCATGCCGTCAAAAGCCGTGACCTTGTACGGCGGATAGCCAGAGTACCAGTCCCTCAGCACTTGATTGGCGCGCGGCCCGATCACGGCAACCTGTCCGACCGTGTTGCTGTCCAGCGGCAGGAAACCGCCGTTGTTCTTCAGCAGCACCACCGACTCGCGGCCCACCTGGCGCGCCAGTGACGCATGCTCCGGGCTCATCAATGCCGAATCCGGAATCGAAGTATAGGGGACCATGGCGGGCGGATCGAATTCTCCCGTCAGAAAGCGGACGCGGAAATTCCGGCGCAGCGCCAGATCGAGGTCATCTTCCGCGAGGTAGCCCGCCGACAAGGCCGCCGATATCCACTGCGGCGCGTCATCCTCCGTAATGCTATCGACGCCGGCTTTGATCATCAGGGCCGCGCCCAGCGCCCAATCGCTGGTATATGCGTGGCCGGTGATCAGCACCGCCAGGTCCCACGCGTCGGATACCACGAAACCGTTGAATCCCCACTGGGCGCGCGCCACGTCGCGAAACAGATTCGTGATGGAGCAGGGCAGGTCGTTGATGGCGTTGTAGGCGGCCATGTAGGACTGAACGTGCGCCTCGCGCGTGATCTTTTCGAACGGCTTCAGATAATACTCGTGCAGATTGCGGGGGTCCACGTTCGAAGATCCCCAGGTGCGATTGTCCTCCATGCTGTTGGCGGCGAAGTGCTTCAGCGTGGGCACGGTCTTGTAGTAACGCGGATCGTCGCCCTGCATGCCGCGCACGTAGGCGCCGCCTATGGCGGCCGAGAGGTAGGGATCTTCGCCGTAGACCTCCTCCGTGCGTCCCCAGCGCGGGTCGCGCGCCAAGTCCACCACGGGACTCCACACCTGCAATCCCGGACTGAGCAGGTTGCGGCGATTGTAGATGCGCTCCTCGTCGCCGATAGCCGAACCCACCGCCTGGATCAGGGCCGGATCCCACGTGTGGGCCAGGCCCTCGGCCTGCGGAAACATGGTGGCGGTCTGATACGCCACGCCGTGCAGGGCCTCGCTGCCGACGTTGCGCGCCGCGATACCCAGCCGGTCGATGGCCGGCTGCGTGCTCCACATGAGCGAGATCTTCTCCGCCAGGGTAAGCCGGGAAACCAGATCGGCGACGCGCGTGTCGATCGGCACGGTGGGGTCGCGGAACGGCTGGGCTGACGCTGAGCCCAGCACAACCAGAAGCGAACTCAAAAGCAGACGGATGGGGGCCACTGCCGGCACCTCCATCGCTAAGTTTAATCTAAGACACTCACGTCTGCTTCTCTCGTCTGCTCGCGTTCCCGGCGTGCGGCGGCTCCGGCATCAAGCGCGGAACACCGGTTCAAGGGAGGAGATCCTGGTTTTCAGGGAAGCCAGTTCGGCCGCACTTAATGTCCTGGTTTAATGTGATTACCGCGGCCGTGCCGCCAGGGGACGAGCGTTTGCTCGATGTGGCCCCGGAAATTGCATCAGAGCCCCTGCCGCCGCTACCAGCATTTTGGAAATCTGCGGTCGCTCTCCTTCACATCCGCGGGCCACTTACCCCAGGGACTTCAAGGCCATACGGGCCATCCCCTGGGACTTCGCCTTGGCCAAAATCTGCGGAACGAACCCACCATTCTCCCAGGCATTTACATTGACCGGGAACAAGATGCTGTCCAGTTCCAGCGCATCCATGAGACGGAGTGCGGCCGGCGCATTATGTGCCGAGAGTCCCAGATGGCGTGCTTTGCCCTCCTTCCGGAAGGCGGGAAAGGCTTCCGCCGCTCCCCCGGGCGCCGGAATCTGATCCACATCTTTCATCCGCTACGTGGCGGGTGGCTTCCGTCTGCGACACCTCACAAACCACGATGCCGCCAAATGCAATGATGGTACATCGGATCACGCAGTTGCGTATGCCGCCGCCGCGGACAGTGCTTTCCCGGATGAGGCGGTCAGAGGAAATGCCAGGTTGTGCAGGAGTCATTTGGACCGCGGCCCCGCGCCGAGTTACTCCTGCTTAGGCCAAGTTAGTTGCTTCATGCTCACGATATCGAAGTTCTGGTCGAGGATGACCTCCTCGTCCCAGCGGTTGCGGAGGACGATCCGCCAATTGCTGCCTTGTTTACCGATGGAAGCAATACTGCTAAGGTAGTCCTGGCAGTTTGCGTGCAATGGAAGACAGCTAAATTCGTGCGACAGCGGTCTGTAACCGAGCGGGAGCTTCGAATCGAAGCCGATAACCCGCCCGAAAACCGGCACAAGCTTGTAGCCCAACTGCGAATGGTAGTCGCCCTCAAAAGTCGCGAGACCCTGCTGGATTTCGTTGAGAGAGGCAGATACCGCGGCATCCAGGCTGTCCGCATGTCCTTGCCAGGCCCTTACAAAGGGCGCGCTGGCAAAGATGACATCCACGAGACCCGCCGGATCCGCGTATGCCAAAGCGCTGTGCTCCTTGATGCCCCTGAGGTACACTCCGGTATCGCTGGGGTTGTCAGGCTCCAGATGGTGCCAAAGGTAATGCCCGGTCTTGGGATCGTAGACAACCGTCAACTCGCAGCGCTCCTTCTTGCCCTTCGGGTAGGTGATATCGAGTTTGAGGCTGGCCGCGGGAAGCGTGATGGCGCCGGACGAGTCGAACGCGGGAACCACGTCCTTCAACTCCGAGGATGCCACTGGCGACACTTGCGCAAGGAGCGGAATGCTCAAGAGGGTAAGGAACATACATTTCATTCGCATAGTTGCCTCGGCTACCTCGCGACGCGCATTTCAGATTCGCGAGCGTTCGAATTCGATGGTGTAAACGTGGCCCGCTTTGACTCTCAACGGTACGATCGGGCCGGTGGGAGACGGTAAAGGAACCGGCACGCCACCTTCCCGGATTATACGGATACGGACACCCGCAGCAAGGCGCAGCCGATGCACGCCGTCCACCTTGGGCCGCAGTGTGGCGGCCGCTGGTAGTCCGCCGCTCCAGGTGAGATCGATCTCCAGGCCCCCGCGTGCGCGCAGCCCGGTTACCGTGCCGTTGTCCCAGGCCTGCGGCAGCGCGGGAAGGATCTGAATTTCGCCGTCATGGCTTTGTAACAGCATCTCGGCGATCGCTGCGGTGGCGCCGAAGTTGCCGTCAATCTGAAACGGGGGGTGATTGTCGAACAGGTTCGGCAGTGTGGACCGCCGCAGCAATGCCACCAGGTTGTCATACGCCTGGCCGCCGTCGCCCAGTCGGGCCCGGAAGGCGATGATCCAGGCGCGACTCCACCCTGTATGGCCACCCCCGTTCGCCAGCCGCCGCTCGATGGTGGCGCGGGCCGCCCGCGCCAGGTCCGGCGTGTTCTGGGGTGTAATCCGGTCACCCGGGAATAGCGCGAACAGTTGGGACATGTGCCGGTGTCCGGGTTCCACTTCTTCGTAGTCTTCCGGCCATTCCTGGATCTGGCCGAACCGGCCGATGCGCAGCGGCACCAGTTTTTCGCGCGCTTCCGCCACCCTGGCCCGAAACTCCGCGTCGATCCCCAGAGTTTCGCTGGCCTGGATCACGCGCCCGAACAGCTCCTGGAGGATCTCGGTGTCCATGGTCGGCCCCATGCAGAGGACCGCCTTCTCGCCGGACGGCAGCCGGTATTCGTTCTCGGGCGACAACGACGGCCCGGTCACCAAATGGCCCTTGCCGTCCGGGACGAGGTAGTCCAGAAAGAACTGCGTGGCCTCCTTCATGACCGGGTAACCGCGTTCGGCCAGGAATCTGCGGTCGCGCGTGAAGTCGTAGTGTTCCGCCAGGTGGAGCGACAGCCACGCGGCGCCCATCGGCCACACGCCCCACCGCGCGCCGTCAACCGGTACGGCGTCTCCCCACAAGTCGGTGTTGTGATGCAGGACGAAGCCGCCGGCGCCGTAATAGAACCGTGCTACCTGCCGGCCGTTTTCGCGTGCCGCGTCGAGCAGGTCGAACAACGGCTCCTGCAGTTCCGACAGGTTGCAGGTCTCCGCCGGCCAGTAGTTCATCTCGGTGTTGATGTTGATCGTATACTTACTGCCCCAGGCGGGCGTCAGGCTGTCGTTCCACTTGCCTTGCAGGTTGGCGGCCATGCTGCCCGGCCGGCTGCTGGCGATCAGCAGGTATCTACCGTACTGGAAGTAGAGTGCCAGCAGGTCATCGTCCGTGGCGCCCTGCTGCACGCGTTTCAGCCGCTCATCGGTGGGCAGAGCCCGAGCCGCGGCGTCCACCGGAAGTTCGAGACGCATGCGCCGGAAAAAGTGCTGGTGGTCCGCGACGTGCGCGCTCCGCAGAGCTTCATAGGAGCGGGATGCGGCCGCCAGGTCGCGCTCGCAGGCGCGGGCCAGATCTTTCTCTCGATAATAGGTTGCGGCGGCGATCGTCAAGGTCACGCTGTCTGCCGCAATGACGTCCAGGCGATCGCCCGTGCTTTCCACATGGCCGCCCGCCGCCGCCACCTTTACCTCCGCGCGAAACCGGACTCCTGTCTGGCGCTCGCCGGGAGCGGATTTTGGCAGGGCCTGGCCCATCAGGATCAGCCGCCCCGGCGCCGTTTCCGCCGCCGCATCCGCCGCTCTGGTGATCGTGGCGTGGAACGAAATGCTGCCGGGTTTATCCGCACTCAGGTGCACGACGATGCAGCGGGCGGGAGCGGAAGCGAATACTTCGCGCAAATAGTGGATTCCGTGAGCGGTGTAGCGCACCGAAGCCACGCCGATGTCCAGGTCGAGCTGACGTCGATAGCTCCCCGGCTCGACCTCGTCGGGACCGAAATCGAGCCACAGATCGCCCAGAGGCTGGTAGACCGGGAGTGCCCTGGGAATGCTGATCATCGTTCGATCGGCCATCTCTTGCGCTTCCGCCGGGTGTCCCTGCTGCAACAGGCGCCTGATCTCCGGAACGGCCTGGGGGGCCTCGGGGTTGCTGCGGTCGCGTTTCTCGCCCGACCAGATGGTGTCCTCGTTCAGTTGCAGGTGCTCGCGGCGGGCATCGCCAAAGACCATGGCAGCCAGCCTCCCGTTGCCCACCGGCAGGGCCTGCGTCCACTCGTGGGCGGGCTGCCGATACCAGAGCTGCAGGGCACTGCCATCCTGGGCGCGGCAGCGCGCGCCCCAACCCGCCAGCATGGCTAGTACTGCGATGTTGATTAATGATAAAAGTCGCATGAGACCTTACTGAGTGTATTCCCGTGACGGCCCGCGGGGAAACTCCCTCCGCGCCGGGAGGGTTGAAAGCGGATACTCTCGTCAGGTACCGTACTTATTCGTAATATGCTGATTGCACCGGGGAGCGCTTGTAGCGTGCCGTAAGGATCTTGGCCTGTGGCGCGATCTGCTGCTAACCTTTGGCGGAAATTCATGACCCGAACTCCAGTCCCGCACGAACGACGAAAACGCCCGGTCCAAAGGCCCGCGTATCAAGATCCGTCACTACCCGCTGCCAGGCGGGTCAAAGATCTTCTGTCCCGCATGACCTTGGAGGAAAAAGCCGCGCAGATGATGTGCGTCTGGCGGGAGAAAGCGAACACCCTGGTGGATGCCGAGGGCAATTTCGACCGGCAGAAGGCGAAGAAGGCTTTCCGGCACGGCAACGGCATCGGGCAGGTAGGGCGCCCGAGCGACGCCGGAAAGGGCAGGAATGCCCGCGACACCGCGGAACTGACCAACGCCATCCAGAGGTTCTTTATCGAGAACTCCCGCCTGGGGATCCCGGTGGTCTTTCACGAGGAGTGCCTGCATGGGCACGCCGCCATCGATTCCACCCACTTCCCTCAGCCGATCGGTTTGGGGGCCACCTTCGATCCCGCGTTGGTGGAATCGTTGTACACCATGGCGGCGCTGGAGGCGCGCGTCCGCGGCGCCCACCAGGCGCTGACGCCGGTCCTGGATGTGGCGCGTGAACCTCGCTGGGGACGTGTCGAGGAGACCTTCGGCGAAGATCCATACCTGGTCTCGCGCATGGGAATCGCGGCCGTCCGCGGTTTTCAAGGTGACCGCAGTTTCCGCGGCAAAACCCGGGTGATGGCAACCCTCAAGCACTTTGCGGGGCACGGCCAACCGGAATCGGGCACCAATTGCGCCCCTGTGAACATCTCCGAGCGTGTCCTCCGCGAGGTCTTCCTCTATCCTTTCGAAGCGGCCATCAAGGAAGCCGGCGCCATCAGCGTGATGGCGGCATATCACGAGATCGACGGCATCCCTGCGCATGCCAACCGCTGGCTGCTGCGCGACGTACTGCGCCGGGAGTGGGGCTTCGCGGGGTTCATCGTGTCCGATTACTACGCCATTACCGAACTGAACTATCGCGCGGATGTACGCGGTCACGCGGTGGCGAAGGACAAGAAAGAAGCCTGCGCGCTGGCGGTGGCCGCGGGCGTCAATATAGAACTGCCCGAGCCGGATTGCTACCCGCACCTCTGCGACCTGGTGCGCAAGAAGGTGCTGAAGGAGTCCCAATTAGACGAACTCGTGGCGCCGGTGCTTCTCTGGAAATTCCGCATGGGGCTCTTCGACGATCCCTACGTGGATCCGGACCAGGCGGCCGCGATTGTGGGCTGCGAGACCCATCGCGGCCTGGCGCTGCAGGCCGCGCGCGAGACGATCACGCTGTTGAAAAACGACAGCGGCCTCGCCCCCCTCGACCCGCACCGCCTCAAATCCATCGCGGTGATCGGTCCCAATGCGCATCGAATGCTGCTGGGCGGCTACAGCAGCGTGCCGCGATACAACGTGACTGTATTGGAAGGCATCCGGGAAAAGGTCGGCAAGCAGGTGAAGGTACTCTACAGTGAAGGGTGCAAGATCACCATGGATGGCTCCTGGAACGAAGATCGAGTGGTCCCGGGCGATCCCGAGGAGGACCGGCGGCAGATCGCCGACGCGGTGAAGGTGGCCCGCGAGGCGGACGTGGTGGTGCTCGCTCTGGGCGGCAACGAGCAGACGTCGCGCGAAGCATGGTCCTGGGAGCATCTGGGCGACCGGGCCAGCTTGAACTTGATCGGGCGGCAGGAAGACCTGGCCAACGCGATCGCCGCGACCGGCAAGCCGATTGTGGCATTTCTGTTCAACGGCCGGCCCCTGGCGGTTCAACCGCTCCAACAGGCTGCGGCGGCTATCTTCGAGTGTTGGTACCTGGGCCAGGAGACCGGCCGGGCGGTGGCGGACGTGCTGTTCGGCGATTTCAGTCCCGGGGGCAAGCTGCCGATTACCGTTCCGCGCTCGGCAGGTCATCTGCCGGCGTTCTATAACCACAAGCCGATGGCCCGCCGCGGATACTTGTTCGACGATATCTCTCCGCTGTACGCCTTCGGCTACGGCTTGAGTTACACTTCCTTCGAGATTCGCAACATCCGGCTGACGAAGAAATCGATTCATGCGGATGGCGCGACGCGGGTCCTGGCGGAAGTTGCCAATACGGGCACGCGCGCCGGCAGTGAAGTGGTGCAGATGTATATCCGCGACCGCTTCAGTTCCGTGACCCGCCCCGTCAAGGAGCTGAAAGGATTCCGCCGGGTTCTGCTCGATCCGGGTCAAACGACGACTGTGGAATTCGAGATCACGCCGGAGTTGCTGGCGTTCTACGACGTGCGGATGAAGCGCACCGTCGAGCCCGGCGAATTCGAGATCATGGTTGGCAATTCATCGCGTGACTGCGATCTCGAGACCTTGATTCTGACCGTGCGCTGACGGAAACCCTCATGTCACCACAAACCCCGAAACTCAAGTTCGCCGAGAAGGCCGGGTATAGTCTCGGCGACGGTGCTGGCAACTTCGTCTTCCAGACGATGATTTTGTTCCAGCTCAATTTCTACACCGACACCATGGGCATTGCGGCCGCTTATGCCGGCAGTCTCCTGTTGATCGGACGGTTGTGGGACGCGTTTTTCGATCCCATGGTAGGGGTGCTGGCGGACCGCACCAATACCCGCTGGGGCAAGTTTCGCCCATGGGTTCTATGGACCTCGTTGCCCTGGGGGATTGCCATGGTTCTGGCGTATACCAACCCCGGCCTGGGAGCGACCGCCAACATTCTTTGGGCCTGCTGCACCAACATTCTGCTCATGACGCTCTATTCGGCCAACAACACGCCCTACTCGGCAATGACGGCCGTGATGACGGGCGACGTCAATGAGCGAACCACCCTCTCCTCGTACCGCTTCGTGGCGGCCATGATCGCGCAGTTGATCGTCGGCGGTCTGACGCTCCCTTTGGTTGCCAAGTTCGGGCACGGCAACAACTCCAAAGGCTGGCAGATGACCATGACGTTGTGGGCGGCCATATGCGTCGTCATGTTTGTGATCACGTTTCTCACCACCAGAGAGCGGATTCAGCCTGATCCCAAACAGGTATCAGCGCCACGACAAGACTTCGGTTCGCTCCTGCGCAACGGACCGTGGAAGGCCATGTTCATTCTCACGTTAGCCCACTTCGCGGTCCTGGCGATGCGCGGCGGAACCTTGTTTTACTATTTCCGGTACTACGTCAACCACGACCGGCTGTTTGACCTGCTCAACAGGGTGGGTTTGACGGCTGCCGCGGGTAGCGCGGTCAACAGCCCATGGCACAAGCTGCTGAACAGCTTTGGCCTGATCGTCGATCCAGGAGGGAGCAATGTCGCCTCGGTGGGATTCAGCCTGTTGAACATGTCGGGCCAGATCGTGACGGTGATCGGCGTGTTATGCTCGGCGGCTCTTTGCGCGCGCTTCGGGAAGAAAGGGGTGGCTCTCGCCGGCTTTTCGCTCGCGACCGTATTCATGGCGCTTTTCGTATTTGTCCCCGCCGAGTCGGTCGGAACCATCTTCCTCCTGGAGTACGTTCGCTCGCTGATGTATGCGCCGACCATTCCTCTGCTCTGGGCCATATTCGCCGACGTCGTGGATTATTCGGAATGGACCACCGGCCGTCGCGCCACCGGCATTATCTACGCCACCATTTTGTTCGCGTTGAAGACCGGTCTGAGCCTCGGCGGAGCGGCTGCCGGATGGATCCTCTCCGGATTCGGCTATCGGGCCAACGCCGCGCAGACGGCCGAGGCGCTCCTGGGGATTCGCCTGACGATCAGCGTGCTGCCGGCCATTCTTTTCCTTGTGGTGATCGCCTGCCTGGTGGCGTATCCCATCGGCAAGCGTCTGAATCTCCAGATCCAGGACGAGTTGGCGGAGCGGCGCAAGGCGTTCAACCCAGCCTGACGATGCCCGGGTCACCACACGTGGGTGGCTAGAATCCGCGGACGGCCGGAAATCCGATTGACAACCGGGACCCGCAGCACAATCTGCAGGTTCTTCTTTTGCCAGCCAGCGGGGAACTGGCGAGCAGCCTCAGCGAAGTATTCCGGATTCGTAAGGAATTCACCGGCCCCGATCGTGCCATATTGCGTCAGTCCGGCAGCGATGATGACCGGGCGGTCCGTGGCGGGATCGAGCATGCGCGACACAATCGCATAATCAATCGGGATATCCCAGTTTGGCCAATAATTCGACAGGTTCCAGCCGGTATTCTCCGGGTGCTGCCGATCAAATACCATGCCGGTATCCTGGTCGCTGTCCTTGCGGAAAGTGAAGCGGAGTTGACCGGCGGTGCGGAGGGTCCAGGGGTTGTCGAAAGCGCCGATCAGTACCGCCGGAGCGTCCCGCAGGTCGGCAAACGAAGTGGACCTCTCGGCGCGGATCCGGTACGGCTTGCCATAGCTCTCCAGGCGTGCCGTGAGGCGCACCAGGCAGACCGCGTCGTCCAAGGCGACGTACCGGTCCCGGAGGAGGACGAGATCGTCTTCCGGCTTCGGACGCTGGGGGCCGGAAGTGTGGGACGGGGGCGGGACGACGCCTTGAATGGCGTCCTGGGCGCGGGCGGATCTGGGGTTGTAGGCCGCCTGCAAACCCACACAAACCAGAACCGGGCCCGGTGCTTTGATTACCGGTTCCCACAGTTTGTCGAGATCGGAACGCCTCCAACTGAAGGTCGCCGGGAGCACCGCCAGGGCCAGAAGACAGGCCAGGACGAGGCCGCCCGCCGTCAACAGGTACCACTTGCGAAACCGCGCGGCCCGGACTACCGCCGTATGCCTGGCCGGCGCGAAGTGGAACTCGGCGATATAGGAACCGGGGGTCAGTTCGATGTGGACATCCGACCCGTGCCCGATTTCCTGATAGTACTGCGCCAGTTTTTTCCGGATTTCAGCGGCACTGGCGCGCACCACCGGGTCCTGGCTCGTGTCATAGTCCGCCGAACGGCCAAAAACCTCAATGCCTAGAGTGCGTTCCTTTAGGGAGTCTGTGTCGCCGGCGAGCGTCTGCTCGGCGATACGCCGCAACAGACTCTGGCAGCGCTTGCTTCCCCGGAACAGAGCGCTCGCCAGGATGCGCTCCAACTCCGCCCGAACGCTCGCGGCCCTCTCCGGCGGCAGACGAGGCGCCGAGGCGTGCAACTCAGCCTTCCTGGACATATCCCTTTCGCCGCTAACCATGATGCTAACACAGTGAAATCGACGTAACGTACATATTTCCAAAGTCCTGAGTGATGTCCGTAAGGCGCTGATTCAGAAGAAAAGCGCCGTACCGCGCCGTAACATCCTTATTCCGGGCAGCAAACACGTGTACATTCAACGACGACCAAGAAAGAAGTGTGCCGTCTGCGATGAGTCAGATGCGCAGACCGGCGAATGAATGGTAGGAGACAAATACGGACACGGTTAGCCTCAGAACAGGCGGCGCGCGGTTGCGCCCCCTGAATGCTATCCGAGCCCGTACAGGGGAAGGTCACATGCGAAGACTCAGTTTGATCGTTGGGCTTCTTTTGCTAGCGAGCGTGGTTGCGTCCGCACAGACCGCTACGCTCTTGGGAACGGTAACGGACCCGACGGGGTCGGTGGTGCCGGGTGCTAGTGTCACTATCATCAATACAGCCACAAGTGTCCAACGCGTCGTCGAAACGAACACGGCTGGGAACTATACTGCACCGGAGCTGCCCATCGGGCCATATTCCGTCAGAGCCGCCGCCACGGGGTTTAAGACCTACGAGCGCACCGGCATCAAACTCGACTCCAACGCCACGGTTCGCGTGGACGTCGCCTTGGAGGTCGGCGCGGTCAACGAGAACGTTACGGTCGAGGCCACGGCGGTGAGGGTTCAGTCGGATTCGAGCGAGGTCAGCGACACGATCTCCGGCCGGCAGGTTGCTCAACTGGCCATTAATGGCCGTCACATCGCCGCTCTTGCAATCCTCACCGCGGGTGCTTCGTCCGATCTGCCGGATTTCAACTTGCCGATCGGCGTGGGCGGTAGCACCAACATCAGTTTCAACGGCGAACGTGAGGAACATAACATTTGGATGATTGACGGTGGCGAGAATTACGACCGCGGGTGCGGTGGTTGCGTGACCATGATGCCCTCGGTTGACGCGATCTCCGAGTTCACTACGCTGACCAGCAACTCCGGCGCCGACTTTGGACTTGGTTCGGGCGGCACCATCAATATGGTGATCAAGTCAGGAACGCGGGACTACCACGGCACGCTTTACGAGTTGTTCCGCAACGACGACCTGGACGCCAATACCTTCTTCGCCAACGCCGCTGGCAGAAAGTCGGATGGGAGCTTGAACTCCCCCAAGCCTGAATTACGGCAAAATGTTTACGGCTTCAACATCGGGGGGCCGCTGTGGATCCCCAAAGTCTACAACCGGGAAAAGAACAAGACGTTTTTCTTCTGGAACCAGGAGTGGCGCAAATTTGTGACGGGCACGCAGGTGACCGCTACCGCCATTCCGCAGGCCCAACGTAACGGCGATTTCAGCGCTCTTAGCACTCCGATCCTGGTGCCCAACACCAGCGACGCGGCGCAGAATGCCAAGTTCGCCGCGCTGGGACTGACGCCCGGGCAGGCGTTCCCGAACAACAAGATTCCATCCTCGCTGATCGATTCCAACGCTACGCTGTTTCTGAACTCGGGCGCCTTCCCGCTGCCGAACTTCGGCGCCAACCGCTACACCGGATCGCATGGCGCACCTACCGACGTTCCGGAATCCATCGTGCGCATTGACCACTACTTCAGCAGCAAGTTGGCGTTGATGGGCCATTTCGTGCATGACGGTACCGACCAGCATACCCCCACGACGTTGTGGAGTGGTTCGACCTATCCCACCCTTGGCACTGACTTTAAGAACCCGTCGTGGAGCGCTGTGGTGAAGCTGACCCAGACCATCAGCCCCACGCTGCTCAACGAAACTTCTTACAACATGAACGGCAACAAGATCTATCTGAATCCGATCGGCGTCTACGCGAAACCTACCGGGTGGAGCACCACCCCGTTGTTTGGCAATGACACTTTAAACCGCATGCCGACCATCAACATAAGCGGCTCTTACGGGCTCACCTACGACAACGCGTCCTGGCCCTGGACCAATGCCGCGTTCGACCACCAGGTCCGCGACGACTTATCCTGGATTCACGGTTCTCACAACTTCAAGTTCGGCGCCCAGTTCATGCGCTACGCCAAGAACCAGGAGATCTTCGGCAACACGCAGGGCAATTACAGCTTCGACGGTACGTTCACCGGCAACGCCCTGGCTGATTTTCTGCTGGGTTACGCGAAGAGCTATAACGAGCTGGATATCCAGGATAAAGGATATTGGCGTAACAACTCGCTCTCCTTCTATGCGGGTGACAACTGGCGCGTCGGCAAACGCCTGACTCTGAACCTCGCCATGCGGTGGGAGGTCATCCCGCATGTAACCGAACTGCGTAACCGCATGGCGAACTTCTATCCAAACCTCTACGACCCGTCCAAGGCGCCCATATTCAACGGGGACGGCAGCCTGGATACCGCCGGCCCGGGTTTCACGACGGTTCCGGGAGTGCCGCTTTCGAATATTCCTTTCTATATCAATGGCGTGGTGGTGGCTGGCCAAAATGGCACGCCGCGTGGCATGGTGGACAATTATTACAACACCGTGGAGCCACGGGTCGGCTTCGCCTACGATCTCACCGGCCGGTCCAAGACCATCGTGCGCGGCGGCTTTGGCATATATTACGAACGCATCCAAGGCAACGACGTGTACAACACGGGGCCGAACATTCCGTTTTCGTTCAGCCCGAATGTCAACAGCGTGTACTTCTCCAACCCCAGTGTCAGCGTGATCAATGGGGAGACGGCCGCTGAACCCATCTTCCCGGCGGGACTCACGGTCCTTTCCCAGGTTGACTACAAGCTGCCTACCTCCATGCAGTGGAATTTCGGCATTCAGCACGAAGTCACTCCGGGCGCCGTGCTCTCCGTGGCGTACGTGGGCAATGGAGATTACCATCAGCGGGACAACCGGGAGATCAACGCAGTTCCGTTGACCGATTCCAATCGGCTGCTCATCTCGGAAGGAAAGTACACTGCCAATCTCGACCGTCCGTACTTGGGGTACAGCAATATCACGATGGGCGAAACCGCCAGCAACGTCCACTACGAGTCACTGCAGGTGAACTTCCGGGTGCAGAATCAGCACGGGTTGACCTTCCAGTCTGCCTATACCTGGTCGCACAACCTCGGCATCTCGCCCGGCGGAGGTGGGGACTTCAATCAGGTTTCAAACCCCTTCAATCGCGCTTTTGACTACGGGCCGACGGGCCTCGACCGGCGCCACATCCTGGTCCTCAATTACATCTACCAACTACCGTTTCTCAAGAACAACAAAGGACCGGCCGGTTCGCTGCTCGGAGGCTGGGAATTCTCCGGCATTACTCTGATTCAGGCTGGTAATCCGCTGACCCCGACCTTGAATTACGACAACCTGGGGCTGGGCGGCGGCGCCACCGCCCGTCCGGACGTGGTCGGCTCACTGACCTATCCAAAGACCATCGACGAGTGGTTCAACACGGCCGCCTTCGCGAACCCGGCCCCGCTCTCGTTCGGCTCAGCCGGAGAAGGTATCATCACGGCCCCCGGGCGTGTGAATTTCAACTGGTCGTTGTTCAAATCTTTCCGGATGCCCTTCGCGCACCGTTCGGAAGGTGCGAACCTGCAATTCCGGGCCGAAGCGTTCAACGTCTTCAACCACACCGAGTTCTACGGCGTGGATGCCGGGTTCGGCAGTTCGACGTTCGGCAAGATCACCAGTACCCATGACCCGCGTGTGTTGCAACTCGGACTAAAATTCCTGTTCTGACCGGACACTTAAACAGCGGCAGGAGCCTGTCATGCCCCGGCTCCTGCCACTTCTCCTGTCCGCCGGTCTGAACGCGCAGCCACATGCCAGGCCGGCGCCGATAATCTCGAGGGACGGAGATCCGGCAACGCCGGCGTACTCGGCAGTCACGTGCCGCTGAAGAGTTGACTACGAAATCTGTGGAACATCTGGACCAGTGGGCTGATGCGCCGGGTGTCCGGCAAGCCTGGAAAGCCCGGCAGGTACTGCGTCCGGAAACCGCGCATACAGTTGATGCAGTAAGACGGCAGTTCAGTCCCTGACGTGAAAGCGCGGCGTATGCGTCGAAACTCGGGGCCATTCCAGACCTGCGAAAAAGATCTCCCGTCCATGGAACAAATCGGCTCGTGAAAATAGGGGCAGACTTTCACGGCGCCGGTGGCCTTCAATTCGAACCGGGCCCAAGGAGCAGTGCAGTACACCTGATGAGATGTGGGCTCTGCCCTGAATGCGTTCGTCGTCGAAGATAGACCGATACAAGGGTCGAACAGGATAGAATAGCATCGGCCATAATCGCGAATTATATCCGCCCGGATGCGCTCTAACTCGCCTACATCACCCGGTGTCAAAGACAGTAAGTCGCGGCCTGGATTGTGCGGGTATTCGGCGTTGATGTACCAATAGGCGAAGTCGTATCGCCTGGCAAATTCAGCCAGCAGCGGCAGCTCGCGATAGTTTTGTTTTGAAATGACGGTTGCCAGATATAAATGCGGTCTGGAGCCCTTCGCGCGGCGGCGCGCCGCAGCTATTCCCTCGAGGTTAGACGACAGTTGGTCGAAGTTACCGCCACGCCGCATGGCCTCATACAGTTCTTTGCTGGCCGCGTCTACCGAAACCTGGATATACTGGACGCCCGCCGCCGCATATAGCTCGTAGACTTCGGGCGTCAGAAGCTTTCCGTTGGTGGAGAAGCCGATCGCGCATGCGGGATCCTGTTGCCGAATGCGGGCGATCATGGCGAGGTGCCGCGGCACGTCGAGCAGAACCTCGCCATCGCCGAACAGGTACAGTTCGTGCGCAGTTTCGGACAGCGGAACTACGCGTTCAAAGAGCTTGAAACTAAGGTCGGCCGGCTTCTGGCTCGTCGTGCCCTGCGAGCAGTGGACGCACTTGAAGTTGCACCTGGTTGTTACTTCAATGGCCAGGAGCAGCGGAGCGTTCGGCGTGAATCCGTCCTCGTGGGGGAAATCGATCTCTCGATGGAACGACCTTATGTTGGCCCGCTTCTTCGCAGTTGAACGCATCCGGCTCCGTTTAGGGTCCCGGTACAGTTCAGTATATATCGATTCGTGAGTCCCCGATCCGATCATCGATCATTAATAGCTCAGTTGGATATCGCCGTGATCAAAGTCTGGGTTCCCGGAGTCCCATTGAGCGAGAATGTAACCGGCACGGCATCGCCGGCCGGGACATTGGGCACAACCACGTTGATCTGATATAGCCCCAGATAGCCGCCGGCCAGGCCCTGGTAGTTCAAAGTCGCCTGAGTTCCGGCAAACCAGACCTGCAGCGGATTAGTCAGTTGATTCAACTCGCCCACGATCTCGCCCGCCGGGATGTCTGGCGTCACGGGCCCAAAACCCACGCCGTAGAAGACAATGACGTCCCCTGGCTTGGCGCGCGCCGCCGGAACGCCGTTGACCGCGTTAGGCGGAAGAACGAAGGTCACGCCGTCCGGAAAAGTCGCGCCGACGTATTGCCCGGCAGCCACTTTGAAGGCAGCCGGTGCCAGCAGCCCGGGCTCCGTTGGATTCACCGTGACGGTGTATGGCGTGCTGGTTCCGCCGGGCGTAGTGATGATCACCGATTGCGGTCCTGGCGTAACGTTGGATGGCACCTGCACATTGACCTGTAACGGGCTGACGAAGTCGATGAAGGCCGACTGGCCGCCGACCGTCACCGTGGTGGCGCCCAGGGCAGTGGGGGCGACGTTATTGTGAAAATCCGCGCCGCTCCAAATTTGGGAATTCACATTGGCCAGATCGGTGCCGTATATCTCCATCCAGCTCCCTGGCGCGACGGCGGGGAAACCTCCGTAACTGCTGGCGCTGATCGCCGCCAGAATCACGGGCGTGGCGTCGAAGGTGCCATGCACCGGGCCTGAAATCGTGGCATTCGGCGTCAGCCCCACTTGTCCCACCGAGCACTGCGCCGCCGAGAGCCCCGTGCAGGTCGCGTTGGAGTAGAAGAAGTTGAAGTTGTCGGAGAGAAAGGTGACGTTCGCGCCCGTACTCTCCTGCAGGCTGACCACGATGCTTCCGGAATTGCCGGGCAGCAAGCCAAAGGTGATCAAATCGCTGCCGGCCGTGACGGAGTTGGCGGTAAATGGAGAGGGTCCATTGCCGCTGTAGCGGAGCACGATGGATATCGTCCCGCCGCCCCCGACTCCGGTGTAGGGAGCGGTCACAGTGCAGTTTGTGTTCGTGCCGTCAAATGCACAGGTACCCCAATCCACGCGGCTCTGACCGACTCCATTACTGCCGCCCAACCCCGTCAAGGTGACGTTCTGGTTGCTGTCCGTGTAAGTCGCTGTGACACCCCAAGCGGTCGAGCCGAGGCCTAACAGGCCGCAGAGATATACGGGTATTCCGGTGAGTTTTTTCATGTGTGTGGTTTTTGAGTCGAATTGAAGATTCTACCAGGGATCGGAACGCGGTGCCGCAACCCATGCCGGATTGACCTGCCATGAGCTAAATTGGCATTTCAAGATCCAAACGCGAGGAATCCCATATGCAGGAAGATCGTTGCAAACGGAGCGGGCTGGCCGGTGGTGTCGGCGCCGCAATTCTATCTCTCGGGCTGTTGGTGACCGTGGGATGCGGCCGGAGTCTGACCGGACGCTGGGCGGCTACAGGCAAAACGTTGGACAACGGCGAAAAGGAAAGGGCGATGCTCGAACTGAAGCAGACGGGCAGCGACTTGACCGGCAAAATCGCCGAACTGGGTTTTGGGCTGGACCTTAAGGGAAAAGCCACGGGGAACCACTTCGAGTTGTTCGCGGTGGGCTGGGATGACAAAAAGCCCGTCCTGACCGGCGACCTGGTAGACGGTGAAGTTCACTGGGTCCAATGGGGCAACACGTTCGTCGCCAAGCCCGCCACGCCGGCGGACGAGGTTCCCAAACCGGCGTACATCGAACCGCCGGCGGTGCATCAGGTGCCCTATAACGGCCTGGCCAAGACACCTCCGATGGGCTGGAACAGTTGGAACTTGTTTGCGGAGAAGGTGGACGATCAAACCGTCCGCACCATGGCCGATGCCATGGTTTCCAGCGGCATGCGAGATGCGGGATACGTCTATGTAAACATCGACGATACCTGGGAAGGGGTCCGGGATGCCGGCGGGAACCTGCAAACGAATCGCAAATTCCCCAACATGACGGCCCTGGCCGATTACGTTCACTCCAAGGGGCTCAGGTTCGGCATTTATTCCTCGCCCGGCCCGCGGACCTGCGCCGGTTATCCGGCGAGCTATGGTCACGAAGTGCAGGATGCCAAGACGTTCGCCGGCTGGGGCGTGGACTATCTGAAGTATGACTGGTGCAGCGCCGGGATGATTTACAACGACGGGCAAAAACAGGCGGTGTACCAGAAGATGGGCGAAGCGTTGCAAGCCTCGGGGCGGCCGATCGTTTACAGCCTGAGTGTGGGCGATCTGAAGGCCGCGGAATGGGGTCCGCCGGCGGGTGCAAACCTGTGGCGCACCACCGGCGACATCGACGACTCGTGGGAAAGCATGATCGGCAACATCGAGAAACAGGTGCCGACTGCGGAGCACGCAGGCGCAGGCCATTGGAACGATCCCGACATGCTGGAGATCGGCAACGGCCATATGACGGACGATGAATATCGAACCCACATGAGCCTGTGGGCCCTGAGCGCGGCGCCGCTGCTGGCAGGCAACGATATTCGCAAAATGTCGGAGGTGACGAAACTGATTCTGCTGAACAAGGAAGTGATCGCGGTGGATCAGGATCCGCTGGGGAAGCAGGCCGTGCCGGTAAAGAACGGCGACCTGGAGACCTGGGTAAAGCCGCTGGCAGATGGCAGCGTGGCTGTCGGCGTAGTGAATCTGGGTTCGGCGGCGGCACGAGGCACGATCAGGGCCAGCGACCTGAGGCTGAGCAAGGTCAGGAAGGCGCGGGACCTTTGGGCGCACCAGGACGTGAAGTTCAGCGATGGCGCCTATTCGGTCAGCGTGCCCAGCCACGGCGTGCTGATGCTTCGGGTGAGCGCCAAATAAGGCCGCGGGTAAGAGCGCTTCACGAGGCGGGCTCCGTGGGAGGGCGTTTGCAGGGTTGCGGTGAAATCGGCTAGAGTGGAGATACGGTGAGGTGCGAGAGCGGTTGAATCGGGCGGTCTCGAAAACCGTTGAACCTTTGCGGGTTCCGTGGGTTCGAATCCCACCCTCACCGCCATCCTAAGCCATTCATTTCAAATAACTTCGTATCCTGCGGATTGCGCTGTACCCAATTTTGTTCCAACATTGTTTTTGAGGAGCCATATGGTTGTCTACCGGCGCCACAAGAACAGTTGCCCCCACAAACACGACCGCATCTCGAAGCAATGCCGGTGCCCACTCTGGGCGAAGGGTATTGTTGAGGGCAAGCCGTATCAAAAATCGTTAAAGACCAGGAATTTCGGCCGCGCAGAGAAGCGCGCGAGGGAGATCCAGGATGGCGAGACCCCCGCCCTGAAGATCACGGTGAAACACGCGCTCGACGCCTTCATCAAGGACTGCGAGGCGAGAAACCTCAATACCTCAACGCTCAATAAGTATCGGCGTCTTCGGGCACTCTTCCTTCAGTTCTGCGCCAGTCGGGGACTCCTGGCCCTTACGGAATGCACGTCGGACCTTGTCCGCGAATTCCGGATGTCCTGGACGCTCTCGCCTCGGACAGCGTCGAAGCAGATCGAACGACTCCGAGCCTTTTTCAAGTTCTCCGTCGAGAATGGATGGCTTGCGAAGAATCCCGCAAGCGTTCTCAAAGCCCCGACCGTCAAGGCCCTGCCCCGCCTGCCGTTCTCCAATAATGACATTCAACAGATCATCGCCCAGACGCGCGATGACCGGGAGCTTGCTTTTGTTCTGGTGTTGCGGCACACCGGGCTCAGGATAGGGGATGCGTCGCTCCTTTCAATCTCTCACTTCGACGGCGAGCGGATTCACCTGTACACCACCAAAGCCGGCATTCCCGTCTCCATCCGTATCCCGCCCGATCTCGCGTCGCTTCTCAAAAGGCTCACACCGCGCGGCGGATACTTCTTCCTGCGCGGCGAGTCGACCGCCATGCACACAACAGCCGATCTCTGGCGCCGGAGTATCAAGCGCATGTGCAAGGCCGCGAAAGTGGTCCCCGATCATCCGCATCGGTTCCGGCATTCGCTCGCGGCCGATCTCCTTATGAAGGGAGCGAGCGTAGAAGACGTCGCCGCCATCCTGGGCAACAGCCCCGCTATCGTCATCAAGCATTATTCCCAGTGGATTCGCGGACGTCAGGAGCGGCTGGACGCTTTCCTTGAGCAGACATGGCAGCCGAAATTGGTGCGCGTGAAATAGGAAAAGTAGCGTTTTTGATAAGATAGGAATCTGCGAGGCGTCAGCGGAACGCTTCCCACACGAGCCAGCATGGAGTTCAAACAGGCTCTCGCAAATGCCGAACAGATTCTAGTCCAGGAGCAAATAGCTCCAACCGTCAGTTACACGCTTGACCTTGAAGAAGTTGCCGCGAAGGTATCTGGTGAGTGCGCCGCGATCCTTGGCGGACTCGCCGTCTTGAGCGAGGACCAGCGTTTGGCCGCCATACGTTCTAGACAGCCCCGTGAAGTGAACGAGAATCCGCGGCAGTGGGTTTTCAAAAGCATCAACTTCAGCTTACTGTGCGCACTCCATTCGGAGGTGGCAGCGAATTCGAGGCAGGAATTCGTTGAAGCGGTTCTGCGGGGACGGATAGCGTCGGAAGGCTGCCGGCGAACTCGTAAGACGGGTTATCGCCCGAGTTGGAACGGCTTCGTCTCCGAACTCCCCCTCGTGGCGGAGTTCTGTGTACGAAATGGAGCAAAGAACGCTTTCTTTAAGGCGCTTCCGCAGATCAAATGCTCTCCGGGACTGGCGGTCCTGCTTCGACACCTGGAGGACATGATCGCATTAAACTTCACCGTGTTCACGGATGCTGAATATGACAACCTTACGTCGTGCGTTAGCGGTCTGCGCGATCTCTTCCTGCAACGGAACTTGTTAAGCCGTGAAGAACGGTCGTCCCAGCTGTGGGGAGGGAAATCGGTAGATCTCACTCTGCTGTTTTATGATTTGTGCCAGAGCGCCATCGGCATCGTGGAGGAGTGCCGCCAGTCGAAGTATCTCCAACTCAAGAGTTCTCTTTTGGATGGCCTGAATATTGAAATCAATCAGGACAAAGAAGCCGTCAGCGACTATCTCAAGACGCTCGGCTTCACGGCCACGCTTGGGAGTAGCCTTGATGAGGCAGAGCGTCTCTATCGCTCTGCCGGTACCGCCTTCGAACTCAAGGCAAGTTTAGGCCACCTCCGCAGTTTTCTTGAAGGCCTCCATAAGGAAATCCTTCTGTCGGCTCAGTCTAAGTTTGGCGGAGCGTTGCCAGGAAAGTGGGGCGAAGGATTGACGTATCTGCGGAACAATGGAGTGTTATCGAAAGCGGAAGAGATATTTGCGGGAAGTTTGTACACTCTCATTAGTGATGAAGGAATACACCCGCTCGTCGCGGAACGCGAATATGCCAGGCTGTTTCGTAATGTCGTAATTGAGTACGCGTTACTCCTGCTGAGTAGGCTGAAGAAGTTGGGCTTGAAGCCGTGACGTCCAGGAGATTTCCGCACGTATTTTGCACGTGGAGCCTAGAGAGGCGGGGCTAGCGCCCCACCCCCCGGTTCCGTTCCAGAAACCGTCGTAGCTCCGATTCCGGCAACTGACGCTTCACGTTCTTCCCGCGCCCTCCCATCCTCGGAAACTCGACCGCCCTCAAAGCACCCGCGCGAATCAGCCGTACGACCGAATCACGCGAACAAAAAAGGACGCCGGCGGCCTCCTTCACGGAGAACATCTTCTCGAAGGTATCCATCTTTAAAACTCCAAAAGGTGAAGTACCCCTTCCCTTACGGGACCGAGAAGCTGGCAGACACCGAACCGCCCGAAAACCGAATCGCCGAAATCGAAGCGCTACGCGCTCGATCCCCGCGCTCGATCCCTGCGGACCGTATTTCTGCCAGAACCCCTGCCCTTGCGGGCAGGGATCTGATCGAATTATCGCTCCGTTTGTTGATCCGTGACAATACTCCTCACACGAAAAATGAGCTGACGATTTTTTCTCGGTGAGGACGGTTTTCGTGTAACGTCTTCCTTCCTAGAGTCACAATCTAATTTAGGACAGTCGAAAATGACCGGATTTGAGCGATAAATTCGGTGAAAACTCCGTTCGTGATACCGACGCCTATGCGAACTTTCGGGGCGGCCGAACGCGGTCGCTGCCTGGTCCCTAACTCGCTGATTTCACGGCTCGCGCCGCTCCCGCGCCCGGTACCAGACCCAGCCTTCACGAACAACGGGTATCTTCCGTCCCGCCCCGCGGATCGGCCAATCCCGCGCGCTGCCCTCGCCCCTCCATGTCTATGTCAGTGACTTGTCCACGCTGCCAAACCGAACAGACCGACGGTCATTTCTGTGGTCGATGCGGTGCGGCACTCTCCGGCCAGCCCCTCTCCGCACACGAGCGGCAAGTGATCGCAGCACACGCTCGGGCTGAGCAGCGGCGCAATACGAAGGGACTTGCCGGCTTCGGATGCCTCGCGCTGTACTGCGGATTTGGCGTGCTCATGATGCTTTCGCTCACGGTGGATTCGCTCTCTAAGCACAATACACCGTTTATCGCGGCGATCTTCTACGTTTCCGTCTTTGTGGTCCCGTTCGTCCCGGCCGCCATTGCGACCCGCAAGCGCTGGCAACGCCGTAAGTTCTACCTCGACCTTGTTTCGCATCCGCCCGACCGGTTGCCGGGGCGCGCGCCCGGATTGTCGGATAAGCAGTACATGAAGGAGCGGGAGCGCATGGAAACCCTGAACCAGTCCGTCCGTATCGACCGGCTCGCGAGCGGAGAGATCGAGACGGGCACGTTCGAACCGCTCCCCGAAGAGATCCGAGCGCAGCATGTCTGGATTCCGGGATTACCAGGCTACGGCAAGTCGACTCTCATCCACTGGATGGCGATGCGAGATATCGGCGCCGGCATGGGCCTCACGATCATCGACCCGGCCGGCGACCTCGTCGGCAACGCTCTCTTGGACGATCCCGACCGCCACGTGCCGGGTATCGTCGATTGGATTCCCATGGAGCGCATCTCCGAAACGATCTATATCGATCTCAAGCAGCCCGTCCCCATCGACTTTTTCAGCTACCGGAACGAGGACGAGAAGCAGGACTTGGCGAGCAACCTCGTCGATCTCTTCAACCGCTTGGGGGAGATGTTCGGCGGCCAGCAGGGCGTGCGGTTCACGGCAATCGTGCGGGACATCGTCTACACGCTGTTCGAAGCCCAGGAGAATGGCTGCCCCACGTGCTTCATCGACATCTACGATTTCATCAAGGACCCCGACCGGCGAAAAGAAATCCTGGCAAAGGTCGCTCCAAAGACGAGGGCCTCGTGGGACAAATTCCCGAGCGACGAGAAGACCGAACCCATCATTTCGCGGCTCACGCCGATCGCGAAAAACTCCAGGTTGCGGACGATCTTCGGCACGCCGAACGCTAAGCTCAAGATCTCGGACGTCATGGACGAGCGGTCGATTCTCCTCGTGAACATCGGCGGCGCGACCGAGGCAGGCATCATTCTCGGCACCATGATCATTTCGCAGCTCCTCCAGGCCGGGCTCCGCCGGTCCGAACTCCCGAAGCAGAAGCGCGTACCGCACCATCTCTACGTCGACGAATTCCAAAACTTTCAAGTCGGCAGTGACATGGGAAAGATCCTCACGCAGTGCCGAAAGTACAATCTCTGCCTCACGATCGCGAACCAATACACCGCGCAGATTCCTCCGGCCACGCTTTCGGCCGTGTTCGGCGGGACCTCCACGTGGTTTCTTTTCCGGCTGTCCCCGGAGGATATACCATTGTTTCCAAAGACACTACCCGCGATTGCCTACCAGGGCGTCTACGAGAAGCACGACCCGAACGAGGACATCCCGGACGCTTTGAGCTTCCTCAGGGACAAGGACGCGAAACCCGAGACCGTCCTCGTCGATTTGAAGCCGCTACCATTCGATCCGCGCATCCTTGCCACGCTCCAGGTGGGTGAGTGTATTCATCGCAAGGCTGACGCGACGGTGGAGAAGGTCCGTACGCATCGTGTCGGCGACCGGCCCGCGACAAGCTGCGCGGATCTCATCAGGATACACACGTTTGAGCAGTATGCGAGCGCCGCGCGCCAGGCCGCCGCCGGCGCCGTAGAATCCAAGCAGGATGAACCTGCCGAGACGACGCCCTTTACAACCAACGAAGGCAAAACGAGCGGTCCTAAGCGCCCTGGCTGATTATTTCTGTCTCGACGCGCGGATGGCCGCGGAGCTTCTGGGCATCGGCGTCCGCGCCGTCCAGAGACACTGCGGCGCCCTTCGCCGCGCGGACCTCGTGTATGCCGTTCCGTATTACCCCGAGGACAAAGAACGCGGCGCGGCGCCCTACGCCTACGGCCTGACCGACTCCGGAGTGCGCGACGCCTTCGCCCAAGGGTACGCGACGGACTCGACAAAGAGTTTTCGCGGGCACTCAACGAAGACCGTCGAACACGAACTCGCGATTTCGAATTTCCACCTGGAGCTTGCACGGCTCGCCGATGACAACGGCTTCGATCTCCGATGGAAGCAGCGCGATATTTCACCGTTTCGCAAGAAACATCCAAAGGACAGGGCGCATGATCGGGCATCGATCAACCCCGATGCACTCTTCGCGATCAACGGCCATTTCTTTTTTCTTGAGGCGGAACGCGCCCGGCTCGGGAATTATAGGAACGGCGAGCCGCAGGTTCTCCGCAAGCTCGCCGCATACCGCGACTATCGTGACTCCACGGATTGCGAAAGGGATTTTGGGTTTCGGAGATTCACCGTCCTGACCATGATGCGGACGCCCGACCGCGCGGCGAATCTCATGTACCGGTTGGCCGGCGCCGGGGGCGATCACAAAACATTTCTGGTCTCAGACGAAGCACACCCACTTAACGCTCTTCACACGTTCTGTGGGAGTTTGGGAACCTCTAGACTATCCGTGCGTCCGCCGGCCTCGCTGTGATCCATCGCATGAGAGAGGTGTTCAAGTTCTCTCGATAACTGCTCCAGGTTGCGTTCTGCGCGCAACGCTTCCCGATGCATTTGAATCGCAAAACGGTTCGCGACCTGTTCCGCCTCGGCAAGGGCCATGCAAAGGGCCTGGAGGTCTTTGGGGGAGTTTTCCATAGCAATGATCTCACGCTACACCAAAACCGGCGCATCCTCAATGCAAAGGTGTTCGCATCAATCTGCTGCTGCCGAACGAGCGCAACATGCGTTTCGCCTAGAATCGCTGTGGTGCGTCAGAATGGAATTGCGACTTGTCATCCGGTGGGCCACACGAGCGGTAGGCCCTGAAAGTATTACCGGCGCAACTCCGGTGAGGGTCATCTCTGCGAACCACGGGTTACGTAGAACGTGTCCGATTCTGGTCCAGTGCGCGGGGAAGCAACGGGCCAATGTTGCTATGAACACGCCGGGTGACAAGCGCACAGATTCTGCGCATCCTGCCATGATCCAACCCTTCCTTTCTGTGCCATTCTGGGATTGGCGATTTGTACGGGGTAGGTAACTTTTAACTACCAATATGACAACCACTAAAATAGACCTCAAGCAACGCGAGCATCTGGCATCCCTCGTGGACCAGGAAAAGCGTGAAGAGAAGGAACGACTTGAGGAGCAGAATGACGCCACAAAAGAGGCCATCGTTCGCCTTGTTGCCAGGGAATCTGGGGCCGAAACATTTTTAACCAAGGACGCCGACTTAGTGAAGAATATCGAAGCACTACAAGCCGCTCGACGCGAGAACGCCGATGAGCTCCAAGAGCTTGGATTCGACATCTCTGATGGCGAGCCAAAGTTGCGATGGAACGCGCCCGACAAGATTACCAAAGCAATAGCGAAGAGGGTGACTGAAGCTCGGCGTCCGATTGAGAAGTCGCTCAAGAAGTATGACCTTGCGACTGCCCGCATCTGGGCGGCTACGTCCAGTGAGGAGTTGCAAAAGGCCGTTGACGGGATTCTCTTAGTCGGCTAATAAACCAATCTGCCCCGTACAAACGCACGCAACCTGCGTATACTGCGATATCCTGATGTAGCTTCTCCTTCCCCCTCCTGTGGCATCCTGGAATTGGCGATTGCAGGGTAGGATACATTAACTACCAACATGAGCAACAAGGCAAGAAAGCACAACTTTCATCTGTGGCTTGAAGAGCCTGCCGTACGATCCGGTCAGATCATTGTCGAAGCATATGATGAAGCCGGCGCTGAAGACATCGCACTTCAATCGTTGAACGAGGTGGAGTGGGATGAGCAGGAAGTGGAGGCTATATCTGTGTGCGATGTGGTGAGGCTGGACTCCAAAGGCAGCGTTGACAAAGAGCGAATCTACGAACGCGCAAGAGAGCGTGGATATCCCGTCGAGTAAATAAAATAGGATCTGCCCTGCAACGCACGTCATTATGAGCCAAATACTTGAACAAGCCGAAGCATTACGCCAACAAGCCATCTGTCTCCTCGTCGCCGAACGGCAAGAAATCGAGCGGAAACTCGTCACGCTCGGATATGACGGGACGGAGCCGCCCACGACCCGGAAATCGAAGAACTGCTCTGAGTGTGGCAGCGCGGATCACAACGCACGTTTCCATAGAAAGGTGGCCGCCGAAGGTACCGGTGGAACACTCATCTCGATAACGAGCGCGTGAGTGCTAGTGTCCTGACGTGCTGGCTGGTGAAACCACAATACGCCCAGGATCTATTAAGTCGAGCCTCGCTCCGGCTCACCGCGAAAGCCCGATCTCTGGTCCCGCCGACGCGGCGGAGGGCGGGAAGTCTCGGTGGTCAAGCTGTTGACCGACCTGGTGAGGACCATCCCCGGCGGTGGGAAAACTGCCGGTTCGTATTCCTTTCGCCGCCGCCAGGTCCAACCTGCGCAACCCGGAAGATCGGCGAAAATGTTTCGCATGTGTGGAGACGGTCCCAAACGGATTTACAAACCTCATCGCCGAGCACAATGTCCACTGGCTTTCTCTCTGTAATCGGCGGATAATCATGAAGGGCGCTGGAGGAAGTTGATTAAGCGGATTTGCCTCACATCGCTCATTCTGGCTGCCGGCTTCGGCATGAGGGCACAAGCCCCCGCGCCGGAAGTGCGCGCGCGAATCGGCCTCACCTTTTCCAGATTCGGGTGGAAACCAACCTGGTCACCGTGCGCGTCATAGTGCGGGATGCCCAAGGCAATCCGGTCCAAAACTTACACAAGGAAAACTCCCGCTTATTCGACAGCGGCAAAACCACGCGAGATCTCCGGATTCGCAGTGGAGACCAGCAACGGAAGGGTCCTCGCCAACTGCACCGCCGGCTGCGCCCGCTGTTGGAACCACGCCCACGGCGCCATTCCCCCGGCGCTTCGTGACACTGTTCTTCGACGATCTGCACCTGGATGACGGCTCCCTGGCAGCGGCCCGCAATGCCGCCTGGCGTTATCTCTCCAGGGCGCTAGGGCTGGACGACCGGGCAGCCGTCGTCACCTCGTCCGGTCAAACCGGAATCTTCACGGGCGACCGTGAGAAGCTACACGACGTGCTGTTCAACGGTTGCTGGCCAATCGCTCACCATCTCCGGCCGCCAGTGCCCGGCGATAGGTGAATATCAGGCGTACCTCATGGATCAACGCCAGCAGAGTGATGCCATAGAGCTCGCTACAGCCGAAGGATGGGAATGCCACTGCAAGGGGATTAATGAGTCCGGCGAATGCAGAGATGCCGAACGGCAGCAGGCGGTCGCACAAGCCGCCCAGATCTGGGCCTGGCGGAAACGCAATCGCTGCACACTCTGGATCTTGCAGACGCCGTGGTGCGGCGCATGACGGCCATGCCGGGCCAGCGCATCCTGGTATTGTTGTCGCCCGGTTTTCTCACTTCCACGCACGGCAAAACGAATCGACGCGCTGATCGACCGTGCACTACGGCAGAACGTGATCGTCAATACCATCGACGCCGCCGGACTTTACACGCGGGAGTCTCGCAATCCAATCCTGGCCAGCCGTTTGGACCTGCAGACCGCTTTGAACCGTTTTTAAAACGAATTTGACGAGCGTTCCCTACGAATTCTTACCTTCCATAGCCCAAATCTATGGTTGACTATGTCCTCGATTTGGGCTATAGTCCCGCTTTCGATATCAGTATGCAGAATAACATCACTGCCGGTTCTGGCTGGAGCACTCGTCCCCGACTGTCGCGCCTACCACGGGGGCGGTTCGCTCGCCTGTCGAGGTGACGCGGCCATGACCAAGAAAAAACCTAGACCTATCGGGCGCACACCAACGAAACGCGAGGAGCTGTGCGCCACGATGCACACTTTCTTAAACCAGCACCCTGGCGCTTCATTACAACAGCTTAGGCTTATGGTTGGAATGGCGGCAAAGTACATTCTACCTCGTGCCGCGTGGGACTTCCAAGGTCCACTCAGCCCAATTGTCCGCTTCGGCATATCGCTAGAGACACACCCGACGGTGCAGTCAATCTTGGCGGGCTTCTACGGCATAAATTCTACCCAGATGATGCAGGGAGGCCTGTTACCTGCGACCTTGAGAGCTATGGCTCACTACGATGATGCACTGCGAAGCCCAAAATGCCGACCAAAGATTAGAAAGAAACGGCTCACTCGCTACCGAAAGGACATGCTGCATGTCTTTTCTGCCCTGCGTCTCATGAGCTCGCTCGAAGCGGATGCACCCGCTGGAATTCGGTATTCTATCGAGTCTATCCGAAGACACTTTTTAACATGACGAGAGGCTACCACAATGGCACATACTCGGAATATCCGAGACACCTTGCTCAAGGCGCTCTTCCTAAACCCAAACCCGTCGCGACGATCGGCTTACGACGATGCGCGACGCTACTTGTATCCAAACGAGTCTGATTTTGTCGAATTCCTTCGCACTGACAGCGAACAAGAGATGGTCTTGCTCGCCAAAGGGATTCTTCTGGACCTTGTTTTTGTTTCGTACTGCCCTCCTCCCAGCCACTTACTCATAAACCTGTTCAACTCTCAAAAAACAGACATTGAGACCATCAAAGACGGTGATTTTGTGCCTAGGGATCACTTCGTGCACTTAGTCCATCTTTATCTTTTGGGCATATATCTTTTCGCCTACCACGACAGCCTCCACCGTCGCTGCACCGCCGACCTGAATCGACAGCGGCGGCAGTCATTAGACTGGTCGGTGCAGTTGAGTGATGTGTCCGGCTACAGGTTGTTTGTCACCATGTGGCGCCAGTTTGTCCTGTATCACGATCTCGGCTACCCGGTCGAACGCATTGCGCCTGTGAACCGTACCTCTGCACTCGGAACGGCATCTCTGAAGCCATTTTCCCGGATTTCTAAATCTATTCACAAAGATCTCTCGTTCAAGGCAATCGCTCGAATTATCGCGGCAAAGACGCTCCTCACACAGGAGCACCACGCGACTTTTGAAGAGATGTTCATACAGCATCACTCCTGCATCACGATTGACCCATATTCGAAAGACATTACGCTCCGCCGAGAGGGCCACGAGTATGAGCCGGCGAATCTGAAGCTGGTTCAGCGGTGGCGGAAAGCAATATACCTCCCTAACGTTTCCGGAACCCACGATCTCCATACCATCTTTAGTGTTGTTCCCGATCTCGAAATTTGCGCGCTATTAGAGGATGCCGCCGGTCTTGCCGAAGTTGCTCTTTTCGGTCCACCCACCCAAGCTCTGTATTTTCACGGTCCAAAGCAACATATGGAACCGGCGTTGAGACGATACATAAGTGACATTACACCTCAACTCGCCTGGCGAGATTCGCATTGCCCAGTCGGCTACCGCTGGCTCTATTTCGCGGTCGCGCCAGCGGCTCGCTTTCAGAAGGAATTGAAGACTCTCGTGGGCGATCAGTTACCTAATTTTCAGATCCTACTGGATAAAGTGGAATCCTTCAAAGCCTATCGGACCCTGCGGACCAAAGGTTTCGATTCGGGTACTCGGCTCAGCGCACTGGCATACGCCGTAATTATCGGAAGCCGCGGTTATATGCCGCCTCCCGATGACGACGAAGGGCCGTTTGAAGAACTCGATGAGATGTTTCTCTCCCTCGCGAACAGTCGTAACGCAGTCATCGCAGAGATACCGACTTTGGTTGGCCAAATATGTCGAGACATTGCAGCCGAATATATTACCAATACGAGTAATCAGCTAATGGACATCATCGAGACGAAGGGCAGCGGTGCCGCGGCGAAGATCGTAGCCGATAATGTTTGGCTCGCCAAAGCAAAAGGTGAGGCGCAACGTGCGCTTGGTGAACAGATTCAGACGAGTATTTCGGAGCCGCTGGCCGGGTCTATCGCAGCTAAGGCATGTACAAATGCGTTTCGTGCAGAGTTGGATAATGTAGTTCAATCGCGCCGCGAAGTGGAGATGGATCCATTCAGTGGCAAAACAATCGACGCGAGTTTTGAGTTGTCGGCTGTGCTCAAGCGTCGCGAAGAGCTTGAGCGGTCTGTTAACGAGCTATTTCAGCGTGACGGATTCCCTGCGTTCGGTGAAATGGTGGCCAAATATCTTCCGTACTGGGTGAGGCGAGGTCACACGGATTTTCCTATCAAATCGCGGTTCTGCGACCATGGTTTTGTATCAGCAATCGTCGCCCTCACGTCAAGTTGGGAGTACGAAGCATGCCTGAAGACACTCATGGATGGCGCTGCTGGTAGTTCGCGGCACGTTAGTCTGGCCTTAGGTGTGACGTCACCGGAGGATCGAGCGTGGTTTCAACTCGAGGTACGATGGCTGCGCGCCGGGACCGCAGAAACGATAGCATTGCATAACGTGTATCCGGATGATCTTGTAGCGTCTTTCGGTAAGGGACCCGGTAGGTCAGGCGCCAATTATAGAACTCAAATCTCTCGACAACCCTGTATGTTTCTGGCTTTGCTTAGCGATGGATTGCAGAAGTGGGATCGTGTGTGCCTCCTGAACGAAGTCACGAGCCAGGTGTCTGGTGTTGTGCCAGGAAGTCGTTACAATCTTGAGATCCGACAAGACCAGCTATTGCACATTTGGTATCTCGGGTCGGGGCTGGACATGAAGAGCGCCGAGATTGCCCTCAGATCGTCGCTGGCGTCATATCTAGAAGATGCCGACTCAATTATTAAACTTAGCTTAGAAGAAACTTAAGTAGAGCCGTGCTGAGTATAATAGACCACCTCGCTATTACACGAGGTGGCTGTAGGCAAACTGTCACGGATAGCACTTAGTTAGCTGTCATTTGCGGCCGGCTTTAAGGTTAGCGCGAATCGTTTAGACTCGGGAGCTGCCCCTGCCTCGGACACCATTTCCGTGAACCTCTTCGGTCGTCAACGGAAGGAGCCCTACGCGTGAGCCTGTTCGCGGGAATCGATTACCACGTGCTGTTGCCTTCGGCGCCCGCACATGATGCCTCCTTCTTCGGCTCGCCTTCGCCACCCGGCCGACGGTGCTAAGTTAGGATCATCCAGAGCTATGTTCAGGTTAACAGATACTCGGACGAGGTCAAGAAGCCGCCTGTGTACAACAAGGGTGTAATCGCCCGCGGTTGGACTGGTCTGATGCGAGCGCCCAAAGAGCCTCTTGGAGCCCTTGCCCGTTTTGCCGCGGAGATCGGTATTCGGTGATCGAGGCTGATGACTGGTTCCTTGCTTGTCGGTCGCGGGAACCGCCGAGCACGTACAGTCTATCGGTAATGGGTTGTGCGGAGTGGGAGTTAGCAGTCGAAACTACCACTTGGCGTTAAATTCCGGGATGACGTGTTCCGGCGAGAGGTTGAGGTGAATCTCGGTGGTCGCCAGATGATCCACCAATCCGCGCCCACACGTTTAGGAGTTCCTCCGCCGGACAGTGTTATAACTAGCGGCGACTCCCGGTGCGGGAGTCATTGCAGCCAAGCAACTGAGCCTTCGTCATCGCTTCGCCCATTTGCTTAGGCGACCGCGGGCGGATAGCACGCCAACGCGAACGCGACGGCGTCAAAGATACTCATCCGTTCATCTTCACTCATCCAGGGCTTACGGGGCCGCGGAAGATAGCTCCGCAATTCCGGAAACCGCGACGCAAGCAAAGTGGCGCGACCATGTTTTGTTTTCGTTTCAGCCGAAGGCCCGATGGCGCGTATTTCTCTTCGGGACACGAGCTGCACCCGGACGCGGTTTCCCTGATCCGATGCGATATGGTTCAAAAGGAGGTCTATCCGTTGAGAACGGCGCGCGCCTGCGGACACCCAGTCTTCGAGCGCCAGAACATCTGGCTGAAAACGTTCGATCAGCCGTTTTATCACACGGACCGCCCTGCCATTGTCCGCACGCGGCCCGGTCGTCCTTAGGCCCCAGTCAATGAGTGCGGCTGGCCCTTCGAAGACCGCGAAGCCAACGCCGCGGCTGTACGGATCAATCGCGAGGACGCGCTTGGTCGACTTTTTCGCCATGCTCAATCGCGACGTATCGGGTTACATTCTGATTCGACCACGGCGCGAAGCAGTTGGATCTTGCGAGCAGTTCTTGGGTTCGTCGGGCTGTTCGCCAGGATGCTCATCAACTCTTTTGCGCGCAGGCGCACGGCCCGGTCCACTGACTGGTAGGTACCGGCGAAGAGTTCCCGGATCGGCGTCTTGAAAATGATCTCGTAGGCAAAAATGGCTGGCACCGATGGCGCCTGCCTGAAATTCTCATAGCGGCATACCCTGGTCCCCGAGGATGCGCCAAGAAGGCGTGCCATTTCCGCCTGGGAAAGGCCGAACCGGCGGCGATGCGTGCGTAGATAATGTTGGAGTCGTTGTTCAGCCACGGAATACAAAAAGGATGTAGGTTTGACCTCATCCTATCGACCCAGCGGTTCATTCAAAGACCGAGCACTATGTCGCTCACGGCACATCCCGAGCACACTGCCATTGCCGAGGACGAGAGCATATTGTTCCTTTATTAAAGCAGGATTGCTTACAGTAGTTTGTGGAAAAAACTGGTAAGCGTTGCTCTTCCATCAGACTTGCTGTATAGGAAGAATCGCCAGCCGGAAAGCGCAGCTAGGAAGTTGTCGTCGCCGAATTAACGCGATTGAACCAACTGGCGCAAGACTACCACGCCATTGAACGTGACAACCCCTTTTCCGTGCGATACGAAAGACCTGCTCCTGAAGATCTGCGTCGTACAACAGACGCTCCTGGAAGAACGTCTTCACGCGTTGCGGCCGGAATTGCGTCCTCCGAAGAATGTGGCTGGCGGCCCCTATAGCCACCGCAGGGAAATGGTCGCTGACCTCAAATCTCTTCTCCGTCGTATTCAGCGGCGCGCCATTCGCACGATTGCCGCTACCAACTGAGCCGCCGGTGCTCGTGATCCATAGCCCTTCGCCCTCCGGTGTTTCACCGGAGGGCTTTTCATATTCTGGAGAGGATCTTCCGGGCTGGGTGGAGAAAGGCGCAAGTTTTTCATATAGCAGCAGCGGACGGCTGTCAGAGCATTTACATCGGGCAGTAGGATGACGCTGTTTCTTGCCTCTCAAAGATCGCGTGAGAACATGTAGATTCTGGCACTTGTGGCCGGCACATCTTCGTCGATATCCACGTATTCGCACACTGTGTCTGTCGCGCTGCGAGGCCGGAGATCTTTCAGGATCTTTGCGTCTTCCCCGAGGCGGCGCTCGTAGACGCGGACCCACTCCGGCCGGCCGCGGAGGAATCTGAGCCGCACAACATACCGCCGGACGGTGTCCTGCGCGAACGACAACGTGGCCGTATAGTAGTCGACTCCGGCCTTTATGCAGGCCGGCAGGCGGTACTTCAGGGCAACCTGGAATGGCTCTTGGACGGAGAGCGGTGTGAGGAGTGGAACGGCTACTTTTTTGGCGATCCCGTCGGGACCGACGAGGATCGGATGTATCGGATGGCGTCCGTGCGGGTCTCGCCGCAGATCGTATGCAACGCAATCAAGGGTCGCGAACGGGATATTCGCATCGGCGTCCACGCTGAACTCGATGTGAGTCTCGCGCTCTGCCCGGCAGTATCCCGCGCACGTCCAGGTCACATCAAGGTCCTCGCCGTCGATGATCGCCATGTTCTTGGCTTCTTGGATGATGAGGTTCCGGTTCAGGCGCCGGCGCAGGCTTGCCATATTGAGCGAATCAATGCTGCGACCGGCGACCCTGAGGGACGCGGACTTCACGAGGTCGCGCTGATGCTTCGCGTAGATGAGACTGCCGATCGAACCTGCCGCGATGACCGCCCCGATGGCTGCGAGCCATGCGCGCGACTGGAGGACGCCAAACAGCCCGACCATGGTCCCAAGGACTGTCGCCCAAAAACTCACCGAGTCCTTGAATGAGTCCATGGAGGTAAGCGGGGCTAGCTGAGGAAAGCAGCAGCGCGGGCCGATGCGCTGCGCGGGATTGTGGCCACTTTCCCGCGCAGCGGAGATCGGGTGATAAAGGTGAGGTTTAGAAAGGAGCCGACGGTCGACGACTATCCGCCTGGGCCGCCGCCGCCGCCGAACACGCGTCCGCGATAGAGCATCGGGCCTCCTTTCCCATACGATCTCAGTTTATCGCTATATATATCATGTCTGCAACTATGCTGTAGACGCGCAGCCTGCCACCTCTCAAACTATTGAAAGTGAAAGAGATCCAAATCCTGCTCGGAACGCGGATTCGTGAGCTTCGGCGAAAACGGGGGTTTTCCCAGGAATCCTTCGCAGATCATTGCGGCCTCCATCGCACCTACATGGGCGGCATCGAGCGTGGTGAACACAATCTCACCATCCAGACCGCTCTTACGATTGCCAGAGGCTTGGGCATCAGTCTTTCAAAGCTCATGTCGGGTATTGAGGCGGAACTGGACACGCCGGTACCGCCAGAGGACACCTGAACCGCTGACTGTCGGGGGCACCAGAATGAGGGGATGGGGCGGTGGTTTACTCAATGTCGAACGTGCCGAAAAGGTGGCCGCGTCTTCCGTGGCAAAGGAGGTTGATGCGTTAGGTGCCAGCGATTGCACCTTGGGCATTGATAGATCCGTTCCACACCTGGTACATCGTTTGGCCATGCCATCACGGTACGCTCACACACGGTTCGTTCAAGGCCGCAAAACTAGCCGTCGACGGCAAGCGCCGTCGGAGTGCCGAGGAGGATTCTGGGCGTCCATTCCGCGCCAAATCGTATGTTGCGCGTGACACTTCTTTCGGCCTTTCGATCTGGGACCGGCTTGCTACGTTGCCACCGCGGGTACACCGGAAGGCATACTTTTCGTGCATGCCGGCGCTTCTCACCGACGTACCCATCAGCCCGGCGATTGTCACGTTCGAAATTGTACCCCGATTCGACCATCTGCATAATGCTCGAACGCGGGGGACTTGCCCTTTCCGCCACGCGCTCTTATCCCGTTGGAGCCTGTTCCGTTCGCAAAAGCAATAGTACATAAAGTGGCAGAGCAGTCTCTATGCCACTTCACGCAGTCTGAGTCGCACCGCCTGATCTGACGAGGGTATTCAGCCTCCGGAGCGCCGCCACGGTCTCAACTAACTCAGAATCTTGGGCATACCACTGAGTTCTAACGTCCTTCAGTATGCTGCTCATTACAGGAATGTTTGCGCCTTTTGAGAACCTCTGGAACGGTTTTCGCCCGTCAACATTGAGCTGCCGGTCGATCAGCGTCGGGTTCGAACCTGCAGCTACGAGGATGAGACGTTTCACTTCGTGATTCCCCTCCGAAAACCAGGAAACGGCTCTATTACTGAACGAAACGAGCAATCTGGCCGGTTCTAACCATCCATTGGCTTCTTCGCCGCCGAGCCGCTGCGTAAGCCGTATTTTTTCGCTGTGGAGCGCCTCCCGTTCCTTCGTGAACTCCTCGTCGGATATATAGTCTCGAACTCGGAGGCTTGTGACGTTTTCGATCTGCCGATTGATTGTATTGAGCGCCTCTTCGAGGGATTGACGGCTCGACGCCTTGACAGCGGCATCGTCGTCGGCCCAACGATCTAACCGCCCCAGTACCCACCGGTGCACCTCCTCCGGAATCGCGATGCGTTCGAGGAATGTGAGGATCTGCCGCTCCAGTTCACGAAGCGGAATGGCGGGTTGGGTGCATTTAACGGCCACTTTTTTTCTTCCGCATCGGTAATACACGAAGTGTAGGCCGGAGGGCTTCACCTTCTCCTCGGCGGTGATGGCGCACCCGCACTGGCCGCATTTCATGAGACCCGTAAAGGCAAACGTCCGCATTTTGGGCCGCGCAAGCCGTGGCCGCCCCAGAATGCCCTGCACCTTGTCGAATTCGTCGACCGTGATCATGGGTTGGTGCTTGCCTTGGTACGTCTTGCCGTGCCGTGCAATGATCCCGGCGTAGAAGAGATTGGAGAAGATGTTATAAATGCCGCTCTGCGTCAGCGGGTGCCCGCCCGAGCGCTTCCGCTTCTTTGTCCGCAAGCCCAATTGATCTCTAGCAATGTCGCAGATTTTCCGGGGCGAATACGCGCCGGTGAGCATAAGGTCCCAGATGTGACGGATGAGGTTAAACCGCTCGGGATCGGGCACGATGGTTTTGAGCTGGAGGTCATTTAGATATCCGACAGGAGCGCGGTTTGGAAGCCATCCGTGTTCGAGCTTGGTGCGAATGCCTCGCCGGATGTTCTCGGAGAGGTTGTCGACGTAGTACTTCGAGTAGCCGAATATGATCGACAACATGAATTTGCCCTGCGAGGTGTTCTCGAAGGAAAAGGTTGCAAACCGGAGATCTTTGAGCTTTCCGGTGTCAAGGAGGTAGATGATTTTGCCGCCGTCAATCGAGTTCCGGGCAAGCCGGTCCGGATGCCAAGCAATAATTCCGTCCGCTTCGCCCTTTTCGATGCGCTTGAGCATGCCATCAAAAATCGGGCGGCCTGGCTTTCGCGCGCTCATTGACTCTTCGAGCGTCTCAATGATCGTGACATCCGGCCACGACGACGCTGACCGCTTCATCTCTTCCCGCTGGGATTCTATGGAGAGGACTTGCCGGTCCTCGTCTTCCGACGATTTGCGGCAGTAGAGGAAGTAGCGCATGGTTCAGGTGGCACGATAAGACCCCTCTCCGACGGCAGCGGTTTGGCAAGTTGGGCGTAGAGTTCGATAAGCAGCGAGGCCGTGGACCGCGCGTCCGCGAGCGAGATATCTTCATTGAAGGCTCGTAGCCAGATATCCCGGAAATCCTGAAGTTCTTCGTCGGTCAGCTCCATGCGCGACACCATAATCGGCACCGGGCGCAGACAAAAGACCGATCGGAATGTCGCAGGCGACCCAAATCACGCCCTGTCCGTACATTCCCTTTGATTTCGGGGCCACTATCGACCGGGCTTCGCAAGCCTTCATAGATGTCGCGGTGAATGCATCGGCTATTGTCGCCCAATGATTTTAGATTTCTCCTGGATCGCTGTCAAAAGTGCCGTCCTTGCAATATTCGGCAAGTTATACCGCTGGCTCCAGGCGGCCCCGTCCGCCTTTGATGGCTATCGAATCCGTCAGCGCCACTGGTATCATCGTACGGGAGCCCGAGTTTTTTGTCGGACGTCCAAATTCGCTCAAGGCAACATCATGTTCAATTGCGCGGATCAGCGTACCCAAGACCCGATTTGCGAGGTGAAGCAGAATATGGACTTTATCGACGTGATCGTTATCGTCGAGTTTCCTTTGCCCGAAGCGGGCTGCATCCCTTATGGCATTACCATTGGACCTGAGAAATGTCTGTGGTTTACCGAACAAGAGGGAAATAGAATCGGCCGTATTAACCTCGCCAGGGAACTCAGAGAGTACCCTTTGACGACCTCTAATGCACGCCCAACCCAGATCACTGTGGGGGCCGGACGGTGCCAACTGGTTTACCGAGCTCTTCGCCAGCAGGATTGGGCGGGTACTTCCTGACGGCTGCGTCACTGAGTTCCCCTGTCGAGCAGTAAGAGCTCACCTTACTTGATTACCACCGAACCGGGCGCTTTCGTTTACCGAGGCTGATGCCAATAAGATCGCGCGAATCACGACCGAAGGACATATCGATGAATACCAGTTACCCAATCCCAATTCAGGGACCGCCCGCGTGAACAGGGTGGGTTTGCTCAAGCGCTTCTTTTGCCTACCAGCGAAGAGCCGACAAGTGTGCGCCGAAAGCGCTTCGGTGACATCCCATAAAGCTGCTCAAACCGTCTCACAAAATGGCTGTCATCGTGAATTCCGACGTGCTCCGCTATTTCCTTTATCGTAAGCCCAGGACTTCGGAGAAGTTCCTTGGCCTTCGCGAATCTTCGTAAGCGAATATAACTAGCAGGAGCTACCCCAGTCGCGTCGCGAAATAACCTGTAGAAGCGAGACACTGATAACCCACATTGTCCGGCGAGCATCACTGGCCGCCACTCGCGCCGAACGTCGCATTCGATGATTCGCAGAATCGACTCAATTCGCGTATCCACCTGATACCTTCCCAGAGGTGCTGCCAGCGCCCGAACTGCGCTTCGAGAGGAGGGCACAATAGAAGGACGCTGTCGGTGCCGGCGGTGTTGTTCGTCTATAGTGTAGTGAACTTTATCTCGCCTGCGTTTCACTAAGACTCCGCGAATAGTACTAACGGCAAACCTGGATGTGCAAACCACGGATTAGTGGTGCCAGTCGCACGGCGTATGCTGCCGTATAGGCTGTGCCGATATTACTAGCCGTCCTTACTATTCGTTGGCCATCTTTCTTCTCCTCATCAAGCGTTCTCCACCGCCTTGGTATCCTGCGGTCCAGGTATCTGGGCGTTCTATCGGGTTACCATGGTGGCCGAGGGCGCCCCAGCCATACCCAACGAAGCAAGATTAGGAGACAAACCATGAGACAGTTACACGGTTACGATTTCTATAAACGGGCGGCTACAATGGTTGCCGTTCTAAGTCTATCTCTCTTGCCCTGCTCTGCCCAAACCGTCACCGGTAGCGGGAACACCAATTACGTCACAAAATGGACCAATGGCGCGGGAAGCGTGATTGGCAACTCGAATATCTATGTGACGGGGGGCAACGTCGGTATCGGGACGACTTCGCCAGCAGCGAAACTTGAGGTGAATGGAGATACGCAGGTAGATAACAACCTATTCATCAGTGGCGCGATCTACTCTGGTTCGGAGTCATCGAATAATGTGGTGCTCGATATATCCGGTACCAACTTTGGCGTTGGCCCTTCGGTCTTCGCGGGTGGCGGCCTTACAGGCGATGATAATACCGCGGTCGGCTTGGAGACGTTGTATGCTAACACAAGTGGAAGTCACAATGCCGCACTAGGGTACCTCGCGATGCCCAACAATACAACAGGCTCCGACAACGCGGCTGCAGGCTTTGACGCCCTTGAATCGAACACGACCGGAAGCTACAATACCGCCGTAGGATCAACCGCGGCCTATTCCATCACTACCGGCGCGGCAAATACCGCCGTAGGCTTCGAAGCTCTGCATAACGACTCGACGAGTGATTGGAACACTGCCGTAGGTATTTACGCACTTGACGATGCCACAGGAGCTGAGAACACCGCGGTCGGAGCCTCCGCGGGCGTAAATATCACCAGCGGAAGCTATAACATAACTGTTGGCTACGCTGCAGGCCAAAATCTCACCACCGGGAGCAACAACATAGATATAGGCCATGCTGGTGTCTCTACCGACAATGGCGTCACACGAATCGGAACTGCGGGAACTCAAACATCGACCTATGTGTCGGGTATTTATGGAGTCACGACTGGCAACAATAACGCGGTCACCGTAGTGGTCGATTCGAATGGGAATCTCGGGACGGTTTCTTCTTCTCGCCGCTACAAGGAGGATATAAGCGATATGGGTGAGGCAAGCAACGGCCTCTTGCTGCTTCGTCCGGTAACATTCAGGTATAAGCGGCCCTTTGACGATGGGGCGAAGCCGCTCCAATACGGACTCGTCGCCGAAGAAGTGGCCGCTGTCTACCCGGATCTCGTGACACGATCGGCAGAGGGCCAGATTGAGTCCGTGAAGTACCAGTTGCTCAGCCCAATGTTGATCAACGAACTCAAGAAGCAGCATGCCACGATCGTTGCCCAACGGGACGAGATCCGATCGCTCGAAAAACGGCTCGCGCGCGTGGAACAATTGACCGAACGCAGTGCGCTAGCCGCTTCTTTGGTCACGGCGAGGTAAGGCAAATCGTAAGGCAGGGGCGCGGAAGCGCGTGCGCCCCTGCTTGAAGTCGGTGAGAACTTTTGCCGCGTACTGCGCTGACTCTGATTCTCGATACGCAGATGGTTGCCTTGCAAAGGCTAGCGGAGACACAGGCTGACCTTTACGCTGTAGGGGCATTAGTCCCAAGAGCCGAACCGGTTCTGAAAAATGCAATTGCCGAAGTTCGGAAGAACACGCCTTTGCTCTTCAAGAGCAACTTGAAGCGCTCGCACCTTTGCGAGCGAATACTTCATCAACGGTTCAGTAGTTAACGTACGTGGTGTTTTCTTAATGGATATAGCAGATTGCAATACCCGCAAACTTTTAGGCATTACCCAACGCGTGCGCGTTAAATGAATTGCCTGCTATACTAGCTAATGCCCAAAGTGATGTCGCGTGCTTTCAAGATGCCCACTGACGGCGTTCATTTTGGACGGGCGCAGGTACGACTTTCTCGTCATGGGATCGAGAGCAAAACGCCGCAAGCTGGCGCAGAAACGTAGCGTCGGCTCCAGCCAGGCGATTGAAGATCAATATTCCCGCGATGGAGACGTCTCACGTCGCTTTCTCATCGCTTTCGGCGCGCTGTTGGTTATCGGCGTTCTCGCGATCTACTGGCAGACCTTCCACTTCGGATACGTGTACTTCGATGACGACCGATATGTCTATGATAATCCGCTGATTCGAGCTGGGCTCTCGGTGAAGAGCGTTGCCTGGGCTTTCACGACGTTCTACTTCGCTAACTGGCATCCTTTGACATGGTTGTCCTACTTGGCGGACTTCCAGCTATTCGGTCTCAATGCTGGTGTCCAGCACGCGATAAACGTCGCGTGGCACACGGCTTCGGCGGTCGTCCTCTTTCTTGTCTTAGTCCGGATGACCAAACAGCCATGGCGGTGCGCCTTGGTCGCCGCGATCTTTGCCGTTCACCCACTTCACGTCGAATCGGTCGCATGGATCGCGGAACGGAAGGACGTGCTCAGCACCTTCTTCCAGATGCTGACGCTCGGGCTCTACGCTTGGTATGCCGAGGACCGCCGTCCATCTCGCTATGCTGCGGTTGCCCTAGCTTATGGACTGAGCCTTCTAGCGAAGCCGATGGCGGTGACGCTGCCATTCGTCTTACTCCTGCTTGATCTGTGGCCCCTACATCGCCTGAACCTTGCGAGGATCGCGCATAACCTCGCCGCGCTCGTGCGGGAGAAGTTACCCCTTTTTGCCATGTCGGCTGGATCCTCCGTCGTCACGTACCTGGCGCAGCAGCGTTCGGGAGCCATCATTTCAATAACCGCATTTCCATTTGCCGAACGGCTGGAGAATGCGCTGATTTCATACCTCCGATATATCGAAAAGTCCTTGTGGCCTATTCACTTGGCGATATTATATCCGTTCGAGGCGCCCGCGGCGTCGGGGGTCATGGCTGCGATTGTCGTGCTCGCGGCGATCACCGCCTTCGCAATCCGGGCCGTGCAGACACGCCCATATGTCCTTGTGGGATGGCTATGGTATCTAGGAACGCTAGTGCCAGTCATAGGACTTGTCCAGGTGGGTGTGCAGTCCATCGCGGACAGGTATACGTACGTACCGCTGGTCGGTCTCTCAGTAGTAGGGGTCTGGGCCATCGGTGACTTGACCGCCAAGCAGCCAACGCTGAGGACAGCAGTTGGTACGATTGCAGTCATCGGATGCGTGGCACTCGCCGCGGCGTCCTACCGGCAGGCCGGTTATTGGGAGTCGAGTGAGACGCTCTTCAGACACACGCTCGCCATAACACACGGTAACGCGGCGACTGAAAACAATCTGGGTGTGGTCCTGCAACGCGAGGGGCGAAAGGATGAAGCGGCGGAATTGTATAAGCAAGCGCTGTCAGTTACTCCTGACGACCCCAGCCCAATGACAAATCTGGGCGTCGTTTTGGCCGACGAGGGTAAGCACGCGGACGCGATTGGCTTATATCGGCGGGCACTCGCGGTGAACCCCAATTATGTTGACGCGCGTATCAACCTCGGCAAGGAGTTGGCCCTCGCTGGTCAATTCGCGTCCGCACAGGACGAATACTCAGCCGCGCTCCGGCAAAGGCCCGACTCTCCGCAGGCGCATGCGGATATTGGTGTTACGCTCGCCGCGCAGGGCAAGTTCGATGAGGCGCAGCTACATCTTCGTCGGGCGGCAACGCTCGATCCCAGTGATGCCGGAACGCAGAGTAATCTATGCTACGTCCTTTTTCGCCTCAAGCTCCTAAATGAGGCCATTGCCGCTTGTGACGCCGCGCTGAGCCTGAAACCAGAGTCGGTCGAGGCGCGGTTTAACCGGGGGAATGTGCTCGCCGCGCGGGGCCAGACTGCGGCTGCGATAGAAGAATTTTCGCGCATCCTTGCGTCCAATCCGAATCATTCCGCAGCTCGCGCCGCATTGGCAGCATTGCAAAAAGGCGGTCCGTGAAGTTTCTTTGTTGAGCGTTTTGGCGTTTGCATCTCACTTTGTGACCGTTGTAGTCGTACGAAGGTAATGGCGGAAGAAGTTTGCGAGCTTTGCGGCGTGCGTCTGCGAGTCCGCCTTCATCAGGTCCGTGACTCGATAACACTTGACTGTTTTGATGTGCTTAGCTGTCCAATCTGCCATCTAGGAGTGACTGTGCCGAAGCCGGCAGATATAAGTTCGCACTACGGCGAGCGTTACTACGGAAAGCGCCACTGGATCACCTCGGCGTACTGTACGTGGCGCAGATTGCGAGTGGTCCGGCTTACGCTTGGCAAACTCCGGCAGCCATCGATCCTCGATATCGGCTGCGGGGATGCAACGTTTCTTCGTGCGGCGCAAGCGAGGGGATGGCATGTTTCAGGTACCGAGTTGCGTAATGCTGCGTCGTCACGCGCCGACACAATGCCGATCTGGTCCTCGCTTACCGAGATCGACATGAAATTTGATTGCGTTACTGCTTGGCATGTCCTCGAACACCTGCCGTCTCCCGTTGAGTCGCTTAGAGAAATAAAACGGTTACTCGCACCTGAAGGAGCGCTGCTGTTGTCCGTTCCTGACGCAGGGGGATGGCAAGCTGGATGCTCCGGACGCTTCTGGTTCCACCTCGATGTGCCGCGCCACTTGTTTCATTTCGATCTCAGCTCGCTCAAACAATCGCTTGAGCGGGCTGGATTCGACATTGAATGCGTGTGGCACCATGAGTTGGAGTATGACCTCTTCGGATGGATACAAAGCGCGCTCAACGCGTGTGTCGAAATGCCGAATGTACTGTTTGATTTCCTAACGGGCCGCGCTCCACGTACGGGAATGTTGCCGATCGCCATCAGCGTCCTTCTTGCGGCGCTGGCACTTCCGGCCGCGTTCGCATTGACGGTCCTTTCCACACTGGCGCGCCGGGGGGGTACGTTGATCATCGCTGCGCGTGCGGCGTAATTTGCAAGCAACACTTCGCAACGAGCAACAAATAGGACTAATTGACAAACCGGGCGCAAGGCACCCACTGGAGTCCGAGTTTCGTGTCCTTTCGGTAATTAACCGGCTAATCGTGGCAGAGGAAGATGGACCAGTCGAAAGCGTTGTTCTTTTCCAGTCGAGATTTTTCTCGGGAGGTGAAGGTCCCGCCCTCGATCGAGTTCGGATCTTGGGGGAGGCCAACGTCGCGAGCTGGGGGCCCCCACGGTCACGATACTGTTTATGGTAAGCGGCTGAGAATCACCGTGCCCGCGCACCCCGACTCGGAGCCGAATCAGGTTGGAAATCAAGCGTGGGTGGGCGCCCAGTTGTGTGATAGAAGTTCGGCGATCCGGGTGATTGGATGGTCAGCAGCTTTGGGAGTGCAACTCTCCCGCCTGGACTGGAAAGTTCCTCGATGGATGGTGTCGGCAGGTTATGCGCTCCCGCATCGGGCACTAAGAGTCGAGCTTCGCCAGCGAGATCGAATGCTTGATGTAGTGTTTCGCGCACAGGATCATTAGAAATGCGGCAAGGGGTCGTAACAATTTTATGCTCGAATCGAGTGTCCGTGGATTGTCCGTCTCTGGTACTGGCGCCCGACTACCTCGGCGCCCCGCGGGGCGCGCGAATTTCCCGCGGAATCTAGCGAATCCGCGACTACGGGTATGCCGCACCGTCCCGCGTCTAGCGACGGGCAAACACCGGTCTTCGTATCCTCAAACCCTAGCGGGCCGACGCTATCGCTGGCCGGTGTTTGCCCGTCGCTATTGCGCGCCTCCGGCCAGCTAGCGCAGGCCTCCGGTTCGGCTGTCCGCTCCTAGCGTCGCTCACCGCCGAAGGACGGTGCGGCATGAAAACCGGTGTCGCTTACGCGCCGTTATCGACGCCCAATGGGCGCCGGCGCAGCTACCGGCCAAGCATTTGACAAGAAAGCAGTTAAGCAGTATGATCCATTCAGAACCTCGAAAAGACGGGTGCTCCCACTGCTAACGGACCTTTCTCGCAAGCAGCAGGAAGCGCCCCCACATCACCTTGTGGTTACGGACGCTTCCATTCTGCTTGTGATGAAAGGAACGTTATGCAGACATCAGAACGGAGGTTCTTGAAGTCCTTGATCGAAGGATATCCCCACGGTCGGAAGAACGTCGAAGCCGAAGCGGTCTTCGATGCGATCCAAAGGGCCTTCGACGTCCACGCCGCTCCCGGTCCCGATCGCCGTTGGATGACGGACCCCGATATGGTCGCGATGCTCGCCGCCTGTGCGTACACCGCGATTGGCTACCTGAACCAGGGCAGCCACCGACCAGAGATTGATCTCCTGGGGATGCAGCACGATTTCATCCTCGCCCGTACGCTCCGCGGATTCATGGCGACGCTCGCGATTGCCATCCGCCGTGGCGCTACCCGCCAGATGAACGGTCGGACGTATTTCCGCAGTTTCCAGATCCCCGATTGGTTCGTGGACGAAGCGAAGAACCGGGACGACGAAACTCCCGACTTCTATCCCACTCCCGAAGCGTTCATCGCGGCCCACGAGACCGTGGCCGCCTAGTTCTTTCACGAGGGGACCGAACCCCTCACAGCACATTCCATTTGCAGCAGCACCTTTCGAGCCGCCCTTCGGGCGGCTTTTTTTCATACCCGACTTCACGAAATCTGCCGTCCGCCGCACGTCTCGCGGCCTTTGCGGGATCGCTGTCCCATCCGACAATCGCCGCATGACCACGCCTACCTCTCTCACGCATGGCAATCCGATCAAGCGAAGGCTCCTGGAACTTTTTGCGGAATACTTTTGCTTCACGACGAACGGCGCCGCCGAAGCTCTGAGAAACCGCCCAATCACCCCGAGCGACGCCCGTTCCGTCCGGCGCACCCTTTCCATCCTCCACCAGGATGGGTTACTGTATCGCGTGCCGTATTTCGATCCATGGCAAAGGCGCGGGGGAGCGACCTACGTCTACGGCCTCTCGAAGAAAGGCGTACAGCACGCTCATGACAACGGCTACGCTACGCCCGCCACGAAGACCCTAGCCAGCCACTCGCCTCGGACGCTCGACCAACGAACTCGAGCTCTCGCGGTTCCACATCGCACTCGACCGGCTCTGTGCCGGGCGCGGCCTCGCGTATACCTGGCAGCAGACGAAGCTCAAGCACGCGGTCCATCCTGACGCCTTCTGTCAGGTAACGGACCCGAAGCAGCCTCAGAGCGAGTTCCGCTACTTCGTCGAGATCGAGCGTTGCAAACTCGGCAAGTACAAAGACGGCAAGCCGCAGATCGTCCGGAAGCTCCGAAAGTACTACGAATATTTCAATTCCACGAGTTGCGAGAGTGAATGGGGATTTCGGCGATTCCGCGTCATCGTGGTGCAGCCGACGGATGCCCGCCGGGAAATCCTCCTCAAGGCGCTCCGCGGCGAGTGCAACCACCACATGTTCTGGCTCACGACCGAACCGGCGTACCGTGCGGACCTCGGCGGCGCGATCTTCAAGACGCCGAAATTTGACGTTCCCGTGCCATTCTCCTTCCTTACGCTTTGATCTCTTCCGCCATACAATTCGTCGCAATCGCTCGCAAGAGCGGGAGTATTCGTCCCGCGTCCCGCCGTCTCTGGGAGTGATCCTTCCACGATGGCGGCAGGGACGCCGGAGCTATGAACATACCCATCGGAACCTACGGCGACTCGCTCTCCAGCGAAAGGGAACTCGTCATCGACAGCTTCAATCATACGTTCGTCGACGGCGTTTCTGGCGTCGGGAAATCGACGCTCATGGAGGATGTCGCCATCCAGATCATCCGTGCCGGGGGACCGCTTCTCTACATGGACCCGCACGGGACGAGCGCGCGACGCATTTTGAGCCACATTCCAAAACGGTACAGCGGGCGCGTCGTGTACATCAATCCGCTTGGGAAGAAGGTGCCGGGCATCTCGATCTTTTGCGGAACGACAAAGGAAGAAAAAGAACTCGATATCGCATCGCTCACTGCCATCCTGAAATCCACAGCAGGGGATGCGTGGGGATTCGAGACCGCCAACGTGATCGACGGCGCCGCGACTGCGGCCGTTGAATCGATCGTGCAACCGACGATGGCCCACGTGTATCTCTTTGTCGTGCGGAAGCTTGTGCGGGAGAAAATGATCGCCGCGGCCGACAATCCGTTGCTCACCGACTTCGCGCTTGAGTACGACGAAGGCCTCCGCGCCTCGGAGCGCATGTCGAAGTTCGCGCCCCCCATCAACAAGCTGAAACCTTTTGTCCGGCCCATCATACGCACGATATTCAACCAGACGGCGAATCTTCCGCTGATCGACCTCATGAACGACGCCATCATCATCGTCGATCTCGACAAGGGGAAGATCGGCGACGGGAACGCGGCCTTGATCGGCTCTGCGATCCTGAACCACATCGGCATATACGCCTTCCGCCGCCCTGCCCAGCACCGCAAGGACTTCACCGTCATGGTGGACGAATTCCAGACCTTCTCGCACGGCATCAACTGGACGACATTCTTCGCCGAGCTCCGAAAATTCGGCATCCGCTGCTGGCTCGCCACCCAATCCGTCACCGAGGTGCCCGACCAGTGGATAGACTCGATCCTTGGGAACGTGAACAACCTCATCTGCTTCGCCGTGGGCGACAAGGATGCAGCCCGCATCGCGGCGTCATATGGCGATCCGTCCCTTGCGCGTGGCCTCATCTGGCTCGATGACCACGAATTCTATGCCAAGGTGAAGATCGGTACGCAGCGCCACCTGTACCGGCACGTCAGGGCCTTCCCGCCGTTTCCCAAACAGGGCGACGAGTCGCAATACCGGGACGTGTTGAAGACCTCCCGCATGCGGTGGGGGAAGAACCGGAAAGACGTGGACGCCGGCATTCTGAAGCTCCTGAGACGTGGCATCGAGGAAAATCCGTAACCGAAAGAAAGGTCCCGCCTATCGCAGGCATTTCATGGCGGCGCCATCGCCAACATTACGCGCCGACATTAGAGTCGCGACGACGAATCGCCGTGGCGTGAGGCAAAGGCACCGACGAATGCCTTGAAGTCGTGGACAACGAGGCGCTTTCGCTCCGGGAGCCCGACCGTACTCCAAGACTTAAGCTCACCCTAAATACTACTTTCCGAACAACTTCTTCACTAGGTCGTCCAGGTAATGTGCCCCTAACAAAACGACCGTGATGAACCCTACCGCTTCAGCGACGGAGACTTCTAACGACTGGTGCGATGCCAGGATGCGGGCCATTGCGATAGCTAGGATCAAAAACACCAACGCCACAGCTTGCCGAGTCACAATCAATTCCTTTCCGGCCTTTCCCCGGAATCAACAGAACCACTCCTATACTGACGGGGTATAGAAATGCTGTTCTCAATCCGTTTCAGGGCGCGATATTCGATTTTGCGGACAGCTTCTTTACTAATTCCAAAGTACTTCGCCAATTCCTCAAGCGACCAAGGCCCGCTCTCTACGCTGGCGACACCATCCAGACCCAACCCAAACCGAAGCCGCACGGTTCGCTGTTGCCTATCGGGCAAGCTATTTAACACTCGACTAAGTTCTTCCTGCACTGAAAGTTGTCGAGTTATGTCTTGCCCGGATACACCTCCGCGCGCTTCGGGATTCCACCAGAGTTGCTGGTCTTCCCGTACTAGATCACCCAGGGTTGACGTTCCGTCTTCACCTACGGGTATGTCCAGGGAAACGGTTTCACCGGCTACCCAGTTCATGAGGTCACGCACTTTTTCGATTGGTATGTCTAACCTCTGTGCCAGTTCTCTTTCTGTGGCTGGGCGACCCATTTCTTTGACTAACGTATTGGAAGTTCGCATCAGTTTAAGAATCTGCTTGTAGATGTGATCGGGGATTCGCATGACCCAGCGTTCTTGGCGAATGAACGATGTGATGTGTTTGCGAATCCACCATACGGCGTACGTGCTGAATGCGAACCCGCGACTCGGAACAAAACGTTTAGCGGCCATAAGCAAGCCTTCGGTTCCAGCGCCAATCAGATCGTCGAGCTCGACATGACCTTCGTTCTTCCAGAAATACTTCTTTGCGATCGACTTCACCAATGGCAGATGAGATATGATCACCCGGTCGTTGACTGACCGTTGCTCCGGTCTGCATTTCTGTGAGCGCGGCTTGCGTCTTCTTTCCCTTGGCCAAGGCCAGGGCGTGAGCTCTGTCTGCCGCTCTGCCGACGAGTTTTCGAGATCTCTAGCTCTCATTTCATCACTCCAACGTTCGCCCTTGACGACTCCGAGTCGCTTATCTATACATATATGGCAGGCCGGACGCCTTGGCGTTACGGGACGATGACGAAGTCATGACGATTCGATTACATGCGAGAAAACAAGCCGCCATTTAAGGACGGCTCCAGGCGCTTAGTTGGGTGGTTGCCGGCGTACAACTACGGTTCCTAACAGTGTAGTGAGTGTAACGAACGCTTGGCAAAAGTATATTTAGGGCATATAGTCATTTGTTTTCAGTGATGTACGTCTTTCGACAACATCCATAATCGTTGTCTCGGAGCAGTTTTACCAATTTCGGGCTGGAAAACGCGGCATGGTGAGAGGTGGGGGCAAGGGCGCCGTTCCGCGCGGCCACGCTTGGTTCCGTGTCGAAACGGGCGTATGAGGAAGGCCCCGCTATTGCGGAGCCTTAGGCTATTCGATCAGTCTTGCCTTCAGGACGCGGTGCTTGGCCTTGAGCCGCGCGCAGACGCGGTCTGCTTTCTCTATCCCCGCCGCATCATTGTCGAATGCGACCGTGATCACGGCATACGGGTCGAGGCATCGTTCCTGCTCGTCTGTCATCTCCGAGCCCATGAGCGATGCCGCTTGGACACCGTGTTCGCGGAACCAAAGCGGTCCCCAGAGCGATTCACAGACGATGAGTGGCTGCGACGGATCGCAAGGTTCCAGGCCGTACAGGAAGGTTTTCTTCAGGCCTTTCCCGAAAAGCCATTTAGGATTCGTGTCGGACGCCGGAAGCGTCGTCCGCCCTGCGTACCCCACCAGCGATCCGTTCTCATACAAAGGGAATACGATTCGTCCGGCCATGCTCCCTTTGCCGGGGAAGAATCCCACGCCGAAGAGCTTCGCCGTCTCCACCGATATCCCACGTTCCTGGATCATCGGGTGTTCGGGGTTCACGTCTTTCAGCGAGAACGCGAGGGGTGCGTTGCCGGTTTTGCCGGATTGCGGGTTTGCCGGATTGCCGGAAATTGGCTGAGGTGCTTTCGCCTCGGTCTTTGCCGGTTCGGTTCCGTTCGACGCCCTCTCCGGGAACCATTCGGCGATCCGCTTCGCGGCAGCGTAGACGGTACAGCCGTCCATCGCAGCCACGAAGTCGATGACGTTCCCGCCCGCCTTGCCGTTGTTCCGCTTGCAGGACTCGGAATGGCAATACCATGCCGACTTTGCTTCGCTCACGAAGAACGTGTTCTTACTGCCCGAGGCATGGGACGGGAGCGGGCAGTTGCCCTTGAGTGACGTTTGGTTGACCCGCGTAAGCTCCACGTTGTACCGCGCGATAACCTCGGTGATGGCGACCCGCTGCTTGATTTCCTTGAAATCGACAAACGGTTTCTTTTCCATGTATTTGTCCCTCTTTTCAAACGACTCTTGGAAGTCTACGGGCTGCGAAAGGAATTCAAAGGACGGATAATATGTCGTTCGCCACACATCTAACAGTCTTCAGTTTTTCTTCCGTCCGGTCATGATTGAATCCGGCTCCTTCACAACCTATCTGGGCCATAGAGAGGAATACATCAGATGACCGCAACGCTGCTGTCGCAAACCGGCAAGATCACGCGGCAGGAATTGCAGTTGATTCCCGCACCGCAAGCTACACCTACCCATCGACCCATCCCGCACCACGAGATCGTCCAAGCTCTCATTGAAACCTTGGGCTTCCGACACATCGGCGTGGTTAGGGACGAATACGCCGTCTCGGCGGACGGAATGCGCATGTTCGGAGTCCTCGACCTCGAAACTCAGATGCACGGTTGCCGGTTCTCGATCGGCATCAGGAACGGCAACGACAAGTCCCTGCGGCTCGCGCTTACCGTGGGCTACCGGGTGCTCGTCTGCGACAACATGGCGTTCCGGGGCGACTTTACGCCGGTCCTCGCCAAACACTCGAAGAACTTCAGCCTGGTAGATGCCTTATCGATCGGCGTCGATCGCATGCAGCGCAACTTCGAGCCGATGCAGCATCAGATCGAAGCATGGCAGGCGAGCCAGATTACGGACGTGACGGCCAAGCTCGTCATTTACCAGGCGTTCATCGAGGGAGGCTTGGAGATTCCCCGGCACCTCGCCCGCACCGTCCACGACCTGTATTTCAATCCCCGTTTCGAAGAGTTCGGTCCGCGCACGATGTGGAGTCTGTCGAACGCGTTCACGTCGGCATTCCAAGAACTCGACCCGATCCCGCAGTTCAAGGCGACGGCGCGGCTCGGCGGCTTTCTGGAAGAGATCGCGGGGAGGGGATAACCAGATGAAAAGGCAGGATCAAAGTCCTGCCCTTTTTTGTGGTACCCCCTCAGATTCGGCTTAATGACATCCTCCATGTAGCGAAGCAGGAGCGCGACTGGTCGTCACAGGATGTAAAGAGTTAGTTGTCCGTAAGCGTCTGAGAATCACCAGCGCCAGACCGCATTGCAGGCCCGACGATTTCGAGTTCAATTTTCGGAGTCACGCCTGCGCGGGCTTCCAGTTATGCGGTAGGAGTTCGGCGAGCCGGGTAATGGGATGGCCGGCGATGCGCCAGAGGACATCCTTGAACCAGGCGTAGGGATCGATTCCCACGCGCTGACAGGATGCCACGAAGCTCCTCAGCACCGCGCCGGTGTGGCCGCCCCGGTCACTTCCGAAGAAGGTCCAGTTGTTGCGGCCGACCGCTATACCGCGTATGGCGCGCTCGGTGCGGTTGTTATCGATCTCCAGGTCGCCGTCCTCGCAGTAGCGGCTGGGCCGCCCAGTTCTTCAGCGTGTATCGGGCGGCCCGCCCCTCTGGACTTTTCGGCAGTACCTCTGTCTGCATCTCCAGCAGATACCCGTGCAGCTTGTCCAGAATGGGCCGCGACTCGCGCTGGCGCAACTCCAGTCGAGCTTCCGCGTTCCATTCGCGTGCCCGTTTCTCTACCCGATATAACTGCGCGATCAGAGACAGTACCGGCCCTACACGCGCCTGGCCGGAGTCTAGCGCTTTGACGTAATACCGACGGGCATGACTCCAGCATCCCACCTCGGTCAAACCGCGCGTCGGGTCCTTGAAGAAGGCATCATAGCCTCCATAGGCATCGGCTTGTAAGTGACCGCGATATCCTTTGAGAAATTCCTCTGGCCCGGCCCGCGCCCGGGTCTTAGTGTAGTCATACAGAATCACCGGATGATCTTTATCTCCGCAGTAGGGCCAGATGCGCCCGGTGCGGGCAAAGGGCAGCTTTTCATCCAATACCTTCACGCCGGTATCATCCGTTCCAATCGTCTTGGATTGGAACAGCACTTCTTTGGCGGCTCCATACAGCGGGCTGAGCAGATCTCCGCATTGCTTCATCCAGCCGCACATGGTCTTGCGGGATATCTCCGCGCCATGGCGCTGGAAGATCTGTTCCTGCCGATGGAGGGGCAGGTGGTCGGCGGTCTTAGCCACGATCACCTGCGCCAGCAGGCTGGCCCAGGCGGTGCTCTTCTCAATCGGCTGCGGCGGCTTGGTAGCGGTCTTTACAGTGCACTTACAAACGTACTTCTTGCACACATCCTCGACGACCTTCAGTTGTGCTGGGATATATTCATACCGCTCGCTGGTCTCTTCTCCGATGGGCCGCAGATCCTGATGGCAAGCCGTACAATGCTTTTCCTCGGCGGCCAGATCATGCACGATCCGCTCGCGAGCAGGTTCTTGGGAAGCGCCTGCCGTCCGCCGGCTCTCTTCTTCGGGACACTATTACCGGTCCCGCCCGCGGCATCGTCATCCGAGTTGTCACTCTTCGCCGCCGACTCGGTTTGCGTCTGCCGGGCCTGCAATAGTTCTGCGAACAAAGCTAATTGATCGGGGGAGAGCTGCTCGCTCTTGCGGTTGCGCTTAGCGTCCAACAGTTCCCGCAATAACGCCTCGATCTTGTTCCGCTCGGTGGACTCACGATCCAGTTGTGCCATCAGGTCCAGTACAATCCGCTGCAGAGCCTGGGGATCGTCCGGAAGGTGTTTGGGGTCGAAGGCCACAAGTAAGTATTATTTTACTAAGCGACTTACTCTTTGCCAAGGAACAAAATGACTCGACTCTGTTTTTCATTCAGATCTCCGGTAGCGCTTGCGTCGGGCCGCTTGCGTCAAGTCGACTCCGCTCAGAATGGCGCCTAACTCCTGCGGAGTGAGCTCCCTCCGGCGCTCTGCGCCCCCCTCCTCCAATGGTACCGCGTACGTGCCTTCTTCCAGACGCTTGCTCCAGATCGCGAAACCGTCCCGATCCCAATATAAGATCTTGAGGCGATCCCGCCGCCGGCTGGCGAACACGAACAGGTGGCCGGCGAAGGCATCCAATTCCAGATGATCGCGCACTAAAGCGTGCAGACTGTCAAAACTCTTGCGCATGTCGCACGCCGTCAGGCACACATATACCCGCACGCTGGCCGGCAGGTGAATCATGTGCGCAGAGCTTCCAGCACTGTGTGTAGGGTTGTAGCGTCCACCCCGGTGCCGATGCGCAGCCGCTCACTGGTCACCAGCACCAGTTCCAGTTCCGCATTCGCCGCAGCCGCCGACGGCGTTGCGCCTCTCTCAAGTAAAGCGAAACGCACTGGCTGCTGCCGGCTTCGCAACCGCTTGCGCCAATAGTAAAACTGATGCTCCGCAAGACCTTGTTCGTTGCAGAACTTCTTCACGGACATCCCACTACGCTCTTGCTCCGCTATTCGTTCCTGCCAGTCATCATTTTTGGAGGCTGACTTCGCGCCGACGGTTTCGCCCATGAAACAACTATGCAGCCCCCGCCGGCCCATTGGGAAGAGGGGTTGATCAGACGCTTACGTTGTCCCGTCGCTTCCCGAGTGACAAACCGCTGGTTATCCCGGACTATTCTGCGCTTTGATTCGCCGTCAATCCGCGCAGTCGTGCTGACATCAGATAGGATACCTTCTCAGGGCATTCATCAAGTAACCAATGTGAGGCACCTGGAATCCTATCGATATTGAACGCTGATCTAGTAAACCGCGAAGACAGTTCGACGGAGCGCTCGCTTGTAAGATAGTCGTTGGTACCCCAAATAACTACTGCAGCGTGTCGATAAAATCGCATATGGCCGGCTTCTTGCACTGCGATCCTCTTTAGCACTTCCTTGCAGCCCTCATCATCTACTAAGGCGGCGAGGTGGTGATACGTGGTAAGTGCAATGCTTTCCTGCATGGCACCGAGTGCGCAATAAGTAGCGCTCAACCCTGGAATTAGTCTGGCCGCATGGAGCACAGGCCAAGTGATACAGGCTCGCAAATCTCGGGTCAATCGCCGGCGATCACAGTCGAGTGAGGTCGTGCCGAATAGACGCGCCATATGTTTGAGCGCCCGACTATGTTCACCCTCCTCGGCTAGCCATATAGCGATGAACTCCAAAAGAACCGCACTGCGATCCGCATGAGTTGCGGATAGCTTGCGCCGCATCACTTGTGAGTCTCCTTCAATCAAGGCCAACGCCAAGAGTACGCGGCCGAATTCAGGATTGCGCGGTAGGGTGGTACGGTTACGAAGTGATGACCAGTCAATCGGACCCCAGGACCGAACGTAAACGTCCAAGAGCTCCCGCAAGGGTGTCGTGTTCATGTTTATACAAACCTCACGACTACTTTGGAAAGTATATCAGTCGAGCCAACTCTACGACTGTTATTAACGAAGACAATAGGCTGATCACTACTAGAGCTTTCCCTCCCAAGCTGACAAACGGCAATACTTTAAGTGATCGAAGTCTGTCGAGCCGGTTGGCAATCGCGGTTTTATGTGTGAGATCCGACGCGAGAGCATGTTGGGCACGAAGCCTGCATTCTTCCTCTTTCTTGAATTGCAGGATGTTTCGCCTCACAATGTAAACGGGAATTCCGACATATAGTGGCGCGACGATCATCCACTGTCCAAGCAGGGGGATGAGGCATAATGCGGCCCCGCGCGACAACGAAAGGTCCCCGAATACTAAAGCGACACCATGCAGCATCAGTGCGATCCATGTCGCCTTGAGAATTTGGCGGACTTCGGACCATCCATAGTTGCCATCGAAAGCACCGATTCGGAGACGAGAATGTTGCATGGGTTCTCCTGAATGCCAGCATCCGCAAGCGCCAAGGCGAGCGCTTGCCGAATGCGGTTTACAAGTACTTTAATTGAGGATCTGGCCATCCATCCCTTGCGCCGCCGCGAACGTCGAGCGCGAGCAATATGTTTTGCGTAAAGGGGATCTCGTCGGATGCCCGATTCGATCTGCGCGGCCGTTTGGCCGAGACGCCGGTGACGCGCAAGGTAATCAAAAAGCGCGACGCAGGATAACGAAAGACGAAGCGGATACTCGCGGCCTCGGCGCACCAGCCAAACCGCCGTTATCTCTTCTCCGGGGCGGCAGTCGGTGCCCGGCTCGTGAAGGTGGTGGAGAATTTTGAAATGGGGTCCGACTGCGGCCCACTCCAGGGCTTCCGCGACCATGAGGTCAAAATCGGCAACGAGCGCAGACCTATCCGTCATATAGAAATCGACAACCCATTCGCTCGGCGGCAAGTCTGAACCCAGGCCCGCGGTACACCGATGACAGAGCTAAAACGCCGGGTCGGTCGTGCTCCGTGGGCCTGCCATGGCAGACGCGGTGGAGGACGTCCCATTCTTCGCATCGGTTCAGAGTCAAGTTCACGATGACGACGAAGCGACGCAGGATAAGTTCAGGCGTTTCAGGGAACTGTTGCGGCAAAATCACTGTAACGCGACGATTTCGCGCTTCCAAAATACTCCGCACTTTGCTTGCATGACTCGCGATGGGATCAATCACCAAAACCCGGGCCATCGCCGTCGACTCCCCCAGTGGGAGCGTTGTCTGGATTATTGCCGCCGTCATCTGCCCACCGATCCAGTTCAATGTGCATTTCACCTGGCATTTGAGTTCCTTCCGGTGTCGCTGCGGGTAACGGACCGGAGCGAATAACGTTCATAGCGATCCTCCTTTGCGAGCCGCGCTCTCGCTTTGTCCATGTCCGTAATTCGTACAATTTGACCCAATCAACCGTTTCTTCAATGCGAGCAAAGCGCGGTCGCTCAGGCTCGCCGGGGTAGTCGCGCCAATCTTCGCGAGTTTTCCACGGCGAGAATTGCTCGCCAGTCGAAATCGACCGCTGCTTTTCGGATACCGCACCCACCGCGTTTTCGGCGTGACTGGGGGCAGGGAGCTTGATTTCGGGGAATTCTCCGGAGGTAGACTCGTTGCCGGGATGAGGGACCTCAGCAGCTTCGGCAAGATCGAAATGAGCCGGGGTATTGACGGATTGCGTTCCCTGGCTATGATTAGCGCTGGGCAGGGGTATCACGACCCCAGCGGCGGGCGGATGTTGTGCCATAACATTCCTCGTTCGTGCCTTGGGACCGGTGCTGTCACACCTGGTCCCACTTTTATTGTCAGGCTAAGCTATTGAAAAAACAGTGGATTATAGTGGCGGAATGTAGCCTAGAAGCGCACGTACGGCCACATTGCGTTACGCAGAACTACTCAGGGTTGGGGGCGTGGTGTTTGGAGTAGAGCGTTGCGTTCATGGCGTCCAAGGTAAACATCCTTTTGAGACATCGCGTCAATCCACAGGTCCTCGAAACATTCTCGGAAGTACCAATAACCAGGAGTGGGCTTCCTCATGAAGAATGCTGGCCGTTCGCCGGCCACCCTTGGTCCTCCCAAGGGGTAATTGAACGGGAGGAGTTCCACCTTAACGGCTTGATCATTACAGACGCCGAGGAGCGTTGGAATCGGCTTGTAGCCCCGAACCTCGACGGAGGCGTGGCTTTTCTCAAAATCTTTCCACATCTTCCATGCCCGAGCGATGTTTTCGGCAACGCCCTGGACGGTCTGTCCGAGAATCTTCGCGTATGCCCTCACAACTGGGCTCGCCGCGTACACCTTGACTGGATCTTCCGAAGGCGCTGGAACAACAGGCTGCCACGTGAGGATACAAAAATGTTTCGTCTTCACCCGGTGCTGTTCGAACCACGGCAATATCTGCTGGTAGTAAGCGGGCTGCGACGCAATACTCACATACAGAACGAATTCGGATTTCGCGCACAGGATATCTTCTAACCGGTCGTCGGGGCCACCTCGATGAAACAGAATTCGAACCACGTCACTGCTTCCATAAGAAAGCGTTTGAGGTTCGATGTTGACGACGAGACGGTAGCGCCGTCGTTGGCGGGGGATTTCAATCCGAACAGGTCTGCCTGGTTTGTTGTTGTAGTTCGCGAGTTTGCCACGAAGCTTTAAAATTGTGGACCTTAGGCTATCCGGGTTTCTTGTCAATTCGGACCCGAGGCGCGCTTGTAGTTCGTCTTGCGTCAGTGCGGCAGTCCTGTCGGTTTGTCGCAGATCAAAGAGCGTTTGGAGGATCTTCACCTCAATTTCTGATCCACTGAACTCACCGCTCGACAACAGGTCTCCGAAATGCGCGCTTTCGGCGTCAGGCGTGTCTGGCATCTCCTAAAAGCATACTGCGCCCAGAGGGGGCCGGTCTACGCCGAGGCGGAAACTCCGGCGGCTCTCATAAGCCGCCTGAGAGGGTAACATTTAAGGCGAGCTCGGGGCAACGCTGGCAAAGCGAAGCGCTCTTGAATGGCGGGTGTCAGCGGTCCAGCAGCACGGTTCCGTGCTCAAGCGATCCGAAGCACATTTACCGAGACCCTCACTTTCGACGTCTCTTGCTTTCGAGTGCCTTTTATTCATCCGGCCAGCCGCGCTGTGCCAATCGCAAGCCTGCACTCCGAAATCGTCCAGTAATGCCGACCGGCGTCCGTGAGCAGGCGTTGCGTCCGCTTATCCCGCCGGACGTTACGCGCGATTTTTGCTCCCAATGGCCCCGATTCTCGACGGGCATGCGGCTGCGGCGGCAGCCGTGCCAGTACCAGAAGCAACCGTTTACAAAGACCGCGAGTCGGATGCTTCAGATCACGAAATCCGGCTCGCCCGGAAGCGCTCCTGGATTAGCGAAGAATCGAATGCGCAGTTTCTTGAGCGCTTCAGAGACAAGGCGTTCGGGTTTCGTGTTCCGTGGCCGCACCTGCGCCATGATCCAACTTCTCGTCACGCGGTCAAAGCGGTCGGCCATCGTCAGAGGAGATTCTCGGGGATCTCGATGAGGAGCGAGCGGTCCGTTTCAGCCTGCGCGACGCGTTCATTGCATTTCTTGAGCAAGGCCTGGATGTTGGCGGCGAGCTTCGTCTTGCCGAATTCGCCCATCTCCTCCAAGTTTTGCCCCACGAACGATTCGATGGAAGTGATCCGGATCCTGTTCTGCAGTCCCGCCGGGAGTGCCCACATTTCAGATGAGGTGCGGGTAGCCCGGAACGGCCTCTTGGGGATGCCCAGAGCATTTGTTTCTATCCGCAAAATGCGCCTGGCCGAGCAGGGGGTCAACACCACCGCACCGGAACTGGCGACGCTGACGTGTTTTGGCGACAACACTGAACAAAATACTTCCGGCTCCCGGCGGCCGGGCAAAGGACCGAACCGCCGGGCAAGCTGCTAACATATAGACGTTTCACCAGCGATCAATCAATGGCGTTTACGCAGAACATGGAAAAGGCAGCCCGACGCCACCTCAGGGCTGCCCAAGTCCTCTATGACCATGTTGGTCCGGGTGACCAGCCGGGATGCATGGCGGTCGCGGGGTACCTCTTTGGCTTAGCGGGTGAACTCGCAGTCAAGGAGATCATGCGCAATAGCGGGATGGTACCCATATCCGCCACGTACCGTCGCGAAGAAGCGTTCTTCGCGCACTTCCCGATCTTGAAAACACTTCTTGCGACGGCTACCGGTCGCCGTGCAGGGCAGTTGCGACAGTTGTCCGAAGATCCCCAGTTGTTCCAGAACTGGGACGTCGCGATGCGTTATGCACCGACAACCGAGATCAGGCCGACGTGGATCGCGGCATGGAAAGACTCCGCTGAGAAGCTAGTCAATAGGATGGCAGTTGCATGAGTGATACGCCTGAGGTTTTCTTTGATGCCTCATTGCCTATGTTCGTCACGAAGGTTGCCGATCAATTCGGCCCGGAGGTGCTAAATCGTGGCGTCGTCATGCGCGACACCAGTGGTCGCCTTCGTTTTCTCAGCGCTGAGCCATCGCCGCTTGACGAGGATCGGGCTGCCATCGAGGCGAAGCTCGCCGAGGGGCTGGGCGCCTATGCTCGTCCGGATCGCGTCATCGCTTTCAGCGACGAACCAGGCGTTCACCGACTGCTGACGGATGCTGCAACGTTCCCCATCCAGCAAGATTCCGTTACCTTTCGGTTCCTCGACAGGCGGATCGTTGGGTCGGGTTGGGTCGACCATCCCTATGAGGGAGCGGTTCGGCCACCGAGGATTGTATTTGCGAGCCTTAAGGGAGGTGTAGGTCGTTCAACGGCACTCGCTGTAGCAGCTTCAGACCTTTCAAGCCGCAATAAGAATATTCTAGCCATTGACCTTGACCTTGAGGCGCCCGGGCTCGGTGACATGCTCCTCGACGAGGAACGAGCGCCACGTTATGGGACTGTTGATTATCTTGTAGAGAATGGGCTAGGGGGAGTCTCCGACCGCACTCTTCCAGATTTCATTGGTACGAGTGCTTTAACGACGACTGGCGGGGGCCGTGTCGACGTCCTACCGGCGCTTGGTAGGGAGGACATCGCTCATCCCTCGAACACACTTCCCAAGCTCTCTCGCGCCATGATCGAAGATATCAACGCCGATGGCTCTGCTGTCTCCCTCACAACCCAGATCTCTGGAATGATCAAGCGATTTACCGAGCGAGATATCTACGACGTAGTCTTAATCGACAGCAGAGCTGGGCTTTCGGAGCTCGCCGCGCCGACGATGCTCGGACTCGGTGCAAACGTTCTTCTATTCGGCACAGCTCAACGGCATACGATCAACGGCTATGCTGCATTATTCGAAGCCCTAAAGCTGCTCGCAGAACGCGACCGTGCTGCAGGACGAAGTGCAGAGTGGCGCCTTCTTTTCAAAGCAGTGCACGCCAAGGCAAGCCTAGACGAATCGATTGCGGCTCGGTACCGCGATGATTTGTATGATCTCTTTGCTGACAATCTCTACGACTCGGACGATGTCCAGCAAGCCACCGCCGATACAGTCAACTTCGACATTGACGACGAGAATGCGCCGCATTGGCCGCTGGTCATACCTTTCACCCAAAATCTGATCGATTTCGACCCCGTTAAGACTCCTGGCCAGCTCACCGCTGCCTTTTATGGACAAGTTTATCGCCCCTTTTTAGATGGTATGGACTCTATCATTGCCTCCGACGGTGCTCCGACGGAGGAGTCGGGGGAGGAATGATAGCTGAATGATAGCTGAATCCCCCGGCGTCGATCTAACGCCAGTGCGAGAGGCGATGGCTGGGTTCGAGATTTCGCCGAGCGTTAAGCCCAACGAGCCGATTGATGTCGATCGCGTCTTCTTTCCCGGTGGCCATCGCAGCGTCCTTGATGTGAAACGTCAGCTCGTTGTCGGCAATCGGGGCATGGGCAAGAGCTTCTGGACTCATGCTCTGACGAATCCAGTAGTGCGCCAACAACTTGCACGCCAATATTCTTTCCGTGGACTCGCGGACACGAATGTCGTCATAGGCTTTAACGGATCGACAAAGGTCATCGGCGTTACGCCAACGATTGAAGAGGTTCTAACCGCCCGTAGAGATGTCCAAGATTCGGAGCTAATCTGGCGAGCGGTAATCCTGCGTGCTGCTCGCTCAGCGCAACCGAGCGACGAAAATCCGGCTCTTTCCGATACGCTTGACCAACTCAGGAGCCGCCCGGGTGAATACTCTAAGGAACTGACAGCAGTGGACGAGGCACTGGCGGAAACCGGGGCGTCGACCCTGATTGTCTTTGACGCATTGGACCGCTTTTCTCATGAGTGGGGAGTGATCCGGGACCTGACGAAAGGGCTCCTCCGTACGGTGGTTGGTCTTCAATCGTTCCGCAGTATCCGCGCGAAGGTTTTTATGCGCGTCGACCAGTTTGCTGATGCAGAGCTGTTCCGCTTCCCGGACAGCTCTAAAATCCGCAACGACCGAGTCGACTTAACATGGCGCCCAGACGAATTGTATGGCCTTCTGCTGTTCGAGGTAAAACGTAGGCCGGCCGCCGCGTCAGTGATCGAGGAACTCGCCAGTCATCTGTACACGCAGTTGGCTCTATCCACAGGCGGCGGCTCGAACCCTGCCCTCGACCAGCAAGGCTCGTTGGTCACCTTGATCGCTGGCGCGTATATGGGGAAGGATAAGAAACGGGGCCGGGTCTACACATGGGTGCCATTGCACCTTGGGGACGCAGCGAACAACTGTTCACCTCGAACGTTCCTGACCGCGTGGAAAACGGCTGCTGAGCACCAGCCCGCGCCCCTGACGCAGGCCGTCGATCATCTCGGCCTCAACGAGGGAGTGCGTCAGGCTTCGAGTGCGAGATTGACTGAGCTTCGCGAGGACTACCCCTGGATTGACCTGGTGCTGGAGCCTCTGCGAAGGCACTTTGTGCCGATTTTGAAAGACGAGCTGTTCCAACTATGGCAGGAGAAACGGGTAACAGAAAGAGTGCAGGAGCAGGCCAGCAGCTTCGGGTGGCTTACGCCGATCGGAGTGTTCATCGAGAATAGCCAAGATGCCTTACTGCAAACAATGACAAGCATCGCAGTTATGGAAATGCGGGCAAACGGTAAGGTCAACGTACCGGATATTTTCCGTGTCGAAGCAGGAATCCTCCGTAAGGGCGGTGTTGCCGTGCCACATAAAGGCTGAAGGAGAACGCCTGACCCTAACATTTTTGACGCCCGAATACATCCTGGATGACCAGAGCCAGTGAAAGTGGACCCCATTGTCAAGACCAATTTTAGCCTGCAATAAGTTAACGTGACCTGCCCCGGAAAATGAGACAGCCGGTAAGTTGAGACCCAGCCCTCGTTGACCTGCCCCGGAAAATGAGACAGCCGGTAAGTTGAGACCCAGCCCTCGAAACCAGACCGTCTACTCTTATTCTCGCCTTCTTCGCCAAACCAACCACCGGCGGCGCAGGCGGCCGAGCACGCCTGCCATTCCAGCTTTTCCATGGTTTTCCAGTTTTCCCAGCCCTTACCGCTCGGCAGCGTTTCATCCTGTTAGCCCGCGCCCTACACGCTGGCCGACGTTCGATACCCCAGACTCTGGTGCAGTCGCTGGTGGTTGTAGAACTGTAGATACCGCCCGATGCCCGCCTCGGCCTCCGGGACGAGTCGGTAATCTTTCAGGTACACCTCTCCGTACTTCAGCGACCGCCACAACCACTCGAGAAAGATGTTGTCCAGGCAGCGCCCGCGGCCATCCATACTGATGGCGATTTGTCGCTCCTCCAACAGCAGGCCCCATATTGGCGCATGCAGCCGTGGGGTCGGCGCGTTGCAGAGCGTACGCAGTCAGTTGAAAACAGGGAGCAATCTTAGGTCGTGTCAGCAGGTAGACCTCTTGGGTAGGCGCTATCTTCTGGTGCGACAGGCGCCCTCCGGCGCCGGAACGCCCTCGCGCTTCGCTATGACTTCACCTCTATCGGGTATTCCAATGCGGGGGTGAATATGCTCAGCACACCAAAAAAGACGACCCCCTGGAATCAGGCGGCCGTCTGTATTACGTGCAGGCTGTTCGTCGAAAGGCGGCGAGGCCTAGGGCCTCTGAGGTCTATCGATGACCCGCGAGTTCTTTAGCTCTTGGACCGAGTCCTTGAAGTCTTCGCTCTTGAGAAGTTTCTCGATACTCACTGATGCCGCCCCTGAAGAGGTCATGACGTGTGAACGATTTCCATCACGAGAGCCGAAAAGGCCCAGCAGCTTGGCCATGAACGAATGTCGCACACCCGTATACATCATTATGCGTTCCCCCTGGCGTAATTGGGTAAAGGAATTCTCGAATGCCCTGGCTCCCGGAACCGAAGGCGTGGCTAACAATTCTTTCCCGCTTCCACCTCCTTGCTCAGATTGTGTGATTTCGGGCAGAGAGTCATCAGTTGGCTGAGGGCAGAGATCGCCAGCCAGCAATAGTACTAGTACTAGCATGGCTCGCAGGAACCACCTTGTCAAAATTGTGGGCCAACCAACTTCTCCCGGAACCGTTTAAAACAATTTGAAGGTGAATGTCCTTTCCGCACAACTCGGACTGTCGGGACGGTGAGGCACTATCGAACAGTGCGAACCCGTCGAACCATTAAAACTGTTGACACCGGGCGGAACTCCTTGTAGAATTGTTACGGAAAGGTCAAAGCGAAAAGCGGCCATTAGCAGAGATGTCGAGCTAGTTGGTGCCTGACAGGCAGAATGATTGATGTTAACGGAAGGTCTCAGAAGACGATAGAAGAAGCGGCTTCGGAATTGCACGTGCATCCAAAAACGTTGCGGAGCTACATCGCCAAGCGGATTGTGAGCGAGCCTCCGGTCGTGGCTGTGGGCCTAGTGGATCGCCGTTATTTCCCTCCAGAGCTCTTGAAGCAGTACAAAAGCCAGATTGCCTCCCACCGGGAAGCAAGGAGACAACGTAAATGAGTGCACTGAGCGGAAACGGCAATAACGGTTCTCGGCCCACTCTCCTCGCGAGGATGTTCGGGTTTCTTGGTCGCCCAGTTTCGAGGAATGGGAGCAGCACTCATGTCATGACCTCCGATGGGGCTGCATCGGTGGACGTCGAGAAATTGATCAAGAGCCAGGGCTTCAAAGAGTCTGCGGTGGCGCTCAAAGAGTACTTCAAAGATACACCTACACCATAATTCCCGTCTCAGAGGCCTCTACAAGGAGTAACATTCGCCTTCATGCCCTGGAATGTGTTCCTGCTGCCGCTGCTTGGCGGGTTCCTATTCCTCGATTGGTGTTACTACACCAGACTTCGACATCAGCGACTCGAAGGTAATCGGCTTCTTATCGAATCCGCTTTTGTCGCTGCGGTTGCCGCCTTCTTTGCGTCTGCCATTGTGAGCGCCCTAGAACATCCATTGAGGACTGCGGCAGCTTTCGATCATTGGAGGTTCTTGTTGCCGGGGAGTTTGATCCTCGCGGCGGCAATCGGCTGGCCTTACTACAAGAAGTTTCCGTTTCACGACCCGGACCATCGTGCCGAACGTCTCATTAAAGCTGCCGTGACGGGCTCCTGCGTCCCGGCGATGGCGTGGCTTGTTCTTTGGCCGTGCCGTTACCCCGAGATGATTGGTTCCATCAGCCATTTCTGGAAAGAACTGATGCCCTTCGACTATTCGGGGACGGCTGCGATTGCTATGTCGCTGGGAGTGCTTGGAGCAGGGCTCATCAACTATCTTAGCGATTATGATGGCACCGCGGCCAATGTTGCCGAGCAGAGCGGCGACTACATCTTAAGCCTCTGTTTCAAAGCTGTCCAAAAAGAGAAGCCTCTTACTTTAATTTTATCGAATGGTCGGATCTATACTGGTTTTGTGGTTCTCTCGCCAAACTTAAAGCCTGAGAGCCAGATTGCGCTAATCCTGGTTGCCGACGGTTACCTAAAGAAAGAATCCTCCCAGCCGGCTTGGGAGGCTTTTTATTTGTCCCTCTGGGAGAACGATCCGACCAAAGCTGCTGAGTTCATTGTGATACTTCCCACACGACTAATCGACCACGCACATATTGCGACAAAAGAACTTGACCACAGCCCCATGGTTACGGTTGTGGCCACGATGTCCTAAGCCGCGAGACCGTGGCCGATTTCATGTTGGCTCCCAGCATCGGTTTATTTCTTCGCTTTGTGACATCGCCCAGCGCTTCCGTTGCGCCACCGCGATACGTTTCCGGGCCTCGGCTGCCCGCTGGGGCGACTATTCGGCCAAGCGGAAATCGGACAATAGGGTTCCTCTCTTGGTGAACCGACGGTTTGCCTGCCGATTCGGTAGGCACGGAGGTTGGAAACTGTTGGTGAATTATGAGGCGGAACTGCGATTCGCGCTACAAGCATCAGTGCGGCCGTAGTCGAGTTGTCGGAACGTCTGTATGAGCGCCAATTCGGCCAGTTGCCGGCCCTGCTTCGATCACACACCAACTTTTACGGCATCGGCAGAGATACGCACGAGGACGCCTACCAACGCGTACAGTTCTTCAAAGACGTCATCGAGCACAAGGGCGGGCACCGCATTTTTTACTTCGACGGCGTTGCCCTTGAACGCGAGGAGGATCTGCAAATTCTGAATCGGCTCACCTGGTACGCCGCCGACTCGGACGTGACCCGCGAGGCGAATGACGGCCGGGGACCGGTGGACTTTAAGGTGTCGCGCGGCAGCAAAGACAAGACGCTTGTGGAGTTTAAGCTCGCGAAGAATTCCCACCTGGAGAAGAATCTAGAACATCAGGTGGAGGTGTACAAGAAGGCGAGCGATGCCAGCCGGGCGATCAAGGTTATCGTGTATTTCACTGCCACAGAAAAGAAACGCGTTGAGCAAATTCTGAAAAGGCTGAAATTCGAAGACGATAAGGATATCATCCTCGTTGACGCGCGAAAGGACAACAAACCATCGGGATCGAGACCCGGGTCCAAACGTCGCCTCTCCTAGAGGCCGGTCCCGCTCGGCACGAAGAAGGTCCGCTTTTCAGTATTGCTCGCGGTCATGCGCCGGCTCCAAATGGCTCTAGTTTCCGTCTTATTTATCGCCGACTGTACCCATTTTTGTACCAAGAAGCCACGGAACGGGAGCGGCGTGCGCAAACTGCGTGCTGCGTTTTCAATAAGTTACGTGCCGTCAGCGATTGGCACGGGTCCGAATCCCACCCTCACCGCCAGCCTAAGGCTCTTTCCTTTCAGTTAATCCAGGCACCACCGTATTATGATCGCGCCGGTCTGGCCAAGCACGCTGAAATAGCTCATTCATTTTCCCTGTTCCCTCTCTGTTTCACAGGGGCCATCCCTCCGAATGTCACTCCTCGCTGGGCTAACTTGAGGATGCGCGGGGGCTCCGGCACGCTCAGTGACCGAGGTCACGGCGCTAGAATCAGTGTCAGAGCTAGACTGGGACCTTGGAGAGGGCATGGAGAATCGAGGGCACGTTGCGCTGGGTACGATCTCGTTCACTGTTTGTTTCGCCGCTTGGGGTCTCATCGGTGCATTCGCCCCACGATTCCGTGAAACTCTTCACCTGACACAGTCGGAAACGGCTTTGCTCGTAGCCGTTCCTGTCCTGCTGGGCTCGCTGGCGCGCATACCCATGGGTATGCTCACCGACCGCTTTGGTGGCCGCGCCATTTTCGCCATCCTGATGGCCGCCGTTGCCATACCGGTCTGGTTCGCTCCGCGGCAGGCTTCCTATTCGAGCTTATTGGTGGCCGCATTCCTTCTAGGCGTTGCCGGCTCGTCGTTCGCCATCGGCGCCGGTTATGTTTCCCGATGGACACCGGCGCGGCAACAAGGCGGCGCGCTGGGTGTGTATGGGCTCGGGAATATTGGCCAATCTGCTGCAGTCTTTCTGGGCCCCGTAATCGCCGCCCGTGTGGGTATGGTTTGGGTTTATCAAGGAGTTGCCATCCTGTTAGTGGTTTGGGCAGCGGCCTTTGGCCTACTAGCCCGCAATGCGCCGGCCCCCGCCAGCGGACAGCGAAAAGGGTTGAGCGCAATGCTGGAGGCTCTGACACGGGAGCGGCTCTCCTGGCTGCTTTCCGCCTTTTACTTCTTCACATTCGGTGGGTTTGTCGCCTTCTCGATTTATCTTCCGACGCTCTTGAAGGATGAGTTCCGGTTGTCCCCTACCGACGCTGGTTTCCGCACGGCCGGGTTCGTCGTGCTTGCCACCTCGCTTCGTCCCGTGGGCGGCTGGCTCTCTGACAGGATCGGCGGCGCCCGTGTCCTGTCCGCGGTCTTTCTGGGCATAGTGCCGTTCGCCATGCTGCTCGCCTGGTCATCGATGATTCCGTTCACGGTGGGCGCGCTGGGTTGCGCGGCGCTCCTGGGGCTCGGCAATGGAGCAGTCTTCAAACTCGTGCCCCAGTATTTTCCAGGGCAGACCGGGACGGTCACCGGCCTGGTGGGCGCTATGGGCGGTCTCGGCGGATTCTTCCCGCCGCTGGTCCTCGCGTACTTCCGCGGGCATATGGGCGCCATCTGGCCGGGCTTCGCTCTGATGTCAGCGACGTCGCTGGCGCTGTGGTCGGGTAATAAGCGGGTATTCGTGTCGCGGCAACAGACCCTCGACATCGCACTTCCTGCCGAACTCCGGCGCACCGCTGATCGAATACGCGCCGGAGCCTGGGCTACGCTTTGGACGGGGCTTCTGGTTGCCGCGATCGTGGTGGGATCGCGCAACCTGCAGAACTTCGATCCGTCTCTGGTGATTTACACCTTCGCTGTGGTCTTCGCGACCTGGGGAGTGGTCTATCACTACAACGTCTGGCTGGAGAAACCGCCCACGCGTCTGTACTGGGATCGCGGCTGGGAACTCTTTCGAGAGCGCGGTGTTTTCCGTGGCATTCTGCGTGTAGCGACTGTCTCGGCAACTCATCTGGCTGCGCAGCGGTTTATCGCACATCGTTCGCGGCTGCGCTGGTGGATGCATCAGTGTCTGTTCTGGGGGTGCCTGCTGGCGGTCGCGATCACCTTTCCGCTGGTCTTCGGCTGGATCCACTTCCGTACGCTCCCCGGAGATCAGCTCACTTACGTCACCTACCTGTTCGGGTTTCCGGCGGGATCGTTCCGCCTGCACACTCTCGCTGCCACTTTGCTTTTCCACGGCCTGGATATCTCTGCCCTGCTGGTTCTGGCTGGCATCGCACTTTCCCTCTGGCGCCGTATGACGGATCAGGGGGCGCGCACCCTTCAGCAGTTCGGGATGGACTTTCTGCCTATCATCATGTTGTTCGCGATTTCAGTTACCGGGCTGGCCCTCACCATGTCGCAGGAGTGGCTGGGCGGTTCGGCCTACAGTTTCCTGGCGATCCTCCATGCCATCACTGTTATCGCCGCTTTGCTTTTCCTGCCGTTCGGCAAGTTCTTCCACATCTTTCAACGGCCCGCACAGCTAGGCGTCAAGCTCTACCAGGATGCCGGCGTGAGTGATCCAGGCACCACTTGCGTCCGCTGCGGAGAGCGCTTCGCTTCCAAAATGCATATCGAAGACTTACGCACGATCCTGCCGCAGCTTGGTTTCGATTACGCGACTCCCGGACCAGCCGGCCACTGGCAGGCGCTCTGTCCGGCCTGCAAACGGAAGTCGCTTTCGTCTGCGCAACTCCGGATCCGAGGGGAATTCCGTGGCTAAAGCTCCCGCTGATCTGAACCAACTGCAGGGCCAGTTCGGTCCCCACCTCAACTACACACCGGCCGGCGGCTGGCAAGCCGAGTCGCACCGGGAAGACGAGAAACTGGTGAAGACGCATTGCTGTTTCTGCGGACAGCAGTGCGGCATTCAGTTGAAGGTCCGCGACAATCGCGTCACCGGATTCGAGCCGTGGGAAGATTTTCCGTTTAACCGCGGCATGCTGTGTCCCAAAGGGGTGAAGCGCTACCTGCAGGGCAACCATCCGGATCGCTTGCTGCACAGTTTGATGAGAACCGATACCGGGTTTCGCGCGGCAAGTTGGGATGAGTCTCTGGATTTCACAGCGCGGCGTTTGCGTGAGCTTCAGGAAAAGTACGGGCCGGATTCCGTAGCAGTCTACGGCGGAGCGTCGCTGACCACGGAGAAGGCATACCTGCTCGGCAAATTCGCGCGCGTGGCCTTGCGGACCCGCCACATCGACTATAACGGCCGCCTTTGCATGGTATCGGCCGGGACAGCGTACAAGGGCGCGCTCGGCGTGGACCGCGCACCCAATCCCTGGAGCGACATTCCCAAATCCGAAGTGGTCATGGTGATCGGAGCCAACATAGGCGAGTGCGCGCCCATCACCACGGATTACATATGGCGGGCACGCGATAACGGCGCCAAGCTGATCGTTGCCGATCCGCGATTCACTCCCATCGCGCGCAAAGCCGACCTGTATCTGCCCGTGCGGCCGGGTACCGACCTCGCCCTGCTTATGGGAATGCTGCACGTGATCATTCGTGATGGCCTGACGGACGGCGCCTTCATCGAAGCGCACACCACCGGATTCGAGAAGACCGCGGAATCGGTGGCGGAATGGAATCCGCGGCGCGCGGCTGAGGTGAGCGGGGTAGCGCCGGAGGCAATCGAAAAGGCCGCGCACTTGGTGGGCGAATCCCGGCGCTCGATGTTCATGCACGCCCGAGGATTGGAGCACCAATCGAAGGGCGTCGAAAACTGCGAGGCGGTGGTTGCGATCGCCCTGGCAACCGGGAATATCGGGCGGGAAGGGGCCGGCCCTGTCATGGTGACTGGGCAAGGGAACGGCCAAGGCGGGCGGGAACACGGGCAAAAATGCGACCAACTTCCCGGCCAGCGCAGCCTGACTGATCCCGCCGCCCGGCAGCACGTTGCCGGTGTGTGGGGCATCTCTCCCGATGAACTGCCTCAACCTGGCTACAGCGCGGTCGAGATCATGAACGCCATCCACGCGGGCGAAATCAAGGGGCTCCTTTCGATCTGCTTCAATCCGCTGGTATCGCTGCCGGAAGCCAACTTCACGCGGGAGGCGCTCGAAAAGCTGGAGTTCTTCGGCGTCATCGATTTCTTCCTTTCGGAAACTGCGGCGCACGCCGACGTGGTGCTCGCCGGTAGCCTGCAAGAGGAGGAAGAAGGGGTGACAGCAAGTACGGAAGCTCGCGTCATCCATATTCAGAAGGCCGTGGACCCGCCCGGCGATGCACGGCGCGATTCGGAGATCATCTGCGATTTGGCACGCCGCCTCGGCCGAGGCCAGTACTTTCCCTTTCGGGAACCGCGCGAGATTTTCGAAGAATTGCGCATGGCGTCGCGGGGCGGGCTAGCCGACTACTACGGCATTACCTATGAAAAGATCGATCAGCAGAAAGGCGTCTTCTGGCCATGTCCCACGCTGGAACATCCGGGAACGCCGCGCCTTTTCGAAGATGGCCGGTTCTTCCACGCCGACGGCAGGGCCCGTTTCATGAGCCTGGCGTGGCGCGAAAGCGGCGATCCGGTGGATGCCGAGTACCCGATCTATCTCACCACCGGCCGTGTCGTCAGCCAGTACCTTTCGGGCACGCAGACGCGCCGCATCGGGGCGCTGGTCGATCAGTATCCCGAGCCAAAACTGGAGATCCATCCTCGCTTGGCAACCCAATACGGTATCGCGACCGGCGACTGGGTGAAGATCACCTCGCGCCGCGCCGACCTGTTCCTGCAGGCCATGGTAGTGCGGACGATCCGGCCGGACACGGTGTTCATTCCCTACCACTGGCCTGATGGCCGCAGCGCCAACCGTCTGACGCACCGAACGCTGGACCCGCGCAGCAAGATCCCAGAATTCAAGGTATCGGCCTGCCGGATCGAAAAATCGACTGGGCCGGGAGGGCGGGCGTAGTGTTCGGGATGGAATTCTATGTCGACCCTTCGCGCTGCATCGGCTGCCAGTCCTGTCTGAAGGCGTGCGAGGAATGCGATACGCACCGGGGCGTGTCGATGATCAACTTCGATTTCGTGGATCGCGAGCAGACCATCGCGACGGCGGCTTATGTCTGCTGGCACTGCGACAATCCGACCTGCGCCCAAGTATGCCCGGCCGACGCCATCAAGAAATATGAAGACGGAATTGTCGGTTCTTCCCTGAAGCCTCGTTGCATCGCCTGCTCGAATTGTGTGCTCGCGTGCCCGTTTGGAATTCCGAAGCTAGTGCCGCAATACGAGCAGATGATGAAGTGCGATATGTGCTACGACCGCACCTCGGTGGGCAAGCGGCCCATGTGTGCCACCGTCTGCCCGAGCCAGGCGCTGGCATATGTGACACCGGAGACGATTGCGTCGGCCAGGCGCGAAAAGCCGGTGAATACGTTCTGGTTCGGCAACCAGAAAATCACGACGAAGGTTTATATGATGGCTCCGGCCGACACCGCGGAGATCGCCATCGACGTGGCCGATTACGTTTGGGAGGGAGACCATGAGCTGGTTCCGCAGACCTTCTAACACGCCTTTGTGGCGCGACGAGTTCTCCGTCTACACCGCCGACGAACGATACGTGAACCGGCGGCAGTTCACGAAGTTTCTCACCTTGACCAGCTTCGGCATGGTGGCCGGGAACTTGTGGATTCTGGCGAAATCCGCACTGCGTCGTCCGCCTTCCTTCCCGCGCGTTGCGGTCGCAACGCTCGAGGAGATCCCGGTAGGCGGCGTGAAGGTCTTCAACTATCCGAGCGCGGAAGACCCGTGCATCCTGGTGCGCACCACAGCCGACAGCTATGTTGCCTATAGCCAGAAATGCACGCATCTCTCGTGCGCTGTCTATTACGAGAAGGAGCAAAACCGGCTGGAGTGCCCCTGCCACCAGGGTTTCTTCTCGATTGCAGATGGTTCGGTCTTGCAGGGACCACCACGGCGGCCCCTGCCTCGCGTGGAATTGCAAAAGGACGGAGACCGATTGGTCGCAATCCGTACGGAAGGCGCATCGGCATGAATAACAGCAAGCCTCCGCAAAGTCGCGAGCTGACAGCCATTGACGGCGCGATGGTCCTGATCATTATCCTGCTGATCGTGCAGATCTGGCTGCTGTCGGCGACACTGGAATCGTACCTGGCTGGTCATAGGGACGTGGCCGTCCCCGGCGCGATCATCTCCGCGGTCCTGTTCGCCGCTTGTTTCGGCCTCTATCGCTTCGTCGATCGGATCGATTCCGAAGTCCGAAAGGGGTAAGCAGAACTATGCTAGGCGGGCGAAGTAGACGATGTGGTATCCGCCTTCCATCTGAGGGGTTGCGGGCGAAACGGTGCGCGTAAAGCCACCACTTGGCTAGCAACCCCACGAAGAGCCGGGCCGCTTCTATCTTCTGCGCTGCAAAGAATCCGGCGCCCAGGTTCGACTCCAATGCTTCGCCACCGCCGCGGCGCGGAGGTTGCTGGTCCCTGTTTGACAGGGCATCTGGCCGTTTGCGGCCTTCCCCGCTCAGGGTCATCTCGCATTGGAATCGACTGCCCGTTTCGGGCTCATGCCGCGTTGGACAATTCTACTCCTTGACAATCTAGATGAAGATAGCTAGATTATCGAGAGGAGCACATCCGCGATGGGAGAGAAGCAGGGCAGCCTGGTACAAGGCACGCTCGACATGTTAATCCTCAAAACCCTGGCGCTCGAAGCCATGCACGGGTATGGCATCGCCCAGCGCATCGAGCAGACGAGCCAAGGCGTCTTCTCCGTGAACCCGGGGTCGCTATTCCCCGCCTTCCGCAGGCTCGAGCGTGAAGGATGGATCAAGCCCGTGTGGAAGCCCACCGAAAACAACCGTCAGGCGAAGTACTACGCCCTCACCGCGCGCGGCCGCAAGCAATTGCAGTCCGAAACCGACGAGTGGGGCCGCCAGGTGGCCGCCATTGGCCGCATCCTCGAAACCTGCTAGCGAGGCGACATGTCCATCTGGAACAAATTTACCGGCGGCCTGCGCGCGCTCCTGCACAAGCATGATGCGGAACACGATATGGACGACGAACTCCACGGCTTCCTCGACGCTTCGGCCGAGCGCAAAATGCGCTCCGGCATGCCGGAGGCGGAAGCCCGCCGCGCTGCACGTGTCGAGATGGGCAGCGTGGAATCCGTGAAGGACGAAATCCGCGGCGCCGGCTGGGAAGCCGCGGCCGAATCCATGTGGACCGATCTTCGCTATTCCGTCCGCGTTCTCGCGAAAGCCCCCGTCTTCACCAGCGTCGTCGTACTGACCCTGGCGTTCGGCATCGGGGCCAACACCGCAATCTTCAGCCTCGTCGATTCGCTGCTTCTGAAAACCCTGCCCGTAGACAAGCCCGAAGAGTTGTTCCAGGTTACCGAATACCCGTTGACCAATCCGCTCTGGGAACAGATTCGCGACCGCCTGGACGTGTTCTCCGGCGCCTTCGCCTGGGGCGCGGGTCAATTCAATCTTTCCAAAGGCGGGATGGTGCAAAACGCCGATGGACTCTGGGTAAGCGGGGACGCCTTCCGTACCCTGGGCCTGCGCCCCGCCGCCGGCCGTCTCCTCTCCGCCGCCGACGATCGCCGCGGCTGTGCGGCCCTCGCGGTGCTCAGTTACGGCTTTTGGCAAACCCACTATGGCGCGGCCGCCAGCGCTATCGGAAGCACCATTTCACTCGACGGCCACCCATTTGAGATCGTCGGGGTCGCGCCGGCCGGGTTCTTCGGAATGACTGTGGGCCGCAAGTTCGATGTGGCTCTTCCGCTATGCGCCGCGGACGTGTTCGACTTGTCGATGGCAAGTGCCGCCCGGACTGCGCCGCGGCTGAAGTCCCGGCTCGACAACCGGCACATGTGGTGGCTCCATGCTATCGGCCGCGTGAAGCCGGGCATCGGCATGTCGCGCCTGAAATCGCGCCTGAAGGCGCTCTCTCCGGGGATCTATGGGGCAGTCGTGCCGGACGATTGGGACCTCAAGTCGCAGGACAACTTCCGCAAACGCGTACTGGCACCCGCCCCTGCCGCCACCGGCCTGTCGGATCTACGGCACGACTACGAGCAGCCGCTCCACATACTGATGGGCGTAGTGGGGCTCGTGCTGATCATCGCGTGCGCCAACATCGCCAGCCTTCTGATGGCACGCGCCGCCGCTCGCGGCAAGGAAATGGCGATGCGCAAGGCTCTCGGAGCATCGCGCCTGCGGCTCATGCGGCAGTTGATTACCGAGTGCCTCCTGCTCTCTTTCTCGGGAGCCGTGCTCGGCTTGCTGCTCGCGCGCTGGGGTGACGCAACTCTGCTGTTCTTCCTGTCTTCCCTGCACCAGCAAGTCTTCTTCGATTTCACCCTGGACGCGCGCGTGCTCCTCTTCACCGCGGCTGCCGCTATGCTCACCGGTCTGCTGTTTGGAGTGGCGCCGGCATTTCACGGCACCGCGGCGTCGCTCACTAGCGCAATCAAGGCGAGCCACGCCGCTGCCGGAGGACCGCGCACGCAGTTCCGTTTGTGGATCGTGGCTTCGCAAGTGGCTCTCTCGTTGGTTCTGTTGGTCACCGCGGGACTGCTCCTCCGCACCTTCCGCAACCTGGCAATCACCGACATCGGCTTCGACGCCAACCACGTCCTGCTCGTGAACGTGAACCTGTTCACTGCCAAAATTCCGCAGTCCGACTACACCGCCACCTACGAACGTCTCGGGGCAGAACTCCGTGCGCTTCCCGGAGTGGTCTCCGCCGCGCGCTCCATCATGACGCCACTGGGTGACTCGGAATGGAACACCGAAATTATCAGCGACACGCCCCATCCTGTGGTGGGCGACGACAACCTGGCCTATTTCAACTTCGTGGACCCGGCCTACTTCGCGACCCTGCGGACTCCCCTGCTCGCCGGACGCGACTTTACCGCCGCGGACTCGGCCAAATCCGCGCCCGTCGCGGTCATCAATCAGACGATCGCCCGAAAGTTCTTCCCTGGAGTGAACCCCGTTGGCCACACGTTTCGCCCGCTCGGCGGGGGCCGCAAACCGGATCCTCCTGTCGAAGTCGTGGGCGTGGTGAAAGACGCCAAGTACGAATCCGTGCGGGAAGAGACCTTCCCGACCATCTTTCGTCCCATCACTCAGTTTCCCGAGAGGCAGTCGGACAGTTTCGAAGTGCGCAGCGCACTCCCGCAGTCAACCATGGTGAAAGCCATCCAAAACGCCGTGGCCGGTGTGAATCGCGAGATCCCGGTTGAAATCCACACTCTCGCCGCGCAGGTCGATGAGTCCCTGACACGCGAGCGCGTACTCGCCGCTCTCTCCGCATTCTTCGGCGGACTGGCGCTTCTCCTGGCGATGATCGGCCTGTATGGAACACTCAGCTATCTGGTGACGCAGCGCCGCCTCGAGTTCGGCATCCGAATGGCCCTCGGCGCCACGTCCCGATCGATCCTAAACTTGGTGATGCGAAATGTGGCCGTGATGCTCACCGGCGACATCGTGATCGGCATCGGACTGTCCCTCGCCACCACCCGCCTGCTAGGCGCGCTCTTATTCGGAGTCGCCCCGCGCGACCCCGCGACCATGGCCATCGGCGTCGCCCTGATGTCCGCAGTGTCATTGGCCGCCGGCCTCCTGGCCGCCCGCCGCGCCACCAAGGTCGACCCCATGGTGGCGTTGCGGCAGGACTAACCTCCGAACTCCTGAAGTCGCCCGGAGACTTAGCACAAGGGAAGGGAATTGAGATGAGCCACCAGGCCGCACATTTGACTTGTCTCCGCGGATAGCGAGAACGAGATGCCGCCAACTGGCAGCATTCCTCTTGGTTGGTGGAGTTATTGCCTACACCGTGGCGGTGAGCTCTGCTGTAAGACCCGGAGCCACGGCGTTGTCCGTTACTATCGTCCGGTCAAACTGGCACCTCGGCCGCCTGGCGACCTTGCCTCGCTTCGTACGTTCCTTTTGGCCTTGTCCGGTACTCATGCGAAGACTGGATTTTCGGAGATCTTGGCGGATTACTCGGCATCCTCCCGGCAGCTCATAGCCGCGAGATTTCACGGGTCAGCCAGGCTTTGGCCAGTTTCCAGTCTCGTTTCACGCTGGGAACCGAAATCTTAAGCGCCTCAGCCGTCTGTTCCACACTCAAGCCAGCAAAGAAGCGAAGTTCGACCACGCGGGCCTTTCGCGGGTCCATTTGCTCCAGCGCTTCAAGTGCGTCGTCCAATGCAACCAGGTCCTGAGTACTCTGCGCGGAGGCGTCCAGGGATTCGTCCAGGCAAACGTGCTCGAATCGCCCTCCGCGCTTGTGGGCGAGGTGCGCGCGGGCACGATCGACCAGAACATGGCGCATGATCTGCGCGGAAACCGCAAAGAAGTGCGTGCGATCCTCCCAGCGCACGCCTGTAACGCCCACCAAATGAAGATAGGCCTCGTTGACGAGCGCACTGGTCTGGAGAGTTTGCCCGGGTGGCCGCCGGCGCATGTAACGGTGCGCGATCTCGTGTAGTTCCGCGTAAACCAGCGGGGTCAGTTGATCGAGAGCCGTCCGGTCGCCGTCGCCCCAAGCGCGCAGCAGCCGCGAAATTTCCACCGAAGAAGTCGGCACGGCACTTTCCAGCTAATTATACTTCCAGGCCTCTTTAACGGGATTGTGCGGCGCTATAATCGGTCGGGGAAACGCCATGCGCCCGGATCGCTGGCGGCAGGTCGAAAAGTTGTATCACTCCGCCCTCGAGCGGGAGGAACCGGCGCGGGATGCCTTCCTCCGCGAGGCCTGCCGCGATGACGAAGAACTCCGCTCGGAGGTCCGCTCTCTCCTGGACCAGGCCGAGACCGGGCTGCTCGACCATCCTCTGCAATTGGGCCCATATCAAATCGTCGGCGTAATCGGCGCGGGCGGTATGGGCACGGTCTATCAGGCCCGCGACACGCGCCTCGACCGCATGGTCGCCATTAAAATGTCGGAGGCACGGTTCAGCGCGCGGTTCGAGCGCGAAGCGCGCGCGGTGGCGGCACTGAATCATCCGCATATCTGCACGCTCTACGACGTGGGACCGAATTACCTGGTAATGGAATATCTGGATGGGCAGCCTCTGCACGGTCCGATGCCGGTGCCGCAGGCGCTGCGGCTGGCCATACAGATGGCGGATGCGCTGCAAGCCGCGCATTCCAAGGGGATCATCCACCGCGATCTCAAGCCTGGCAACGTGCTGGTGACGAAATCGGGCGCGAAGATCCTGGATTTCGGGCTGGCCAAGATGGAGGAGCCCTCGCCCGGCGGCGAAGAGTCGACCCTGGCACTCCAACCGCGGACGGAAGCAGGCGTCATTGTCGGCACGACACCATATATGTCCCCGGAGCAGGCGCAAGGCAAGCCGGTGGATGCCCGCAGCGACATTTTCTCGTTCGGCGCCGTGCTGTACGAGATGCTGACGGGCAGGCGTGCTTTTCGCGGCGAGACGAAACTGGCAATCCTGGCGGCGATCCTGAAGGAAGAGCCCGAGCCGCTCGGCTCCATTCGCAAAGACATTCCGCATGAGCTTGAAAGGATCATCGCGCGCTGCCTGCGGAAAGTCCCCGATCGCCGCTTCCAGCACATGGATGATGTCCGGGTGGCTTTGGAGGAAGTGAAGGAGGAGTCCGAATCGGGCGCGCTGGGGAGCGCGGCGGTGTTGGAGCGGAGGAGGCGATGGTGGCCGTGGGCTGCCGGCGCGGCGGCGGCGCTGCTGCTGCTATCGCTCGGGTTGGTCCGGTGGTTACGCGAGGAAGCCCCGCCGCCCGCGGATCCCTCGCCGATACCCCTGATCACAACAGGCAACTCATGTTGCCAGACGTTTTCGCCGGATGGAACGAAGGTGGCTTTCAGTTGGACGGGGGAGCAGGACGTCAACGCAGAGACCGCGGAGTGGGGCGCGGCGCACTGGGATATCTACGTGAAGCAGATCGGCGCCGCTGGCAATCCCATCAAGCTGACCACGAGTCCATCCGGGGTCACCTGGGCCTCCATTGACGAGGCATGGTCCCCGGACGACCGCTGGATCGCCTATCGACGGCGACGGACCGGCGGGGCGGATCTGGTGGTGATCCCGCCCTTAGGCGGTCCGGAACGTAAGCTCGCCGACGTACCTGATTACTCAGATGTCCTGGCCTGGACAGCGGACGGCAAATGGATTGCGTTCGGCCGGGACGACTCGCCAACCGCTTTCAGTATTTGGGCGATCGCGATCGACACGGGCGAGCAGCGCCGGCTCACTACCTTCGCCGGCAGAGGTGGCGGGTCCTGGACTGGTCCACTTGGCGATCGTGGGCCCTCCTTTTCGCCGGATGGCCGGAACCTGGCGTTCTGGCGAGAAGCGAACGACGAGGTATACCAGCTCTGTGTTCAGCCTCTGACGCGGGACCTACGGCCCGATGGGAAAGCGAGAATAGTCACCGGTGACCGATACGGACAGGTCGACAGCGGCCCCGCCTGGACACCCAATGGCCGGGAACTGGTGTACTCGGCGGGAGTCCCCAATTTCCTTTGGCGAGTTGCCGCTTCCGGAGGGCAGGTTCCGCATCGGTTGCCGTACCCCGCCGGTGCGCTTCAGGTGGCGATCGCACGCAACCGACCCCGGTTGGCGTACCCATGGTATGTGAACAACACAAACATATGGCGGTTGGACGTCCGTACGGGGGAGCGGAAGCGCCTCATCAGTTCCAGCTTTTCAGCCTGGGGTCAGAACATCCACCCGCAGTACTCACCGGATGGCCGCAAGATCGCGTTCGACTCCGATCGGACTGGCGATCGGGAGCTTTGGACCTGCGATGCGGACGGCTCGAACTGCCAGCAGTTGACCAACTTCGGAGGGCCGGTCGGCGGAAATCCGCGCTGGTCCCCCGATAGCCGCTGGATCGCCTTGGATTCGCGGATGTCAGGAAATCCCGAGATCTACGTAATAGCCGCGGACGGGGGCACGCCGCGCCGCCTGACTAATACTCCGTACAACAACATGGTTCCGAGTTGGTCGCGCGACGGCCGGTGGATCTACTTCACCTCCGATCGCAGTGGCCGGTACGAGGTTTGGAAGATGCCATCCGGCGGCGGTGAGCCGATCCAGGTGACGCGTGCCGGTGGCTACCTGGCACTCGAGACGCCGGATGGCAAGTATCTCTATTACACGAAGCTCAATCCGGCGGGGCCGGACTCCTTATTCAGAATGCCTGCAGGTGGCGGAGGCGAGGTTCCTGTCCTGCCGGAAGTCATGTCGTGGGAACTCCTCTGCGTGACTTCAAGGGGCCTCTATTTCGTGCCTCCATCCGGTGCGAACACCGTTCAGCTTCTGGATGCCGCGGGCGGCAAAGTGACCACCCTGGCTACCCCGGAGAAGCGCATCAACGCGGGGTTAGCCGTCTCGCCGGACGACGCTTACGTGATCTGGTCGCAAGCCGACCGTCAGACTTTCAACCTGATGCTGGTGGATGGCTTCCGATAAGCCGCTGCGCTATTGCCGCACGAAGCCGTGCCACACGTAATTGTCATCGACCCAGAATCCGACGACCGTGTCCGCCGTATTGAACAGGGGCACAGTACCTTGACCTGGTCCGCCGCCGGCACCCGGAATGTCGAAGAAACTGAGTTCGCCTTGAGGGGAGCGCATAAAACCATGGTGTGCACTGTTGGCGTCCTTGTAATCCCCGACGGCCACGCCCGTGGGGCCGATGTTCTCCACGGTGGTATTGACGGCGCCCTGAACGTCAAAGATGGTTATCTTACCGGCGGCGTTGCGGACCAGGCCATGGTAGGCGTTGCCGGCGTCCACGAAGGCCCCCGCGGTGGCCCCTGCCGCGTTGATGGACCACGTGTTCGTACCCTGGCCGGCTCCCAGGCCTGAGGCCGCAACCTCGAAGGTGGTCATTTCGCCGTTCGGGTAGCGCACAAAACCGTGGTCCACACCGGCAGCGTCGGCATAGGTTCCATTGATCGCTCCCGTTGTGCTGATGCACTGGGCCCACCCTAGCCAGGTACCCGACGAACCGGGCACATCAAACTCGGCGATGGCCCCATCGCGGGTGCGCAAGAAGGCGTGCGATGCATTGTCGGCATCCACGTAGGAACCCGCGATGGTCCCTTCCAGGTTTATGTTGGTGGACAGCGTACCCTGGCCGGCTGCTTTGCCCGCATGCGGAACATCGAATGAAGTGAACCGGCCGTCGGGCGTGCGCACATAGCCGTGAGCTACATAATTGGCGTCAATGTGATATCCCGTCACGGCGCCTAAAGCGTTGATGGCGGCGGCGTAAGTACCGGGCGCGCTAGTGTTCGCCCAGGGACTTGGCGGTGAGAGAGGGCCGGTGGGGGCGCTGAGAGGCACGCCCGGGCCGTCGAAACTGGTGAACCATCCGTCTGGGGTCCGCACGTAGGCGTGTGCCACATTGTCGAATCCGACGTAGTACCCTGCGATCACACCCGCGGGGTTGATGGCTTGGATCAGCGTGCCGTAGCCGCTGGTAGTGCCAGCGCCCGGAGCGTCGATGCTGGTAATAGTGGGCTGATGTTGCGCAACTGCCGGAACGCCGAACAGTAGCATGCACCATGCCGGGAGAAGCCTCCCGCATGCCATGAATTCTCGTGTCGTCATATTGCTCCTTTTCGGGAGGCCGACAGCCACAAACGTACCCCGATACCGGGTCAAGCCATAGAGAACGGGTCAGTCAGCGCCGCCATTCCTGATAGCGGCAGTTCCCATCCTTGCCTCCCTCATAGAGCTAACCGAGAAAATGAGGATGGAAAGATAACTCATTTAGAGATTTTGAAGCGTTTTCTTGCCGCGCTCCCGTCGCGTGCCGTCGTTACCGCTGTGGCGGACAAAATCCGGCTCCGCATACACGGCTCTTATTAGCGTGAACCTCGTCCGAGTGCCAAAACTCGGCTAACGCCGAATCACCATCACCACGGCTACCGTCCGCCACTCCACGCTGAACTGCGGGTGGATTGCTACTCTACGCAGCGTGGTTAACTCGAAATGCCGAGTTTTAAACCTGACCCCAAGTTCCACTGGGAAGTGGGATTTCCGTTCGTTGGGCCCTTTACTCCAATCAGCCCATTCGAGACGCGGTCACGAAAACTCCAACATCGCTGTTCTGAGGGTGCCCGGCGAGCATTCCGGCGCTAAACCATGGCCGAACCTGTTGCATTGGATTGCCGAGCAGGGCTATCGTCCCACCGCTCCCACCATGGCGTCCTGGTTGGACGAGCCGCAAACCGAGCTGCGTATCGCGGTGGAGCGCGCGAAGTAGATACGTTCGTCCGGCTATCATCAGTATCGTCGCCACCGGGCGCCGCCGATGCGTCATCCCTGTCGCATCTCCGGACCAGCCTGTCACACCGACCGGCACCTGCGATGATGAATCTCCCGGGGTTTCCCGTATTTCTGAGTGAATTCGCCGGAGCGGTGTCTGGTCCGGGCGTGCTCACCAACCGGCGCCTGTATGCAGCCAAGCAGATAAGGCGAAAACCCAACGTGATCGTCTTTCCGCCGGCTCCCGTGCAGACTCCGCACGGCACACCGGACTTGTCCCCTGCCGCTTCGGCCTCCCGTTCTTGCCCGCGGGCGGGGCTTTTCCTCCCGCATGCAGCAGGGGAGCAGGAGGAAACTGGCAAGCAGCGGACCGCACAATCAGCAAAGACCATGAACATCCCGCGATGGCGCGGAGGCGCAGCATCCCTTCGGCGTGGCAAATCGCATCTTTGCGCTGAACTGCGTCATAATACCTGAGCATGAACATTCGCAGCCCAGCAGCTTGCGTGTTGCTCGTGCTGGCCGCCGCGGCACAGGAGCGGCCGGGCATCTTCCGTATTCAGCCGGCGCGCCCGGTGGAGGTGCTGCGCGCTGAAGCTCTGGCCGCCGGGCCGCCCCGCGAAGCCGGAAGCTTCCGGCCGTCCGACCTGGTGGACCTGAGCACTCTCGATCCCCGGATCCACTTCGATATCCGCTATGCCACGGCCGATAATTTCCTCAGTACACCCGTGTATTCGACGGCCCGCGCATTCCTGCAGCGTCCGGCGGCCGCGGCTCTTCTGGCGGTGCATCGCGACCTGCTTCGCCAGGGATACGGTCTGCTCATCTTCGATGCCTACCGGCCGTGGTATGTGACCAAGATCTTCTGGGACGCCACGCCGCCCGATAAACACGAGTTCGTCGCCGATCCCGCGCAGGGATCACGCCACAATCGCGGCTGCGCGGTGGACCTGTCACTGTACGATCTGAAGACCGGCCGCGAAGTCGAGATGCCCGGCGGCTACGACGAGATGTCGCCGCGCTCATATCCCGAGTACCCAGGCGGCACCGCGGAACAGCGCACGCATCGCGACCTGCTGCGCCGCGCCATGGAGCGCCGGGGGTTCACCGTGTTTCCGTCCGAATGGTGGCACTTCGATTATCGCGCCTGGAAATCGTATGCCATCGAAAACCTGTCTTTCGAATCATTGGCCGGCCGGAAGTAATCGTCAGGCCGGTCGTAGTCCGGTACGGAGCTAATGGGTCACCGTAATCGTAGCGGCGCCGCTATTCCAATAGTAGTTATAGGTCCAGTCGGAATTGAACACTCCAAGATCCACTGAATATGTCCCGGCGGGAATCGTGTTATTCGGTGTCCAGCTATAGGTGTAGTCGAGTGTCTGACCCCCATTGAAGTTCTGGCCGGTCCAATACGTGGTAGCGACCGCGCCGCCCGACTGGTTGAAAATCTGTAGCTCTACGATGGCATTGGCAAGTGAAGATGTCCCGGTGTCGGTCACCGTGGCTGAAATCGTGGTGGTATGGCCTGTCGCAATCGTCGCAGGATTTGCCGAAGCCGAAGACGTGAACGTAAGCGACGAGTTCACCGTGATGGTTCCGGCCGATGAATTCCAGTTCCACAATTGCCAGGTGGCGCTGAAGACACCCACCTCGATCTTGAATGTGCCCGCCACCTCGGGCGTCACGGCCAGCGTGTAGCTGCGCGAACGGCCCTGCGGCAGGTTTTGACCCGTGTAGTTCTGCACAGCGGCCGTATTGCCGCCGGGATCAACCACCATCACCTGGACAATCCCGTTCTTGAGATTATTCGCAGTGCACGTCACCTTGGCCGTGACGGTGGTGCTGGTTCCCTGTGTCACCGGATTCGGCGACGCGCTGGCCGTTGACGTAAACGTGGGAGGCGCCATGGGCGTCGCCGCCACCGGCGCGGATTCGGGGCTGGTGCCGGCCGAGTTAGTGCCCGTCACCACATAGTAGTAAGTCGCGCCATTTTTCAGCCCGGTGTTGGTAAAACTGGTTGGCGCCGGACTGACCACACGTCCTATCTTTCGGTACTGCCCGCCGCTCGAGGCCGACCGGCTGACCGTGTAACTGGTCGCCCCGCCCGTGGGAAACCAGGTGAGGTTGACGGTTCCGCTCCCTACGGTCGCCGCCAGTTCCGTGGGCGCAGGGGGCGCCGAGGTGGTACTTCCCGGCGGAATCACGAACAGAGTGATGCTCTGTGATGGCAGTGTCGTGGCGATCGAGTTTCCGGCGATGGCCACACTGCCCAGCGGCGTAATGGCCGTCTGCGTCGCCGAAGCGATCTGCCAGGCCTGCGCCGTGCCCGCGCTGGGGAAGTTCGCCAGGCTGATCGAAACCGGTGTGCTGCCCTGCTGTTTGTTGATCGCCATCACGGTCAGGGCGCCGTCACTGGCGCGCACCGCACCGAACGCCGACAGGTAATCCGGATTGGCGACGCCGGCATAGATGCTGGTATCGCCAAAGGTCGAGTAGTGGCCATCGTAATTGCGGTAGATCTGCATGGCGAGGTAGGTCGGCGACGGGTTCTGAGGCACCGTCCAGCGCGTAGCCATGTCCAGGGACTGCCGGCCGAAGATACCCAACACGTCCGCCTGTGTGGTCGCCCCGTTGAGGTTCGCCTCATCGCCCCAGTTATATTCCGTGATGGCCAGCTTCAAGCCTGGGTAGTATTGGCCGATCCAACTCTCCAGATCGGGTATCAGGTTCACGATGCCGTTGTTGATTCCCACCGTCGCGATCCAGGATTGGTCCACGTAATTCGGGTCCCACAAAGACCTGGTGGATTGGTTGCGGATGAGTTGCTGCGCGAGCGAATCGTCGTTGCCGAATGACCCGTCCTGCGGATAATAGTGCACGCTCAGCGTATTCAGAAGTTGGATGCCGGTGGCCTGCTGATAGCTGTGGAGTTGCTGCAGGAGCCACGGATAGTAGTAAGTGTTGTTGTGAGTCGCATAATCCGACCCGGGACCGGTGCCGTTCTGCTGGTCGAATCCGCTGTAGAACTGCGCCAGCCAGCCCCATTCCTCGGGCCCTACGATGGCAGCCGCCGGATCCAGCGCCCGTATGGAGCCGGCGTAGTTGACAAAATCGTTGTAGATCTCGTTATAATTCGGACCTGTCGGATGGACATCGCGATGTGTGCTGTACCAGATGGATGGCTCGTTGTCCATCAGGTAGTATTTCACTCCGCCCGCCGAAGACAGCCCCCACGTGCTGATCAAGTGTTGGACCCACGCCTGCTGAATCGCCACGCTGTTGGGCGTCGAGGCGTCCAGCGGGTTGTTGCCCGTGATGTACGGGTTCCCCGGCGCGCTGCTGATGCCGTTCCCCGCATCGGAATTGTATGGGTCCCATCCGGTCTGCGGCCCGTACTTGGCGATCGAGAACGACCATTCGGTGGCGCGGTTCTTTCCCAGGCTGCCGATATAAGTGATCGTCGGAATGGTGACCAGCGCCTGCGCGCCGACGTTGGCCGCCAGAGTGGTCTGGATGAAGTTGTCCAGCCGGTATCCCGGCGTTGGGTTTGAATCGGCAAAACTCTCGAAGTACCAGTCACTGCCCCGATTGTCGGAATTGAGTTGCCAGTTGTAGCTGGTCTGCGCATTCCCGCCACTCCGATTGAGTGGTGGATTCAGCGACACCAGGTCGCTGGTGGAGGCAAAGGCCAGGCCATAAATGTCCGGGCTGATAGGGTGCTGGTTGGCGTGGGCATCTATCGCGATATACGTTGCCGGGTTTTGCGCCAGTGCAGTATCTGCGATCGTGAGCGCCAGCAAGGCGACAGTACGTATAGTAAGCATGCCGCTCAGAAGGTAATTCGGCACGAGGGGGAGTGTCAAGACTGTCGGTAGCTAATGTGTGCTGGATCGCCCGGCCCGGCTTGACGGCGCCGGCAGCCAGGGCGCCGAAGTAATCGTGTTATGAGTGAAGGGACTTCCATGCGAAGACGGGATCTCTTGCAAGCCGCCGCGGTGTGGGCGCCGCTGGGCGGCGCCGCGCGCGCCGACGTGCCGGCACACCTGTGGAGCGGCTACAATTTTGGGCCCGCTCCGAAAGCAGCCGGCCGGCTGAACCAGGGACCATTCTCCATCGAACAGGACCAGGGCTGGTTCACCGTGGCGGCCACCACGCCGTCGGACGGTCCCGTGCCGAATTTTGGAATGGGCCTGGTGGGCTATGCGTGGGAGGAAAGCGGACCGTCCCTGGCGGCGCGCGCCGGGCGGGAATCGCTGGAAGAGCACGTCGAGAAGATGGCCAGCCTGCCGTTGGTCGACGTGCTCTACATACGATGCGATTGGCGCGACGTGCAGGCACAGCCGGGCCGGTTGCACCTTTCTCCGGTCTGGCGCCTGACCCTGGATGCGGCCCGCCGGCACGGCCGTCGCGTGGCGTTTCGAGTGATGCTCTCGAATACCGTAAACCAGCCGCAGCAACTGGCCATGCCGGATTTCGTGCGGGAGAAGGTACCGTTGGTCGAAATCGGAAGCCTCCCTGACTATGGCCCATTTCAGTTCCGCGAGCCGCGCTACGACCATCCGGCATTTCAGAAGGCTTCCCGGGAATTGGTGGAGCTTTTGGCGGCGGAATTCGATAACAACCCCTTGATTGAGTGGATCGACCTGATGCAATACGGCTTCTGGGGCGAGTCCCACACGGGTGGCTTGCGCACCCCGTTCCCGGATTATCTGACGGCGGAGCGGACCATGGTGGCGCTGGCCGAGTGGCAGTTCGCAGCTTTCCGCCAGGCACAGCTTGCGGTGAATACGCAGCCGGACATCAGCAACGTGGGAAACCGCGAGGTGATCGACTTGGCGGTGCGAGCGGGTTGCTGGCTGCGCTCCGACAGCATCCTGGTGGAGGAGCCGGAGCAGATCGAGGCGCTTGCCAATCGTCCCGCCTGGCTGGCTGCCATCCTGGAAGACGGCTACTACCGCCGTTATGACAGTGTCACGCCCGGATACCTGCCGATGGACCCGGCTGGAATCAACCTGCTCGAAGTCCAAATGCTACACGTGCCGGATTTGGGCGCCAACTATTGGTCTCTGTGGACGGAAGCCGATAATATCGCGCGCTATCACGAGCGATTCCCCCGCGGCCTCACGCGGCTGCGCCAACGGATAGGATACCGCGTGCGGCCTTCCTGGATCTGGCAGCGGAAGCGTTATGGGATGAATGAGCTGATAGTGGCGTTTGCGAACGACGGTGTGGCCGGTGTGCCGGGCGTGTTGCGCACCGCGGTGAAGACAGCGGATGGCCGCCTGATCGCCGGCGGAAGCCTGGATGCCGGCCATCCTTACGGCGGGCGGACACGGCAGGCTGCCTACCTGCTGCCGCGGGAACTGGAAGGACAGGCGGTGCATCTGGCGGCGGAAATCGAGACCAAGGGTGGAGTGCGTCGTCCCGTGCGCTGGGCCTGCGAGCAGCCGATGGAGCCGGACGGGTCGCTGCGAATCGAGGTTAAGCGGCAGGGAGATGACGGCTGGCGGAAGGGAATCTAGTCCGCTTCCCCATCGTTTGCCCGCTGTCGACGGACAGATGTGACGATCATTCGCGGTTGAGCCGTGTCATCAGTTCCTGCACAGTCAGCGACAGCAGCCGCCCTGAAGGACGTCCGTCGCGGTATGCAATCGCGCGGACAATGGAAGCGTCGCCCGGAATCGTCACCGGCTGGCCGGCGTATTTGGACATGAACCGGTCGGGATTGGTCCCATCGAATGTGTAGTAGATGTCGCAGCCGTCCAGTTCCGTGCTCATGCGTACGGCCAGTTTTCCGGAGGCATCCCGCAGCGGTGTCAGAGACACGTCGTACATAGTGCGCGCATAATTCACCTGGGCCGCGTCCAGCCGCCGGAATTGGGCTTCTACCCGATTCGTGAAATCGTCCCAGTTCCGGCTGGCCTGCGGCGACCAGAAGACTTCCGCCAGGGCGAAACTCCGCGGCCAGGTCATGTATTCGACATGTCTGAAGTTCGGCACAGACTCGGTCCAGAGGTTACCCTGCCCGCCCAGAATGTAGTTGGGATCGACTCCTCCGGGCACGGGCTCGAAGCGGTAGCAGGTGCTCAGCAGCAGCCGTCCGAAGGTGCTCGGTTCGAGCGACGGGTCGCCCTGATAGTAGTCCAGGTAAACGAAATTGGTGGGCGTCATCACGACCTGGCGGTTCATCCTGGCCGCGGCGATGCCGCCCTCCATGCCGCGCCACGACATCACGGCTGCATTGGGCGCCAGCCCGCCTTCCAGAATCTCGTCCCATCCGATCAGTTTCTTGCCCTTTGACTCCAAGATCTTCTCGGCGCGGCGCACCAGGTAACTCTGGAGTTCCTCGACGTTAGCGAGATGCTCGTCCGCCATGCGCCGCTGGCACTTCGGGCAGGTTTTCCAAAAACCCTTGAAACATTCGTCGCCGCCGATGTGGACGTACGCGGAGGGAAACAGCGGCGCCACTTCACTGAACACCTGGTCGATGAATTGGAAGGTCTTTTCGTTGCCGGGACAGAAAGCGTTGTCTTCCTTGCCGTAGAAACTCGAGCCGGGGTTCACCTGGAATGGCCCACCGGTGCACGATAACTCCGGATAGGCTGCCAGCGCCGCCAGCGAGTGGCCGGGCATCTCGATCTCGGGAAGCACCGTGACGAACCGCTGCCTGGCAAAAGCCACGACTTCGCGGATGTCATCCTGGGTGTAGAAGCCGCCGTCGGTGGCGGCTTCGCCTTCGCGTGGCGCTTCGCGCGTGCCCCATCGCGCCAGGCGGGGGACCCTCCAGGCTCCCACCTTGGTGAGTTGCGGCAGGCTTTGGATTTCGATGCGCCAGCCGTTGTCGTCAGTGAGATGCCAGTGGAAGACGTTCATCTTGTAGCGCGCCATGCGGTCGATGAACTGCTCCACGTCCTGTTTGGGAAAGAAGTGGCGGCTCACGTCCAGCATCAGGCCGCGCCATGCGAAGCGCGGATAATCCACGATGCGGACGCAGGGCACGGTCCACGTCACATTACGGTGCGTCTGGCTTTCGATCTCCGGAGGCAACAGTTGGAGCAGCGTCTGGACACCGTAAAACAGGCCCGCCGCGGAGGCCGCCACGATCTGTACGCCGCGCGGCGTGACGGTGAGCTGATAACCCTCGCGATGGGCGGCGGCGCCGGCCGCGGTCGTCGAGGCCAGCACGATCGCGTTATGGCGCTTGGAGGAGCGCGATTCGACGATCTTCAACCGCCATCCGGTAGGCGCCGAGACCACCCCGGCCAGATATGCGCCGGCCTGGCGCGCCTCGGCATCGCCGGTGGGAACTACAATCGAAGTGCTCGAATTCAATCGAAAGGCGCCCGCCCGCGTCTCCACCGACACAGGCTGGGGAATCACCCCCAGGTTGGCGGTCGCGGCCGCCGGCGCCAGCATCAGTGCCATCAAAAAAACACTCGGCGTTTTCATCTGCGCGGCTATTATATCGCCCGGCACGACATCGATCCTCCCAGGCCCGGCACCGGCCAGAATGCGTGTTGCGCGCGGCACACAAGTTATCCAAAGATAACGTTGTCCTACGTTGCTTACCCCGGTTAACCTAACTAGGTAATCTCCTCGGTTAGCAATTGGATTTGGTGATCGTACCGCCGACAACGGGGTTGGCCGTTGGGAGCAGGGGTTCATAGGGATGCCCCCTGCTCCTTGGCGTTCCACCCGCGCCGCACGTTAATATCATCCTTGTAGATCCGTAAATCTGTTTCAAGGAAAACGACCATGCGCGCAACGCCAATTCTCTTGAGTGCCCTCGCCCTGGCTTCGCTGGGTATCGCGGGATGGAGCGGGGAGGTGGCGCCTGCCATCGACGCTGCCAAACTGAAGGGGTTCACTCCCTTGCCGGATGTGACACCAAGCGCCGCGGGCGCGTTAGCGGCGAGCCAAATCGGGTTAGGCCGCATGCTGTACTACGATGCGCGGCTCTCCAAGGGCCAGGATGTGTCCTGCAATACGTGCCACGACCTGGCGAAATATGGCGCCGATAATGAACCCACATCCGAGGGCTACAAAAAGCAGCACGGCACGCGCAACTCTCCCACCGTATACAACGCGGCTCTGCATGTGGCGCAGTTCTGGGACGGCCGCGCCCCCGATGTGGAAGCCCAGGCCAAAGGCCCGATGCTGAACCCCGTGGAAATGGCCATGCCGTCGGGTACAGCCGTAGTTGCTGTGCTGAAATCCATGCCGGGATATGTGGCGGCGTTCCAACGGGCTTTCCCGGGCGAACAGGACCCCGTAACTCTCGACAACGCCGTCAAAGCCATCGGGGCCTTCGAGCGCAAGCTGATCACGCCGTCGCGTTGGGACAAGTTCCTGAAGGGCGACGCGTCTGCTCTAACGCCTGCCGAGAAAGCCGGTTTTCTCACGTTCTCCAACGCGGGTTGCCCCGCCTGCCACGCCGGCGCACTCCTGGGCGGCAATCTGTATCAGAAGATCGGCGTCGTCACGCCCTATCCGGACGCCTCCGACCAGGGCCGCTTCCAGGTCACCAAGAGCGACAGGGACAAGATGGTGTTCAAGGTCCCCTCGCTGCGGAACGTGGAGAAGACCGGGCCGTACTTCCACAATGGCCGGGTTCCCACCCTGGACGCCGCGGTGACCCAGATGGCCGGCTATCAACTCGGCAAGCAGTTGAGCCGGCGGGAGGTGCGCTCGATCGTGACGTTCCTGAAAACGCTCACCGGGGAAATTCCCGCCGAATACATCAAGCCGCCGGAACTGCCCAAGGGCGCGCCCAGGACCCGCGGCCCGGCCAGCTCGGATTAGCCGCCGGCAACCCCATCGTCGTCTCCGCGGTACCTGCCGGCCTGACGAATCGGATCGCTAATCGGGCAGGCCGGCGCGGCGCAACAAATCACGGTACCGCGGATCCGCTCGCATGAAATCGAACGTGGGATTTCTCAAGCAGAACCAATCGTTGCTGCCCTGCAGTGCAACCCCCCTGTTCAGCCATTCCAGCGCTTTCTCTTTGTCTCCGGCGGTTCCATACTGAATGGCAATGTGGAAGGCTTCGACGCTGTGGCCATGAAAGGTTCTCTCCTTGAGCTGTGCGGATCTGCGTGATGCGGTGGCGAAGCCCGATTTCGCGTAGACTGAGGCAACTTCGTCCAGGTCTCGCAATTGATCCGGCCAGGAGGCCAGAACCGCGGTCTTCCGCTCCTCCACAAGGGCTTCCGGGACTCTGCCTTCAAGCCAATAGATTTGCGCGAGCCCCTCGTCCGGACCGTGAGACTGCGGGTTGAGTTGAGATGCCGCGACAAACTGTTCCCGGGCGCGGTCATACTCATGCAAGTGAAAGTAAATGATCCCCCGCACAAACGTGATGGGAAACGAGAATGGGTCCAGTTGGCGCGCGCGGTCGTTTTCGGCCAACGCTTCCGTCAGACGGCCGGCGGCCAATAGGTAGAAGGCCAGGAAGTGGTGGCCCGTTACATAGTTCGGATCCAACTCGATACCCCGCCGGCCTTCTTTTCCGGCCTCGGCGAATCGGCCTAAGTCGTACTCGGCATATCCGAGCGAGATGTGCGCCTCCGCGAGTTCCGGCGCCAGCGTCAGCGCCTTTCGGGCATACTTCTCGGCCAGGGGATAATCGGCTCCGGTCCACCAACCTGTCGAATAACAGTCCGCCAGTCCCGACCAGGCGAGCGCGAAGTTGGGGTCTTCTCGCAGCGCCTGCTCGAAGTATCCCACCGCTTCCGCGGTCGACTTCGCATCCCTCATGTCCCAGAAGTATCGCCCCCGCAGGTAAGCATCGAATGCCGCCGGACTGGCGGTACGGCCCCCCGGCACGCCGCCGCGGTCCGCCAACCTCAGTTGCCCGCTAACTTCGTGGGCAATCGCCAGGGCCATTTGCCGCTCCAGTTGGATCACGTTCTGGAAATCGCGCTCATAGCTCTCCGCCCACAGGTGTCGGTCGATCCGTGCCTGCAGCAACTGCACCGTGGCTCGCACCCGCCCGCCCGATCGCATCACCGTACCCTCCACGGCTGCGTCCACATTCAACTCCCGGGCAATCTCCGGTAACGGCTTTTTGGTGCGTTTGTACTGCATGATGGAGGTCCGCGAGATTACCCGCAGCCTGCTAATGCGGCCGAGGTCGGTGATCAAGGCATCGGTGAGACCGTCGGCGAAGTATTCCTGTTCAGGATCGTGCGACAGGTTCTCCAGCGGTAACACGGCGATTGATTCCAGGCGCGGCTTACTCCCGAAACCAGGCAACCGGTCGCGCACGCCGCCCGGATTCAGGCCAAGGGCCAGCGCCAACAAAACGAGCGCCCCTGCAAACCCGATGGTCCATGTCGGCCGGGAATGTCGCCTCCTCACCGGCGCCGGTGCGGGCGCTTCCTCCACAAGCGTCACGGGGGCGATGAAACGATAGCCCCGTCGCGAGAGCGTTTCGATGAAGCGTGGGGCAGCGGCTGAATCCCCGAGAGCCGTCCGAACCTTGTTGACCGCTCTAGCGATGCTCTTGTCGAAATCGACGAAGGTTCCCTCGGGCCAGAGCCGGCCCCGGAGTTCCTCGTGCGTGGCGATCTCGCCCGGTTTTTCGAGGAGCGCCATCAGGATCTCGAAGGGCTGGTCTTCCAGCTTGATCCGGATGCCGTGCTTCCGCAGCTCGCGCGTCGCACGGTCCGCCTCGAAAACGCTAAAGCGGATCCGATTGTGCGCAATCGGCATTGCTGTCGGAAGTTTACCACGGGTGGTGCGCGTTAGGGGTAATCCCCCGGAACTCATGTGTTTGTTACGGCTTACAGGGGGAACTATTCTTACACGGGAAATGACATGGCAGGTGTTGCGGGCCCGCCGGCGAAGGTGGCAAACCGGTTGTGGAGGTTACTATGAATACCCGCAGCTTCGTTCTTGTCATGGCAGCGCTCGTCGTGGCGCTGCCGATTTGCGCACAAACCGGCGGCTGCGTACCGGTCGGTGGCGTGCTGATGACCAACGTCGGTGCAATCGACGGGGCCTACAACCTGGGGCCCGTATTTGGCGACTTGGGGGGGAGCGTGGCGGCTAAGGTCCTCAGCTCTAATCCAGACGGCACCTTCACTTTGCAGCATTACTGGGTGACGAGTACCGGCGCGACGATTCTGTTCAAGCCTGCCGTCTTGCACCCAACCTATCCGACGGCCGATACGAACATCGTTGCCGTCCCGTGGGGACATTACAGCAGCGACATCGCAGGCGGCACCCTGAAATACGACGGCGCGACCGGCACCATCAATTATTTCGGAATGATCGACTTCAACAAGGCGACCCTGGTGCTGAGATATTCCGGCACCGTGTGCTACAAGCAGCCGCAGTAGGCGCCGCGTGCGTGGTTCGTGGATGGTGGTGGGCCAAAGCCCACCACCCGCCATCATCGGTCCTCACCAGTGGAGTTCCAGCAGGGAGACCGCCTGGCGCGGCAGGGACAGTCCTAATCCGATTGTGCCGCCTGTCGCATCCACCCATCGCGGAGATTCCGCCAGTTCCAAATGGCCGGCCGCTTCCAGTTTGGCGTACTGCTCCGGTGTGGGATGTTGCGGTGATCCCATGCTCTTCCACGCCGTCCAGGCGTTGCTATGAGTCGCATCGACGCGATAGTGGTGAACCAGCGTTCGCGTGCCCCAGTGCGGAGTTCCCGTTATCTCGAGCCGCACTTCGACGGCAGCCCCCGGCTGAGCGTCGTCATGGTAACTCCACAACAGCACCGAGAGCTCCCGTTCGCCGCGAACGGCCAGCGCATCGATATCCGGCCGGCCGCGGACGCCTTCGGCAAGTATCTGGTCGATAGGCGTGCGGCCGCCGCTTTCCACCGCCACGCGTTCGCCCCGCATCAATCCGGCCATGCGGAACAGGTTCAGCACGGGCTTGTCGATACCGTTCGTGGCCAGGGACCGAAAGCCATCGAAGAAGGGCTGATCCTCGAACTCAAACGCCCAGGTCAGCATGCCCGCGAGGTTCGCGTTGCGGCGGTCCGCCAATTCCAGGATGGTCTTCAGCATCGCCGCCGTATATGCCGCATACAGCGCGCCATTGCGATAAGCATTCTGCGGGTACACCCGCGCCGGGCACGCCGCGCAGCCTTCCGGATCACACTCGCTGAGCACGATGGGCAAAGCGGCGAACTTCGGAAATGCGCGGACGATCGCATATCCTTCATCCACATCCCGGGCGTTCTTTGCGATGCCCATCCGTACATGACCGTCCACTACCGTGGGTTGACCTTTGGCATGATAGGTGACGAAATCGAGCGGCGCACCCGTTCCGCCGGTCGCGTAGTTCGCGCCGTGATCGCAGTGCTCCAGGAACTGGCGGAGGAATGCGGCGGCTTTCGGGTTGGCCGGCCCGGTGCTGGCCGGTCCGCCGACCCTGGCCGATGGCAGCGCCCGCTTTACCGCGGCCGCTGCGTAGTCGTACAGTTTGTCGTAGTCCGCGGGGGTCCCGTGCCAGTAGGCGATGTCGGGCTCGTTCCAAACCTCCCAATACCACGAATCCACCTGCGCCTTTCCATACCTCCCGACGCTGTGCTTTACCCACTGATAGACCAGTTCGCCCCATTTTGAGTAGTCCTTCGGCGGAAAGGACCAGCCGATGAAATAGTCCTGGTTCGGGGCGCCGGGAATCCAGACCGGACGGTATGGGTCCGGTTTTGACGAAAGCGCCCGCGGCATGAAGCCAATCTCGACGAATGGCCTGGCTCCGGCTCGCAGGTAGGTGTCGAAGATGCGATCGACGATGGTCCAGTCGTACATCGGCCGGCCGGCCGCGTCCTCGGAGTACGCATTGGTGGACCCCCATTTCAAGCCCGGCGTTCCATCCCCGGTCGCCAGCATAAAGTGGGTGCGGATATATACCGGCGCGGGACTCAACGCCCCCAACTCGGCTACCAGTTTGCGGCCATTCTCCAGGTAGGCGTAGTTTGGCTCGTCGTTGCCGAAGTAGGCGTAGATCGGGTGGAAGGCGCCAACCGTCTCCGCCGCGTTCACGCGGATCGTAACGGTGTTCTGGGCCAGCCCGGCAAATGCGGCCAGGGCATAAGCCAGTAGAAGTGAGCGCACGGGCTCAGCGCCCTTGGACCCGGAGCAAGACCACTCCGTGAGAGACCACGCCGACGGTATATTCCGCCGCCGCCTTTCGATCGGCATGCGCCCACAAATCGCGGATTTCCGTGACATGCGTCAGACCCAGGTCGGCGGCGTGGAAGATCATCTTTTGCGAACTGTCCCCGCGATTGAAGAGGCCGACGGCCCACGCGCCGCCGGCCAACGGCCGGGCCCACACTTCCAGGTCGCCGCTTTTCGCCACCCGCTTCCCTTGCTTGCCGAGCGGGTCCTGGTCCACTGCGATTACCTCGCGATTGGTCAAGATTTGCAGGATATCGGGCGGCACGCTGCGCAGATCGTTTCCGGCCAGCAAAGGCGCGGCCAGAATCGACCATAGGCTCATGTGCGTGCGGTACTCGTCGCCGGTCATGCCGCCGTTGCCGACTTCGAGCATATCCGGGTCGTTCCAGTGGCCGGGACCCGCGGCCGATTCCAGGCCCGCCTGCTCATCGAATCCGATTTTCGACATCGATGGCCAGCTATCCCGGATGTCGCCCGTGGTACGCCAGAGGTTGCCGCCGGCGCCGGCGCCCCACTCTTGCACCTTGAGCACGCCGTACTGGCACAAGCTGAAGACGATGGGGCGGCCAGTGTCTTCGAGCGCCAGGCCCATCTTGGCGTACACAGCCGGCATGGAATGGTAGTCGTACACCTGGCTGGCGCTGCACCAGTCGTACTTCAGATAATCTACGCCCCAAGCGGCATACGTCCGGGCATCCTGCTCTTCATGCTGGTAGCTGCCTTCGTACCCGGCGCAGGTCTTGGGGCCGGGCGACGAATAGATGCCGAACTTCAAACCCCGGCTGTGAATGTAGTCGGCCAGCGCCTTCATGTTCGGGAACCGCTCGTTGGTCTGGATCTTTCCCTGTGCATCGCGGCCGGCTTCCCAGGTGTCGTCAATGTTCACGTAGACGTAGCCGGCGTCCCTCATCCCGTTCCGCACCATGGCGTCGGCAACCTGGCGGACAAGTTGATCGCTCACCTCGTTGCGGAACTTGTTCCAGCTATTCCAACCCATCGGCGGTGTCTTGGCGAGACCGTTGTATGGCACAGGCTTGGCCGGGGGCAAAGTGATTTTGGGTGGTACCGGAGGCAATGGCGGAGGATCGGCCGCGGAAACGCGGGTCAGCGTCAGCTCCCGCGGCGGGCGGCCGCCGAAGGACGGCAGGGTCAATTTCAGTTCTGACCCCATCAACACGCCCGAGTAGTCGGCGCGCCGCTCTTCGCCGAAGTAGTCCGTCATGATGGCGAACGAAATGCGATCGCGGTCGATCCTGCCATCGGAGATGGGATTGTCGCCGGCGCGGCCGGACATATAGCCGGTCAAACGTGCGCCGTCGGACTTGAGCCACAGCGAAAGCGCTCGGAACGGCGGCGCGGGCGCGCCGGCTGTGCGCTGGGCGGGTGGCGACCCCGCGGGTGGCTGCATTTCCCAATGGCCGGTCCAATCGGCCGCGTACAACTGCAGCCCCGACACGGCGCACGCCAGTACCAGGCAGGTTCTGTTCATAGAAAACAGCATAGTCTAGCGGCGACTGCATGGCACTACAATACGGATCATGGCACCCACCAGAAGGCATTTCCTGCAGGCCGGCGGCGCGGCCTCGCTGGCGCTGCGCGCGGCGGCGCGCGATTCCGGCCAAACGTCGGCGAACGACAGGATCCAGTACGCCACCATCGGCTGCGGCATCATGGGCCAGGGCGACACGGAGACAGCCCTCAGCGTGCCCGGCAATCAGCTCGTCGCAGTATGCGATGTCTACGAGGGCCGGCTGACGCGCGCGAAGGAACACTGGGGCGCCAGCCTGTTCACCACCCGCGACTATCGCGAAGTGCTGGCGCGCAAGGACGTGGATGCCGTCATCATTGCCACGCCCGATCATTGGCATGCGCGCATCGCCGCGGAGGCCATGGAGGCAGGCAAGGATGTCTACGTGCAGAAGCCCATGGTCAAGCAATGGCAGGACGGCCACCGCTTGATCGAAACGTCGCGCCGTACGCGAAGAATCCTACAGGTAGGCAGCCAGCGGGTCAGTTCGGTCATCTACAAGAAGGCGCGGGAGTTGTATCGCGGCGGCGCCATCGGCACGCTCAACGCGGTGGAGGCATGGATCGACCGCAATTCCGCCATCGGCGCCTGGCGTTATTCGATCCCGCCGGACGCCAGCCCGGCGACCATCGACTGGGACCGCTTCCTCGGCGATGCCCCCCAACATCCGTTCGATGCGCAGCGCCTGTTCCAATGGCGCAACTGGAGCGACTACGGCACCGGCGTGGCGGGCGACCTGTTCGTGCACCTCTTCAGCGGAATCCACTTCGTGCTCGATTCGATGGGGCCGACGCGCGTCTTCACCGGCGCCGGGATCTACTTCTGGAAGGGCGACCGCGACGCGCCGGACATCATGGTGGCTCTTTACGACTATCCCCGTACGGACAGCCATCCGGCGTTCAACCTCGCCCTGCGCGTGAATTTCGTTTGCGGCGGACTGGAGACCAGCCGCTTCCTCTTCACCGGCACCGAAGGCATCATGACCATCGGAGATGGAGTGACGCTGAGCAAACCGCCCAAGGAGACGGAGCCGGGCGAAAGCGCGGGTGGTTTCTCCCGGGAGACGGCCGCCAGGATCATGGCGCAGCATCGTGCGCGCTATCCCGAGCATCCGGTGACCGCGGCCACCATGCCCGAAGGAGACGAGGAGCATTTTCTGGCGCCCCGCGGGTACTCCGACGATTTCGAGCACCACACCACGTTCTTCAACGCGGTGCGGTCGCGCCAGCCGGTGGTGGAGGACGCCACCTTTGGCCTGCGCGCCGCCGGGCCCGCGCTGCTGGCCAATCTGAGTTACTACCAGAACCGCATCCAGCACTGGGATCCGGTGGCCATGCGGGTGGTTGAGAACTGACGAGGGAGACACGACCATGGGAATGGCGAACGACAAAATCCGCATAGCTTTGATCGGTGCGGGAGGCATGGGCCAGGGCGATGCGCGCGACGCGGCGCGCGTTCCGGGTGTGGAGATCGCCGCCGCTGCCGATATCTACGATTCGCGCCTGGATCGGATGAAGGAACTGTACCCCGGCATCGCCACCACGCGCGACTATCGCCAGGTGCTCGCGCGCAAGGACATCGACGCCGTGATCGTAGCCACGCCGGACCACTGGCATGCCCATATCACGCTCGACGCCCTGGCCGCGGGCAAGGACGTCTACTGCGAAAAGCCCATGGTGCAGAAGATGGAGGACGGCAAGCGGGTCATCGCAGCCGCCAGGGCCAGCGGGCGTATCTTTCAGATGGGCAGCCAGTACGCCAGCGCGCATTGCTTCGAAAAGATCGGCCAGTTGCTGCAGGCGGGCGCGATCGGTGAACTGAACACGGTGGAAGCCTGGCTGGACCGGAACACGGCGGTGGGGGCTTGGCAGTACTCCATTCCGCCGGACGCCAGTCTCCAGAACATCGACTGGGACGCCTTTCTCGGCAGCGCACCCAAGCGGCCCTTTGAACCCGTCCGCCTGTTCCGCTGGCGTAACTACCGGGACTACGGCACCGCCATAGCGGGCGATCTGTATGTCCACCTGTTCACCGGCTTGCACACGGCTACCGGCGCGCTGGGGCCCACCCGTATCTACTCCACCGGCGGCCTGCGCTACTGGGATGACGGCCGCGAAACGCCCGACATGCAGATGGGGGTGATCCAATACGAAGCCACCGCGCGCCATCCCCGCTTCCAGTTCGTCATGCGCGTAAATTTCAAGAGTTCCAAGGCGGAGGAGGATTTCGGCTACCGCTTCATCGGCAGTGAAGGATCCATCACCACCGATATCGGCAGCGTCACCCTCAGCCGGGTGCCCCGGGAGAAAGAGCCGGGGCAGACCGCCGATACTTTTTCGCGCCAGATGGAAGCCGCGTACCTGCGCGCTTACCACGACAGGTATCCGGTGGTTCCGGTAACCACCGCCACGCTCAAACGGCCGACCGTCCAGCGTTTCACCTCGCCGCGCGATGCCCACGAGCTGCACATGCACAACTTCATCGCAGCGCTGCGCACGCGCCGGCCATTCTTCGAGGACGCCGAATATGGCTTCCGCGCCACCGGTCCCGCGCTGTTGTGCAATACCAGCTATTTCGAGAACCGCGTCTGCTTCTGGGACGCGGCCACCATGACGGCATCGTGAGAGACCGCGGATCGCGGCGGCCGGGCGCGTCAAGGAATTGACGATCGGGCCGGCTCGTCAAAACCGCAACACAGGCCTGCGCCGCTAACTTCTTGAAACCACTGCGGCCCGCCGAGGCCCGGTATATGCATTGCCTCCCCACGGAGGATCAGCTCTTGGCAACCTCAGCTACGGGCGGCGTACTGGAATCCGGAGCCCGGCGGGAAGCGGCCGGCGGCATGCGGCGCGCCGGTCTTGACACCGGCATGCTGCTCGGCATCGCCGTGGCGCTGATCGCTTTGGTGGCCGGCGTCGCCGTCACCGGGGTCAGCCCGCGTTATTTCGTGCAGCCGGCCGGCATCCTGATCGTAGTGGGCGGCACGATCGGCGCAATGATGATCACCACGCCGGGCCCTGCACTGATGATCGCGCTGCGCCGCACGCTGGCCCTCTTCTCGCAGCCGGCGCTGCCCACCCGCGGCGAGCTGATCGAAGAGATCGTCTCCTACGCCAAGATCGCCCGCATGGGCGGGACGGTGGCCCTGGAGCCCCACATTGACGAGGTCAGCCATAGCTTCCTGCGCGAATCGCTGCTTTTGGCCATGGATACCGACACGCGCGCCTCTCTGCAATCAGCGCTCGAAAACAAGATCCGGCTGTGCGAGAGGCAGGCGGAAGCCGCCGCCAAAGTACTGGACGTAGCCGGTGGATTCACGCCCACCATGGGCGTGCTCGGTACCGTGTTCGGCCTCATCGACGTGCTGCGTCGATTCTCCAGCCTGTCGGCCGTAGCCTACGGTGTCGGTGCGGCCTTCACTTCCACCGTCTATGGGCTGGCCCTGGCCAACCTCGCGCTGCTGCCCGCCGCGCATCGTATACGGGCGCGCGGCGCCGAGATCTTCGAGTTGCAGGAGATGATGGCGGAAGGCGTGCTCTGCCTGTTCGACGGCATGCACCCGCGCCTGGTGCGCTACCGTCTGCATTCGTTTCTGAACCCTGAGCGGGAAGCGCCGGGCGCGACACAGATCGGCGAACCGGCTACGGAGGTCAGGTAGCCATGCGACCCAAGTACCTGCAGAACGCCGCTCACCAGCGCGACCGGTGGATGATCAGCTACGCGGATATGCTGACCATCCTGCTCATCTTCTTCCTGGTGGCGGCGGCCAAGAGTCTGGAGGTGCCGAAAGCGCGCGCCGCGGTGGCGCCTCCGCCTCCGCCGCCCGCCCAGCCGGCGCCGGAACCACCCCGCACCAACCTGATCCGCGCGCAGGAGCGCCTGAAGCAGTACGGGCTCGAATCGCGGCTCGACCCGCGCGGCCTGGTCATCAGCCTGCCGCAAGCCATCCTATTCCCATCCGGCGAGGATGTCGTCAGCCCCCACGCGCTGCCCGCCATCGAACAAATCGCGCTGGTGCTCCACGACCTTCCCAACGACGTGCGGTTGAGCGGGCACGCGGATACGGTGCCCATCCACAATCGCCGCTTCCGCAGCAACTGGGAGCTTTCGATGGCGCGCAGCCAGCGCATCCTGGAACTGCTCAGCGAGCGCTATGGCATCCCTGAGTCGCGCCTGTCGGTCGCCAGCTTCGGGCCTTACCGTCCGGCGGCGTCCAACGATACGGCGGACGGGCGAGCCTCGAATCGGCGCGTGGAAATCGTCATCCTGGACGACACCGCGTCCAGCAGCCCGCAAACCATGTAAATTTAGTCTGTGTGCAGTGATGACGCCGCCGGCGTGCTGGTGGCTCCGGCCCGCGACGAAGACTACGAGTGGTGCGCCCGGGTAATGGCCTCCTCCGAGCCGTGGATCACGCTCGGCCGCGGACTGGAAGAGTGCCGGGCTCGCTGCCGTCACCCCGACTATCTGCTGCTGGTCGCTTGTCACGGTGGCCGGCCCGCGGGCTTCTGCCTGGTCCATCCACGGGGCCTGGCCGGCTCGCCCTATATCGCCTCGATCGCGGTGGACGCGGCGCAGCGCGGCCAGGGCATCGGCACGATCCTGCTGGCACATGCCGAGCAGCGCTTCCCGGCCACTCGATATATCTTCCTGTGCGTGTCCTCGTTCAACGTCCGCGCGCGCCGCCTGTACGAACGGCTGGGATACGCCGCCATGGGCGAGTTGCAGGACTATGTTATCGACGGCGCTGCGGAGATCCTGATGGGCAAGCGGCTGGCGCGTACATGAAGCGTGCCTGGGGCCTGGTGACGGTGCTTGCGGCGACGGCCACCGCGAGCTATCTGTGCCGCGTCAACGTCTCGGTGGCCGGCGCGCTGATGATGCGCGACCTGGGGTGGTCACAGGCGGAGATGGGCAGAGTATTCAGCGCCTTCCTGCTGGGCTACGCGCTCTGCCAGATCCCGGCCGGCATGCTGGCCGACCGCTTCGGCCCCCGGCGCGTTTTCGCGGTCGCGGCCATGGCCTGGGTGACGGCGACGGTTTCCATTGCGGCGGCGGGCACTTTCTTCCTGGGACTGCTGCTGGCGCGCTTCCTGTTGGGCGTCGCCGAGGCGCCCACCTTCCCCGCGGCCGCACAGGCAATCGCGCGCTGGCTTCCGGCCCATCAGCACGGCCGCGCGAACGGGATCGTCATCGCCGCTATCGGGCTAGGATCGGCCCTCGCCCCGCCGCTGGTCTCCAGCGTGATGGTCCGCGCGGGTTGGCGCTGGTCGCTGCTGGCGTCCGCCGTGCCGGCTTTGCTGGTTGGCCTGGTTTGGTTGGCCGTGCGGACGCCGCCCGGCGGGCGCGTTCCGAGCGGCATGCGCGGCGCGATTCCCACGACACCCGGTTTCGCGCTGCTGACCCTCAGCTACACGCTGCAAGGCTATGTCGGCTACATCTTCGTCTTCTGGTTCTACCTTTATTTGGTAGACGTCCGGCACTTCGACCTGTTGCGCGGCGCCGTGTTGAGCAGCCTGCCCTGGCTGCTCTCGATCGTCTCGATTCCGGCGGGAGGCTGGCTGTTCGACCGTTTGGGGAGGACTCGGCGCGTCGTACCGATCGTGGGGCTGGCTGGTGCGGGACTCATGACCGCGGCCGGCGCCTATACCAGGGACGCCTACCAGGCGGCGGCCTGCCTGGCGCTGGCCACCGCGCTGGTGCTCTCGGTGGAAGGTTCGTTCTGGGCTACGATGACCGAGTTCGCCGGACCGCACAGCGGCGCCGCAGGCGGCGCCATGAACATGGGGAGCAATATTGGCGGGATGATCTCCCCGGCGCTGACGCCCGTCATCGCGGCCTCCCTGGGATGGGATCGCGCTCTGCTGGTCTCGGCGGGGATAGCCGTGACCGCGGCGGTGCTGTGGATCTGGATCCGGCCCCCGATCCGCGCCACTTGAGAGCACCGGTCCCGGCGTTACAGCCGCGAACCGACCACCACCTTCAAGTGCCCCACGGCGCGCTCGCCGCGCGCGTTGTAGCGATCCACGGTAACGATGTAGGTGCCCGCCTTCCGGTAGCTGTGCACGGTGCGCTGGTAGCCGTCTTTGGCGTGCGGTTCGACGTTGCCGTCCGACTTCACCTGGGCCTTCGCGCTGCCGTCGCCAAAATCCCAGGTCTCCTCGCCGTTGGTGGTCCGGAAGGACCGCACCAGAAAAGTGATCGGCTGGCGCGGCTTCAGATCCGTGGTCGGGAAATACGCGGGATGGATCGTAGGCGGAAGCCGCTCGGGACCGGCGGAGGAAGGCTTCTCGTTTACGAGCACGATGGAAAAATCGTAATCGGTGCGGCCCGCCGCGTCGGTCACTTTCAATGTCTCGCAGTATTCGCCGGGTCGCGCATAGGTCCGCTTGACGATCGCGCCCTCGGCCTGGGTGCCATCCGTAAACGTCCATTCGTAGCGGACGATGGGTCCGCGCGCACTCCAGGATCGCGTTCCGTCGAGCGCTACCTGCTCGCCCGGCGTCACCAGGTGATGCGGCCGCGCCAGGGCGATCAGCTCGGGATGAAATTCGTTGCGGTACGCTTCCCAAACGTAGGCGTAGGCGTCCTCCGTGCCCCAACGGCCGGACGGCTGCATGATCTTGAGATCGTAGTGCAGATGCGCCCAGCCGCCGCTGCCTCCCTCTTTCCCCAACACGCCGACTTTCTGGCCCATGCGGACGCGGGAGCCCACCGTGGCCGAGGGCACGATGGTCTGCATGTGGAAATAGCGGTGGATCCAGCCGCGATCGTCGAGAATCATGAAGGCGTTGTCCTCGGGCCCCAGAGCCGGGTTGTCGCGGAACTTTGGAAGAACCTCTTGGCCGCGGCAGATGACCACTCCGTCCGCCGCGGCCAGAACATCCACCATACCTTCAGCACCGCCCATATCGAAGCCTGCATGATAGTAGATCTTGCGCCGGCGCGCGGATTCGCCCCCGTCCACGTACGTCGGTTCATTGGTCGCCTGCGTAAGGGTCGCGAAGAGACGCTGCCGGATGGGATACACGAACGTGCCCGGCGCGGCCAGCGGCGAACCGGCGGGCCAGAGGCGCAGCCGCGCGTCCTTATCGAGAGCCCACGCATCCTGGTCGGTATTCGTATTCACGGCGCCGGTAACCGGGCAGTCGATCTGCACGCGGCCCACCGTGACCGGCAGATGATACTCGGCGCACTCGAGGGTCGTGCGGTGGCCGTCGATCTCGACTTCGACCTGCGCGCTGCGGACCGCATCGCGGATCGAGTCCCTCGTCGCCGACACGGCGATGAGCCGAACGTTGACCAACTGGCCGTCCGGGAGCGTCACCTTCTGCGATTCGCCGCGGTTTAGATCCACATTGCGGCCGAGCCCTGCCGGTGCGGCGGCACAACAGACGGTCGCGAAAACACCGAGAAGGGCGAATTTGCGTATCCCCAATGGCATTCCCAAATTGTAGCCCCTGTCCGAGCCAGGCTCTCGTATTACGCAGTGGTCGCGCGCACCCTGGCCCTCGTGCGGTCCGGTACCGCTATCGTGGCGCAGACGAAATTCACTCAAGACCGTGCTAGTCTGAGACAAATCCATGAAGAAATCCAGGGCGGTCCCCAAAACCGTCGAGGAATATCTTGCCGCTGTTCCCGAGCCTGCACGCAGCACGCTGGAAAAAGTCCGCGCCACCATCCGGTCGGTGGTGCCTCCCGAGACGACGGAAGTCATCAGCTATCAAATGCCGACCTTCAGGTACAAAGGCGCTCTTTTCGCTTACGCCGCCTTCTCCGACCACTGCAGCCTGTTCCCGATGGGATCGGCGGCCATCGAGGCTTTCGCCGACGAACTGAAAGGGTACCGGACATCCAAAGGCACCATCCACTTTCCCCTGGATAAGCCTTTCCCCGCTCCTTTGCTGAAGAAGATGGTGAAGGCCCGTATCGCTATGAACGAGCGTAGAGCCAAGCGCTGATCTCGTCTTTAGGTTATATTCGCTCCAGAAGCGACCTTTTCTATGACCCGCCGCGACTACCTGAACTCTACCCTCCTCGCGTCCGGCGGCATTCTGCTGAGCGGCCTGAGCCCACGTGACCTGCTGGCAAGAGAAGCCTGGGACGGTTACAGCGGCGTAGGCGATTACGCCGATTCCAACGGCAACACCTTTGAAGTCCTTACCGATGGCCACAAGATCCGCGACCATGCCTTCGAGCCGTTGCCCGGAAACGTCGTCGAAACCGGCGAGGAATACGACTGCGTGGTGGTGGGCGGCGGAATCAGCGGCTTGGCGGCCGGACTCCTTTTCAAACGCCAGGCTGGCCCGCGGCGCACGTGCCTGATCCTCGAAAACCATCGGATCTTCGGCGGAGAAGCGCGTCGCAACGAGTTTCTGGTGGATGGCCAGCGGCTGGTTGCGCACCAGGGCTCGGCCATGTTTTTTCCGCCGTTGGATGGAACCTTCCTCGCCGACTTCTACGACTCCATCGGTATCGATTCGCGGCCGTTTTCGTACCAGGCTTGGACTGGGCGCGATGCTGAGATCCCGCTGGGCCGGACGTCCTACACGCAAGGCGGCGCTAATTTCGGATTCTTCTTTGGCTCGGCATTCGGACGACCGGCCGGCCTCTGGCTGATTGATCCATGGGGAAAGAAACTGTCCGGCGCGCCAGTCTCCGCAGCCACAACCAGTAAATGGCTCGCGCTGCACGCCGCAAAGCCCAAACTGCCCCAGAGTCACGGAGACGCCCTCTCACGGCATTTGGACAGCATCACGCTGGAACAGCACTTGATGGAAACGTACGGCGTCAGCCGCCGGACCGTGCGCACGTTCCTCTCCCCGGTAACCGGCGGCGGGTCGGGATTGGGTGCGGACGCGCTCTCCGCCTATGCCGAATACGCCGCCGACGTGCTGCTGCCGTGGAAGTATGACGTCGGCGCCCAGATGTTCCCCGGCGGCAACACCGGGGTGGCGCGCCACATCGCCAAAGCACTTTCGCCCACCGCGATCCCGGGTCCGGCCACCCTGGCCAATATTTGCCGATCTCCGTTGAATTTTGCCGCCCTCGACCGGCGCGGGCAGCCATGCCGCATCCGGCTGCGTGCCACGGTCATACATGTGCAGCACGAGGGACCGCCAGAGAGGTCGAAGCTGGTGAGGATCGTGTATCTCCAGGGCGGCAAGCTTTACAGCGTCAAGGCGCGATGTGCGATCATGGCCGGCGGAAGTTGGACCACTAAGCACATCGTGAAGGACCTGCCGGAAACGCACCGTAACGCCTACGCGCAGTTCTTTCGCGCTCCGTGCCTGATGGCCAATGTCGCACTACGCAACTGGCGTTTCCTCTATAAGCTCGGGATCAGCGAGTGCCAGTGGTTTGAGGGCATCGGGAACTATCTGGCATTGCGGAAGATGGCGACGTTCGGGCCGGTCGCGCCCTCCATCTCGCCGGATGCTCCGGTGGTGGTCACGCTCAAGATTCTGTTCTCGTCGCCGGGGCTGCCCATTGCGGACCAGGTAACCCGCGGCCGTGCCGAACTGCTTTCCACGCCGTTCCGGGAGTATGAACAGCGCATCGTCGAGCAATTTTCGATGATGTTTACCGCTGCCGGATTCGACCCGAAGCGCGATGTGGCCGGGATCATTTTGAACCGCTGGGGACATGCATATTTGAGCCCGCAGCCTGGCTTCTTTTTCGGCAAAAACGGCGCGCCGGCGCCCGGAGAGGTTTTGCGTCACCACCCGTTTGGCCGGATTACGTTTGCAAATTCAGACCTGGCCGGGATCATGGACCACCGCGCTTCTATCCTCGAAGCGCAGCGCGCCGTCGGGCAAGTCGTACCGTCTGGATAGCGATCGGCCGGACGGCCGCGGGCCCATGTTGGCCCGTCAGCGCACGTGCTTCGGAGGCGGGTTGCGATCCCCGGCGAATTTCTGCTGATGCCAGTACGGGTACGGCAGCGGGAGAGCGCTCACTGCGTCCAACCGCTCCACCTCGCCATCCGTGAGGGTCCAGTTGGCGGTGGCGAGGTTGTCGCGAAGCTGCTGCTCGTTGCGCGCGCCGATGATGACGGTATCGACACCCGGCTTGCGCATCACCCAGTTCAGCGCCACCTGAGCGATTGAGACGCCGCGCTGACCGGCGATTTCCGCCAGCGCATCCACGATGCGGTAGAGCCGGTCCTCTTCCACCGTGCCGGGCGCTTCCAGGCTGTTGAGCCGGGATTCCGCGGGCTTCTCCCCGCCACGGCGGAACTTCCCGGACAAAAGGCCGAATTGCAGAGGACTCCACGCCAGGATGCCCGCCCGCTGATCCAGACCGGCAGGTACGAGTTCGTGTTCCGCGTCGCGGGCCAGCAGCGAATAGTTGATCTGCTGCGAAATGTAACGGTTGATCCCGAGCCGGTCGGAGATGGACAGGGCCTTCACCAGTTGCCAGCCGGAATAATTGGAGCAGCCGGCATGGCGGATCTTGCCGGCCCGGATGAGATCGTCGAAGGCGCGCAGGGTCTCCTCCAGCGGCGCCAGCGAGTCGAAGTTGTGTGCCTGGTAGAGGTCGATGTAATCCGTGCCCAGACGGCGGAGACTGGCATCGCAGGCCTCCAGGATATGCCGGCGCGACAGGCCGGCCTTGTTGGTGCCGGATTCCAGCCGCACGAACACCTTGGTCGCCAGGACGATGTCTTTGCGGCGCGCCCCGAGCGCCTGGCCCAGCACCTCTTCCGATTTGCCGAATGAGTAGATATCGGCGGTGTCGAAAAGGTTTACGCCTGCCTCGATACAGATCTCAATCTGGCGCCGAGCCTCCTCCACCTGCACGTTGCCCATCGCCGCGAAGCGTCCCTCGCCGCCCAGCGTCATGGTGCCGAAGCTCAGGACCGAAACTTCCAAACCGCTCGCGCCCAACAATCTGTATTCCATCCGATTTCTCCTCAAACCAGCATATCCGAGGGCGCGCGCGATTCAGTCAGCCGGTGGCAGTCCCGAGCCGAATCCGCCATCCACCACCATCGCGGCTCCCGTGACAAAAGACGCGTCATCACTGGCCAGATACACGGCCATACGGGCTACCTCGTCGGCCCGGCCGATGCGCCGCAGGGCGTGGAGTTTGCCGGCCGAGGCACGCGCGGCGGCCGGGTCCGGCTGGGCCTGAAAATATCCCTCGGCCAGACCCGCATCGATGTATCCGGGGCAGATGCAATTGACCCGGATCCCGTCTTTGCCATGATCGATCGCCATAGCCTTGGTCAACCCGATGATGGCCGCCTTCGTGGCGCAGTACACGGCGCAGCCGGGCTCCACGAAATAGGCATTCACCGACGACAGGCTTACAATATTGCCGCGCGTCTGGCGCAGATGCGGAATGAAGTATTTCGAACAGAGGAACACGCCGCCCAGGTTCACGGCCACTTCGCGCGACCATTCCGCGAAGCTGGTGTCTTCCACAGATTTGTTCACCTGGATGGCGGCATCGTTCAGCAGCACGTCGACCCGGGAGAAGCGGCGCAGGGTCTCATCTACCAGACGTTCTACAGCGGCTGGAACGGAGACATCGGTTTCGACCGCTTCTGCCACGCCGTCGGCCTGCCCAATGAGGCGTACGGTTTCCCGTGCGCCCGCAAGGTTCACATCGGCCACCACCAGACGGGCGCCCTCCCTGGCGAACTCGATGGCACAGGCCCGTCCGATGCCTGAAGCGGCGCCCGTAATTACCGCCACGCGATCTTTCAGTTTCATGATTTGGCCGTCCTTGTTGAGTCGAGCTTTCGAACCAGCGCCAGCACCTGCCGGTTCAGAAAATCCAGGTGCGAGGAATCGACCGGATCCGGCGTAAGCGTCACGCCGCGTACGGTCCTCTCGCGTAGGATGCCCCGCGCGCCCAGCAGCTCTTTCTCGGCGTAGTGGTAGAACTCCATATTCTGTAAGCTGAACACGATCTGCGGCAGTATGGCGGCGAATATTTCGTAAGCTTCCGGCTTCCGGCCGGCGGAGGCAAGCCGGAAGACCCGCACCAGCAGATCCGAAACGGCCAGGCCCGGCATGACACCGCAGATTCCAGCGTCCACGAGTTCCAGGGTGTACATCCCGCCCCAGCCTTCCAAAACGCCTACTTCGCCGCCGGTGGCCTCCAGGATCGCCTTGACCTTGGCCGCCATCAATGGCTCTTCCAGCTTGATGTAACGGAAATGCGGGTAGTGCCTGTGCAGGCCGGCGATGAACGGCGGACTCAGCGTAGGTCCACCCGGGTTGTAATCCTGAATCAGCAGGGGAATCCGGACGGTTTCCAGAATGCGCGCGAAATACCGGAACAGATCGTCTTCGGGCAGGCCGAACAGGCGCGGCACGGCTACCGCGACCCCGTCGGCTCCGGCGACTTCCACATCCCGCGCGGCCTTGGCCGCCAGCGCGGCCGACGCATGATTCGCCTGGCCGATCACAGGTATGCGGCCGCGCGCCGCGCCGGCCGCCTGCTGCACCGTGCGCAGCCGCTCCTCGTCGGAAAGCTTGTAGAATTCACTGGCGTAGGCCGGCAGGCAAACCGCGCTGCAACCGCCGGCGACCGCAAAATCGACCAGGGGCGCGAAACCCTCCCAGTCCACCCGCTCGTCGCTCAGAAACGGCGTCGGAATCACGGGCACGATGCCTTGAATGCGCAGGGCCGGCATGATCTTCGGACCGCTTCAGCGGACGATGCGGACCGTCTTCTCCCGCGCGTTGATGGTCAGCACCTTGGTCTTCGCATCCCACTGCATGGCGCCTCCCGTCACGGATCTCGGCGTCCAGGCGCCCAGCTTCAGCCGTTCCGTGGAGGTGCGGTCGAATTTCCGGTAGGTGACAGCGCGGTCTCCGTAGGTGATGTCCTGAATCGCCGAGGTGGTGCGCAGCAGATGATTCTGGTCGTCTGGCGCCAGTTCCGGGAAGGAGGCCATGGCGCGCAGATAATGCCGCACGTAATCGCCGTAGCCGTCGGTGAGCCAGTTATCGTCGCGGGGATAGCGGTTCTTGCCGTCGTCGTCCACCATGTAAGTGGCCCAGTTCAGACGGCGTATGGCGGCATCTTTTAGCGCCAGGTCACCGGTCTTCTCGCAGTAGAGCAGCTCCACCGAAGCGTGCCGCGAGGTGTGGCTGTTGCCCGGCACCCGGTAGGCGGTCTGTTCGTTGATCGCAATCACGCCGAACATCTCCCACTCGTGGTTGGCGAAGGATTGGTAACTCCATTCGAGGATTCTTGCGGCATCGCTCTTCCACTGCGCGTCCCAGGCCGGATGTACGAGAATATATCCGGCCATGGTGTCGGCGTTGATCTCGGTATCGGACCAGTCTTCCGTAGGCACATCTTCGAAGAACGGCCCCCATTTGTTGGTTTCCATCGGGTAGGCCTTTAGCCAGTGGGTGACCAGATCGCGCGCCTGCGAGTATTTCGCGGCATTGCCCTGGTGCAGAGTGATCAGGTCGTCGAAGAGCTGTAGGGCGCCCGTATAGTTGCTCGTGTAGCTGGCGGCAAAAGTCTTGCTGTTCTTGACCACCTTGTGAACTTCACCGGTTTTGGCCTGCACCCGGAAGGGCCACGGCGAATGGTTGCCGTCGCCCGGCTGCACTCGGGCCGCCAGCGTATCCGCTATGGCCACCGCCGCATCCAGGTATTTGCGCTGGCCTGTCATCTTGTACAATCCGACCAGTTCCGCTCCGAAGCTGGCGGCTTTGTCGGGCTGCAGGAAGCCCTTGCCGGCGCGCATGTCGCCGTCGTAGACCCCCGAGTGGAGTTCCGTGTTGTACGGATAGGGCAGGTTGGCCCAAAGGTCATCCCCGGCGGAGAGGCCGTGCGCCAGCCAGTAATCGGCCATGTAGATCATGTTGGCGCGTACCGCGGGATTGCCCAGGTAGCCGTAAAGCAGATTCCAGGACGAAAGGGCCATGTTGATCTGATCGCCGCCGAGTCCCCGCGGGTCTTCTTTGTCGGGCTTCCAGACCTGATGCTGCATGTACATGGGGACGCTGTTGGGGCACTTGCGCATCCCGTTCCAGAAGTTGAACAGCAGCCGTACCACGTGGTCATAGGCCTGCGAAGGACCGCTCCCATACCAGGGAACGATCTTGCCGGAGGCATCCGTCCGGATGTCGTGATAGATGAGTTTCCCGGTGCGGGCGGCGGGAGCCGTGGCCAGCAGGAGGGCGGTGGCGAGGATGATATTCGTGACTGTCCGCATAAGATTCAACCTTTCACGCTGATCTCGCCGGAAGCCGTGTGGCTGATCTCGAGGACCCAATCGCCTCCGGGCAATGGCCGGAGCGAATAGCCTTCCGGCTGGGCGCCTTCGTTCTCGGCCAGAGAAGCGCCGCCAGCAGTTATCGTAGACGGCTTAAAGCTCAGCCGCAGAACTTCCGTCGCCGCTCGATCGAAAGTGCGGTAGCGGACGCTGCGTGGCCCGTACTCGACCGATTGCACCACCGAACTCGATCGAAGGATGTGATCCTGGCCGGCCGGGGCGAACTCCGGAATCGCGCCCATGGCCCACTCAAAGTGCCGCAGGTAATCCGAATAACCGTCGCTGAACCAGTAGGAATCGTGGTAGTCCAGGCCGCAGCAGGCGATCTTGCCGTCCGAAGCGGCAAAATACGTGCCGTAGTTGAGGCCGCGGAAAGCGTCCTCCCGCGCTTGTCCGTCGCGGGTCTTTTCGAAATACATGGCGTTGATGGCCGCCCAGCGTGCCGTGTGATCGCCCTGTCCGGCGCGCGAGCAGCAGCCGAAGGTCGCGTCCGGCGTGGATTGTTCGTCGATGGCCTGCGCGCCGAAGAACGGGCCGCGGCCGAAACGGAATCTGACCCAGTCGAGCAGCCGGCCCACGTGACTGATCCATTGCGGATCGACTTCGGTGGGGTCTCTCCGCGCCAGGATGTAATAGGCCGCGGCCATCGGCGTGAGTTGATTGACGTCGTCCGGGTGGCGGGGAACGTCTTCGAAGAATCCGCTCCACCGGTTCCAGGCCGGACTTTCCCGGTTCAGGGGGTGATCCACCATCCAGTTCCAGGCCATGTCGCGGGCCTTGCGGTACGCCGCCACGTCTCCGGCGTGCAGGCCGATCAGTTGCTCGAACAGGCGGAGCGGGCCGGCTATGTCCCCGCCGTATTCTTCGAGTGCCAGGGTCACGCCGGTGCGCGCGTCCACCCGGAACGGCCAGGGTGTGTGGTTGGCATCGCCGGGGCGGACGTGCGCCGCGAGCGCGCGTCCGCAACGGACGGCGGCATCCAGGTATTTGTGATCGCCGGTGAGCTTGTAAAAGAGCGCGTACCCGGTGCCCAACTCGCCGACCTTATCCGTCTCGATGCCGCCGTAGAACTCGCGCGGCATGTCCTGGATGCAATGGCCGTAGTCCGGCTCGTCGTCGCAATTGGTGGCGAAGGGAACGCCGCCCCAATCCCAGTCCGCGGGTGTCGTGCCGTGCGCCAGTTGGTGGTCGAGCATCTCGCGCACAGCCGCGACGGCCTCGTGGTCGCCGGAGTAGGGGTACCAGGCGACCAGCGAGTCCACGAACGAGGCAAAAACCATCGCCGGATTGTGCTGCCAGTTGGCGCCTTGCAGCGTCTTGCCGTTGAAAACCGAGTTAATCAGGTAGATCTTCAGGCCCGTGCCATGACGGGTATCGCGCGGGACCTTGTGCTCGATGAAATCCCAGCCCAGGTGCAGCACTTTGTCGTAGCCGAGATTCTTCTCCGGGTGATACCAGGCCAGCAGCTTACCCTGCGCGTCCAGCACCGCGGGATGCCAGGGCACCTGCGCGTTCACGTAAACGTCTTCGGCGGCGAACGCCGCCGTCAGGCTCAGGCATGAGAGCAACCATAACGTCCGATGCATACCTGAAGATCATATCTTCTAAACCGGAAATTTTCAATTTGGGGGATTTCGGTGTAATGTGGAACAACAGAGCGATGCGCAAGCGCACTTTTCGCAACGGCCGGCTGAGCGAACTGGCCCGCACCGAGATCGAACGGATGATCGCGGAAGAGTATGCGGCTCCCGGCTCCCGGCTCCCCAAGGAGTCCGAGTTGGCGGAGCGCTTTCATGTCAGCCGGATCGTGATTCGGGAAGCCATGAAGATCCTGGAAGATCGCGGGCTGGTGGAAGTGCGGGCGGGCCGGGGCACCATGACCGTGGCGCCCAACCCGGACCGGGTGAAGGATTCCCTGCAGCGCCTGTTCCGGGACCAGCCCATTCCTACGGTCGAGGAGATGGAGCGCCTGCTGGAACTGCGGCAGGCGTTGGAGGAAACCATCGCCAGCCTGGCTGCGGTGCGCGCCACGGAAGAGGATCTGGCCGAGATCGCAGCCGCCCTGGGCCTGATGAAAGAAGAGAGCCCGGACATGGACGTGACCATCGCGGCCGACCTGCGCTTTCACCGGGCCGTGATGCGCGCCGCCCACAACCGTTACTTCGAAATGGTCCTGGATCCGCTGACGGTCGTTTTCCAACAGCAGATCAAGCTCACCAACAGCTACGACACCGGCTGGGATTCGCACCACCAGATCTACCTGGAGATCCGGGCCCGCAATCCCATCGGGGCGCGCCAGGCGGCCCGCCGCCTGATGAAACAGACCCTCTCCGACTCGCGCCAGGCGCTCAAGGCCCTCCAGCCGCGCTGACGCTTTGACCTGAGCCTTGACAGGCCCCCAAAACATATGATATTTACAATCAATCCACTTTGGGAGGAGTCGCATGACGTATCGGGTATCTTCTCGGTTGTCCGGCACGGACCTTTTCTCTAGCCTCGGCTTTTGGTTTTTATCCCTCTTGCTGGTTGGCGCGATGAGCGCGCAGATCAATACCGGCCGTATTGACGGCACGGTCCGCGATATCAGTGGGGCGGTCATCCCCGAGTCCCGTATTACGGTCACCAACGACGCCACCGGCGCCGTCAGCACCGCCGTCGCCTCGGGCGCGGGCGAGTATATTGTCAACTACCTGGTGCCCGGAACATATCATGTTGCAATTGAAAAAGAAGGCTTTCAGCGCAACGTGACGTCCGGCGTGGTGGTGAATGCCGGCAGCATCACCCGCGTGGATCCCACGTTGACGGTGGGCGAGATGCAGCAATCCGTGCAGGTGGCGGCTAACCCGTTAGCAGTCGCTACAGAGACGTCGGAACTGTCCAAGACTTTCGACTTCAAGCAGATCGACGAACTGCCCAACATCGACCGCAACCCGTTGTACCAGATGAACCTGCTGCCAGGCGCCAATAACGATGTGGGCAGCGGTAATTACGGCAGCAACGGCGGCGAGAACGGTTCCGCGGTCGGGCTGAGCCGCGCCCAGACTGCCTCGCTCGGCGGCATCGACGCCAACGCCAACAGCGTCTTCATCGAAGGCATTTTCAACCGCGAGCCCCAAAACGCCTATATTGGACTGGTACCGCCCATCGAAGCCATCCAGGAAGTTCAGGTATATACCGGCAAGTACAACGCGGAGTTTGGGTTCTCCGGCAGCGCGGTCATCAACATCGTGACCAAGGGCGGCACCAACGAACTGCACGGCGCCCTATTCGAGTATCTGCGCAACGACGCCGCCGACGCCCGGAACTTCTTTGCCGAGGAAGCCACGCCCTTCCGCCGCAACCAGTTCGGCGGCGCGCTGGGCGGACCGATCAAGAGAAATAAACTGTTCTTCTTCGGCGACTATCAAGGCACCCGCTTCAACACCAGCTCACCGGGTTTTACCACGGCTCCCACCGCCAAGATGTACAGCGGCGATTTCTCCGAGTTGTACGATCTTACGCAGCCGCTGGACTCCGCCGGCAAGACCTACGGACAAATCTACGATCCGTTCTCGCGCGTCTTCGACGCCAGCGGAAACGTGGTTTCGGCGACTCCCTTCCCGGGCAACCTCATTCCCAGCACACGCTTCGATGCCGTCGCCGCCAAGATGGCCAATGACCAGATCTTTGGCGTCGCCAACCTGCCCGGCATCAGCAACAATCTCTATTACCTCTACAACAACCAGCAGAACGTGAACCAGGGCGACGGCCGCGGCGATTATTATCTGACCGATCACGACCGCTTCTTCTACCGCTACTCGCAGATGGATTCGACGAACAACAATGCCACCTCGGTCAACCAGTTCTGGCAAAACGGACAGGCGGACTCGAACACGGTGAACCGCAACATGCAACTCACCTACCTGCGCACCATGGGCGCCACCATGTCGAACGAGTTGCGCCTGGGCTACAACCGCACGCACGTCAATACCAGCAACAAGACGATGAGCAAAGCCTGGAACAACTATTACGGCATTCCCAACGGCAACCTGGGCGACCCGATTACGCAGGGCATCTTTGAAGTCGATCTGACGCCGATTCACAACATCGGCGATCCCGACTGGGTCGCGTTCATCATCAGCAACACTATCGCCATGACCGAGAATCTCACCTGGGTGAAAGGGCGCCACAACATAAAGTTCGGCGCCAGCATCAATCACGTGGAAGACACCTCGGCGGACACCATCGGCGGCGACGACCCGCGCGGCCGTATCAGCTTCGATCCAGCCATGACGTCTTACGACGGGACCGCGGCGCCGTACGCCTTCCCGAGCTTTCTTCTGGGAACGCCCACTTCGATCGCCCGCGCCCGTTTCGTGGGCGGCTGGCCCTATCAGACCTACTGGCAGAATGCCTGGTACGTGCAGGATGACGTCAAAGTCCTGCCGTCTCTGACGCTGAATCTGGGACTTCGCTACGATCTGTTCACCAGGCCGATCGAACGCTACAACCGGCAGTCCAATTGGGATTCGCAGACCAACCAGCTTCTGGTGGCCAGCGGCAGCAACCGCAGCCCCGGGCTCAACCTCGATACCGGCGATTGGGGACCCCGCCTAGGCTTTGCCTGGAGTCCCGATCACGGCAAGACCAGCCTGCGCGGAGGCTACGGCATTTCTTATTGGCAGGCCTACTGGTCCGGCCCGCTGACGATTCTCGGCTTGACCTATCCCAGCTACGTAAAGCAGCAATTCCTGACGCCCAATAACCTCACGCCTTCGCTCACGCTTTCCGGCAACGGCATCCCGGTGTCCAGCGCGCAATACGACAGCTCAGGCAACCTGGTGATCCCGGATAACGCCGTCATCCGCGGCACGGCCACCAACTGGCGAAATCAGCGCGTGGATCAGGGCACGGTCAACCTGGCGCGGGAAATTCACTCGGGCATGATCCTGGATGTAGGTTACGTGCACGTGCAAGGAATCCATCTCAATCACACGGTGAATATCAACCAGGCGCCTCCGCAGCCGGCCGGCGTGGATTATAACCTGGCCCGGCCGCTCTACGGCGACTATCCGCAGCTTGGTGACGTACCCGTACAGTTCGCGGCCGCCGGCAGTTGGTACGACGCGCTGACCGCCAGCTTTACCGCTAACCTCGGCAAGTACGTCAACGTCTACTCGACCTACGCGCACGCCCGCAGTTTCTCCAACGGCAACAACATCGACCAGACCAACATCTGGCAGTACTACGGCCCGACGGCTCAGGATATTGCACACACCTTCAACGCGCAGGTGGTCGTGCAACTGCCCTTTGGCCGCGGCCGGACTTTCCTGTCGAATATGAGTCGCTGGCAGGACAGCATCTTCGGCGGCTGGGAGTATGCGGGGCTCATCCACATCCGCAGCGGCACGCGTTTCGACGTGTATTCCGGGGTCAGCCTCTTGAACAACGGGCAAGGCAATCGTCCGAACCGCGTCTGCAACGGCGCCATCTCCAACCCCACGCCCAACATGTGGTACAACCCGAGCTGCTTTGTGGACGACACGGTTACGGACAGCTACGGCAATGCGGGCATCAATCCGTTGTACGCCGATGGCCTGCAACAGCTCGATTCTTCGCTCTCGAAAACCTTCACCGTCACCGAGCGCGCCAATCTGCAGTTCCGCGTGGACATGTTCAATACGTTCAACCATCCGAACTTTTCGGCGCCCGATTCTTTCGTGGGGGACGCTACCGTGGGCCAGGTCTTCAGTACCTCGGTGGATCCGCGCCGCATGCAATTCGGACTGCGGCTGCATTTCTAGAATTCGGGGAGGGACAGCGCGGCGGCGGGATCTGGCGCCGCCGCGCGGCTGACCCGGTCGCGTTCGGCGAATCGGGTGCGGTAAGATATGATCTTTTGGAGAAGTGCCCGGGGCCCTGTGCGCCTGAGTCTAGCGTTCGCCTTATTCTTGTGTGCGGCCAGCCCCGTCCGGCTGGCTGCCGAGAGCCCGATGATCGGCAATCATCGCGCCGTCTACGATGCCAACGGGATGCTCCGTCCCTGGACGTCCTGGAAGGACGCCTTGGCGCGCGAGATGGACTGGTACTTGAAGAATCCCATCGAGCACGGCTATCCGCGTTTCGCATTTGTCACCTTCATGCGCGGCGACTATCAGCCGATCGCCCGGCGGACCGATTTCATCCCGTCCATGCAGGACGGCATGGGGATCATCTCCTACTTGAAGTACTACGACTGGACCGGCCGCCAGAACCCCCGCATTCTCGAGTTCGCCCGCTACATGGGTGACTACCTGGTGAAGGAGAGTCTGACGCCCGACGAAGGCAAGTATCCGCGCTTCACGCGCTCCACCGGCAAGCGCGGGCTTTTCCCGCAGCCCGCCGATTGCGGCACCCAGGCGGACAAGCCCTATGAAATCGAACCCGACAAGGGGGGCATCGCGGGGTATGCGCTGGTGCTGCTGTTTGAGGAGACCCGCGATCAGCGCTACCTGGATCAGGCTTTACAGAATGCCCGCGTGTTGGCGGCCAACATGGGACCCGGCGACGACGCGCATTCGCCGTGGCCTTTCCGGGTGGATTACCGCACCGGCGAATTCCGCGGTCCGGTATCCGCCAATATGTCCTACAACCTGCGCCTCTTCGACAAGCTGATCGACCACGGACACACGGAATTCGGCGAGCCGCGGTCGAAGCTCTGGGACTGGATCAAAACGCGCCAGATCCCCAATGCCTCCGGGACCGGTACGCTATGGGTGCAGTTCTTCGAGGACCACCAGGAACCGGACAACCGCAACGCCTGGTCGCCGCTGAACCTGGCTCGCTACCTGATCGAGAAACGGGAAGCGCTCGATCCCGGCTGGAAACAGGATGCCCACGCTCTGATCGAGTTCGCCGTCCGCAATTTCACCAGCATCCGGTTTGGCGTGCCGGTGTGCGGCGAACAGACCTATGACAAAGAACCGTGGGGCGGCGTCCTCTCCACCTACGGCGCGGTACTGGCCCTGTACTCGGCAGCGACCGGCGACAACGAATACAAGGCCCTGGCCAGCCAGGCGCTGAACTTCGCCCTTTACGCCATCAATGACGATGGCTGCCCGCGCGAAAACGCCATGCAGCCGGGACGCGGCGGCTGGCAGGAGGACGCGCACACGGACAAGATCCACAACTTCATGGATGCCATCAAGGCATTTCCGGAGTGGGCAAATTGAGCCATCCAAGGCTACTGATTATCGGCGCCAGCGGTTTCCTGGGACAGCACATCGCGCGGCGGGCGGCGTCCGCATTCGATGTTTTTGAGGCCGACCTGGTCGCTCCGTCTGGGGCGCGTGGCCTGGCGGTGGATATCACCTCGCCCGCCAGCGTGGGTTCCGCCTTCGAACGCGCCGCGCCGGATGTGGCCATCCTCCTGGCGGCCCTCTCCGACATTGACGATTGCGAACGAAAGCCGGAATTGGCGGAGGCGGTGAACGTCCGCGGAGCGGAACTCGTCGCCGAAGCCTGCCTGCGGGCCGGCTCCCGGCTGGTCTATACTTCTTCCGCGGCGGTATTCGACGGTACCCGTCACGGCTACAGTGAGACGGACGGGCCCACCCCGGTCAGCGTCTACGGGCGCAGCAAGGCCGCGGCCGAAGCCGCCATTTTACGCATTCTGCCGCCGGCCTTGATCATCCGCCTGGCGCTGGTGATCGGCTTCGCGGAAGGCTCCGGCACCAACGCCATGCTCAACAAGTTCGCCGCCAGGCTGCGCGCCGGCGAGTCCGTCTCCCTCCCGGATTACGAGTACCGCAATCCCATCGACGCGGGTACGCTGAGCAGCTTTCTGATGGAACTATTGAATCGCAGTGCCGGCGGCATCTTCCACATAGGCGCCGCGGAAACCATCTCGCGCTTCGATCTGGGTGTCCGGCTGGCCGGGCGCATGGGCTTTCCGCAACACCTGGTCAGGCCGCAAACGGAACCCTTGCCCGGACGGGCCCCGCGCGGCCCCGATCATTTCCTGCTCACCGCCAAAGTCCGCGCCGTCTGCCGCACGCGCGTCCCCACGTGTAACGAAATCATAGAAAGGGCCATTCATGGAACTCCCCAAGGCAATTCATGAGCTCGAGTTCGGCCATGGTTCGGCGTACGGGCCGGAGGAAGAGGCGGCACTCGTCGAAGTGCTGCGGGCCAACGCGCCTTCCTGCGGTCCCCGAGTCAAGAAATTCGAAGAAACGTTCGCCGCTTACTGCGGGACGCCATACGCGCTGGCCGTCACTTCCGGCACGGCGGGACTCCAACTGGCGGCCATCGCCGCCCGCCTGGGACCCGGCGACGAGGTCATCACCACTCCCATCAGTTGGATCTCCACCGCGAATGCGGCGGCCGTGCTGGGCCCCCGGATCGTTTTCGCCGACATCCATCCGCGCACGATGAACCTCGATCCGGCTTCGGTGGCCGAAAAAATTACGGATCGGACCAAGGCGATCTTCGTCGTCCATCTGTACGGGCAATGTTGCGACATGGATCCGATCATGGAGCTCGCGCGGGCGCGCAACATCCTGGTGATCGAAGACTGTGCGCACGCCGCCGGCGCAGAGTACAAAGGCCGCCGCGCCGGATCGCTGGGCGACATCGGGGTCTTCAGCTTCCACCAGCAGAAGAACATGGTGACGCTGGGCGAAGGCGGCATGCTCACCACCAGCCGCAAGGATCTCTACGAACGCATGTTGTCGTTCCGCTCGCTGTGCTGCCTGACTTACGACCCGAAGGGCAAGTATCTGCCGCTGGACGAAACCAAGTTGCCCATGGGCAAGCGCTACTGGTACCTGGATTTCGACGACATCGGGTTCAACTTCCGCATGACCGACGCGCAGGCGGCGGTAGGATTGGCCCAGTTCCAGAAGCTCGAGCGCTTCAACGCGCGGCGGATCGAAATTGCGAACCAGTACTGCGAACAACTGCGCGGCATTCGCGGATTGACTACGCCGTACGTTTCGCCGGACGGCAAACACGTCTTCCACATTTACTGCGTCCTGGTCGAGCCCGAATTCCGCCTCAACAAAGAGGACTTCATGTGGGAAATGTACACCGGCAAGCGGATCAAGGTATGGTCGCATTACATGCCGATTCACTTGACGACGGCGTACCGCAACCTTGGCCACGGCGATGGCGAGTGTCCGGTGGCGGAGGCTTTGTTCCAAAAATACGTCAGCCTGCCCATTCATCCGCGCATGACGGATGAAACCGTGGCTTACGTGACGGAAGGCATCAAGGCCCTGGCATGACGAGTTTCGAGGAGCGAGTCGGCGCGTTGCGCGCCGCCGGAGAATTCTTCGCCCCCGGCGCGCCCGTTTACATCGGCCGGTCGCCCGGGCGGCTGGACCTGATGGGCGGCAACGTGGATTATACCGGCGGCCTGGTGTTCGAGGCGACCATCCGCGAGGCCGCCTGGGCCGCCGTGCAGGCGCGCGGCGACCGGCGGATCGTCTTTTGGAATCCGCAGATGGCCGAGCGCGGCTGGAACAGCCGCCCCGAATTTCAATTGGACGACCTGACCGATGAGAAAACCGTGCGCGCGATCGTCAACCAGGATGCATCGGTTCGCTGGACGGCCTACGTGCTGGGCGTCTTCCACCTGCTGCGCCTGCGCTGTCCTGAAGCGGTCAAGAGCGGAGCCAACGTCTACATCTACTCCGACGTGCCCCTGAACAAGGGCGTCAGTTCGTCGGCCGCCGTGGAAGTCGCCGTGATGAAACCGGCCGCGCGGGCTTATGGGATCGACCTGCACGGAATCGAACTGGCGGAAGCCTGCCAGTGGGTGGAGAACGTGATCGCGGAGTCGGCCTGCGGCATCATGGATCAGGCGGCGGCGGTGCTGGGCGACGCCGGGTATGTCCTGCCGCTGTTGTGCCAGCCTTGCCAATGCCGTCCGCTGGTCCGGCTGCCGCCGGATCTCTGCTGCTGGGCCGTCGATTCCGGAGTCAGCCACGCCGTCACCGGCATCGAGTATGAAGCTGCCCGCGCGGCTGCGTTCATGGGCTATAAGCTGATCTGCGATTGGGAGGGCCTGCCCGTCAGCGAGGACCGGAACAGCCGCATCCCGCGTTACACCGATCCACGCTGGCGCGGTTATCTCTCCGATGTTACGCCCTCGGTGTTTCGATCCAAATACGAACTCGGGCTGCCCGAAATCATCACCGGCGCTGAGTTTCTGCGCGACGGACAGTTTCATCCCGATCCATTTACGTCCGTGCGTCCCGAGATCCGTTACCGCGTGCGCAACTGCACCCGCTATGCCAGTGAGGAAAACCAGCGCATCCAGTTGTTCGTCGAGCTGGCGCGCGGCTCCGCTGAGACCGGCAATGAGGATGCCTGGCGCCTTATGGGCGACCTGATGTATCAATCCCATTACTCGTACACCGAGTGCGGCCTCGGCAATGAAGCCACCGATCTGCTGGTGGAACTTGTCCGCGAACAGGGTCGGGATAGCGGATTATACGGCGCCAAAGTGACCGGCGGCGGCGCCGGAGGAACCGTGGCGGTGCTGGGCCGGCGCGATGCGCAGCCGGCGTTTCGCAAAGTGGTCCGGCGTTATGGCGAACTCCGCCGGATCGAACCTTATATATTCGAAGGCAGCTCCATGGGCGCCGATCGTTTCGGCGTTGTGATACAGGAGGGATGATGGCCAGCGCCGCTGAAACCCGTGTACAGACTCCCAAAGGACGGATGCTCTGGTATTTCACGCTGCTGGCCCTGGCCTCGCTCATCTGGTCCGCCCAGGGCACCGCGGTGAAGTTTCTGGACCGGCAGATGGGGCCTATCGCCATCACATTCGTGCCGTTTTACATCACCACGTTGCTGTTCGTGCCCCTGCTGATCCGCAAACGCCGCACCAATCCCCAGGCCTCCCGGCCCACCTGGTCGGACTGGGGCAAGTTCGCGCTGGCGGGCGTGGGCGGACAGGTATTGGCGCAGTTGGGGATGACCTGGGGAATCTCGCGGTCATTGGCTTCGAACGGCGCAGTTCTGAATTTGATGATTCCCGTCATTACCGCGGTCCTGGCGTCCTTCATGCTTCACGAAAAACTGAGTGCGCTGCGTATCGGATCGCTGGCCATCGGACTGATCGGCGTGTTGCTGATGTCGGTCCAGGATTTGCGCGAGAGCTCGTTCCTGGAAATGAAATATATCGTGGGCAACGGCCTGATCCTGGTGGGTTGCTTCGGCTCGTCTTTCTACAACACCTACTGTAAGGGACTGCTGCGCCGCTTCCAGGAAATCGAGATTTTGATTTTCAGCTATATCACGGCCTCGGTGGCCAGCCTGCCGCTGCTGGTCTGGGTGGAACCGTTACACTTGAGCGTGTTTGCCGCGCTCGACTGGAAATCGTGGGTCGCGTTTGCCTTTCTGGCGATCCTGATGTACGGCGCGTCCATGCTTTTCTTCTTCGCCGCGCTGGAGCACCTGGACGTCACCGTGGCATCCGTGTCGCTGTACCTGGTTCCCATTTTCGGCGTGCTGCTGGCGGCCGTACTCCTCGGAGAGCGTCTCAGTACGCTGGCCATGGTGGGATCCGGTATCGTCCTGGTAGCCACGGTTCTGATCATGAAATATGACACGAGTTACTAGAGGATTTCCGATGAGACTGTGCTTGCCTGTTTTGCTCGTGTGCGCCGCAGCCGCCTGGTGTGACGACGCCACATTCAAGGTAATCTCCAAGGTGGATGCCACCGAGATCGCGGGCCGGCCCGTGCAGTTGGACGCCGAAGGCAAATTGCTTCCCTGGCCCATGCCCGACAACATCGGGTACTCCTACAGCAACCACGTCCTCACGCAGTGGAGCATTCTGTGGGACCAGTACCACCGCCAGCGCACCTACGATTTTTTCTGCTGCTTCGATTTCGACCGCACTACTTTCGAGATGCAGCCGGACTGGCACTGGGCTAATTCCACGGCCTACCTGCGCGCCATGATGCAGGGCTTCATCGAGCGGCTGTACCCCTACACGGGCGATGCCGATACTTTGACGTTCCTCCAGGACTTCGTGGATTACGAACTCGAAAACGGCCTTACGCCGGAGAACTATGCATGGTCGCGCGTGCCTTACACGTCGGCGAACCCGGGCGACCGGCGCTATACCGGCTGGAGCCATCACGGTGAGGATTACCTGGAACCGCACGTGGTCGGCGAGGATGGTTACGCTTACGTGCGTCTCTACGAGATGACCGGCAATACCAGGTACCTGCGGGCGGGCATCCGCTGCGCCGATGCTCTGGCGAAGAACTACAAGACCGGCGACGCGCAGAACTCGCCCTGGCCGGTGCGGTGCTACGCCCGCGACGGCAAAGTCGAGGGCCGCGGCATGGGACCGTACTCGGCCAACGTGGTGGAGCCGATCATGCTTTTCGACGAGCTGATCCGGATCGAACAGGGGGAGGTTCCAAAATACCGGGACATACGCCAGAAGGCCTGGGAGTGGCTGCACAAGTACCCCATGAAAAACAACGTCTGGGTGGGCTACTTCGAAGATGTCACGCCCAGCATGGCGAATATGAACCAGGTGATTCCGCTCGAATACGCGCGCTACGTTTTGCTCAATCCGGAAAAAGATCCGGACTGGCGGGAGAATGCGCGTAAGCTGATCGACTGGGTCAAGACCACGCCCAAGTGGCCTAAGTATATCGTTCACGGAGCGACTATCACCAACGAGCAGGGTGACGGTAAGAGTTTCTGCTGCAACCTGCCGAACCAGTGCTGCGACAGCCATACCTCGCGGCTGGCAGCCGTGGAGGCGCTCTACTACATGCGGACCGGCGATCCTGCCTACAAAGAACAAGCCTTCCGATCGTACAACTGGGTAACTTACTTTCAAGGCATGCCCCCCGGCGCGCATGCGCCCTGGGGTGAGTATCAATGGTGGTTCACCGACGAGTTCTCGGACGGCCCCAGGCGGCTCATGGACGCATTCTGGGCCGTCCCCGAGTGGGCCCCGGCCGACGAATCGCACCTGCTGGGGTCGCACTCGGTGGTCACCAAAATCGCTTACGGCAAAGGCGCGGTGACATATTCCACATTCGACCCATCCTCCACTGACGTGTTGCGCCTGAATTTCGTGCCCGGCGCAGTCTATGCCGGAGGCCACCAACTGGCGCGCAACGCCGACCTCAAACAAGAAGGCTACATGTTCGACGATACCACTCACGTTCTCCGCATCCGGCACGAACACGCGCGTGACGTGGACATACAGGGCGCGGCGTCGGAACCGGTCCCCCTGCTGGTCGATTTCGATAACCCGCACGTGGGCGCTAACGTGGCGCTGCACGGCCAGTACCCGTCGGGCGTCATCGACTGGGGCCGCGGCCAGTGGAAGGTCTGCGCTCCGCAAGGGCGCATGAGCACGTTTTCGTTATGCTCCGCCGGCCCGGAGAAGAAAGCCCAGTTCCGTTTCGCTTATGAGCGCATGTTCATGCGGCTGGACGTCTACAACCCTACCGGCAACGACTCGAAACTGGTCATCCACGCGCCCGAAACGCACGACGTAACCGTCACGGTCAAAGCGCACCAGTTGGAACGCATCAAGACTGGCTGGATGGATCGCGTCTCGTCGGTTGCGCTCGAATCCGACGAGTTGCCGTCGCTTCTATTTGATAATCTGGCTTACTCGCCCTATCTCTGGGGTGCACCGGACCGGCCGGAGTAAGCGAGTTTGGGCAACGCTATGAAAACGACTCCCCGCCAACAAGAACTGCTGAAGCGCACTTTCGTCGATTACCAACCAATGGCGGAGTTCGCCCGCGACCCGCTGATCATGGAACGGGCGCAAGGGCTATATTACTGGGACGTCGAAGGCAAACGGTACTTCGATGCCATCGGCGGCATCTTCGTGGCCACCCTGGGACACGGCCATCCGCGCCTGCTGGCGGCCATGCGGCAGCAGATGGAGAAGATGACCTTCGCGCCGCCGCTGCATTCCATAGCCGACGTGACCCTCGAATTTGTCGGCCGGTTGGGCGAGGTAGCGCCCGGCAATCTGCGATACGTGAAAGGGTTCAGTGGCGGATCGGAAGCCACCGAATCCGCCATGAAGTTCGCGCGCCAGTATTTCCGGCAGACCGGCCATCCGGGCAAGTACAAGTTCGTCAGCCGCTATCACGGGTACCACGGCGGCACGGCGGGTGCCATGGCGGCCAGCGGCACCGGTCCGCGCAAGACCAAGTTCGAGCCGCAGATGGCCGGTTTCTTGAAGGTATTTCCGCCCACGCATTACCGCGACCAGTTCTCCGATTGGGACGAGTGCAACCGCTTTGCCGCCCAGACGGTGGAGGACGTGATCGTCCACGAGGATCCCGAAACCGTGGCCGGGGTGCTGGTGGAACCGGTCGGCAATACCGGCGGGATCATTACGCCGACGGCGGAGTACTTCCGGATCCTGCGCAGAACTTGCGACCGCTACAACGTCCTGCTGATTTTCGATGAAGTCATCACCGGCTTCGGCAAGACCGGTTCCATGTTCGCCGCGCAGACATACGGCGTTACGCCGGATATCATCTGTTGCGGCAAAGGCCTGTCGAGCGGCATGCTCCCGGTCGGGGCGATGATCGCCCGGGAGGATATGGCGGAGGCATTTTGGGGCACCTCCGCCGAGGATGTGCATTTCGCCCACGGCCATACCTTTGCGGGAAATCCCCTGGCCTCCGCGGTCGGCATCGCGGTGATCGATGAGATTGTCGAGAACCGCCTCGACGAAAAGGCGCGCCGCCAGGGCGATCGCTTGCGGGGCCGGCTGGAGGGTTTGCGCAAGTATGGAGTGGTGCGGGAGGTACGCGGCCAGGGTATTCTGCTGGGGGTTGAGCTGGTGAAGGACACCCAGACACTGGAACCTTTCCCCGAGTTGGGAGCAGCGTTGCGGAGAACGGCCTTGGAAAACGGCCTGATCCTGCGTATCGACCCGAGCTGGTTCGCGGTGGCGCCGGCGTTGACCGCCACCGAGTCCCAACTCGATGAGATGTGCGATCTCATCGAGAAGAGCCTGGTGGCAGCCCTGGAGAAGACCGGCACGGCGCCGCTGCCGGATCTGGAGCACGCCCCTATCGGGTCCGAGTAGGCTCCTTACGCTTCGCTGACGATCTCTGACAGAAACCAGGTGCGCCGTTCGGTTTGGTCGATCCAAACCTCAATCAGACTGGTGGTCGCCACATCGTTATGCTTCGCACAGATCTCATGAACCTGCCGCAGGAAGCCAGTCAGCCGGGCGTTGTCGTCGCGCAGGTCCGCCAGCATCTGATGCGGCGTGACGTGTTCGTCGTCGTTATCCTTCAGGCGTTGGTGCCGGGAAATGTCGCCAATCGAGCGTAGGCTCGACCCGCCGATCTTGCGGGCGCGCTCGGCGATGTCATCGGTCATGGTGAAGATCTGCGCGGCGTGCTCATCGAGCAGGAGATGATAGTCACGAAAATGCTTGCCGGACATGTGCCAGTGAAAATTCTTCGTCTTCACGTACAGGCTGAACACATCGGCCAGGAGCGGGCGCAACGCGTCGCAGATTTCGGTAACGGCTTGGCGGCCCAAGCCGGTTGAGTGGTTTACAGCCTTGCTGGGAGCAGTCTGTGCCATATGATTTCCTCACACGTCGTTAGCCGCTGGCACGTCAGATGCCACGGTAGACGAGCGCTGGCGGATTGGTTTCGGATATGCTTCAGGAATGCTCAAATCCGTGGCAGTTCGCGTGCGACGGCCAGCCGGATGCCGGACGCAAGACGAGTCGTGCACTTTGATGATCAGCACACTTCTGATGGTGGCGATCCTTGGCCTGGCGACGGCTCTGTTCGTAGTTTCCCCGGGCGAGCGCACGCCGGCCCATAGCGAAAAGTCGAAGGAGATATTCATGACCCCGAGTCCGGATAACGGGATTGTAACAATAGCTGCCCATCATTCCGTGCAGCAGACGGTCGAAAAACTGGAGGGGATTCTGAAGACCAAGGGCGTGAAATTATTTGTCCTGGTCGATCACAGCGGCGAGGCGGAAAAGGTGGGATTGAAGATGCCTCCCACCAAGCTGTTGATTTTTGGCAATCCGAAGGCCGGAACGCCACTCATGCTCGCGTCTCCAAGCATGGCGCTGGATCTTCCCATGAAGATCCTGGTTTGGGAAGACACCAGCGGCAAGGTGTGGATCTCATACAACTCCGTGGCGTACCTCCAGGCGAGGCATCGCCTGCCGCCGGATCTTGCCCCCAACATCTCCGTCGTGGCGGCTCTGGCATCGAGCGCTGCCGAGTGAGCCGGCTTCGGTCTATATCTTCGCGATGACGCAGATCCTGAGGGCGTCCTGCTACGACTGGAGCGGCCGGCCTATTCGTATCTGAGAGTTTGTATGGGATCGATGCCGCTGGCGCGGCGCGCGGGGAATAGCCCAGCGCCGGCCGCCGCGGCGGTCAGGATGGCCACCGCCGCCAAGGCTGTCCAAACGTCGGTAGCGGCCACACTGAACAGTTGCGATCTCACATAGCGGCCCAGCAAGTATGCCGCCGGCATTCCCACAGCCAGGCCCACTGCCAACAGCAGCAAGGCTTCCCGCATCACCATCCAGACCACCTCACCGCGCTGGGCTCCCAGAGCCATTCGCAACCCGATTTCCCGGGTACGCCGCGCCACCACAAACGCCATGACGCCGTAGAGTCCAAGGGCCGCCAGCAGCGTCGCCAACACCCCAAACGCACCCGACAGCAGCGCGATCAGCCGCTCGCTGCTCAGCGTCTCATCCAGTTGGCGCTCCAGCGTCTTCATGCCGTAGACCGGCATGGCCGGATCCAACTCCGCCACCTCGCGGCGCAGCACGCCGAACAATCCCTCGGGGTTCGCGGCGGTGCGCACATAAAAGCAGACCGAACCGGGGAACTCAGCCTGATTGAACGGTACGAATACCTGCCGGTGTACTCCCTCCCGCGGGCCCTCGTATAAAGAGTTCGATACCACACCGACGATCTCGATCGGCAGCTTGGTCTTGGGCCTGCTGCCAAATCCGATATGCCTCCCCAGCGGGCTCTGGTTGCCGAAGAAGTGGGTGGCGAAAGCCTGATTCACGATCGCCACCGAGAACTCATGGCCTGCGTCGCGCTGGTCGAAGTCTCGTCCTTCCAGCAGGTGTACCCCCATGGTCTTCCAGAAGCCCGGCGAGACGCCGTTCATGAAAGCTTGCAGGTCTTCTCCGTCCCGGTTTGTGTGCCCCTCCACCGACATGCTGGAATCCCACTCGTTGCCCGCCAGCACCCCCACGAACGCAAACGCCGCGGCCTTGACGCCGGGCGTCCCGCGAATGCGCTCCAGCGCCTCATTGTAAAAGGCCTGCAAGCGCGGGACGTTATAGCCGTTGAGCGCGGCATCCAATTGGAAGGTCACCAGATGGTCGATATCGTGGAACCCGGAGCTGGTATTCTTCAGATTCGCCAGGGTTCTGACGAACAGGCCCGCCCCGGCCAACAGTAGAAACGAGAACGTCACTTGTGCGACCACCAGGCCCTTGCGCAGTTTTACCGAGCCGGCGCCGCCGGTCACCGATCCCACCACATCTTTCAAAACACCCCAGAGATCCAGCCGCATGGTCGCGAAGGCCGGCGCCAGACCGAATAACAGCCCGGTGATCAATGCCAGCACCGCATTGAAGCCGAGAATGCGCAGATCCGGACTCGCTTTCAGCATCAGGGGCGCTCCCGCCTGTGGAAGGAACGCCAGGAGCGCGCGCACGATCGTAGCGGAGAGAACCAAACCCGCGACCCCGCCAGCCGCCGCCAGCATCAGGCTCTCGATCAACAACTGGCCCAGCAACTGCCGCCGCGATGCTCCGATGGCGAGCCGTACGGCAACTTCCTTCTGCCGCGCTGCGGCGCGGGCAATCAACAGATTCGCCACGTTGAAACAAGCGATCAGCAGCACCAGTCCGACCATGCACATCAGTACGATCAACGCCGTGGAATAATTCCGCCGCAGTTGCGAATAGCCGCTGGCCGCCGGCGCCACCACGATCCTGCGCGCCAGAAAACGCGCCCGGTTATATGCCGAAACCTGACGCAGTTCCGGCCGCGTCAGTTCGTCTCGCAGGATCTGCACGAACAGCGGCTGCAGTGAGGCCTGCGCCGACGTCACCGTGAAACCCGGGCGCATGCGTCCGAATACCTGAATCCATTGGCTCCGCCGGTCGCCTAAATCGTCCCATCCCGGCGTCATCAGCGGCTTCATCTGAATCGGCACGCGGATCTGGGGAGAGCTGGCCGGGTCCAGTCCCACGAACGTAGCCGCCGAAACGCCCACGACCGTCATCGGGTAATCGTTGACCAGGATCTTCCTTCCAATCACTCCCGGGTCCGAAGCGAAGCGCGTGGTCCAGTACTGGTAGCTCAGCACCACGGAGGGGTGCCCTTTGTACACGCGATCGTCCTGCTCCGGCGAGAACACCCGGCCGGCCGCCGGCTCTACTCCCAGCGCCTGAAAGTAGTTCCCCGAGACCAATTCCCCGCTGACCCGCTCCGTGTGGCCGCTGAAGCTGACCGAAAGCGGTGTGGAGTAGCGGCAGAATATATACGAGAAGGCTTGGGCCCGGCGCTGGAGATCCTCGTACATGGGATACGAAGCCGCGCTGTCCCCCCGGTTGCTACCCAGGTGCGGACCCGTGGCATAGATCATCACGAGCTGCCGGGGGTCCCTGACCGGCAAGAGCCGCAGCAGCAGTTGATCCGTCAGCGTGAAAATGGCCGTATTGGCGCCGATACCCAGCGCCAGTGACGCCACCGTCACCACCGTGAACAAAGGACTACGCCGCAGGTTTCGCCACGCGAATCGAAGATCGAATAGCAGCCTTCCCATCTATGGAACTACGCACCGTCGCGGAAATAGTTAGCATCCAGCTTACACCGGGCGGCAAGTCGCTGTATTGCCCGGACGTCCCCGGCAACCCATTGACAGGGAGAGGATTTCTTGAATCCACCCCGGGCTGCGGGCACTCCATTATGATGTTGACGTGGGTGAACATGATGGACGCGCAAGCGGATCAGCCGTATAGCCTGGCCTGCCTGGAATTGCGCGGGGGCAACCGGGAGGGCGCCTATTTTGCTGACCTTCCAGGACTTAAAGCTTGGATATCGTGTCATCCGCTGGGCCCTTCCGGCGGTGACCTGTACTACTTGTCGGCGTGCAGCAAAGGCGTGATTGCGCGGATCGCGCTGGCCGATGTAGCCGGCCATGGTGAAGTGGTGAGCGAGGCGGCCGCCAACTTGCGCGAGGCGCTGCGTGAGCATATCGACCATTGGGACCAATCCACGCTGATCCGCCGCCTGAACGAGAGCATCCTGCGCGGCGCGCCGGACGCACGATTCGCGACTGCGTTCGTGGCCAGTTATTATTGCCAGTCAGGGGAGCTCCTTTTCACCAATGCGGGACATCAGCCTCCGCTATGGTATCGGGCCGCCCGGAAGGAATGGAGCCTGCTGGAGGATTCCACGCCGTACAGCAAGGAGATCGTGGATTTGCCGCTGGGTCTCATCGCCGGAACCGCTTACAGCCAGACAGCCGTGCTGTTGGAGCCCGGCGATCTGCTGCTCCTCTATACCGACGGCCTCAGCGAAACGTGCGACGAATCGGGCGATCAGCTCGGCCTGGACCGCTTGCTGGCATTGGCGCGCGACCTTCCGGTTGACTCCGCGGGACGGGCCGGCGGCGCTTTGCTCTCTGCCGTGGACCTTTTCCGGGGATCCGCGCCGGTGGCCGACGACCTGACCGTGATCGCGCTGGAGCGCCGCCACAAGCCTTCATGATCGCTCCCGCCACCACCTTCGTGCACCTGAAACTGGTAATGCCCAGCGACCCCCGATATCTGCCCGCGGTGCGGGGCGCCATCGCACCGCTGGCGGCCGCCATGGGCTGGGACGAAGCCGAGTGCCGGGCCATCGCGCTCGCGCTGGATGAGGCCATCGCTAACGTGATCCGGCATGCCTACCATAACCGGACCGACGGCCGGATCGAACTGGACTGTTGCCAGAACGTGGAGGGCCTGGAGATCACCATGTTGGATCAGGGCGAAGCGCCGGACAAGTCCAAAATATGCGCCCGCGCCATCGATTGCGAACAGGTGGGCGGCCTGGGGACGCACATCATCAAGGATGTGATGGACACCGTGTCGTACCAGGCGACGCCGGCCGGCAATCGCTTCGTGGCCACCAAGCGGCTGAAGAGAACGACATGAAAATCTCCGTGCGAGAAGCAGGCGAAACGAGAATTGTGGAAGTCGAAGGGGATGTGGACCTGGGCACTTCTCCGGATCTGCGCCGCACCCTATTCCAGACCCTGACCGAGGCTCCCAGGCTGGCTCTTAACCTGGCGGCGATCCGCTACATCGATAGTTCCGGCATAGCGACTTTGATCGAAGTGCTGAAGGACTCCCAGCGGCGCAACAAGCGATTCGTTCTGTTCGGTCTGAGCCCCGCCGTGCGTCAGGTTTTCCACCTCACCCACGTGATGCGGATCTTCGAGGTTTTCCAGACCGAGGAAGAGGCCGTGGCGAGCGCGTGATGCAACTCGTGGCCGAGGTAGGAGCCGCCACCGGGCGCAGCGTAGCCTATATTGGCGGCCTGGCGCAGCTCTTCGGAAGGTGCGTGCGCCTGTTGTTCCTCTCGCCTTTGAAGCGCCGCCGCCTTTTCGATCGCGCCGTGCACCAGGCCATGGCCGCCGGCGTGGGCGCCGTGCCCATCGCTTCGCTGATCACCTTCTTCGTCGGCGTGATCATTGCCCTGCAGGGCGCGTACCAGTTGCAGCACTTGGGCGCCATGCAGTTAGTAGCCAGCCTGGTATCCATTTCCATCACGCGCGAACTCGGCCCGCTGATCACGGCCATCGTGGTCATCGGCAGATCCGGATCGGCCTTTGCCGCCGAGATCGGCACCATGCGGGTGACCGAGGAACTGGACGCGCTCGAAACCATGGCGTTGGACCCGGTGGCGTTCCTGGTGGTGCCGAAGTTCCTGGCCATGGCGGTGATGATGCCGTGCCTCGCCGTCTGGGCCGACCTGATGGGCGTCCTGGGAGGCTGCCTGTTCGGAGTGGCCAGCGGCAATTTCACTTTTGGCAGCTACGTAATCGCTACCCGTGACGCCCTGGTCGCCCACGACATCACCACCGGCGTGGTCAAGGCGCTGGTATTCGGACTGATCATTACCGCGGTAGGTTGCCACGAAGGCTTCTCCACCGGCGCGGGCGCGGAAGAGGTGGGCCGCTCCACTACATCGGCCGTGGTGATCTCCATTCTGCTGGTGATCGTGATCGACCTGGTCTTCACCACGCTTTTCTACGCCGCGCGGGGGGCTGCCTGAGATGGCCGCGCCGGCCGGTCCCGCACCCGTCATTTCCGCCCACGACCTGCGCTTGCGGTACGGCGAGCGCGAGGTCCTGCACGGCCTCACCTTCGACATTCTTCAGGGTGAAACGATGGTGGTGATCGGCGGATCCGGCTCCGGCAAGAGCACCTTACTGCGGGCCCTGGTCGGGCTGGAGAAGCCCTCCTCGGGCCAGGTGCATGTCAAGGGTGTGGACATCACGCAGGCCTCGCCGCGCAAGATGGACGCTATTCGTAAGAAGATCGGCCTGGCGTTTCAGGGCGGCGCCCTGATCGGTTCGCTCAGCGTGGGCGAGAATATCGCGCTGCCGCTGCTCGAGCACACCGCGCTCGAACCCAGCACCATCGAGGTAATGGTGCGCATCAAGCTGGAGCAGGTGGGATTGAGCGGCTTCGAGAACTACAGCCCGGCGCAACTGAGCGGGGGAATGCGCAAGCGCGCTGCGTTCGCCCGCGCCATGGCGATGGACCCGGAGATCCTGTTCTTCGACGAGCCCTCCGCGGGCCTCGACCCCATCACCGCGGCCGGCATCGACGATCTGATTCTGAATCTCAAGAAAACCTACGCCATGACGATGGTGGTGGTGACCCACGAACTGGCCAGCGCTTTCCTGATTGCCGATCGCATCATTCTGCTGGACCGCGGCAACATCGTGGCCATGGGGCCGGCGCAGGACGTCCGGGAAAGTTCCCATCCCCGTGTCCGGCAGTTTCTCGACCGCGTGGCAGACACCACGCAGGACGACGACGTGGATCACCTGCGCATTTACACCGACGGGCTGAGGTGAACCGAGCGAATGCAGTCGAAAGGATGAGCTTATGCGCGAACGCACTCTCGTGGGATTGTTTGTTTTGATCGCTGGGGTACTGCTGGTCGGAACGATGCTGGCGATCTCCGGCGGCCTGGGTACTTCGACCGTGCCGTACCACGCGTATTTCAAATTTGCCGGCGGTGTGCAGCCGGGCGCCCCGGTGCGTTATGGCGGCATGACGGTCGGGAAAGTGACCCGCGTACGTGTGGACCCCGGTAACTCCGCGCGCATTGAGGTCCAGATTGCGGTGCATCGCGATACGCCCCTGAAGACCGACAGCGTGGCGAAGATATCCGCCCTGAGCCCGTTGAACGACAACTACATCGAAATCGCCACCGGCAGCCAGCAAGCTCCGGTGGCGCCGCCGGGTTCCGAATTGCGTGCCGAAGAAGCCTTCGGCCTGCCGCAGTTGGGCGATGCCATGCAGGGGATGATGCCCGACGTCCACAACGCCTTGCTGAAGTTGAACCAGAGCCTGGATGGACTGCAGGTCACCATTACGCGCGCCAACGACCTGCTCAACGACCGCAATCGCGCCAACATCGGCAGTTCCTTGAGCAATGTCGATCGTTTACTGGCCGAGGCGCGGCCCAGGGTCACCGCTTCCCTCGACAACTTAAACGGTCTGCTCAACGACACTCGGCCCAAGCTCAACACGACCCTGAGCAACGCGCAGGATCTTACCGAGCAGCTCCACAGCAAGCTCGGCCCCCTTCTGGACAAGGTCCAGGCTACCACCGGCACGGCCAACGATACTTTGCAGCACGTGGATTCCACGCTGCTCGAGAACCGCGCCGACATCCGGGCCTCGGTGGTGCATCTCCGCGACACGCTGGCGCAGTTGAATCAAACGCTCGACCAGAACTCCGCCAACATCGATGAGATGCTGGACAATATCCGCATGGCTACCGAGAATCTGCGGGGCTTGACGGATACGCTGCGCAGCTCGCCGGCCAGCCTGATTCGCGGCATTAAGGTGACCGAGCGCAGACCGGGAGACCTGCATGATTAGCCGGACGCGTTTTCCCGTTGCGTTCTTGTGGACCCTCGGCCCGCTCTTCCTGGCCGGCGGCTGCGCCACGTCGCGGCCCATACACTATTACACGCTGGCGCCGCCAGATTCTCCGGCTCGCGAGAAACCCGATGGCCCTACCATGCTGGTGGCGAACATCGAAGCGCCGGAGTATCTGCAGGACGCCCGCATCCACTACCGGACCGGCGCGCACGAGGCCGGCGCTTACGAATTGCATCGCTGGACGGAACGTCCCGGCACACTCATCCGCGGCTCGCTGGTGAACGCCCTGCGCGCCTCGGGCAGGTATCGGCGGGTGATCGAGGCGTCGAGTTGGGCGGCCGGCGATTACCTGGTACGCGGCGAAGTCCACGAGTTTGGTGAAGTGGATCACCCCGCCATTGCAACCAGGATATCCGTCCATCTCGAACTGATCGACCAGAAGGATAATCGGGAGGTCTGGGACCGGAACTACGAGCGGGAAGAACCGTCCAGCGGGAAGACCATCGACGATGTCGTCGAGTCCATGGACCGGAACCTGCGGCAGGTGGCCCAATCGGCCGCTACGGATATTGGCGCGTTCGTCGGAACCATTAAATAGAACCGCGAGTGTGCCCTGCGGCGGCAGTCAAAAAGAGGCGCACACGCGGCGGTTGCGTGAGGCGGAATCGCGACGTTGGTGCGTTAGCGTCGCGTGGCACTTGAGTCCGGCAGCGGGAAGCCGGCGGCTGCGTCTTCGATCAGCAGAACCCAGTCCTGGCCGCGACCGTGAGTGGGGGGCGTGTATGTTTGAATCCCCCAGCGCTCCGGTTGATCGATCTCGTAGGAAACGCCGTAGCGCGGATCATACCAGAGCTCTCTAAACCGGGCCGCCTTCACCACTTTCTTGTTCAGGGTAAAGCTCTCGCCGAATGGGCTATAGATGACCGCGAACGAGCCATCCGACGATCTGGCGGCTCGGATTTTCGCGCCGCCGGTGGCAGGCCCGTTCAAAATGATGCTCTGATCCGGCTGCAACTTCTGAAACGGAATGGATTCGAACAGGCGGCGAAGATATCCCATCTGGAACGCGCCCGGCCGATCGAGTGCGTCGTACCAGGGCACGTTGGCGCCGATTATGCCGCCTGCACGCCCCATCCACAGGTTTTGGAGAAGGGCTACGACTCCGCCCGGCGGAACGGCTCCCTCTTTCTCCGCGACCTTGCCATCCGAGCGCGGACGGTACATCTGCCAGACATTATTGTCGCCGTAAGTGTGCCCACAGGCACCTGCCAGCACGGACCAATAGGCTGACTGTCTGACGTCGAAGTCATCGAATCGCTGCAGACCGCTCATGCCCGCCAGATAGAATCCAACCGGGATCTCCTCATACCGGTTCTCGCCATCCAGCGTGGGACGTAGCGGCTTGAGTTGAAGATCGCGCTCCGCGTAAAGCCCGTTGTCGTGATCCCGCGCGGCGTGCGACGACTGGTACATATTGAAGTCCAGCCATTTCGCATCGTTAAGCATTTCCGCCGAGTCTCCCGGCCCGACCGGGTGAAAGGTCATCAGATGGTAGCCGCCGTCGCCCTCCCGCAGTCCCTGGGCCAGCGCATCGACGGTGGCTCGCTCCATCTGGTTGTCAATGGCGCGGTCTCCGCCCAGTATCCAGATGACGGGCTTGTTCTTGTATCGAGCGCCCAGAAATCTGCCATACTGTCGCGCGGACTCCGGGTCCCGAAAAATCGAACCCGGCGACTTCCAATACTTGCCCCAAGTGGGCAGAATTCCCATAAACAGGCCCAGGTCTTCAGCCTTGTTGACGATAAAGTCCACGTGCCGGAAGTAGGCCTCATTGGGCCGCGCGACATCGCCGCCGACCAGGGGCAGGTCTCCGTAAGCGTTGGGGACCGTCAGTCCGTCGAGTTCACTCAAAATCACGGCCTGGATGACGGCAAAGCCCTTCTGCGAACGGTTGGTAAGGTATCGGGAAGCATCCTCACGGTTCAGCCGGTGAAACAACTCCCAGGCAGTATCGGCCAGATAGAAAAACGGCTCTCCATCGTCAAATGCCAGGTAGCGGTGATTGTCCGACACCTTCAGTCTGCCGTGTACCGCTCCGCCGGCAGCATTCGCCAGCATAAGGCCGGCCAGTAGGGCGCTGGGCAGGCGATTACGAACCTGTGGCATGATTAGAGCCCTTCATCCGGCCTCGGTCAAGATCCAACTGGCCGGCGATGTTCCTAACAGTTCTACCACACCGCTTGTGCGTGATTGGCGGCGGGCGGCGCAGCGTGAAGATGCTCCAAAATAATGTCACCCCTTAACTGCAACGAAATTATGTCACCCCCTGAGAAGCTGGAGGGTGATGAGGCGGTGCGCCGTGAGGAAACTGTGTCGATCACTCGGTCCGCAGCGCCACCATCGGCTCGACGGCGGACGCGCGCCACGCTGGAATCAGCGATGCCAGCAGAGCCGCCAGAACCAGCGCCAATGTGGCGAGCACCAGCATGACCGGATCGTCGGGCTGCACGCCGAATAACTGGGATGTCATCAGCCTGCCTGCCCCGATCGTGGCCGGGATGCCCAGCAAAAGTCCCGCCGCCACCTGCCGGAAAGCGCCGCCGAGCACCATCCAAATGACGCGCCCGCGATTCGCGCCCAGGGCGATCCGCACACCGATCTCACCTGTCCGCCGCTCCACCATGTACGCGAGCACGCCGTACAACCCCACCGCCGCCAGAATGAGTCCCAGTACGCCGAAGAGCGTGGTCAGGGTGGCGATCATGTTTTCCTGCTGGAAATCCGCGCTCACGACTTTCGCGTATGGATCCACGCCGTAGAGCACCAGGTTCGGATCCACGGCGGCCAACGCCCTGCGCACGCGCTCTTCCACGCCCGGCAGGTCGCCGCGAGCCCAAATCACGATGTTATAGAGATAGTGCGACCAGATTTCGCCACTTTGGAAGGCAGGGTCGCCATAATCCACAGTCTGGGCTTCCGGCACCCAAAACATAGGCCTCACGGGCCGCTTGTAGCCGTAGGTCAGGTACCGCACGTCGTTGGTCACTCCAACGATTTCGAAGGTGGCGGAGTACTTGATCTTGTCCATTCCGAAGTGTTGCCCGACGGGGTTCTGGCCTGGAAAAAACCTCTTTGCAAAAGCCTGGTTGACCACCGCCACCTTACGCGTTGCCCCGGTATCCTGGTCGGTAAACGGGCGGCCCAGCATAATCTTCGCGCCGATGGCTTCAAAGAAGCCCGGCATCACTCGCGCCCACGAGGCGCTGGTGTCTTCCTTGGCGGGGGGTTCCGGACGCCCCTCGATGCGAATGCCATCGTTCCAACTATCTCCGGTCATGGGCGCATAGAGAGCGGGCGCCACCATCCGGACACCGGGAATGCGGAGCAGATTGTCGTCAATTTCCCGAAACATCGGCTCCATTTGTTCCAGTTTGTAGTTGCCCAGCATCGGATTGATCCAGGCGATATATCGGCCCTGCGTGTCGAATCCGAAATTCTGATGCTCCAGGTTGCGCAAACTCCGGCCCAAGAGAGCCGCCGCGGACAGCAGCACCAGCGACACGGCGATCTGCACGATCACCAGCGACTTCTGGGCCCACGAGCGGCCGGCGCCCACCGCGCGGTTGAGTCCCCTTAGCGCCTCCGCCGGATCGGTATGCGAAGTCATCCACGCCGGAGCGATGCCAAAGACCACCCCGGTCAACAGGGATACCGCCAGGGTGAATAACAGGACCGGCCAGGATGGTGTCGCCTGAATGGGCACGTAGTTATTCGGGCCGCCTGAATGGAAGGCCAGGTACAGGATCAGCCGGGTCCCCGCATAGGCAACGCCGATGCCCAACGCGCCGCCGATCGTCGCCAGCAGCAAGGACTCGACCAATACCTTGCGCACCAGGCGCACCCGCGAGGCGCCCAGAGCCACGCGGATCGATGTTTGCGCGCGGTCCTTCCAGCCGCGCGCCAGCAGCAGATTCGCCAGATTGGCGCAGGCCACCAGCAACACACATCCGGCCGCTATGAGCAGCAGCTTCAGACCATCCTCATATTGATCCCGCATGACCGCCACACCGCTGCCGCCGGGCACCAGGTGCAGGGTCTGCTGGCGCCAGAGTTGCTTCTCGCCCGGCTGCATATCCGGCTCGTGGCTGGCCAGCCAGTCGTGCAGTTCCACCTTCAGTTTGGCTTCGAGCGACTTTGGATTAACTCCCGGCCGTACCCGGCCGATCAGGTCCAGGAAATTGCCGTCCGGCCGCTTCAACCGTGCCGTCGCGCCGTCGATCAACGGCTCCGCCGTCAATGGCAGCCAGAAATCCGGCATGCCCCAGCCTGCCAGCTTGGCCCCGTAAAATCCCGGCGCCGCCACGCCGATTACGGTGAACGGATGCCCGTTGACCAGGTAGGCAGCGCCAACCACGGAAGGATCGGAGGCGTACTTTTCCTGCCAGATGCGGTAGCTCATGACCGCGACGGGTGGCGCGCCTTCCCGGTCGTCCGCGTCGGTCATCAGCCGGCCGAGCCAGGGCCGCACCCCAAAAGTCCGGAAGAAATTGCCGGACACGTACTCCCCATTACGCGTATCCGCCTGCGCCGCCGACCCGGCCTTCCGCACGCCCAACTGGGCATTGCCGGCCTGCAGCGCCGCCAGTTCCGTGAACTCGGGTGTGTGGGCACGAAAACTCTGGTACGCCTCCCAGGAGAACAGCGAGAAATCTCCGTCATTACCCTGCGTGTATCCACCCCAGTTGCAGCAGCGCACGCTGTCGCCGACGCGCCACAACTCGGCGGGTTTGGCCACCGGCAACGACCGCAACATCACCTGATGCACGAGCGTGAAGATAGCCGTCGTCGCGCCGATGCCGAGCGCCAGCGTGATCACCGCCGTGGCGGTGACCCCCGGCGCCTTGCGCAGTTGTCGTTGCGCCTCCCGCAAATCCGCAAGCATATATCTCCCTATTGCCCGCCGCGGGTCGCGCAGACAGCCCTGGAATTGCTATCTGTAGCGGCAGTGCTTAAGGTTAGACGACCGATCCGCCAAACGGACAGCCGTAGAAAGGCGGCTGCGCACCCGTTGGCAATGGGGGCCGGATGCCGCCGGGCAGGCCGCGGGCCGCGGGCCGCTAAGGAGTTTGCGCGGGCGCGGGGGGTGGCGGTCCCACAGACGGCCCGCTCCATTGGGCGTCGCCCAGCTTCCACCCGCCGCCCAGGGCCTGATAAAGCTGAACGATCACCAGCCGGCGGTCCAACTCCGTCTGCGCCAGGGCATTCTCGGCAGGCACCAGTTGCTGCTGCGCCTCCAGAACCTCAAAATACCCGGACTTGCCAGCTATGTAACGCTGTGTGGAAACTTCCACTGCGGCCTGATACGCCTGGACCGCTTGCATTTGGCGCTGGCGGACAGCTTCCAACTTCGCGCGGGTGATGAGCGCGTCGGAAACATCCCGGAAGGCCGCCAGCACCGTCTGCTCGTAGGAGATGCGGGTCTGCTCCCAGATAGCCACCGCTTCCCGTTTCTGTGCGCGCAGCCCGCGGCCTTCCCAAATCGGCCCGACCGTGTTGGCCGCCACGCTCCACAAGTTGTTCCGTCCGGAGACGAAATCTTCGAGCGGACTGCTCATCCTGCCCAACAGCGCCGTCAACCCGATCTTGGGGAAGAAAGCCGCGGTGGCAATGCCGATTTGTGCGTTGGCGGCGCGCACCGCCATTTCAGCCTGCAGCACGTCCGGCCGCCGTTCCAGCAATTGCGACGGGATTCCGGCCGGCACTTCCGGAGGCAAGGTCTGCTCCAGCAACGTGCCCTGGCGCGGGATGGATCCCGGCGCCGATCCCAGCAACAGGTGGATTTCGTTTTCCTGGATGGCGATCTGGCGCTCCAGTTCTGGAATGGCGGCGGCCGTCGTGGCCAGGGCCGCTTCCGCGCGCGTCGAATCCAGCCGCGACGCCGTGCCGGCCTCCAGGCGCTCCTGGAAGATCCTCAGGCTGTCCTCAAATGACGCGACGTTACGGTGCGCGATCTCCAGGCGCAGGTCCAACTCCAACAGCTCAAAGTAGGCGCGCGCCACGCTGCTCACCAGGGACAGCAACACGCCACGGCGTCCCTGTTCGCTGGCCAGGTAGTTGGCCAGGGCATATTCGTTCAGCCGCCGGATCCGTCCCCAGACATCGGCTTCCCACGCCGCTCCTATACCGAGGGCAAAGGTACCCTGCTGCGCGCCAATGTAAGGCGCAGGGGTGCCCAGCGATTCGTTCTTGCCAGTGCTGATTCCCGCCTGGTATCCCACGTCCGGGAAGAATTGCGAGCGGGTCTGCACGCGGTACTGCCGCGCCTGCTCCACGCGCTGCGCGGCGAGGCGCAGGTCATTGTTGTTGGCCAGCGCGGTCTTGACCAGATCGCGCAAGGCCTCATTGCGGAACACGTCCCACCAGGGCAGGTCCGCCAGCGAGGCCGATTCCGCCGCGGCTTGTCCCCGGCTCACCGGGGGTGAGGTCACCACGGGACGCCGATACCGCGGGCCCACCAGGCAGCCGCTGAGCAGGAGGAAGCCGCCGGCCGCTACACTGCGCGCCAGGTATCGCATGTCAGCGTCCTCCCTCTTCGGGCTGCGGCTTACGGCGTGGTCCGATCCGCTCCATCAGGTAATAAGTGACCGGGATCAGCAGCACCGCGATGCCCGTAGCCGCGGACATGCCGCCAATCACGCAACTGCCCACTACGCGGCGCGCCAGGGCTCCGGCGCCGCTGGCCATCCACAACGGGACGCAGCCCAGGATGAATGCGAAGCTGGTCATCAGGATCGGGCGCAGGCGTAGCCTGGCGGCCTCCAGGGCCGCTTCCGTCAGCCCCATGCCGCCCTGGTAGCGCACTTTGGCGAACTCCACGATCAAAATCGCGTTCTTGGCGGCCAGGCCGATCAGCATCACCAGCCCGATCTGGGCGTACACGTCGTTGGTGATCTTGCGTAGAAATAGGGTCGCCAGCGCGCCGGCGACTGCTACCGGTGTTCCCAGCAGCACGCTCACCGGCAAAGTCCAACTCTCGTAAAGCGCTGCCAGGATGAGGAACACGAACACCAGCGACATGCCGAAGATGGCCAGCGGCGACACGCCCTTGCGCGCCACCTGCTCCTGGTAGGACATGCCGGCGTAGTCGTAACCCATCTCGCGCGGCATAGTCCCGGCGAACGTATCTTCCAGCGCTTTGGTCGCCTGCCGGGAACTGTAGCCGGGCGCGGCACTGCCGAAGATCTGCGCGCAGCGGTACAGGTTGTAGCGTTGGGTGAACTCCGGCCCGGTGATCCGTCTGATGCTGGTCAGCGCGGAGAGCGGCACCATGTCGCCTTTGTCGTTGCGCACGTAGAACTGGCCGACGTTCTCCGCGCGCGCGCGCTGCTCGCCTTCCGCCTCCACCAGGACCCGCCACTGCCGTCCAAAGCGGTTGAAGTAGTTGACGAACGCGCCGCCCATGAAGGTCTGCAGGGTCTGGTAGAGATCGTTGGGCGCCACGCCTTGCGCAATCATCTTGTCGCGGTCCACGTCGACGTATACCTGGGGGATGGTGGGCAGAAACGTGGTGTTCAGGTTGGTCAGCTCCGGACGCCTCCGGGCCGCCTGCAGAAAGCGTTGCAGATTAGTGTTCAGGAACTCGATATCGGCGCCCGAGCGGTCTTCCAGGATGAAAGTGAAACCGCCCGATGCGCCCACGCCCGGAATGGCGGGCGGCGTAACCGAAAAGGCAATGGCTTCCGGAAACCCGCCGAGGCGCCGGTTCAAGGCGCGGACCAGTTCCGCCGCCTGATCCTGTTTGCTTTTGCGCTCGTCCCAGGGCTTCAGCTTGATGAAGAACGCGCCCGAGTACGTGTTGGGAACACCGCTCAGGAAGCTGATGCCGGACACGCTGGTGTAGGTCTCCACCGCCGGGATTCTTTTGACGACGTCCTCGATCTTCCGCATCACCACGTCGGTCCGCTGCAGAGACGCGGCATCCGGTAATTGGATCGAGAGCAGGAAGTAGCCCTGATCCTCTTCGGGCAGGAATCCGGTGGGGATGCGCATGCCGAACCAGCCCGCCGCGAACCCGCAGACGGCCAGCATCGCCAGCGCCAACACGGATTTCCGGATCAGCCCGGCGCACATGGCGACGTAGCCTCTGCGGCCGCGGTCGAACGCCCGGTTGAACGCGCGGAAGAACGCCCCCAGCGGTCCCCGCGCCGGCCGTTTGGGCCGCAGCAGAAGCGATGCCAGCGCCGGGCTGAGCGTCAGCGCGTTGAATGCCGAGATCAGCACCGAGGTGGCCACCGTGATCGCGAACTGCTGGTAGAGCCGGCCGGTGATGCCCGGCACGAATATCGTCGGCACGAACACTGCCGCCAGGATGATGGCGATGCCGATCACCGGCGCGGAGACCTCCTCCATGGCTCGCAGCGCCGCCTCCTTGGGCGCCAGGCCCTCCTCGATGTGGCGCTGCACCGCCTCCACCACCACGATGGCGTCATCCACTACCAGGCCTATCGCCAGCACCAACCCGAACAGCGAGAGCGTGTTGACGGAGAACCCGAACAGCGGAAACGTGATGAAGGTGCCCACCAGCGAGACCGGCACCGCCAGGAGCGGGATCAGCGTGGCGCGCCAGTCCTGCAGGAACAGGTAGGTGACCAGCGCTACCAGCGCCAGTGCTTCCAGCAGCGTTATTACGATCTCGGAGATTCCTTCGTCCACCGGCAGTGTAGTATCCAGCGATACCAGGTAATCCACGTCGTCGGGGAAGCGTTGCTTCAGGCGCGACATGACTTCGCGCACATTCTTCGCCGCATCCAGCGCATTGGAGCCCGGCAGTTGATACACCGGAATCACCGCCGCGGGGTGGCCGTTCACGCGGCCGAAGATGTTGTAGCTCTCGGCCCCCAGTTCCAGCCGCGATATATCGCGTAAACGCAGCACGGAGCCATCGCGGTTGGCCCGGATCACGATGGCCCCGAACTCCTGCGGAGTCAGCAGCCGCCCTTGCGCGCGCACGGCGTAAGTGAATTCCTGTCCCGGCGGCGCCGGTTCGCTGCCGATCTGACCCGACGGATTGAGCGTGTTTTGCTGCTGCAGCGCGCGTGCGATATCGGCCACCGTAACCTGCAGTTTGGCCAACTGATCGGGCTTTACCCAGATGCGCATGGCGTAGCGCCCGCCGTACACCAGGACGTCGCCCACGCCGGGGGCGCGCGACAACTCATCCACCATGTTGATGTACGCATAGTTCGCCAGGAAATTGCGGTCGTGCGAGCCATTGGGCGAATAGAGCGAGATCATCATCAGCGGCACGCTGGTGGCCTTGCGGACCACCACTCCGAAATTGAGGACGTCGAACGGCAATTGCGTCGCGGCCAGGGCTTCCCGCATCTGCGTGAGGATCAGGTTGGTATTCGGCTGGGTGCCCACCTCGAATGTCACGCGCAGGCCCATGCCGCCGTTATTCGAGTTGGTGGAGACCATGTAGGCCATGTTGTCCACGCCACTCATCTGCTGTTCGATGGGAGCGGCAATGGACTGTTCGATGGTCTGCGCGTCGGCGCCCAGATACGTGGCGTTGATGGTGACTTCGGGCGGCACGATGTCCGGAAACTGCGCTACCGGCAGCGAAACCATCGAGATTACGCCCACCAACACCGTAAGAATGGCGATGACCATCGCCACGATGGGCCGGCTGATGAAGAACCTGGACATAGGGCTTACTTTCCGGCCGGCTCCGCCGCAAGCATCTTGGGAATCACCACCACGCCGGTGCGCACCTTTTGCAGGCCCTCCACGATCACCCGTTCACCGGGCTGCAAGCCCTCCTCCACGACCCATAAGCTGCCCAGGCGATCCGCCACCCGCACCGCGCGCATGGTGACCTTGCTCTGCGCATCGACCACGGCCACCTGGTAGGCGCCCTGTAGTTCCATCACGGCGCGTTGCGGCACCACCGCCGCGCCCTTGCGCACGCCCATCACGCAGCGCACCCGTCCGTATTGGCCCGGCCGCAGCACGTTCCCCGGGTTGGGGAAGAGTGCCGCCATGCGCAGTGCGCCCGTGCCTACGTCCACCTGCCGGTCCGCCATGTAGAACGACCCCTTGTGCGCATACACCGATCCGTCCGCCAGCACCAGTTCCAGGTTTCGGGCCCACCGGTCCGGCCCGCCGGCGCGCTGTTGCGCCAGATATTCCTGCTCGCTGATGGTGAAGTACGCCTTAATCGGATTGACAGTGGATACAGTCGTCAGCGGGTTGCCTGTGGGACTTACCAGGTCGCCGACCTGGATGCGGGCCAACCCGGCGATTCCCTCCACAGGCGCGCTGATTTTGGTGAATCCCAGCTTCACCTCCGCGTCGTACACCGCGGCCTGGGCGGCGACGACCGAGGCTTTCGCGGTCTCGATGGCGGCTACCGAGGCATCCACCGAAGCCTGGGCCTCCAGGCGGCTTTGCACCGCGTTATCCATTTCCTCCTGGCTAATGGCCTTGGTCTTTACCAGCGGCGCGTAGCGCTTGACGTCGAGTTCCGCCTTGCCCAGCCTGGCCTTGGCCTGCGCCAGGTTGCCCTCGGCCTGCTGCACGCTGCTCTGGGCTTGCGCCAGCCGGCCTTTGGCTTCATTCAAAGCCGCTTGAAACGGCCGGGGATCGATTTCGAACAGCAGATCGCCTTTCCGGACGAACGCGCCTTCTTTGTACGCCTGGCGAAGCAGGTAACCCATGACCTGTCCGCGGATCTCGGCATTCACGTAGCCGTCGAGCGTGCCCACCCATTCCCGGACCGTGGGCACATCACGCTGGGTTACCACGGCCACAGCGACCTCCGGCGGCCCAAATGCCGCGCGCGGCGCGTCGGACTGGCGGCAACTCGTCCCCAGGGTCAGAAGTGCTGTTATCGACAGGAGGCATGCCGCGGTTGAGGGCGGCGGTGCGGTGGGATGGCTGAGACGCATAACTCTCCGGATGTGCTTATGCCCGACGACGGCCGGTAGGCTGCGGGGCGGCAGCATCCGTGGCAGGCGGCGCACCCAGGCACAAGTATTCAGAACCTTATTATCTCTTTATTTGAAGGGGAAAGCCTGGCCGGCGCCCACCGCGAAAATGTCGCGCTGCGCGGCGGCAGCTATTGTGTGATTGCGATATATGCCCCAGTGGGCGAACTGACGCCGTTCACCGTCAGCACGATGGGTTGGTTTCCGGCGGGCAGTCCGTCCGGCACATAAAAGTCGATCTGGTAAAGGCCCGCATAGGTGGGTGAGACGCCCGCATACAACACCTGGGCAGGAACGTTGCCGACCGTGAGCGTATAATTCGCAGCAATCTGGGCCGCCCCCGACGCCTCTACACCAATGGTCTGCTCCGGATTCGTGGCGCCCCATCCGACACCGAATGCCACGATTACATCGCCCGCCCGCGCGGGTGTGAATGTGACTCCCGGCAGCAGGCCGAGCGGCCCGACATAGGTATACGGCGGCAATCCCTCGATAGCCGCCACCGGATTCTGTCCGTTGGTTTCCAGCACGAAGTACAGGAACTCCGGCGCGACGCTGGCAACCGGCACGTTCAACGGCGCGCTGACCATCTCGTCCGCCGTCCCGCAATTGGCGACCACCGACACCGGCACCGTTCCCGAAGTGGGCAGCGGTCCCGCCAGCGCATTGATCTGTCCGGGCGAGACATACGACAGCGTCCACTTCGTGCCGCCGCCTTCCACACAGGTGTGGGCCAGGTTGGTGGGAAGCGCCCCGCCGACGATATCTGAGGCGGCCAACAAGCGAGCCGTTCCGGCCGGGGCGAAGTTGGCGCCCCACACCGTGAAGATCCCGTTCGGCGATAAGGTGGTCACTGCCGGCACGCTCAGCCCGGCGCCCGTGACCGCCGCGACCTGCGGCGCGGCTACCGGCGTTAACACGAACGCATGCATCTCCCCGCCATATAGGCCGGTGCCCACGATCTGTCCCGCGTTGTTGATCATGTTGGCAAAGGGCAGCGTCCAACCCGAGTTGTTCTCCACCAGCGCGGCCAGGTCGTACATGGTGCCGCCCACGTAAAGAAACGCACGGAAGTTCGCCAGCATGCTCTCGGCACCCACCGGGATGGTGTATATGCCGAACTGCAACGTATTCAGCGGAGCCTGGTTGCTGCTGAAGCCGATCACCCAGCCGTTGTCGTTGATCCCTACGGCCTGGCTGCTGACATCTCCGGGGAGCACGCCCAAGTCCGTAGTTCTCGCATTGCTGAACAGTACGGCGTGCGCCGATCCGTTCGGAGTGTAGGAGTCCGCGTTCACGTCCACCGTGAACGCGGCGCCGGCGGCGACTCCCGAGTCGTTCACATCGAAGGCGTCAGCATACTGGTAGCCGCTCAGCAGGGGGAAGGTCTGTGGAATCAGGTTATGCCACAACGTAGCCACGATTGCGGTAGGTGTATGCGTGGAGGCTTTCCCCGCTCCGACGCCGCCGGCGATCCAGGTACCGTCGCTGCTCATCCGCATGGCCGCGGCCAGCGGCATGCCTGGCATCGTGGCAAGCTGGGTGAATACGTTGGTGGAGTACTGCCAGGTGAGGGCGTCGGTGAACATGAAATTGTTGGTGCTTCCGTTTCCACCCAGCCAACCGGAGAGCATTCCCGTGTTGGTGATGCCCAGTGGAATAAAACCGGCATCCGTTCCGGCAGGTTGCTGGACGCTGCCGTTCTGATACAGAAACGAAGTGACCGGCGTGATGGAGAAGTTGCCGCTTTCAACGTTGTTTCGCGTTGCCAGGAATCCCGCAACCACCCCGGAGTCGTTGATGACGGTGGGCAGCGCCAGTTGGGTCTGCTGGTTGACGCTAAGACCGATGATGGCGCCGCCGCTATACACGAACGCGGTTTCCGCGCCGGTGGCGAAGTTCCCACAGGCGCCGGCGACCAAGCCGGCTTGACTGATGGCGCTGGCAACGCACGACGGCATGCCGGACAATGAGCCTAAATCCTGAATCGTGAATCTTGGAGGCGTTTGTGCGGAGGCACAAACTGAAATGACTGACAACAACACCCGGAACCGGTGCACGACATCCTCCTTCCGGTTTCCCGAAACAGCCGTCGTTCCTTTGGGCCTATCGGCCGGAAACAGTCTACCACAAAAACTAGAACCAGGTAGCAATACCTGTTAATGGATTTTTGGGGCGGATCATACCGCGCCGCTGCTCACCCGAACCGGCCGGTCCCCACGATCTTCAGAGAGCAGGGAGCAGGGAGCAGGGTGTTGATGCAACCATAAAATGTCACCCTGCCTGCAACGAAATTATGTCACCCCTGGTTGGTTGGTCTTTTAACTGAAACCAAGGCAAACAAAAACAAAGAATCTTTTATGAGGGCCGCGGAAAAGTGGAAATCCAAAAGCAGGATTTCCACTTTCCCACCGCCCCGACCGCCTGCGGCAGCAAGGTAAAACCTCATCAGCGCACCGCCAGCGCGGCCCGGCCGCCTAGGGTATAGATGCGCGGCAGCCGCTTCTTCTTTGGTTTAGGCCGGGAACTCATCACCGGTCGCCGGGGTGCTAAGCCCACGGCGTGCTCCAGCGGCGCCTGACCTTGATACAAGCACACATTTTCCAGCCAAACGTACACTTCCCCATTGAGCTGATGGCTGACCTCCACCTTCTTTCCCGCATAACCTTGCCCCTGGACGTCGGCTAGTTGAATACGGCGCGCTCCCCAACTCACCGTATGATCGTGCCCCACCGTGCGGTGGTAGCGCAGACTGAAGAGCCGATCGCGATTCACTTTCTGCTCCAACTCCCGAAAATCATCACCCGCCTCCCGCGCCGGTTTGGCGAATTTCCGGTTATGCGCCTCCACGAATTGCCCCAGCACGGCGTTGGCTTGTTTCACGGTCTTGGCCTTGGCCAACCGCAATTCACTCCGCAGACGGTCTTGAAAGGTCTTCCACAATCTCTCGATCCGCCCTTTGCCCTGCGGCGTCTGCGCCACAATCTGCGCGATCCCCAGTTCCTGCAATACCCGCCCCAACTGCGTCGCATTCTGCTGTCCTGCCAACCGCTCCGCCTCGCTCCAATGCTGGTCATTCCGCTGAAATGCGCTATGCCGGTCGCGATACAGACTCAGCGGAATTCCGTGTCGTTCCACCATCTCCCGCAGCACTTGCAAATACCCCACCGTGTCTTCCCCTTCCAGTTGAAAGCGCGCGGCCAGCACCTCGCTGGTGGCATCGTCCTGAAACCCGATCAGGGTCAGCGCCGGCCCCCTCTCCTCCAGCCACATCTCCCGGCTGGCATCGGTCTGCACCAGCATCCCTCGCCGCGGTCTCCGCTCCCGCCGCGACCGATAGCGCGGTCCTCGCCGCTGCTGGGGCGAGGCACGCCCCGCGCCCCGTAAGATCCGCCGCACCGTCTCCCGGCTCAGAGGCACGCGATCCTGTTCCCGCAACTTCTCCGTCAGGTGCGAATCGTTAAATCCGGCGTATTTGCCGGCCGCCAACTGCAACACCTTGGCCCGCACTCGCTCCGCCACTCGCCATGGCTTGCTTTTCCCTCGGTTCCCATGCCGCGCCCAATCCACTTCCCCCGGCACACATCTTCGTTTCAGCCGCTGCACCTGGCGCACGCTCAAGCTCAACAGCTTGCTCGCCTCCGCCACCGTGGCATGGCCCGCCACGGCGTTCTCGATGACTTTCACCCGCTGCAACTCCCTTTGACTCAACTCGATCACCCTCCAGCTTCTCAGGGGGTGACATAATTTCGTTGCAGTTAAGGGGTGACATTATTTTGGAGCATCTTCACGGAGCAGGGAGCAGGGTAGCCCGCCGACGGATTCCTCTGATATAATCGCCTTTTATGGCATCCCCCGCCGCCCGCCATCACCATCACGGCCTGATTCATCGGCAGCGGGCGCGATCCTGATTCGATCAAGCGAAATAAGAAAGGACGCCCGCTGGATTCCCCGGCGGGCTTTTTTATTGCTCAAGCGCATGCATCTGGATTTTTCGAAGGCCGGCGGACTGATTCCCGCCGTGATTCAAGATTATGCTTCGGGCCGCGTGCTCATGCTCGGCTTCATGAACGAGGAGGCCTTTCGCCGCACCGTCGAAACCGGGTGCGCCACCTTCTACAGCCGCTCGCGCCGCCAGCTCTGGCTCAAAGGCGAGACGTCCGGGCACCGGCTGCTGGTCAAGGAGATCTCCACCGATTGCGACCAGGACGCGCTGCTGGTGCGCGTGGAGGCGCTCGGCCCGGGGGTCTGCCACAACGGCTACCATAGCTGCTTCTATCGCCGTCTGGAGAGCGGCGAGTGGGTGGAGTCCGAGCCGCGGGTTTATGATCCCGCGGCGGTCTACGGGAGCCAGGCATGAGGTTGAAGCTCGGCATTCCCAAGGGCAGCCTGGAGAACGCTACCATCGACCTCTTTCGCCGCGCGGGCTACACCATCACCACCAGCAGCCGTTCCTATTTCCCGGCCATCGACGATCCCGAAATCGAATGCATGCTGATCCGCGCGCAGGAGATGGCGCGCTACGTGGAAGACGGCATCCTGGACGCGGGCCTGACCGGCCGGGATTGGGTGGCCGAGACCGATTCGCTCGTGGAAGCCGTCGCTGATCTGGTCTACTCCAAGCAGAGTTTCGGCAAAGTGCGTTGGGTGCTGGCGGTGCCCGAATCCTCCGGGTTTCAGTCGGTGCGCGATCTGGAAGGTAAAGTCATCGCCACCGAGCTGGTCGGCACCACCAAACGTTACCTGGAACATCACGGCGTCCATGCGCGCGTGGAGTTCAGTTGGGGCGCTACCGAAGTCAAGCCGCCCATCCTGGCCGACGCCATCGTGGAAGTCACGGAAACCGGCTCGTCGCTGCGCGCCAACAAGCTCAAGATCATCGACACGGTAATCGAATCGAATACCCAGCTCATCGCCAATCACGACTCCTGGCAGGACCCCTGGAAGCGGCGCAAGCTGGAGGACATGCGCATGCTGCTGGAGGGCGCGATCAATGCGCTGGGCAAAGTGGGGCTGATGCTCAACGTCCACCAGAAGGACCTGGCGGCCGTGCTGGAAGTACTGCCCGCCCTGAAGCGGCCCACTATCTCGCACCTCAGCGACGAAGCGTGGCTGGCCGTCAACACCATTCTGGACGAGTCCACTGTGCGGGACATCATCCCGCGGCTGAAGCAGGCCGGCGGACAAGGGATTGTGGAATATCCGCTGAACAAAATCGTCTTATGATCCGCCTTCCGCACGAGTTGACGGGTCTCATGGCCCGCCGCAAAGCGCGGCTCCGCGAAGCCGAAGCGGTGGTGCGCCCGATTCTGGAAGCCGTGCGTAAACGCGGCGACCCGGCCCTTCTGGCGTATGCCCGCCGGTTCGACGGGCTGTCGCGAAAGACGGTGCTGGTTTCTCAATCCGATTTGCGGAAAGCCGCCGCGTCGCTATCGGCGGACTTCTGCGCCGCCGCCGAGACTGCCGCCGCGAACATCCGCGCCTTCGCCGAATTGCAGCGCCCCGCCCAGATGCGGCGCCGGTTCGCTCCCGGCATCGAACTGGGCCAGGTCGTCCGCCCCCTGGATACCATCGCGGCGTATATTCCAGCCGGCCGCTATCCGTTGGCATCCACTCTGATGATGACCGTCGTTCCCGCGCAGGTGGCGGGGGTGACCAACATCTGTGTGGCCTGCCCCCGGCCGGTGCCCGAGATCTGGGGAGTGGCGCACATGCTGGGCGTCAGCCATGTGTTTCAGATGGGCGGCGCGCAGGCCATCGCCGCGTTCGCGTTCGGCACGCGCTCGGTACCGCGCGCGGACCGCATCGTGGGACCGGGCAACATTTACGTAGCAGCGGCCAAGAAGATTCTCGCCGGTGAAGTGGGCATCGACTTTGTCGCGGGGCCCACCGAAATTCTGATCATTTCCGCCGACGGCGATCCGCGCCACCTGGCCGCCGACATGCTGGCGCAGGCGGAACACGATGTAGACGCCTCGGCCATCCTGCTGACGACTTCCCGGCGCCTGGCGCGGGCGGTGGATGCCGAGGTCACCCGGCAGCTCGCGCATCTGCCCACCGCGGCGACAGCGCGCAAGGCTATCCGGCGCAACAGCGCGATCGTCGTGGTCCGGTCGCTGGCCGAGGCGATCGAGATCTCCAATCGCTTCGCGCCGGAGCATCTCAGCATTCCTGACGAGACCATCCTCGCACGCGTCCGCCACGCGGGCAGCGTCTTCATCGGTCCGTTCAGCACGGAAGCCGCGGGCGATTACGCCTCCGGGCCGAATCACGTCCTGCCTACCGGCGGCGTGGCCCGCCAGCGCGGCGGCCTTTCGGTTGCCGATTACCTGAAAGTAATTTCGGTGCAGCGCTTGAGCCGGCGGGGACTGGCTGCCCTGGCGCCCGCCATCATCACGCTGGCGCGCGCGGAAGGACTGGAAGCACACGCGCGATCGGTCGAGGTGCGGCTCCGTGGCTAAGCTGCCCAAGGGCGCAATCCGGCCGCGCGACGCCGTACTCAACATGGCGCCGTACTCTCCTCCCACCGCGGGCCGCGCCGGCAAACTGCGCCTGGACTTCAACGAAAATACGGTGGGCTGCTCGCCGCGGGTAATCAAGTTCTTGAAGCAGCGCCTGGAAGCCGGGGGGCTGGCCGTCTACCCGGAATACGGCGCAGCCAAGGCCGCGGTGGCCCGGTTCTTTCGCGTCGCGCCCGAGCAGTTCGTCTTCACCAACGGCACCGATGAAGCCATTCAGATCTTCATCAACACGTACGTGGACGACGGCCAGGAAGCGCTGCTGTTGCGGCCCGCCTATGCCATGTATCGCTTCTACGCGGAAGTCGCCGGCGCGACAATCCGCGAGATCGACTACGACGGCCCGAACATGCAATTCCCGCTGGCCGCGGTGCTCGATGCCATTACGCCCGCTACCCGCGCGGTGCTGATCGCCAATCCCAACAATCCCACGGGGACCGGCCTGTCCCTGCTGGCGATCGAGCGCATCCTGAAGCGTGCACGCAAGGCCGTCGTGTTTATCGACGAAGCTTACTTCGAATTCTCCGGCGTCACGGCCCTGGGACAGATCGCGCGCTCTCCGAACCTGTTCGTGAGCCGTACGTTCTCCAAGGTCTACGGCATGGCCGCCATGCGGCTGGGCTGCCTGTTCTCGCATCCCGCCAACATCGCCTGCCTGCACAAGGCGCAATCGCCTTACAGCGTGAACGCGCTGGCGGTGCTGGCGGCGGAGGCGGCCATCGCCGATACGGCGTACATCGAAAATTACGTGGCGGAGGTGCTGGCCGCGCGCGAACTGCTGTGTGTGGGACTGGAGAAGTTGGGGATCGGTTTCGTGCCGAGTTCGGCGAATTTCGTGCTGACCCGCGTGGGGCGGCGCGCGATCGAGATCCGCGACTGCCTGCGCGAGCGCGGCATTCTGGTGCGCGACCGCAGTTACGAGGCGCCCGGCTGCGTGCGGATCACGGTGGGCACGCGCGAACAGACCCGGCATCTGCTCTCGGCGTTGGAGGAAATATGGACCGCCCGCTGATCGTCTTCGACATGGACGGCGTGCTGGTGGACGTCACGGAATCCTACCGCGAGGCGATTGTGCGCACTGTCGCGCATTTCACCGGCGTCACCATTTCCCGCGCCCGGATACAGGACTACAAGAACCAAGGTGGCTTCAACGACGATTGGAAGCTCTCGCATCACGTGATCGCGGAGCATGGCGTGAACGTCGATTTTCAGACGGTGGTCGACTACTTTCAGCATCTCTTCCATGGCAACGGGACCGACGGCCTGATCCTGCGCGAACGCTGGATTGCGGGCGCGGGACTTTTCGACCGTCTCGCCGCACGCTTCGACTTCGCCATTTTTACCGGCCGCATGCGCTGGGAAGCCGAGGTTACCTTGAAACGCTTCGCGGCCTCGCTGCGCTTCGATCCCCTGGTCGGCCTGGAAGATGTAACCGAGCAGAAGCCCGCCCCCGAAGGCCTGCTGAAAATCGCGGCCGCGGCCGGCGATCGCCCGATCTGGTACGTGGGCGATACCGTGGATGATGCGCGCGCGGCCCGCGCCGCCGGGGTGCCTTTCATCGGTATCGCCTCGCCCGCCAGCCCCCGCCGCGCCGATCTGGTCGCCGTCTTCCAGGCCGAAAACGCCGCGGGCATAATCGACGATATCAATCAATTGGAGACTGTGCTCAACTGATGCGAACCGCCACCATCCAACGCGACACCAAAGAAACCCGGATCGGCGGCACGCTCAGAATTGAAGGGCGGGGCCGATACCAGATCTCGACCGGCATACGTTTCTTCGATCACATGCTGGAGCTGTTCACCAGGCACGGCGGCTTCGACCTGAAGCTCACCGCCCGCGGCGACCTGGACGTCGATCAGCATCACACCGTGGAAGACGTGGGCATCGTCCTCGGGCAGCTATTCTCCAAGGCTCTGGGCGACCGCCGCGGCATCAATCGCGCGGGCTATTTCGTGCTGCCGATGGACGAAACGCTGGCCGTTGTGGCTCTGGATTTGGGCGGCCGGCCGGCGCTGGTCTACCGCGACCTGGTGCGGGTGCGCCTGGTCGGCGATCTGCAAACCGAACTGGTCGAAGATTTCTTCGGCGGCTTCGTCAATCACGCCGGCGCCAATCTGCACGCGCGCGTGATGTACGGCCGTTCCAGCCACCATAAGATCGAAGCGATTTTCAAATGCTTCGCGCGGGCTTTGAAATACGCCTGCTCCACCGACCGGCGCCTGCGCGATCAGTTGCCGTCCACCAAGGGTCTGCTGTGATTGCCATCCTGGACTACGGCGCCGGCAACCTCCGCTCGGTCCAGAACACGCTGACCGAAATCGGCGCGAATTACACCGTGGTGCGCGACGCCGCCGGCCTGCGCGCCGCGTCCAGGATCATCCTGCCGGGCGTCGGGCACTTCGGCCAGATGATGCGCGCGCTCGACGATTTGCAGGTGCGCGATGTGTTGCTCGACCGCATCCGCGCGGGAGCGCCGTTTCTGGGCATTTGCCTGGGCTTGCAGGCGCTGTTCGAGGCCAGCGAGGAGGCCCCCGAATCGCGCGGCCTGGGACTTTTCCCGGGCGCAGTACGGCGCTTCCCCGCCGCTGTTCGCCAGCCGCACATGGGATGGAACCAGATCGACGCGCGTCCGGATTCGCGGCTCCTGACCGGACTGGCCCCCGGAACGTTCGTGATATTCATGCACAGTTACTACGTGCCGGAGGTGAGCGCCACGGCTGCCACATGCCGCTACGGAATCCGTTATACCGCGGCACTCGAATCGGGCAACATCTTCGGCGTGCAATTCCATCCCGAGAAGTCCGGCCCTGCCGGCCTGCGCATCGTCAGGAACTTCGTGGAACTGGCATAATGCTCGCCAAACGTATCATTCCGTGCCTCGACGTGACCGGCGGCCGCGTGGTCAAGGGCATCAACTTCGTCAACCTGCGCGATGCCGGGGATCCGGTCGAACTGGCCGCCCGCTATAACGAGGAAGGCGCGGACGAGCTCGTTTTTCTCGATATCACCGCGTCCAGCGACGCTCGCGCCATTATGGCGGACGTGGTGGCGCGCACGGCGCGGCGGGTCTTTATTCCGCTGGCCGTCGGCGGCGGCATACGCTCGGTGGCGGACGCGCGCGCCATCCTGCTCGCGGGCGCGGACAAGATCTCGGTCAATACCGCGGCGGTGCGCCGTCCCCAGCTGATCGCCGAACTCAGCCGCGAATTCGGCGCCCAGGCCGTCGTGCTGGCCCTCGATGCCCGCCGCCGTGCGCCCGGCGTCTGGAACGTCTACACCCGCGGCGGACGCGACCGCGAGGATCTCGACGCCGTCGCCTGGGCGGCCCGCGGCGAAGAACTGGGCGCGGGGGAAGTGCTGCTCACCTCCATGGACAGCGACGGCGTGCAGCAGGGCTTCGATTGCGAACTGACCCGCGCCATCTCGCGCGCCACCCGCATCCCCGTGATCGCCTCCGGCGGAGCCGGCAGCCCCGACGACTTCCTGCGCGTGCTCACCGAGGGCGAAGCCGACGCCGCCCTGGCTGCCTCCGTATTCCATTACGGCACGCTGCGCATCGCCGATCTCAAAGAGTTCCTGGATCGCAGCGGCGTTCCGGTGCGGAGGGTTTGAATGATCTTCCCCTGCATCGACCTGATGGATGGAAGAGTGGTTCAGCTTGTGCAGGGCCGCGAGAAGGCCCTCGAAGGCGACACGCCCCTCGCCATGCTCCGCCGCTTCGCAGCCTTTCCGGAGATCCAGGTGATCGACCTGAATGCCGCCATGGGCACCGGATCCAACGACGGACTGGTGCGCCTGATCGCAGGCCATGCCCGCGCGCGGATTGGCGGCGGAGTCCGCACCGTGGATCGTGCGCGTACGCTCATCGATCAGGGTGCGCACAAAGTGATCGTGGGAACCGCTGCCTTCGCCGCCGATGGCGTCAACGCGGCATTCCTCGCCGATCTTGCGGCTATGGTCGGCAGAGAACGCGTGATCGTGGCGCTCGACTCCCGCCAGGGACGCATCGTCGTGAAAGGCTGGCGCGAAGCCACGCGCTTCACCGCCGAAGAGGTGCTGGCCGCGCTGGAGCCCTACTGCGCGGGCTTCCTCTGCACGTATGTCGATAAAGAAGGCATGCTCGAAGGCACGGATCTGGACTGGTTCCGCCGCCTGCGCGCCGCCACCGCGCTGGAAGTGACCGCCGCCGGCGGCATCACCACGATCGACGAAGTCCGGGCCCTTCTGGCCATGGACGTCCACGCGGCCCTGGGCATGGCGGTTTATACCGGCCGGCTCAGCCTCGCGGACCTCGCCCGCCTGAAATGACGCGGTCGTGCATCGGGTACGGAACCAACCGGACCTGTTCGGTGTCGAATGATGGTGGATCTCCGGCCGCGGGAGGGCGGCACCCCATGCTCGAACTGCGTAATGTCTCCAAGCGCTTCCCCGGCGTCCTGGCCGTGGATAACGTCAGCTTCTTCGCCCCCGCGGGCGAAATCACCGGCTATCTCGGTCCCAACGGCTCCGGAAAGTCCACCACCATGAAGATGATCGCCGGGCTCATCGAGATCGGGTCGGGCGAGATCCTCTTCGCCGGCCAGCCCATTCGCCGCGACCTGATCGCCCACAAGCAGCGGATGGGATACGTGCCGGAGGAGCCTAATCTCTATGCGCACTTGAGCGGGTTGGAGTACCTGACCATGGTGGCTCAACTGCGCGCCTTACCCCAGAAGCGCACCGCGGAGCGCATCGATGGTCTGCTGCGGCTGCTGTCGCTCCACTCCGACCGCCACTCGCCGATCTCGGCTTACTCCAAAGGCATGCGCCAGAAGATCCTGTTGGCCGGCGCGCTGTTGCACGATCCCGATCTTCTGCTGCTGGATGAGCCGTTCTCCGGCCTGGATGTTTCCTCCGCGCTGGTCCTGCGCAGCCTGGTGCAGGAACTGGCCGCCCGCGGCAAGGTGGTCCTTTTTAGTTCCCATGAGCTCGAAACCGTCGAACGCGTCTCCTCACGCGTGATTATCCTGCACCGCGGCAGAGTCGTGGCCGACGATTCGATCGAGCATCTGCGGGTTCTGCGCTCGGCAGCCAGCCTGGAGGACGTCTTCTCGCAACTGGCCATCGAGCAGGATACGGCCGCCGTTTCCCGTGAGATCGCGGACCTGATCCGCGCGTGAGGCGCAACCGTGAAGAGACTTCAATTCCGCGTCCTCTACCGCGAGTTCCTGTTCCGGATCGTAGATCTGGATCTGCTGTCGGCCCACGCCGAGGGCGATAGCCGCACGCTGCTGGGACAGTTCGCCGCGTTGCTCATTTTCTTCAGCGTCATCCTCGCGATGGGGGCCGGGATGTGGGCCGCGACGGCCAGGGACGACCGCCTTCCCCCGCTGTATCACATAGTCGGCGCCTGGACCGCCGAGCATTTCCTCATCGCTACCACCATGTTGGCAGTAGGCCTGTTCGCGGTTCTCAGTTGGGAATCCACTTTTCCGGACCGCCGCGATGTCCTGGTGCTCGGGCCGCTTCCCGTCCGCGCCCGCACCTTGTTCCTGGCCAAAATCGCCGCGGTAGCCAGCGCGCTGGGTCTGACGCTGGCGTCCCTGCACGCGCTCGCGGGCCTCGCCTGGCCGCTGGCACTTGCGCAGTTCGATCCCATCCCCGCGCCCGCCCTGGTCTTCGATCCGCCGCTCCCGCCAGTGCGCGCCGCCGATTTCCCCGCCGTTATGCGCCGCGATATCGCGCCCATGCTGCGCCGCCTCGATCTGGCGGCGGCCGATGGCGGCGCGGGCATCGTCATCGGTATCTCCGACCACGGAGAGCGCCGCGTCCTGGCTTATGGCGCCGCCAGACCCGATTCCCTCTTCGAAATCGGTTCCATCACCAAAACGTTCACGGGTCTGCTGTTCGCGAAAATGGCCGCCGAAGGCGAGGTAGATCTACGCGACGCCGCGCGCGATCTCCTTCCACCGGGCGTCGCCGGGCCGTCCCACGGACTCCAAATCACCCTCCTCGATCTGGCGACTCATCACTCCGGCCTGCCGCGCATGCCGGATAATGGCGGCTCGGTCTACCAGCGCGAGACTTATACGAACTATCGGGAATCGGACCTTTACGACTACATCAAGCGGCACGGCCTGGAAAAGCCCGCGGATCCGAAATACCTCTACAGCAATCTGGGCTTCGCCATCCTGGGGGCGGCGCTGGCGAATCGCGCGCGGGCCGGCTACGCGGAGCTTCTCCAAAACGAGATCACCGGCCCGCTCGGAATGAAGGATACGGCCATCTCGCTTTCTCCCGAACTGCGCAGCCGCCTGATGCAAGGCTATGACGGAAAGCGGCGCCGCACTCCGCCCTGGGACCTGGCGTATGCCTACGCCAGCGCCGGCGGACTCCACTCCACTGCCGGCGACATGCTCACTTATCTCGAAGCTCAACTGCATCCGGAAAGGACCACACTACGCGCGGCGCTGGCGGAGTCCCAACGTCTGCGTGCCGATATCGCCGGCAACGTACGCATCGCCCTTGCCTGGCAATACGATCCCGGGACCGGCGTCTATTGGCACGAAGGCGGCACCGGCGGTTTCACCAGCGACGCATGTTTCAACCCGCAGCGTGACTGGGCTGCCGTCGTCCTGATGAACGCCGCGCCCCTCGCGGTTCCGTTTGTACCCCTTCTCGGCGAGCATGTCCGCCAGCGTCTTTCCGGACAACCGGCGCTATCGCTCACGCCCGTCTCGGTGCCCCCCGCAGGCCCCATCCGCTCCTACGCAGCGTACTGGATCACCATGCTGGCGGCCGGCGCATTCACCTTCTGCGCGGTCCTCAGCCTCCAGGGCTTGGCCGCCCAATTGCTTCCCCGGCGATGGTTTCTGCGCGTGTCCGGGTTCCTACAAATGGCGGTCTTCTGCCTGCTGGTCACCGGCTACTTGTTCCAGCGATCGCCCGTCACGGTGCTGGTAGCCGGCCCCCAAAAGCCGTGGATTTCGTGGGTGCCTTCCTATTGGTTCGTGGGCTTGTATCAGCAGTTGAGCGGCTCGCTCCATCCGGCGCTGGCACTCTTCGCGCAGCGTGCCTGGATCGGCCTGCTCGTAGCGGTCGCCGCAACCGCCCTGACGTATGGAGCGGCCTACCTCCGCACGCTTCGCAAGATCGTGGAGGAGCCTGATATTACACCAGGTTTCAAGCACCCCTGGCTGCCGCGCTTCGGCCCTCCATTCGAAACCGCCATCGCCCAGTTCAGCATTCGCAGCCTCTTCCGCAGCCGCCAGCATCGCATGATCTTCGCCTTCTATCTGGGCGTCGGCCTGGCCTTCTCGCTGCTGTTCCTCAATGCGCCCCTGGACCTCTCCGGCCCCACCACCGGCGATCAATGGCACCAGCCGTCGGTTCCGCTGCTGGCTTCCACCATTGTGCTGATGGGATTCTGGGTGGTGGGCGTCCGCGTAGTCTTCTCGCTGCCCCTCGATCTGCGCGCCAACTGGATCTTTCGCGTGATGCCGTTCTGCGCCGGCCGATCGTGCCTGCGCGCCCGCCGCCGCGCGCTCCTCGCGTTATCGGTCGCGCCGGCGTGGGCGATTTCGGCAGTCGTTCTCCTCTCCCTCTGGCCGTGGCGACAGGCCGCCGCCCACTTGGCCGTGCTGGGCTTCCTTGGAGTCTTTCTTGCGGAATTCTCCTTCGGCGGCGCACAGAAGATTCCGTTCACCTGTTCCTACTTGCCCGGAAGGTCGCATATTAACGTGACCTTCCTGCTCTGGATCTACATGGTCTTCGGTGTTGTCGTGGCATGCACGGTGGGCGAGCGCAACGCGCTCAAGAGTCCCGCGGCCACCGCCGCTGTTCTGGCGTCCCTGGGCGCCGCCGCTCTGTTCGCCGTTCTGCGCAATCACTGGCTGGCCCGTCCGGGCATCGCCGAACTGCGCTTTGAAGAGATACCGCCCGACGCGCTGCTCCGCCTCGAATTATCGTGAACGGCCGGATCCGGTGTTCATCGGTAGCGTCCCAGAACGTGGTTCCACCTCACCGCGAACGGATCCGCAAACGCCGTGATGCCCTTCCAGGGGCTCACTTTCGTTCCGGCGACGTCGTTCCATCGCACCGGCACCTCGATCTCGCGATAGCCCAGACGCCGGCCGATGAACAGCGCCTCCACGTCGAAGCCGAAGCCATCCAGCAGTTGGCGGCGGAATATCTCCCGCGCCGCGCGCGCCTCGAATAGCTTGAATCCGCATTGGGTGTCGCGGAACGGCAGTCCTGTGATGATCCGCATCACCAGGTTAAAGAACCGCCCGGCGTTCTCACGGAACCAGGACTGGTGCACGCCGATCAGCCCCCGGTCGAGCGCCCGCGACCCCACGGCCACCTGCGCGCTCTCCCGCTCCGCGGCCTGCCACAGCTTATCGAGTTCCTCAATCGGCGCCGATAGATCCGCATCCGTGAACAACGCCCATTCGCCGGCGCAGTCCATCATGCCGTGCCGCACCGCGTAGCCCTTGCCGCGATTGCCCGGATTCCGCAACACGCGCAGGCCGGGGAACTCACCGGCCATTTTTTCTGCCACCGTTACCGTGGCATCCCGCGAGCCGTCATCCACCACCACAATCTCGGCAAAGATCCATTCGCCGCGCCGCAAATAATCGATCACCCGGCGCAGGGTTGCGGGCAACCGCCGTTCTTCGTTGTAGGCTGGAATAATAATAGAGATTGATCGGGTCAAGGCCCATAGTATCCGAAATCCCTTAGGAGAACGAGTTGTCTTTAGAAGATGATCTGCTGCGCCAACGGCTGGAGCGTACCCGCGAGATTGCCGAGCTCGGTTTCCGGCCCTACGGCCAGCGCTTCGAATTCACCCACACGATACCCGCTATTCTGGCCGAATATGGATCGAAGACCGCGGAGGAGCTTGCCCCGCCGGTGCATGTCCGCCTGGCCGGACGCGTGCAGACCTTGCGCCGCATGGGCAAGGCGGGCTTCGCGCATCTGGCGCAGGCCGGCGCCAGCCTGCAGATCTACGTCAAGAAGGACAATATCCCCGAACGCGACTTCGCCATCTACCAGTTCATCGACTTGGGCGACATCATCGGCGTCGAAGGATACCTTTTCCGCACCCGCACGGGCGAGTTGAGCGTCCACGTCGAACACCTCGAATATCTGGCCAAAACGCTGCTCTCCATGCCCGAGAAATGGCACGGTCTGGAGGACGTCGAGACGCGTTACCGCCAGCGTTATCTGGATATGATCGCCAATCCGGAGGTACGCAACGTGTTCCTGACGCGCGCCCGCATTATCGCCTCGCTGCGCCGCCAACTGGAAGGCCACGGCTTTGTCGAAGTGGAAACGCCGATGATGCAGCCGCTCTATGGCGGCGCCACCGCGCGTCCCTTCACCACGCACCACAACACGCTGGATATCGACCTGTACCTCCGCATCGCGCCGGAGCTGTATCTGAAGCGGCTGCTGGTGGGCGGGCTGGAACGGGTCTACGAGATCAACCGCAACTTCCGTAACGAAGGCTTATCCACCCAGCACAACCCGGAGTTCACCATGCTGGAGTTCTACCAGGCCTACACGGATTATCGCGGCATGATCGATCTCTCGGCGGAGTTGCTGGCGCAGGTGGCGCGCGACGCCACCGGCGGCACCGAGGTCGAATACGAAGGCCAGAAGCTGAACTTCGGCTGTCTGCGGCGCCTCACTATGCGCGAGGCCATCGTCGAATTCTGGCAAGGCGACGGCCGCCCCACCTTGGACCATGTTCGCGATCCCGATTGGCTGCTAGCCAACTCCGGCAAGCCCACGGCGGGCGAAGCCCTGGCCGATATCTTCGAGCGCGTCGCCGAAGATCAGCTCATTGAGCCCACCATCATCTACGATTACCCGGTGGAAACCTCGCCGCTGTCGAAGAACAAGCCCGACGATCCGGCGTTTGTGGAGCGCTTCGAAATCTACATCGCCGGCATGGAAGTGGCCAACGGCTACACCGAGCTGAACGATCCGCAGGAGCAGCGCCGCCGCTTCGACATGCAGATCGCCATGCGCGAGCGCGGCGACGACGAAGCGCATCAAATGGACGAGGATTACATCCGCGCCCTCAGCTACGGTATGCCGCCGGCCGGCGGGGAAGGCATCGGCATCGATCGCCTCACCATGATCCTGACCGGATCGCGCTCTATCCGGGATGTCATCTTATTTCCGCTGCTGCGTCCCGAGGGTCCCATCGGCCTCGCCGCCCGCCTCCGCGAATTCGACGGGAGCTAACCTGTGCCGGCCTCAACCTTCGAGCTCTTTGTCGCGCGCCGCTACCTGCGCGCCCGCCGCAAAGAAGCGGTCATCTCCGTGATCACCGCCATTTCGGTGATCGGCGTGGCGGCCGGCGTCATGGCGCTGGTGGTGGCCCTGGCCATCAATAACGGCTTCCGTATTACCCTGCAAAATAATCTGCTGGGAGCCATGGCGCACATCAATATCGAGCAGAAGGATCCGCAATATGGCATCGAGAACTGGGAGGCTCTCGCGGCCCGGATCCGGGCGGTTCCGCACGTGGTGGCCGTGGGACCGGCGCTCTACTCGCCGATCTTCTTCTCCGGCCCGATGATGCAGAAGGGCGGCATCCTCAAGGGCGTCGATATCCGCACGGAAATGCGCATCAGCGACACGCTGCGCCACCTCAAGGCTGGATCGGTGGATGGCCTGGAGTCCGGGCAGCGGCCGGGCGGTTACCCCGGCATCATCCTGGGCGCCCGCCTGGCCGAAGACATCGGAATGATAACGAACAGCGTGGTCAGCGTGGTCAGTCCGCAAGGTGAGCTCACGCCCATCGGTCCGCGCGCCAGCATCCGCCGCTTTCGCGTCGTCGGCATCTTCGAATCGGGCTTCTACGAAATCGACGATAGCTGGGCCTACACATCGCTCGCCGCTGCGCAGCAGGCGCTTTCGCTGCAGGACGTGGTCAACGATCTGGAGGTGAAGCTCGACGATCTGAACCGCGCGCCGCAGGTGGCCGCCCAGATCCAGAAGATCGCCGGCCCCAAGTATGCCATCGCCACCTGGATGGAACGAAATCACCAACTGCTCAACGCGCTCAAAACGGAGAAAGCCGTCACGGTCGTCACCATCGGCCTGATCGAATTGGTGGCGGCCCTGAATATCCTGATCACGCTGGTCATGATGGTGATGGAGAAATACCGCGACATCGCCGTGCTGATGTCCATGGGCGCGCGCCGCACCCAGATCCGGCGCATCTTCATGCTGCAGGGCGTGCTGATCGGCATCGTGGGCACGGCCATCGGCCTGTCGCTGGGATACGCGTTATGCTATTTCGCCAACCATTACCGCTGGATCCGCCTGGACGAAACGGTCTACGCGCTGAGCTTCGTTCCGTTCGACCCGCGCTGGGTAGACGGTGTTTGGATCGCTGCCGCCGCCATCCTGGTCAGTTTCCTGGCCACCATCTACCCCGCCCGCAACGCCACCCGCATCGCGCCGGCGGAAGTGTTGCGCTACGAATGAGTCATGGCGCTGTGAGGCACCACAACAACGCATGAAAATGGGCTCCAGTGGGATGTAGTCTGGAATCAGCTGCCAGACGGAGAGGCCGATTTATTCTGGTGCGGTTGAGCCCGTG